>Ga0209313_1000012_pt1 | contig 227491 bp, 187 predicted proteins | sample BioC13SIPDNA_3_FD_185748 | JGI IMG/M metagenome (GOLD analysis project Ga0209313, IMG submission 185748) | Anaerobic biogas reactor microbial communites from Washington, USA - Biogas_R2_B C13 SIP DNA (SPAdes) (version 2) | ecosystem: Engineered > Bioreactor > Anaerobic > Unclassified | place... | reverse complement strand
ACATCGTGGTCAGCCCGGCGCTGGACATCGGGATGGCCGCCAATGTTTATATCGGTCTGGCGGTCTGCAGCCACGACACCGCGATTGTGACGGGCGCCGAGTTCTCGAACGTTTCGACGACCGGCAATGTGACGGGCGCCTGGCAGACAGCCGAGATCGGTATCGCGCAGCCGGCAGGCAACTCGGCAGAGGCGATGTACGTGACGATCGAGGACAGCGCCGGCAAGAGCGCGACGGTCGTGAATGCCGATGCGGCCATCACCGTGCGTCCCTCGTGGCAGGAATGGGCGATCCCATTCAGTGATCTGTCCGGCGTGAATATGGGCCGCGTCGAGAAGATGATCATCGGCAGCGGTAGTGCCACCGCTCCAGCCGCCGGCGGAAGCGGCACGGTTTACATCGACGACATCGGCCACGGCCGGCCCGCAACGACCGAGTAACGCGCCGCGACGAAAACCGAAGCGTTGCACCTGCGAACGCCACAACTATCAAGGGGCTGCAAGCACCACTTGCGGCCCCTTCTTCTATGCGCCTACACAGCTCCTCGGCCATGGGAGAGGCGGATTGATGCAGCGGCCGGTTCGTGGTAGGATTCGGGGGCGGCCGGATCGAGGCTGCGGCAAACACAGGGCTCAGACAACGGGAGGTGACCATGCGTTCGGGCACGAAACAGCGATGGATTCCGGTGTGTTCTCTGATCTGTCTCGGCGCGGCGGTCGCCTCGGGGGCAACGGTGCCACTGGGCGAGCTGGACCTGACGAAGATGTCTACCGGGTGGGGCAAGCCCCAGGTCAACAAGAGCATCACCGCCCGGACGCTGTCGATCGGCGGGCGCACGTTCGAAACGGGCGTGGCGACGCACGCCGAATCGATCTGCTACATCGCCCTGGACGGCAGGACCGAACGGTTCACCGCCTGGGTGGGCGTCGACGACGCCACCGGACCTCGCGGTTCGGTGCGGTTCAAGGTCTTCGGGGACGGCAAGGTGCTGTTCGACAGCGGCCTGATGACCGGCAACGACGAGGCCAAACGCGTCGACATCTCGCTGGCAGGCGTGACGCAGATGATCCTGCTGGTCAGCTCCGGCGGCGACGGCGTCGACTACGACCACGCCGACTGGGCGGGCGCCGAGTTCATCGTGGGCGGCGACGAGCCCCAGACGCTCGATGCGCCGAAACCTCCTGCCGAGGAGAAGGTGCTGCTAACGCCTAAGCCGGGCCCGGCGCCGCAGATCAACGGGCCGAGAGTCTATGGCTGCCGGCCGGGGCATCCATTCATCTATCGCATCCCCTGCACGGGCGCGCGGCCGATCGCGTTCACCGCCGCCGGACTGCCCGAGACGCTGCGGCTCGACGCGGGCACGGGAATCATCACGGGCGCTGCCCCTGCCAAGCGCCGTGAATACGTCGTGACACTCGAAGCGAAGAACGGCCACGGCAGCGACCGACGCACCTTCGCGATCATCGTCGGCGACACGCTGGCGCTGACCCCTCCGATGGGCTGGAACAGTTGGTACATCCACTACTACCACGTCACCGAGGAGCACATGCGAAACGCCGCCGACGTCATGGTCCGCTCGGGCATGGCCGACTACGGATACAGCTACGTCAACATCGACGACTGCTGGATGAAGAAGCGTGATGATGAGCCCTACCGCGACGCCGACGGCGCGATCCTGCCCAACGCCAAGTTCCCCGACATCCAGGGCATGGTCGAGCACATCCACAGCAAAGGTCTCAGGGCGGGCCTCTACACCGGGCCGGGGCCCTGGACCTGCGCCGGGTACGTCGCCAGCTACGAGCACGAGCGGGTGGACGCCGAGAAGTTCGCTGAGTGGGGGTTCGATTTCCTCAAGCACGACTGGTGCTCGTACAGCGCGGTCGCCGGCGGCACGGATCTGGAGCACCTCAAGCGGCCGTATCAGTTGATGGGCGACATCCTCAAGAGCGTAGACCGGGACATCATCCTGAACCTGTGCCAGTACGGGATGGGCAACGTCTGGACTTGGGGCGGCGAGGTCGGCGGGCACTGCTGGCGCACCACGGGCGACCTGGGCCTCGAACAAGGCGGGCTGCTGCCCGGCTTCTATCAGATCGGCCTGAGCAACGCCCGGCACTATGAGTACGCCCGGCCGGGACAGTGGAACGACCCCGACTACATCCTGATCGGCCACATCGGCAACGCCCACCAGCACGATGAGCCGCCCAAGCTCACCACACTGACGCCGAGCGAGCAGTACAGCTACATGTCGATGTGGTGCCTGATGGCCGCCCCGCTGTTCTACTCGGGCGACATGCGCTATCTCGACGAATTCACCCTCAACGTGCTGTGCAATGCCGAGGTGATCGACGTCGACCAGGACCCGCTGGGCATCCAGGCCAGGCCGCTGGTGCAGGACGACGAGACGCTGATCCTGGCCAAGGCGATGGCCGACGGCTCGATGGCGGTGGGCCTGTTCAACCTGGCCGAGTTGCCTCGCGAGATGGCGGTCGACTGGTCGCTGCTGGGCCTGTCGGGCAAGCGCCTCGTGCGGGACCTCTGGCGGCAGAAGGACCTGGGCACGTACGACGGCCGCTTTACCGCCAACGTATCGCGCCACGGCGTGGCCCTGGTCCGCCTGATCCCCCAGCCTTAGGCCGTATTAGCATGCGTGGGTGGCAGCCTCAAAGCGTAGTACAACGGAGCTTTGGGGATGGTCCGCGTGTGGCGGATGAGTGGCACATACGTACGGAAAGGCCTCTGCGATGCGGTCCATCCCCAACTCCTGCGGAGTTGAGGCTGCCACCCCTCGTTGTTTGCGTCCTCAAGGGAGCGCTGCCCTGAAGTCCTGACAGACACACTGCCATGCGGGTTGGCGATATTTCTTGCAGCAGACCCCGTTCTGCCGATAGAATGACAGATGCCACGATGCAACGCGATCAGGCACCCTGACTGGCATACCATACCGGGTGCGCCCGGAGACGAGTGTGTAGAGACGATAGGTCTGGGTAAGCGCTTCCCGAGAACGTGGAGGACCATGTCATGCGGAAGTCGAAGGCGTTCACACTGATCGAACTACTGGTCGTCATCGCCGTCATCGCCGTGCTGATGGGGATCCTGATGCCGGCGCTGGGCAAGGCCCGCGAGCTGGCCCAGGGCGCCGCCTGCAAGGGCAACCTGAAGAACTACACCATCGGCATGGCGATGTATCTCGACGACAACGACCGCAAGTTCTGCATGCCCGAGATGTGCTACTTCTCCAAGCTCACCGCCTTCCCGGGCGAGTCGTATCTGTCGGACCATCTGCACATGCGCTGGTGCAACGGCGACGTCGAGCTGAAGAGTCACCCCGAGTGCGGCGGAATGATGGCCCGGTACATCGCCGATGCCCGCGCGTGCATCTGTCCGACCTTCAAGAACCTGGCGGTGCGTCACAGCGACGACCAGTTCTTCCTGGCCTACGGCAACAACATCAAGAACTACGAGCCCTGGTACAACTACACGATGAACGCCTACCTGGGCAGCGCCAACGCCGACGTCAAAGAGAGTCGCGTCCTCAAGGACACGGACATCAAGCACCCGGCGACGACGTTCTCCTTCACGGAAGAGAGCGCTCGCGTGGATACGGCGTACAACGCCTCGGGGCTCAACGACACGTTCATGATCCCGGGCAGCGATTCGATGATCAAGGGCTGGCTCAGTCAGGTCGGAGGCAATGTGCGGGAGGTCATCCCGGGGCCCGAGGGGGTCGGGCAGTTCTACGATGTGATCGCGGGCTTCCACCACGCCCCATCCGGCGACAAGCTGGGCGGACGCGGCAACTGCGCGTTCCTCGATGGGCACGTCGAAGCCTTCTCCCGCGCCGAGACGTTTTACTACGCCTATCCGAAGAAATGACAACCTCGTGTCAAATCCGAAATCCGAAACTCGAAATCCGAAACAAGCCCGAAATCCGGAAACTCAAATGAACGAAACGCGGACGCTGTGCCGAACCCCGTTTCGGATTTGAGGCTTGGCGTCCTCGGACTTGTTTCGGATTTCGTATTTCGTGTTTCGAATTTCTGTTCAGTCGTCGTAGCCGGGCGAGCCGCCGGGTTCGGCGCTGGCGCGCCAGGCACCCTTCTTGTCGAGGGTGGCCGAATCGGCGGTCAGCGGGTCAATCACCGTCAGCGAGTAGCCTTCCCCATCGGTGAGGTCATACCATCCATCCTTGTAGCGGAAGGCGAGGATCGTCTGGCCGGCGGCATCAAGCAACTCGATGCGCTCGCCCGCGTTGTTCAGACTGCCTTCGTACTGGCCGACTACGGGCGACTGATCCCCGTAGCGCGCCTCGAACACCGCAATATCCTTGACGATCAGAACATACGTACCCGAATCGAGCGTGACATCGCCGAAGGTGAAGTCGATCCCATCGGTGAAACTCACGAGACGGAGATTGATCGGCTCAGAGCCGATGTTGAGCAGCTCGATGTATTCGGCGTTCGGATCGACAGGATGATACATGATCTCGCTGATCCGCAGGCTCTCCGCCACCGGACCGACCGCGTAGACCGCCTCGTTCAGTGCGCTCCAGGTGTTGCCGCTCTGGGCTCTGGCGCGGACCATCGCGCTGGCGTCGAGCCGGATCGGGCCGGCGTAGCGGACCGCCGTCGCCGCGACGCCGCTCGCGATGTTTGCCCCTCCCTGGGACGCGGCCAGCTCGACCGAGATCAGGAAGTCGGAGCTGTTGGCGCCTGCGTTGAGCCCCTGGATCGCCAGGAGGTTGCGGCCCAGGCGGAGCCGGCTGATATGGCTGGATAGGTCGAACCTCTCGAACTCGATCGCGTCGAGATCGGAGTGGTTGTCGGTGGCGCCCGAATTCCACGCGGGCGTCCCCTCGAACATGACGCGCTGGACTTCGACGCCGTTGAGGTAAGCGATGAAGCCGTCGTCGTACCGCGCCTTGAGCGTCAGGCCGCCGGCGTATTGGAGCCCCTCAGGAGTGACGTCGAACGGAATGCGGATATAGCAGCTCTGGTTGCGGTTGTACATCTGGGTCTGGAGGTCGATGTCGAAGAACGCCTCATAGCCGGTGCTGCGTTCGAAGCCGACGCCACCGGAGCCGGCGATCCAGCCGGAATCGTCGAAGTCCACCTCGCTGCGCCAGGCGCTGCCGATGTCCGCGGCGGGGACGAACGCTCGCTTGGCCGCCGCTTCCGGCACCAGGACCAGCTCGGCGCCCGTGCTGCCGCTGACGCCGGGGCGCCGCGGATCGCTGCCGTCGAGCGTGTACCAGACCGTCGCGGCGGTCGACGAGATTGTGAACGATGAGCCCTCGGCAACGTGCCCGCCATGCTGATAGACGCCGTCGATGTGGAAGACCGGCGCCTCAACGCTCGGGTAGAACCCCAGCGATCTGAACTGCGACATCGCCACGTCGTTGCGCCGCGGGAAGTAGTTGTCGAGCAGGTTCTGACGCTCGTTGATCCAGAAATCGTTGCGGGTATAGAGGTGATACGGTCCCGAACTGTAGGAGTGCATGTCGCGGCGATAGTCGCCCCAGCGGGCGGACTCGGCGATGACCGCCGCGTCGATCTCGTCGGCGCGTCGGGTCCATCGCGCGACGTTGCGCTCGGTCGTCAGGGCGCCGCCGTTGAACAGGTGCTTGTGCACGTGGTCGCCGAAGCGGACGCGGAACTCCTCGATTTGCAGGAGCGAGCGATACATGCCGGTCGGGTCCGAGGAAGGGCTCGTGCCGGTCTGGTTGCGATTGACCAGGACCTGTTCGCCGTCCCAACTGTAGAAGCGCCAGGGCCTGGCGTCGGGGCCGCCTCCGGCGGCGCGCCAGTTGCCGTCGTTCTTGAGATCGACGTTGCCCGCGAACAGGTTCAGGAGCGTGAAGTCGATGAAGTTGTCGATATCGATCGCCTCACAGATCCGGGCCCAGTCCCCACCGGCGGCGATGCTCCTGGCCTGCTGCCAGGCCTGCGCGGTGCCGTCGGTCGCCCGGCCCCCATTGATCGAGTCGATCCGATCGGGGTCGCCTCCGTTGTAGGCGGCGTAGTGCGAGTTAACCGGCCGCTCCTGGACCAGATACAGGCCCCAGTAAATCCCGTTGATGTAGAGGTGCACATAGAACCCTCGACCGGCGTCGGCCTGGCCCATCTCCAGCAGCGAGTCGCGCATCCACTGGTCGCGAATGTACTGCGTGCGCTGGCGCTGGCCGGGGTCCCAGTGCGTCCAGGCGTTGTTGAAGAAGCCGCGCAACTGGAGCGAATCGAACGCCTCCACCGGGCTGCCGTCAAACAACGGGAACTGGAGCTTCGACGAGCCGTAATCGCCTCGAAAGCGGAGGCTGAAGCTGTGCTTGGGACACTTGGGCGGGTTGCGGCTCTCGCCGCCCTGGATGCGCAGGCCGCAATCGATCTGGAACTCCTTGGCGCCGTCGATGCTGAACAGCTCCGCGGACACGGGCCGTTCCCAGTCCTGGCCGCCGGTGCTGCCGTGGCCGGTGTAGATGTAGATGCCGCCGGTCTCGGCATCCTTGGTCTTGCTGAAGAGATGGTCCTTGTCAGCCACCAGAGACAACGTCGGGACCGCCAGCAGCGCGTCGTCCATGACGTCGGCATATGCGGGGCTGTTGTAGATCTCCGGGTCCATCTCGTAGTCGGCCGGGTAGGAGCCGAACCACGTGCTCGGATAGCCACGCGCCAGCACCTCGGACTGCGAGCGCCTCGCCGCGTCGGCCGGGAAGATGTACGTGTGTGTGTCGGCGTTGCTGGGCAGCCACTGCGGCTTGACCGCCTGGGCTCGCAGGCAGGTGGTCCCGGTGATCCGGATCGGACCGGCGTAGACGCTGCCGGCGGGAACCTGCCGGCTCACCGAATACGGGACGCTGCCGTCGAGGGTGTAGTAGATGGTCGCGCCGGGCGTCTCGCACGTGATCGTTACGTCAAATGGCGTATCGTAAAAGCCGAGATCATGGCTGAACTTCGTGTCGGCCACGAGGCCTTCGTACAGACCGCTGTTGCGCGAGCCGGGCGTCGGCGCCAACAGGAAACCGTACGGGCCGGCACCATCGGACGAGCGGCCGTAGGAGACATCGGTCTTCTGCTTTCCGAACGTGACGCTGTCGATCAGCGTGGTCCCGTCGGGGGCGAACAGCGCGAGGCTGTCGCCGTCGGAATCGAGCGCAAACGATGCATGCAGTCCGCTGTCGGCCGTGTGGCCGTCGAGCCAGACGAGGAGGTATCCCCCGGCCGGAACGCTTGCCGGCTGCGAGACGCCGGCCGGAAACTGCCACTTCGTCGGTTCGCCAAGGTCGTCCGTGAGGTACATCCGCCCCAGATCGATGGGCGCATCGCTGTAGTTGTGGATCTCGACCCAGTCGTCGTACTGCCCCTGAGGGTCGGCCTTGGCGCTGCTGTTGGCCGCCATCAGCTCGTTGATCGCCAGCGGCAGACCCGCTCCCCGGGCCGTAGGGTTCGTCGAGGCGAGACAGACGCCCAGAAAGAAAGAGACCAGCACAAAACGGACAGGCCGGCGGGGTTCACGCGTCATACTCATTCCTCACTCCCGACAATCCAAGGACGACAGGCGTGTAAGTACGCTGGTATTACAGAATCCGGGACCCTCGTCGATCCCGAATGACCTCGCGACTCCGCCCGCCGTGAAGGCACATTGGCACGTGCGCATCAAATTGCATTCTACCATTCGTCGCCTGAAAATCAACGTTACTTGCCCTTCCCGGCCGCTCCGAGATACTGCCGACGCCTTGCCAGGGACGGCCCGAACTGTTACGATCCGCCATGCCATCGTGGCCTTGACGGCAAGGCCGTCGATAGAGTCCGGGAGAACGTCGTCATGGCAGTAGTTCGCGCTCCAGCCAATCCGATCCTCACCCCGCAGGATGCGGCGCCGTCGCCTGACGGTTTCGAGGTTATCGGCGTCTTCAACCCCGCCGTGGCCCGCTATCGCGACGAGGTCGTCCTGCTGGTGCGCGTGGCCGAGCGTCCAATCCAGACCGATCCGGAGGTCGTGCAGACCGCGTTTCTGGACCCGGTCCGAGGCCGGATTGTCACCATGGCGTTCGCCCGATCCGATCCGGCCAACGATTTCTCCGACCCCCGCCTGATCGTTCGCCAGGGCCGGACATACCTGACCTCGATATCGCATCTGCGCGTCGCCCGCAGCAGGGATGGCATCCACTTCACCGTCGATGCGCGTCCCGCCCTCGCGGCGGCCGACACCTGCGAGAGCTTCGGCGTCGAGGACCCGAGGATCACGCGCATCGGCGAGACCTTCTACATCAGCTATGTCGCCGTCTCGCCTGTGGGCGTGACGACCGCACTGGCGTCGACAGCGGACTTCGTGACATTCGAGCGTCGCGGCATCCTCTTCGGCCCGGAGAACAAGGACGTCGTGCTCTTTCCCGAGGCGGTCGGCGGGCGACACTACGCACTGCATCGGCCGCACTCGCCGCTGTGTCACACCAACGACATGTGGATCGCCGAGTCGCCCGACCTGCTCTGCTGGGGTCGCCATCGTCACCTGATGGGCCTGCGCGACGGGTTCTGGGACGAGACCCGCATCGGCGCCGGCGCACCGCCGGTTCGCGTCGACGAGGGCTGGCTGGAGGTCTACCACGGCGCCGACCGCAACCATCGTTACTGCCTTGGCGCAGTCCTGCTCGACGCCCGCGAGCCCTGGAAGGTGCGGGCCCGCTCGGCACGGCCGATCTTCGAACCGCAGGCCGAGTATGAGCGCGCCGGCTTCTTCGGCCAGGTGGTTTTCACCTGCGGGCTGCTCTTGGAACGCAGGACCCTGAAGGTCTACTATGGCGCCGCCGACACGACGGTCTGCTACGCCGAGATTCCGCTCGACGACGTGCTCGCGTCGGTGCGGTCCTGAACCACAATCCCGCCCGATTCCGCGTCGAAACACGCACCACGTCATTGCCTTCGGCGTCGTCATCGGGTATGATAGAGCATGAGGTAATGGCCCGACAGTGCGATTGAGATGGACGGCGAGTGATGATTGTACCCTGGTGCGTTGATGTCCCCCAAGACCGTTGGCCGGTGGTCAACTGGCTGATCATCGCGGGAGCAGTGTGTGTTTTCGCGCTCCAGATTGCCGAGGCTGTTGAGGGGCGTCCCGACGCGGCCGCTGGGGCAGGCCCGCAGGCCATTGGCGGCATCGTGGGCGCTTTGATGCTGAACGGCTGGGGTCTCAGAGGACTCCTGGGGCACATGTGGGTTCATGGCGGCTTGCTTCATCTGCTCGGCAACATGTGGTTTCTCTGGATCTTCGGCAATGCCGTGTGCGCCAAGGTCGGCAATCTCCGTTACCTCCTCCTGTATGTCCTCCTGGGCGTCGCAGCCGGCGTCACTCACCTGCTGTTCGATTCGGATCCGGCCATCGGGGCCAGCGGCGCCATCAACGGCGTGGTCGGGATGTATCTGGTCCTGTTTTACGAGAATGGCATCACCTGCTACTGGGCGCCGATTCTCATCTACTGGCGTCAGTTCACGGTGAGCAGTTTCTGGATGATCCTGATGTGGCTGATCTTCGACATTTACGGCGCCGCTCGAGGCGGTTCCGGCGTGGCCTACTTCGCCCATCTCGGCGGTTTCGGCGCGGGCTTTGGCGTCGCCCTGTACATGTGCATGAAGGGCTGGATCACGATGGAGCGTTACGAGAAGTCCCTGTGGCAGTGGTGGCAGCAGCGCAAGGGCGGCCCCCCGGAGACGTCACTCGAAGCGGCCTTCCGCGCGGCGCGGCAGGAGGCATCGTTGCCGGCGTCTCCGGAATCGGTGTCACCGGCGCGGCCGCTCAAACCGGTTCCGCTGCTTTCCTTGAACAAGCGGCCGGCGTCAGACGGCCATGTGCACGTGACATGCGTCTGCAGCAAGTCCTTGCGCCTGTCGCGACAATACGCCGGCCAGACGGTGCGCTGTCCGGCCTGTGGAGCGGAGCTGACCGTCGGGCGTGACAGGCCGTCGGCCTCGCAGGGCGACGTGGTGACACCCGACGACGGCTTCATTCGCTTCGTCTGCAGGTGCGGAAGAAGGATGAAGGTCCCGTCACGCTATGCCGGCCGGTCGGGCAAGTGTCCCCGGTGCGGTGTTCGTGTGACAATCCCGCGCGCCAGTCTGTGACGCAAGCGGTCCAGCCGACGCAGACAAGTCCAAACACCATGCCAATCGGGCAAGCGCCAGGTTGGATTTCGGAAAGACAACTCGCACGCAGACAACCTCCCCATTTCCCCCAGCCTTCCTGTATCAGAATAAGTATTTTCCTCAATAGTTTTCGTTGCAGGGCGTCCTATATTCTCTTTATATTCCTTTCGGATGGGGTGGTGATGAATACACGTGTGGTTCTTCGCGCGGAGTTTCTGTGCATGGGCTCTATGCGAACACGGAGGCTGTGGAGATGAGGCAAGTCCGTTCGGGGTGAGGTCTACCCGAACGGGGGAATGGGGAGACCTCGTGATAGTGGGGAGAAACCCTGAGAAAGGAGGTGCTCCGGGGGTTCCACGCATGTGAGGTAAGCTGACGGTTTCCACAGAGTCACACACGGAGTGTAAGGAGACACAAGATGAGACGGTTACCTGCAATACTGCCGGCGATGGCGCTGCTCGCCATCGTCGGAACGGCCAGTGGTGCGCTGACGCTTTCCAGCGTCGCCAGCACCTGGAGCGATCCTGTCCTTCAGCCCTTGGCCCCCCCAACGTCCCCCGGCACGGTGTTCGGGTATGACATGATACGCTGGGGAACGCCGGCGTCTCTGTACGGCAAGTCCGGCCTGGGCTTCAAGGGCGAGTTCCCCCCCGCCGCGGAAGTCTCGATCGACGAGGCATTCAAGGTGGGCACCCTGTGGCACTACAACACGCCCATCGCTGTGAACAGCGGCATCACCTCGGTCAAGCTGAACCTGGCGCTGAACTTCCAGGGAACGCCGGTCAACACGTCCCTGACACTGGGCGTTTTGGAAACGGTCGGCCCCGGGGGCCAGCCTGCCGACACAATCAGCTTGCCGACCTCGTTCACTCCGATCGCCTTCGAGGTCGGGGGCGCGGACTACGAGTTGTGCGTGCTGGGTTTCGGCAACAGCCCCACCAGCATCATCCCTTCGTTCGACACACCGGAACCTGGTTGGAACCCGTGTGGGCAGTGCCCGGGCAACAATTCTACCTGCGTTCCCCTTTGGGCAAGAATCTGTCAGACACCCAATGGGACGCCGGTGATCCCGGCGCCGGGCGCCCTGATTCTGGGCAGCATCGGCGTTACTGCGGTGAGCTGGTTGCGCCGACGCCGAACGCTCTAAAGCTCGGCACCTGAGGGGCGATACAATAATTGCCGGCCCGGAGTCGAACCGGGCCAGGCCGTGAGCGACCCGCAGCAGTACGCCTGGACTTGACGCCACAGTCCTCGTTTACTGCTGCGGGGCCGGCTCCACGATGATTTCATTTCCGCCGGCCTCGGCACGCACGTCCGGTTCATAATAGGAGTATGCCTGGCTGTCGGGAATTGTTGCGCGCACCGGGAAGCGGGCCTTGACCTGGAAGCGCAGGGTACGTTGCTCGCCTTGTTCCAGGCCGTCGAGATAGAAGATCACCTTGCGTCCGGCCACCTCGTACCGCGTGATGAGCCTCTCGGCGGCCAGGGCATCCAGCGTCTCGGTGACGGTGGAGAATCCTGTCGGCACCCCGACATCCACGATCATCATGCCCGTCGAATCCTTCGGCCCAGAGTACCGCACGGTTGCGGTCACGTTGACGATGTCGTCGACTTCGACGTGATCGGCATCGTAGTTGACCTCCAGGGTCATGTCCTTGGCGACCAGATCATCGCGCAGCAGGACGTTGAACCGCCGCACCAGTTGGAATCGCACCTGCCCGGCGCCGACGGCGGCGATCTCCACGGCCGGCTGCACCGGCAGCTCCACCGTCTGAAGGACATCGAAGTTCGTGCTGTCCACGGTGAACTGGGCCAGCGTGTCCTGGCCGGGCGTTTTGGCAGTCACCGTCAGGTTCACGTTGCGGCTTTGACTGCGCGCCGCCATCATCAAGGCCTTGAGCCCCATGACCGTGTCCTGGGTGCTGCCGTAGCCACCGAGACTGTTGCGCTGGAGCGAGAGCCACTGGACCGCCTCATTCGCCTGCGGCCATTCCTTCCCGATCATCGCCAGCGCCGCATAGGCGGTCGTCTCGACCGGATGCGGCTGCCAGTGCAGACCGTCGGCGTCTCTGACGGACATCGCCAGCAGCCGGTCGAGCGCGGCGTCGGCGCCGGGGTCGCCCACCCGCGCCAGGGCCAGCGCCGCAATCGCCAGGGCATACGCATCGTCCGAGGCCGACGCGAGATTGTTCCGCAGATACTGCGTCGCCGCCCCCTGCACGTGCGGATCGGCCATGCCGTAGTCGGCCAGTGCGATCGTCACGAACGCGGTCAGGGCGTAGGTCCCCTGCACCCCGCCGACCATCTCGCTGTGACAGACGAACCCCACCGGCGGCCATGACCCGTCGGCCGCCTGGTGCGAAGTGATCCACGCGGCCGCCTCCGCCAGCAGACTCTCGTCGATCGTCGTCACCTCGCGGGCGGCGCTGAACGTGCCGAGCACGAACGCCGTCAGCCAGAGGCTGCCCTCGGCGTCGCTCTCGCCGAAGGCCGAGAACGAGCCATCCTGATGGCGGAATGTCAACTCCCGCTGATAGCCCACCGTGATAAAGTGCTCGGCCTTGGCCCGCACCTCGGGCGTGAGCTGGCCCGTCGCGTTGAGATAGCGGAGGATTTCCACGTCCGGGGCGAAGAAGATCATGTTCTGCTCGCCGCAGCCGTAGGGCATGCCAAGCAGGTCATCCACGCCGTTGATGCTCTGGGCCACCAGACTGGGCGTGATGCTCAGCAGGAGCTTCTGCGAATCGGGCACGGCAAATTCCGGCATGTTCGCGTCGAGGACGACGGTTTCGCCCGCTCGAATCACGCCGTTGGCGACCCGTTCGCGCCGGGTGCCTTCCGGCTCCACCAGCACCTCCTTACGCACGGCGTCGGCCCGCCGGACCGAACGCAGGCGAACCTCCAGTGGATGCCGGCCGAGCTTCATCGGCTCGATGACGAACGAAACGCTGGACACAGAATTCACATTCACCAGCACCTGTTGCTCGCTGACGTCGAGCAGGGTGAACCAGTCGGCGTCCGCCATCTCCACGTAGACCACCTGAGGCTCGTCGAGGTAGTTGAACACCTGGATGCGAACCGGGAACTGCTCGCCCCGTGTCACCGCGTACGGCAGATCGGGCTCGCCGAAGAATTCCTGGAACACGCGGAGCGACGACTCGGTGACACCGAGCCCATTGTCGCTCGTCGAAACGGCGTGAAGACGCCACGTCGTGATGCTGTCGGGCGCCGTCAGGTCCAGCGTCGCGGTCCCGTTGGGCTCGGTGAGCAGATCGGGCATCCACACCCACGTCTCGGGGAAGAACTGACGCACCCGATCGACTTCGGCCAGGCCGGTGTCCTTGTCATTGGACCCGGCCTCGCCTCCATCGCCACGTCGCACGACCGGCGCCAACTGCCACCAGAGCCCATCGATCCGTTCGCCTTCCGGGACCTGGAGCCCGCTCGAAGTCACCACGGCAAGTCCGGCGTCCTCGAATACGTTGCGCGCGCCGTAGCTGTACGGTTGGTTGTGCGTCTCCGCCTGCGGCTCCATGAAACGCCGCTCCAGCTCGCGGAACACCTCCTGCATGTTGAGCCGGCCTTCGTTCAGCGCATAGACCGACTCGTCGACGATGGCCAGGCCGATCATCGACTGGACATCCGAACGGACGGAGACGCGAACCGGCTCGCCCGGTCCAACCTCTTCAGCGCTGACCCCCAAGGCCAGGCTGGCGGCGTGGTCCATCGTAACCTCGAACTCGATCGTGTCGGCGGAGATTTCGTTGTTCGGGTTGATCACATATGCCACCACGCGGGCGGCCGGCACCATCTGCTGGGTCGCCTGGAACCGGATCGCCGACCCGGTCACCGCATCCGACCAGACGGTGCGTCCGTTGGCAAAGACATCGTAGTAGATCGTCGCGTTGTGCGTGCGAAAGACATCGATCGTGATCGTGTCACCCACGGCGACGGCATCGGTGGATTCGCGGCTCAGATGCAGGAAGCTGTCGCTGGGCGAGTACGTCGCATAGACGTACAACTCCGCCTGCCCACTCTCTTCGTCACCTCGAACCTCGCTCTTGAGCGTGGACCAGGAGGCCTTCTGCGGCGCCCTCAGGGTGATCGAAGTCGAGCCTTCGAACACCAGCGAATGGGCCTCCTTGGAAATCAGCTCGCCCGACTCGGCGTAGTACTCGCAGGTCAACTGCCCTGTCACGACAACGGGCACGCCGTCCGGCGTCTCGGCCACCGCCAGAACGTCATACGATTGGCCCGGCGTGAACGACCGCGATGAGGCGATAAGTCGGTTCTCGATTCCCGATGAGACGATCTTCAAGAGCCTGGTCGTCTTCTCCTGATGGTCCGACGTGTCGGTCACGATCACGTCGAGCTGCACGCTGCCGGCGCCCCCGGCTCCCGTGGTCCCGCTGACGTATTTGACTTCGGGCAGCGAGAACTCCGCGCGCCCCTCGGCCAGCGGCGCGGTGTAGCGGGCGTATTCCTCCCAGACGCCGACATAGCGACTGGCGCTGATCTGGACCGCCCCGTCGACAGGCTTGCCGAAGAAGTACGTCGCCGTGACGGTCCCGGGAATCTGTTCATCGGTGCGGAAGTAATCTCGCGGCGTATCGAGCTTGACCTCGAATCGCGGCAGCACATACTCTTCGACTCGCAGGTCGATGGTTCCCCGGCCGGCCCCCGATTCGGCGACGATCTTCCACGTGCCATAGTTCAGCTCGCTGGCCAGATCGAGGTTGAACGGCGCGACACCGAAGGCGTTCGTCGTAAGGTCCTTGCGGAAGATCTTGACGCCCTTGCCGTCGGTGATCTGCACGGTCACGTCGGAGGCGGTCGGCCGCAGCTCGTTCGTCAACACCAGCACGCGGCCCTGGATCGTCTGGCCGGGCTTGTAGATCGGCTTGTCCGTTTCAATCAGCACGACCGGCATCCGGCGGATCATGATCTGGGTACTTAGGGGCGAATAATTACTCGCCTCTTCGGGGCCGTCAACGGACGCCTCCAGGGTGTACGAGCCTTCTGCCACGTCGGGCGTGTCGAATCGGGCGACGAACCGCCCTGCCTCGTCGGTCTGTCCGGCGGCAAGGTCGATCCCCCCTTCGTGCGTCTTGATCCGAAGATCGACGTCGATCCCTGCCGACGACTGGCGTGCGTTCACCACCGTGATCGTCGCCGAGGCCGAAGCACCGGTATACAACGTCTTGGGGACGACCATCATCACATCGACGGTCCCGGCCTGAGCGACTGCCGCCAGGAGCCCCAGCACCAGAAGCCCCGCGAATTTCGTTTTCCATGCCATCATGCCGCTCCTTAGATTGGAATGAACAAATGGATGATAACCGTAAGTTCAGCACCTGCCCTCTCTTCGACCAGACGGAGGGCGTCTCTTTGGCTGATAGTACGGGCGAATCATCATTCGCCCCTGCGGTTTGTGGAACCGCCGGCAGTGCTCCGAAATCCCTCAAGCCAGGCTGAGCTATCTCCGCAAGGTTTCCGAAGGTGCCGGTGCGATGACATGCGACAAAAGTATGATAGCGACAAGCACGGATATGATGGTCAATTCCGGCCGGCCTTCGAACCTTCATTCACTACGATGATTTTATCGGAACGTGCGGCGCAGTTCAAGCTTTTTCGCCCAGGCCCGCAAAGAGCCGGCGGACGTACTCGGTGCTCCTGGCGAACGCCTCCAGGGGCGGCATAGTGTTGGGCGAGCCGTTTTCGATCGCCTGCTCCAGGACGATGTGCGGACGAACGCCCTCATGCCGCAGGGCATCGGCCAGGGCGCGGTAATCGATGTCCCCGTCGCCAAACGCCTCGGTCCAGACGCCGCCAGCGGACTGACGCAGGTGCAACTCGCGGATGCGCCTGCCGTAGAGCCTGACGATGTCGAACAGGGCGACCTGCGAGTTGCCCGAGCCGCGATAGACCCAGTGGGCGTCGAGGCAGAGCGTCACGTTGGCCGGATCGGTGCCGAGCATCATGTGATGGAACTCGCGTGCGGCCTGCCGCAGCTCCATGTCGTGGTTGTGGTAGGCCAGCGTCAGGCCCAGCTTCTTCAATTCAGCCCCGAGCCGGTTCAGAGCGGCCGCCTGGACCCTGAGCTGTTCGTCGTTCTTGTCCTGCGCGCCGCCCCAGGCGAGCGGGTTGGGATTGGTCACGACGATCCGCGCTCCGGCGTCCCGGGCCCTCGGAGCCACCGCCAGGATTTGGCGGATGCTCTCGTCGGCCCGGCCGGCCTCGTGCAGAAAGCTGTTGACGTAAAAGGACCGCATTCCCAGGCCGTGCTTCTTCAGCAGCGGCGCGAGGCGTTCGACCTGCGCGACGTCGCCGAACGATGGCTCGAACCCGTCGAGCCCACTGGCGGCCACCTCGGCCAGACCTTCTTCCAGCAACTGGTCGAAGTTGCGCCCCTGCCGCTGATAGAACACGGTCCAGGAGTACGAGTTGCAGGCCACGTGCATCCGCTCGTCCTGGGCGCCCATCGCCGGACGGACCGGAGCCGGCGAGAGTGCGAGTGCCCCTGTCGTCAGAACCGCATCCGCAAGAAATGTCCGCCGCGTTGTCAATCGAGCTGCCATGGTGCAAACCTCCTTTGCCCCAATCGGACTTGCCGTCTGAGTGCCATCCCTACAGACCGCGCACGCTGAGTATGCGGCCTTTGCCGGGCAAATGCAAGGGCCCTTCCGCGAAGGGATGGGGCATGGTAGGCTGTGCCTCGTGAGAAGTCAGGGCTCAAGGAGAACATCGCATGCGATACGGGATGATTCTTGCCCATGTGTTCGCGGGCTGTCTGGCCGCGTCCGGAAGCCTCTTGGCCGCACCGGGTCCGGTCGCCATCGGGCCTTGTCCGGCCCACGTCGGTAAGTACGAGCGGCTCGAACTGGCGCTGACGCCGGAGCAGACGTACGACAATCCTTTCGACCCATGTGAGGTGGCAATTGACCTGCTGGTCGAGTGCCCAAGCGGCCGGTCGCTCGTTCTGCCGGCCTTCTTCGGCCAGGACTACGAGCGGCGCGATCTCCACCGGGACGGCAAGCCGGTGGCCTGGTGCTACCCGGTCGGCTCGGGGACGTGGAAAGCGAGGTTTGCACCAACCGAGACGGGAACGTACACGATCCGGGCCCGACTGACAGACCGCGAGGGTCTATCGCAGTCGCAGGCCATTCGCGTCGAGTGCGTCCCTTCGGCGAGCAAAGGCTTTCTTCGCACCGGCCGTCAAGACCCCAAGTTTCTGGAGTTCACAGAAGGCGATCCCTTCTTTGCCATCGGTCAGAACCTCGCGTTCATCGGCGAGAGCCAGTATGTCAACGTCCCGAAGGCCGAAGCCATCTTCGCTGAGCTGGAGCACAATGGCGCGAACTTCCTGCGTCTGTGGACCTGCTGCCAGGATTGGGCCATCGCGATCGAGGCCCACAAGAGCGCGTGGACCCGTTCATGGAACCGGCAATCGCCCGTGGTTCCTCTGCCTGATACCGAGGGCAAGTGCGTACAACTGAAGGGTCCGGACGGCGGATCGATCGAGGTTTCGCCTTCGCACCGCGTCGCGCTGCGTCCGGACACGCGGTACACACTCCGCGGACGGTTCAGAACCGACGGAGCCGGCGGCCTGCGAATCCAGGTCGGCAGGCACGATTGGCAGGCGTCGGCCAACGCCGGCACTTGGCAGACCTTCGCAGAGGAATTCTCCACCGGCCCCGGTGAATACTGGCTGGGCCGCACGACAATCGCCCTGTCGGGCGAGGGCACTGCGTGGCTGACCGATCTGTCGCTGAAGGAAAGCGCCGGCGGCGCGGAGCTGCTCTGGGAGGCAGACGTCAACCGTCCCGTGCGCGGCTACTACAATCCGCTCGACTGCTTCATGCTCGATCAAGTCGTCCAGGCCGGTGAGCGACACGGCATCTATCTGATGCTCTGCCTGCTGACGCGGGATCTCTACATGAATGCGCTTTCCGAGCCGAACAGCGCACCCTACGACCAAGCCATCATCGACGCCAGGAAGCTCATGCGCTACGCTGTCGCGCGGTGGGGCTACTCGACCAGCGTTGCGGCGTGGGAGTACTTCAACGAGATCGACCCGGGCAAGCCGACCGACCGCTTCTATCAGGAGGTGGGCGACTATCTCGACGAAATCGATATCTACCGCCACCTGCGGACCACCAGCACATGGCATCCGTCGGCGCGCGACTGTCACCTGGCGGCCCTTGACGTCGCGCAATTGCACCACTACCTGCGGCCGGGCGGAGCAGACTTCCGGGACGAAGTCCAGGCGATCATCGATAGAGCGGCCTTTCTGCGCGAGCACGCACCGAACAAGCCTGCGCTGATCGGCGAGTTCGGCCTGGCCACCGACAAGTGGGGCCTGAGCGAGCACATGAAACAGGACCGCGAGGGCGTGCACTTCCACAATGCCCTGTGGGCGTCGGCGTTCGCCGGACCATCAGGCGCGGCCATGTTTTGGTGGTGGGAGCAGTTGGACTTACAGGACGCCTACCGTCACTATCGTCCGTTGGCGGCATACCTGCGGGACATCTCCTTCGAGGGATTGCGAGCGACAGGCGCGACCACCTCCGACGAGCGTCTGCGCGTGCTCGGCTATCAGGGAACGGATCGCGCTTACCTGTGGCTGTCCAGCCGGAACGCCATATGGTGGAACATCGTCGCCGCCGGACAGCCGCCCCAGGAGGTGACAGATGCAGCCCTCCGTATCGAAGGTCTGTCGCCGGGCGAGTACACCGTCCAATGGTGGGATACCGGCCGAGGCATTTGCTTCCAGACGCACCGCATTCGACACGATCAGACCCGATTGAGCGTCACTGTGCCACCGGTGCGAAGTGACATCGCGTGCAAGATCGTGCGGCCGTGATCTGGACAGTCCGGCGTCAGACGGCGCCGGCCAAGTCTCTCTCCAGCTCCGTCAGGATCGTCTGGAGACAGCGATCAAGGCCGGCGACAAGGCCCTCGGGACCAGCGGTTGCCACATCGGCCGTCGCGGCGTAGGACTTGGCCATGACAATCACCGGATCGGCGCCGCCTTCGATGCGCAGCAGGAAGAAGCGAATTTCCATGACCGCCTTGGGCGCGCGCTTGTCGCGAAAGTCACCGTAGACAGCGGCAATATTGGCTTCCATTCGATGCGTGGGCTCAGCGCCGCTGCCCGAGCCAAGAACCTGCGCGAACAGACCCGACTGGGCCAGCCAGTCGCGTGTCCTCTCGGTGATCATCACGGTCGGGGAAACCAGAAACTCGTTGTACGCATCGGATTCGTATCGATGTTCGTCGAGCCGGTAGACCAGCCCCCTGTTGGCATACGCCGCATCGATGGTACACCTTGGGACCGCCAGGACGGCCTTGCCTTCGCGGACCGCCGGCGCCACCGGTCGCGGCGCCTGAAGCATATAGAAGCGGCTGTTGGCCGATACGGGTCTGGCACAACCGGACAGCACGAGCGAGCACGCCGCCGGAACCAGACACAGCGCGACCCGGGTCCATTTGCACGTCATTTGTAGGCCTCCGATTCACGTGGGGGTTTGCTGAAGATCAACTCCGAAGGACGCTCTCTGAGACTCTCGGTCAGGTCTCGCAGATTGTCGGAGATCTCCCGGAAGTTGGCGATGATGATTTCGATCTCCGGCTTCTCGCTTGTGACCAGACGGTCGATGCTCGACAGCGCCCGGTTCAGCCGCGCGACGACCTCCGGTAGGTTGGTCCCGCTGCCGATCCCCTCAGGCGACGCCAGCAGACGGCGGAGATTGTCGTTCGTGGCACGAATCTCCTGAACGAACTGTGTGACCGCTGCGCTCAATTCCGGCACGTTGGCGTCCGAAACGGTTCGATCCAGCGAGGCGAGCATACGCTGCGTGGCGTCGCTGATGCCCGCCGTGTCAAGCGCCTGGACCTTCTGCCGTGTCTCCGCCAGCAGGCCCGTGGCCTCCTCGCTGATCCGGGCCAGGTTCGCATCCCCCACCGCCCTCTCGGCCGCCTCCAGCGTCCGTTCGAACGAATTCACCAGCCCTTCGAAGTCGATCTCCTCCAGCCGGGTGAAGATCTTCTCGAGCGAGTCCTTCAGCGTCGTGATCTCGCTGGGCGCCGACGGCATGTAGGTGTACATCGGCGTCCACGGCACCTCGAGGACCGGGAAGCGATTCGGATCGAGATAGTCGGCTTCGAGATAGCCCTGGCCGGTCAGGATGTTCGAGTTGACGCGAACGCGCAGGCCGCGAGCGATCATCTGTTGGAGCATGACGCCGGCCTTTTCGACGCCGAGTTCCGGCATCGTCTCTCGCGGCACCGCGTAGACGACCCGGACGATGGGCTTGAAGGCCGACAGTCGTCCGCTGCCCGGCGGGATCGTATACACACTGCCGGCAAACGTGATGGTCTCGACCTGGCCGATGCGGACCCCGCGAAACTCGACCGGCGATCCGACGGTCAGACCGGTGATGGACTCATCGAAGTAGGTCTCGAACTTCAGTTTGTCCTTCGCGAACAGGCCGGAACCGAACAGGACCACGGCCGTCAGCAACAAGGCCGTCGCGAGGATCACGAAGACGCCGATCTTGAAGTAGCTCGGTTTCCTTCCCATCAGGCCAATCCGTCCCAATCTCTCTGTTGACCAGTTCCAAACATGTCTGCCTCCTGATTCACGCCGACGACGACTGCCGATGGAAAAACTGTCGCACCCACGGATCGTCGCTACGATCCCGAAGCTCCTCGGGCGAGCCTCGGGCGATGATCGTCTGCCGTTCCTTGTCGAGCATGATCACGCGGTCGGCGACGGCGAAGATGCTTGCCAGTTCATGCGTCACGATGACGAATGTGATCCTCAGGGTCTGCGACAGTTCGACGATCAGCTCGTCGAGCTGCGCCGCGGTGATGGGATCCAGTCCGGCCGAAGGCTCGTCCAGGAACAGGATTTTCGGGTCCAGGGCCAGCGCCCGCGCGATGGCCGCCCTCTTGCGCATGCCGCCGCTGAGTTCGGAGGGCATCCGGTCGCCCGCGTCCTGGAGCCCGACCACCTTCATCTTCATCCGCGCGATCGCCTGCATGGCCTGTCGCGGCAGGCTCGTGAACTCCTCCAGGACCATGCAGATGTTCTCGATCAGACTCATGGAGCCGAACAGCGCGCCGTTCTGATAGGCCACTCCGATCCGGCCGAGCAGCGCCCGGCGTTCCTCGCCTTCAGCCGTAACAATGTCGGTCCCGTCGACGAGGATGCTCCCGGCCATCGGCCGATGCAGCCCGATCATGTGCTTGAGCAGCGTGCTCTTGCCGCAGCCCGAGCCGCCCAGGATGCAAAAGACCTCGCCGGCGCGCACCTCGAACGTCACGTCCTTCAGGACGATGTGGTGATCGTAGCCCACGGTCACGTCGCTGACCTGAATGATCGGCGGTGCGTCGGAACCCATCTTCCGTCATATCCCCAGGTAATAGTACATCACGGCGAACACTCCATCGACGACCACAATGGCGACGATGCCGCTGACGACGGCGCGCGTCGCCGAATCGCCGACGGCGCTGGGGCTCTTGCCCGTCTGCAAGCCTCGCAGACACCCGATGCCGGCGATCAGGCCGCCGAATACAAAGGTCTTGGCCAGGCCGCCGAACAAGTCGCCCAGGCTGGCGGCCTCCTGGATCTGGTCGATATAGGTCGCCACGGGAAAACCGAACGAGCGCATGACCAGCCCGCAACCGATCAGGCCGAACAGCTCGTTGAACAGCGTCAGCAGCGGCATCACACAAATCGCGGCGACCAGGCGGGGCAAAGCCAGGAACTGAACGGGGTCCACCCCCATCGTCACCAGCGCATCGACCTCCTCGTTGACCTTCATGGTTCCCAGTTCGGCGGCGAAGGCCGATCCGCTGCGGCTCGTCAGGATGAAGGCTGTGATCAAAGGTCCCAACTCGCGGAACAACACCAGCACGACGAGGTCGGCCACGTAAATCTCGGCGCCGAACTTGCGCATGCCGATCGCGGATTGAAAGGCCAGAATCAGTCCGATCAGAAAGCCCATCAAGGCGACGATCCCGACGGCGTTGGCCCCGGCCTTCTCGGCGATCAGGAACGTGTCGGCCCAACGCAGGCGGCTTGGACGGACCAGGACACTGAGCAGCCGGACAAAGATCTCCCCGAGGAAGTTGACCTGCGTGTGGAAGCCCACGAGAACTCCGTGCGAAATCTCGCCCACGCGATGGACGAAGCGGACCAGCAGCCCCGGACCCGGCTTGGGCGGCGCGGGCGGTCCCGGATCGAACAGCTTCATCAGATCGCTCAGGTCGTCGCGCAAGCCCCGGATGCGGAAATCCTGGCGGCGCTGCTCCTGTTGGGCCTTCAATTCGAGCAGAAGGGCCATGCCCGCTGCATCGAGGCTCTCCACACCCCGGGCATCGATTTCGAGGGCGGCGGGATCGGACTGAGCCACCTGCCGCATGGCCTGTCGCCAGAGCTGCTGTATGCCCGCCGCATTCAGCGTCCCCTTCAGGACGAGGCGCAACCCGCCTTCTGCGAGCGGCTCGTAGTCCAGCGTTGCGGTACCCGAATCTGCCACGGCTTTCCTTGCCCAGTGCCCTTCTTCCGATCCATGATTCGACGCGCCAAGCGGGCGTCGCCGCACCTTCCGGCGTCCCGCAGAGTGGATCCGGTCGCCCATCTCCCACAGGGTCGCCGCGAAGATGCCCAACTATACCGTCGCCACAGACCCCAGGCAAGTTCCATAAGAAGCAGGTTGCTCCGCACAGTTGGACACCGAATCCATCGGCGAGCGGGGGCTTGCCGCTGCCACCCGACAGAATACGGAAGCAACTGAGACAAACAAGGGGAAATCGGGGAGACAGGATTTGAACCTGCGACCTCTGCGTCCCGAACGCAGCGCTCTAAGCCAAGCTGAGCTACTCCCCGGTCGTCGAAACGTGTAGTATAGCACGCGTCGCGAAGGAGAGCAAGCTATAACAAGTTGACCGGGTCGATGTCAACAGCAATTTTTACCGCCGGGCGAATCGGCGGCGCCCCCCGCAGGCCGGCGAACAGCTTTCCCATGATCGCGGCGGTCGGCGCCTGGACCACGATCTGGAGACGGTGGAAGCGCTGAATTCGGCTGATGACCGCGGGCATCGGGCCGCGAACCTTCACCTGCAGGCCGTGATGGGCGACGGCCTCATCAATTCGCAGCCGCATCTTGTTGGCCGCGGTTTCGAGCCGATCATATTCTTCGTCGCGCATCACGATCGTCGCCAGCCGCCACAACGGGGGCAGCGTGCAGATTTCGCGGTGCTTCATCTCCTCGCGGACGAATCCCTCGAAATCCTGGTGGAGGGCGAATTGGATCGTCGGCTGGTCGGGAAAGTACGTCTGGACGAAGACGGTTCCGTGCTTTTCCGAGCGTCCGGCCCGCCCGGCCACCTGCGAGATCAGTTGAAACGTCCGCTCGTTGGACCGAAAGTCCGGTAAATACAGGCAGGTGTCGGCGCTTACGACGCCCACTAACGTGACGTTGGGAAAGTGCAGGCCCTTGGCGAGGATCTGGGTGCCCGCGAGAATGTCGATATGACCCTGGCCGAACTCCTTCAGCAGCCGGTAGTAGTCCTGGCTGGCCATGGAATCGCTGTCGACCCGGCGGACCCGGGCCTGCGGGAATTTCGTCGCCAGCTCCTCTTCGAGCCGCTGTGAGCCCAGGCCGATCATGGTCATCGCCTTGCCGCACACGGGACAGTTGCGCGGGACCAGCGTCTGAGCCAGACAGTGGTGACAGATCGCGTGGCCGAAGTCCATGTGCCGGCCGGTGACGGTCTTCATGGGCGCGGTCGAACGCTGCGTCTTGTGGAAGGTCAGCGCCGCGTCGCAGTTGCGGCATTGCAGCGTGTGCCTGCAGGATGGGCAGAAGACGAAGTTGCTGTAACCTCGTCGGTTCAGAAGCAGGATCGCCTGTTCCTTCCTCGCCAGCGTTTCGGCCAGATGCGCCGCCAAGGGCTGGCTGAGCAGATCCTGCCGGTCGGCGACGGCGTCGCGCGCCCGCATGTCCACGAGCTTCATCTCGGGCATCGGCAGGTCCATCACCCGCCTGGGAAGGCGGACCAGCGTGAAGCTGGACTTGGTCCGGCTGTTGTGAAGGCTCTCCAGCGAAGGGGTGGCGCTGCCGAGGATGCAGTGCGCGCCGGCCAGTTGGGCCCGCTTGATCGCCACATCGCGCCCATGGTAACGCGGGACCGTGTCCTGCTTGTAGCTCGGCTCGTGCTCCTCGTCGACGACAACGATGCCGAGATTGGGCAGCGGCGCAAAGACTGCCGAGCGGGCACCGATCACGACGTCGGTCTCGCCGGCCCGAATCTTCTGCCATTGGACATTGCGTTGGCCGGCGGTCAGACCCGAGTGCATCACGGCGATCCGCGCAAAGCGCTCGCTGAATCGCTGTACGGTCTGGGCGGTCAGCGCGATTTCCGGCAGCAAAATGATGGCCGCCTTGCCCTTTTTGAGGACCATTTCGATCGCGCGGATGTACAGCTCGGTCTTGCCGCTGTCGGTGACGCCATGCAGGAGTGTGACGCCGAATCGGCCGGAGGCAATCTGCTGTGCGATCTGTTCGAGCCCCCGCTGCTGGTCGGCGTTCAGAATGACCTCGTGCTCGGGATTCGCCATCGATTCGGGCACCGCCGGCAGCGCGCTGAGCACCTTCTTCACCGCGACCTTGACGACGCCCTTTTCGGCCAGTCGCTTGACCGTCGCCGACTGGCAATCGACCGCCGCGACCAGTTCGTCCAGCTCGACCGCTGAGTCAACCGTCAGTGCTTCACGTGCGCTCAGGAAACTGACGATCTGCTTGTGCTTGGCGCTGCGAAGCTCGGCGGCGATCTCCTGAGCCCGCGCGACCAGATACACGCATCGCTGCTTCTTGACACCAGCCGCCCGCTTGACCGCGCCGGGCACCATCGCTGCCAGCACCTGGCCCAGCGGGCAGACGTAGTAGTCGCCGATCCACCGCGCCAGCTCCATCAGATCGGGGCCGAGCAGCGGCTCGGCGTCGAGAACGCGGGCAACCCGCTTGAGGCGGACCTGCCGGCTCCCGCCGTCAAAGGCCCTCTCGGGCGCAACGTCCGACTCGACGCAGAAGCCGACTTCGGGCTTGTTGCCCCTTCCGAACGGGACCTCGACACGACACCCGACTTCAATGGGCCAGAGGGCATCAGGCACGAGGTAGTCGAATTCCGTGTCCGCCGCCGAGGCCAGGGCCACCCGGACGATATGCGCACCGGCCGGCTCGGGCGGCTCCTGTGAGGCGAACAGACTGGGCGTGGCGTGCCTCCTTGTCATGGCGTTCGACTCAGGAATGGTACCGCCCCTCTCGTCTGCGCTTCTCGGCCGTCGCACTGATGACGCTGGCATCGAGCACATCGAGTCCGATTCGCGCGATCAATGTCCGGAGGTAGTCCAGATGGGGGCACGGCGGCGCGTGGAAGTTGTCGTTGGTGATACAGGAGGATAGCTGCACCACGATCTGTTCCTTGGTAATGCCTTCCTTCTTGCCGATGGTCCGGAGCAGCAGCGTGAGCTTTCGATGCAGGGCACGTCCGCAGCAGCCGCCGCAAGTCATCGAGAGCATCCGGTGCGTCTGGTCTTTGGGATACGGCGCAAAGCCGCCGGTCCGTTCGTGGAAGGCCTTCTCGCACAGGTAGCCCGGGCAGCGCTCCTTGACGATGTGACACTGTACCAGGACGATGTATCGCTTCGCCGCCAGGTCGATCATATCAGCCTCTCACAGTTGGAATCGCTCTGTGGCGATGCCACAGATGTGGTCGCCGATGGCCAGGCAGGCGGTGGCGGCCGGCGACGGCGCGTTCAGGACGTGGATCGCGTTCTTCGTCGCCTCGATCTTGAAGTCGTCCACCAACTCGCCTCTGGGACCCAGCGCCTGGGCGCGAATGCCGGCGCTGCCCGGCTGAAGGTCTTCCGGCGTCAGCGAGGGCACCAGCCGCTGGAGCTGCTTGACCAGCCGCTTCTTCGAGAACGTGCGGACACACTCGCCCAGCCCATAGCGCCAATGGCGAAGGAACAGCCGCCAGGTGCCCCGGTACGACAGGGCATCCCATGTGTCGCGAAGGCTGAAATCCGTCTTTCCGTAGCCTTCCCGCTCAAAAGAGAAGACCGCGCTGGGGCCGCACTCCACGCCGCCGGAAAGCATGCGCGTGAAGTGCACGCCCAGGAACGGGAAGGCCGGATCGGGCACGGGATAGACCAAGTTCCTCACCTTTTGCGCCGCCTCCGGGCTCAAATCGCTGTAGTCCCCACGAAATGGGACGATCCTGACGCCCGGATCGACGCGATCCATCCAGGCGATCCGGTCGGACTGCAGACCGGCGCAGTTGACGACATATCGCGTGCTGATCTGCCTGCGAGAGGTCCTGACATTCAGGTAGAAATCGTGCCTGTCGAAGGACTCGACCCGGTGCTCGTTGAGGACCTTGTTCTCCGGCCGGTGCTCGCAGAGCAGTTCGGCCAACTGCTCGGCCACCGCGACGAAGTCGATGATGCCGGCGCTGGGGACGTGAAGGCCCGCGATGCCGGCGACCGAGGGCTCGATCTGCCGGATCCGCTCGGGCCCGATCTTCTCCAGCCCTTCGACACCGTTGGCCAGGCCGTTCTGGAGGATTCGTTCCATCGCGGGCAACTCGCGCCGATCGGTGGCGACGATGATCTTGCCGCAGATGTCATGCGGGATTTTGTGTTGCCGGGCGAAGGCGATCAGTTCCTTACGTCCGGCGGAGCAGGTCCTGGCCTTGGCGGAGCCGGGCTTGTAGTACAGGCCCGAGTGAATCACGCCGGAGTTGCGCCCGCTCTGGTGACTCGCCAGCCGGTCCTCCTTCTCCAGCACCGCCACACGGACCTGCGGATGCCTCTGCGCGATCTTGTACGCCGAGGCCAATCCGACGATACCGCCTCCGATGATGACAATGTCGAAATCCGTATCCGGTCGCATGCCTGCCCGTTCATGGTCTGCCAATCACAACGCCACCCACACCATACCCGGACCGCCCACACCCGTCAATGCGCAACACACCCCGTGAGATGACCGACGCCTCGCGCAGTATCAGAGGTACGCCCTATGCGGCCTCGCTTCTCTCCGCTACGGTCGCCCCGTTCGGCCCTGCCAATAGCCGGGTCGGCGATTCAGATGCATAACGGCAACGATCCGGATCGCACGCGAGCTATCTGGCAGACGACGTCACAGGGAAGACGGCGCACGAGGCAACGGCGTGTGTGCTTCGACAGAGAGGTCCACGCCAGCGGATGCGCCAGGATGCTCTGAATCGCCAAGTGGACCTCCTGGGCGGACTCCCATCCCAGATCGGGACGGCAGGCGTTGTAGTAGTCCACCGCCTGATTCAATTCCGCTTCCGCCCCGGCGTGAAAGCTGTAGTTCACTGGCTCCGTCTCTTGAGCAGTTTGGCAAAGACTTCCTCGCCCGGTATTAGTTCGGCCTGGCCCGCCTCAATCTCGGCCACTCGCCTCTCGGCCTCAGCGGCCCACAGTTCGTCGATCTCCGCACGCGTGGGATTGAGGCTCTTGAGCAGCTCATCGACCAACTGAGCGCGAAGCTCGACAGGCAAAGACATCGCCTCGTTCAGCAGTTCATCTGTCGTGAGCATCAACGGCCTTTTCCGGTCAAATGCCCTATGGTATGCCCAACTCAACTGGTTTCAGTATGGCGGACAGCCTTTGTCGCGCCAACGGCGAGCGCGCCGCAGCCGGTCGAAATCGGAGACGAGCCATCGTTACATGGCGGGGACGTCTTCGACGTAGAGGTGGCCGGTGGGGCCGATCTTGAAGACGTAGATCAGGCCCTCGCGGAGCTGGGAGTAGATGACGTTGCCGTAGATGGCCTTGATGCCGTATTGGGCCAGGGCCTCGGGGTCGTGGGCGAGATCCCAGATGTGGGACCAGAACAGGTCGCGCTGGTCGGCGGGGAGGAGCTTGAGCAGGTCGGCGTAGCGTTTGGGCTCGCTGCCCATCGTCTCGATGGGCAACCCCTCTTCCGGGGCCATCTTCTCGCCGTAGACGCGACGCCAGATGTACAGGGCGCGGGCCTTGCCGTCCATGACCATCTGGTCCGTGAACTTGACGATCAGGGCATCGAAATGAATGACGTCCCCCTCGATCGTGTACTCCTTCTGGAGGATCGTCTGGGTCTTGTCCTCGCGGCTGGTCTCGACGAACCGCAGGGTCGTCAGCAGGCGCCCATCGGTTTCCGTGCGCTGGGAGATCACCTTGGCATAGCCGATCTGGTCCTCGGCTGTCAGGTTGGTGATGGCGCCCTTGAGCTGCTGGTTCTCGGTGAGCAGATCGTGGATCGTCATCGCGCCCCGGAAGAACCCGCGGCCGAAGAACGCAGCCGCTCCCAGGGCCACCAGCACCACACCGCCGGATAGTACGCTCAGTCTTCTCAATGCAGTACACCTCGAATTACCTGCTGTAGGCAGGATATACGAACGCCTTCAGTTGACTGTTTCATCGGCTTGTGGTGGGCAATCTCTCCATTTTTCAGGCTCGATAAGCCACATCGCAGCCGAGAACGCGTTTGAAGCTACCATACGCCCGTCCCCGTGGCAACCGTAAGCTGCGGCCGTTCTGATGCATCCTATCGCGATATCCATCCGAACCGCTATGAATGGAAGACGGGACGAGGTTTGACAGCCCAGAGAAAAAAAGGGTATACTGGTAGTTTTGCAGGCCTGTTGAGGATCACCAGACGCGACCTGAAAGACAGTCCGAAGCCCCGGAACGTGCCCTTGCCGCGACGATTATGTTAGCACACAATCCACTCTTGGAGTCAGCCACGCATCCGTCGGTCCAGGTGGCCCACGGCCAGGGGCCATACGTCAACACGCGCTCGGCTCTGGCAGGGCTGGACCTGTCGCCCGCGAGAGGCAAGCGCGTGCTGCTCAAGCCCAACGTCGGGCGGGTGGCGACGCCGGGTGAGGGGATCACCACGCATCCGGACGTCGTCGCCGCCGCCATCGATGCGCTGGCCGAAGCCGGTGCGGATGTGGCCGTCGGCGAAAGCCCGATTACCGGCGTCGACGCGATGGAGGCGTTCGTCACGTCCGGGATCGCAGATGTTGCCCGGAAACGCGGTTGCGGCCTGATCGACATGGACCGCCGTCCGCCCGTCGAGTTGCCCATCGAGCGGGGCGTAGCGCTGCACGAGCTCAAGCTCTGCGCCGACGTGTGGGACTACGACCTGGTCGTCTCGATCCCGGTGATGAAGATGCACATGCACACGGGGGTGACGCTGGCGGTCAAAAACATGAAGGGCTGCCTCTGGCGGCGCAGCAAGGTGCAACTGCACATGCTGCCGCCCGTCGAAGGCAGTGACGAGAAACCGATCAACATCGCGATCGCCGACATGGCGTCGGTGCTGCGTCCGCACTTGGCCATCATCGACGGGACGGTAGGCATGGAGGGGCTGGGACCGAGCGCGGGTGAGGCCAAGGTGATGGACACCGTGGTCGCCGGCGCAGACGCCTTTGCGGCCGATGCGGTGGCGTGCCGGCTGATGGGGACGACTGCCGAGACCGTTCCCCACCTGGCGATCGGGGCCGCGCGGGGCTACGGCGTCATCGACCTGCCCTCGATCTGCGTGACGCCCGACCACTGGCAGGAGTGGATCACTCCGTTTGCCGCGCCGGCGGCCAACCTGACCATCGAGTTTCCCAACGTCACGGTCTTCGACAGGAACTCCTGCAGCGCGTGCCAGTCCACCGTGCTGCTGTTCCTGAAGGGGTATCGAGACCAGTTGTTCGACTACTTCCCGTCCTGGCGGCATTTGAACATCGCCATCGGCAAAGGGAATGTGGACCTCCCCGAGGGGACCCTTTGCATCGGCAACTGCGCCGCCCGATGCAGGCAGGACGGCCAATACGTGCCTGGATGCCCGCCGGTCACCAGTGAGATTCTCAAGACACTGACCGGAAAGCCGTCCATCGACAGCCGGGACGGACGCAGTCCCAGGGCAAACAGACCAGCTACGCCATAGTCGCCGCTGAACCGCCGCCAAAACATTATGCAAGAATCCATCGGACTACGACTTGGCAGCCTGACGCTGGACGTTCCCTTCTTCCAGGCGTCGCTCAGCGGGTACAGCGACTACACCATGCGCTCGTTCGCCCGGCGCTTCGGCTGCCCGTTCGCGTTAGCCGATGTGATGCTGGCCAAGAGCATGGCCGAGCCGCGCGTCCTGCGGAAGGCCTGTTTTCGTCCGGGCATCGACGAGCATCCGGTGGGCGCGCAGATCATGGGCGAAAGCCCCGCCATCATGGCCAAGGCCGCGCGCGACCTGGTGGCGGTTGGATACGATGTGATCGATCTGAACTTCGCCTGTCCGGTGCCCAAGGTCCTGCGGCGCGGGCGCGGCGGCGCACTGCTGGCCCGCCCCAAAACAGTCATCGACATCGTCAGGATGGTCCGCGAGACCGTCGCCTGTCCCCTGCTGGTCAAGCTTCGCATCGGCATCGATCACGACAGCGCCTCCCAGGATGACTTTTGGGAGATCGTGACGCGATCGATCGAAGAAGGAATCGATGCACTGGTCATTCACGGGCGCACCGTCGAACAGCGCTATCGCGGCAAGGCCGACTGGGACACTCTGGCCAGTGTCAAGGCCCGGTTTCCTTCGGCCACGATCATCGGCAGCGGGGATGTCTTCGATCCGCAGGCGGCCTTCGAACGGATGAGACAGACCGGTCTCGACGGGTTCGTCGTCGCCCGTGGCGCGATCGGCAATCCGTGGATCTTCCGCGAGCTGCGTTGCGTGTGGGAGAACCGTCCCATCCCGCCCCCGCCGGACTTGGCCGAACAGCGGGCGATCATGCTCGAGCACTTCCATCGCGTCCTGAACGGCTATCCGGAAAAGCGGGCTATCGGCTACTTTCGCAAGTTCATCGTCCGCTACGCCCGGCTGCACCCCAGCCGCAAGCAGGTGACGACAACCCTGATGAAGGCGGAGTCACGGGCCGCCGTGGAGGCGGGAATCCACGCCTTGTACGGTGCTGGCGAGACCCACTGAGGGCGGAACGGCGTTCGCGTCAAAGGGGCTTGGCGTAGAACAGCGAGCCGCCGGTGCCCTCCTGGTACTGGGCCTGTGCGAAGCCTGCCGCTTCGTACAGACGCCGGGCGCGACGGTTGTTCTCCTGCACCTCCAGGGTGAGCTTGCAGCAGTGCAAGTGTCGCGCCTTGTCGGCGACCGCGTCGAGGAGCCGGCGGCCGATTTGCCGTCCGCGACAGTCCGCCACCACCGCCAGGTCATGGATGTTGACCAAGGGTTTGGCGTGGAAGGTCGAGAAGCCGAGGAAACAGACCGCGATTCCGACCGCCCTGCCGCCCTGGAAGGCGAGGAAGATCAGGGTCGTGGGATGCCGCCGCAGACCGTCGACGAGGTTGTCTCGCACCTGCGGCGCAAGAGGCCGGCCATTGCCCATCGGGTCGGCGGCGTACGCATCGATCAGCTCGACCACCGCTCGCTGATGCGCGACGCAATCCAAATCGGCCTCGACAATCTCCATCGTCGGCATTTCCACAGGGTTCTCCATCCAGATCCTCCCGGCCACGAGACTCCCAACGCGCCGGACAGTCACTGCGACTATACCCGGCCCGCGACGGTTCGGCAAGCAGTCCCTCGATTCGTCGCGGCTACGCTCGGCGGTGCGGATTTCCCGGTTGCATTCGCCGGTGCATCTGACTAAGATTGCCAGTTCTTTCGAACGGCAACGAAGATAGAGAGGCAGGTTTATGTCGGACAACGTGGTGCAGACTGTACAGGCGTTGAAACGGGGCACCGTGGAGGTGTACACCGAAACGGACCTGGCCCAGCGTCTGGTGGACGCGGCCAAGGCGGGCCGCCCGATGCGGATCAAGCTGGGGCTGGACCCGACCAGCCCGGACATTCACCTGGGCCACACGGTCGTGCTCCGCAAGATGCGCCAATTTCAGGACCTGGGCCACAAGGCGGTCCTGATCATCGGCGACTACACCGCGCGGGTGGGCGACCCGACGGGCCAGAACGCGACGCGGCCCATGCTCTCGCCCGAGCAGATCGAGCGAAACGCCCGCACCTATTTCAACCAGGCCGGACACATCCTCAACACCTCCCCCGACAAGCTCGAAGTCCGCTACAACAGCGAGTGGCTCGCCAAGCTCAACCTGGCCGATCTGATCAAGCTGGCCAGCAGCATGACAGTCGCCCGCATGCTCGAACGCGACACGTTCGAGCTGCGCTACAAGGCCGGCGACCCCATCGGCATCCACGAGTTCCTCTATCCGCTCATGCAGGGCTATGACTCCGTGATGGTCCGCAGTGACGTCGAGCTGGGCGGTACCGACCAGACCTTCAACAACCTCGTCGGACGCGACCTCCAGCGGCTGAACGACCAGCCCCCACAGATCGTCATCACCATGCCCATCCTCGTCGGCCTCGACGGCAAGGAGAAGATGAGCAAGTCCAAGGGCAACTACGTCGGCGTCACCGACGCTCCGAACGACATGTTCGGCAAGGTCATGAGCATCAGCGACGAGATGATGGCCAACTACTACACGCTGTTGACCAGCCTTCCCGCCGAGCAGATCGCGACGCTGGTCGATCCGAACCAGACCCATCCCAAGGAGGCCAAGGTCGCGCTGGGCAAGACGATCGTCGCCCAGTTCTACGGCCCCGAACTGGCGGAGATTGCCGCAGCGGAGTTCGACAAGGTCTTCGCGCAGGGCCAGTTGCCCGATGAGATTCCCGAGTTCCGGCTGCCGGCCGAGCCGATCAGCGTCAAGCAGCTCCTGACGACCTGCAAGCTGGTCGATACCGGCGGCGAAGCCAAGCGCATGGTCATGCAGGGCGGCGTCAGCATCGACGGGCAGAAGGTCACGGACCCCAACGCCGCGACCACGCCGGCCGACGGCATGGTCGTCCAGGTCGGCAAGCGCCGCTTCGCCAGGATCCGCGTCTGACGACGGACCGTCCGTCGCGGAAGATCGAACGAACGTCACGTGAGAAGGGATATCATGAAGCGTCTCAGCCCGGAACGACGGAATCAGCTCATCCACGAACACCTCCGACACCTTTGTGCCGACTGGACCTGTCGATACGGGCAATGGAATCTCGAGAAGCTCCTGGCGGAAATGGAGTCGGCGCTGCGGGCCCGGAGGCACCGTCAAAAGGCCGACGCGATCAGCGCGTAGAAAGAGTCGCATTTGAACGACAAGACCCCAATCGCAGGTGACGACATGAAACGAAGCAGAAGAGCTGTCACTGTATTCGTCTTGGGCATCGCTTTACTTGCGGCGTTGAGCGGCTGCCAGTCGGGATCGGCCCGCCCGCAGCGCCCGCAAACGCTTCGCGTGCTGACCTACAACATCCATCACGGCGAAGCGATGGACGAGCAGTTCGACTACGAGCGTCTGGCAAAGGTCATCAACGATCTGTCGCCGGACCTCGTCGCCTTGCAGGAGGTCGACCACGGCACCGAGCGAGCCTCGGGCGTCGATCAGACGGCGCTGCTCGGCAAGCTCTGCAAGATGCACTGCGCTTTCGGCCAGGCGATGCCTTACCAGGGCGGCCGCTACGGCGAAGCCATCCTCTCGCGGTTTCCCATCGTCGCGACGGCCGTGCACCCCCTTCCTCACTGGGGCGACCGCGAACCGCGAGCGGCGCTGGAGGTGTGGATCGAGCCGGAGGGCATCGGACCGCTGCGATTCGTCGGAACGCATCTGTGCCATCTCGATGAGGAGATCCGCACGCAGCAGACGACGCGGCTGGCCCAGTTGTTCGGCACCGAAGACGGCCCGCCTGTTGTCCTGGCAGGCGACTTCAACGCCCGGCCGGGCAGTCGCCCGATGAACGTCCTGCTCGACGCCGCCTGGACCGACGTCGTCGCCCCCCGCTCGAAGATCGACTACATCCTCATCCGTTCGGCGGATCCCTGGCAGGTGGAGCAAGTGACTATCGTCGATGAGCCGGTCGTCTCCGACCACAACCCGGTCCTCGCGGAGCTGCGATGGCAAGGCACCCCAGCGTCAACGGCTGAGAACTAAAGTCATGGTTGACATGGGCCGATAGTCCTGGTAAAGATCGAACCTCAAAGAGGTTATCATGCAGATGGCAAACGGTGGACAATTCGGGGCAGCAGCCGGGAAGGCGACGCAAAGGATATGCGCCGGCCCGATCGCTGTCACTGGAGACCACAGGAAGCTGCCCTGAGAACGCTTTGACCCCGCGATCATGAAAGCCTTTCAGAGCAGCCGACTCTGGAAGGCTTTTTTTCGTTGGAAGCTGCCAACGCCGTCGCGGCACGACCCAATGCGTTTGGCGGTTCCGTTGACAGAGGCCAGGGCGAAGCATAAGATACGCGATTCGTTTTTCGAGCTTTCAAGGACCTTGACGATGGCAGACGAGAACAAGAAGAACTACCGCGACACCCTGAACCTGCCGCAAACGAGCTTTGCGATGAAGGCCAACCTCGTGCAGCGCGAGCCCCAGATGCGCCAGCGCTGGGCGAAGGAGAGTATCTACACGCAGATTCGCGAGGCCCGGCTGGGCGCCCCGCTCTACGTCCTGCACGACGGCCCGCCCTACGCCAACGGCGACATCCACATGGGCCACGTCATCAACAAGGTCCTCAAGGACTTCGTCGTCAAATACAAGACGATGGCCGGCTTCGACGCGCCGTACATCCCGGGCTGGGACTGCCACGGGCTGCCCATCGAGGCCAAGGTGATGACCGACCTGGGCGAGAAGGTCCGGCAGATGAGCAAGACGGAGGTCCGCCGCGAGTGCATGAAGTACGCCAGCAAGTACGTCAAGCTCCAGAGCCGGCAGTTCCAGGACCTCGGCGTGTTCGGCGACTTCGAGAATCCCTACCTGACCTTCAAGCCGCAATACGAGGCCGGAATCCTGGAGGTCTTCGCGACGCTGGTGGGAAAGGGACTGGTCTATCGCCAGCTCAAGCCGATCCACTGGTCCGTCGGATGTGAGACGGCGCTGGCGGAGGCGGAGCTGGAATACAAAGACATCGCTTCGCCCAGCATCTTCGTCAACTTCAGTGCGACGCAGGAGACCACCGCACGGCTGATCGAGCTGGGAGTCGTCACGAATGATCAGACCAAGGATTCAGAGGTCGCCCTGATGATCTGGACGACCACGCCCTGGACGCTGGCAGCCAACCTGGCGGTCGCCGTGCATCCGAATCTCGAATACACCGCCGTCTCCTACGAGAAGGATGGACGCAAGTACACCTCCGTCGTCGCGACCGATCGCATCGAGGCCGTCGTCGCCGCCGGCGGCCTGACGCAAGGTCAATACGCCGTCGGAACCAAGACGGTCCGCGGTAGCGAACTCGAAGGACTTCGCTATCGGCACCCGTTCATCGAGACCAATCCGACCGACAGGGACGCCTATATGGTGATCCTCGCCGAGTACGTGACCACCGAGGACGGCACGGGTCTGGTCCACACCGCGCCCGGCCACGGCCAGGAAGACTATCTCTCGGGCCAGCGGTATGGCCTGGCGGTCTATTCGCCCGTCAAAGACGATGGCTGCTACGACGAGACCGTCCCCGACTGGCTGCAAGGCAAGAACGTGCTCTCCGTGGACAAGGAAGTCAACGAGCGCCTGGCAAGAACGGGCCGGCTGTTTGCCCAGCGAGAGATCGTCCACAGCTACCCCCACTGCTGGCGAAGCAAAGGCCCGGTGATCTTCCGCGCAACCGAGCAGTGGTTCGTGGGCGTGGACAGGGACTTGCCCGACACCAGCCGCAACCTCCGTGCGATGGCGATGGACGCCGTCGAGGAGGTCCGCTGGATTCCCGCGTGGGGCCAGAAGCGGATCGCGGGCATGCTCGAATCGCGGCCGGACTGGTGCATCAGCCGCCAGCGAAGCTGGGGTCTGCCGATCCCGGTCTTCACGATGCCGGATGGGCAGACGCTGCTGACGAAAGAATCGGTGATGGCGGTCGCCCGGCACATCGGCCAGCGCGGCTCCAATAGCTGGTTCACCGACTCGCCCCGCGAGATTCTGGGGGATGATTTCCACTTGCCCGAAGGGTTCGACCTCGACCATCTCCAGAAAGAAGAGAACATCTTCGACGTGTGGTTCGAGTCGGGCTGTAGCTGGTACAGCGTCGCGGTGGCGGCCGGCTGGCCAGTCCCGGTCGATCTGTACCTCGAAGGCTCCGACCAGCATCGCGGCTGGTTTCAGCTCTCCCTGCTGCCGGCGCTGGGCGCCACGGGAAAGCCCCCCTTCAAAAGCGTTCTGACGCACGGTTTTACCGTCGACGAAAAGGGCATGAAGCAATCCAAGTCGCTGGGCAACTACATCAACGCCCAGGACGAGATCGCCAAGTACGGCGCCGACATCCTGCGGTTGTGGGTCGCCAGCGTCAACTACCAGGAGGACGTGCGCTGCAACGATGAGCTGATCGGCCGCACGCAGGACGCCTACCGCAAGATCCGCAACACACTCCGTTACCTGCTGGGCAACCTCGACGGCTTCGAGCCGGCCATTGACTCGATCCCGTACGACCGCATGTTCGAGATCGACAAGTGGGCCATGTGCCAGTTGCAGAAGCTGATCGCGGACGTCACCGACGCGTACGAGAACTTCGTGTTCCATCGCGTCTTCTCGCTGCTGTACAACTTCTGCACGGTCGAGATGAGCAGCATCTATATGGACGTCCTCAAGGACCGGATGTACTGCGACGCGACAGACGGCCTGTCCCGACGCAGCGGCCAGACCGTGATGTACGAGATCCTCAGCGCGCTCGTGCGGCTGCTGGCGCCGGTCCTGGCGCACACCGCCGAAGAGGCGTGGGAAGCGATGCCCTTCAAGCCGCAGGACTGCGCCAGCGTGCATCTGGTGAGCCTGCCAAAGGTCGATGCGAGCGTCGACTACGCGAGCCAGCAGGCCCGATGGCAGAAGATCATGGCCCTTCGCGATGAGGTCCTGCGTGCCCTCGAAGGACTCCGGCAGGACAAGACCATCGCCAGCAATCAGGAAGCGTCCGTGACGATGCGATGCACGGACGAAGATGCCGCCGCGATCGAGGCGTTCGGCGTCGAAGCGTTCGCAGCCCTCTGCATCGTCAGCGAGGTGAAGCTCGAACGATCCGCCGAGGCGACGACCGTCGCCGCCGCCAAAAGCCCACACGCCAAGTGTCAGCGCTGCTGGAACTACTGGCCCAGCGTCGGCGCCAACGCCGACAGTCCCGACCTCTGCCAGCGCTGCGCCACCGTCGTCGCTCCTGCATAGGCTGGCGGCCGGAGACCGTAGGCTTCGGGCTGGAGGAAGAGCTACGGTTTGCGCAGGGCACGGACCAAACCATTGAGAACTCTACACGTCTCGGCAGCAAAGGAAGATAGAAGCTCGGCAGACTATCCGTAAGTCTGGTTTCCGTGCTCTCAGCTAGAGAGACGATGATCTGGTCGACGAAGTAGGCGCAGACATCCTCGAAGGCACGTCCGGCAGCGGGCACAGTCTTTGGTCGCTGAATAGGCCATCCACATGCGCCGTGTTCAGACTGTATTCATTCAACTGATCGCACCTTCGTGGAGCAGACATGACGCGTTCTCTTGGAATGAGAAACACCCTAGATTCATCGAGGAAGATGACATCGCTATCCTTGACGAGGTTGACAACCGCCAGGAGATGGTAGTGATCTGGCAGTCCATTCGTTTGATACGAAGAGCCTGTGGTAGTCTTGACCTGAATCGCCCTAAAAACGCCGTGGCGAACTGCGATAAGGTCATTGCCTGAATCCTTAAGAGGTGGTGCCGCCTGCACATCAAATTGCAGCAACCGAAGTTGAACCAACAACTCCCCAAGGGTGCCAACTTTGATTTGCGTTGTTATGCCGTTCATCTTACTTTTCCCAAATGGTCTTCCTTGTGGCTCTGAAGAGAAACAGGCTGTCAGTTTGCATGGGACTTCAAGGCGCCCGTTCGCCATATCTACGTAGGTTCGCAATAAGTGTGAGAGTCCCCTCATAGTCGGGCGAGTTCGCCCCAATTGTCAGAGCCTCACTCAATATTTCTGCATCAGCCGCGCATGAAGACAACACGTACCCTAGGGTCTTCTCCTCGGTCTGGTCGAGAGTGTGGTCAATGAGACATTCGTTGACCTCAAAGTCCCTCAATAAGTTGATGACAGCCTCCCGATCTCCACCCCTGTAAGCGCATTTCTCAACGATCGCAAAGTGGCCGCGATCCAATACCCACTCACCGGTCCCCATCGAGAGCTCCCAATCGGGCAGATTCGGAATGTTCCCAAAATAGGACGCGATCGTCTCTAAGGCTTCATAGTCATTCCCCGCCGCCACTTGCTCTTTGATAGAAGAAGCCCTGCTCACACACAATTCTATGTGCAGGAGTTTCGGCGGACCTGCGTACTCCACCGCTTCCCACCATGGGTGGGTTTGTATGCCAGCTTTCCTCACAGCTCTCGTAAACTGCATCCACTGTTCAGAATTGAGCTGATCCCTTATGTCCATATCGGACCTTCCAGCATCTCTGTCTATCTCGTCTTGCCCATCGGACATATCGGACTGATACATGTGGGACTTAAGTGCAACTAGGGAGCAGAGGGGAAGTTGACGCACGAGCCACAGCAGTGTCCATCGCGACGCGATGCGAGCCCCGTTACCTCCCGTCTCCAGTCTACGGTCTATGGCCTGCGAGCTGCTGCACAGCTCGCGTGTAGACTTCGTCGAGGGTGATGTGGGTGATGGCGTGGGCGGGGTTGGTGCTCTTGATCGCGAGACCGCGCGTCGCGACGTCACGGCCGACGATGCACTCAGGCCGGCGGTAGGGGCCGACGCGCAGCGGGTTGGACCAACTGAACATCATCACCAGCGGCTTGCCCAGCGCTGCGGCGATATGGCCCGGTCCCGTGTCGTTGCTGATGACGATCCGGGCGGAGCGCAGCACCTCGACCAGTTCGGGCAGTGACGTGCGGCCGGCCAGGTTCACGATCCGGCACGTCGCGTGGCTCTGAATTCGCTCGATCATCGCGCTCTCGGCGCCGCTGCCGGTGGCGACGATGGCCAGCCCGTGCTCGGAGGCCAGCCGGCCGGCCAGCGATCCAAACCGCGCGGCGGGCCAACACTTGCTGATCTGGGCGGAACCGGGGATCAACACCGCGTATCGTTCGCGAGCCAGGTCGTGCTGCGACAGCAACGCGCCGACAGCCTCGACGGCCGCCGGCTTCTCGGGCAGGACGAACTCCACGCCAAGGTCACAACCGCCCATCGCCTCGATGATCTTCATGTAGTAGTCGATCACGTGGACCCAGTCTGCGTGTCGCGGCACGGTGGTCGTGTAGAACCAATGGGCGAACTCCCGGCCCCAGACCGGGCCGAAACGATACTTGCAGCCGCAGGCCCAGGACAGCGACGCAGACCGCAGCAGCCCCTGGAGGTCCAGCACCGCGTCGAAGCGACGCCGACGCAGGTCGCCGATCAGGGACCCGAGGGCTTTCATCGCGAACGGACAGTACCACGCCTTGCCCAGCGTCTTGCGGTCGAAGTGGATGATCTCGTCCAGGTGCGGATGGCCCTCGATCAGCCCAGCAAACGCCGGACGGACAAGCCAGGTGATCCGCGCTTGCGGGAAGCTGCGGCGCAGCGCCGACAACGCCGGCAGCGCCATCACGATGTCGCCCAGCGAACTGGGCTTGATCAGGAGAATGTTCTTCCACGCACTGGACATAAGCTGCAAATTCTACGCCAGCGCCGGCCCGCAAGCAACGGGCGATCCGCAATCGGCCGTTGAAATGTCCACATAGGCCGATAGAATGATGTCCCGCGACGCGTTCGACAGGGGTATGCACGCAGGCAGTAGAGGATTTGACGCATGGCGAAGAAGGGCAGGTATGTGTACGACTGGCCCCGGCCGATGGTGACGGTCGACGCGGCGGTGTTTCGCTTCGCGCGGGGCAAGGCCTGGCTGTTGCTGGTCGAACGCAAGAAGGAACCATACAAAGGGCAATGGGCGATCCCGGGCGGTTTCGTCGAGATGGACGAGGAACTGGAGGACGCCGTTGCACGCGAGTTGAAGGAAGAGACCGGGCTGACGGGCATAGCCCTGGAGCAGTTGCGGGCCTTCGGCACGGTCGGCCGAGACCCTCGCGGCCGGCAGATCACCGTGGTCTTCACGGGCATCGCCGCCAAGGGGCAGACAATCGTGCGTGGAGGCGACGACGCCGCCGAAGCCAGGTGGTTTCCCATCGACCGCCTGCCGGAGAACCTCGCCTTCGACCATGATCGCGTCACCCGCGCGGCCATCGCCCGACTGAAGCGAACGAACGCCTATCGCCAATCCGTAACCGAGCGCCGATAGTAGATTGACAGGCCGCGACGGCGGCTCTACGATGGCCCCGGCGTTGAGCGGTCCACCGAAACGGTCAGTAACAGGAGCACCACCATGAGCGACGGCGCGTCCGAGGACTTCACCCCGGCCTACCTCAAACAGGCGATGAAGGCGTTCAAGAAGCGTCTGAAGCTGACGCGTCTCGATGCGGAGTCCACGTTGGGCGGAGGGCCTTTCAGCGGAGGCCGAAGCTCAGGCATCGTGGCCATCCAGCCTCCGAACCAGTATCCGCGTCAGGTATGGGACAAGCTCGTGGAGATGGGCAGACTCCGCCACGCCGGCGGCGGGCTCTACCAGATGTGCCAGGACCCTGAGGCCCACTGACGCGCGGGCCGTTGCCGAACGGCATGGGCCCGGTCACTCGCTCGAACCGGAAACGGCCTTCCTGACCTGCTGATTGAACATCCGCAACTGAACGGCGATTGCCCCGAGCGCCCACTCGATGTAGTGCAGGCGGTGTGCGGGCTTGCGGTGGCGTTCGATCATCAACCCTTGCTGAGCCGCATTCACGAACCGGGCGATCACCTGCGAACTGATCTGCGTGGGCTGGGCCGCCCATCTCTTCAGTTGTTCGTACTGTCGTTGCAGCGCCCGGTCGGACCGGAGTTGCTCGGCGCTGAGATAGTCACCCGGATTCAGGGCCAGTTGCAGACCCTTCAGACACAGGATCAGCGGCTCGTAATTGGCCCTCCTCTCCAACCGAATGAACTTGTATTGCTGGATGTAGGTCGTAGCCTGGGCCGGCGGCTTGTCGCCGATCTCATCGCCCCCGAGGTACCAGTTGCGCCGGCTGCGTCGGGCGAAGACCAGCTCTTCGCCCACGCTGCGCTGGGTGATCTCGTCATGGCCCATGCGGGACACCCAGAGGCCACCGGGTCTTCGTTCGGGCCCGCCTCCCAGTGCCAGCAGGCACTTGACGAACCCCAGAGGCAGGATGGTCTGCTCCTTGACCCTGCTCTTGAGCAGTTGGAAGGACAGGTGGAGGCTGTGCGGCTGAACCTGGAAGAAGCTGACCAACTCGTGGATCAACTGGTTCAGCAACCAAGGGTCGGAGCTGGCCGGCCGGGAAAGCTCGCCGGCAATGCTCAGCCTTCCGGGCGCCAGTTCGAGAAACCCCGAGGTGCGTCTTCGCTGTCCGGAACCGGTGTGGTCGTCGATGTAGCCTCCCAGCTTCCAGCAGAGCACGTCGAGGCAGAAATCGTAGAAGTACCGGAATCCGTCGTACGCCGGATCCAACGCTTTGCAGATGCTGCGCCTGGATTCGATGGCATCGGGTCCCAGGCTGCTCAGCTCCAGCTCGAAGCCGAGCGGGATAAGTCCCGGCTGGAGGTTGGAGCGAATCCGATGCAGATGGGACTCCGCCACGCGCGAATCGAAGATACTGCGCGAAGCGCGCACGGCGTATTTGACATAGTCGATCAGATCCAGGTTCTCCGACGGCATCATGTTCAGGCCCCGTTCGATGATCAGGTCCACCACGCTGCGGTTGGCGTTGATCATCCGCAAGGCCGCCACCAAACTGATCGACCGGGCGAAAAACCGCTCGCTGGTCCGCATGTGCTCCAGGTCGAAACGGTATCGGCTCTGGATCTGCTCGTCGAACTCGTTGAGCAACACCTGTCGCAGCACCAGCGACAGGTAATTGCGCAGGTATGGCTGCGCCTCCGGATCGTTCAGCAGATGGCGGATGCTCGGTCGTGGCCGGTCCAGTTCGCGTTCCAGCCAGTAATCGCTGATGGCATCCGTGTGGTAGTGGCTCATGACCAGATCGCGTTCGGTCGTGGCCAGCAGCTCGCGTTCGGCCAGGCGCTCCAGTTCGGCGTCGACGGTCCGCTCGCCGGGACGCGTGTGTCTCTGGAGGAACCGGTTGATGCGCTTGCGAAGCCACAGTTCGTGGATGAGATTGACGTGAAACCGGTCGCCGAAGCGTGTGCGCATCGATTCGGGCGTCACGAGATAGGCCTGGGCCTCGACCGTCCCATGCGCGGTGTAGACATGGACCGTCTCCCTCTGGTAGCGTTTTCCTTCATATCGGTCGATCTCCGCCATCGCCGAGAGGGGCACGTCATGAATCACGAATCCTTCGATCCTGGCGTCCGGCGTCTTGACGGCGTAGTAATACACGTTGTCCGGGCTGACCCGCCGATGGCCCGGCAGAAAGGCCGGCTCGGCAAACAACGTCTTGACGTCGATCTTCGAGGGCTTGCGCGTGAAGGCGAAGCCGCTGACCGATTGGAAGATGCGACTGTCTCGAAGCGATCCGTAGATGAAGAGGTTGACTTTTCGCTTGTGCATAGACGGCTCGATCTGCCCCGTCGACCGACCGCTGCGTCCGGTCACGGTTCCCGTACGATGCGCCGTCGCAGTTGCCAGAGTTCCCGGAAGGCCCTCAGGATCACACGGAGGCTGGCTCCGGTCTGCCGCCCGGCGGTGCGTGGATAGTGGTGCACCCCCCGCTGCGTGATCGTGTACCCTTTTCGGGCGGCCCGCGCGAGAATCTCCGTGTCGATCAGCGCCCCGGTGCTTTCCATCTTGATCCGGTCGAAGATGCCGCGGCGATACAGCTTGAAGGCGCAATCCACGTCGCGGACCTTCAGCGAGAACACCAGACCGGTGACCTTTGTCCAGAGCCACCCGTTGATCTTGCGGACGACGTTGTCCCGGCGGTTCATTCGGTAGCAACTGACGATGTCGTAGTCGTTCATCAGCGGCAGCAGCGCCGGCATCTCGCCAATGTCGAACTGGCCGTCGCCGTCGGTGTAGAAGACCAGTTCCTTGCGCGCCGCGCGGAAACCGGACTGGAGGGCGGCGCCGTAGCCGAGGTTGCGCTCGTGGTGAACGACGCGAACCCGCTCGTTGCCCGCGGCGATCTCATCGGCGATGCGTCCCGTCTCGTCGGCGCTGCCGTCGTCCACGATGATGATCTCGTAATCGGCGCCCAGCCCTTCGAGCACACGGACCGCCTGTTTGGCCACGCGCGCCACGTTGGCCTGCTCGTTGTAGCAGGGAAAGAAGACCGAAATGGATACGGCCGACGGCGACTGCCCACCCGGCGATGTCGGCCTGTCCGCCTGGACCATGGCTCACCACCTCTTCCTGTCGGAGATGCGGTCCCTCTCGATCAGATAGCGTTTCATCTGGTCCTCACAGGTCCGGGCGACCTCGCGGTTGCCCTGAGCCTCCGCCACCTGCTTGAGCCGCACCATCGCCAGACGCGCCGCTTCGAGCCGCAGGTTATAGCCATCGTGATTGGCGTAGCTGGACCTGTTCTTCTCGAACTTCGTGGTGTACTCGACGCAGATCTCGCTGACCCGCTGCTGAAGCTCGGGGTACCGAGCGGCAATCACCAGCAGATCGAGCATCGGCCCGGGCGACGGATCGAGGTGGAACGCCTTGATGACCATGTCCAGACCCTGCTGTCTCTGACCGGCCTCGGTGGACAGCAGAAGGTTGTGCCCGACCGAGAAGTTGGCGGCGAATTCGTCCGGATACGTGGTCCGGCCGGTGAACATGCCACTGAACAACTGCTTGCCCTGCTCGGTCGTCACATTGACGAACAGCTTCTGCTTGTTGTTGAGGAAGACCAGACGCCAGTTGGGGTCGTACTCGAGGGCGCGGACGAAATCCTTGTCGAACTGGTTGGCCGGCATCAGGATCACCCAGACGTCGAATTTGTCGAGCTGCTCGGTCACCCACTGCCCGATCTCTCTCAGTTCGGCGGCGGTGGGGTCCCGTCCCTCGTACGCGGCCCTTCTGGCGGCCGGTCCGCCTGCCAGGATCTCGGTCCAGAGGTCGAACGTCCGGGTATCGTAGGCGGCCTGGGCCCGGCCATCCATGAACAATTGCAGAGGCGTCCGTCCCGTGTTGGGATCGGGGTCCTGGCCCCAGGCGACAAACCCGCCCTCCGTCCAGTAGTTGAACATATTGCCGGCCAGCTTGTTCTCGCGGATGAACTGGCAGGCGTAGAACGGCTTGGCATCGGAGGCGGTCATCCGCATGAAGACCGACGTCAGCTTCGGGTCCGCCGGCCAGTAATCCAGGTAGATCAGCTTGAACCTCAGCCCTACCCACAGGCCGAACCCAACGACAGCCACCAACACCAGTAGCGACGCGACCTGCCACGCCGGTTTGAGGAGCATGCGGGCATCCACCTGCTTGGCCCCTCCGCCGTACCTGTCGGTCCCAAGAAACATGGCGAACAGGGGAAACGACGAGAACGCCAGCAACGTTCCGAACGCCAGGAGCCAGAAACGCGGTTGAATCTGCGTGGGCACACCCGGCACCGGGAAGAACAGCCAAGGCCAGAACAACAGACGCCACAATCCCAGGACGGCCAGGGCCCCGGCCAGCCCGATCAGAAGCAGGCGTTCTACGGTTTCGTCGCGATCCGCATCGGACGTTCGGGCGGCGCCGCGCAGATCCGCAATGGTCAGGATGGAGGCCACGATGCGCTGTACCAGCAATGCGATCACGGGACAGGCGACAAGAGCAGCGATCGGGATGAATCGTCGCGAGCGTACGGCCATGTAGACGGTCACCGCGGCCACGATGATGAAAACGACATCGATTTGCGGCGCGGCGGGCGCCTCGGCCTTCCCGGTGCGCTTCTTCGGAGATGGTTCCGCGAGCGTCGCACGCACCGACAGAATCGACCAGACAATCAGAGCGAGCCAGGCGAGGATGTACATCGTCAGAAACGGAATAGCGGTGCCAACCGGGTTGGTCCAGTCCAGGGCCCGATGCCACTCGTGAACGTCGCGCCAGCGTTCGGCGTGCTTGCTGACCGAGATGACAAAGGTGTGCGTCAGATTGGTCAGGTGGAACGGATTGAAGACAACCATCGCGACGAACGCGACCGCTCCGGCGCCGACCGTGTGCATAAGGGTCCGGCGATCCAGCACGCGAAGGGCCTTGTCTCGGAGAGACAGAACCGCCGCCCCGAACGCCATGGACAGCACGAACATGCCCACGCACGTCCAACGTCCGCCGGCCGCGTGATCGGCAAAGATCCTCAGGATACGATCGTTCATCGTGTTGGGTGGCGCGGGGAAGTACCGCGCCAGCAGTAGAAGGAACACGATGCACATTGCGACGACGTGCAGCGCCGTCAGGGCACTGCCGCTGATCTGCCGGTGCAGAACGGCCGCGATGCTGCCCCCGACGGCCAGCACCAGAAGCACAACCATCCAGTCGCCGATGCCGGAAGCGCCGGCGTTGGTCTGCGAGAAATACTCGGCCATCAACTCGGCCCGGCGACCGAGGAACTGATGGGTCAGGCCAGAGAGGACCAGCCACGTCAGAATGCTATAAGCCGCCACCAGCCAACGTTTCGGAAGGTGCATGATCAGATGCCAGCCTACGAACGGGACCAGCACGATGAAAGCGTAAACATAGCCGCCGTGTACGTTGGACCAGAAGACCACCACCGGCACGATCAGCCAGATGTAGAGTGCGTTCCTGTAGCTGGTCAGGACCAGGATCAGGACAAAGACCGCCACCAGCAGGTTCGAGAAGCCGGCCGGACGGATGTCGAAGAAGGACCGCCCGATGAACAAGGCAAAACCCGAAGCGGCAGCGGCCAGGGCGGGGTTCACACCCAACAGCCGGGCGGTGAAGTAGATCGCGGCAACCGCCAGGAAGTACACGGCAAATTTCCAGAACACCAGCGCATCGAAGTAAGGCTCCTGCTCCGAACCGAACATTGTGGTCAGGCGGTAGAAGATGACGTGTGTCAGCCAGTTCTGGTTGATCCAGCCGGTCGGATGCCACTTGCGAACGGTTTCGAGGCCTACCTTCTCGGTGATCCAGCGAGCCCAGCCCGGCCAGGTCGCGACCTCGGCCTCCGTCGGGCCGGCGCGGTGGCTGTTGGCGCTGAAAGGCTCGACGGTGTCCACGCCGTGGTTGACAAAGTGCCGGCCGCACGCCATCGCCACCCAGGTGTCGCCGGCGGCCACCATATGCGTGCAGGCGTGAAAGGCGAAGATCAACATCGCCAGCCAGCCAGCGGCCACCACCCAAGCGGACCATGCCGAGCGTCGTTCGGTGGTTAACAGTATGTCCCCCTCGCCGGTCTCATTTGCCGCCATTCGCGCACTTTCCAACAGGTTTCGGCTAATAACACAGAAGAAGAGTACTTCTTCTTCCGTCTATCGTCAAGAACGCCCCCCGGCCTGTTGCTCTTTGTGGAAAAGCACCCACAGAACGGGCCCGGCCGTCAAAACCGCCAAGAGCCTGCCACGCCGCAATGAAGACCTCCTGCGTCAGATCCTCGGCCAGACTCGCCTCGCGCGTCAGAAACACCAGGAATCGGTACACCGAGCCGTAATGGGCATCGATCACGGCTTCATACGCCTCGCGGCGACCCTCACGAAGGGCAGAAAGAATCCTTCGCTCAGCCTTGTCCCGCACACACGCCTCCCGATACTGAAACTGACGTCGCCAGCCCTGCCGAGCTCTGTTTCCAGATTAGACGTTCCGCTGGCGCCACGTGTTGGCGCCTGACCACAGAATTCTGCGGATTGTGCGTGACAAGCCACCTGCCGCGCATGCGGAATGCATGGCGGCCAGGCTCCGCCCAGACGTGGCCGATCCATCGAAATGCCGCTCGCCGCGCCCTGCCATCGTGGACCGCTTCTCGGCCCTACTGGCTCAGCCACTGCTCCAGCCGGTCGAGGCCCTTCTTGATGTGTTCCATCGAACAGGCGAAGCTCAGGCGCACGTTGTCGCCGCAGCCGAACGGCAGGCCCGGGACCAGGGCCACGTTGGCCTGCTCCAGCAGGGCCGAGGCGAATTGCATGCTGTCGCCGATCCTGGTGCCGCCAATGGTCCGGCCGAAGTGCGCGGAAACGTCCGGGAAACAATAGAACGCGCCCGCCGGCTCGGCACACCACACGCCCTTGATGCCATTGAGCCGGTCGGCCATGTATTTGCCGCGTTTGGCGAACTCGACCCGCATCTTCTCGATCGTCGCATCGGCCTGCGGGCCGAAGGCGGCAATCGCTGCGTACTGGGCAAACGTCACAGGGTTCGAGGTCATGTGGTCCTGAAGACGGGACATCGCCTTGATGACGTCCAGTGGTCCGGCGGTGTAGCCCAGACGCCAGCCGGTCATGGAGAACGCCTTGCTCAGGCCGTTGAGGGTCAGCGTCCTTTGGAACGCGTCGTCGCTCAGGGCCGCGAAGCTGATGAACTTCGAGTCACCATAGACGAGCTTCTCGTAGATTTCATCGGACATCACGCAGACGTTGGTGCCTTCGAGCACCTTGGCCACGGCCCGCAGTTCGTCCGGCGTGTACATGAACCCGCCGGGGTTGCTGGGCGAGTTGAGAATGAGCATCGCGGTCTTGGGCGTGATAGCTTTTTTGAGCTGCTGCGGCGTGATCTTGTAGCTGTTGGCCTTGTCCGTCTCGACGATCTTCGTCACCGCGCCGGCCAGCTTGATCGCCTCGGGATACGTCACCCAGTAGGGTCGGGGCAGCAGCACCTCGTCGCCCGGATCGAGCACCGCCTGCATCGCCTCGTAGACCGAGTGCTTGCCGCCGATGTTGACGACGATCTGCTCGGGCGTGTACTTGAGCCCGTTCTCCCGTTCGAGCTTCTTGGCGATCGCGGTCCGCAGCTCGATGATGCCCGCAGCGGGCGTGTACTTGGTCTTGCCCTCTTTCAGGGCCCTGATTGCCGCTTCCTTGATATACTCCGGCGTATCGAAATCCGGCTCGCCCGCTCCGAAACCGACCACATCGATCCCCTGGGCCTTCAGCTCCTTGGCTCGGGCCGTCACGGCGATCGTTGCCGAAGGCGGAACGCTCTTGGCTCTCTGGCTGATCTTCATCGTCAAAATACCCTTTCTCGTGGAATCCCATTCTGACAACCGGCGGCTCATTAAACCCAAAACCGCCCGCCAGTCAAGCGAATTCGCATTCTCGCGATTCGCCGGCGCAGGGTTGCCACGGCTGGCACCAGAACGCGACGCAAAGATGCGTGGGCAGACACTCCCCCCATTCCCGTTCGATGGAAGGCATGGCCCCTCTCTACTGGGTTCGAGAGGGGCCACGTGATTCTGCCGTCAGTCGGCCGGTGTCGGCTCGACCTTCAACACGCCGAGATAGGTGAAGTGATTGGTGTTGACGTTGTTGGTGGTCGGGGCCAGATCGATCCGGATCTCGCCGGCTTCGTCGGGCGCGATCGCGGTGACGCTTGCGAACTCGTTCTCGTTGTCCGAGGCATTCAAGGCCGCGAAGCCTGAGTCGGCTCCGGCGACCGTGTAACCCGTCTCGCGGTTGTCACGGACGCCCATTCGCGAGGCGTAGAAGGTGAAGTCGTACGTCAGCAGCGGGTCCAGTCCCGTCAGTTTGAAGCTCGGGAAGACATCGGCCAGCCCGCTGAATGTCTCGGTGTTGCCGAACAGGGAGTCGCGCGTGGCATTCGCGGGGAAGACCGGCGAGGCGAGTGTCCCGTTGGTGTTGGCGCCGTTGAACCGCCGGATCGTGACCAGACTGACCTTCGTCGCAATACCGTCGACGGTCACCAGAGCGGCCAGGCGACCGCCATCGACGCACCCGACGCTCTGTGTCACGTTGTTCCATGCATTGGCCGGATCGTCGTCCGTGGGAGTCTCCGAAGCGCCGAAATCGATGAGAAGAACCTCCAGACGCACCTGCCCCGCCACGGCTGAGCCGGCGGCGATCTGATTGCCCGCCAAGTCCTGCAACGCGCTGACACTCACCGTGAAGCTACCCAGAACGCGCTGGCCCAGCGTGAGAACAACAGTGCGACCGTCGGCGCCCGGCTCGGCGGCGACGACCTCGACAGTCCCCTCGTTGACGCCGTAGTTGGCCGCCACGGCAGCCGTCTCCTGAGCCAGACGCTCGTCGAAGGACAGCGTGATCGTATAGCCGTTGGTGCTCTCGGCCGACAGCAGGACCGGCGCGTTGACGTCGGGGACCACGTGGAGGAACGCCCCTTCGCTCAGGGCGCTGTAGACCATGTTGCTGACGCCCACCGCAAAGACGGCGCCGTCCATGTCCGGCGTCACGATGTCGATCGTATACGCGAAGTCGTTGGCGTCGGCGATCGCGCCGCCGTTCTTGTACCACTGCACAACATACGGAGGCGTGCTCTGAACCTGCGCCTGGAACGTGACGGACTGGTAGGCGACCACCGTCTGGCTGGCGGGCTGCCGCACAAAGACGATCGGCTGCTGCTCGGGGATCTCTTCAACCTTCATCGCGCCGAGATAGATGAAGTGATATCCGTTATTGTTGTTCGCCGTCGGGGCCAGATGGATCGTGATCTCGTTCATCGCGTCGGGCACGATGCCAAGCGCCGTCGCCACCTCGTCCACGTTGTTGGCCGGATCGAGCGTCACATACGTGGTCCCTTCGCCCACGACCGTGTAGCTCGTCTCGCGAACGTCGGTGGCGCCCATTCGTGATCCGTAGAAGGTGAAGTTGTACACTCGTTCCGGATTGAGGCCGGTCAACTTGAAGCTGGGCGTCACATTGGCCAGTCCGCCCCAGATTTCGGTGTTGCCGTAGAGGGAATCCCGCGTGGCGTTCGCGGGGAACACCGTCGATTCGAGGGTCCCGTTGGTGTTCGGACCGCTGCCGTTGAACGGGCTGAGAATCTCCAGGCCGATCGACGTCGGCACGTTCAAGGTGTTGACCAGGCCGGATAGCTGCCCGCCTGCTACACCGCCAACGGACTCGGTCACGTTGTTCCAGAAATTCACCGGGTCGTCCGGCGCCGGGCCGTTCTGCGTGAGCGTGCCCGACGTGCCGAAGTCGAATAGCAGAGTCTGCACCTTGGGCATGGCCCATGCCGCCAGCACCGGTTCGACGATCGAGCGCCACAGTTCGTAGCCGGCGGCGTTCATGTGGAGCATGTCGCTGCCGAACAGCTCGGGACGCGGCTGGCCGCTCTCGTTGAGCATCGGGGTGAACACGTCGATGAACCACAGGTGCGCATCGGTCGCGGCCAGGGCCTCCAGACGCTCGTTCAACTGCCGCGTGACCTCCACATACTGGGCCCGGCTCGGGCTCGGCTTGGTGGCGATGAAGGCGATGTCCGCCTGCGGCAACTGCTCCTCGACCAGCGCGACGAATTGCAGGTACTCGGCGTAAACCTGGTCCACAGGTTTTCCGCCGGACAGGTCGTTGTCGCCCTCGTAGACCAGGATCAGAGCCGGATCGTACGCAGCCACGACGCGATCGAAATAGTACAGCAGGTCGCTCATGTACGAACCGCCGAAGCCGCGATTCATCACGGGATAGTCCGGGAAGTCCGTCGCCAGCGTGGTCCACATCCGAATGCTCGAGGAGCCGACGAACAGCACCGGGTTCTCAGGCGGAGGCGTGGTCAGGTCCGTGCGTTCGAACGCCTGGATGTCGGCCTCGAAGCGGGTCGGGTCCTGCGCCCGGACCGGAGCGAGCGGCAGCACCAGGAGCGATGCCGCGAACCATATCACCAATCGCGATGTGACGCCAAGCCTGCGGTGAATCTTCACACAATGTGCCTGTCTGGACATGACCGAACCTCCTCATGGTGCGCTGGAATCTGCTGCCTGCATCCGGCGGTGACGTCTGCCACATGTTCCTACAGCATCATACAGTCGCCGGCGTCGAGGGTCAATCGAAATCGTGGCGACATTGACAAGGAGGACTCGCACAGGTAGGCTGGCATGCATGCGTGTCCTGCGAGCCATCCTGCTGGTGATTCTGTCCGGGCTGAGCCTGAGCGGCTGCGAGCCGGCGTCCGAGCCGGTGGTACCGATCTGGGAACAGGTCAAGATCGGCGAACTCGCACCGCCGTCGCCCGATTCCTTGCGGCAGGCGAAGTTCCTGGCGACCGTCAACCTTGACGTCTACACCATGGACGTGCCGGCCGAGAACATCCGCAAGCTCGACGATCTCTGGCAGACGCTGTCGGCCAGGCCGATCCAAACCAATAGCTACAGCGCCTTCGCGGGCAACTCCTTCCGCGTGCGGCTGGGACGCACGACGATGTGGGAGCAGATTCGGGACCTGCTGGCCGCGGCCGGGGCCCAGGATGCAGGAACCACCTCCCTGGTGATCGGCAACGACGAACCCGCGAACCTCCCTGTTGCCAACGTCCCTCAGAACAGCGAGATCTCCTTTGTCGGCACGGACCTGTCGTCGCAAACCGTGAAAGCCGGCCCCGGACTGCTGGTGTTGCGGCTTCGCGAGCAGGCGATTCCCGGCGCTCGAGGCGTTCGCAAGATCATCGCCTATCCCGTGTATACATTGGCCTTAACCAGCGCGATTCCGGAACTGGACGAGCAGAATCGCCGGCGGGAGTTCTATTTCGACTCGGCGGCGTTCGCCGCCCAGATGACACCGGGCGACCTGCTGGTGCTGGCGCCCGACAGCTACTCGGGCGAGACCCTCACTCTGGGCGGGCGGTTTTTCAACCGGCCGGAACCGGTGTTGTTTTTCGACCCGGAAACGAAGGAGCCGCCGAAGCGCCGCCCGGCCTTTCGCGTGTTCGTCCTGGTGTGCACGCGCATCAATGATTGAGCGACCATGGCTCAGAAGACTACCGTTTCGCTGATTCGATGTCACGACTATCAACCCGCAAGGGTGGCAAAGGCCGTAGAACATCAACTCCAACTGCTCGGGGGCCTTGAACGATTCGTCAAGCCCGGTGACAGCGTGCTGCTCAAACCGAACTTCATCTCGCCGCGGTCGCACCGACAAGACCCGACGCAGACACACCCCGAGGTAATCCTGGCAGTCGCACGACTTCTCAAGGATTTCGGGGCCCGGCCGTTCGTGGGTGATTCGCCCGGATGGGGGGACGTGCAGACCTGTGCCGAGGCGCTGGAGCTGATCGAGCCATTGAAGAGACTGGGTGTGCCTTTGCGACAACTGGACAGGCCCAGGACGCACCGTGTCGGGAGACATGGTCCGCGAGTCGGGCTCAGCGCCGTGGCGCTGGAAGCCGACGCCATCATTAACCTGCCCAAGCTCAAGGCGCACGGCCAGCTTCTGGTGACCCTGGCGGTCAAGAACATGTTCGGGTGCGTCAGCGGCAAGCGCAAGGCGATGTGTCATTACCTGTACGGAGGCGACCCGACGAGATTCTGCCGACTGCTGATCGACATCTGCTACTTCCTCCGGCCGGCGCTGACCCTCATCGACGGCATCATCGCAATGGAGCGAACGGGTCCGTCGGGGGGCGCCAGCAGGCCCCTCGGCTGGCTGATCGGAGGCGCCGATCCGCTTTCGTGCGAGACGGTGTGCTGCCGACTGCTCGGCATCGACCCCGAGCGGGTTCCCCTGCTCCGCGCCACGAGCGGCATGCAACTCGACGGTTTGGATCTCGACCGGATCGAGCTGGTGGGGGATCCACCGGGCGAGCCGCTCTCGGACTTCGAGCTGCCGACGCTGGCTCCGATCCGCTTCTCTCTGCGTCGGGTTCTGCGAAGCAAGCTGCGACAGATGTGGCTCCTGGCGCGCAAACCCAAGCCCGCCCCGTCCACATGACGGACCGACGGGGACCGTCTATCTCGGCGTGTCGTTGCGCCAGTAGTCGGCGTGGTAGGTGGCGCCGTCCTTGTTCCAGATCTTCGTGACGATGTCGATGTCCCCGTCCCCATCGACGTCACCGAGAGTGGCGTCGTGCCAACCGGGATTGTCGATTTGCAGCACGACGGGCGTGAACGTCGGACTCGATCCGCCGGAGCTGAGCCAGATCACGCCGCGCTCTTTGAGCCCCTTGGGCTTCATCGCCAGCTTGCCGCTGGACTCCATGTAGGCGTCGGGGTCTTCCTGCTCGCCCGCGAAAATGTCGAGATCGCCGTCGCTGTCGAAGTCCGCGACGCCGAGGGAATGAAACGAGCCGGTCCCCGGCACATCCCCCGGCCGTGTGGGCGGATCCTCAAGAAGATGGCGTTTCCAGCGGGGCCGTTTGCCGGTGTCCTCGACCCAGTAGACGTGCGACCAGCCGGTGTCGCAGTCGCTGTAGACGATGTCGTTGCGCCCGTCACCGTTGAGATCGACGATCCAGGAGCGCATGCTGGTCCCGTACGACGCGTTCGGCACGGCCAGATGGGGCCATTCGTATCGCCGCCAGGGGCGGGGTGCGTTGCCGGGATTCTCGAACCAGTAGGCCGGGATGACGATATCGAGGTCGCCGTCGCCGTCGAGATCGCCGACGCCGTTGGGGGCGATGCCGCCATGGTTCTCCTCGCCCTGGCCTACGTCGGTCTGCTTCATGCCGTCGGCCGGGTCGTACCACGAGACGACCGTGCCGTGATACGTCACGATGTCGAGCCGGCCGTCGCCGTTGATATCGGCGGCGACGATGTCGTGTCCGCCTCCCGCAAAGTCATGGGCGGGCCACGGCGTGTCGGGGTCCTCCGCCAGAGTGCCCGGATTCTCGAACCACACCTTCGTCAGGACCACATCGAGCCAACCATCGTCATTGATGTCCAGCGCCGCGGCGCCCAGCGTGTTGGCCAGGCCCTCGGCCGAGCCCATGACGTGACGGACCCAGTTCGCGTCGTCCTTCCGCTCGAACCAGTAGGCGGTCTTCGGTTCGCGCCGCGAGATGACCACATCCAAGTCGCCGTCGCCGTCGTAGTCGGCCAGCGGGCTGCCGCCCGTCCCCCACGCCGAGCCGGGCAACGGATCGGCAATCGTAAAATGCGTGAACACCAGGTCCCCCGCGCGCACCCCCGCCGCGGGTGCAACACACATCACAAAGACGCACGCGCACGTCACGGCCCTGTATTGACTCAGAATACGAACCTGTCTGTCACGGCAACGGCTTGACATCCTCACACCTCGCTTTCGTCCCATGTCCTGATCCATACCTGCGATTGCAGCGGTCCGCCGGATCTCCGAAGTACACACTTCTAACGCCATGCGGGCCACTCGATTACCCCGCCTTTCACCTGCGGCGGGGCGATGCGGAAGAACAGCTCTGTCGGCCAGGCGCCCAGACGCTCGAAGCCGGCGGGGGCGGTCTGCTCGAACTGCAAATACGCCTGGACGCGACCCTCGGTCGTGTAGGAGATCTTCTCGTCATGGCCCCCGGCGCCGAAAACATGATATCCGGCGAGAATGCAGTCTTTCAGATCGACGTGCAGCAGTTGCGGGGCCCTCTCGGAGCAAATGATGCCGGTCGAAGGACTGATCGTCGGCTGGGAGAAGTTCAGCACGATCATCCGGCAGTCTTCGAACCGGGCCCGCACACACTTGCTCGCGTAGGAAGCCTGGACCGCATTGTCGGGGTGGACGAGGGTGCAGTCCTCAAAGACGACGTGCGGGGCCTGCGGCATCGTGGTCTCCCAGCCCCCAATCAGGACGGCTGCTGTGTCGCCTCGCCAGTCCAGGGCCAGGAAGTAACAGCGTCGAAAGACGCTTGGCTCATCCGGCCGCACGGTCGGATAGCACAGCCCGCCGCCGAACGCCCGTCCGATGCCGACGCAGTCCTCGACCAGGACGGTGAAGCCCCCGCCGCTCTCGTGCGTCAGGTCCCAGAACAGGCCCGCGTCGCCTCCAGTCGCGTAGAGGTTCCGCAGCGCCCACCGGTCCCAGACGATGCAGGAGAAATTCGTCTGGTTGTTGCCGCGGGACCATTCGGTGGTCGAAGCCCGCATGTTGGACCACCAGTCCCAGCTCTTGAACCCCAGGTTCGGATCGCCCGCGTCGATCACGACCCAGCCCTGCGCGCCCGAGCCGAGACGCCCATCGACGTCACCGATCAGGAGATTGTAGGCGCCCGGCGCGCCTTTATGCGGCGTTTCGAGGTTGGGCTCCATGTAGTGGTCCGGCCGGACGATCACCCGGTGGCCCCCGCCATCGTCGGGCACCGCGTTCAATGCCGCCTGGATCGTGCGGAACGCACTGCTCCAGCTCCGCCCGTCGGAGTTGCCCCCCGCCTTCGAGACATAGAGAGTCACGCCCTGCCGGCCGGCATAGCCGACCTCACCCGGCACGGCTGACGCCGACACGGCTCCGCAAGCAAACAGAACCCAGACAAGACACAGCCGCACCCGATCCATAGACCACTCCTTCGTGCTCGATCACGCCTGTATCATACAGGCGGCACACACCACGTGTACAGCATCTGCCGGCGAAGACTCAGCCGAGAAGCCTCTCGCCGTAGGCCAGGTACGCCGTCGCCAGGAATGCAGCCACGTAGGTCAACAGCAACGAGATGCCGTGCAAGAGCAGAATGCCCAGCCCTCTGAGCCGGCGAGCCCAAAGCAGGTAGATGGGCACGCCGGCCGGTCACAAAACGAAGATGCCAACCCTGGCCAGTGGCAAGAGTGGCTTACCCAAGAGCCTTGCATCGGCCGTGCAGTACCACATGAACCCGAGCGAGACCGCAATAGCATACAGCAGTTCGACGCGAGGAAAGACGTTCGCATCAGACGAGAACCAGAGCAGTCCACACACACACACACCCGTGAGAAGAAAGACCGCATACAGATACACCAGCGCGTTGCGACGCTGGCGTCGCCATCGACTCTCAGAAATTGTCTCCATCGCTCACACACTCCCTCTCACGAACTGCGTCCCCGCGAAACATCGTGACATCACGGGCGGCTGCCCCCAACCGCTCCCAATGGGCCACACGGTGACACCGGCCGTCTTTATACCACCCGCGATCAGAATTGTCCACTTCTCTTCGATGCGGGAATCACGGCCTCGGCAAGTCCACGACCAGTCTGGTCAGCGGCTGTTTCGCTCGCGGTACTTGTCGATGGCGACGGCGGTGTAGTGCTCCACCGGCAATTCGTTGATCCGGTCGAGGTCGACCCAGACGTAGTCCTGCGCCTCGTCGTTGAGCAGCACTTCGGTCGAATCGGTCCGGCAGGCGTAATCGAAGAAGATGAAGTGGCGGCGCCGCCAGAACCGCTCGTCGTGGATGAACTCCTGGAAACAGATGAACTCGATGTCACGAATCTCCAGGTTGGTCTCCTCGCGGACCTCGCGCCGCAGGGCCTGTTCCATCGTCTCGCCCAGCTCGATGTGCCCGCCGGGAACGACCCATCTGCCCCGCCACTTGTGCGAGCGCATCAGAAAGAGCTGTCCCTGGGCATTGAAGATCAACGCCCCTACCGTCGGTTCCGGATAGTGCTGCTCAGCCATATCACACTGTCTTCGCTCGTGCTTTCCGCAGGACCCAGATCATGAAAGGGCTCGTCTGGGGCTCGAAGGGACCATAGGAGCAGTCGCCATATAGATGGGCCGGAACGAAGCCCGCCGCTTCCGCCAGCGACTGGAAGTCGTAGTGCGAGTGCAGACAGAAGTGGAGGTCCACAGTCATGCTGGCCAGAAGAGAGCCATCCCAGCGTCGGACGTCGTAGAACTGGCTGCCGTTCACCGTTTTCGAGACGGGATCATAGTCCTCCACGGACGACAGGGCGAGCATATTGCCGTCCGGAAGCGGAAAGTTGCCCAGCTCGCGTCGCCATCCGGTCACCGACTTCAATCGTACCGGCGGATTGTGCAGGGTGCAGATGAACCGCCCTTCATCCGACAGATGATCGTGAATCCGCGACAGAGCCTGTCGCTGCCGGGCGGCCTCTGTGATTTCGGCGAACGAATGGAACGGAATGAAGATCAAATCGAACTTCCGGTCCAGCGACAGCTCGCACATGTCGGCCTGGATCACTTCCGCCGAGAGGTCTTCCGTTCGAAGCTTGTCACGCAGAACATCGAGCATGGCCGGTGAACTGTCCACGCACGTCAGGTCGGTCCCGGCCAACAGCAAGGGAATCGAGACGCGTCCCGTGCCGGCCGTCAGCTCCAGGACCGCTCCGGCAGCCCTCTTCGCTTCCCGCAGGAAGAATGGGACATCCATGTCCGTCTGGACGTAGCTGTCGTAAAAGCGGGCGACCCGCTCGTAGTCCATCGCAGGCATGGCCGATCACTCCGACTGTCCCGGCGGCGGAAACTTCGCCGCCTCGTCATCGAGAACCAGGACCCAATCGCAGCCGCGTCCCGACGTCGGCGGCACGAACGTCTGAAAACCCACGTTGTCGCCGGTGTGCAGAGGCTCGGCGATTCCATAGCGGGGATCGAACCACGTCGCCTTCACACGGGCGGCGCGGATGGCGTTCATGCGCACCATGAACGGCTCGCCCCGTGGCGAATAGATGAAAGCGAACGACCCGTCGGAGGCAAGCGCTGCGCGGACCTTGGCGCCTCCCGTATCCGGAGCATCAACGAGGATCGACGGCGCCGGCCGGAGCTTGCGGAACTGACGCGATTCGAACAGCCTGCGAATCAGGCCCATCTGAAAGGCGCCAGGATGGTCCAGCGATTCGAACCAGGGGACGTTGGCCCAGAGGACCGGCGCGCGTCCCGGCTGCCACATCTGCCAGATGCTGCTGTGTCCGTAGGTGTGCCCGCACGCACCGGCCAGCAGCGACCAGTAGGCCGCCTGCCGCACGTCGTAGGCATCGAAACGAACGTTGCGCGCCTCGTTGGCATTGTAGAACCCCACCGACAGCATTTCATATCGAGGCTCGCCGTCGAGCGTGGGCTTGACCGGCTCGAGCAGGTAGTCGTGCTCCGTGAACAGGCCGTTGTCGTGGTCCCGCGCCGCGTGCGACGACTGGAACATGTTGAAGTCCAGCCAGCCGGCCCGGCGGAAGTAGTCCGACGACAAGCCCGGCCCGCGCGGGTGGTACGTGATCAGATGGCCGCCGCCGTCGCCTTCGCGAAGCCCCGTCGCCATCGCCTCGATCGTGGCCCGCTCGGTGTCGTTGCGGATGTTCTCGTCACCGCCGAGAATCCAGATGATCGACTTATCCTTGTATCGCCGCCCGAGGAAGCGTCCATAGACTTTGGCATTCTCGGCGTTGAAGGTGCCCGATCCCGCTTTCCAGTAGCTGCCCCACGTCGGCAGCATCCCGACGACCAGGCCCACCTCGTTCGCCTTGTTGACGATGTAGTCGACGTGCTCGAAGTAGGCCTCGTTGGGCCGCGTCGGGTCTTTGTCGACCAGCGGCACGTCGCCGTACGGATTCGGGTCCGTCAGACCGTTCAACTGGGCCAGGACCACCGCCTGAATCACTGTGAAGCCCTTTGCGGCGCGATTGGCCAGGTAGCGATCCGCCTCTTCCCGGTTGAGACGATGAAACAGCTCCCACGCGGTGTCCCCCAGATAGAAGAACGGCTTGCCGTCATCGTATTCGAGATAGCGCCCTCCGTCGGCGACGCGAAGCCGCGGCGAGACATCGCTCGCCCTGCCGACCGGCGCCGGCAGCGATATCAAGAGAGCCGCAACCACCAGCCAACCCGCCTTCGCACCTGTAGCATCCCTCATGGTCAATCCTTTCTGAAGAAGAAGGCGCAGCCGCACGCCCCGAACAGTCATCTTGTCATGATGCGCCGGTTCACCCGGCCGCGCGACCAGCCTGGATCGACTCCATCACTCGGGCGAGGTCGTCGAGGATCGCGTCCTCGGCATGTGGATACCCATCGAACGTGCCTGTCACCGTTTCGCGTCCACCCGAGCCGAATCGTACCAGTTCGTATCGAGGCGGCGCTTTCGACGTCCGACGCACCTCCATCGCCAGGAGAGAACGGCCCATCCGATCGGGCGGAGGCGATCCTTTCGGTCCCCAGAATCGCCACAGCAGCCGCACGCCGAGCGGAGCAGCACTGATGTGGGACAACTCGATCCGCATCGTCCCGGTCTGCTCCAGGACACCGCCCCAGTCCGCTCCGGCATCGACCAGCAGGATGTCGAGCATCCCGCGAACATCGTCTCCCGGAGCGGTTTTGAAGGTCGCTCCTGGAGACGGACCGGGGAAGTGAAGCGTCCATTCATACCTGCCATCGACGGGCGGCGGCACGTACGTCAATTCCCGAACCACCGCCAGACCCGCCAGACCGATGAGCAGAGCGAGCCCCGCGAACACAAGAATCCGCCGTCGGGGCCAACAAACCCCGAGCTTGAAACCAGGGCTGCCTTCATGGCTCTTCGTTTGACCTTCGTGGATCGGGCGATCATTCGTTGTATCAGTCACCACTACACTCGCATGGCCCACAGAGACTCGTTTGTGTCTGTCATACCAACCGCGTTACGAGAGACTCGATGCCGCCCAGATTATCACAACCGACGATCCTTGGGAAGCCGCGTTCAGACTGCTCGCCTCGACGCGCGGGATCATAGAGGCGAATTGACGCACAGAACATCCAGATTTCTCTTGACAACCGCACGCCGGCGGTGTATGAATGGGGCCAGTATCGGTTGGAGTCGATACGTAGGCACGGAGGCAGGGATGCTGAATGGGCCACATTTCTCCACCACACTCCTGTTTTCGCACGCGCTCTGTCTCCGCGCAGAACTGTAGTCAGGGATGAATCGCATTCTATGCGCACCCGCATGGATGGTTCAGGTGCGTCCGGACGGAGCGACCTTCCGGAGAAGGTCGTGCTCTGATGAAGAAGAGTATCTGTTTACAAGGAGGTAAAGGATGAACAAGTGCGTACTGGTACTGGCGGTGCTCGCGATGAGCACCAGTGCATGGGGATTCGGCATCGGCAACTACAGTGGCAACTGCAATGGACTGCCGCTGTGCTGCCCGACCCCCAGTCCGTGTCCGACGCCCTCTCCCTGTCCCGGGGCCGTCATCGTTGGTGACTTCGCGGGTCAGGCCGGCCTGCTCTACAGCAGTCCGTGCGCCCCGGTGTGTGTCATGGGCGTCGACAGTTGCCAAGGGGCCTGGTCCAAGCAAGGCCAGATCGGTTGCCTCGATTGGAGTTGCTTCGCGAGCTTCGGCAACCACCATGTCTATGGCGGCCCGGTGTGGCCCAGTTTCACCTACGCACCGCGGTGATCGCCGAGACACTCTGCAAACGGGATATGGGCAGTGGCGAGAGCATGGTGTGCAGATTCGGCCCAGCCGTGGGCCGACTGTATCGCCCACGGCTGGGGTCCGCCATCTAAGCGGCATCTCTGACATCCTGCTCGCGCTGCGATCCAATCCGTCGGACCACAACTGTGTGGACGGGCCGTTTCACCCAGCCTTTGGGGCGGCGCATCGTCCGGAAGGACGATTCGTCCGGCGGGTGGCTGCCACACAGGGTCTGTAGACCGCCACCACATATACAAGACGTCGCCCGTTCGGAACCTGCGGTTCCGACCGGACGGATTGAGTGCGCAGGGATCGCACTCACGCACGCGAGCCTATGGAGAGACTCGCGCGGTTGGGAACATCGTATTGTCACAAGGAGGTGTCATATGAAGAAGTATGCCTTGCTGCTCCTGCTCGTTCTGGCGTTCAACACGACCGCTTGGGGATGCCATGTCGGGATGCATTACTCGAGCTCTTACATGAGCGTCTGTCACTATTCGAACTGGGGCCTGTGTCCGACCCCGTGTCCCAATCCGAACCCGTGTCCGTGCCCGGACCCGAATCCGTGCCCGAACCCGAATCCGTGCCCGAACCCAAACCCGTGCCCGAACCCAAACCCGTGCCCTAACCCGAATCCGTGCCCGGACCCAGACCCGTGCCCGTGCCCGAACCCGTGCCCGAACTTGAGCTGGCACTGGTCATGGCACTGGAGCAACTGCGGCTACATGTCCTACTACAGCTACAGTTGTGGCGGTGTGAACTACTGCAACGCGTGGGCGCAGTAGCCTCGTGATACGAACACCATTGCGGACACCGGTCGGCAGCCATCAGAATCACATCCGGCCCGGCGGCGGCCTGCAGCGCACAGCCGCCGCCGGAGCCGGTCGCATGTGAAGTCTCGTTGCTGCTGGCGAGAAGACTCCACCCGTCTTCCCAACGACACCGTACGCCCTGCCTCCAAGTCTTCCCGTATCCACACCTCCTCGATTCGTGGGCGCAGCAGCGAGAGAGGATCAGCGATGACAGAGGACTGGCAATGCGCCCTTGAGGTGATGGGATCATCAAGGCTCTTCGGGGTGCTTCGTTGCGGCTGGAGCACCGGCGTGATTGCGTCCGCCGCGATCACTGCTTCTCGGCAGACCCGAAAACCCAGACAGTGTTCTTGCCCGACTGCTTGGCCCTGTAGAGAGCCCGGTCGGACCGACTGGTGATATCCTCAGGATTGGCATCGGCGCCGTACTGACCCACGCCGATGCTGATCGACAGCGGAATACGGACGCTCTGCCAGCACACGCAGGAGCAGGCAACCGCGTCGACAATGCGCTGGGAGACCAGGATGGCCTCCTCCAATGACGTGTTCGGCAGGATGACACCAAACTCGTCGCCCCCGTAGCGCGCCGCCAGGTCGATCTGCCGGATGCACTCCCGTATCCTGCGGCTGATCTCGCGGATGACCTTGTCGCCTGCCCGGTGGCCGTGGGTGTCGTTGATGGCCTTGAGGTTGTCGATGTCGGCCATGATCATCGAGATCGTGCCGCCATAGCGACGCGACCGCCACAACTCCCGCTCCAGGGCTTCATAGAAGGTCCTGTGGTTCATCAACCCGGTCAGGCCGTCCAGCATGGCCTGACGCTGCATCTTCTCGAACAGCTTGATATTGCCGATCGAGGCACCGATCAACTGCCCCAGCAACTCGATCAGCGAGATGTCTTCCCGACCGAACGAGGCAGGTTGGGCCTTGTCCGCCAGATTCAGGACGCCAACGACACCGTCGTGACAGATCAGGGGCACGATCGCACAATTGGTCGTCGTGTAGTTTCCCGCAAATGCCCGTTGCGACTTCTTGATGATCGGTCTGTTGTACGTGTCGATGTCACCGGTCAGGATCAGTTCCTTGCTCTTGACGGCCACGACCATCGGTGACGGCGGCGTCTGATTCAGGGACACGATCTTGTTGATGGGAAACGGATGGTTGCAGCGGACCAGATGGAGAATGTGGTTCGGCTCGTCCAGCACGTACAGTGACGCGAAAGTCGATCCTACGATCGCGGGAATCTTCGCGACGCAGACATCTGCGATCCGGTCCATGTCCAGACTGTTGATCTGGCGCGCCAGCGGCGTGACCAGCTCCAGCAAGGAGCGGCCGGACGAGGGAGCGTCCTTGTGCTCGTTCGATTGGTCGATTCGTCTGGTCATGGGCGAACAACAGCACCCCGAGTCATCACAGATTACGGTGTCTGCACCTACACCGCCTCTTATCGTCCAATCCCCGACAGCCTGTTTGGAGAAATCTCCAAATGGACTGCTGCCATGCCCCTGACGCGGAAATGCGCCGGTCCGGACGGCCTGCGAACCCGCATGTCCAAGAGTTATAGGGCTTTAGCGTGAGAACAGGTCCGGCGTCTGCCGAGGTCTATCGCGCTGCGAACGAATCGGCCGAAGATTTTTCCGCAAAAATCCCAAAACCAGTTGACAGGCCGATAAAGGCCTTTTACATTTTGCAAAATGTAAAAGGCGTTCTCTGCGGTCGCCGCAGACAGGTGCAAGGCGTTTGGCTGTGACATGGATGGTTGGTCAGGCGTGGATTTGGCGACAGCAGATGCCGCCACAGCGTGGGTCGTGTGTCTCGGGATGCTCCGGAGCGGGAGGCCACCTCGAAAGGATGGTTTGCCTGGTTCGGAATGTGTTTGTCTCTTTTGGGTGTGGTCTCATGGGTATGCGCGGTGAGAAGAATCTCTGTGCTGCCCCCGTCTTCGGGGCGCAATCGTGAGCTGGCAAAAGATGGGTCAGAGGCTACAGGTTCCTGCCAAACGCTATCGTATCGGCGACCTGGTTCGCTATAGCCCCTTCTCCCGACAAACGATCCACAACTACACCATCATGGGACTCATTCGCGAGGCGGAATGGACCGAAGGCGGGCATCGTCTCTACGATGAATCGGTGTTCGATCGTCTCTCCCGAATCATGGAACTGCGAGAGAGCATGAGTCTCAGCGAGATTCGTCGCACGCTGAATGAGGAAGAGCGAACGCAGAGAGCTGTCCACTACGACGGCAGTTGCCGATCTCGGCCGATGGAGGCCCCCGGACCGGGCAACGCCACGCCCTCTGGAGAAGATTTCCTGTCGTCCGAAGCTACATAAGCGTTTGTGATAAGCCGCGGCGCTCAGAGCGCGCGTCTGTACCCCATGGAGGTTCGCCGCTTCATGGGGGTTGAAGGAAGACCGAAAGGATCAAGGATGAGACATCCGGCTTCAGTGCGAGCAACACCGTCTCGTGTGCATTCCCTACTCACATACGGACACATTTCCGCGAATCCCCGCGAGCCTGCGACGGACAATGCCGGCTCCCATCAGACTCGTACGCATCAGCGCACGTCGTGTTGCTGTGCGGTTCGGACCGCGTGAGATCGTCTTGCCGAGAGGGATTGCTCATGGACCTGCTGTTTTCCATTCCCGACAATCTGACGGAGTTGCTCGTGAAGATCCTGCGTTTCACGGAACTCCGTCGCGCCGTTTTGTACCAGAACATGCACAATACACGGACCGTGGGGTACGTGCCGCAGGACATGCCGGTGCTGGAGTTCGTACACGCACTCAATGGCGCGATCGCCGAACACCTCCAGAATCAGCGTCTTCTGTTCTGTGATACGGAAAACATCAAGTTTGGTCCGCACAGCACGATGGAGATTCGGCCGCAGCCGGACCCTCAGGCCCAGGCGCTGCTCGAACGGAACCGGGACGAATACATCGAGTTCCAGGTCGGCAAACTTCTTGAGAATTCGCTGAATCGGAAGATCGCCAAGGAACTGCTGGCTCTGAAATGCGGCACTCCGTGGAGCCTGACAGGGCTGCCCATCGCCAAGATCGCGGCTCCTGACAGCCCTTTTGAAGACTCGTCGACACCCCGTGAAACCACCGACTGACTCAAAGGCAATGCCCGTAATCATGGCCAATCAAGCGGTCAATCTGCAGCAGGCGCCGGTCGGCGACCGGGCGGTCGCCCGCGTTCTGGCCGTCACCAGTGGAAAAGGCGGAGTTGGCAAGACAAACATCGCCACCAACCTCGCCCTGTGCATGGCCGCCTCCGAGAAGCGAGTCCTTCTCCTCGACGCGGACATCTCGCTGGGCAATCTGGATCTCCTGTTGAACATTCGCAGCAAGTACAATATCTCGCACGTGATCAACGGGTCCAAACGCGTCGAAGACATCATCCAACTCGGTCCCCTGGGGCTTCAGATCATCTGCGGCGCATCGGGCCTGGACCAGCTCGCCGACATCAGCGAATCGGAGCAGCATCGCCTGCTTCAGCATCTTTCCGGACTGCAACATGCCAGCGACACAATCGTAATCGATACCGCCGCGGGGATTTCCAACTCGGTCGTCAGCTTCTGCCTCGCGGCCGATCACGTGCTGGTGGTCACCACGCCGGAAGTAACCGCCATGACCGACGCCTATGGCATGATCAAGGTCCTGGTCCGAAAGCGATTCGACGGTCCGATAAGCGTTGTGGTCAACATGGCGCAAAGCATTGCCGAAGGCCGGAGTATCTACCAGCGCCTGGCCGACGTGGCGGCCCGGTTCCTTCGGGTCGACCTCTACTACGCCGGGGTCCTTCTCAAGGATGAACGTTTGTGTGCGGCTGTACGATCCCGTCAGCCGGTCGTACTGGCCTATCCGAAGTCCCAGATTGCCAGTTCGTTCAACAGTCTGGCGGCTCGTCTGGGAGGAATCGATTGCAGCCGAGCCGACGGCGGAACGTTTTTCCGGAGAGTCTTTCGGTGGCTGACCTAAAGTCTCGGCCTCCAAGGCCGATAATGACAGATGTGGGTATCGTCTTGACCGGCGGACCTCAGGAACCGATGCCGGCCCACAGGCTTCAGAGCACGACAAAAATGGATTGCGGCTGCGACATGTAACGGAGACAACCTGTGAAGACACCATCAGCGACGAAACCCGAGAAGAAGCTCAGCATCGAAAAGGTGTGGGAGTTGTTCCACGAGAATCGTCAGGACTACTATCGCAACCTCCTCATGGAGCACTACCGAGATCTGGTCAAGTACGCCGCCGAACGGCTCCACAGCAAGCTTCCGGACAAGGTGGAGCTGGACGATCTCGTCAGCGCCGGCATCTTCGGCCTGATGGATGCCATCGACGCATATGACCCCGCCCGGGGCGTGAAATTCGAAACCTATTGCGCGCCGCGCATCAAGGGCTCGATTCTCGATGAACTGCGCAGTATGGACTGGGTGCCCCGCCTGGTGCGCGCCCGCGCCCATCAACTGGCCCGGGCCACACACGCGCTCGAGATGCACCTTGGCCGCAAACCCGACGAGAACGAGTTGGCGGAGGAATTGGACATGGAAATGGATGAGTTCATTCGTCTCCAGCGTGACGCCAATGCCGCCAGTCTCGTCTCCCTGAGCACCAAGTGCGGCGATGGGGATGGAGAGAAGGACGTCTACGAAATCGATGTCATCAAGGACACCCGCAGCGAAGACCCCCTTCTCGAAGCCCAGAAGCGCGATCTGAAGAACCTCCTGACGAAAGGACTGACCCGCGCCGAAAGGCTCATCATCGTCCTGTACTACTACGAGGAGATGACGATGAAGGAAATCGGCGCGACGCTGGACCTGTCCGAGTCTCGCGTCTCGCAGATGCACTCATCGATCGTCGCGAGGCTCAAGGCCCAGATGAACACCCGTAAGAAGGAGTTTGCGGTCGAGTAGAGCCGCGACGCCGAGCGACGGAACAGTCTGTTGCGGCCTTGCGATTCGCAGGCAGCCTCGCCAAATCAAGTTTGTGCCCCGCGCGGCAGATTTGTGCCTTCCTCCCGAACGTACGCCGCTTGCTCTTTGTCTGCGGGGATCACTTCCGGAGAGAAGTGCCCGGGACTGGATTCGAACCAGCACGGGCCGAAGCCCACCAGCCCCTCAAGCTGGCGCGTCTGCCAAATTCCGCCACCCGGGCAACAAAAGGAGGATTATCACCGGCTGCCAAGTGATTGTCAACCGTGATTCGCACGGAATGCGAAAAATGGGGGAAGGTCCGCGCCGACAGTCAGGAGTTACACGCCGCGACGGTCGCTCCAGAGCAGCACGTGCAGACGATGTCCGAAGCGATACCCTGTTTCCACGCACAGATGGGCAATCGCCGGGGCCCGTGCCAAGAACTCCTGCGTGGTTGCGGCCTGAGGCATCAGCAGAATGCGATCCGCCGGAACAGGGGGCAAACGGTCCACCAGCAGGCGAACCTCCTGAACATCGTCTGCGGTTTCGACCACGAACTTGAGCTGGCTGGGATATGCCTGGATCAGAGCAGCCAGGGCTTCGACGTCGAGCCGCTGCCTTTCATGGGACTCCCGGACAGCAGGGTCCAGGGGAACCGAATTGGTCATCTTGGGACTAAGGCTCATCAGATCGCACGCCAGATCGGGCACAAAAAGCCCCCCTGCCGTCTCGATCGTCACGTGCATTCCATCGGCTCGCAGGCGATGCGTCAACTCCACCAGATCTTCTCTGGCCGCGAGATCCGGCCCGACCATCGGCTCGCCTCCGGTGATCACAACGTAACGGCAGGAATGCCTTCGGACCGCCTCAACCAAGTCTGCCAGATCATACTCCCGGCCTGCCGAAACATCCCACGCGTACTTCGTATCGCACCAGCGACATCGCAGGGGACATCCTGACAGCCGGACGAATAGACTTGGTGTGCCGCAGAGGATGCCCTCGCCCTGCAAAGAATCGAATATCTCCCTTACGCGCATGAGAAACCCTGCTATCGGTCAGGGGGAACATAGGCGACCGGATCGGTCAGCCCCGCCTCGGCAAAACCTCTCAACCGCAGCCGGCAGGAATCGCACCGCCCGCAGCTTCGCCCCTGGGCGTCCGGATCATAGCAACTGTGTGTCAGAGCGTAATCAACCCCCAGTCGCGTTCCCGTTCGGATGATCTGGGCCTTGGTCATCTCGATGATGGGCGCACGAATGCGATACCGGCCCTTTCCCTCGACCGCCGCAGCCGTGGCCAGGTTGGCCATCGCTTCATAGGCGGCGACGAACTCGGCCCGGCAGTCCGGATATCCGCTGTAGTCGGTCGAATTGACGCCGATGAACAAATCGAACGCGCCGAGGACTTCCGCCCAAGCCAGAGCGTAGCTGAGGAAGATCGTGTTTCTCGCCGGCACGTATGTCACGGGGATGTCGGTGGCCCTGTCGAGTGAATCGCGATCTTTGGGCACGTCGATGCGACTGTCGGTCAAAGCCGAGCCGCCAAAGGCCGCCAGGTCGATCTCCACCACGCGTTGCTCAACAGCCCCGAGCGACTCGCAGACCCTCCGGGCGGCATCGGTCTCCCGTCGGTGACGTTGTCCGTACAGGAACGTCAAGGCGTAGCAGGCGTACCCCTCGCGTCGGGCGATTGCCAGCGTCGTAGCCGAATCCAATCCCCCGCTCACCAACACAATGGCTTTGTTCTTCTCCACAGCCTGCTCTCCTGAAATCACCACCCGGACACCACAGCGGCGGCCGCCCTGCTCGGATGGATCGACCGGCCATGGTATCGCGTCCGTCCGGCCCTGTCAAAGGGCGCGGCACGCAGCACCGACAGGCCGTTTCTGCCCCGTCCGAGCCGATTCTTGCTTGTCACACTCGCACCCGTGCGCTATACTGGCAGGCAGAAACGCAACAAGGATCAGGGCATGAGTGAACCCGGCACAATCGAGATGTTCGACAACCCGCGTCCCGGACGCGACTACCGGATTACCATCCGTTGCCCCGAGTTCACCAGCGTCTGCCCGAAGACGGGCCAGCCCGACTTCGGAGAGATTCTCGTGGAGTACTGCCCCGACCAGCGCTGCATCGAGCTGAAGAGCCTCAAGTTCTATTTGCAGGGCTACCGGAATCGGGGCATCTTCTATGAGTCCCTGACGAACGACATTCTGGACGATCTGAGCGGCGCGTGCAAACCGCGGTGGATGAAGGTGACGGCCCGCTTCGCACCGCGGGGCGGCATCACCACCGATGTCGCGGCCGAATACCATGCGCAGGGTTAACCGCTTCGTGTGAGGTCTGACATGTCCATCAAGTTTCACTGCGAGCACTGCGGCAAGAAGATCGATGCCCCCGACACCGCCGGCGGCAAGTGGGGCAAGTGTCCCGCCTGCCACAACAAGGTCTACGTCCCCCAACCGGAGACCGAGGAGGAGGAGCTGAAACTGGCGCCGATCGATGAGACGGAAGAAGAGCGCCAGAAACGGCTCCTGGCTGAGACGTTCCAGCTCACGCAGAGCATCCTCCAGGAGAAAGAGATTCCCGATGCCGGCGGGCACACCCAACCGACGCAGGACATCAGCAGCGAGAAGATGACTGAGGCCATTGTCCGCTACCTGCGTCAGATGGCCGACGGCGACCTGGACAGCGCGCAGCGGACCGCCGAGACCATCGCCAGCAACCGCCGCAAGGCCAAAGAGATCCTCGATCAGATGTCCACCAGCGATCCGCCCGATCCGGCCCTTCATGACATCCCGCGCCAGGTGCTTTCCGGCCTGATTCGGAATCTGCGAACGCGCCTCAGTTAGGACAACCTGCAACCATCATCTGCGTCCGAAAAACGGGCCCCTCGACATGGAGCCTGCCGCGTTTTTTCGGGCCATTTCTCTCCCCCCCTGTCCCGGCGGCGCTGTTTGGCACACCCCCTCCTGTGGCGTACATTTTAAGTGTGGATTCACGCACTCGGATCGACGTACGTTGACGCTTGGGGAGACCTCACATGGGCGAAGAGAACATCGCGGTGCACGTCACGCATGAAGCCGCAGGGAAGATCGGGGGAATCGGCGCCGTCCTGCAAGGCTTCTTCACGTGTCCGTCCTACCTGGACGCCATCGGTCGTTCCGTGCTGATCAGCCCGTTGTTTACGATGGAAGGCTCCGTCCAGGACCGGCTCGGGGAAGACGGGGAGGTTCTGTACTCGTCGATCGACGGCTTGATCAACCCCAGCTACAGCCACGCGTTCGGTCGAATCGAGAGCCTCTACAACGTGGGCATCGTGTACGGACGTCGCACGTTCATCGACAAGCAGACCGGCGTCCGGAGCACGCCCGAAGTGCTGCTGATCGACGTGCGCTACATGGATCGCGGCATGCTCAACGAATTCAAGCGACGTCTCTTCGAGGAGTTCGGCATCCAGAGCCATCTGCACGAGCACCTCTGGGAGTACGAGCAGTACGTGCGCCTGGCGTCGCCGGCCATCGCCGTGCTCAAGGCGCTGGGCGCCGCCGAGGGACGAACCACCATCATCTCGCACGAGTTCATGGGCATGCCCACCGTGCTCGCGGCCCGGCTGGAACCGTACTGCAACTTCCGAACGGTGTTCTACGCACACGAGGTGGCCACGATACGGCGCATCGTCGAGGAGCATCCGGGCCATGACACGATGTTCTACAACGTCATGGAGCGCGCCCATCGCGACCGGCTCTACGTAGGCGACGTCTTCGGGAATCAGGGCACGTATTTCAAGCACTCGCTGGTCGAAGCCTCGAAATACTGCGATCACATCTACGCGGTCGGCGATTTCGTCGCCGACGAGCTGCGTTTTCTGGCGCCTGAGTTCGAGACGGCCGACATCGACATCGTGTACAACGGGATTCCCGCGCACGAGATCCACATCGGCGAGAAGCTAGCCTCGAAGGACAAACTCCAGCGTTACTGCGAGAACCTGCTGGGATATCGGCCGGACCACATCTTCACTCACGTGACGCGTCTGGTCCGCAGCAAGGGACTCTGGCGGGATCTGCGCGTTCTGTCCGAGATGGATGCGACACTAAGACAGCAGGGACAGACCGCTGTCTTTCTCCTGCTCAGCACGGAAGTCTCACGCCGACGCAGTTGCGACATTCATCGCATGGAATCGACCTACGGCTGGCCCGTCGCCCACCGTGAGGGCTGGCCGGATTTGTCCGGCGGGGAGGCCGACTTCCACACGGCCATTCAGCAGTTCAATGCCCGCAGCAGAAACATCAAGGCCGTCTTCATCAACCAGTTCGGCTTCGACCCGAAATCCTGCGGCAGCCACATGCCGGCCGACATCGAATTCCTCGACATTCGAAAAGGCAGTGACGTGGAGTTCGGTCAGAGCATCTACGAGCCGTTTGGCATCGCCCAGCTCGAGCCGCTCACCTACGGCAGTCTCTGCGTGTTCACGGGCGTCTGCGGCTGTGCCGGCTTCGTTCGCGACGTGACGGGCGGACAAGCGGTCAGAAACGTCCTCCTGGCCGACTACACCGATCTGGGCGATCATCCGTATCGCGACGTGGAAGACCTCCTCCAGATCGACCGTCAGGTGCGCGATCGCATTGAAGCCGCCGAGGCCGCCCGGCTCGCGAGGGAGATCCTGGAGCGCCTGCCTAAGAACGAAGCGGAGCTCGACGGGATGATCTGCGAGGGATATCGTCTGGCCTACAACATGAGTTGGGACGTCGTGGTGCGCAAGTACCTGCTCAACGATCTGTCGCGAGCCACCCAGAAGCAGCTTTCGTGCCGCAACTGACCGGCGCGCGTCGCGCCGGCCGTGTCGCAAGGCATTGTCACATGGCCCCGGTCTGGGCGAAGACGTCGTACCCCTGGCCGTCGGGTGGTTCGGCGATCCAGACCACCACGTAGCGACCGTCGGGCGCCATCGCCGCACCCGGATACCAGTTCCGGCGCGCGCCCTCAACATGCAACGCCGATTCACAGTCCACCAGGCCCCCTGCCCCGGTGCAAAGCTGGCTTCGCACGCAGCAGCCATCTCCACTCGGATCGTGGCAGTCCCAGAGGATCAGGAATCGATCGCTGCCGTCGGACGTGACACAGGGGCGTCCCTGGTTGCCTTCCGTGCAGGTGTTGACGATGTAGGGCGGCGTCACCGGTTCGGCATCGGCGTCGAACGGCTGAGCGCAGATGTTGTAGGGGAAAGGACCGATGGCCCAGGCAACCACGAACCGCCCGTCGCGACCGGCCGCCACGGACGGGCCGTACCACCGGCTGTTCAGGTCGTCTGTCAATAACTTCTCCGGCCCCAACGGCGTCCCATCCGCATCGAATTGACGGACCCGGATGTATTCGCCGTAGGGGCGATTGTAGGTGTCACCCATCCGAATCCAGGCGACGATGAACCGTCCCGCCTCGTCGATCGCCACATCAGGCCATTTCTGCTGCGGCTCGTCGCTGACCTCGAACGGTTCGACCAGAGGTGATCCGTCGGCCCCGTAAACGCGGACCGCCGCATAGCTTCGGCCGGTGTACGAATCGCCGTACCAGTTGGTCCAGACGACGGCGAAGGTCCCTGTGGAATTCATCGCGATCTTGGGGTCGGACTCCGCGATATCCGCACAATCCGCCACCGCCAGCTCATCGGTCAGAGCCTCTCCCTCGGCATCGAATCGGCGTACCACGACGTTACGGTCGCCCTCTCGCGCTGCCACCCATGCGACCACAAACTCGCCGGAAGGGGCCATCGCCACCGCCGCTGTCCAGTTGTCCACGTCCACCTCGGAAATATCGACCCTGAATTCGTCGTCCAGGGCCGTTCCATCAGCGCCGAATCGCCGACCGAATACTCCCCCTCCCCGGCCGTCGGCCACGTGGCTGCGCCAAACCACCACGAATTGGCCGTCGTCGTTCATGGCCACCGCCGGATGCGTCTGGTGATGCGGGCCATAGCCGTTCACCTGGATTTGGGCAAAGGCGCCTGCCGCCAGAGCCAGGGCAATTCCAATGGATGCGCAGATTCTCCGCCTGTACATGGTCGTACTCCCGCCAGCTTCCCTGTGTGAATGGAATCTCGTCTGGAACCACACTCGCAATACATCCCACACCCCGCCGTGGGTATCTACGTAATAAGACGCAATTGCGCGTGCTTTGTTACAAGAAAAGGTAGAAAAACTGGCCCGTGGTCCGGGGGCACCCCCTACACAATCCTGTCGACTTGCCGTTGGTGCTGCGAGGCTTCTCTGTCTGGGGTCCCCGGCTGGGGCTCGAGGGTGAGATAAAGCATCGATTCGGAATCTACTTTGTTGATGTGTGTGCCCGGTGTGCCGTGCCCATGCCAGATCGACAGGACCGGCGTTTCCGTACGCATCCACTCGCGTGAGGGCTAATCGCGGTGAGGCGGTGCGGCCGCGTTCGCCTCTTGTTTCTTCTTCTCGGCCTTCCTGCGCGAGAGGTGGGCCAGCAGGATGCCCGTTTCGTACAGGGCATAGAGCGGAATGGCCAGCGCGATTTGGGAAATCACGTCCGGCGGAGTGACAACCGCCGCAACAATGACCGTCACGAGAATGACGTACTTGCGAATGCGCCGAAGAGTCTCCACCGGGACCAGGCCGGTACGCACCAGGATGAAGATCGCGATGGGCGTTTGAAAGGCCAGTCCGAAAACCAGCATCAGAATGGTCACGAAGGAAATGTACTTCTCCAGGGTCCAGTTGGCCGCCACCCCGACGATATCGTTGAACGCCAGGAAGAACTTCAGCGTCAGCGGCGCGACCACGAACAGAAAGAACAAGGCTCCGATGATGAACAGCGCGGCGGAGAACGGCACCGCCTGACGTACGTAACGCCGCTCGTGCGCATAGAGCCCAGCCGCCACGAACATCCAGAGCTGGTAAAACACCCACGGACAGGTCAGGATCAGCCCCGAGATAAAGGCAATCTTCATATAGGCCGAGAAGGCTTCCGGGATGCTAATCACCTTGAGGCGCGCATCGTCCGGCAGCTTCTTGCCGTCGCGCGCACCGTACGTCTGTTCTGTCCACGCCTTGAGGGCCTTCACGGACACATCCCGAATGAAATCGACACGGTTCGGATCGATCGGCGGCGCATTCGGATCGGTCGCCAGCTTCTCTGTGAGGTCCGTGAAGAACAGATCGAGAAAACCCAGGACTTCGGACTGCATCCGGGGCACCTCGGTATCCTGGAGCCGCTTGCCCATCGTGCGGTTGTAGGGCCCCTCGATGAACCTCAAGATGTGCGTGCCGAAGATCAGGGCAATGACCGAGCCGATCACCAGGCCGAGGATGGCCAGGATCAGCCGCGCGCGAAGCTCTTCGAGGTGATCGCCTAAACTCATCGTGCAGCTTAGGGGATCCTGGTTCTTCATGGTATCGCCCATCTCGGTCGAGAGCAGGAGGGTGCCGGGTCAGGCGGCGGTCAGCTTTTCAGATCGGAGTCGTTCAGGCCCGAAGCGTCCTTGGCGTCCTTCACGACGTCATTCTTGACTTTGCGGACGTCATCGACCAGATCGTCAGAGGACTCCTTCGCCTCGTTGATGCCCTTCTTGAATTCGGTGAGGCTCTTTCCGACGCTGCGTGCGATCTCCGGCAGACGCCTGCCGAAGATCAGCAGCGCGACGACGAGAATGACCACCCACTCCCACTGGCCGGGCATCCAAGCCAAGACATATTGCGTCGAATCTAACATGGTCATCTCCTAAGTGCTTTGCTGCGTGCTCCTATGTGTGAAATAGGGCATAGCATCCTAATGTTGGTTCTTGAGTCATTTTTGCCCTCCGCAGCAGTTTCGGTACTTCGCGTACCTAGGGGAGGCGACAACGCCATGCTCGCCACTCTAATCGCATGGCAGGATCGCGTCAAACAAAATATACGGTCGCGGCCGGGCGGCAGTTCTGAGGTTGCCACGCCCAATCCTTGCGCTGCCCCATCTCCTCGTGTCTTTCCGACCACGTTTGCAGTCGGCTCGCATAACGTTATATGGGACGTTTCCGGACGCCGGGCCACTGTTGGGTATCGCGGCATCTCCCGAAGTCGGAATTTACACAAACGCATTATATACAATGACTTATGATCTATATCGGCTCTTTTCTCTTGCTTTGGAGCCCCCATTTCGGCTATAATACGGTCGTTGAGATTGATGGAAACTTGGGGGGCAGAAACGAACCATGAACAGCTTCTATTACGAAACCTGGCTTCCGTTTGTCATCAGCAAGCGACGCATCCTCGTACTGGCCGTTGCCAGCTACCTGGCTCTGTGCTGAGCTTCGCCTGGTCTGTCTGGTCTCTACAAGTCTGAAGACCGCCCCGCAGCATCTGCCCTCATTGCGCCTCTGATCACCCCGCGCGCCGAACCCGGCGACAGCCATATCGACGATCTAACATTCCCGCACCGCTCGCACAACCTTGAGCACGTCCTGCATCGCCGCAACGTCGTGAACTCGCACGATTGACACCCCAGCCATCGCACAGAGCGCCACGGTGGCCGCCGTGCCGAACACGCGATCGGCGGGCCTCTCGCGCCCGGTGACCGCCCCGATAAATCGCTTGCGGCTCGGGCCTACCAGCACGCGGTAGCCCGTCGCCGCGAAACGTCCGATATGCTTGAGCAACAGCAGGTTGTGCTTTGGGGTCTTGCCGAACCCGATCCCCGGATCGATCCAGATCCGCTCGCCGGCAATGCCGATCGATTCCGCCCGCCTGGCCCGACCGACCAGAAAGTCCAGGACCTCCCCCACTACATCTCCGTAATGCGGATCGGCCTGCATTGTCCTGGGGGTTCCCTGCATGTGCATCAGCGTCACGGGAACCTGCGCCTCGGCCGCCAGCCGGGCCATGTCGTCGTCCGCAAGGGCCGTGATGTCGTTCACGATGCAGGCGCCGGCCGCCAGCGCCGCTGCCGCCACCTCTGTATCACAGGTGTCGATGCTGATCGGGGCTTCTGTCTGACGCCTCAGCGATTCAATCACCGGGACCACGCGACGAATCTGCTCGGCCGCCGGGACCGACGCAGCGCCGGGCCGGGTGGATTCACCGCCGATGTCGATGATGGCCGCGCCTTCGCAGACCATCTCCAGGCCGTGCGCGACCGCCCTGTCGATATCCAGGAACTGCCCGCCGTCGCTGAAGGAATCCGGTGTGACATTGAGCACACCCATGATCAGACAGCCGCCGGAGAAATCCAATGCGCCGCCGGGCCACCGAAGCACGTCGTCACTCGTCGCCTTCACGCCGCCGCCCTTTCGCCTTGAAACCGATTCCCAGCAGCTTACGAATCAAAGCGCCGGCAGGCTCCGGCACGATGACCGTCGTGTTGTGGAACTCGCGGCGCACCGGATAGCTTTTTCGCAGGGCGTCAAAGAACCGTCCTCGGGCCTCGGGCGGTTCATTCGCGATCCGCCGGAGATTCGCGTCGTCCCGCACGATGCTGTAGACCTTCTCCACGGCGAACGCGATGGCCGCCTGGTCGTCGGTGACATCGTCAGGCAGCTCGATCGTGGCAACGTCAGGAGCCGGCAGGAAATCGCCCGCGTCGAACTTCGGCGGCAAGCCGAAGTGCTCGCAAAGAGCCTGATAGATCATGATCAGGCCGGCAATCTTGCCGTCCAGCGAGTAGCCGGCGATGTGCGGCGAGCCCAGGTCCACCTCGTCGAGCAGCCCCACGTCGATGTTCGGCTCATTCTCCCAGACGTCCAGCCCGACGGCCGTCAGACGCCGCGAGTGGATCGCCGCCGCGAGGGCCTGCGAGTCCACGACCGCGCCGCGTGCGGCATTGAGGAAGACCGCCCCTTGCCTGAGCCGGGAGAAGAACCGGCCGTCCGCCAGATGATGGGTCTTGTCGGGTCCTTCCCGCGTCAGCGGCGTGTGGATCGTGACGAAGTCGCAATCGAACACCGCTTCGAGGGGAACATACTTCGGATCGCCCGTCCGCCTCTGGAGCGGCGGATCGTTGCGTCGCACATGCATCCCCAGCGCCTCGCACTTGGCGGCGACGCGCCCGCCGACGTTGCCGACGCCGATCACGCCGATGGACCGGCCGTCGAGCCGAACGGCGTGACGTCGGGCGATTTCGAGCAACGCCGCAATGACGTACTCGGCCGCGGAGTTCGCGTTGGAGCCGGGCGCCGAGGCAAAGCCGATGTTGTGCGTGTGAAGGTAGTCGAGATCGACGTGATCGAAGCCGATCGTCGCGGTGCCGACGAACCTCACCGCGCTGCCTGAAAGAAGGTGTTCGTCAACGCGGGTGATGCTCCGCACGAGCAGCGCATCGGCATCCGCGACCGCCTGGGGCATCATGTCACGCCCCCCCATGACCAGCACATCTCCAATGGACGAAAAACACTCTTGAACGAAAGGGATATTCCCATCTGCAACGATCTTCATGGAACCTCAAAGCTCGAAACCTGCAATCTCCGTGCCGCACTGCGGGCACCTGGAGTTCTCAATCACATTGGCGACGATCTGGTAGCCCGCGCGTTCGATCAGCAGGCGCCCGCACTTGTAGCAGAACGTGCTCTCCGACCGCGTTCCCGGAATGTTGCCGAGGTAGACGTATCGAAGCCCGGCGTCCTTGCCGATGCGCTCGGCCCGCCGCAGGCTGTCCATCGACGTGGCGTGCGCATCGACGCATTTGTACTGTGGATAGAAGCGGCTGATGTGCCAGGGAACATCCGGGCCGGCCTGGCGGACCAGGAAGTCGGCGAGCTGCTTCAACTCCTCCTCGGAGTCGTTCTCGCCCGGGATCAGCAGGGTCGTGACCTCGATCCAGATGTCCGTGTGACACACGATGTAGGCGATCGTGTCCAGCACCGGCTGCAAGCGGGCCTTGCACAAGCGACGGTAGTAATCGTCGCTGAAGGCCTTGAGATCGACGTTGATCGCACCGAGCCAGTCCCGCGCGAAGTCGATTGCCTCGCGCGTCATATAGCCGTTGCTGACGAAGACGTTCGTCAGACCCTTTTCTCTGGCGAGCCGGCCGCAATCGGCGCACAGCTCCATGAACACAGTCGGCTCAGTGTAGGTGTAGGCAATGCTGCGGCAGCCGCTACGGAGGGCCCCTGCAACGATCTGCTGGGCGGTCAGAGCCTGGCCGTCGATTTCACCGCCTCCGAGCGCCGCCTGGCTGATCTGCCAGTTCTGACAAAACTCGCACTGGAAGTTGCACCCCATCGTGGCGATGGAATAGCTCGTCGATCCCGGCTGGAAATGGAACAGAGGCTTTTTCTCGATCGGGTCGGGATTGGCCGCACAGACCTTGTCGTAGTTGAGCGAATACAGCGTGCCGCCCACGTTCCGGCGTACACAGCAGTGCCCCAGCTTGCCCTCGCCGATCAGGCACCGAAACGCGCAGAGATGGCAGCGGACCTTCTTGTCCTCGACAGGTTCCCACAGCACTGCTTCCTTCAGTTTGCCTTCTTTTTCCATGGCCAATTCCCAGGAATTGCGTTTGCCGGCAGCCGACCCACTATAAGGAATGCCCCGGTCGAAATCAACGGCCGCGCTGCCCGAGAACGACGGAGCCGCGCAGCCCCCTGTCGGGACCCGGACCGAAAAGCAACAACGCCTTTGAACCCCAGTATGTGGGTAGCGTATCATTGAAATACGCATCCAGCTTTCGGCGTCTCAGGACAAGAGGTGCAAGATGAAGACGGTACGCATACCGACGCGGCTGGCCGCCATTTGTCTTGTGGCGTGCACAGGATCGTGGCTCGTCTTTGGCAGCGCCGCACAGAGCCAGTTTCCCGCCGCACGGCAGGAACCTCCCGAACGGGTATTCCTCAGGATCCAGGGCGTGGACGGCGAATCGACCGATCGCGATCATCCCGGCTGGATCGACATCGTGTCATTCACATATGGGTTGAGTCGCCCGCCAATCGACCCGATGGCAATCGACGGACCGCAGCCGCCGGCAAACCATCGAGGCTTGAGCCTCGTCAAGCACACCGACCGAGCCACGGGCCTGCTATACATGCACTGCAACAACGGCCGGCCCATCGAGGAGGCCGTTCTCGAAGTGCTGCAAACGACGGAGCTTGGTGTCAGCGTGCAGGAGTATCGGCTCCAGGGAGTCATCGTCACGGCGGTCCAGACCAGCGGTGGGTCACGAACGGGCGCCAGGGCGACCGAGAACGTGACACTGCACTATGCCTCGGTGCAGTGGACCCATGTCCGTCTCGATCCGGTCACGGGAAGCGTAATCTCCGAGGTCGCCATGCAGTGGGACCTGGCCGGCAGTCCGGCACCATAGGGCACGGCAATCCCATACCCGAGACGGTGCGGGTCTAAATCGTGCGCATCGGGTCCATCTGCCTGAGGAGCGTCTCGTCGGGGCCGCCGCCGAATTGCCGCCAGTAGCGCTCCTTGAACGGATTGATCTTCGGACCGACGGCGTCCTCGTTGACCATGCAGGGCAGGACCTCGCTCCACCAGCGGTCGTAAGCTGCCCGCATCTTCGCGACAACGTCGGGGTGCTGGTCGATGACGTTCTTCGTCTCGCCCGGGTCATTGACGATGTCATAGAGTTCGGTGTTGTTAACCAGCCGGAACCGCTCGTTCCGCACGGCACAGTCGGCTTGCTTGCTCTCCGCGGCTTTGCCTCGCGTCCAGCGACCTTTGTGGACGAAGACATAGCGGTCGGGCCAGTCCGCCTCCGGATCCAGCAGCAGAGGCACAAGACTGCGCCCGTCCAACTCGACGGACGGCGGAACCCCTGCTCCAGCCAGCTCCGCCAGCGTGGCAAACAGGTCGATGTGCGCCGCCAGCCTGTTCACGTCCACTCCCCTGCCGAGCGTGCCCGGCCAGCGGAAGAACGCCGGCACCCGCGTGCCGCCCTGGTAAGGGCTGCCCTTCATGGATCGCATGCCTGCGTTGTACAGCCTGCCCCGCGAGTGGCCGTTGTCGGTCATGAAGATCAGCAGCGTCCGCTCGCTCAGTTGCCACTCGTCGAGCCTGGCGACAAGGCGGCCGACATTGTCGTCGATATTGGTGATCATTCCGTAATACGCCGCATCGGCCTCCCCCAAGCCCGCGTCGAGATAGGGCTTCCGGTACGACTCCGGGCAGACGTAGGGACTGTGCGGGGCGTTGGGCACGATATAGGCAAAGAAAGGCCCGCCCTTCTGCCACTGGTGATGAATCCAGCCGAGCGCGCGCTCGAAAAAGACGTCGGTGCAGAAACCCCTGGTCTTGACGAACGTGCCGTTGTGCAGGATCGCCGGGTCGAAGTATGTGTTGCCCGGCGCGTCGCCGCAACTGCCGGGGTAGGTCTGGCCGATCCCGCCGGCCCCGTGGATGAAGACCTCGTCGAAGCCGCGTCTGTTGGGTTGGTATGCCTCTTCATCGCCGAGGTGCCACTTGCCGAAGATGCCGGTGGCGTAGCCCGCATCCTTGAGCACCTGGGCGATCGTGGTCGCGTCGAGACTGAGCCGCTCGCGTTCGTAGATCGTGTGCGTTACGCCCGAGCGAAATTCGTGCCGCCCGGTCATTAGTGAGGCCCGCGTCGGAGCGCACGTCGGACTGACCTGGAAGTCGGTGAATCGAACGCTCTGGGCGTGCAGCCTGTCCAGGTTGGGCGTGCGGATGATCGGATTTCCGTGGTAGGCCAGCTCACCATAGCCCTGGTCATCGGTCATGATCAGGACGATGTTCGGCCTGCTTGCGGCCAATCCAGCCGTCCGGGCACATGCGAATCGAGACGTCAGTGCGGTTGCGCCCGCCAGACCGGCCGCCTTGACGAAATCGCGTCGGGTCATCGCCTTCATGCCTTCTGCCTTTCCGCTCGTTGAGTGCGAACTTCCCCACCTTACCCCACCGGGCCGATTCCGTCCAGCCGGACGCTGATCGTATTGACGAAGCACCGCAGGCGACGGTATGATTCGCGCGATATGGCAGTCTGGTCATACCTGAGTGTTCGTAAACGCGTGCAGGAGATCGTGGCAATCGCCCGCCCGGGCGACACCGTCAGCCGGGTGTTCGACGTCTCGATCGTCGTGCTGATCCTACTGAACGTCGCGGCGATGATCTTCGAATCCGTCGCTTCGGTCTGCGAGGCAATGGACGGTGCCTTCGCGGCGTTCGAATACGTCTCGGTGATCGTCTTCTCGCTGGAGTATCTGCTCCGAGTCTGGTCGTGCGTCGAGGATCCGCGATACGCCCATCCGGTATTCGGGCGACTTCGGTTCGCACGGACTCCGCTGGCCCTGATCGACCTTCTGGCGGTGCTGCCCTTCTATCTTCCGTTCGTCAACGTGGACTTGCGGATGCTGAGAATCCTGCGCATCATGCGGATCGCCCGACTGGCCAAGCTCGGACGCTACTCGGATTCGCTACAGACCCTCGGCCGCGTCGTCGCGACCAAGAAGGAGCAACTCATCAGCACCGTGTTCATTCTGCTGATTCTACTGGTGATTGCCGCGTGCCTGATGTACTACGCGGAAAACGAGATGCAGCCGGACCGCTTCTCGAGCATTCCAATGGCCATGTGGTGGGCCGTCACGACGCTGACCACCGTCGGCTACGGAGACGTTCTTCCCGTGACCCTCATTGGCCGGCTTATGGGCGCGCTCATTGCCATCCTCGGGATCGGCATGTTTGCCCTTCCCACCGGCATTCTCGGGGCCGGATTCGTCGAAGAGATGGAACGCCGCAAACAGCCGCGATGCTGCCCTCACTGCGGCAAAGAGCTGCCAAAATAGACCGGACTCGGCGGGACAGTCCTCGCCCTCGATTTGGCTGGAATTGGGGCAGACGAGACGATACCATCCTTGGAGCGGGCCGACGGCGGTCGGCGCGGGCGAATCGTTCACGCAGTTGCGATGTCAACAGGATCAGGGACACAGAATGCGACAGATCGGTCGGCTGGAAGACGAGACGCAGGCAAGGCAGTTCGGGGACTTCCTCTACAGCCGACAGATCGAGAATCAGGCCGACCCGGCCTCCGACGGCGGCTGGGACATCTGGGTCCTCGACGAATCGCGCATCGAAGAGGCGGCGTCTCTGTTCGAGCAGTTCATCGAGCAGCCCGATGACTCGATGTTTGTCCTGGGCGCCGGACAAGGCGCCAGGCAACGACATCGCGACAAGCAGGAAGGGGTTCCGAAGCGGGCGCGCATCCTGGACGGCCGGACCGCATTCTACAAACCTCCGATCGGCTATGGAATGCTCACCATCACGCTGCTGGTTGCCAGTGTGGCCGTGACGTTGGCCACCAGCCTCGGCCGCAACGACCGTATCACTGCGTACCTATCGATCACACACTACTCCGTTGACGGCGATTACGCAAAATGGGATTCCGGCCTGCCCGAGGTCCGCCACGGTCAGATTTGGCGTCTGTTCACCCCCATATTCGTCCACTTCGACCTGCTGCACATCTTCTTCAACATGCTATGGCTCTGGGACCTCGGCAGCATGGTAGAGACCCGCAAGGGAACGTGGCGGCTGCTGGCGCTCGTGTTGGTCATTTCCGCGCTGTCCAACGTCGGGCAGTATCTATACAGCGGACCGACGTTCGGCGGCATGTCCGGCGTGGTCTACGGACTGCTCGGCTACATCTGGATGCAGGGCAAGTTCGATCCCGCCTCCAATCTTGAACTGCACCCCCAGACCGTCACGTTGATGATCGTCTGGTTCTTCCTGTGCCTGACGGGACTGCTCGGCAACATCGCCAACGTGGTCCACGCGGTCGGCGCGGTCGTGGGGATTTCCTGGGGCTTCCTGGAAGCCCGGTGGACCGTTCGGCAGCGCCATCATCGATGAAAGGACTATCGCATGAGGAACCGAATTCTCGTCGGTTTGTATTTTGCGTCTCTGGTCTGCGGCCTGTGCCACGCCGGCAACGAACGGACTTTCGACCTGGCCAACGCGCCCGCCCCGCTGTTCAGCGACCCGATTTGGGATGGGGCCGCCGATCCCGCGCCCGTCTGGAACCAGCAGGCAGGCGAATGGTGGGTGTACTACACCCAACGACGTGCGACCCTCCAGCCGAACGAGGGCGTCGAATTCTGCCACGGCTCGGCCATCGGCATCGCCGCGTCGAAGGATGGGCGGCAGTGGCGCTACCTGGGCACATGCCAGGGCGACCAGGGCCTTGGCGATCCCATCGCCAACAACTGTAGCTGGTGGGCGCCGGGCATCCTCTTCCACGAGGGCCTGCACCACATGTACGTCTCCTGGGTGGACGGCATCTACAAGGATTGGATTGGCAAGCGGTTCATCAAGCACTTCACCAGCGCCGACGGCAGGACCTGGACGTATCAGTCCACGCTCGACCTGTCGTCAGACCGGTGCATCGACGCCTGCGTCTATCGGGCAGGCAGCAAGTGGTGCATGCTCTATAAGGACGAGGTCCACGGGTCGCGCTCCTACCTCGCACAGAGCGACGACCTCTATCGCTGGGCGGTCGTGGGACCGACAGTCACCGACGTCAGCCACGAAGCGCCGTTCGTCTGGCAATGGCAGAATGCCTACTGGCTGGTCGTGGACGCCGGGCAGCGCGGCATACGGGCCTATCGCTCACAGGACGGCCTCACGGAATGGCAGTTCAACAATGGGCTGCTCTTCGAGCCGGGCAAGCGTCTCAAGGACGATGCCAAGGGAGGCCACCCCGGCGTGATCCTGCTCGAAGGCCGGCCCATCGTGCTCTACCACGTGCACTATCCGCCAGATCATCCGCTCTATCGCACCAACCGCACCGTCCTCCAGGCGGCCGAACTCGAATACCACGACGACAAGATCACCTGCAACCGCGACAAATACGGCAGGCCGTAAACGCAGGGAACGCCGGCCAACTACGGTCGGACGGCGGTGCCGTCGGGCCGGCGGACGGGCTCCCAGTAACCGGGATGCTCCGGCAAGGGGAACTTGGCGGCCAGGGTCTCATCGATGTCGACGCCCCATCCCGGCGCTTCGTGGATGTGCATGTAGCCCTTTTCGATTGTCGGAGCGCCCGGAAAGACCTCGCGCGTCTTCTCGTTGAAGCTGACCGCCTCCTGAATCCCGAAGTTCCAGATCGCCAGGTCGAGATGCGCGTTGGCGGCGTGCCCGACCGGCGAGACGTCGCCCGGCCCATGCCAGGCGCTGCGGACGTTGAACCACTCGCCCAGCGCCGCGATCTTGCGCGCCACGCTGAAACCACCGATCTGCGAGATGTGGACGCGGATGAAGTCGATCAGCCGCTCGCTCATCAGGCCGACCCATTCGTGCGGGTTGTTGTACAACTCGCCCATCGCGATCGGAACGCAGGTCTGCTGACGCAGCAGTTTGAAGTAGCCGATGTCCTCCGGCGAGAACGGGTCTTCGATGAAGAACGGCCGATACTGCTCCAGTCGCTTGACCAGGTTGATCGCCTCGATGGGAGGGATGCGCTCGTGGATGTCGTGCAGCAGCTCGACGTCGTCGCCGCACGTGTGGCGGATGTGCTCGAACATCTCCAGTGTGCCCTTGACGTAGGGCCGGACCTCCATGTTCGAATCAACCGGCGCTCCGAAACCGGCCTCTTTGAAATCGGCCTGCTTCGACAGGTGGGGCGAGCCGTAGCCGCCGCGTTGGATGCGGATGTGCCGGAACCCTCGCTCCATCGCCCGCCGGACGCTCTCTTCGACTTGCGCGAGCGTGCCCCCGCCGCAATGTGTGTAGCAATCGACCGCGAACCGGCACTTGCCGCCCACCAACTGGTAGACGGGCATGTTCGCCCGCTTGCCCTTGATGTCCCACAGGGCCTGGTCGAGCCCGCTCAGCGCGTTGTTGAGCACCGGGCCGTTCCGCCAGTACGAGCTGGTATAGGCGTTCTGCCACATATCCTCGATGTTCTCGGCGTCGCGCCCCTTCGCAAACGGCCGGAGGTATTCGTTGACCGCCGTCACCACCGTCAGAGGTCGCTGGTTGAACGTCGCGCAGCCGAGCCCGTACAGGCCCGGCTCGCTCGTTTCGACCTTCACCACGCACAGCCGGATTCCCTGCGGAGCGGTGAGGATCGCCCGGACGTCGGTGATTTTCAGCGGGGGCAATCCCTTTGTCGCCCTGGCGTACTCGGCCGCCGAGGCATCCTGCCGCCGGCCCGCCAGTCCAAGCAGTCCGGCCGCGCCAAATCCAAGGGCCTCCAGCATCTCGCGTCGGTCCATCCGTGTCTCCTTGTCCTGATTCGCCTGCCCGCGGAGCAGCGTACTACCAACGGATCGGGTGACCGGTCTCCCCCTGGCCGCGATCGACCTCGTCGATCTTTTGCGGCCCGTACACCGTGACACGCATCCGCTCGCCCACCTTCTTGTAGTGCAATAGCGCGCTGTCCTTGTCTTTGAAGTCCTTGTCCACAAACAGCAGCGTCGTCAAACCGACCAGGATGACGTCTCCATCGGCCAGAGGCGTCTCGCCGGAGATCCGCTGGTTGTTGATGTAGACCCCGTTGCGGCTCTTCATGTCATAGGCGTAGTATCGGCCCGTCTTCTCGTCGAACCGGATTTGCAGGTGCTTACGGGACACCATGTTGTCCAGGATCTGGATCAGCAGCGCCTCATCCCGACCGATCACGCTGGTCCGGTGCCCGAGTGGATAGTAGTCCCCTTCCCGTTTGCCCGATGTGACAATGAGTGATGCCATAGCTGCGACCCCGACCTTCAGCCCGTAGAACCGACCTGTCCCAATACCGAAATCGTAGAGACCCGGTCCGACCCTGTCAACCCTCGACCGGGCGTAACCGGCCCAAGGCCGGGATTGACGCCTCCAGGCTCATCCGGTAGTCTTGCACCAGCATTTGCCGGCTGGGGCATTCCTGGTGGTTTCTGGAGAATCGATGGAAGAGCTAAGAAGCAAACGCGGGTTCGTCTGCGACATGGACGGGGTGATCTACCACGGTTCCCGTCTGCTGGAAGGCTCGAAGGCCTTCGTGGACTGGCTGAAGGCCGAGGGCAAGCGGTTCCTGTTCCTGACCAACAGCTCGGCCCGCTCGCCGCGAGAACTGCACCAGAAGCTGCTGCACATGGGCATCGAGGTGGGTGAGGACCATTTCATCACCTCCGGGATGGCGACCGCCCATTTCATCGCCTCGCAATGCCCCGGCGGGCGGGTCTTCGCCATCGGCGACTCCGGGCTTCACCAGGCGTTGTATGAAGCCGGGCTTTCGGTCGATGAGAACAGCCCGGACTATGTCGTGGTAGGCGAAACACGAAGCTACAGCTACGAGAAGATCGAGACCGCCATCCAACTGGTCCTGGGCGGCGCCCGACTGGTGGGGACCAATCCCGATGTTACGGGGCCGACGGAAAAAGGCATCGCGCCGGCGTGCCGGGCTCTCATCGCGCCGATCGAGATGGCCACCGGACGGCAGGCGTATTTCATCGGCAAACCCAACCCGCTGATCATGCGCCACGCCCAGACTCTGCTCCAGTGCCACCGCGACGAGACCGTCATCATCGGCGACCGGATGGACACGGACATCGTCGCCGGTATCGAGTCGGGTATCGACACCGTCCTGGTCCTCAGCGGGATCACCAGGGAGTCCGACCTCGACCGCTACGCTTACCGGCCGCACCACATCCTCCAGGACGTCAGCGAATTGACGAAGTAGGCTGGGCATCGCCCACCACTGCCCCGGCCATATCTCACGTCTGCCCATCATTCCACGGGTGCACTTCACCTTTGTGGGCAGATCTGTACGGGGATGCTGCAATCGGCTTTGTCATTCCGACCGGAGCGCCGCGGAGTGGATGAACCTGGCTGCGAAGGGGACACTGCCTTGTCCTCGGCCTGTGGCCCCATTCGACTTCGCTCAGAGCCTGCCCTGAACGCTGTTGAAGGGGCAAGCTCTTGGTCGAAATGACATCCGCGACGCTCTCCGAGATGACAAAACCCCTTCCTGGCCTCGGCAGGAACCTGCCCACAACCACGCAGTGCATCCTCATTCCACCATTCCATGATTCCATCATTCCAACGTCGGCTGGTTCCCTGTACAATTGGTCGTCATGGACATCTACAATCTCGTCAGCTTCTCGGGAATCTTCGTCCTGATGGGCGTCGCCTGGGTCTTTTCGGCCGAGCGGCGCAAAATGAACTGGCGGCTTCTCACCTGGGGTGTGGTGCTGCAACTTGCAGTCGCGGCGTTCATCTTCATGGTGCCTGCCGGAGCGAAGGTCTTCCTGCTCGTGAACGATGTGGTCGTCCGCGTGATCGATTCGGCCGGCGCCGGCGCACGCTTCGTCTTCGGACGCCTGGCCCTCGGACCGGGCCAGACTGGAGACGATGGCGAAACATCGCTCGGCTTCATCCTGGCCTTTCAGGGCTTCCCGACGATCATCTTCTTTTCCGCCCTGATCGCGATCCTCTACTACCTGCGGGTCATGCCGCTGCTGATCAAGGCCTTCGCCCGAGTCTTCACCCGGCTGATGCGGATCTCCGGCGCCGAATCGCTCGTGACCGCCAGCAACATCTTCGTGGGCGTCGAGTCCATGCTCACCGTCAAGCCCCACCTCGCCCACATGACGCGGTCGGAGACTTGCACGATCCTGACCGCGGGAATGGCCACCGTCTCATCCAACGTACTTGCGCTATACGTCTTCAGCCTGCGGGAGCAGTTCCCGATGATTGCCGGCCACCTGGTCTCGGCGTCCCTGCTCTCGGCGCCGGCCGCCCTGGTCATGTCGAAGATTCTCCTGCCGGAAAGCGAGCAGCCCCAGACGCTCGGCGTTCACGTCGAGCCCTACTATGAGAAGGACAGCGGGCTTTTCGAGGCGATCATCAACGGCGCCAATGCCGGAGTGCGCATGATCGTCGGCATCACCGCCCTGCTGATCGCCGTCCTCGGCCTGGTGGCGCTGGTGGACCTGCTCCTCGGCGAACTTGGAGCGTGGATCAACTCCCTGTTCGGCTGGCAGGGACAGTGGTCGCTCAAGGCCCTGTTCGGATACCTGTTCTATCCCGCGACGCTCGTCCTGGGCGTGCCTGCGGCAGATGTTCGTGAGATCTCACGGATCGTTGGAGAACGCCTGATCGTCACCGAAGTGACCGCCTACAACGACCTGGCGGCCGCGATGAAGGCCGGCCTCGTGCAGCATCCTCGCTCGGCGGTCCTCGCGACGTACGCTCTGTGCGGATTCGCCCACATCGCGTCGATGGCGATCTTCGTCGGCAGCCTCTGCGCCCTGGCACCGCAGCGGACGCAGAACATCGGACCGATCGCGGTCCGGGCCCTGATCGCCGCGACGCTGGCGTGCCTGATGACCGCCTGCGTCGCCGGCACGTTCTTTACGGAAGGATCGATTCTGTTGGGAGGATCGTAATGCTCGTACGGTCGCTGAGCGAGTGCGCCGAGTTCATCGCCGGAGACGGTTCGCTCCTGCATGAGCTGCTGCATCCGGACAAGATGGACGCGGAGATTCGATACAGCCTGGCCCATGCGGCAGTGGCGCCCGGAGAGGCGACGAGGCCGCACCGTCTCGCCGGCTCGGAGGTCTATTACGTCATCGCCGGTTGCGGCCGGATGTTCATCGGCGATGAATCGCACGTCGTCGCCGCCGGGTGCGCCGTCTACATCCCGCCGGGCGCCACCCAGTTCATCGAAAACACCGGCACCGAAGACCTCGTCTTCCTCTGCATCGTCGACCCCGCCTGGCAAGAGCAAGACGAAGAAATCGTCGCTGACTGAGAAATGTGGCCGGGATTCCGGTTTTTTCTTGACGCCGAAACCGATGGCATGTAAGATATCCAAATAACTCAATAGTCCATCCGTGACCGTCAACGCCAGGGACGCACTCATGGCCATCCAAACACCAGTTCCGAGCAATCGAGACCACCGTCCCGGGTGGCTCCGGGCCGGGATCGCCGCTCCACCACCCCCCCCAACCGTGCAAAACAAACCCAATTATCGGCCTTTTCTGGCCAAGAACAGCGATTCGGCCGGGGAAACGAACCCAATCGAACCCAATTCGCGAGGGCGCCGGCTGGCCACCGTGCCAGCTCGAGTGTCGAGGCACGAGTCGCAGGTCACGGCCCTGGAGCAACGAATCGTGCAAAACAAAGCCAATTTCCCATGTCCTTGTCCCAAGAACGCGGTTTCCGGCCCGAAAACAAGACCGATCTCAGCCGAGGCCAGACCGACTATGGACCCCGCCAGTCCGGACAGCACGTGAGGGCAGGTGCTTCTGATGTTGCAGGCGATTCTCGGCTATGTGCTGCTGGGGGCGCTGGTGACGCGGTTCGCGGTGTTGTTCGCGACCGGCGGTCCGGCGGGGAAGTTCGCCGAAGAGAAAGGGCTCATGGAGCGCATGTGCAGATGGGTGAAGAAGATGCTCAGGCGAAAGAAATTGGAATGAAGCACTTGGCAACGATCAATGTGTCACCCCGGGCCTGCCGAGGGGTCTACCCGGGGACAAGAGGCGCGCATGGCCTTTGGCCAGATGCTTCGACTTCGCTGCGCTCCGCTCAGCATGACAAGAGGAACGAGGCGGCTCTCGGACGGATGAAGAGAAGGCTCCTTTTGCCGCGATTCTTGCTGCGTTGCGGGCGCGGTCACGCGGTATGAGCAACGAATGGTAGATTATATGATGACGACGGAGACGATGGTCACGTTTGTTGTGTACTTTGTCGTACTGCTGGCGATCGGCTTCTACTTCTACCGGCGTAACGAGAGCATCGAGGAGTACCTGCTGGGCGGGCGCGGGATGGGCGCGTGGGTCACGGCGTTGTCGGCCCAGGCCAGCGACATGAGCGGCTGGCTGCTGATGGGTCTGCCCGGCGCGATCTACGTTGGCGGTCTGACGAACGCCTGGATCGCGGTCGGCCTGTTCGTCGGCACGGCCCTCAACTGGCTGCTGGTCTCCCGGCGGCTGCGTCTCTACACCCAGAAGACCGATTCCATCACGCTGCCCTGCTTCTTCGAGGCACGGTTCGGCGATCCCACCGGCCTGCTGCGGACGGTCTCGGCGATCGTCATCCTGATCTTCTTCACGATCTACGCCTCCAGCGGCCTGGTCGCGGCGGGCAAACTCTTCGAGTCCACCTTCGGCGTCTCCTACCAGGTCGCGGTCGTCATCGGCGGCGCCATCATCATCGCGTACACGTTCATGGGAGGCTTCCTGGCCGTCTGTTGGACCGACGTGTTCCAGGGCTCGCTGATGATTGTCGCGCTGGTGGTCGTCCCGACGCTGGCTTACGCGCGGGCCGGAGGCGCCGCCGGCATCCAGGACGGCATGGCGGTCAGGGACATCGCACGGAGCCTCCGCCCGCCCGGCGGACCGGCGGCCTCTCTCGCTGTCGTCTCGGCAATGGCCTGGGGACTCGGCTATTTCGGCCAGCCTCACATCCTCGTGCGGTTCATGAGCGCCAAGTCCCTCGCCGGGCTTTCTCGGTCGATGGCGATCGCGATCGTGTGGGTGTTCGTCTCGCTGGCCGGGGCGGTCGCGATCGGCCTGATCGGCATCGGGTTGTTCCGGACGGTGCCGGGCGGCGACCCCGAGAAGGTGTTCATCTACATGATCGCCGAGGTCACCCATCCGTGGCTGGGCGGCATCATGCTGGCGGCCATCCTCTCGGCGATCATGTCCACCATCGATTCCCAGCTCCTCGTCTCGTCGTCGGCATTGACCGAGGACTTCTACCGCCGGGTGATCCGCCGCGACGCTACCCCTCGCGAGGTCGTGCTCGTAGGACGCATGTGCGTTCTGGCCATTTCGCTCATCGCTCTGATCCTGGCCCTAGGCGTGAAAACGGAGACCATCCTGGAAATCGTCGCTTACGCCTGGGGCGGGTTCGGCGCCGCCTTCGGGCCGTTGGTGCTCTTCGCGTTGTTCTCGAAACAGACGAGTTGGCCGGCGGCGCTGGCGGGCATGATCAGCGGCACCATCACGTTGGTCCTCTGGAAGCAGGTGGGCCTGAGCGAACGGATGTATGAAATCGTTCCGGGGTTTGTCGCCAATTGCGCGGCCATCGCCGTGGTGAACCGGCTCATCCGACAGAGCGACAAGGTCGTATTACAGCAATTCGATGAGGTCGTTGCACAATTGCGAAAAGGAACATCATGAGTCAGATCGCCGTCGACATCGTGCTCCTGCCCGAAGCGAGGATCGCCCGACTGGCGGTCGAGACCAACCGCAAACTGACCGGCAGCAGTTGTCGCGAGATCGTTCTGGACGAGACCACGTGCCTGCCGCACATTTCCCTGGCGATGGGCTGCATCGAATCCGAGCAGGTCGATGCGATCGGAAAGATGCTCGGTGCGGTCGCGAAGGCCTGCCCTGTCGGCAAGCTTGCGATCACAGGAGTCGTGACGGTGCTGAACACACGGAACGAGCCGAACTCGCTCTTTGCCGTGGCCAAGACCGAGGCCCTTCAGACGCTGCACGAGCAGATCGTGGAAACGATAGAGCCCCATGCGAGCCACGACGTGACGGCCGAGATGATCTGCGGCGATGAAGAGGTGGCGCCGAGCACACTGGCGTGGATTCGGGACTTTCGCCGCAAGGCGGCGTTCGCCGTGTTCTTCCCGCACATCACGATCGGGTATGGCGTGGTGACCGAGCCGATGACGTTCCCCATGGATTTCGTCGCCCCGCAGTTGGCCCTCTGCCACCTGGGCAACCACTGCACGTGCCGCAAGGTGCTCGCTTCGGCGTCAACGATCGATCAGTGAGCGATCACGCTGGAGACCCGGAAGACCGGCAGCAGAAGCGCAATGGCGATCGTTCCGATGACCACGCCGAGAATGGTGATCATCAGCGGCTCGATCACCGTCATCACGCTCTGGATGGAAGCCTGGAGCCTCTTCTCGTAGAAGATGGAGACCTTGTCGCACACCTCGCCCAGCCGACCGGCCTTCTCGCCGGCCCGCAGCATCTGAATGATCCCGGGCGCAATCAGCTTGGCGCGTTCGGAGATCAGAATGGCCTCCGAGAGCTGGTATCCATCCTGGACCCTTTCGTCCACTTCTTCCCAGAGCTGCTGGAAGTAGTAGTTGTCCACACAGCCCTGGATCACGCGGATCGCGTCCAGGAGCCGAACCCCGGTATTGACCATCGTGGCCATGATCCGCATGCTCCGCGTGACGACCATGTCCACGAACATGGTGCCGATGATCGGGGTCCGAATCTTCACCCCGTCGAGGACGCGCCGTCCGGAGACGGTGTGCGACCACCAGTACAAACCCACCCCCAGCAGGATGACGCTCGTCACCAGGGCCGCCATGATTGCCCCGTTGCCCACAATATGACTGATGTGAACGAGAACCAGGGTGAGCTTGGGCAATGCCGCCTCGCGGGCTTCGTAAATCCGCATGAAGCGAGGCAGCACGAAGAACATCAACGTACCGGTGGCGGCGATCGCCATCAACACCATGATCAACGGATACGTCAGAGCGCCGAGGACGCGCTTGCGCGTGTCGGCCTCGAAATTGAGGTATCCCGTCAGGACGGACAGCATCTCGACCATTCGTCCGGAGGCCTCCGAGGCCTTCACCATACTGATGAACATCTTGTTGAACGTGTTCGGATAGAAGGTCAAGGCCCGGGAGAACATCTCGCCGCCTTTGACGCGTTCGGAGAGATCCAGGATGATGGCCTTGAATCGCGGGTCTGCGGCCTGTTCCCCGATGGCATCCAGGGCGTCGCTGAGGATGACGCCGCTGTCCAGCATGACCGCCAACTGCGTGGTGAAGAGAATCAGGTCGCTGGTCTTGACGCGCACCTTCCCCATCGGCGCCGGGTCCGCGGGACCGTGAGCAGCACCGCCGGCGCCCAGCTTCGATTCCGTGGGCGACGCCAACGTCGCGCCGCCGTCCTCGGTACCGGTCTTTCGCATCTCTGTCATCACAGTTGCCATAGGTCTGCTTCTTCACACAATCGACGTCACGATTCGCCGCCAGCCGATGCGTCCAGGGCCGTGATGCGCAGAATCTCCTCGATCGACACGATCCCTGCCTTGACCTTCTCGATGCCGTCGAAGTGCAGCGGAGTCATGCCTTTGGCCAGGGCGGTCGCCCGGAGCTTCTTGGCGCTGACGCGTTCGTTGATCATCTCCATCATCTCGTCGTCCGGGACGAGCAACTCGTGAATGGCGATTCGCCCGACGTACCCGGTGTTGCGACACTTCCTGCACCCCACGCCCCGATAGAACTTGCAGGTCTCGCCGCCCTGGGCTTGGACGGACCTCTTCAGACTGGGCGACGGATCGTATTCCGTCTTGCAGTTCGAGCAGATCTTGCGGACCAGCCGCTGCGCCAGCACGCCCTTGAGGGAGGCGCTCACCAGGTACGGAGCCACCCCGAGATCGAGCAGACGGGTCACCGCGCCCGGCGCATCGTTCGTGTGCAGCGTGGACAACACCAGGTGCCCGGTCAGTGCGGCCTGGACGGCGATGTTGGCCGTGGCCTGATCGCGAATCTCGCCGACCATGATGATGTCGGGATCTTGTCGCAACAGGCTGCGCAGGGCGGTGGAGAATTCGAAACCCACCGCGGTGTTGACCTGGAACTGATTGATGCCGGAGATGTTGCACTCCACGGGGTCTTCCACGGTGCAGATGTTCACCTCTTCGCTGTTCAATTCGGACAGCGCGGCGTACAGTGTGGTGTTCTTGCCCGACCCGGTCGGGCCGGTAACGAGAACGATACCGTTGGGCACCTGAATGATCTGGCGAAAATGCAGCAGGTTGTCGTACGTGAAACCGAGCGACTCCAGGTTGTAGAGGATCTTCTGCGGATCGATAATCCGAATGACGACCTTCTCTCCAAAATTGCCCGGCATGACGGAGACGCGCAAATCGATCGGGCGGCCTTCCACCAGGACGTGAATGCCTCCGTCCTGCGGAAGACGTCGCTGCGCGATGTCCAGCTCGGCCATGATCTTGATTCGGGAGACGACGGCCGCGTGCATCTGGTGCGGCGGACGCATCTTCTCGTAGAGCTTGCCGTCGACGCGATACCGGACGCGCAGCCGCTTTTCGTCGCACTCGATGTGGATGTCGCTGGCGTTCTCACGGACGGCGTTGTACAGCAGGTAGTTGACCAGCTTGACCACCGGCGACTGGCCGGCCACCTCCTCGAGATTGCTGATGTCCTGCGTGATGCTCTCGATGAGGGTGAATTCCTCAAGCCCCTCCTCGTCGATGATGTCGTCAATCACGAAGACATTGGCCGCGGGGAGATACGACTGTAGCGTGGCCCGAATGTCCTTGGCGGTCGAGCAGACCACCCGAACGCGGCACCCGCTGATCCGCTCGATTTCGTCGATCAGAAAGACGTTCGTCGGCTCGTTGACCGCCACGGTCAGGACATCATGAACCTTGAACAGAGGCAGGACGATGTGCGCTTCGAGGAACTCTCGCGGCAGCAGTTCCACGGCCTTGGGGTCGCACAGCTTCGGGCTGACCTGCGCATAGGGGACCCCGTAGGCTTCCGCCAGGGCCGCCGCGATCTGGTTCTCCGTGCAATGGCCCATCTCGACGAGCAACTCGCCGAGAAGCTTGCGATGGCCCTTCTCCTGCTGTTCGGCCAGGGCCCTGTCGATCTGCTCCTGACTGACCACGCCCCGCGCCAGCAGAAGCTGGCCGAGCTGCATCTTGTTCTCAAGCAGAATCTGACTCATACCCCGCCTCTCCACATCGTGTCCGGCACGCTCAGGCAAAGCTCCGGACCGCTTCGGCCAGTTCCGCGTGACGATCGAATTCGGTCTGAAGACCGGTAATCTCGAGAATCTTCTCGAGGGTTTCGTCCAGCCCGGCCAGCTTGAGCTGCGTGCGGTTCTGACGGCAATACTGCCGCACCCACAGCAGCAGTTCCAGCCCCTGGCTGTCCACCCCGTTAACGTTGCTCATATCGACCACGATCCGCTTGCGTCCCGCAGCCGTCGTCTCCGTCACCGTATCCTTCAGTGATGCCGCGATGTCCCCATCGAGTTCGCCCTGCAACTCGACGACCGTGACATCGTTGTAGTTCTGCCTGTTGATCTTCATCGCAACAACGTCCCTATCGCCGTGGTCCCATATTCGCAGACATGTCCCCCCTCGTACATCGAGGGGCCGTTCCCCTGGATCAGGTCCCAGAGATGGTAGATGTCGCTCTCGAGGAAGATGGTCCCGATCTTCTCATCGAACTGCGTTCCCAGCCCCTTGCGGATTTCCTCCAACGCGCAGTCCACGGTCATGGCGTCGCGATAGACCCGTTTGGACGTCATCGCGTCGAAGCTGTCGGCCAGGCCGAGAATCTTGGCCATGAGCGAAATCTGGTCGCCGACGAGACCGTCGGGATACCCCTTTCCATCCACGCGTTCATGGTGCTGAAGCACGCCGGGAACAATGTCGCGCATTTGCTTGATGCCGCGGAGAATTCCCGCCCCGATCGATGGATGACGCTGGATGATCTCGCGCTCCTCGGGCGTGAGCCTGCCGTTCTTGCGGAGCACGTTCTCGTCCACGCCGATCTTGCCGATGTCGTGCAGAAGGCCCGCCAGGTAAATTCGATGGATCTGCTCGTCGTCGAGCGGCTCCCGTTCCGCGACGCGTTCCGCCAGCCATCTCGAAATAATGGCCACCCGCTCGGAGTGGCCACGGGTGTATTGGTCCTTGGCGTCGATGCTGTCCGTCAGGGCCTTCAAGGAACCGAGGAAGAGTTCCTTGAGATCATTGAAGAGACGTCCGTTTTCGATGAACACGGCGCAGCCGCTCGCAACGGAGCCGAAGAGCTTCATGTCCGTGCTGTCGAAATCGGGCTTGTCGATGCGGTTGACCGCGACCATGTATCCGATGATCGTCACAGCATTCTCGTCGCGCGCCGCCCGTCGCGAATGCTGCGGCTCCTTGGCACACAGCGGCACGGCGATGACGTTGCGAATGCTCGCCGGCCACTCATACCGGAACGGCGTATCGACATCGCTGTCCAGCAGCGCCTCCTGCCCGCGGCGGATCTCTTCCGCCAGACGACTGTGCAGCAAGGCCGTCATGCGCGCGTCCAGATCGATCAGACCCGATCCGGCCGCCACCATGAATCGTTTTTCCCCCTCCACGATCCGCTCCAACACGACGGCGATCCCTTCAACGAGAACGATGTCCGTCAGGCTGTCACAGGCCAACTGGAGGAACGTACTGTCAGATTCGGTGAGCTTCATGTGCGTGCTGATCTTGTGCAGCAGCACCAGCTCCTCGTACACCTGGGCCAGCTCCGTGCCCATCTTTTCCATCTGTTCGTCGCTGCGCGCGGACATCTGAAGATTCTGCGCCGCCAGCCGCAGCATCTCGCCGAGGCATGCCGCCGATATGGACGAATCCCCGGTTCTGCCCTCTTGCGCCGGGTCAGACGGCCGCTCGACGCAAGCCTCCGGGCCCTGATCGGCCACGATCACGCCAGCCAGCCGGTGTTCAGCGGTTGCCACACGAGGCAAACACAACGGGACCGCCAGCAGCGTGCCCGCGTCGCAGAACTGCCACACGCGGCCCTCGCAGCTCTCGGCCGTGTGCCTGCCCAAAGCTTGCGAGACGGCGCGGGCCGCCTCCACAATCGCCTCCATGTCGCTGTCGAACTGCCCGGCGTTGTGCAGAACCACAATGCCGCCGCTGGGGTCTACCACGGCGAGATTCACGCCAAACCGCCCGATACGCTCCCCGAATCGCTCCAGATCGCGTCGTTGCTGGCAGGTCAGTCCTGGTGTCGTCGTATTCGGCATGGCCCTCTCAAGATCCTTCAGAACAGGCAGTGCTCCGGCAATCGCCTTCGGGTCAGTTCTTCACCGCCACCGCACGCTGATAGAGTATGTCCTCGATGGTCTTGAGCAACTCCTTGGGGCTGAACGGTTTGCTCAGGCACTCCTGCACGCCGAGCGAGTCCTGCATCTCCTGCGTGATCGCAAAGCTGCGCGCCGTCAGCAGGATCGTCGGAATGTGCATGGTGGCCTCGTTCTTCCGCAGCTTCTCGATCAGCTCGATTCCCGTGACGAACGGCATCTGATAATCGGTCACGACGATGTCGGGGTGCTCGCTGCACGCGAGTTCATACGCCTCGGCGCCGTTGTTGGCCGCAATCACCTCGTACCCGTTGTTGCGCAACTTGATCGCGACGACGTGAATAATGTGAATCTCATCATCCGCAATCAGCACCTTCTTGCCTGTCATCTTCATCCACTCCAAAACTGGGTTTCAGGAATCCCCCCCGTGAAGAGGCGCGAACTCCCCCGTTATCGGGCCGTGCCCGCCAGCTCGGCCGCCGCCAGAGGCAGTTCGAATCCGAACGTGCTTCCGACGCCCACCTCGCTCGTAACGAACACACGACCGTCGTGTACTTTCTCGACGATTTGCTTGACGAGGTTCAGGCCAAGACCGGTCCCGCTGGCCTGCTTGTTGTTGGCGCGCACGCGATAGAACTTGTCGAACACGTGAGCGACCTCGTCGGCGGGAATGCCGACGCCGGTATCCGTAACGGTGACGCGGACCACCTCCTCCGTCTCGTTCACCTCCGTTTTGATCCGCACGGTCCCGCCGGGCGGAGTGTACTTGACCGCGTTGCTCAGCAGGTTCACGATCACCTGTGAGATCATGTCCTTGTCGGCCAGAACCTGGTCGTATACGATAGGGTTCTGTCCAACGACCGTGATCTTCTTCTCTTCCGCGAATCCCCGGATCATCTGCATCTGTTGTTCGATCAGAATCGTCAGACTGACCGGCTCCTTCTGGACCTTGATCAGTCCCGACTCGATTCGTGACACGTTGAGAATGTCCTCGATCAGGCGGTTGAGCCGCTGCGCCTGAGTCTGAATGATCTCGTAGAATTCCTTGCGCGTCTGCTCGTCGTCCGCCTCTCCGTCGGCCAGCATCTCGGAGTAGGCCGTGATGGATGCCAGCGGCGTCTTCAACTCATGCGAGACGTGACTGACGAAATCGTTCTTCATCTGCGAGACTTCCTTCTCTCGCGTAATGTCATGCAACACCGCGACCACACCCGAGACCTGGTTTCGCTCGAAGACACAGGAGACAATCGTGTCGAACGTATGCGGACCCTCGGGCCGGGCGAACTGCATCTCTCGGCGCGTCGCCTCCGTGGCGCTCTGCCGGCTGGACTGAATCAACTGGACGAAATCCTCGTGTCCTGGGTTGATGCTCTCGGCGAGCGGTTTGTGGCGCGCCTGCTCCGGGTCAAACCCGAAGAGCCGGGCGGCGGCCGCGTTCGCCATCAGCAGCCGATCCGCCTCGTCCACCACCACCACGGCGTCGCGCAGGCTGTAGATAATGGCCTCGGTGTGCTGCTTCTGTCGATCGGCAAGCTGCGATCGAATGCGGAGATCCGTAAGCTCGGTCTCCAGCGTGCGAAGAGCCTCCTGCCCTTCCCGGAGGCGTGTCTGAACGGCCTGGGCCGCCCGCTCAATCGCCTGGAGATCCATCAGGCCGGCCGGGTCGCCGGAAAGCTGCCGGGCTATGGACGCGACCGTCCCGGCCAGCCGATGATAGGCCAGACCCAGGAAGATCACGCCCACAGCCCCGATGCAGCAGGCAATAAGACGCCACGCAACGAGATGGTTGCGCCACCCTACTCCGATGCCAGAATGGAAAAGCCCAGTCAGGGCCGCGATGCACAGCGAGGCCATCACCATGGCAACCGCGGCCCAGACTAAGCGTCTTTGACGTCTCACAACAACTCCTCCGAACCCGTGAACTACGGGTGTAACGTCCGATCATGGAAGCACGCGTTTAGCGTCTCTTCCAGTTCTTGGCCTCTTGCTGATCGATCGCCTGTTGAACGATACTGTCGATCCGCTCGAGTTCATCGGGATCGGTTTCGACGATAATCCGTTCCCTCAGCCGCAGCGCCTCCAGATACGACGGACGCATCATCAGCGCGACCTTGACGTTGTACACGGCGCTGTCGACATCGCCTTCGAGATAGTATTTGGCCGCTCGCGCGTAGGCGTCCTCCGCCATGCGCGAACGATCGAGGGCCTGCAGGTTGTGCCTGGCGCCGTCCATCTTCAGCCGGATGTCGTCGGCGCGATCTGCGCCACCCGTCTCGGAAGGCTCTTCGATGATATGAGGCGTCAACATGATGATCACCTCTTCGCGCCCAACTGTGTCCGTGGTACCGCGGAACGCGACGCCGATCAACGGCAGGTTGCCCAGCAGCGGCACCTGGTTTCGTGACGTATTCGTATAGTCACGGAACAGGCCCCCAAGAATCACCGTCTCACCATCCTTGACGATCACATTGGTCCGGAGCTCCGTCGTCTGCTCTTGGGGAAGAGAGTTCAGAATCTGTCCGTCACTGTCTTTCGGATAGATGTCCATCCGAATATAACCGTCGCTGCCGATGTACGGCCGGAAGATCAACTGCGTACCGGTATTCAAGAAGGCCACCGACTGCGTGGTCGTGGTCTGGGTCTGGGTCGTCTGGTCCAGGTACCCCAGCTTCTTACCGATCAGCACAGAGCCTTCCTGCTTGTTGACCGCCAGGATCTTCGGGTTGGCCAGCAGCGTCGTGTCCGTGACTTCTTCCAGAGCCGTGATAATGGCCTGGACGTTGTCAGACGAGAACCCTATCCTCAAGCCCGTTGCGCCACCCTCACTGGCCTTCGCCAGGAAGCCGGATGTCTGCCAAGGTGTGCCCTGGCCCCCGACGATACTGGCGGGATAGCCGGTAATGGCGACGCCGCTGAGGAGGTTCCAGTCCACGCCAAACTGCGTGGTATCTTTCAGCCGTGCAGCGAGGATCGTCGCTTCGACCAGCACCTGCTTGGGCCGAACGTCGATCTCCCGAATGACTGCTTCGGCCCGCTCGATGTTCTCCGGGAAGTCGAAGACCACGAGCATGTCATTGGCGGCCATTTTGTCGCCACCGCCACCACCGCTGAGAGATCCACCCCCTGCGCCTGCGCTGCTGGCGGAGGAGATCTTCTCTTCGGCGGCCGTCGTCTTGGTGATCTGCGCGCTGGCGCTGAGCACCGGGCGGACCAGCTTTTCCGCCTCTTCGGCGGTCGTGTAGTACAGCGTGATCACCTTGTGGACCATCCGTTCGGGGTCTTCCTTGATCTTCTTGTGCTCGTCCTTGGTGCGAATGTGAATCAGGTTGCCCTCCTGCACCGGGACGAACTTGTCGCCCAGCATGGCCGCCAGCGCCTGTTCAAACGTCACATCGCGCAGTTCCGGACAATTCAGGGGACCACTGACACTGGCCGAAGGAACAATGTTCTTGCGGCACAGCTTGGCCAGCAGACGCAGCCCATCCCGCACATCGCCGTCCTTCTTGAAGGCGATGAACTTGATGATGACTCCATCACCGGAGAAGTCCACCTGGGCCTGATCGGGTTCAACGGCCAGGGTGTCCATCGCCGCCTCAGAAGTCGCTGCCGGATCGCTCTCGGCAGCCGTCACCGGTCCGGCCAACAGAGCCAGCACCGCCATAACGCAAAGCCATCGGCCCCACCGGGCCTCCAAAGGTTTCACTGTTGTTCTGTCGTAGTACATAGCGTTACTCCTTTTCTTTCACATCCTGCTTGACCGTACTGATTTCATTATCGTTCTAAGACAAAATCGTCACTTTCTTACGTCGGCGGGCGACGACAGCTTCAACGTCCACTGTCGGTCGCGGCATGTCACAAGCACGGCATCTTCTTTGATCTGTACTACTTCGAATACGTAGGCGTCGGAACCGTCCGAGAGAGCAATGGTGTCCCCGAGGCGCACCAGTCGATCGTTGACGAACGCCTGCGGGTCCGCGCTCCACAGCACGGCCTCCAGCCTGAGACTCTTGGCCAGTTTGTCGATCACGTCATTGGTTCTCTTCGATGCAACCGTTTGTACTTCTGTTTCAGAACCCGTGCTCTGTGGTTTGGACACACTGGAGAAACGGCTCCAGTCTTGCGTCGTGAAGAAATCTCTGTGGATGCGGTCGTTCCGCCCGGGCTCCAGCGGCAAATCGACGAGACGCACCGTGGGCGGTTGTTTCTGCGGTTCATCGGTCGGCGGCGTCCCATCCGGCCTGGCTTCCGCCGCCCGGGGTTTCTGGCCGGTGAACACGCGGATCCACATCACGGCCATCACGATCACCAGGGCGATCGCAAAGCCCGTCCTCCTGCCACCTCGGATCAGGTGGCTGGCCATCTGAGAAACCGAGCCCAACGTGTTGGTCGCATTACGCTTCATCGTTCACGGCATCCGTTGTGTTCTGGCTCGCGGACAGATTTGCGTTCTGCGTCTTCCGCGTCCGATAGAAGATGACCGCGTCGGCGTCCATGGTCACACTGCCGGTGAAGGCCTTCGCATTGACCAACGTGGTCTTCTCAATTCGCACAAGCCGACCGAGATTCTGAAGGTCCTGAAAGAACCCGAAGATCCCATTCAGGTTGCCCACACACTTCATGTGGACGGGAATGCAGATCAGGTCATCGGAGATTCGTTCCTGACCGAGAACCACATCCTGGTCCGACAGGTTGTTCTTGGTCATGATCTGGGCGATCTGCCCCAGAAACTGCCCCAAGGCGCTTTCGTAGGGAATCCAGTCTTCGTAGTTCCGGACGTACCGATCGGTCTCTCGGAGGCGTTCGGTCAGGGATGGCAGCACGTCGCTGTGCGCCTCGGCGGCAGCGATCAACTGCGTCCGGCGCGTCTTCGCTTCGACCAGAGATCGGAGTCTTTCACGCGACGGCAGATATCCGTACAGCACAAAGTCCGCCAGGAACAGGCCGCCAATGGCGAAGACCCACAACTGCTGCCGGCTCAGCCAGGAATTGGATCGTTTCTCACTCATCGCTTGCCCTGTTCCTCGTAGTTGGCCAGGTAGCACGTGATCTCAAACTCCGTGACATTGACCGATCGCGCATCGGTCCGCTGGGGCTCGCTCTCATTCGCGTGCGAGGCCGCAGACACAGCGGCGCCGATCTGAATCGTGTTGTCGCGATACAGCGGGTGAACCTGCCGGAAATAGGGGGAATCGTCCAGCCGATGGACCAGGGCCGCGACCTCGGCCGAATCGGCCGCGATTCCCGCCAGGGCCACCCGAAACCGGACCTTGCCCAGAGAGGCTGCTTTTGCAGGCGCACGAGAGGCGCTGGCGCTGCGCACCGCGGCCGCGTCGCGTTCCGGCGTCTTTTCCTGGGCGGCCAAGGGCTCGGATATGAACTCCAGGCGGCTTAGAAGCACGCGGTCACTGATGATGTAGCTGATCTCCGCCAGCACCGCCGCCACGTCGATGCGCGCATCGACCTGCTCGACCGAAGCCACCTTGGCCCGGCGCGCTTCCAGTTGCTCGGTGACGGCGCCATACTCACGCAGCATGCCCTCGGCCCAGAACCGTCGGTCCTCGAGCCTGGCCAGGTCCGCGTTGGCTCTCGAAATCCTGTGCGTCGCGATCGCGTTGTATGTCACCAGGACCAGAAACAAGACCATCAGCGCGGCATACTGCCGGCGCATATGAAGCCGACGGCGCCTGCCTTCTTTGTGCCATTCTGGAAGAAAGTCGATCTCTTTCACTATGGTGCACCTTCCAGTATGGATTCCAGTCCGACATCGGATTTCACCAGGGCCACCGTGGAGGCACCCCATCCTTTAAGGCTCAGTCCGACCGCCAGCGAGAAGTCCGCTGCCGGATGGAGGTCCTCCGTATTGGCCCCAATCGACGTGAGATCGAACCCGCGCAGCGGTTCGGCGATATCCGTCTCGATGGCCAAGTGATGTCTCATTACCGTGAGCAAGGCCTCCTCGTGGACACCACCTCCGGCCAGCAGAGCCCGCTCGACTCGTTTGCCTCGGAACGTCACCGTGTAGTACCGAAGGCACAGCGAGATCTCTGCGGCCAGTTGCTCGGCCGTGCCGTGCAGCACGTCGGCAACGAGACGACGCGTCGCCGCATCGACCGAATCGCTGGACGTCATCTTGCGGCGCAGAGACTCGGCGTCGGCCACAGAGATCGACAGCCGGGCCGCAATGTCTTCCGCGAACCGCGAGACCCCGAACGCCATCTGTTTGACGAAGCAGATCTCACCGGCCCGCCCCAGGACGACGGTGGTGTACCGATGGCCGACGTCCAGAAACATGATCGTTCGTTCCTTGTCTTCCTGGCGCCGCAGCACCCGCTCGAAACACCGGAACAGGGCACAGGGCGATGCGTCGATGCCCACCGGCTGCAGGCCCACCTCTTCCACAAGGGCGATGTGCTCTCGAATCACCTCGTCGTCACCGGCGAACAGGATGTATTCGTTCTTGAGTTCATCCCCCTGCCGAACGCTGCCGGCCAGCACGTAGCTTACCGAGTCGATCTTCGGGTTCAGTGCGAATCGATGGGCGGCTTCTCTGCGAAGCGTCTGCTCCACGTCATCGCCCGGCGTCTCCGCCAGTCTCACGGATGTGATCTTCAGATCGTCCGCCGGCAGAGCCGTGACCACGTCGGGTCCCCTGAAGGCCCCCTCGGCCAGCAGGCGCCGGACGGCCGGAGCCACCCGACGTCGCCACGAGTCATCGTCGCTCGCCTCATTCGAACCGACGACGGCCCTTTCGGCCGCGAGCACCCGGACCCCGTCCTCGGATACCGCCAACTGGATCATCTTGACAACGTTGTGTCCGATATCCAGTCCGATGGGCAGGATCTTCTCTCTTCGATTCATCCAATGAGACAGTCGCATATCCAAACACTCACTCAGAAACGGAGATGAACCCCGTCACAGGCTCGACCGTCACCGTCCGCGTGAAATCCCCGGCCTTCAGCACCACGGTTCCACCATTGTCCGGGCTGCCGAGCGAATCGAACTCCACGAAATCGTTGTTGGAAGCACCGAACGCGGCACTTTCGACCTTCACCTGGTCCAGTCTTCCATCCGTGGTGAAATTGACGATGTACCCATTCTCCTTCTGGGTCACCGGGTGCTTGATCACCGCACCGCTCTGGTCCTGAATCTCATACCGTTCGTTCGCCGGATCGAAGACAACCTTGTGCTTCTGGCCCCGGCTGATCGCCATGCTCCTGGCGTATTCGAGATCGGCTGCCACGATGCCGCCGGCGGCGCGCATCTGCGAACTCGCGGCCGAGGACATCATCGGCACCGCGATCGCCGCGGAGATCGCAAGAATCACGATGACGATCAACAGCTCGATCAGCGTGAATCCGGCACGAGACCTCACGGTCTGCCCAACAGATTGTGCTGTCGTATTCCTACACATGGTCAACCTTGCCTCCGTTTCTCTTTCGGCCCGTCGGGAGCCGGGCTTAACCTGCGACTGGACCGACCTGCCGAGACACTCGGCGTTTGACATGGCCGGCGCCCAAGCGCTGCCGCGACCGCCGTCTGCCGGCAGACCAAGAGACCCCCGACAGACCCTACAGGCGTCAGGAACGCGACGCGACGCGGCCAACGTCCCGAAATATGCCTCCTGGATCGCCATTCGTTCTTGTGTCAAACACGTGGCCTCGGCGGCGCCTTTGACGCACGACCATCTCCCGCGGGCGGCGGCGAGTCGCGTTTTTTTCCTCCGCGACGCGTTGGGACCGATAAACCGCTCTGTGTTTTGGGACCTGGCCATCTGCTCCGCCACCTCACTATTCCACGCGATGAATGCTCTTGAAGAACGCGCCCCCCGCCGGACTCCAGTCCACTCGCGACCCGGAAGCCCACGTCGTGATCGCCGCCTTCGTCGGCGACGCAACCACGTTCAACGCCGAGCCGCTCCCGGCAAAGGTCCAGTGTCCGATCAGTGAATCGCTCGGCAGGGCGAAGATCTCAGAGGCGAGCAACGCGCGCTTATAGACCCGCACTTCGTCCAGCAGGCCTTTGTACACGTAGCTGGCCGAACCGGTGCGATCGGCGCCGATGTTCAAGTGCCCGTCTCCACTTCCGGGCATGTTCGAAAAAGTGCCCGTGGCGCGCTCCGTCCAGTCCAGATATGACTTCATCGTGGTTCCCTGGCGGACCACCACCACATGGTGCCAAATCCCGTCCGTCAGCTCCGTGCGCAGAATCCCTGTGGACCAGCGGACCGAGTCATGGCCGACGATCAATTCCGTCGCGGTGCTGTCGAACTGGAGCACCCAGTGGTTGATGCTTCCGGCCGGATCGGTCTTGCACACGATTGCCGCCCAGGGGTTCTGCGTGACGGCAGGCGCGAGCAGAACGCTCAAGGTGTAGTCACCGGTGACCTGCAGACTGTCCGCATCGTCCAGCGTCTGCATATATTGGCTGACCCCGTCGAGCGTCAGAACGCCCGTGGCCGGCCACGTCGGAATATTCCGAAGGATGGCGTCGTTGGGAATCCACGTGGAATCGATGGCGGCCTCCGCAATCTCGCCGTTGGCAAAAAGGCCGCCGACGATCTCGGCGTCCGAGCCGTGTCCCACGAGAACACTGCCGTCCACGGCGACGAGGCCCTCGATCTGGAGGTCGGTCGCGCCGTGAAGAAAGAGGTTCCCGGTGACATAGGCCGCCGGGAGGTTCTTGGCGGCCGTGAGCCTTGCCCCAACGCCCTTGATGACAAGATCGCCTTCGACCAGCAACATGCCGTTGATGACGAGCGCCCCGTCCAAGGTAAGATTTCCGCTACACCGCCAGATCTTTGGCGAGCTGTAGCTGCCGCCGCTGACCGTGCCGGGTCCGATGGAGGAGATCACGTAGTCCGGATGGCTGTAACCCGCCGTCACGGGGGGCCACGTCATGGCCAAAGTCCCGGCGTCCTTGTACGTTCCGACGATGCCTCCGCTCAGACCGCCGGCGAAGAGGTCGCCGTCTACGGCGCCGGCAACCCCCAGATTGGTGAACGTCCCGGCCGCATACGCGTCCCCGACCACACTCCAGGCCGCGCGATAAGACAGATCGCTGCCACACCACAGGCCGATAGCGGGGTCCAGACGAACGACCGCCGCAAAACTGCTATTGCCCACCTGTTCCGCCTGGCGGAGCCGATAGGCCTCGCACGTGACATCGAAAACGCACTCATCGCTCGGATCGGCGGTAACGGTCACGTCGTAGAAGTCGTTCGTGTTGGGGTCCAGTTGGATCGATGTGTCTCCGGTCCAGTACGCACCCCCGGCGTCCTGCGGATTCAGAAGAAGACCACGGGCGTGTTCCAGGGCCGAGACCGCCATCTGGTCCATCTGGACGCGGACAGCCAGGCTCCGGCCCGACGCCAGCTCCACGTCACATCGGGCGATGAACCCCAGCGACAACAGGGTGATCGCCATGATGATGCCCAGGACCAGCAGCAGCGCCACGCCTCTGCGACAAGGCCGAGTTGTCCGGATTCTCCTATTCATCGTCGTCTCCCGTCACGAGACCGTCGCCGGTAGCGTTCAGCAGGTGGCCGGCCCAGGCCAGCAGTGTCACATCCACTTCGTGCGTGCGGGCGACATGGTCCTGCGTCAGCTCAAAGGAGATCGTCACGCGCCGGGTCGATGGAGCAGCGGGGTCGCACGCCAATTGCACATTGCCGCACGCGGGAAGAAGCGATACGGAGGCAACCGCATTCCCGCTCACCAGGCTGGCCTGGCTCACGGAAAGGACGCCCGAACTGAGCGTTACCGACGGATCGCTGACGGAGTAGAATCGCACCAGGCGAAGTGTGTCGTGCGTCGCGGTGCAGTCGAGGAAGGCCAGTTCATTCACGTTGATGCCGGCGTCCCCGTTGTAGTCCGCCAGCCAGATCGCCAGCTCGGTGTCCGACGCGGTCAGAATCATCCGGCAGTTTCGAATCACTTCGACGATGCGCACCATGCCCAAACGAAGCCGGGCCTGGGATGACGCGGTGTCGCTGCCAGTCGTCGCCGCACTGTTCATCGCGAACGCCAGCGTCGCGACCGCCGACAGAAGGATCCCCGTGATGACCAGGGTCACCAGCAGCTCGACGAGCGTGAACGCCTTGATGTTTCGGCTTCGGTTCATTCGATCTTGTCCGGCGCCTGCCGTTCTGATCTCGGACGCCTTGGCCGCTCTACCGGGCCTCGACATGGCGGCAGGACGCGGATGTCAGTCCGGTCCTCCCGTGAATCGCCGCCCGCAATCGGATAGGGGTCCGCCTCAATTCAAATCACTGGACTGCCTTACTGATCAGACGATAGATCGTCGCTACGTTCCGCCCCTGATGGGCCACTCGCACCATGGCGAGGACAAAGCCCGGCTGAGCGTCGTCGCTCTGCGGGGGCACATGCACGTATTCGCACCTGGCCTCGCGGCTGTAATCGGCGTACATCGAATCGGTATAGGGGGTCCCACTGGCGTCCTGCACCTGCCCCTGGGATTCGATGCGGGTCCCATAGATATCGACGATGTCGTCGAACGGGGTGCTCACAATCCGCTCGATCAGGTCGTTGGCCAGCCTCGTGCCGAGCGTGCGGCGCACGCCTTCTGCCTGGACGGTCGCGCCGCCTGCAAACGGCAACAGGACGCCGGCGGCGGCCATCCCCAACAGCACCGTCGCGAGCGTCGCCTCGGCCAGCGTGAAACCCCGCCGGACCGCGATGCCTCGTCGTTTGGGATCAATAGGCATAGTACGCTCTTCCCGCGTCGTCCGTCCCGGAGTTGCCGGGTCGGATTTCGCCCGTCCGCGCCCTGTAGATCCAGCCGTGACCATTATCGGGCGCCGCCGGAAAGTCCTCCCCGTCAGCCAGCATCCGGACCGTGGCCCGTCCGTTGCACGGATTCCTCGGCATATTCGACAGGTAAGGTCCGTATTTGTAGCCAGCGGTTCCCCGGGGGGCCGTCTGGCCCTCGGCGTCGCTGGCGAGCAGCGCCTGGGCAATGAAGACGTCGGCATCGACCGGCGAACCGCGACCGGCGGTATACCCCGGCCCGACCTCCCCATGCTGGCTGGTGTACACCAGCACGAACCGCCGCAACACGTCGAGGTTGGCTTTCAGCACGCCGGCGCGAGCCGTGGTTCCGCTGTTCGCGACAGACGGAATGACCACGGCCGCCAGAATGCCCAGCAGAACCACCACAACCAGGATTTCCACCAGCGTAAAGGCCTTTGCTCTACACATGGTTCTCCTTCTGATTCGTACGGCACCCGCCGTATATGGGCAAACCGAACGGACGCGAGGTCCTTCGGATGCTTTTCTACGTTTCGGCCCATCACAATCCGGCATGATGGACGCTGTCATTGGCAAAAATCTCGCCGGTCCCGGGCACATAAGCCCAGCCGGCGTTTCCCGGAACGGGAACGTCGTTCCGGTCACGCACCACAACGATGGCCCCGCTGCCGTTGAACGGATTGGCGGGAACCTCTTCGAGATACGGACCATAGCGGAACACCTCGTCCCGCCGGGTCCTCGGCCGGTCTGGCTTGACGTTCCCGTCGGCGTCGGTGCAGTAGAGCATCTGATCGAATCGGCCATCGGCCGCGATCGTGCCATCGACCACCCGCATCGGGGGATTGTCGCTGTGCTGCACCTTGTACAGTTCGATCTGCGAGCGGAGCAACTGAAGGTTGTTGCACAGCTCGTCCATCCGGTTCTCCGCGATCCCCGCGCCGCTGAACCGGGGCGCTACAACGGCCGCCACCACCGCCAGCACCATCACCACGATCGTCGCCTGGATCAGCGCGAAAGCCCTTCGGCGAGCCGTCCCATCCCTCCTCGGGCGACGGGCAGAAGGTCGCGTCGCCGTGCCGGTCGAGACGGCGCCGACAGCCGGCGCGACGTTGATCGCCTGAGCCGCGGCAAATCCATTGTGTTTCGTCATTCCCTCTCCTCCATTGGCATTACAGGATGAGCGTTTGCTCATCGCCTCGGCATGAAAACGCCGAGGAACCTCTTCGTCGTGATAAAAAAAGCCGGCCGACTCCATGGGAGCGGGCCGGCCGGCTGTCAGTCTTGCTTTGTGCTATCAGCCCTCTTCTTCTTCAGGAACAAGCGCATCGCCAGCCTTAAGCGACGCCAGCACAGCGGCATCATCCTCATCGTCGAGGCACGTGGCGTCCAGATACATGGCGCCGGTGTCCTGATCGTAGATCCAGCCATTGTTGGCCCCCCCGGCCGCCGCAACGCCTCTCTGGTTGTTCCAGGGATTCACGGGAAGGATCTGCATGTACGGACCATACGGATATACCGCCTTGTCGCGTCCCTCTACTTCGACATATCCGTCCCCCGAGAGGGCGGCATTCGAACACATCGTCATCGCATCCTCGAAGTCCGCCAGTGTAGGCACATTGTCATTGTGCTGAATCCTGTACAGCTCAATCTGCGACCGCAGGCTCTGCAAGCTGCTCAGCGAGCTGCTGACCTTCGCCTCGGTGCTGGCCTGGGTGAACTGAGGAACCACGATCGCGGCCAGAATGCCCAGAATGACCACGACGATCAGGATTTCCACCAACGTAAAGCCTCTGTTTGCCTTCATGTCATTGTCCTCCTCGTTGTGCGTAAGAAAAAGAAACATGGAAAACGATTGGTTGTTTCGACGTTGTTCGTCGCTTGTTCCGTGAACCTTATCGACAGGATCGCAAGGTCACTTGATTCACCGCTCTTCTCTTGAGCCGCAGACCCTTTCAAAAAGCATGACCGTGTGAAAGCCGCCTTCCTCTACGTCCAACATGAGTTTCGTTCCCTTATGGATTCCGGAGCCTTTAACTTTGCCGCCCAAACCAAGTCGGGCAGCGTTATCTGCGGCTCCTCTCAGTCCATCCAAACCATAGAAAACGCGGTACGCGCGCCAAAACGCGGAGAAGAGAAAAATCGCATAAAAAAGGAATGGGGGATCGGGGGATGAATCGGGGCGTCTATTCCGGGACCTTGACGTGCGGCGGCAGGTCGGCGATCCGGATGGTGCGGGCGCGCGGTCCGGCGTGCGCCAGGGTGATGCGCATAGGGTTTGTAGCGGCAATCGCCGGCTCGACCCGGTCAGCCCATTCAATCAGCACGACCGATTCCGGATAGCACAGGTCGTCGAAACCCAGCCTCTCGAACTCGGCGATCAAGTCCAGGCGATAGGCATCGATGTGATAGAGGTCCAGGCGGCCGGCATAGTGGTTGACCAGGACAAACGTCGGGCTGTTCACCTCCCGGCGGTCGGCGGCGCCGGCGCCTTCGGCAATGCCCTTGATCAGATGCGTCTTGCCGCTGCCGAGCGGACCGACGATCGCGATCACCTCGCCTCCGGCGAGCTGGCGACCCAAGGCCCGGCCCAGCGCGATCGTCTGTTCCGGCGAATGGGATGTGATGGTGATTTCCCTCATAAGTACCAGAGCGCCCGTCGAGGCGAAAGTCCGAAGCACGAAACTCGAAATCCGAGACAAATTCGAAACCCAGAGCACGAAGGCCCCAAACGCCGGCGGCGGTCAGACATTCGTTTTGGACTTTCAGTTTTGAACATTCGGATTTGTTTCGGATTTCGTGCTTCGGATTTCGGATTTCAGAATTCGGTCGCCAGTTGCGCGGGATAGTAATATCCCATTGTCTGGGCGACGACACCCATGCGATACTGATGATCGGTCAGCAGGCAGGGACGCCTCTCGCGTGTCGGGATCGTCGTCGTGTAGATGCGCACCTCGCCTGCAACGCTCGTGACAACCTCTTCGCGGTGATCGCCCAGACAGTCCATCACGACGATCACGCGGCCCTCGATCGGCTGGATAGCGGGACCGTTCCACTTCTGGATCGCGCGGCCGAAGATGACCTCTTTCTGAGGATCGGCGTCCCACCACAGCGGCCGGGGTGTCAGAGGCCGCTCGCCGCCGGCTTCGATCAACTCGCCCGAGGCGCTGTAGAGCCAGCGCTTCGGATAGTCGCGTTCCCCCGCCAGCACCTCCATGCCGGGATGCTCGGCGAGCACATCGGCAGCCATGCCCTGGCCGTGCAGATGGAACGTCGGCTCCTTGTGCGTCCAGAGCTTGCGCCCCGTCCGGGCGTCGACCACACACATGCCGTCGGTCTGCTGACGCGACTCAAACCCATAGAAGATCTCCAGGCCGGGATTGGACGGCTCGACGTCCGCGACGTAACAGACGTCCGGATGGCCCATCGCAAGCGACCAGAGCCCTTTGCCGTTGTCGTCGAGAACGGCGGCGCCAAGGACCAGCTCATCGCGCCCGTCCCGATCCGCGTCAGCCGTGATCAGGCCGTGCGAACCCTGTCCGGCGTATTTCGTCTGCTCCTGCGTCGAGTCCCAATGCCAGAGCCGGCGGAGGTCCTTGTCGAGGGCCTGAACCTTGATCAGGTTGTACGTGCCCCGCTGCATGACCAGCGAGGGCGTCTGTCCGTCCAGATACGCGACGGCCAGGAAGTTGCGGCAGTAATAATTATAGTCGGGGTACCCATCCCGGCTGAGCCAGTCGGTCCGGGCCACGATGCGTCCGGTCTGGCCATCGAGCTTGATCAGGTATTCGGGACCGGTCTGCACGAGGCCCTTCTCGTCGCGCGGGTCGCCTTCGCCCGCCTTGCAGTAGACCTCCGCCTTGCCGTCACCGTCCACGTCGTAGACCACCCAGGGCGAGTACCAGATGCCCGCCTCGATCGACCAGCCCATGTCGTGGCGCCACAGGAGCGTGCCGTCGCGACGGTAGGCCTCGATCTTGTAGGTGGTGGTGCTGGGCTTCCAGTAGCCCGGCCGCTGATAGGGGTCGGTGTTGAAATTCGGCTGCTTGATGACGAATTCGAGCGAACCGTCGCCATCGAGGTCGCCGATGCCTACCTTCTGGAAGTCGTAGTCGCCCGCCAGCGGGATGCGAACGTAGGGCGGCGCGTCCTTCCGGATCGCAACGTGTGCGGTCTCCTTGACAGACGTGCCTTCTTGCGCGTGCACACGAAGCTCGTAGCGTCGCTCGGACACCGCCGGACCCCACGCGCCCTTGTCGATGAGATTCGTCAATCGCTGCGGCGTCTCTGTGAGTCGGACCTCGGACGACGAGCCTTCCCGGCGAGCGAGCGAAAAGCTAGTCTGGTCGACATCCGCCGCCAGCAGTCGCCAACTGAGAAAGACCGATCCATCTCCGCGCGGCACGGCGACCAGCCCGCGATCCAGATGTTCCGCCCCGCCGCAAGCGAGGCACGACAGCAGGACAACCAACGTCACGACAGCCGCTCGACACGTTCTTTGTGCGTGCTTCATATCGGTCTCTCCATTCTGCGCCCTCATTCGGGCCCGCTCAAATGGTCGTACCCGCCGGGCATCAGCTCAACGATCTGCCCATCCGGCATGCGAAGCTGCATCCGGCTGCCTTCGACGATCCGCCCGATCCGCGCAATCGGCGTCGGGTCGTCCCACGTCTGCAATAGCCGTGCCCAATCGCCGGGCGCCAGGGTGAAGAGCAACTCAAAATCCTCTCCATCGTGCAGCGCCGCCGCGAGCGGATCGGCCAGCGTCCTGGCATCGTCCGAAATCGGAATGCTCGCCGCGTCGAGGATCGCGCCGACGCCGCTCTGCTCGCAGATCCGATTGAGGTCCGTGCTCAAGCCGTCGCTGATGTCCATCATCGAGTGCAGTGTCACCGTCTGCGCCATCCGCAGGGCCTCGCGAATCCGAGGCTCAAACTCCAGGTGCTTTCGCAGGAGCGAGCCGCCGAGCGAGCCGGTCACGCAGACGGCATCGCCGACCCTGGCGCCGTTTCGCCGGACCGGGGCGTTCGTCGACCTCCGGCTGAGCATGGTGACATTCACCGCGAAGGGATGATCGTGGCGCCACGACGTGATGTCCCCTCCGATGAGCGGACAGTCGTATCTCTCGGCCGCCTGTGCAATCCCGGCGTGAAGTTCCTTGAGCCGGCGCGCCCCGAATCCAGGCGGCAGCGCCACCGCCACAACCGCCGCCAGCGGCACGGTTGCCATCGCGGCGCAGTCGCTCAGACTGGCAGCCATCGCCTTGTAGCCCACCTGTTCGAGCGTCGCGGTCTTCAGATCGAAATGCGAGCCGTCGAGGAGCATGTCGGTGGTGATCAAGACGGATGCGGCGTCGTTGAGGCGCACCTCCGCCATGTCGTCCCCGATGCCGATGGGAAACGCCGATGGATCGATGCGGCTCTGCTGCCGGAACCACGCCGTGATGTCGTCTTCGTGCGGTCTCATCGCTCGGCGAGATGCTTTTTCCAGTAAGCGACGCGGTCCTTGACCTGCTCGGGCCCGGCGGCGCCGGCCGAGGCATAACGCTCGACCACGTGACGCGCCCCGAGATAATCATACACGTCCGTGTCGATCTGCGGGCAGTGCTCCTGGAACGTCTCCATCGGCACGTCCGACAAGGGCCAGCCTTCCTTCTCGCACAGCGACACGAGCGCCCCGACGATGCCGTGGGCCTGGCGGAACGGAACGCCCTTGCCCACCAGGTATTCCGCCAGCGCCGTGGCGTCGAGGAACCCGGCGTCCAGACCCGATGCGATCCTGGCGGTCTTGAATTGCGTGTGCGCCACCACGGCGCGGGCCATCTCCAGCGAAGCGCGGACCGTGTCGGCGGCGGCGAACAGGTGGATCTTGTCCTCCTGCAAGTCGCGGTTGTAGCCGGATGGCTGGCCTTTGAGGATCGTGAGTATGCCGATCAGCGCGCCGTACAGCGAGCCGGTCTTGCCTCGCATCAGTTCCAGCACGTCGGGATTGCGCTTTTGCGGCATCATGCTCGACGACGTGCAAAAGGCGTCGTCGATCCGGATGAAATCGAACTCATTCGAGGAGAACAGGATCCAGTCCTCCGCGAAACGCGACAGGTGCGCGCCGATCAGCGCGCAATCGAAGATGAACTCGGCGCAGAAGTCGCGATCGCTGATTCCGTCGATGCTGCTGTAGGCGATGTCGGCGAAACCCAACTGCCTGGCGGTGCTGATCCGGTCGATGGCCAGCGTCGAGCCGGCGATCGCTCCGCTGCCGAGCGGCGAGACGTTCAGCAGGTTGCGGCAGTTGGTCAGGCGAGTGAAATCCCGTTCGAGTTGCTCGACGAAGCTGAGTAGATAGGCGCCGATAACGATCGGTTGTGCCCGTTGCAGATGGGTGTAGGCGGGCATCAGGTCGTTGTCGTGCTTGCCGGCCAGTTGGACGAACGCCTGCTGAAGCTGCACGATCGCGGCCTGCTGGCCCTCGATCTCGTCGCGCAGCCACAGCCGGACGTCGGTGGCCACCTGATCGTTGCGGCTGCGGGCGGTGTGCAGCTTCTTGCCCGGCTCGCCAATTCGCTCGATCAGGGCCGCCTCGATCGCCATGTGGATGTCTTCGGTGGCTTTGTCGAACCGGAAGCGCCCCGCTTCGATCTCTTCGCTGATCTCGATCAGGCCGCTCTTGATGGCCTTGAGCTCCGTTTGCGTGATCAGCTTTCGCTCGGCCAGCATCGTGGCGTGCGCGATGGACCCCACGATATCGTATTTGTAGAGCCGCGTGTCGTACGACAGCGACTCGACGTAGTTAACCGTCAGTTCATCCGGTTTGGCAGCCAGCCGTTTTTCCCAGCTTCGTTGCTTGTCTGTCATGGTAACCACTCCAGCACGAGAGGTCTTTCCTGGTACGGCGTCATTCGCCCTTTGCGCCGAGACGCTCGACCATTCTCCGACCCAGCTCGTGACATTGCTCGATTTGCTCGGGCGTTCCTGCGAATCGGACGTCCACCGTCGGCTCGACCAGTCCGAGCCCGTTGTCCTTGACGAAACCGGCCATCGCCTGGACCGCGCCCCCGGCCCATCCGTGACTGCCGAACAGACCGACGATGCGTTTGGCGATCCGCTTGGTGCTCAGCAGCCTGAGTAACGCATCCATCGGCGGAAAGACGCTCGCATCGTACGTCGGACAGCCGAGAACCAGACCTCGATAACGCCAGATGTCCTGAATGAGGTAGGAGACGTGGGTCGTCGAGACGTTGTGCATCCGGACCGACTTGAGTCCTGCGTCGGACAGACCTCTGGCAACCGCTTCGGCCATGATCTGCGTGTTGCCGTACATTGACCCGAAGACCAACACGACGCCCGGCTCGGCTTCGTAGCGACTCCAGCGGTCGTAGAGGCTGATGATGTGCTCCGGCCGGCTCCGCCAGATCGGGCCGTGTGTAGCCGCAATCACCTTCACGTTGAGACTGCCCAGCCTTTGGATGGCCTTCTGCACCATGGGCGAGTATTTGCCGACGATGTTCGAGAAGTAACGGAGAATCTCGTCCTCGAAGTACTCGAGCTGAACCTGGTCGTCGAAGATGCCGCCCTCCAGACATCCGAACCCGCCGAAGGCGTCTCCCGAGAACAGAATCCCGTCGGTGACCTCGTAGGTCATCATGGTCTCAGGCCAGTGCACCATGGGCGTCATGTAGAACCGCAGCGTGCGCCGCCCCAGGCTCAGTTCCTCGCCGTCGTTGACAACCTGAACGTTATCCTCGATCCCGTAGAGATCCTTGAGGAACCCGGCCGTCTTCTTGCTGCCGACGATCGTCATCGCCGGGAAAATCCGCCGCAGCACAGGCACGCTGCCGGAGTGATCTGGCTCCATGTGGTTGATCGCGAGATAGTCGATCTGACGGTCCGGGCCCAGGAGACTCTTCAGTCGCGCCAGGTACTCGTTCACCGAGAGGTCTTTGACCGTGTCGACCAGCAGGGTCTTCTCGTCCAACAGCAGATAGGAGTTGTATGAGACCCCCCGTGGGATGGGCCAGATCGACTCGAACAGATTCGTCTTCCGGTCGTTCATGCCGACCCAGTAGACGCCATCCGCGATGGGAATTCCGTGTCGCACCGCATTGCCTCCTGTCTGAAAATGCGGATTTGCTGTCGTCGTCGCGCGGCGCGTGTACACGCGCGCCACAGCCGGACTCTGCGAGCGTCACGATAGCGGAAACAGGAGACAGGGTCAAACAAAACCGCCCTCCGGCGGAGCCGGCGGCCGGTACGGGGTTGCGGGACGGCAGCCTTGCCCGTATCCTGGTGGTTTGCCCGCGCGGCTGCGGGTCGAAATCATGTAGGCAAGAGAGAACAGGAATGAGGCGATCATGGCATCACTTCTGATAAGAAACTGCAGGCGATACGACGCTCCCCCCACCGATGGGCACAGCAATGTGCTCGTACAGGACGGCTGCATCGGGTGGATCGGCGCCGGTGAGCCCCCTGCGGCGCCCGAGCAGGTTCTCGACGCCGGTGGCCGGCTCCTGGCGCCGGGATTCATCGACGTGCACATTCAGGGCGCCGGCGGCGCCGACGTCCTGGACGCCACGCCGACGGCACTGGCGGCGATCGCCAAGGCCTGTGCCCGCTGCGGCGTCACCTCCTATCTGGCGACGACAGTCTACAAGATCGGTCAGGAGAATCGGCATCTGGAAGTCGCCTCCGAATGCATCGGCCGCGACCTCGGGGGCGCCCGCCTGCTCGGCATCCACCTCGAGGGCCCCTTCATCTCTCTGCGCAAGCGGGGCATGATCCAGCCCGATTGCCTGGCAGACCCAAGCCCCTCGGCCCTGGAGGCGATTCTGGCCAGGACCGGCGACGGCCTTGCCATGATGACGGTCGCCCCGGAGCTGCCCTGCGGACTGGAGGTGGTCAGGGCCCTGGCGGATCGCGGCATCGTCGCTTCGCTGGGGCACACTCACGCAACGTACGAACAGGCGCTTGCCGGGTTCGACGCAGGAATCAACCATGTGACCCATCTGTTCAATGCGATGCCCTCTCTGCATCACCGGGACCCCGGGCCGCTGGGGGCGATCTTCGAGCGCTCGGACGTGACGGTTCAGGCGATCACCGACGGCGTGCACATCCATCCCTCGGTCCTGCGGCTGGCGTTTGCAGCACTGGGACCGAGCCGGTTCGTCACCATCACGGACGGCATGCAGGCGCTGGGCCTGCCCGATGGGCGATACGTCTACAACGGGATTCCATACGAAACCCGAAACGGGGCGGCCCGATACAAAGACGGCACGTTGATCGGGACCGCGGTGGGGCTCAACCAGATGCTGGCCCGCCTCGTGAATGTCACCGGATGTTCGGAAGCGACGGCGATCCGCACGGCAACCGAGAACCCAGCATCCATCCTGGGGCTTGCCAAGAAGACCGGAGCGATCCAGGCGGGATACGATGCGGACATGGTGCTCCTGGAAGAAGACTTCACCGTCTATGCGACGGTCGTCGGGGGTCGGATCGTCTACCGGCGGGAAAGCGATTGAGCGTCAGGAGGCTGCCATCACTCCGGCCAGCGCCGCAAGCGTCTCGTCGATATGGTTCCGTTCGATGCCGTAGTGCGTGACCGCCCGAATGCGACCCGGCCCCGAGCAGAGCATCTTCACACCTCGTTCGGCCAGCAGCGATACGAGCGTCTCGGCCGACAGCCCTTCACGCACCACGTCGAAGTACACGATGTTGGTCTGCACGGCGGTCAGATCGACCTCCAGTCCGCTCAGGCCCGCGATTCCTCGTGCCAGACGCGCGGCGTTGTCGTGATCGTCCCGAATTCTGTCGATCATCGTATCGAGCGCCACGATGCCCGCCGCAGCGATGATCCCCGCTTGGCGCATGCCGCCGCCGAGAATCTTGCGGGTGCGCCGCGCCTCGCCAATGAACCGCTTCGAGCCACAGATGACCGAGCCGACCGGTGCGGCTAGTCCTTTCGACAGGCAAATGCTCACGGACTCGACCGCCTGCGTAAGGGCCTTGGCGTCAACGCCCAGAGCCACTGCCGCATTGAAGATTCGCGCCCCGTCGAGGTGAAGCGCCAAGCCATGCTCTCGGGCCAAGGCCGCCACGGCTTGCGTGTATTCCGCCGACAGGACCGCCCCGCCGCATCGATTCTGCGTGTTCTCCAGGCAGATCAGACGCGTTCGCGGAAAGTGCGCATTGTCCGGACGGATCGCCGCGCGGATGTCCTCCAGCCGCAGCGTTCCATCGCGCTGATTCGGGACCGTGCGGGGGTGGATGCCCCCGAGGGCGCTGATCCCGCCGGCTTCGTAGTAGAATGTGTGTGACTGGTCCCCGAGGATCACTTCGTCGCCCCGGCCGCAGTGCGTCAGAACACAGACGAGGTTGCCCATCGTTCCACTGGCGACCAGCAGAGCGGCCTCCTTGCCGACCAGATCGGCCAGTTTCCGCTCCAACCGTTGCACCGTCGGGTCTTCGCCGAATACGTCGTCCCCGAGTTCGGCCTCATAGATCGCCTGCCTCATCTGAGGCGACGGCAGCGTCACGGTGTCGCTCCGCAGATCGATTGTCTTCATATTCCAACTGCCTGTCATCGCACGAAATTGGCTAAGCGTTCTCGGGAACACGGACGATAACAGTCCCGGCCCGCCCTGTCAATTCACACGTCCAGCCCGAGGCAACAGAAAGTGTCTGTGCAGGTTCAGGGCAAGGCCCATTTCACGCGGACAGCGCCACGTGTGGCAGCCCCAAGCTCGAAGAGCGCAGGCGTGGTTCTTCACATTGGCCACCTTGTGATATCCGCGAGCCGCTAAGGCCACCATCCCCAAACGCTGCGCGTTTGAGGCTGCCACACCTATGCCAGAATGTTTTCACACACGCGTAAGAGACGGGGTGCCCGGCTTTTTTGCTTTGGGCCGGGCCGGACACGGCGTAGGATGGCGAGATGCTGATCATAGCACGGACTATGTATATCCTCGGCGGCTTCCTCATCCTCGGGTCGCTGGCCGTCCATATCTACGCCAGGATATGGCTGCGGCCGCGCAACGACGCCGAGCTGGACGAGGTCTACTATGAGTTCGAGGACGAGGATCCTGGATACGCGAGATACTCTCGCTGGCTCAAGGCGACCACAGCCGCAGGCGCCCTGGGGCTGCTGCTGATGTTCATGGCGGTGGCCATATAGGATGGGCTTTGGCCCATGCGGCGGAGATTCGCGAGGATTCCATGAAACGGCAGAGGCGAACGCTCCGCGAGAAGCGTCCGCCTCGTGTTTCTTTCATTGCCCCGTGGTGACGGATTATCCGATTCGGACCGGCGACATCCTGTCGATGGTTTCCGATCGCCTCTATTCGAATGCAATACCCAGACCGATGACAGCGTCTTTGAGCGTGCCCTGGCGGTCGACCCTGACGACGCGCCCTCTCTTGATCCGAGCGAACTGCCCTTTCTTCTCGGCCAACTCATCTGTCCGCGGGAAGTTCAACTCGACCACAGAGCCCCGACGAATCGGCGTGGTCATTGGAACCGTAATGAAGACTCCCACTTTGCTTATGTTGGCGCTGCGGCCGTTGAAAAAGCGGCCCGCATCGGGAAGCCACACGCTGACCGGCCACGACAGATCCGTCCGAATCTCCCTGCGTTGTTCCACTGACGTCTCCATTGTCTGTGTCTCCTTTCTGAGCGGGTATTCCAACACAGGGCATTATCGCCAATGTGAATATAGGTGGTTTAGTTCAAACAGTGAGAATTTTGACGATTGCGATCGCTTTTCAGTCCGTATGACATAGCGGACATGGTCGGCCCATATTATCGGGCCGGAACGAGGTTTTTCCTCTCGCCGATAGCTGTTTCCGCCCCGATCCATGTTATCGGGCCTGGACAGCCCCCTGATGCACCGCCAACCGCTCTGCCGGGCTTGTCAGCGGCAAGCAGAACAGCGGAACCTGTTGGAGTCCTGATGATACCGGACGTATCCGGTTCCGGTCGCAGGCAATGGAGCCATCCCGGACCGGATCGCGCACGCATTCGAGACGATTTGACGACTGTATGGAGAATGCCGGTTAAGGCGCCGTGCCCTGAGGCCGACATAGCGTGCAGGCCGGGCGGCCCGTGCGGGTCCGGCCCTCGAACAAGACGGCCGATGGATTCTTGGCAAATCAAGGCCCAGTTGAAGGAGCATCCGGCATGGCCCAGGCATGTGGAATCAGCAGTGCGACGGACCGCAGCAAGAACAACCAGACCTCCTACCCCGACCTTCTGCACACCCTCGTGTGGAACGCCATCATGGACAATGCCACCGATGTGCACCTGCACTGTGTGGACGAAGGAGTCCGCGTCATCCACCGGGTCGACGGCGTGATCGTTCCGAAGGCTGTGCTGCCGTTGATGGAAGGCCGGCGTCTGCTGAACCAGCTCAAGAGTGCCGCCGGTCTGACCGTCGTCCGTTCGTTCGCGCCTCTGGAGGGCCAGATGGACTGGCACGATGAGGATACCACATGGGAGATTCGCGTGACGCTGACACCCGTCCGCGAGCGCGAATCGGCGCACCTGCGACTGCTGAGCGCGCCCAGGGACAGTTGGGACCTCTGCGGCCTGGGCTTTTCCACTACCGATCGCGACAGGATTGCCTCAACGGTCCGTTCGCTCAGCGGCCTGGTCCTGGTGACCGGCCCGACCGGATCGGGCAAAACGACCACGATGTACGGACTGGCGTCGCTGACCGACCTGCGAACCACGACGACCTATTCCATCGAGGACCCGGTGGAATTCAAGCTGCCTTTCGCCCAGCAGATCGAGGTGGACGAGCAACACGGTCTGACGATGCACGAGGGTCTGCGCACGATCCTGCGGATGGACCCCGACCTGATCCTGATCGGCGAGATTCGCGACAAGGACTCGGCGATCGTGGCGGCCCGGGCGGCGTTGTCGGGCCGGCTGGTGCTGGCGACGATTCACGCGCGGGACGCCGCCGGAGCGGTCGACGCCCTGCATTATCTTGGCGTTCCGCACCACATCATCGGCAGCTCCCTGCGGCTGGTGATTGCCCAGAACCTCCTGCGGCAGGTCTGCGGCCAGTGCGCCCAGCCGCGAGAGCTGGACGAGAATGAGACAGACGTGTTCGCGCGGTTGGGCATGAACGCTCCCAAAGAGCTGCTGCACCCGGGCAGTTGCGCCGAGTGCGGCTGGTACGGCTACAAGGGACGTACCGGGATCTTCGAAGTCGCACCGATTGACGATGAGGTTGGCGCCCTGATCAGCGCGGGCGCTCGCCATCGTGAACTCGTCGAAAGACTCCGCGTCAAAGGGATACGGTCGATGACCCAGGACGGCCTGGCCAAGGTCGCCGCCGGGATCACCACGATGGAAGAGATCTTCCGTATCAACGCCTACGCCCGAAGCGAAGAACCCACCGGGCAGAAGGACAATGCCGAACCGGTCGAAGCGTCGGTGGGTTAGACCGGCATTCGACCGCCGCCGCAATTCTTGAGCAAACCCCCTCGATAGTCCGAGCGTATGGACCGAAGGCATTGCTGCCCGTGGGGGTTGATACATGGACGTTGCCGGGAAACGTGGCTTCACCTTGATCGAGCTGCTGGTCGTCGTCGCGATCATCGCCCTGTTGATTGCCATCCTCATGCCGGCCCTGCAAAGGGCCAAGGAGCAGGCCCGGGCCGTCATCTGCCTGCACAACCTGCGCCAGTGGGGCTTGGCCACCTCGCAATACGCCACCGAATTCGACGGCATCCTCTGGCCGGAATCCTATCCGCTCGGCGGCGACGTGCAGACCGTCCCCGGCGACTGGATGGAGATGTTGCGCCCGTACTATAAGGATGTGGACAAGAGCCGCGTCTGCCCCTCGGCGAGCCGGCCCTCGGTCGATGACCAGAGCACAGAGATGCGCGGGGGCATCCGCCATGCCTGGGGCCGGCCCCGCCAGGCGTCCGACCCGAGTTCGCGTGACTTCATCTCCAAGGCCGATTTCTGGGGCAGCTACGGCATGAACCGCTGGATCACCGATCCGGTGGAGAAGGACCAGCGGTACTGGAAATATGCCTTCGAGCGAAACACCGAGGGAATCCCGGTCTTTGTCGACTGCATCCACTGGCACCTGCGGCCCCAGGACACCGACCGGCTGCCGAGCCAGCCGCTGGTGGTCTTCAGTGATTTCCCCGAGAACGGCCAGGGTGGCACCCAGATCTGGCGCACTTTCCTTGAACGCCACAACCACGCCACGCAGGCCAGCTTCCTCGACGGCTCCGCGCGCAAAATCCCGCTGTGGGATCTCTGGAACCAGCGCTGGCACCGCCAGTTCCGCCGACAGGAGTACCATCGCTCCGACTTCGCATTCCTGCGGTGATCGGCCCAGCCGGCGCGCCGAGACCGCGATTCACCGTCGGATCTCGTCCAGATGCTCCAAGGCCTGAATGCCACGGTCGTCGTCGACGTGCTTGACGCGGACGTACAGGTGCTTGCGGTGGTGCCAGAGGATTCTGGCGGCCTCGTCCAGGCTGTGGTGCGTCACGAGTCTTCGCGGGTCGGACCACTGCGATTCGCAGCAGTCGCACTGGCCGCGGTGCCGGTCGTACCACCAGAGCTGGAACCCGCCGAAACCGCGAAACTGGTCCCCCTTGATGCCGAAGACGCGCTCGGCATAGAGCAACTGCTTGATGTGCGTCTTGTCTCTGACCTCGATCGGCTTCATCGCTCTGGCCCGCCCAAGTAACGCTCCCCTCAGACAGCCCAAGAATCGAAGCAGGATCACATCGAAGTTCGGCAGTCATCGTATCGCCCTTGTGCCCGAGAGTCAATCCTGTCTCATCCTGGTGGTTTCAGGCCAGGTGCAAATCACCCATAGCTCGGTGCAGTTTTGCCTTGTTTCTCAGCGGGATGGACTGGATAATGAGGGTGGTTGGAAGCCAAAGGCCAGGCAGCGGAGAACATGCGATGAACAGAGTTGTTGTGCGCATCACGATCGTCGGGGTGATCCACCTGCTGATGTTTGAGGCCCTTTGCCAGTGGTCCGTCCACTGGCGTGAGAGCAGCGAGGAGTTGGTGGGCCTGCTGCTCCTGCTGCTCTTGCTCGTCGGCCTGGTGTGGGCGACGTCCCCGGCATTCGGGAAGGTGAGCGGACGAACAAGGCGAGTCCTGTGCCGAGCTGCCCTTGTCGTGGGGCTCTTCGCCGGCCTCTATGCCGTGGACTGTTTTTACTTCTGGCACATCCGCCCGAACCTCGGGCTATACGAAGAACCCGACTGGGTGGCCCAGCACCCGGGCTTTCAGAGATCCTTGCGGGCGAGGATCGAGGCCAACATGTGGAGTCCCGCGACAAAGGTCAACACATCCCCGTAGGTACATGTTTCGCCCACGTGGGTCCGCTCCCTCAGTTTGGACGGGAGTTGCCCTTCCTGGAAGGCGTGCGGGCCAGTCGGACGAGATAGCCGTAGATCGCGTTGGTGTGATTCGGGTCCTTTTCCATCATGGCTTCGGGATGCCACTGGACGAACAGCCCCAGGCCGCCGTCAGTCCGTTCGAGGGCTTCGACCACACCGTCGTCGGCGCGGGCGACGGGCTTGAGCCCTTTGCCGATCCGGTCGACCGCCTGGTGGTGCGAGGAGTAGACCATCGCGGTCTCGGCGCCGAGGAGTCGGGCCAGCGCGCTATCCGGCGAGATCGTCACACGATGATAGACCTTCTTGTGGTTCACATCGGTCCCGACCAGCGAGGGGATGTCCTGGATCATACTGCCGCCTGAGACGGCGTTGGTGAACTGCATCCCGAGGCAGACTCCCAGGACCGGTTTGCCGCTCGCCATCCAACGGGCGATCAGCATGCTGTCGAACCGCGTCCGTCGCTCGGGCAGCACCTCGGTGGTCTCGTGGGCCGTCTGGCCGTACATCGAAGGCGGAATATCGCGCCCGCCGACCAGCACCAGGCCATGCAATTCCTTCACGTAGCGATCCACCGCCTCCTCGCTGTCGATCGGCGGCAAGACCAGCGGAATGCCTCCGTTGCGAAGCACCGCCTCCACATAGGAGATATCGACCTCGCTGACCTGACGTTTCTCGTCGAAGACCGTCGTGATGCCGATCAACGGCCTGCCCGAGACGTGCGAGCGAGCGTTCTGACACCCGGGGGCACATGCCCATACGACCAGCAGCAGTATGACAGCAACCTTTTTCATAGACCTGCCTCAAACCTATTGGATGGGGTCAACATTACAACGGCTTGGCGACGGCCTCGACGCAGCGCCACAGACGCAGCAGGTTGCCGCCCCAGATCTTGCGGATGTCCTCGTCGCAGTAGCCCCGTCGGATCAATTCCACCGTGACGTTCAACGCTTCGGCATGGTTGGCAAATCCGCTGACGGCTCCGCCGCCGTCGAAATCCGTTCCGATGCCGACGTGGTCGACGCCTGCGACGCGGACTGCGTGATCGATGTGATCGACGTAGTCCTGGACGGTCGCAATGGGAACCGTTTCGGCCAGCTCCTCGTAGCGCCGGTAGTACTCCTTCAGCCGGGGTCTCATCGCTGCACGCTGCTCGGTGGACCACTGCTGTCGTTCGGCATGAGACGGGATGCCTAACTCATCGCGGAGCCGGCGAACGGCTTCTTTGCGTTCAGGCGTCTCCGGCCTCAGGTAGGCGTCGAGAGCGACGATCTGAATCACGCCGCTGTTGTCACGCAAGGCCTCAAGCTGCTCATCGGTGAGATTGCGATCTTGCGGATGGATTGCCGAACAACCCGAGTGCGACACGAGGACCGGCGCTCGCGTCACCTCAAGCAGGTCGAAGAACGCCTTCTCCGAGATATGCGAGGCATCGCACATCATGCCCAGCTCATTCATGCGCTGGACCACGCGTTTGCCGAAAGGCGACAAGCCGTTGTGCATCGGGTCCGGCGCGCTCGACGAATCGCAGATCTGGTTGTGCTCCGTGTGACACAGCGTGACGTACCGGGCCCCTCGGTCGTAGTATCGGTTCAGCAGATCGAGGTCCTCGCCGATGGGGAAGCCGTTCTCGATGCCGATCATGATCGCCTTCCTGCCGGTCGCAACGATCCGCTCTGCCTCGTCGGGACACATCGCCAGGGCGCAGCGGTCCGGATACATGCTCTGCGTCAGTCGCTCGATCGCCTCGAACTTGCTGTCAGCCATCCGCTGCGCTTCGGCATACGTCTGGGCGTTCAGTTCGGGTGCTTGCCGGACGTACACCGCCAGGAAAACGCCGTCGACACCACCTTCAGCCATCTTGACCAGGTCGCATCGGAGCGCGGGGTTGTCGACGCCCGGATCGAGGTCGGGCGTCGCGTACTGCTCATCCGCGATGTCCACGTGCGAGTCCAGGGTGATGGCGGCCTCGTGGATCGCCCTGGCCCGGGCGATGATCTGCACGTCAGTCGTTGGTTGCCTCATCGCTGCGTCCATCCCTTCCAGGGCCGAGAGATAGAGCCCGTAGGAGAAATTGGTCAGCAGTTCACCTGCGCCGATCCGGCCGGTCTGGTGGAGCCGCCGGGCGGCGTCTTCCAGGGGCCTCTGCATCGCGACCGCGCGGCTCTCGATCCGCTCGGCGCGGTTCCTGGCGGCCGCGACGAGGGCCGGCCCCTGGCGTTCGGCCTTGTCGCGAAAGTTCGAGAACACCCAGAAGGCCTCGCGCGGATCAGGGACGAACGGCGCGCCGACCTTGCGGTCGTAGACGTCGCTCGTCGGCTGTTCCGGCTGGGTGCGAAAGCCGGCCGGGAAGTCCGTGATGCCGAAGTGAAACGGCAGATAGACCGAGGTTCGAGGCTCCGCGAGACACACCCAATAGACCAGGCCAGTGTCGAGAGGCAGCTCACGGCGCAACTGCGCGACGAAGCTGGTCTGCGTCGCGCCGCTGCACAGCGCACAGCCGAAACCTGAAGCCGGCGATGGTTCCGGCGGGTTCCCCTCATCATGGCGAAGGATCTCCATAATATCCGTTACGCCGAGCTTGCGCTTGGGTGCTACGGAGAACGGCAGGTCGAAACCCGGTGCAATCTCCCGGCTCGCGACATACCTCAGTCCGGCCCACTGCCGGCCCGCGTTGTTCGGATGAGAGGCCGAGGCAGGATCGGCGTAGACCGCCGCGAAGTCGAACGGCCCATGCTTCTGCGGATCATACCAGCCGCGCTCGATGGCATACGTGACGATGTCCTTCGACGCCAGCACGTTGTCTTCGTCCGCGAGATCGACCTGACGAATCGTGTACGTGTTGGCAACCATCGCCACTTCGTTGTCGGGGACCCGCCTCGCGAGCCAATGCTTGCCTTGGACAGCGCAGAATAGCCAGCCTTCGTTGGGGTCAGCGACAATGTAGGTCCGTCCTGAAGCGACATAGCCGAACCGCTCCACCAGCCGGCCAGCCAGCAGCACGCCTTCCCGCGCCGAGCGTGCCCGCTGCGCGATCAGCCTTCGCAGCGTCCAGCCGATGCCGCCGTCGGTGATCTTGGGCCGGTCCTCGCGCGAGGGGCAGCCGTCCGACGTGACGGTCACGCCCCATTCATTGACGCAGGTGTCGGAGAAGAGCATCCCAGGCATTTCGGACCACAGGTATGCCCAGGTTTGCTCGACCTGTTCCAACACGCCCCCGTTGTGGAGCACCACCGTGGCCCCCGGTCCATGCATCTGCCTGGGCACCTTGTAGTGGTTGACCACTTGCGGCGGGTAGTCGTCCTCGTTGTGGCCCACGAGCACGCAGCCGTCGGTTGACGCGTCCTTGCCCACGACGATGGAAAAACACGCGCCGCACGGGGCCGCCCACAGCATCAGCAGCGCCAGGGCGATCAGGATGAGGCCTCTGCTCTTGTCGATCATATTTGCGACCTCCCGTTTCTGATGCAACCGATGCGACTTACTCCCCCGTGGGCGCACGGCGAACCTGATTCTCCGTCGAGGCCACCACAACGGCACAAACGGCGTCCCCGGTGACGTTCACGACGGTGCGGCACATGTCCAGGATGCGGTCGACGCCCAGAATGATCCCGATCCCCTCCAAGGGCACGCCGATGCTGCCCAGCACGATCGCCAGGGTCACGATCCCGGCGCCGGGCGTGCCCGCCGCACCGATCGACGCCAGCGTGGCCGTCAGCACGATCGTCAACTGCTGGGTGCAACTCAGGTCCATCCCATAGAGCTGGGCCAGAAAGACGGCCGCAACGCCTTGGTAGAGGGAGGTGCCGTCCATGTTGACGGTCGCCCCGAGAGGCAGAGTAAAACTGCAAATGTGGCGCGGCACTCCCAGGTTTTCAGCGGCGCACTCGATGGTCACCGGCAGCGTGGCCGAGCTCGAAGCGGAACTGAAGGCAATCAACTGGGCCGGACGAATGCCTCGGAAGAACCGGCCCGCCCCCATCTTGCTGAATAACCTCAGGCACAGGGAGTACACCAGCAGCATGTGCAGGAGAAGCCCGGCCAAGACCACAGCGCTGTACTTGGCCAGCACCAAGAGGATGTGCAGACCGAAGTCGGTGACAACCGCCGCGATCAGGGCGAACACGCCGAACGGCGCGACCTTCATGATCAGGTGCACCATCATCACCATGGCGTCGTTGACGGCCTCGAAGAAGCGAATCGCCGGCCCGCCCCGTTCGGCGCCGATCAGCGTCAGGCAGACGCCGGTCAGCAACGCGAAGAAGATGATCTGGAGCATCTGCCCTTCTGCAAAGGCCCGGATCGGATTCGTCGGGATGATGTTCAGCAGAACGTCTTTGATCGAGGCCGATTCGCGAGGCGTCTTGCCGGCGGCGTCCTGCTGTGCGGCTCCTTCGATCAGCCTGCTCTTGGCGTTCTCCGACAGACCCGACCCCGGCTGCACGAGGTTGGCCAGCAGCAATCCAATGCTGATGGCAACAACGGTCGTGCAGAGGTAGAAACCAATGGTCTTGGCCCCAATACGTCCCAGGCTGCGGACGTCGCCCAGGCTCGTGGTCCCAACCACCAGCGAGGCGAACACCAGCGGCACGATCACCATGCCGATCAGCCGCACGAAGGCCGTCCCCACCGGTTGGACGTACGTCGCGACGAAGGAAGCCAAATCCAGGCGGTTCGCCAGCAGACCGAATCCTGCCCCGACGACCATCGCCAGCAGGATCTTCGTATGCAGTTGTAGCTTGCGCATCGCCATCCGAGCTTTCCGCCAAAGATTCCGGCATCTGTTCAGATCATAGCCCCGCCCGCCTCCCCCGTCAAAGAAGAACCCTCGTCACTGACGTGTCAATACTCTGTGGCAGCAGGCCTGGGCGAAGAGTGGAGCCGGCTGGCGCCACACCCGAAGGCAGGACTACATCAGCAGCACGACCTGAAGGACGAACAGCAAGGCGACAGCGCCAATCTGCCCGTAGGTCCGCCAGGGTACGGGACATCGGGCGAACCAGGCCAGCAGGAGAAAGACGACGATCATCTCCAGGATGATCACATCGAAACCCACGAGCATGTAGAGAAAGACTCTGAACTGCTCGAAGTACACACCGTGTGCCAGCATGGTCAAGGCCGTCATTACGAGGAAGACCCTCTGCATGGCCGCGAATGTCTCCGCACCCAACCGGTCGGAGCCCCAGCCGCGGCAATACGAACGAAAGACCGCGCCAGCCAAGCCAGCGACCCCAGCCAGACGATCAGCTCCACGAACACGCCGGCCAGACCGCAGATGCCCCCCAACACAGGCAAGAGCAACACGGCCACGATGAATGAGCCGGTGGCCGCGATACAGAACCAGACGCTCATCTCGGCGACCGTACGATCCTCGAAGTTCTCCTTGAGCCACTGATGCCGCGTGGGTCGCCGGCCGGGAGGAACCAGCAGATTGTCATCCATCACGTCCAGCCCCTGTGCAGTCACAATGCCAACTCGTCTCTGAGAGCCTCATTCTCACCCGGGTCTGATTATACCATTGTCACGCAGAACAGGCTCTCAGGAAACCAAGACACATCGTGCAGCCGTCACACCCATCTGAAGCTCGACCCGACAGGCGGATGGCGTCATTTCTTGCCGATTGCCCTTCTAACAGGACACATGGCGTGATAGAATCGCGTCTGTGACAACATAACGCGTGGTCGGTGGTCCTGTTCCATGGCAAGAAAGGAAGGAGGCAGAGAATGCGGCGTGACAGAGATTATAGCGAGTTGGTGCGTGGTTTGGTGTGTGCGTTGGCACTGGTCCTGATCGCAAGCACCGCCCGAGTGGAGGCGGCCGGGCCGGACGATCTGGCCAAGAAGATCGAGCAGACGCTTTCCGGCGTCCAGCGAAGGATCGCGACCGAGTCGGCCCGGGCGGAAAAGGAACTGCTCGAAGCCCGCAACCTGCTGGCCCAACTGAAGGAGGCGGCACCCGACCATGCCAAACTCGCGACCCTGGTCAAACAGGCCGCCGATCTGACGACAAAGCTGGAAAGGCGGCTCGGACGGCCCGTCGGCGGCAGCGCCGAGAAGAAAGAAGAAGCCAAGCCGGCCGAAGCGCCGAAGCCGGCATCATCAGACCTGCCCAGTGCCGTCGTCTCGCAGCTCAAGAGACTCGACGACACACTCAATGCCCTGGTCACCGCTCTGGAGAAGGATCAGTTGCAGACGGCGACCACCCGACTGGGGCAGGCGAAGAAGCTGATGGACGAGCTCCAGAGCCGATATGGCCAGAGGATCCCGGCCGGCAACGCCGAGTTCAAAGCCGCCACCGACAGGCTGGCCGCCGTCGAAGCCCAGTATACGCAGGTCAAGTCAACCGCCGATGCCGCAGCCGCCGCGGCCGCCGAAGCCGCCCGGCACAAGGAGACTCAATCCAAGGAATGGCTCGCCAAGTTCGCTCCCTTCTTCGACTCTCAAGGCGACCAGTACCTGCTCATCGGGTCGTCCTTCAACAACGCCTCCGAGACCGATCAGGAGAAATGCCGCCAGGCCTATGCCGAGGCCAACAAGCTGATGGCCGCCTACAAGAAGACCGAGTTCCCCCACGGCAAAACGCAAGAGCTGATCTACAGAGAACAGTCGCTGGCGGGAACGCTCGCCATCTACAACGAAGGCGCCGCCCGCGCCCGCCAGGAAGAGGCCTGCCGTCCGTGGGTCGAGAAGCTGCGTCCTTATGTCGACGTCGGCGCCGGCAGTCCGAAGTACCTGATCGACGGCGTCACGCTCAGCGAATCCGATATCCAGGAGCGAACCACCCTGCTGGCCGAGGCCCAAGCACTCTGGCCCGATTATGAGAAGGCCGAATTCCCTCATGGCAAGACAGCGGAGCTGTTGTCCCTCGAAGAGACCATGAAGCAGCGTCTGCGGGATATGCCTGAAGTGCTCCAGCGAAGCCGGGCTCTGCTTTCGGCGGATATAGAGAAGGAGTTCGACCGCATCCTGACCTACCTGAACCAGGATACCGGCTGGCAGAGCGACCCGACGAAAAAGCCCAACCTCGTCATGGAGCGTGACGTGCTGCCGTTGCAGCAGGCGATCGAGCGGTACGCCGGGACCGTCGGGCCCGACGACTCCAAGCTGGCGACCCTCAAGCAGAAACTCGGCCAGATCAAGGAGCAGGACCAGAAGAACCGTGCCGTGCGAGCCGAGCGGACCTATATGAACGCCGACCGTTTCGAAGGCGAGGGAATCGACGAACTGCGTCAGAAGGTCGAGGAGATCGTCAAGGAGAAATCCGCCTCTGGAAAAGCCCTCCGCATCACCCTGCCGGCGGGAAACTGGCAGGAGGAGAGCGTACTCGAATGGACGGACACCACGCGCACCGAACTGCGGTACCGCATTACGCGATTCATGACCGCCCAGGCAGCCGCCAAGGGGGCCGACGGCAAGGTCTACCTGCACGGCGTACACCTGGCGAACGACCGGAACTCCGATGGAAGCTGGGGCCCCCTCCACGGCCACATCATGTGGTCGGACTGGATGGCCGAGGCGAATGTGAGCAAAGAGCCTCCCGCCGCCCCATAGCGGCGCCGGCCTCGGCTCTCGCAGGATCCAGGGATTTTCCTTATGGGTCGCCGGCGGATTTCCCCTATAATGAGGTGGACGGAATGGAGGTCGAACGGGTCCGGCATCGCCGGGTGGCCCGAACCACATCGGCGACGGAGCCCCATAGGTCTTCGGCACACTGACACAAGCAGAGTTGGAAGGAGGTCTCACCATGAGCAAATCGCGATTGATCATCCTGTTGGCTGTGGGCCTGGTGGCCGCACAGACTTGGGCTGTGGACAAATCCCTGGTCCTGTACCTGCCCTTCGACGACGGCGCCGGCACCACCGCCAGGGACGCCTCCGGTTACAGCAACCCCGGCACCATCGTCGGAGACGCTGTCTGGGTCGCAGGTCATAAGGGCACGGCGCTGGAGTTCGTCAGCGGCTCGCACGTGACGGTGCCGGAGATTCCCGAGTACGACGTAACCGCCGAGGTCAGTCTGCTGGCCTGGGTCAAGGCGACGACCGTGCCGAACTGGGGCCGCGTCATCGACAAATCCCAGTGGCAAACCACGGGTTTCGATCTGGTCCTGACTCAGAACGTCGGGCTGCCCCGGCTGGAGTTCTTCGTCAACAACACCACCTCGCTGGCGGACGCGACGACGGTGGTGATCGACAATGAATGGCATTTCATCGCAGGCACGTTCGGCAACAAGACGATTCACGTCTACGTGGACGGCCAGATGGAAGGCCAGGCCCAATCCGTCGGGCAGGTGGACATGAATCCGAACGATTGGCCGATCATGATCGCCGGAGAGACCAGCTCGAACGGTGGCCAGCAGTTCTTCGGCACGATCGACGAAGTCGCCATGTACAACCGCGAGCTTTCGGAGCAGGAGATCGCGGATATTTTCGAAAACGGCATGCCTCAGGCGGAAACCGCAGGCAACCCTCAGCCGGAGAACGGCGCCGTCGATGTGCCTCGCGACGTCGTGCTGGGCTGGACACCGGGAGCACTGGCCGCGGCGCACGATGTCTACTTCGGCACCTCGCCGGCTGAGGTCGAGAGCGCCACCCGCGCCAATCCGATGGGCGTACTGGCCAGCCAAGGGCAGTCGGGCACCACATACGACCCCGCCGGACTTCTCGATTTCAGTCAGACATACTACTGGCGGATCGACGAGGTCAACGCCGCACCCGACAATACGATCTTCAAGGGTGAGGTATGGAGCTTCACCGCCGAGCCGTTCGCCTATGCGATCACGAACATCGTCGCAACCAGCAACGGCGTTTCGGAACCGGACTCCGGCCCGGAGAAGACCATCGACGGCTCCGGTCTCAACCCCGCCGACCAGCACTCGACCCTCAACGCCGACATGTGGGCCGCCACTACCGGCGGCGCCGAGCCCGTGTGGATTCAGTATGAATTCGACCGGGTCTACAAGCTTCACGAGCTTTGGGTGTGGAACTACAACGTCGTGTTCGAACTGATGCTCGGCTTCGGCTTCAAGGACGTCACAGTGGAGTACTCCGCTAACGGGACCGACTGGACCGTGCTTGCCGATGTTCCGTTCCCCCAAGCGACGGGCAAGACGACCTACACGCACGGCGCCACGGTGGACCTCCAGGGGGTCGCAGCCAAATACGTACGGCTGACCGCCAACAGCGGCTATGGCCTCACCGGACAGTTCGGGCTCAGCGAGGTCCGGTTCTACTATCTGCCGGTGCAGCCGAGAGAGCCGCAACCGGAATCCGGAGCAACCGATGTTGCCATCGATACGGTCCTCGACTGGCGAGGCGGCCGCGAAGCGGTATCGCACGAGGTCTACCTCAGCACCGACGAAGCGGCCATAATCGACGGGACAGCCCTGGCCGGCACGACAGACCAGAGCAGCTACGATCCGGGCACACTGGACCTGGCGGCCGAGTACTTCTGGAAGGTCGTTGAAGTCAACGAGGCCGAGGCCATCAGTTCGTGGGAAGGCGAGGTCTGGAGCTTCTCCACCCAGGGGTTTCTCGTGGTGGACGATTTCGAGAGCTACACCGACGACGTCGAGGCGCACACGACGATCTACGATGCATGGATCGATGGCTACACCAACGAGACCGGCTCCACGGTTGGCTACCTCGACGCGCCGTTCGCGGAGCAGGACATCGTCCACGGCGGCGCTCAATCGATGCCGCTGTTCTATGAGGGCAACTCGCGGACCGACCACACGATCGACGGCGTGACAGACTGGACGGCGGGCGGCGCCACGACACTCGTGCTGTTCTTCCGTGGCGACATGGCCAACGCCCCCGGACAGCTCTATGTGACGATCAACGGGACCAAGGTGCTGTACGACGGCGCCGCCGGCAGTCTGGCGACCGCGTTGTGGAAGCAATGGAACATCGACCTGGCCTCGGCGGGCGTCAATCTGCGGAACGTCACCGAGATGAGCATCGGCATCGACGGTTCCGGCTCCGGCGTGGTGTACATCGACGACATTCGCCTGTACCGCGTAGCTCCGGCGGTCGTGGTCGCCCAGGACCCGGGCGCGGCATCTCTGGTGGCGCTGTACGCGATGGAGAATAACGTCCAGGACAGCTCCGGCAACGGCTACCACGGCACGGCATTCAACGAGCCGACCTACGGGCCGTCGCTGGCCGCCCAGGGCCAGGCGCTTCAGTTCGATGGGTTCGCCGATTACGTAGAACTGCCCATCGGTCCGGTCCTGAGCACGCTGACCGATTCGACGTTCGCCACCTGGGTGGACTTCTCGAGCACCGGGGGCGACTGGCAGCGGATCTTCGACTTCGGCACGAGCAGCACCGCCGGCTACATGTTCCTTTGCCCGCGCATCCCGGCCGGCCAGATCCGGTTCGCCATCACACCGGCCGGCGGCAGCGAGTCGGTCATCCAGACGACCACCATGCTGCAAACCGGCTGGCACCATCTGGCGGTCGTGATCGACGCGGCGAACATGCAGGTTCAGATCTATCTCGACGGCGACGTGGCGGCCAGCGGCGCCACGGCGACTCTGCCAAAGGACCTCGGCAACACGACCCAGAACTGGCTGGGCCGCTCGCAGTACACCGCCGACGCGTACTTCTCCGGTTCGCTCGACGAATTCCGCATCTACAACCGGGCCCTCTCGGCCGGTGAAGTCCGCTATCTGGTCGGAGATCGGTAGCCGCTCGCGTCCATATCGAGGACGCACCAACGTGGATCATCAGGGCCTGCACCGTGGTTCGAGGGCATCTTGCCCTCGAACCACGGGCAGGATGCCCGCGACACGCAAGGGCGGGACGCCCTCGCCACGTCAGGGAGATCGCGATGCGTAGACTCACGCCGGTACTGCTTGCCATCCTCGTCGCCTGTTCATATGCCACAGCCCGGGAGACAGCAACCGTTCGGCTCAGTCCGTCCGTGCGCCTGCTGCCCGGGCCAGTCAACGGCGTTTGCATCGAACGCGATGGACACATACTCGTCGTCTATGGCGACCCGTCCGGGACACTTCAACAGGCGGATGTGGTCCTGTTCACGCACGGCCGGCGCGACGTGGTCTGGGCAGGACAAATCCTCGTTGAACGCGGTGCCAGGGCTATCGTGCCTGCCGCCGAAGCAGCGGCGTTCGCAGAGCCGCAGGAGTTCTGGAACACCTTCGTACGCGCGCGATTCCACGACTACCATCAGCAGACAACCAAGGTCCCCGTGGTCCCGCTGCGAGTCGACCGCTCCGTGGCGGATGGGGACACAATCGAGTGGCAGGACATCTCCGTGCGAGTGATGGGCACGCCGGGCTATACGCGGGGCGCCGTCAGCTATCTGCTGGAGGTCGATGGTCTCAAGTATGCCTTCGTCGGCGACCTGATCTACGGCGATGGACAACTCCTGGACCTCTACAGCCTCCAGGACGAAGTCTCGGACCTGCGGATCGGCGGCTACCACGGATACGCCGCCCGCATGATCCAACTGATCGCGAGTCTGCGTGCAGTCGCCTCCGAGAAGCCGGACATCCTCGTTCCGGCCCGTGGCCCGGTCGTTCGAGATGCTCAGGCTGCCATCACACATCTGATCGACCGGCTCCAGGCGGTCTATCGCAACTACCTGGCCATCAGCGCCGGTCGCTACTATTTCAGCCGCAGCTATGACGCTCTGGCCGAGCGCGTTCTCGGCACGCCGCATGGTGTTCCATGGATGCGTCTGGCAACGATCGACGAGGACCCGCCGGGTTGGATGCGGTGCATCGGAAACTCCCGGCTGCTGCTCTCGCAGAGCGGCGCCGGCTGGCTGATCGACTGCGGCTCGCAGGCCATCATCGACGAGATCGCCAAGCTGCGCGACGCCGGCCTGCTGACATCCCTGGAAGGTGTGTTCATCACCCACTACCACGACGACCACACCGAGAAGGTCAATGCCCTTTTGAAGACCTTCCCTTGTCCCGTATTCGTCACGCCGCTGATGGCCGACGTCGCGCGCCGACCCCAGGCGTATCGACTGCCCTGCCTGACGACCGAGTCGATCACGGACGTGACCGTGGTCCTCGACCAAAACACGAGACGTTGGCGCGAGTTTCAATTGACCTTCTACGACTATCCGGGGCAGACCCTCTACCACAGCGCCCTGCTCGTCGAGCACGACAACGGCGAAAGGCTTTTCTTCCTCGGTGACTCCTTCACGCCATCCGGAATCGACGACTACTGCCTCCTGAACCGCAACCTAATGCACGAAGCGGAGGGCTACCTGCGCTGCCTGGACATCCTGGCCACCCTTCCCGACAACTGCATGCTCGTCAACGAGCACGTTTCGCCGGTCTTTCAGTTCGACGCGCCCCAACTGGCGCTGATGCGCAAGACGCTCGCCGAACGCAAAGCCCTCCTGGCAGAGCTGTTCCCCTGGGACGAAGCCAACTACGGCATCGACGAGCAGTGGGCTCGGATCTACCCCTATGGACAGACAGCTCGTCCCGGCCAGACGGTGGAGGTCGAGGTGCGGATACGGAACCACTCGGGCCGGTCGCACGAGTATACCGTGACGCCCCATGGGCCCGAGGGCTCGCGTGTTGAACCCCCATCAGCACGCCTGACGGTCGAACCACGGACGGAGGGCGCGATCGCCATGCGAATCGGCGTTCCCGCCTCGGCGATCTCATCGGCCTGCGTCATCACCGCCGACATCGCCTTCGACGGCTGGAACCTTTGCCACTGGTGCGAGGCTCTCATCGAAATCCGCCCATAGCAGCGCCGGCACAACCGGCGTAAAACCGCCGATTCGACATTCTTTGCCTCTTCCACGCCCCTATCCATCCGGGCCAAGCTTGGCGGCTGCCGCCACGGAATACGGTTTGACATTCCACGATGGGAATCGTATACTGGATGGCCGCAGAGAAGGGAGGTCTCTGCGGCATTCTTCCGCACGCGCGGGCAGAGTGCTTCCTTTCCTTAGTTTTCCCAGGGATGTGGTAGCGATAGGAGAAGCTCGCGGGCTCCCCCGCGACGGCATTTCTGTCGCCCGATGTACAAGGAGTGGGGTATGCGAAGCGAAAGAAGAAGAGCCACCGTCCATCGATACAGCGTCTTCCTGGGGTATCTGTTCCTGGTGATGGCCGCCGCGGGCCCAACGATGGTGCAGGCCCGCTCAGCCTATGTGATCGCAGAAATCACGAACTCCGCCGAACCGCTTCCCGTGCTGGCCTACGATATCGGTCTGGACGGTTCGCTGACGTTTCAGGCCCGGCAGACGATTCCTTTCCGAGCCGGCGGCGCCGTCGGCATGGCCATCGACTGGGAATCGGGGTACATCTTCGTGACCTACGAGTTCTCCGACACCCTGGAGATCCTGGACGCACGAACCATGGTCGACGTGGGCAATGCCTCTGCTCCGGGCGCCGAGGATCTCGCAGGGATCGTCTACGATGAGACGAAGGACCTCCTGTACACGGTCGACCGAGGCACCGACAAGCTGTATGTCTATACGTGGGACGCCGGTACGGGAAAACTCCACTTGTCTCCGGGCGCGCCGTTCACGCTGGAAGGCTCCACGGCATACGGCATCGACCTGGATGAGGCACGAGGTTTGCTCTACACGGCCAGCGGCAACCGGACGGTTCGCGTCTACGAGACCTCCACCTGGTCCCCCGTTCGGACGATCGAACTCGATCGATCGGCGATCAGCATCGCTCTGGACTTCTACAACGAGCTGATCTACACGGGCGCGGGATACTTCGGCGACACCTCGCTGAACCAGTACGATATGGTCACGGGCCAGAGCAAAGCGGTGCCGGTGGATGAGAAGGCCGGCGTCATGGGGATTGCCGTCGATCCGGTCAGCAATCTGGTCTATGTGACCACGGGCCTGAGCAACCTGTCCGGTGGCGACGATCTACTGTGTTATGACTCGAACCTCGTCCTGGTCTCGTCGATCCTCGACATCGGCAATCCGACGGACATCGTGATCCCCGCCAGGGACATCGGCTACAACCCGCTCGGCTTTGCCAAGAGCATCGCCACGGACATCGAGCCGGAGGAAGGCGAGGAGATCTATGTCAACCTGGGCGAGACCATCACGTACCAGCTCACGTTCGCGAATCTGAGCCTCATACGGGAAGTCTCCATCGTGGACACGCTTCCGAGCGAAGTGACCTTTGTGGACGCCGACAGCGATGGTGTCACGGGACACTACGACGCCGCAACGCACACCTACTCGTGGCTCCTGCCGTCCGTGGAGGCCGGGTCCCAGACCTGCCTGGAACTGCGGGCGAGCGTCAATCCGCAGGTTCCGGTCGGAACCCGCGTCCGCAACCGCGCCACGATACGAACGCGGGTCATTCCGCCCACCTCCGTAAGCGTCGATGCGCTGGTTCGCGGCAGCGAGTGGAAATCCCTGATGCTGAGCAAGGTCGTGGCCGGAGGTGTTCAGCGTCAAGACGGCATTGCCTATGCCAACGCGGGCGAAACCGTTTCCTACACCATCTCCTTTTCGAACGAGACCAACGACTATCCTGTGACCAAGGTCTCGGTCGTCGATGCGCTGCCGCGGGAAGTGACGTTCGTGGGCGCCGAAAGCACCTCGGGCACCGCCTCGTATGATCCGGTGAATCACACCTGCACCTGCTCCTATGCCTCTCTGGCGCCCGGGGCAACGGGGTACATCACTCTCACGGCGCAGATTCACGAGGACGTGCCGGCCGGAACGATCCTCACCAACACGGCGGTCCTCACCACCGAGGAGACCGAACCCACCACCGCCACCGCCGACATCACCATCCGGCAGAGCGAGTTGCTGCCGCTGGTCCTGACCAAAACCATCACCGCCGGTGGAACCGAGCCGAAAGAAGACGGTGTACGGTACGTCGAGGTCGGGGAGCATATCACGTTCCGCATCTGCTGCGAGAATCGCGACAACGCTGTGCCGGTGGAAGATATCACCCTCGTCGACTTCCTCCCAGCCCAATTGCTGTTTATCAGTGCCGAAGGAGACGGGCAGTTCGGCCGCTACGATGCACAGAGCCACACGTATGTCTGGTCCATCGCTTCCCTGGCGGCCGGCGAGAGCCTCTGCCTGGAGATCGTGACACAAGTCAGGGCAGGCACGCCCGCCGGAACCACGATCGTCAATCGGGCGACCGTAGATAACGATCAAATCGAGGCGACCACGGACAAGATCGAAGTAACGGTCAGACCCGTCGATCGGGTCCTCAACGTCACCAAGCGGATCAGCGCCGGAGCGACAACAGACGACGGCAAGACCCTGTATGTGGGGATCGGGACCGAGATTACCTACGAAATCGGTTTCGACAGCAACGGCAGCAGCCACCGCGTAGAGGGTCTGTCCCTCGTGGATGTTCTGCCGCCGGAAGTCACGTTCGTCGCGGCCGACGGCGACGGCGTCTACGGCGCCTATGACCGGGACAAACACATCTACACGTGGTCCTATCCTTCCCTGTTGCCCGATTCCGCTGCGCGTGTGACGATCACGGTGAACGTCCGCGAGGAGACCACGCCGGGTACAGTCGTCGAGAACTCGGTGACGATCGACAGCGACGACGCCGATCCACAGACCGCCCGCGTAACGGCTGTCGCCGGCCAGGCAAAGCCCAAGCCGCTGGAACTGACCAAGACCGTCACCGGCGGCGTCCAGGGGATGGACGATCAAGGGACGATGTACGTCGCGGCCGGCCAGGAGATCGCCTACAAGGTGTGCGTGCGCAACGACAATCGTCAATCGGCCAGCAGCGTGGTGGTCGTGGACACCCTTCCGACCGAGGTGACGTTCGTCTCCGCCGGCGGGGACGGCGACTTCGGATCGTACGACCGCGTCAACCATACCTATACGTGGCGCTATGACATACTGGGGCCGGGAGAGACAATCTGTGTGGACCTGGTCGTCCGCGTCAATGACGACGCACGTCCCGGATCGACGATCACCAACCACGTCCGCGCCGAGTGCAACGAGGTCGCGCCCGCCGATATCGACACGCTGGTCGTCGTGGAGCTGGAACCGCCCCTCGTGAGAAAGACGGTGGTGGCGTCTGCGGACGGCAAGACCGCCGCGGGCTGCGTCCATCCCGGCGGCGAAGTCACCTACGAAATCTGCATCGAGAACACGCAGAACGTCGTCGTTACCGGTGTGTTCGTGGTCGACCACCTCCCCGACGGCGTGACATTCGTCCGAGCCGAAGGCGACGATGGGGCCGGATACTACGACCCGCCGTCTCACACGTTCACCTGGGCGTACCCGGTGCTGCGGCCCGGGGCGGTACAGTGCGTGAGGTTGACGGTCCGGCTGAACTACGACCTCGCACCCGGCCAGATCGTGGTCAACTCCGTGACTCTCGACGCCGCTCAGACGCCGGTCGTGAATGCCAGCGTGGAAGTCTGCGTGGGTGACGCGCCGTTGGCCGCTGCGTTGACGTTCAGCCCGCTGATCCTCGGCCGCACCGGCTACAACCCCTCGGACCAGCTCACCGCCCTGCTCGAGTTCCCGGCCGAGATCAAGGAAAGCGACATCAGTCTGGCAACCCTGTCGCTCGATCCCGGCGGCATCGCCGCCAGCTCGCGATCCATGACGGTGGTCAAAGGAAAAGTGCAGGTGCGCGCCACATTCGATCTGATCGAGGTCCTCGATGCCATCCCGGACAACGGAATCACGACCTTGTACGTAGGCGGCAAGTTGCAGTCCGGACTCCCGTTCGTCGGACAAGGGACGGTGCTCGTGGTTGCCGAGAGGCCATTCTGAAGTTTGAAGTCTCAAGTTTGAAGTACGGCGAAGCATCACACTTCAAACGTCACACTTCACACTGAAAACTTGAAACTGAATAAGGAGCTTTGAATGAAACCGAGAACGACATTCGTCAGCCTCTGCATCTGCCTGGCCGTCGCTGTTCCGTCGGCCCTGGCGGGCGCCCCGATGGGACCGACGCTGCCTGTCATGGAGAAGGGACAATGGGCCTTCGGCATCGAGTATGCATATGAGAAGATCGACGCCGAAGCCGACGGAAGCTGCACGGAGAGCATCGTCGGCGGACTGTCCGAGAAGTATCACCAGGAATTCATGATCGACGGTATGAAGACCAACATGCTGTTCGGGCGCATCGAATACGCCCTGTGCCGGGACTGGGATGTATTCGTCCGTCTGGGCGCGTCCGATGCCGATGCAGACATCAAGGCATCCGGCCCCGGCGTGGTCCTTGGAGGCCAGGGCGGCAAAGTGGGCTTCGACGGCAGCTTCGGGTTCGGCGCCGGCGTGGGCACCCGCGCAACGCTCTACCGATGCGGACCCTGGCGTGTCGACGGCCTGGCCCAGGTGACGTGGCTGGACCCGGACGACAGCGATTTCCGGATCACCAATCCCGAGAACCCGGGCGAAATCGCTGCCGGCACCGCGAAGCTCGACTACCTTCAAACCCAGATCGGCCTGACCGCTGTCTATCGAGGCGACGCCTGGAGCGTCTGGGCGGGTCCCTTCCTCCAGATCATTGACGGCGACCTCGACATGAACGCGCGGTTCCTCTTCGACGGCGTGACGCAAGGTCGGATCCGTTGCTCCGGCGACGTCGAGGAAGACTCGCAATTCGGCCTGAGCCTCGGCGCCAATTGCGAGGTGAACAAGAACTTCCTCGCCTGGATCGAAGGCCAGTTCACGGGTGATTCATGGCTGGTGGGCATCGGCGGAATGATCCGCCCCGACCAGCTTTTCGGCGAGTGGTAAGAGCTCGTAGTGTGCCCGTGAGGGCATAGGGTGGAATAGCGTCTTACGACGCCACTACTAACGGTCGTCCTTGAACCTCTTCATCCACTGCGGCCAGTCGCCGGGCCGCACGCCGCCGGCCTTCGTCCAGGGTCCGGCCGTGTCGTACTCTCGATGCCACTTCAGCGTCCATAGCTGTTTGAGCCCCACCTTGCGGACCGACCAGTCCATGAACACCGCGTGGATTCCGCCCTTGTGCCGGTCCATGCAGACGTTGCTGCTCTCATACAAGAGCGGATCGGCATCCTCCTCCGGCGGCGGCCCGTCCAGCGTCCCGCTGTAGACCGAACGACAGCAATCGAAGACGAGCGGCGCGTTGGCAGCCTCCTTCACGTCGGGCGTGGTCCAGCAAGCGGAATTGGGCCTGGCTTCGTCCGGCTGCCGGCCGAGGCCCACCCAACTGTTGACGCCGTAGCTGCCCAGGAATTCCCGCTCCACCTCGCCCCAGCCCCCTTCCGGGAGGCGTTCGGCCCCCCGCATACCCCGCCAGGCCCGGAACCTGGCGCCTGTCATGCCGTCGGACGACGGCGTCCTGGCCATCGGGCACAACCAGATGTCCCGGTAGTTGCCGAACTGGGTGAGGAAGATATACCACCAGCTCTTGACCCAGACGGTGGCCGGCTCCGGCTTGGCCCAGCGGTCCACAAACGTCAGCTCGTTGAAGAACTTCCCATCGTTGGCCGTCACGTAGGTATTGAGCAGGATGCCCCATTGCCGCAGGTTGGACTGGCAGGTCATAGCCGCCGCCTGCTTGCGAGCGCGGTGCGTCATCGGCAGCAGGATCGCCAGCAGCAGCGCCAGAATCGCAATCACCACCAGCAGCTCGGTCAGCGTGAACCCCCGGCGCTCGCCTTGCCATGGCTCTGTCCGCAGGGGCGTCCCGGCGCGCCGGGATGCCCCTACTGGTGATGTGCGTCCGGTGCTCATCGCATGTGTCCGTCCGAAACGCCCCGATCCTACCGGCGCCCGACCCGACGCGTCAAGGACCCAGCGCCGCCGTCGGCGCGGAGGGTGGCAGCCTCAAGGCGCAGTGAAACGGAGCCTTGGGGATGGTCTCCAGGAAGAAGCCATCCCCAACGCTTGAGGCTGCCACCCGTCGTTCTGGTCGCTCCTGCCGAGAGTATGGTGTTTTTTGAATGGTTTTGGCTGGGGCTGCGTCCTGTCTGGTAGAATACACGATGAGATCGCATTGGCGGGAGGCTTCGTCATGGGACCGCAGGAGTCGGCACTGCTGAGACGGTTCGGTACGGGTGGGGACGCAGAGGCATTCGCCCAGATGGTGCAGCTCTACGCCGGACTGGTGTATTCGACCTGCTGGCGGGTTCTCAAGGACGAAACCGATGCGGCCGATGCGACCCAGGAGACCTTCTTCGAATTGACCCGCTGCGCCAATCGCATCACGGGATCGCTGGCCGGCTGGCTCCACAAGGTCGCCACGCAGAAGTCGATCGATCTGCTTCGCCGTTGCGCCAGCCGCAAGCACCGCGAGGAGGCTTATGCCCGCACGCAGCCGGTCGAGGTGAACTCCTGGCAGGACTTGTCGGGCCACATCGATCAGGCGTTGGACGAGCTGGATGACGCGACGAGATCACTTCTGCTGGAGCGGTTCGTGCTGGGAAAGAGCACGGTGCTGATCGCCCGTGAGTATGGCACATCCCAAGCCACCGTTTCGCGGCGGATCAGCGCCGGCCTGACCCAACTGCGCGGCATCCTCCGCCGCAAGGGCCTGCTCGTTGCCGCCGGAGCGCTGGCAACGATACTGATGGAAAGCGCCTCGCAGGCGGCTTCCACCACGGCCCTGCACGGGCTGGGCAAGATGGCGATGGTCGGTACGACCGAGGCCGCAGTAACAACAGCCAAGGTCGGACTGGCCAAGGTTCTCGTCGCAGCCTCTGTTGCCGCCGTCGTGTCGGCGGGGGCGTACATGCATCTCGGACGGTCGGCCTCTCCCGCCGCAACGACGCCCGTGCGCGTCAATCCCGTTTCCCCCGCGAGTGGAGACGCACCGCTTCCCGGCCTCGACCACATGGCGATGACCGTCGATCCGGCGGAGAAGGCCGGGGAGCCAGCGTCCGAACAAATACCGCCGACAGCGGAGAGAAGCTGGACGAGCGAGCCCGGCGTCAACCCGTTCGGCGTCTTGGCAGACCATCGCCCCTTCGGCGCTGCGATGGGCGGTGCGATTCGACAGTCCGAAGGGACCCGGCCGGACCGCCCGCCGACGCCCGCCCGGACCCTGCGCTTCCCAAACGAGCAGTCGATTGGTGCGGTGTACCTCCAGGACGAGGACCTCGTGGTGCCCGAAACCGTCAAGGGCTTTCATCCGGGTCATGTCTACGCAGAGATGGAGAACCACAGTTGCGCTCGAGGCGAGGTTCACATTCCGGCCGGAAAGAGGGTCACTCTGTGCATTCGGGGCATCGGTGTGACGCCGCAACGCTATCTCGCCGCGATCGAATCGCTCGGCCCGAATGATCTCTATGGCCTGCAGTTCTTCAGTCTCCAGCCCGTCCATATTGAGGACGATCTGATCGCACCCGTCGCCCGATTGACGGGCCTGCGACACCTGGGCCTGGCCAGCGTCAGCGTCAGCCCGAAGGGTCTTTCGTCTCTGGCCCAGTTGCCCCATGTCGAGCAGCTCACCACGCCCGAGGGACTGACGGACGAAGGAATGGCTCAGATCGCGAAGATGTCGTCGCTGCGAGTCCTCCACGTGGCCCGGGACCGACTGACCGACGAAGGACTGCAGTCGCTGAGCAAGCTGACCGGTCTGGAGAGCCTGGACCTGTACGGCAATCCCTCCATGACGGACGACGGCCTGCGTGCCCTGATAAATCTGCACGGGCTTCGACACCTGCGGCTCGGCATGGAGGGACGTTTTACCGACCGGTCGATGACGTACTTGGCCGCCCTGCCTTCCCTGAAGGTGCTCTGGCTCGATACGCACAACGTGACCGACGAGGGGCTGCGGCAGCTCTCACAAAGCCGGTCGCTGGAGCGCCTGTGCGTCCACTGGCTGGAGAAGATCACCGGGCGCGGCGTTGAGTGCTTGAGAGCAATGCCACAATTGAAGGCCCTGGATATCACCAGCGCAGCGTTCACGGAGGCCGATTTGGCCGGCATTACGTCCATGCCGAATCTGGAACATGTGGTCCTGCCGCACTGCGCCTTCAGCGATGCGGCCATCGGCCAATTGAGCTCGCTCGATCATCTCAGATACCTCTGGGTCAACTGCTCGGACAACTCGCCGTTGACCGACAAGTCGCTGCTGGCCGTCAGTCGTATGCAGGAGCTTGAAGAGCTGTACATCGGCGGAACCGAATTCACGAATGAAGGGATCGCCCTGCTGAGGAACCTCAATCACCTGCGCGCGCTGCACTTGGCGTTCTGGCGCGGACTGGATGATGACACGCTCAAGCTCATGGCCCAGTTCCGCACGTTGCGGGAACTGTCCTGGAGTTCTTCAGATCGCGTGACGATGTCGGGCCTCGGCGCACTGAACGATCTGGTCGGCCTCGCAAACCTCTCGGTTGACAACGTGCGACAGGACCACAAAGGGCTGGATTTGTCACGGCTGAAGAATCTCACGAGTCTGAGAATCACCCTGCGGCGCCAGACGAGGAAAGTCGGGGACGGGTTTGTGACAACCAGCGATGTTTTTCACGACAGCGATCTGGCCTGCTTGAGCGGACTAACAGGCATGGAGACCCTCAGCCTCTGCGGGCGGGGCATCGGAGACGAAGGCATGGCGCATCTGGCGCCGCTGACCAGGGTGAAATACCTGGACATCGAAGGCAGCGCCGAACTGACCGACGAAGGCCTCAAGGCTCTGGCCGGCATGCACCGGCTCGACTGCCTTCGCATCTACCAGAGTCGAATCAGCGAACGGGGCCTGGAGGCCCTGTATCCGCTGAAGACGATTCACATTCTTGACATCCGTTCGACGCTGCCGATCGACGCCCAAGCCATCGCCCGGCTACGGACGGAACTGCCCCACCTCCAGAGCCTGAACATCGGTCGTCCTGAATCGGCGAACGTGAGGGCGCGAGGGCAGGCCATGTCCGAAAGACCGATCCGCCGGCAGGCGGCCGGAAACGCGAGAAGGTGGTAATGGCGCACGTGGATTTGCAGCAGGCGGCGTGAGCGAGAAGCGCTTTGCGGAAGGGAAATGCGAGATATGGAGCGATTCCGACAGTGGATTCTGCCGGTCCTGGCGGCGGTTCTGATTCTGGGCGCGGCGATGACGGTCCTGTTGCTTTCGTACCCCTGTACACCAGACTCCCTCTCATTGGCGAGAAAGCCGTTCCGCCAATCCACCGGGGCGAAGCGGGAGTCAGTCCATTCGGTCACGTACCGGTTTCTCTTCCCGGACGAGGCCCATGCGGCGCCGGGCAAGCTGATGCTGGGCCGGTTCGCCGACGGCCACCTCTGCGAGGGCGCGACCTGGGAGTTTGACAGTATCGACCAGTGGCATGGCTGGGCTCCGGCTATCTTCGCCAGAGAGAAGCACTGGACCCCCGAGGAGCAGCCCGGCTGGCGAATCAGCCGATGGCTGGTCGAGAACATCGATTCCGCCTACGACTGCGACCACCTGTTTTGGAGTATCCAGGCGCTGCAATACCTGGACCCGGATAGCTTCGCCAACGAGATCGACATGATCGAGCATTCCGGCGGCACGGTGCAAAGTCCTTTTGGTCTCTTTGGTCCCTCAGGTCCTTCTTAGGCCAAGAGAACCAAAGGGATCTGAGGAACCCAAGAGAGGTTGCCGGGTACCTATAGGCGCCCGACACCGCGAACGACACCACGTCTGGCTTGACCGGCCGGGACGGAAGAGGTAGCATGGTGCTGCGGACCGGCAGAACGTGAATGGATCGCACCGCACTGGTGCACACGACGTAGCAGATAGAGTCGGCGCCAAATGTCAATCTCTGCACGGAGGTCTGTTATGGTGTCAAAAACACTCTTGCCGCGTGTGGGTCTTGGATTGTGGCTGGTCGCCATGCTGGCCGACGGGACCGTCTGGGCACAGAATCACTACTACGGGCCCGGCGTGATCGTGATTCACCGGTATCGGCCGGGGGGATGGCTGTACTACGGTCCGAACACCTACACGTATGTCCAGACCAACCCCTATGTATATGGACCGTTGGTCAGTACGCGTTCACGGCCATCCTACCGCCAGCCCATTCAGATGCCGATCCCGACCGATGTCGGCACTGGAGCCGCGGCGCCCAACCCGTACCAGGAGTATTACAGCCCGCACATCCCGCGCTATTACAGGCAACAGGATCAGGCCGCGCAGACCGAAACCCCGCTCGCACCCGCTCCCCAGAGCGACCCGGCGCCAAGTCCGGCGATCCGCGAACTGACGCCGGCAGCAGGCGAATCCGAGACTGTCGTACCAGGCAGCGCAGCGGAATCCCCTCCGGCCCCACCCGAACAGGTCAAGCCGGCAGGAGAGGATCAGCTCCAACCAAGCCCGCCGACGCCCAGCGAGCGAACCCGGAAACCCGCGCGTCGAAAGCCGATCCGCTACCGCTGAAGACCGCCTGGGGCCCAGATTTCGGATGGCGGATTCGCAGCCAGAAGCCAATCCGAAGTCCGCAGTCTGCAATCCCCAATCCGCAATCAGGGATCGGGTGGCTGGGTGAGAAAAGTCCGTGCAGGTGTTGTCGTCGTGACGTATAATCGCGGCTTATGAAACTGCCAGAACTTGAGAGACCCGAGAGGTACACAGGGCTGTACATCTTCGATTTCGGCGACCAGGCCGGAGTCGGGTTCACAGCCGAGGAAGTGGCGGAGCTGCTCGAAAGCGAACGCTACCGCGAGGGAAAAGTCTACAAGATCCACCGGGCTTACCCGGACGGCCGGCTGGAAATCAGGGGTGTTCCCGCCCAGACCTTCCAGTTGGAGTCGGGAATGCTGTTCTACTCGGCGAAACGCCAGCAGGCCCAGGACGACTTCAAGCGTCTGATCGCTGCGGCGGTTGTCGCACAGCCCCCCTGCCGGGCGAAGGTGCACCTGGTCCGGTACGCCGACGACAGATTCGCAGTGGCCCTGATCTATCCGGCGGAATACGAAGAGGAGGTCAGCTCCTGGTTGCTGGCCCACGCCTATCGGACCGCGGGCGCCGCCGAGGCGGGAACCGGGGCCGTCGAGCGGTACTATCGTGACGCGCCGGAGATCCTCGAACGCCACCAGCTCTTCGGTGCCGGCGAGGCTGTCAGCCGCACCGGCGATGAGCTGCTGGTTTCGCTGAAGCGGGCCGTGCAGAGGTAATTGCGGACAAAGATGGCCCGTAGCGTGCTCCAATTTCGACCCAGGACCCGCGGACCGGATAGGCGATCCGAAGCTTCACGCCTCGGTCGTCTTGCGGTAGCCATCGCTTCGGTGTTTCGGCCCGGATGCCGTCCCATCGGCCCAGACGACCTCAAGAGGCACGACTTCCCGGTGTGTACTCAACAGATCGGCGTGCGCTTCAGCGAGCGCCTGCGCGACGTGTTTCGGTTCCGCTGGCTGAAGACTTAGGTCCCTGGAGACCAGAAGGACCTAAAGGACTATCCCCTCCTACCAATCGGCTTTCTTGGTGATCCCAGCATTTTCCCTGGTACATCCGGCCTCATGGACCCATCGCACAAGCTCCACCACCGAGGCGACCCCGGTCTTGGACAACACGTTTGTGCGATGGAAATCCACCGTCTTCTGACTGATTCCGAGTTCGTAGGCAATCGTCTTGTTCGATTTGCCGATGACCAGCAGGTCCATCACCTGGCGTTCCCGCCGGGTCAGATGCTCCACCCGCGATTGGAAGCCCTCCGACTGCCGCCTGGCGGCGCGAATGCGCCGGTCCAGCTCAACCGCCCTCTGAATGCTGTCGAGCAACACCTGATCGCGAAAGGGTTTTTCGATGAAGTCCATCGCACCAGCCTTCATGGCCTCGACGGCCATGGGGACGTCGCCGTGGCCGGTGATGATGACCGTCGGAATCTCCATGTTCAATTCGCGGAGTCGGGCCTGAAGCTCCAGGCCGCTCATCCCCGACATCCGCACGTCCAGCACCAGGCAACCGGGTTGCGAAGGATCGTAGTGGGCCAGGAATTCCCGCGCACCACCGAACGTCTTGACATTCAAGCCAATGTCCTCGATCAGCAGGCATAGAGACTGACGGATCGCCTCATCATCATCGACGACAAACACCGTGGGGTTCGCGCTGCTCATGTTCGACTCCTTCCGCCGGTAGCGTGAATCGGAAAACTGCTCCCGAGCCTCCGTCCGACTGGGCCCACAACCGACCGCCGTGAGCTTCGATGATCCGTCGGCTCAATGACAAGCCAATGCCTAATCCCTTGTCCTTCGTGGTGAAGAACGAATCAAAGACCCGCTCGGTCAACTGCGACGAGAGCCCGCGACCCGTATCGGCGACCGCAACCTCGATTTCGCCGCCGTTCTCCACGGTGCGCGTGGACAGGGTCAACGTCCGTGACGGAGCCCGGGTGCTACTCATCGCCTCCATAGCATTGCGCACCAGGTTGAGCACAACCTGTTGCACACCTACGGCGTCCGCTCGGACGATGGGCAAGTCTTCGGCCAAATCGCGAACGACGGTGATCCCGAGCCGGGCGATCTCCGTCTCCACCGTGCTCATCGCCTCGTCCAACGCGTCGCGCACGTCGATGCGGGCTCGCCGAGGCTCGCGTTTCGCGACCAGGCCGCGGATGCGTTTGATGATGCCGGCCGCCCGCTCCGCCTGGTCCGCGATCTGTCCGATGGAGTTGCGCAGCGTCTCCATGTCGACAGGCTCTCGTCCGGCCAACCGCAGGCAACCGCCGGCATAGTTTACAATCGCGCAGAGCGGCTGATTGAGTTCGTGGGCCAGGCCGGAGGCCATCTCGCCGAGCGTGTTGGCATGCCAGGCGCGGGTCAGCTCCACCCGATGGTTCTCCGCGGCACGGGCGGCCTGTACGCGTTCGGTGATGTCCCTGGCCACAGCCAGAATGCGGTCGTGGCCTCCGATCCTCGCCTGCTTCAGATTCACTTCCGCCCAGAAGCAATCGCCGTCCTTCCTCCGGCACAGCCACTCCAGCACCTGGGGGCCGTCCTGGATCGCCTTGGCGAACCACTTTCGGGTCGCGGCCGCGCTGTCGGCGAGCGGCTCGGCGCGCAGGTCCCCCACGTTCATATGCTGCAATTCCTCGTAAGAATAGCCGAACATTTCGAGCCCCGTCCGGTTCGCATCGAGGATGGTGCCGGCAACCGGGTCATGGACGAAAATCACCTCGTTGGCCGCGTTGAATATCTCGCGGTAGTTGCGCTCCGATGCAATCGACGCTTCTTCGGCGCGCAGGCGGGCGAGGGTCGTGCCCATCTGCGCCGCAATGGTCTCCAGTGCCGGACGCGCCTGTCGGGGCACCGCATCGCAACGGTTCGAGGCAATGGCCAGAACGCCGGCAAGGGCGCGCTCATCACGGATCGGCAGCGCCGCGTAGGCGCAGAGTCCGGCCTTCCTCTGGGCCGGACTGAGAGGCATGTGTCGCTCGTCGACGCCAAAATAGACCGCCTTGCCCTGCGCCAGCAGACGCATCTGGGCCGAACTCCCGCTGACGCACAGCACGTTCGGAGCAAGGTCCCCCGACATGCCACAATGCGTCAGAAGCTTCATCTCGCCGGATGCCTCATCGGCCAGATAGACCCCGCCACAATCTGCACGGGACGCTTCGATCGCCGCCTCCAAACACAGACGCGCTCCTTTGCGGACCTCTTCGACCGTGTTCAACCGCACCACCAGATCGTGCGTGATTCGCGACAGATGCTCGGCCCGCTTGCGGGCGCTGATGTCGCGCACGATCGCGATGACTTCGTGCTCGCCGCATGCCACCACCCTGCACTCTTCATCGCAGATTCCCGTCGGCGTCTGTAACTGGTATTCGAACGTCTGGATCTGTCCTGTCTCCAGGGCCTGCCCGATCAGGGCCATCAGAGACCGCGACACGGCGTTGGGAAGAACCTCGTCAATCCTCTTTCCGGTGAACTCGTCCGGCGGGAAGAACAGAACCTGGCTCTTTGCTGCCCGACAATCGCGCACAGCGCCGTCTGCGCCAAGCCGGAAGATCAGGTCGGGGATCGCGTCCAACAGGGCGTGCGTTTGCGCTTCGCTCTGTCTTAGGGCATTCTGCGCCAGGACACGCTCGGTCACATCGGCGCACGCGGCATGGATCGCGGGACGGCCTCGGTACTCGATGCGGCAGGCATGCAGTTCCACCCAGCGGACAGTTCCGTCCTTGCGGACGATCTGGAACTCGTAGTTCTCCGGAAGAGGTTCTCCGTCAAGGCGCGCATGATGATTGTCAACCACGCGCTGGCGGTCCTCGGGATGTATGAAGTCCCACATCTCTTCGGGCGATTTCGCCAGGATCTCCTCGACCGTGTAGCCGCTGATTCGGCTCATGGCGCGGTTGGCGAACACGATCCGCTCATCCTGGATGACGACCAGCCCCTGGAGCGAGTGGTCGACGAGAGTCCGATAGGCCTCTTCGGCGCGTCTTCGGTCGGTGATGTCCCGCCCGATCCCCACCAAGCCGATGATCTCGCCGTGTTCGTTCCTCAGCGGCACCTTCGTCGTCAGGCTCCACGTTCTCGCCCCGGAGTTCGCGTCAAGCGCACATCGTTCGTAGTTTATGATGGGTTGGCCGCTGGACATCAGCTCCTGCTCGGCCCGACAGACCCGGTCGGCCACATCCTTCGGGTAGAAATCGTGGTCCGTTTTGCCTACGATCTCCTCGACGGTCGCCGCACACTTCTGGCGCAGGACCTGCGGATTGCACAGAACGAAGCGGCCTTCCCGGTCCTTCACGTAAATCGCATCGGGCAGGTTGTCGATCAGGGTGCGCAATAAGTTCCGCTCCGTGTCCATATCGGAATCGACGCGCGCCGCATCTGCGATCCGGGAAGTCTGGCGGAACTCGTCTTCGGCCATGCAGGAAACCACGTCCGGCTGCTTCATCAGAGAGGCTTTGCTTTGCCTGGAGCGGAGTTGCTGAAGGTTTCGCTGCGCGCGCAAGTGCCTCTCCTTCAGCCCTGCCACGACCGCGCCAACGACAACCAGGATGAGCGAACGAAGCACATCCGACGGGACAGCCGCATCCGCGGCGCCGTCGGTCAGATGAGCGGTGGCGATGCAGGCCGCGGCCACCGCCGCGACGGCGAACCCACGCCAACCGAACCACAGGCAGGCCAACACTACGGGAAGATAGAGAAGATGAGCCCCATCCACAACGCCCACGTGCAGGTGGCGAGCGTACCAGGCAAGCAGACACGCACCGGCCAGGCCCAAGCCCCCCAACACGGGCTTGTACCAGCCGTACCCACCGCCGACTCCGTTCGGCCTCCGCTCATCCATGCTGACAGCAACCTACTCTTTGGGCCCATGGCCCGGCCAGACGCCGTCCGGCCGAGACAATCCTCTGCCGACCGGCAGTATTCTCCATCATCCCATTATTGTCGAGTCAAAACTGGCGGACTTGACCCGACCGCGGGAGGGATTTCCAGCCCTCCCGTTCCTGCCCCGATTGGCGCGGGAAAATTTCACACCGAATCGCGAACTATCTTCGACACCGCGCGTAATCTTTATTGGACGTTGCCACCGAAATCCGTACAATGCCGAGAACGGCACGTACGGTTGATGATACGAGAAAGTAGAACTAAGATTTTTCTCCCCTCCGGAAAACATCGGGTAGCGCATTGCTGCTCGATGTTTTCTTTTTGTAGACTCCAGCTATCTCGCCCCGTCTACCTGTCTTATCTCGCTTGCACCATCAGGCGTCTTTGCCGTGGCATTTCTTGTATTTCTTTCCGCTGCCGCACGGGCAGGGGTCATTGCGCCCGACCTTGGGCTGCTCCAACCTAATCTGTTTGACCTTCTGCTCGCCCTGAGGCGCCTGGGCGGCCGCACGCTGCCGTTCGGCCATCGCAAACTGCCCCACTTCGTCGTGCGAAGTCTGGCTGACGTTCCAGACGCTCCGCGCCCGCGTTCCGGCTTCGAGATGGACGCGGAAGATGATGTCCGTGACGCGGTCCTCGATCGACTCGAGCATCTCGTTGAACATCCGGTAGCCTTCGCGCTTGTACTCGACCTTCGGGTCCTTCTCCGCGAAAGAGCGGGTCCAGATACTGTCCTTGAGGTGGTCCATCGCGTACAGATGGTCCTTCCACGTGCTGTCGTACACCTGCAGCAGGACGTATCGTTCCAGGTCTGCCAGCTCGCGACGCATGAACTGGCGCCCGACCTCGGCCAGACGCGCTTTGACGTCTGCGCCATCCCCCAGATCACCCGCTCTCAAAGAGGCGTCGAACCTCGCGTTGGCCCACTCGATCAACTGCTCGCGCGGCAGGCCACGGACCTTCTCGGTCACCTCCTCCTCGAGCTTTCCGTCGCTGTAGCTGGCGCTCAAACGCATCAACTGCTCGTGCACGTCTCGCGGCTTGGCGTTCTGCAACCATTCGATGGACAGGTCGGCGCTGTACTTCTTGTTTGCCCACTGCGCCAGAGACTCGAAGCCGTAAACGTTGGCTCCCTGCGAACCATAGGCCATGCTCATCGCGAACTCGACGGGGTACTCGATCTCGCGCCGGCGGTACTTCTCGGCGGTCTCGGCGAGCATCAGCTCGCGGACCTCCTTGGCGTTGAGGTCTTTCAGACGCTCGGTGTCCAGCTTGAGATCGAACTTGGCCCGCGCCCATTCGGCCAGACGACGAACGGCGAAGTCCGCACGGAGAAACTCCGCCAGCGGCGAGCAATCCCTCTTGTCGACCTGCTCGCCGGCCGCAGAAGCAAGCTGCTCTTCGATCTCCTCCGGCGACTGGTTTTTGACCTTGCCGGCGCTGAGGTTGACCTTGAACGCCGACATGGCCCACTTGGTCAGGCCCGCCACATCCCACGTGCTCGGGTCCGCATAGTCCTCCAAGTACTCACCGAGAGACAGCGCGATGTTGCTCCGGGCGGCATCTCTGGCACGCTCCTTGACCAGGGCCTCGACCTCTCGGGGCTCGACCTCGGCCACGTCGGAGAGCTTCAGCTCGACGTCGAAGTTCGCCCGCACCCATTCCAGCATGCACTTGTAGGCGTATTCCTTGTCGAGGATGGACTCGCAGTGGCTGGTGATCGTCGCGTCGATCATCTCCTCGATCATCTCACGGAGGTGGCGGCCCTCGAGGACCTGCCGCCGGCGCGAGTAGAAGATCTTCCGCTGGTGGTCCATCACCTCGTCGTATTCGAGCAGGCTCTTGCGAATCTCGAAGTTGCGCTCCTCCACCTTCTTCTGAGCCTTCTCGATGCCCTTGCTGATCCGGCTGTGGTAAATGGGCTCGCCCTCTTCCCACCCGATCCAGCTCAGCGCCTTGACCGTCCACTCGGGCGCGAAGACACGCATCAGGTCGTCGTCGAAACTGAGGAAGAACTGGCTGGATCCGGCGTCGCCCTGCCGGCCGGCGCGCCCGCGGAGCTGGTTGTCGATCCGTCGGGCCTCGTGCCGCTCGGTGCCGAGGATGTGCAGGCCGCCGATGCCGGCCACCCCCGGACCGAGCTTGATGTCGGTGCCTCGGCCGGCCATGTTCGTCGCGATGGTCACGTTGCCGCGCATCTGGCCGTTGCGGGCCTGGTGCTGCTGGCCCGCCTTCAGCACGATCTGCGCCTCGCGGGCGTGCTGCTTGGCGTTGAGGACCTCGTGATCGAGCCCGTGCCGCTTCGTCAGCGCCGTCGAGAGCAACTCGCTCTTCTCGATGCTGATCGTGCCGACCAGAACGGGCCGGCCGGCGGCACTGATCTCGTTGATCTCCTCGACGATGGCGTTGAACTTCTCCGGCATTGACTTGTAGATCACATCCTGACGGTCGTCTCGGACACAAGGCTGGTTCGTCGGAATCACGACGACGTCCAGCTTGTAGATCTTCATGAACTCGTCGGCCTCGGTCGCCGCCGTACCGGTCATGCCGGCGATGGCGTCGTACAGCTTGAAGAAATTCTGAAGCGTGATCGTCGCGAGGGTCTGCGTCTCCTCCTTGACGGTGACCCCCTCCTTCGCCTCGACCGCTTGGTGCAGGCCGTCGGACCACTGGCGGCCGTGCATCAACCGGCCGGTGAACTCATCGACAATGATGACCTTGCCGTCCATCACGACGTAGTCTTTCTCCTTTTCGAAGACCACGTGCGCGCGGAGGCTCTGCTGCAAGAGATGCGGCCAATCGATGTTGGTCCCGGTGTAAAACGACCCCATGCCCGCGATATCCTGCGCCGCCTTCTCGCCCTCGTCGGTCATGCGCACCTGTTTGCGGTCGAACTCGACCTCGTAGTATTGCGTCGCCTGCGTCAGGCGAGCCTGGGCATCCGCAATCTCCTGCTGGGCCTTGTCGATGGCCTGCTGGGCCTTGTCGATCCGCTTGCTGTCCTTGTCCTTCTTGGCCTCGGACAGCTCGCCCTGAGCGTTGGCGATCCTGCGCTCGGCGGCGTCGATCTGCGACTTGATCCGGTCGTAGCCGCTCTGAAGCGAGATCAGTTGCCGCGCGATCTGATCGGCTTTCTTGTACCGCGTGACATCGTCGAAGGCCGGACCCGAGATAATCAGCGGCGTTCTCGCTTCGTCGATCAGGATCGAGTCCACCTCGTCGACGATGGCGTACTGGAGCGGCCCCTGCACCATCTGCTCCAGCGAGGTCTTCATGTTGTCGCGGAGGTAGTCGAAGCCAAATTCGTTGTTGGTGCCGTACGTGATATCGCAGAGATACGTTTCTTTGCGTTCCCGGCCGGCGGTGTCCATGTCGGCCTGAATCGCTCCGACCGTCATGCCCAAGGCATGGTAAACCGGCGACATCCACTCGGCGTCGCGTTTGGCCAGGTAGTCGTTCACCGTGACGATGTGCACGTGCCGCCCGGTCAGGTGCACGAGGTAGGCCGCCAGGGTCGCCACGAGCGTCTTGCCCTCCCCCGTGGCCATCTCGGCGATCTTGCCCTCGAACAGCACGTTGCCGCCGATGAGCTGGACGTCGAAGTGGCGCATCTCGACGGTCCGGCGGGCCACCTCTCGCACGACCGCGAACGCTTCCGGCAGGATCTCTTCCGGACTCCTGCCGGCCGCCAGAGCGGACTTGAACTCGGCCGTCTTGGCCTTCAGCGCCGCGTCGTCGAGCTGGCGCATCCGATCCTCGAACGCCCCGGCCCGCTCGACCATACCCGTGTAGCTCTTGACCAGACGCTCGTTCCGGGAGCCGAAGATCTTCAGGAGGACCTTGCTTACTTTCTCGAAAGCCATTTCGCTAACTCGATCCTCTCCATAAAGGCGCCGTCACCGCTGTCCGACACAGACCGCCGGCTCATGCGCTTCAATTCTTGACCCGCGTAACGTACAGCCCGGTGCGCGTGTCCACGCGGATCAGTTCGCCCACCTTGATGAACGGGGGCACCGTCACCACCAACCCCGTCTCCAGGGTGGCCGGCTTGGTCTGGCTCGTGGCCGTGGCGCCCTTGATCTCGGGCGGAGTGTCGGTCACTTCCAGGTCCACCGTGTTGGGAAGCGTAACGACGATGGGTTTGCCCTCGTACATGCTGACCTGGAGTGGCGTATTGGGCTTGAGGTACTTCGGGCCGTCGCCGAAGGCATCGTCGTCGAGAGCAATCTGATCGAACGTCTGCAAGTCCATGAGGACATGCCCTTCGTTCGAGGAATACAGATACTCGTAGTTGCGCTTGTCGAGTTCGACCTCTTCGACGACTTCTTCACTGCGAATTCGCGCGTTCTGAATCGAGCCGTCCGTCAGGCTCTTAAGCTTGGTCTGATAGACGGCGCCGCCCTTGCCCAATTTGACATGATCGAAATCGACAATCGCATAAAGCTTTCCGTCGATCTTGACGGTCTGGCCCTTCTGCATTTCCGATGCCTTCATACTCCGCTCCAACAGCCACCCGGATGGATATCTTCAAAACTGCGACCGCAAAGCACTTACGGTCGGGCCAGTATGCCAGAATCGCCGAGGCCTGTCAAGAAACCTGATCGGCCCCTTGTGGTGGCGTGTCTGTGCGAATTTCGCGGCAAGGCCCGTTTCCACCACGCAGCGCCCTGTGTGGCAGCGGCAAACGGAGCAAGGCGGAGTTTGCCGATGGCTTCGACGGCATGCGTATCACCATCGGCAAGCCTGCGCTTACCGCTGCCACACGGCTGCCAGGATATTTTCACAGACACTCGCTCGGCGTGTCTGTCAGGATTTCACGGCAGCATTCCCTTGCGGACGCAGACCGCCAGGGGTGGCAGCCTCAAAGCTTGTCCTGAGCGAAGCCGAACGGATCCGCTCAGGACTTGGGGATGGATCGCCTCGCAGAGGCCTTTCCGTACGGATGCGCCACTCCCATTCGCCATCCCCAAAGCTCCGTTGCACTACGCTTTGAGGCTGCCACCCACATGCCACGATATTTTCACACACACGCTGACGGAGAATCGAGCAGGGGCAAAGGATTACTCGCCCCTGCGGGTTGCCGTCTTGACGAACCGGCGGCATGGCTGGACAATCTCTCTTGTCCGCCGTATGCCGTAGTCCGGCGCCAGCAAAGGAGAGATTCGATGAAGATGGTTTCACGAAGGAGGTTTTTGACTGTCTCGCTGACCGTTGTCCTGGTCCTGTGGCTCTTGCTGTCCGGCTGTCACGGCCTGCAAAAGGCCACCCGGACCGGCCGGCCCTGTCCGGTCTGCAAGAGACAGACCCGGGCTTTGCCGGTTGCGAGACTGACTCATACGACATGCGTGTGTCCCGTGTGCAGGAACGTGACCACCCTGAACGCCTCGACACGAACCGCGGTGGAGACCTATGCCGGGGCCGCCCTCGGCGACACCGTGGAAGTCTGTGGCTACTGCCAGATCATCGCCGAGCGCTGCGCCGCCTGCCGCGAATCGCCGGGCAGGCCGACGGGTCCCTGACGTCGTCTTGGTGCCCAGCGACGGAAAGGATCAAACTGACGATAGTCTTCTGGCGGAGCAATTCTCGAATGGGTGACCGGGCAGGGCATGGTACGACGGTCTTCTTCGACCTGGACGGGACGCTGACCGACCCGAGGGAAGGGATCACGCGGTGTCTTCAATACGCTCTGGCGCAGCTCGGTCGTCCGGTTCCGCCGCAGGCCGAACTGGTGCAGTACATCGGCCCGCCCTTGCGATGGACGTTCCCTCGCCTGCTGGCGACCGATGACAAGGCCATGGTCGATGCCGCGATCGAACACTATCGGCGACGCTACGCGGACGTGGGCCTCTTCGAGAACGAACTCTACACCGGCATTCCCGAATCGCTTCGGTCGCTGCGCGACGACGGGTTCCGGCTCTTCGTCGTCACGTCGAAGCCGGTGGTCTACGCCGAGCGGATTATCGATCACTTTGATCTGGCGGAGTATATCGAAGATGTGTTCGGACCGGACCTGGACGGCCGGTTCGACGACAAAGGCGAACTCGTCGCCCATATCCTGCGCGAGCGAGCCATCAGGCCGGAGCGAGCGATCATGGTCGGCGACCGGGCCAGCGATATTCTGGCCGGCAAGGTCAACGGCACGCGCACCATCGCGGTGACCTACGGCTTCGGCAGCATGGAGGAGCTCGCCGCCGCGAAGCCCGACCGCACCTGTCACAGCCCCGCGGATATTCGTGACGCACTCGGCGGTTTGCGTGGCGGGACGCAGGCGGGGCATTGACGGGGTCCTTCGTTTGTGCTAAGAAGGCCCGGGTGACACATTCGATATCCGTGAGCATGAAAGGGGCGAGCGCATGTTTGTGCAGGGCAACGACGACGGTTACTCGACGCCCATCGAGGGCATTCGGCAGAAGACTCTGGCCTATGGAGCCAGGACGTTGATGACGGAGTTCCGGCTGGAGGGCGGACGCGTTCTGCCCCTGCACCAGCATCCCTACGAGCAGACCGGCTATCTCGTGCGCGGAAGGCTGCGCCTGACCGTGGGACAGGAGCAGCACGACACCCGCCCCGGCGACAGTTGGTGCATTCCGCCCGACGTGATCCACGGCGCCGAGGTGCTCGAGGACAGCGTCGCCATCGAGGTCTTCTCGCCGGTCCGCGAGGACTATCTGCCTCGCGTCCACCCCGCCGGCAGCTAAGCCCCATTCTCCGATCGCAGGGCCAGGCCTAGCCGAAGTGGAGTTCGACGATGTCCTTGTCGTGCAGGACGTGGGTGAGGTGGACGTTCTGGCCGTCGTGGACGCCAGTTCCCCAGCACTTGGCGCTCTTGAGCTTCTCGGCCAGCTCGCGATGGATCGTGCGGGCCAGGTCGTGAACGGTCGAGCCGGCCGGCAGCGTGAACGGATCGTTCATGTCGGGGGGCTTGCCCGGCGGCTTGGCATAGACGCGAATGATCGCCAGCGTCTCGAACAGGAACTTCGCGAAGGCGTCCAGGCCCTCGCCGGTCTGCGCGGAGATCTTCACGAACTCCAGCGGCCTTTCGCAGGACTTCTCAGCCAGTTCGAACGCGCCGTCGGCCGCGATGTCGGCCTTGGTGCACAGGCAGAAGGCCTTGCGGCCGAGTGCGTTGCCATGTCCGTCCGTCGCGGGCGTTTTCTCGTCCAGCAGCAGGTTCCGCGATTCGAGGAAGTCCAGCAGGATCAGCAGTTGCTCCTCCACGTCCTGTGACAGGTCGACGACGATCGCGATCAGGTCGCCGTTGCGATACGTGCCCACCTGGCCCGGCGCCGCGTAGTCGGCGGTGATCGGCGGCATGTCCACGAGCTGAATCTGGACGTCTTCGTACCGCACCATGCCGGGCACCGGCGCGTGCGTGGCGAACGGGAATTCCGCCACAGTGACCTTGGCGTGGGTCAGGGCCGCGAGGATGGCGCTCTTGCCGGAGTTCGGAGTCCCCAGCAGGACCACCTGCCCGGCCCCCGAACGCGGGACGTGGAAGATGTCCACGTGCTTGCCCGCCTTCTTCTGCTGCGCGCTGGCGTCCTTGAGCTGGCTGAGTTTGCGCTTCAGATCCGCCTGGAGATGCTCGGTCCCCTTGTGCTTGGGCATCACCGCCAGCATCTGCTCCAGCGCGAGCATCTTCTCCTCGTTCGTCGAGGCGCTGCGGTACCACTGCTCCGCTTTGAAGTAGTCTGGTGTCAGGTTCGCCGGCATAGGAACCACACTCAGCCGCTATGCTTTTCTCTGGGCTACGCTTGCCCCATTATACAGGATCGGCCCCCGATGAGAACCCCCCATCGCCACGACTCGACTGCGGCGATCTTCACGCAGGCTTATCGGGATTGCTCCTTCCCGGCGTAATACGCTTTGATCGCATCCATCGTCTCCTGGGGATAATCCGTGGCGAAACTGGCGCAGCCCAGATCGAGGAGTCGTTGATAGGTCTCAGGCCGGTCGCCCTGCGTCCAGGAGAGCGTCTGAAAGAGAATCCCATAGCGACGTAGTTCTTCGCCGGTCCTTCTCAGAAATGTCTCGCTGGGCGAAAAGACGCCGTTCTCGGCAATCGAGACGTGAATCTGAAGCTGATCGATATGGGCGAACTTCACGTCACGCAACGCGGCCAGTCGCCGGGCCAGATCGTCCTCCTTGCCGCCGATCCAGTGCAGTGTCCTGGAACGGGGCGCTACCCGCTTCCACTCTGTGAGTTCAGCGTACTTCGTCGAGGCCACAATCAGCCGGGGATGATACCCCAGGGTCTGCCGTGCCAGGACGTCGAAGTCAATCTGTTTGATATCGATATAGAGCATCCGATCGGGATGCCCGCCGAGAGCCTCGAGCATCCGGGCCAGGCTGATGATCCGCTGGCCGGCGAACGATTCGCCCCGGAACGCACCGATGTCAAGCTGTTGCGTTTCCGCGAAGGTCAGGTCTTCGATTCCCTTCTTCTTCAATTCCTCCGGCGCATCCGGGAGAATGCGGGCAAAGTTGGTGTCGTGGAACGAGACGATGACTCCATCCCTGGTCATGCGGAGATCCGCCTCCGGAACCATGTGGAGTCTCCAGGCCATCTCGAAGGATTCCAGCGACCCTTCCGGAGCGGCGTTTCCGTAGCCGCGATGCGCCTGCACGATGACCTCCTCGAACGGAATGTGATCCCGCACGTTCCAGACGCCCGCCAGCGGCTGCGCATAGTACTCATCCAACGCCTGCATCGCGACATCCGGTCGGTCGGTGCTGAGGCCTGCCGTTCCGAGGTCCAGAAGACGTCTGTAATAATCGACCCTGTCGCCATGTTCGCCGACGCCCCAGGGCATCGTCTGGAACTCGATGCGCCGACGACGCAATTCGCTGCCCGCTTTTCTCAGGCAAGATTCGGAGGGCATCGTTGTCCCATCCTCGTTGAACCGGACATGAATCTGAAGATGCGTGACACCTTCGAAATCCGATGCCCGAAGCGCCGCGAACCGCTCTTCAATGTCCTCGTCCGTCGCCTTTCCCAGTCCCATCCACAGCAGCGCCCCGGAGAGCGGCGCCATCTTGCGCCATCGCCGGGCTTCGTCATCCTTGCCCGTTGCCAGCACGATCTGTTCGTGAAGTCCCTCGGTTGCTCTGGCCAAGAGACGGAAATCGACATTCTTGACGTCGATATACACGCGGCGCCAGCGATCCTGACGCAGCGCCTCACAGATCTCCTCCAGACTGACAATTCTCTGCCCGGCGAACGCGGCACCGCGAAACGCGCCGATGTCGAGCCGTCGCGCTTCGTCATAGGTAAGGTCTTCCAGTCCCTTCTTCTTGGCCTCTTCGGAGGCATCGGGGAGAATCCGGGCGAAGTTGTTGTCGTGGAACATCATGATGACGCCGTCTTTGGTGGTTCGGACGTCCACCTCCGGGATCCCGCCCATGCGCCAGGTCAATTCGAGCGCCTCCATGGTGTTCTCCGGCGCCAGATACCCCGCGCCGCGATGCGCGATCACCGTGACCGACTCTCGCGGCACATTTCGAATGTTCCATTGGAGTTCATCGGCGGCGCTCGTCGACACGCTCATCAAGCATAGTGCAACGCAGAATCGGATGGCCTGTTTCATTGCTCGTCTCGTTTGAACCGGATCGTCCGTGAGGTTCCGTTGGCCTTCAAACAATCGGGCGGCAGCCTGTTTGCGAGGTGTCCCTCAGGGCATGAGACACACCTTCCGGCGTGACCGCAAACACACTGCCGCCCGCAACAAGTCCTTTCGCGTCGCTACCCGGCGACCTTTTCGGCGACGAGGTCGCCGACCTGGCTGGTGGAGTAGCCCATCTTCCCGGCGGCCAGGCTCTTGAGCTTGTTCGCGGTCACGTACATCACCGCCTTCTCGATGGTGTCGGCGGCCTTCTCTTGGCCCAGCGTCGCCAGCATCATCTGCGCCGAGCAGATGGCGGCCAGCGGGTTGATCACGCCCTTGCCGGTGTACTTCGGGGCGCTGCCGCCGATAGGCTCGAACATGCTGACGCCCTCCGGGTTGATATTGCCGCCGGCAGCGATGCCCATGCCGCCCTGCGTGATGGCGCCGAGGTCGGTGATGATGTCGCCGAACAGGTTGCCCGTGACGATCACGTCGAACCACTCGGGGTTCTTCACCATCCACATGCACGTCGCGTCGACGTGATAGTACTCGCGCGTGATGTCAGGATACTCGGCCTTGCCGATCTCATGGAAGGCCCGCTCCCACAGGTCGTAGATGTACGTCAGCACGTTGGTCTTGCCGCACAGCGCCAGCGTGTTCTTGTCGCCTTTGCCCCGGGCCTTCTTGCCGTGCTTGCGGGCATATTCGAAGGCGTACCGCAGGCAGCGATCGACCTGATGACGCGAGTAGACGGCCGTCTGCACGGCCACCTCGTGCGGTGTGCCCTTCATCGTGAAGCCGCCGGTGCCCGTGTACGCGTCGCCGGTGTTCTCGCGGACTACCACGTAGTCGATCTCGTTGGGGCCCTTGTTCTTCAGCGGGCACTCCACGCCCGGATAAAGCCGGACCGGACGCAGGTTGATGTACTGGTCCAACGCGAAACGGGCCTTCAGCAGAATGCCCTTCTCCAGGATGCCCGGCGCGACGTCCGGGTGGCCGATGGCCCCCAGCAAGATCGCATCGAACTTCCGCAACTCCTCGACGGCGCTGTCGGGCAGCGTCTCGCCCGTTCGCTTGTATCGTTCGCCGCCGAAATCGAATTCGGTCAGATCGACCTGGAAGCCGAACTTCGTCGCGGCGGTCTTCAGCACCTTCACGGCCTCGGCCGTCACTTCCGGCCCCGTCCCGTCTCCGGGCATCACTGCAATCTTGTACACCTTCGGTTCTCCTTCTTTCACAATGTCAAACGTACTTCGATGGGATTTCAGACTCCATGATTCGGGTTTGGCGTGGGCATGGCCGCCCCGACCTTGTTGCGCCATTCGTGCAGCATCCGGCGAAGCTCAGCGGCCTTCTCGGGCATTGCCCCGGACAGGTCCTTCTTTTCGCCGAGATCGTCGCGCAGATTATACAGTTCCACGCGATGATCCTCATAGAACTCGATCAACTTATAGTCGCCCAGCCGGATTGCTCCGCCGGGCGAGCCGCCCTGGTTGCCGTAGTGTGGATAATGCCAGTACAACGCGCGGTCCTTCTGCGGGCCCTGCTGCCGCAGCAGGGCGACCATGCTGCGACCATCCAGGTGCTGCTGCGGCGCCGCAGGCAGACCCGCTATTTCCAGCATGGTCGGATAGAAGTCCGTGCTGATCACCGGCTCTTCGCACACGCTGCCCGCCCGGACCTGTGCGGGCCAGCGAACGATCATCGGTTCGCGAATCCCGCCCTCATATAGCCATCCTTTGCCCGCCCGCAGCGGCAGATTGCACGTTGGATGGCCCTCCGAGGTCGCCAGCCCGCCGTTGTCAGACATGAAGAAAACGACGGTGTTCTGCGTCAGATCGAGCCGGTCCAGCGCGTCGAGCACCTTGCCCACGGCCTGGTCCATCGCCTCGACCATGCCCGCGTAGACCGCGTGATCCTGCACGAGCCGGACCTCTCGGTCGCCTTCCTTGCCCCAGGCCGGGCCATCGTGCGTCACGGTCCTGGCCTTCGCTTCGTACTTGGCCTTGAGGTCCTCTCTGGCCATCAGGGGCGTGTGCACCGAATAGAACGCCAGGTACGCCAGGAAAGGCCCATCCCGATGTTCCTCGATGAACTTGCACGTCTCCGTCGCCAGCCGGTCGGGCAAGTGCTCGCCGTCGGGCCCATCGGGCAGTCGCGGGTTGCCGTACGGCGAGAAGTATCGCTTGCCGCCGTAAGGTCCGCCCCGGTCATGTCCGCCCTTGTTCACGTCGAAGCCCTGGTCTTCCGGCCAGAATCCCTCCGGCCCCAGGTGCCACTTGCCCGCGAACAACGTTGCATACCCATGCTGCCTCAAGGCCTCGGCGACAGTCACTTCCTCCAGCGGCACCCGGTCGCGATAGCGCGCGGGCAGGAGCGGCTTGTTCCGCGTCCAGTGCTTCTGTACGGTGTCCGGCTGCGGCGCGCCGAAATAGTCGGTCGTCCGAAGCCGGGCCGGATATTTGCCCGTCATGATGCTGGCCCGCGTCGGCGAACACACCGGGCAGGCGGCGTAGGCGTTGGTGAAGCGTATCCCCGTTGCCGCCAGCCGATCCACGTTTGGCGTTTCGTAGAACTTGCTGCCATAGCAGCCCAAATCCGTCCAGCCCAGATCGTCGACGAGAAGGAACACGAAGTTCGGCCTTCGCGGCCCGCTGCTGTCTGCCAGCGCGCGCGATACGCCGCAGGCCGGCAACAGTGCGGCCGTTCCCAGAGCTCTCAGAAAATCGCGTCGGTTCATAGGCACCTGTCGCTCTTACGGGGCGAAGCGGATTCCCTTTGCGCGTTCGATGGTGAAATGGCCTTCATTCGGACTGCGGACGAGCGCGCCGTTGATGCGCAGGTTCTCGATCGTGACGTTCTGCACGCTGTGCTCGTCGTTGTCGTAGCCGACCAGGAACGAGACGGGCGGCTTATCTGCGGTCACGTCGATGTCTTTGAAGTGCACGTTGCGGATGCGTCCTCGCCTGGCCGCGTACGTGCTCAGTTCGTCGTCCGTTACGAACATCCACTGCCCGAGCGGGCTGCGCTTGCGATCCGGGTTCTGCCGATGATATTCCTGGGGACAATCTCCGCTGTAGATCGACAGGCCGATGCGAAACTCGATCAGCTTATCGCGCGAGTCCTCCACGCGGATGTCCTCGAAGCGGATGTTCTCAACGGTGGCCCAGTCCCCGTTGTGGATCGTAAAGGTGCCGCCGCGCTCGACGTGGATGATGTCGCAATCCTTGAACACGATGTCGCGAACGGACTCGGTCTGGAGCTCGAAGCCGATCTCCATAGCGTTGCCCCATTCGGCGTTCCACAGCACGGAATTGACGACCGCGACCTTCCGGACGTCGCGCAGGCCGCTCTCGCCGCCCTCGAAATACGCCGGCGAGGCCTTGACCGCAATACAGTCGTCCTTCGTTCGCAGGAACGAATCGGAGACCGTCAGGTTGTGACAACCGACGATATCGACGCCGTCGTCGTTATCACGCCAGCCGACGATCTTGACGTTGTCGATCTTTACGTTGTCCGACCGGATCGGCACCACGGTCCAGCCGTAACTGCCGAGGATCACGATGCCGCTCACTTCGACGCCGGTGCACCTGGAGAACTTGAGCATCTGCGTCTTGGTGTCGCGATGCGTGCCGTCCAGAACACCATACCCGGCCACACGCACATTCCTGGCGTTCTCGGCCCGCACGCGGCCGCGCACCACGGCGCCGCCGGCAATGTAGAGCATTTCGCCGCTGGTCAGGATGATCTCGCCGACATCGTAAACCTTGCCCGGCCCGAAGTAGTGCATCCGCTCGTGGTCCGGCTTCGGGGTCTTCTTCTCGGGCGGATTGGCGAACAGAAACAGCGGCCGCTCGATGTCCCCATCCAGCTCGATGCTCAGTTGGCACGGACGTTCCAGGTCGAAATGGATCGTTCCATCCTCGACGGTGAAGCTCACGTTGCGGCTTTTGGGCCGGATGTCCACCCTCGCGAACTCCTTCTGAGGCGTCACCGAAACGCGCACCTTTCCTCTGAACGAGAAAGTGCAGAAGGCCGCAATCGCCGAGTCGTGGACGAACTGCGCCTGGCCGTCGACCTTCACCTGGAAATCCGAGGCCTGCGGCGCACCTTCCGGCGTTGGGTAGGTCACCACGGCGGCGCGCGCAGGGGCCCAAAGACCCAGCGCCAGCGCTGCGAAGACGAGCGCGGTCCATCGCATGGATCGTCCAAGTCTCGAAGGCATCGATCTCAGCCTTTCAATTCAGCGGCGATCTTGTTCAGCAGGCCGCCGGCGGCGATGATCTCCAGTGCGAAGTCAGGCAGCGGCTGGAACTTGATCTTGCGGCCGTTGGTCTTGTCGTGGATCACGCCGGCGTCGTAGTCGATCTCGACCTCGTCGCCGTCGGTGATCTTGTTTACCGCCTCCGCCGATTCGATCAGGTAGAATCCGCAGTCGATCGCGTTGCGGTAGAAGATCCGCGCGAACGACCGCGCGATCACCGTCTGGACCTTCGCGCCGCGAATCGCCCAGACGGCGTGTTCGCGGCTGGAGCCGCAGCCGAAGTCATCGCCAGCCACCACCACGTCACCCGGCCGGACCTTCTTGACGAAGTTCACGTCGAGATCCTCCAGACAGTGTGTCGCCAACTCTGCCTCCGCGTCCGTATTCAGGTACCGCGCCGGAATGATCTCATCCGTATTGATATGATCCCGCTTGTATACATGTGCCTTGCTCATTCCTCTATCCTCACTTCTGATCGAGTCACCATGGCATGGATATCAAAGATCAAATCGCAAACATCAAAATCACGCGTCCGCAAAATCCGAAATCCGAATATCGAAATCCGAGACAAATCAGAATTCTCAAATATCGAATCCGCAAACGCTATTCGCTCTTCCGGATGATTGAGCCGAAGATATTCATCAACTCTGTGGCCTCTTGTATCAAGTCTTCCCTTCGGGCATCCAGTTTCCGGTCATCGCAGGTATCGACGAGTCTGAGCCAATACCGGCTCTCCTTGGATTCCTTCTTGCAGATCCTGATTCGCATCAGGAAATCCTTCTTACCCAGAGCCTCGTTCGCCTCAATATAGTTCGCCCCGACGGAACCTGACGCCCTGACGAGCTGTTTGCCGTCCTCGATGTTGGCGGTCGTTGGCTTCAGGCTCTTGACGAATTCACGGACGGCGCGCGCAAAGGCAAGCGTCCGGTCTTCCAAATCGTACTGTTTGGGGTTTTGAGCCTTGGTCATTCGAGCTTGTCTCGGATTTCGGTTTTCGATATTCGTATTTTGCTACAGGTGCTTCCTTGGGTCGGCGAGCCGGCCTTCGACGGCGCTGGCGGCGACGGTGGCGGGGCTGGCGAGGTAGACCTCGCTCTTGGGACTGCCCATCCGGCCGACAAAGTTGCGGTTCGTCGTGCTGATGCACTTCTCTCCGGCGGCCAGTACGCCCATGAACCCGCCCAGACACGCGCCGCAGGTCGGCGCCGAGATCACACAGCCGGCGTCGTAGAACACGTCGAACAACCCCTCGTCCGCCGCCTGCTTCCAGATCACCGGCGTGGCCGGCACGACCAGCGTCCGAATCTTCACCTCCTTGCCCTTGAGGACGCCGGCGGCGATCCGAAGGTCTTCGATGCGACCGTTCGTGCAACTGCCGATGTACGCCTGGTCCATGGCCATGCCGGCGCAGTTCCCGATGGCAACCCCGCCGCTGGGTAGGTGCGGCAGAGCCACCATCGGTTCGATCGCCGAGCAGTCGAATTCCTCGACCGCCGCATAGTCCGCGTCGTCGTCGGAGGCAACGGCGGTGTAGTCCTGTTTGCCCTTCAACCGCCCGTCGAGATAGGCCTTCGTGACATCGTCGAACCCGATGATGCCGTTCTTGGCCCCGGCCTCGATGGCCATGTTCGTGATCGTCATGCGCGCTTCCATCGACATCTTGGCCAGCGCCGGCCCGACGAACTCCATCGCCTTGTAGAGCGCGCCGTCCGTGCCGATCCGCGCGATCACCGTCAGGATCACGTCCTTGCTGTACACGCCGGACCGCAGCGAGCCGTTCAAAACGAATTTCATCGACGCGGGCACGCGGAACCAGAGCCGGCCCGTTGCGATCGAGGCCGCCAGGTCGGTCGAGCCGATCCCGGTGCTGAAGGCGGCCAGGGCGCCGTAGGTGCACGTGTGCGAATCGCCGCCCACAATCACCTCGCCCGGGCGGATGTGTCCCTGCTCGGGCAGCAGTGCGTGGCAGACGCCCGCCCGGCCCAGCTTGTAGTAGTACTTGATCTTGTGCTGCTTCGCCCACGCGTCCAGACGCTTGTGCAGTTCGGCGCTCTTGACGTCCTTGGGCGGCTGGAAGTGGTCCGGCGTCACGACGATCTTCTCCGGATCGAACACGCGGTCGATGCCGCGCTCGACCAGCATCGAGATCGCCGGAGGCGTCGTTACATCGTGACACATCACCACGTCGATGTTCGCATCCACCAGTTGCCCGGGCGTCACTTTCCTGTGTCCGCTGGCCCGCGCGAAGATCTTCTCCGTTATCGTCATTCCCATGATGTAGATTCCTTTTTCTTTCGGCTGAAGCTATGCGTTTGTCGTCGCCTGGCCGTTGGCCTGCTGGACGGCGGTCATCCGGTTGATGGCGTCGACGTAGGCCTTGGCGCTGGCTTCGATGATGTCGGTGGAGACGCCGCGGCCGATGAACGTCCGTCCGGCCTCGACGATCCGAACCGTCGCTTCGCCCAGCGCGTCCTTGCCTCCCGTGACGGCGCGGATGGAATAGTTCTCCAGCTTGGGCGACAGGCCGGTAGCCTCGCGGATCGCCTCGTACGCCGCATCGACCGGGCCGTCGCCGCAGGCGGCCGCCAGCCGTTCCTGGTCCGCGATCTTCATCCGCACGCTGGCGGTCGGCAACGTGCCGGTGCCGCACGCGACGTGCAGGTATTTCAGCTCGTACACCTGCGACACCACGCGGACCTCATCGTTGATGATCGCGGCGACGTCCTCGTCGAACACTTCCTTCTTCTTGTCGGCGATTTCGAGGAACCGCGCGTAGGCCTGTTCGACCTCCTCCTTGGTGAGCTTATAACCAAGCTGTCGACAGCGGTCGGCAAATCCGTGCCGGCCGGTGTGACGTCCGAGCACCATGCGCGACCCGCCCAGCCCGATCGTCTCCGGCGTCATGATCTCATAGGTGCTGCGCTCCTTGAGGATCCCGTCCACGTGGATGCCCGACTCGTGCGCGAACGCGTTGGCGCCGACGATGGCCTTGTTGGGCTGGATCACGAATCCGGTCAATTGGGACACCAACTGGCTGGTGCGATAGATTTCCTTCGTGTTGATGTTTGTGTTCAGCCCGTTGGCACTGCCGTCGGCGAAGAAGTTGGCGCGGGTGTGGATCGCCATGACGATTTCTTCGAGCGCGGCGTTTCCGGCCCGCTCGCCGAGCCCGTTGACGGCGACCTCGACCTGCCGGGCCCCGCTGCGCACGCCCGCCAGCGAATTGGCGACCGCCAGACCGAGGTCGTTGTGACAGTGCGTGCTGATGACGCACTTGTCGATGCCCGGGACCTTGCTCTTGAGCTGGGCGATGAGCTGGCCGTATTCGTACGGCAGCATGTAGCCGACGGTGTCCGGGATGTTCAACGTGGTGGCGCCGGCTTCGATCACGGCGGCCAGGATCTCGATGAGGAAGGGGACTTCGCTGCGTCCAGCGTCCTCCGGCGAGAATTCCACGTCATCGACGAACTGCCGGGCGCACTGGATCGCAGCCACCGCCATCTTCACCACCTCGTCGGGCTTCTTGTTGAGCTTGTGCTTCATGTGGATCGGCGAAGTCGCGATGAAGGTGTGGATGCGCCTCCTCTTGGCCGGTGCGACGGCCTTGCCCGCGGCTTCGATGTCCACGTCCTTTGCTCGCGCAAGTCCTGCAATGACAGGACCTTGCACCTGTTCTGCCACGAGCCGCGTCGCCTCGAACTGTGCCGGCGAGGAGACCGGGAAGCCCGCCTCGATGATGTCGACCCCGAGGGCGGCCAGTTGCTGGGCGATCTCGAGCTTCTGCGGGATCGAGAGCGAGGCACCGGGCGATTGTTCGCCGTCACGTAACGTCGTGTCGAAGATGAAGACTTTGTCGTCAGGCATAGTAGTTCTCCGGAAAATCATTTCGAGCCGCCGGCATTATGCCGCAACAGCGGCCGAAATGCTACGGTTTTGCGTAAGATTGGGGACTGCAACGAGTTGTGGTGGTTCTGTTGTATGCGCCTTAGCGGCGCAGGATCAGGGCGATCAGGCCGATGCGGCCGTTGAGGATGGAACGAATTGTGCCCTTCGTGGTACCCATAGATCATTCAAGTATACATATCGGCCGCCCGGATGCAAGACTTTTCCAGAAGAATCCTGCAATTATCTCCAGATTGGTCCCGGCGGCGCGTCACTGGAGGGATTTCCAGGGGTCTTCGACGTCGACTTGTGCGGCGGTCGCGGTGATCTGGCGCTGCGTGGGCAGGGGAGTCATCGGCACTGTCAGGATCAGCGAGGTCTTGCCCGGCCGGCGCCACTGCCACTTGTCACGGGGTGGGACCACCACGCCTTCGACGATCATGGTTCCAGCCATCGTCTTGTAGACGCTCGGATCGGCCACGCGGATCGGAGCGGTCGATCTCGCCACCGACAGCGTGAAGACAACGCCGGCGGCGGCGATCTTGTTGAAGTTGAACTCGCGCGTCACGCCGTTGTAGAGGACCACGTCGATCCAGGCGCCCTCGTCGTCGCGCCCCGTCTCCATGCGGACCGGCAGTTCGTCAATCTGGGCGCCGTGGACGCAGAATCGCGCCTCCATCGTGCCGGACTCGACGTTGACCGGATCGCCGACTTGCACCTGAGCGGGCAGCTTCAGGCTGCCGATCGCTCCTTCGAATTGCAGCCGCATCCGAAGGTCGCGGGCCTGGATCGTGCCGTTGGCGATGCGGTCGAGCGAGATGTGGGTGTCACCCCGGTCGGTGGCGAAGAGAACCGCGCTGAGCAGTTCGGCGCCGTCCTGGATCGTGAAGATGCTCGCGGAGGCGTAGTCGTAGCCATCGTGCAGAAAGCGGATGCGCATCGCCGCCGGGCCGGAGGCGGTGTTCCAATACGCCACGAGCGGCCTTCGCTGGTTCCAGAGATCGCCGCAGTTGACCGAGCTGATCGTGAAATCCGGATGCAGGTACGTCCGCCCGATCACGTCGTGCTCGCCCTGCGGATTCAGAACGAACGTCTCGATCTCTTCGCGGGCCTCGGCCAGTGATGTGAAGTAGGGCAGCAGGTCCTCGGGACATGCCAGAGGGATGCGGTGGGCGTCGATGGATTCATACGCCTGGGCCTCGGACATGTAACTCACTCTTCCTCTGGTTCCTTGCTGGATGAAGGCCAGGACGCTCGGGCGCAGCAACGTTGCATAGGATCGGCTGTGCGGTCCGGCCCACTGCTTCGTCGGCGCGTGAAAACGCCGGGCCAGATGGTACCAGGCGAAACCGTGAAGGTCCTCGGTCAGACGCCTGCACTCAGGGTCTTTGACGTGGGCCAGGATGCGGGTCAGCTCGCTGATCACCACGACGGTGTACGTGGGGCTGTTGTACTCGCTGAACGAACCTTTCTGCTCGGTGTAGTTGTGGAATCGCTGGAGGCGCTGCCTGCCGTAGTCGAACAGGGCGCTGTCTTTGAATCGCTCGCCGGCGACGAGTGTGACATACGTCCCCATGATCGCGATGTTGGTGTAGCCGGGCCCGACGTTGCGCCGCTGGATGGAACGGGCGGCGTGCAGGATCGACTCTCGCACCTTCTCCTGCAACGGTCCGGGCAGGCGGTCCATGTGGTCGATCGCCACCTGGAGCAGTTGCGTGCCGCAGAAGTCGGCCCAGTTCCAGTCGGGCGGCGACATCTGATCGAGCGGCTCTTCGAGGAACCACGACCAGATGCCGTAGGTGCGGCTGTCGGGGTCCTGGTCCTGAAGATCGGTCACGCGGTCGAGAATCTGCTCGGCCCGCTCCAGACGGTTGGGGTCGCCCGCATCGAGCAGAGCCACCGCGTAGACCAGCGAATCGCGGGTGCGGTGGACCGTACCGGATTCGAGCGTCGTGTGGTAGCCCGGCGACGAGAACGGCCCCGCCAGCATCCTCGCGGTCCCGTCGTAGCTTTGATCCTGCGCCGCCAGGGCCTTGAGAAAGCCCTCGCGGCGCGCCGACGTCGGGAAGAAATCGGCGCCAAGGCACGAAGCCAGGTGCGCTGCCACGATCAGTCCGATCCACCCAATCTGTCGGCGTATCATGCAGGAGCCTCCTTCTGTCGTATCCGAGTGATTGGCCACGGCCCTATGATACGTCGCTTCGTCATCCCGATCCAGCCTTTGTCGTGTTGGCGGCAATCTGTGGCAGACTTGTTCTGCATCGGTTCGGCGCGTATAATGGCGCGCAGGAATGAACGTATGAATCCAGCCGCACTCAGGGAGATGTGATTTGACGACCGAGCGAATGGAAAACCCGCAAGTGACGCCGCTCAAGCGGAACCTCCAGAACGTCATCTTCGGCAAGAGCGACAGCATCGACGTGATGGTCGTTGCGCTGCTGGCAGGCGGCTCCGTCCTGATCGAAGATGTGCCGGGGGTAGGCAAGACCACGCTGGCCAAGGCGCTGGCGCGGAGCATCGATGCCAAGTATCGGCGGATTCAATTTACCCCCGACCTGCTGCCGGCTGATATCCTCGGCTCGTCCATCTACAACCCCGTCAGTGGCGATTTCCGCTTCGATCCGGGCCCGATCTTCTGCAACATCCTGCTGGCCGACGAGATCAACCGCGCCTCGCCTCGAACGCAGTCGGCTCTGCTCGAAGCGATGAACGAGAACCAGACGACCATCGAGGGCCAGTGCCGCCCGCTGGCCCGGCCGTTCATGGTCATCGCGACGGAGAACCCTATCGAGTTCCACGGGACCTACCCGCTGCCGGAGGCGCAACTGGACCGCTTCCTGGTCCGGCTGGCGATCGGGTATCCGACGGCGGAGGTCGAGGTCGACATCCTCAAGTCGCACGCGAACCGCGAGCCGCTGGATTCCATCGAGCCGGTGATGGGTCTGGACCAGGTCCGCGGGATTCAGGAAGAGGTGGCGAACGTGCACGTCGACGATGCGATCCTCGAGTACATCGTCGAGATCGTCCACGCGACGCGGAACGACAGCCGGCTCCAGTTGGGCGTCAGCACGCGCGGGACCCTGATGCTCTCTCTCGCCGCCCGGGCCAGAGCCTACGCGCTGAATCGCGCGTTCGTGATTCCCGACGACGTGTCGTGGAGCCTTCCGCACGTGCTGCCGCATCGCCTGCTGCTGACCGCCAAGGCGCAGCACGGCGGCGCGACCGCCCAGCAGATCGTTGCGGAGATCCTGGGGCGGATCAAGGTTCCGGTGTAGGACAGGCACTCGATATGGCCGCCACCCGTACGAGAATGCGTCTTGGCGTGACCGAAGCGGGACGGATGCTTCTGATGGGGACGGTGTTCTTCGGCCTGGCGGCGCAGCTCGTTCCGGCTTTCGGCGTTCTCTCGGCGCTGATCGTGGTCCTGCTGACGGTCCTGGCCGTCGGCTTCGTTCTGCGGCCCCGGATCGAGGTGACCGCCCACCTTCCCGATTACGTCGTGGCAGGGCAGGACGCCCAGTTTCGCTACACACTCAAGAATGTGGCGCGCGTTCCGGCCTACGATCTGCACGTCCGTTTCGTCGGGTTGCCCCAGACGATCGAACAGGTGGGCGGCGCCCAGATGGTTGCACGTCTGGGGCCGGGCGAGTCGACGGAGGTGGCCGTCACGATGCGGGCCCGACGACGGGGCAACCATCTGATCCCGTTGCCGATGTGCCAGTCGAGCTTCCCGTTCAACCTGCTTGTCTTCGGCTCGCATCGCAAAGACAAAGGGACGCTCACGGTTCTGCCGGTGTTCTACCAGCTCCAGATGCGTCTGGCGCGTCTGAGCGGTCAGGGGCGCAGTGGCGTGGCCGGATTCGCCGGAAGGGCGGAGGTCTCCCCCGAGTATGCGGGCAACCGTCCGTTCCTGCCGGGCGATTCGCCGCGACGGATCGACACCCGCGCCTGGGCGCGCCTGTCCGTTCCGGCGACCAAGGAGTACCACAACGACGCCGACCGCTGTGCGGCGCTGGTGCTGGACACGCGAATCCGTCCCGACAGGAAGAGAACGGGCGACGAGGAGATCCCGGAACTCGAAGCCGCAGTGTCTCTTTGCGCCTCCATCGCCTTCAGCATCCAGCGGGACTGCCTCGTCGAGTGGTTCCTGGCCGGGCCCGAACTGCACGATTTCACGGTGTCGCGAGGCCGGCCGGCCCTTGGCGCGCGGGCAGGACGCGCGCGGCAGGGGGCGCGTGTCGAGGCGATCCACGAGATCCTGGCGACCGTGGCACCGGCGGAAAACTACGACCTGGACCGGACCGCGGCCGCACTGACAAGCCATTTCCATCGTATTTCTGAGGTCGTCTTCATTCTGTTGCGACCGGACCGGGCGTATCTGGACCTGTTGGGATTGGCCGCCGCATCCCGTTGCCATTGCAGCGTGTATCGGGTGGCCGAGGCCGACGCCCGGAGCTCCGAGAGCGACGCGCTGCCGGGCGATTCGGTAACGCTGCTGTCGCCCGAGGATATCCTGACCGGCCGCCTGGGGCCCTTATGAAGCCGCAGAAGATCATTGCCGTCATCATGGTTCTGGCCAGCTCGGCGGTCACCGCCTGGGCCTCGGTGGATATCGCGTACCCGGCGATTCTCTGCATGCTGGGTCTGCTGGGCCTGTCGCGAAGGTTCACGTGGAACTTCAAGCCCGAGCGGCGGATCATCACGTCGCTGCTCATGCTGGTTCTGGCGATCTTCTTCGCCCTTCACTACAGCTATACGCGTCCGCACAGTTGGGTGGCGCACGAATTGGCCATGAGTCTGGCCTGGCAGACGGTCGCCCGGTACTTTCTGGCCGGCATGATCCTGATGCTCTTTCTCGGATCGCCGCGCCAGCTTCCGGCCTCGTTGGGGCTCTTTCACCTGGCCAGCACGATCTGCGCCGGCCAGGTCCTGCTGCTGAACGACCGATTCATCGCCTTTCGTCTGCTGGAGCTGTTCTCGGCAGTCCTCGTGGTGCTCTACGCCGCCACTACGTGCGGCCCGGCCCCCCTGGAACTCCGGCCGGATGCGCTGCGGCCCCGTGAGGATGCCAGGCTCATCGTCGCATGCCGTCGCAGGATGCCGAGATGGGCCGCCAGCGCGCTGATCCTCGTGGTGGCCGCCAACGCCGGATGGATCATCAGCTCGATTCTCTATCGGCACGTCGAGCTGCTCGAGTACCTGCCCGCCTGGTTCGGAAAGCAGGTGATCAACATGGACTCGACGACGGCCGACGCGGCGCGCATCGCGTTTTCGACCACGGGCCGCCTGTCGAGCCTGGCGTCGGTCCTCGAAGAGCAGGATACGACGGTGGTCCTGGAGATCGAGAGCGAACAGTCGCCCGGCTATCTGCGCGGCCGCGCGTTCGAGGTGTACCGTCAGTCTCAGTGGCACGATCTGTCATATCAGGAAGCCGTCTTTCCCCAGCCGGGCAACCTGTATATTTCGAGCCGCACGAACATCTTCCGGCTGCACGAGGAGGACGCCTCGGGCGTCGAGACGATGATGATTCGGCACGCGCTTCAGTTCGACGATGCGGCGTTCGCGCCTCTGGACCTGTCGTATGTCGAAGCACCGTTCAAACTGTTGCTGCGCGATGACGATGACATCATCTACACTCCGAAACTGGCGCGGGGCAAGCGGTATCGGGTCGCCTGCCTTTCGACGCCGAGGCCCGTTCCGCCGCAAGGGATGCAACGGAGCCGGTCCCTGGATGTGCCCGCCTCGCTCGATCCGCGTGTCGAGCAGCTTGCGAATCGGATCTTCTCCGGCTGCGACAGCACCGCCGAGAAGATCGCGGCCGTCGTTCGACACTTCCAGAAGAACTACACCTATGCGTACGACCCGCAGATTTCCGCCGGCCGCGACAGGTTGACGAGTTTTCTGCTTGAGGGCTCCCAAGGCTACTGCGAGTACTTCGCCTCCGGTGCCGCCATCCTGCTGCGCCTGGCGGGCGTGCCCACGCGGTACGTCGTCGGGTTCCTCGTCACAGAACGGGACAGCCGCACCCGTGCCTGGATCGCGCGGAACATGGACGCGCATGCCTGGGTCGAGGCGTGGGACGAACAGGAGAATCGATGGGTAACGGTCGAAGCGACGGCGCAGAGCAGCGACGCCGCCGCGGCCGCCGAAGAACGAGCGGATGCTTCCGGCGACGCGACGAGCGTATGGCTGGGGCAGTTCCTTCATGCCTTGTACGAGTACGGCCTCCTCGGCGCGTTGAGCTGGTTGTTCACGTACCACGGTGGATCGATCTCGCTGCTGGCGCTGGCGGTGCTTTCGGTGGTGGCGCTGTGGTGGGGTCTGTCGCGACGCTGTCGAAGGACGGCGGGACCGAGTGCGTCACGATATGGTGGCGACCCTTCGGTTGCCGCGCTGCACCGGATGCTGGCCCGAATGGATCGCAGGCTCGGGGCCCTCGGCGTCCGGCGCCCGCTGACGGAGACGCTGCACGCCTTCGCCGGCCGGCTGCGCATCCAGGATTCAGGCAGGGCCGAAAGCCATCGGGACTGGGCGCGGGTGTCGGATTGGTACGTCGAGTACGCCAACCTGCGGTACGGCGGGGCGGTCCGCTCCGAACACGTCGAATCGCTCCGGCAGCGCGCCAGGGGATTGCAGAAGTCCCTCTAATCGTACCGGAGCCATCACTTCAGGAGCGGCAGGGCGATCGGGTAGCGCCAGGTCCGGCCCCGATTGGCCCTCAGCGTCCCCACGAGGATCAGAACGAGGTGAGCCAGGCTCAGCAACCACAGCAGGATGAACCCGATCCTGAGCACGCATAGCGCCGCCGAAACCGCACTGTAGATCAGCAGCGAGATCTGGTAGTTCATGGCCTCGCGTCCGTGCTCATCCACGAACCGGTGCTTGTCCCTTTCGATCAGCCAGATGACCAGCGGGCCGAAGAAGCCGACTGCACCGAGGATGTGGCACAGCATCGCCATATTCCGCGCGTCCTGAGAGGTCTCCGTCTGCTGCCCTGTGTCTGCGTCGTAGCCGGAAGAGGACGTTGCCTGCGACCATCGGGAACCGCTTTCTTCTGCCATGATTCGACTCCTGCTCTGCACGCCGTGAAAACCGTTACGGCTTTATAGCAAAGGCCTTACGCTCGGTCAAGACGGAAATGCGCAAGGCCGGCAGCGTGGTCCTACGGCCGAGGGCCGGCGCCGCTGACGTCAATCGGCTCGATGCCCAGGACCCGTGCGGGTGAATCGGCTGCGAACTCCACCTTGCCGTGGCGAAAGGCGGTCAGCTTCGGGTCCGCCAGGACGTTGGCCGCCTCGGGCTGCATCTCGTACGCACCTGTCTGTGTGTACTGATCGAGCTTCTTGCACTCGACCTGGCCCGCAGCGCTGTAGAGGACGTTGCCCGCCAGGGTGGTGATGCCCTCGCGGTTGTCGAACACGATTTTGCCCTTGGCCCAGAGGATGTTCTTCTCGAAGCGGTAGTCGGACGACTTGGGCCAGGTCAGGCGCAGGTCACCGTCGTTGACGAAGACATTGTTGCGGATCGTGTTGCCCCTGGCCATGTGGTTGTGGGAGGGACGCACGACGTTGACGGACAGGTTGCCCTCGACGACGCAGCCCTCCGACTGTTCGTCGAGGTAGTAGGCCGAGGCGCCGTAGCCGCCCGTGTCGATGATGTCGTGGATGTAGTTGCCGCGCAGGATGAGGTTCTTGCCGCCGAAGCAGTAGATGCCGCCGCCGTCGTGGAGTTCGAGCATGGCGTCGTGGATCCGGTTGGCCTCGATCACGTTGTTTTCGCCGCCGCAGGTAACCGCCGAGTACGGAGCATGGTGCACGTGGTTATGGGCGAGCAGCGAGTCCTTGCCTCCGCCGGTCAGGGCGATCGCGCTGGGGTACGTCAGGCCCACGTCGTGGATGTGGTTGTCAGATATCTCCAGCTCGGTGCCGCCGAAGCGGATGCCGCAGGCCCCGACGTGGTGGACGTGACATCGTTGGATTCTCAGGTTCGTGCCCGTCGTCTTGATGCCCTGTCCGCCGACGTTGACAATCTCGAGGTCGCGGAAGGCACAATTCTCCGCTCCGCTGACCGACAGCGCGCCGTCGAAGAGGCCCGCGCCGAAGCCGCCGGCCTTGAGCGGGGTGGTGGTCGCCGAGAGCGTCAGTCCTTTCAGGGTGATGTCCCGAACGGGCCGGTCCCGGCGGCCCTGAATCCGGAGGATCGACTCGACGGCCGGCGCTAAGACCTTCGCCTGGCTCATGTCCTCGCCGGGCAGGGGCCAGTAGACCACCTTGCCCGCGGTGCGGTCAAGATACCACTGTCCGGGCTCGGTCAAGCCCTCGCGGACGTTCCAGACGACGTAGGTCTTGACGCCGAACGCGCCGGCCGGGTGCCCCGTCGGGCTGGAGAACGTCAGCGTATGCGTGGCGGTATCGATCGCTGCGATGCCCACCATCGAGTCGTCCCACATGTGGTAGACGGTGATCTCGGCGTTCCGGATATCGAGCCACGGGCCCAGGTCCTCGGGTCGGTACTTCATCGTAGTCAGCTCGATCCCGGTGGGCTTGCGCTTCCAGCCGCCCCCGGTGGTGCTCATCCACGGCACGTCGAAGACGCTGCGATGCTCGAAACGGCCTTCCTTTGGCAGCCTAGCCCGGGGGCAGTAGCGACCGTTGACGATCAGCGCGCGGAAGTCCCATTGGCCCTCTTTGACGCCGGGCAGTGTTGCGGCGTAGAAGTCCGGGCCGTCTTTCTGCCATCCGGTGACCATGCGGCCGCCGTACAGCGTTACATCGGTGCTGGCCGTGGCCTCGATTGTCAGCCCGTTGTTCCTGTCGGTCAGAACGATGGGTTCATCGATGTAGTACTCGCCCGCCTGGACGACAATCCGCCGCGGCGCCTCGGTCCCCAGCGTGCGAGCCGCCCGGCACGCGGCGCCCAGCGTCGCCAACGGTCCGTCCGTGCGATCCGTGTTGGGCCGCGTCGCCCGGCCCGACCAGGCGTCGTTGCCGTTCGGCGCCACGTACAACGTCGCGGCTTCAGCGCCACAAGTTCGACCGGTCACAAGGGCGGTCAACACCAAGACGGCTGTCAGGGTCACAAGGGTTCTGCTCATCTCTATCACTCCTCTGAGATCGAATCACCGATTCTATGCCGGTCGCTGTGTCCGGTCATTCTAACCTACTCGACGGTCCGGTGAAACGCCTCGCTCACGATTGCGGGCTTGCCGTCGAAAGACGTTTGCCAAACGGGTGGTCGCGCGTCTATAGTGTAGCCATGTCGGCTTCCGGGAACATTGGCATCGCTCTGGGTCTGACGCTGCTGGCCGGCCTTTCGACCGGGATCGGCAGCGCCATCGCCTATTTCATCAAGCGCCCCAAGATCGTCTACCTTGCCTTTGCGCTGGGTCTGTCGGGCGGCGTGATGATCTACATCTCGTTCATGGAGTTGCTCCCCGATGCGATGGAGACGATGGGCGAGGCCTGGGCGCTGCTGGTGTTCTTCCTCGGCATCGGCGTCATGGCCCTGGTCGATCTGGTGATCCCCGAACCGGAGAATCCCCACAACTTCGAGGACATGGACGAGCCGAGGGTCGCTCACGGCAGTCACAAGCTCATGCGCACCGGCGTGTTCACCGCGCTGGCGATCGGGGTGCACAATTTCCCGGAGGGACTGGCGACGTTCGCGGCGGCGCTGAGCGACGTGAAGCTGGGCGCGTTCATCGCCCTTGCGATCGCGATCCATAACATCCCCGAAGGGATCGCGGTGTCGGTCCCGGTCTTTTACGCAACCGGCAGCCGGAAAAAGGCGTTCCTCTACTCGTTTCTCTCCGGCGTCTCCGAGCCGGTCGGCGCGCTGCTGGGCGTGGTCGTGCTCATGCCCTTCCTGACGCCGACGGTGCTGGCCGGCACACTGGCCTTTGTGGCGGGAGTGATGATCTACATCGCGCTCGACGAGCTGCTGCCGACTGCCCACCGCTACGGCCACGGCCACCTCGTCATCGGCGGGATCGTCTTCGGTATGCTGGTCATGGCCCTGAGCCTGCTGATGCTCTGAACGCCGAGGGTATAGGTCCTATCCGTCCCAGGGGTCCTATGGTGTCGAGTTGCGCGAGCTACGCGTACGCATGTCCGCAGTTGTCGCAGAATTTCGCGTCTGCGTCGTTCAGTTCGCGGCATTGCGGGCAGGGCTTGCTCTTGGCCATCGCTTGGCCGCACTGGTTGCAGAATCTGGCGCCGGCGTCATTGAGTGCGTTGCACTTGTGGCAGCGGATCTTCGTTGCCGCGCCGCCGGGACCGAGTCCACCATCCTTGAGCCCCTGCCCGATGGCACCCGCCACCGTCTTGATTCCCTCACGCGTGCCGTCGGCCATATAGTTGAACGTGTCCTTGGCGGGCGGCGCTGCCTCCTGGGCCATGTACCGTATGAATTTGCCCAGATAGCCGAGCTTCGTCAGCATGAGGCCAACACCCAGCAGTGCCAGCCCGACAAGCGCGCACCAGAAATATTCGGGCGGTCCGCCTCCGCCGAAGGCGCGGAAGAAGTCCACGAAACCAACTGCGGTGAGCCCCAGGCCGAGTAGCGCCAGCAACGGCCCGACGCTGCGCAGCACGTTTCGTGTGCTCGAATGGCCGGGATCGATTTGCCTCTCATCCATGTGTCTGCCGCTCCTCTCTCTGGTCCGTGATTCAGCTCGTCGTGGTGGTCGCCGGCTGGATCACCGACGCGGCGGCCTTGATCACGCCGGCGATGTCGGCCAGGTTCGACGGGATGATCATCGTGTTGTTGGTCTTGGCCAGCTTGCCGAACTCGCCGAGATACTGCTCGGCGATCCGCAGGTTGACCGCTGCGGCGCCGCCCTTGTCACTGATGGCGGCGGCGATCTTGCGGATGCCCTCGGCGGTCGCTTCGGCGACGCGCTGGATCTCGACCGCGCGGCCTTCGGCCTCGTTGATGCGCTTCTGCTTCTCGCCCTCGGAGCGGGCGATCATCTCCTGCCGGTCGCCCTCGGCGCGGTTGATCTTGGCCTGCCGGTCGCCCTCGGAGACCGCGATCTCGGCGCGCTTCTCGCGCTCGGCGCGCATCTGCTTTTCCATGGCGTCCTTGATGCTCTGCGGCGGCAGGATGTTCTTCACCTCGTACCGCGTGACCTTGATCCCCCACGGCTCGGACGCCTTGTCCACCGCGCCGACGATCACGCTGTTGATGTTCTCCCGCTCCTCGAACGTCCTGTCGAGGTCGAGCTTGCCCATGACGCTGCGCATGGTCGTCTGGGCCAACTGGATGGACGCGAACCGATAATTGTCGATCCCATAGGACGCCTTCTTGGGATCGACGACCTGCATGTAGAGGATGCCGTCGACCTCGACCGCGATGTTGTCCTTGGTGATGCAGGACTGCGACGGGACGTCGATGGCCTGCTCCTTGAGCGTGTGGCGGTAGGCCACCTTGTCCACGAAGGGCATCAGGACGTGAAAGCCCGCCTCGAGCGTCGCGGCATACTTTCCGAGGCGTTCGACGATGAAGGCCTGCTTCTGCGGCACGATGCGGATCGTCTTGACAAAGACGATGACCGCAAAGACCAGCAGGCCGATCAGGATCACAGTCCAGGCACTGAAGGTAGATTGCGCCAGCATGGTTGGTTTCCTCTCAAAAGGGCGTTTTGTGTTCTGTCCGGACGAAGACGGCCTATAGCGGCTTGACCGTCAGCGTTGCACTGCTCTTCTGCGTGATCTGGACGACCGCACCGGCGGCAATCTCCTCGTCCGCCTGCGCGGTCCAGTGGGTTCCGTGGAATTCCACCCGCCCGGCCAGCTTGGGCGTGATCGGGCTCGTCACGATGGCGCGCTGTCCGACGTACTCGTTCAGATCGACGTTCGCATCCTGCTTGTCGGTGGTGAACCCGCCGAACATGCCCTTGACCCAGCGCCGCGCCCCCGCGAGCAGTACGACGGAGGAGACGATGAACAGACCCAGTTGGGCGTTCAGCGAGATCGGCGTCGCCAGGCACACCCCCGCGACAATCCACGCGCCGACCGCGAAGAACGCGACGATCAGACCGGGGAGGATGAATTCCGCCACCAGCAGCACGAGACCCACCACGAACCAGATCAGCTCCGGCTTCGCGAAATCGTTGAGCCAGTCCATATCTCGTCCTTTCCAGAACGCACGGGTGTCGATGTCACAGGCCGGTTTCTACGCCACGACCACCGCCGTGCCGTAGGCCAGGATCTCCGCGGCGTGCGTCATCACCTCCGACGTCGAGAACCGAACCCCCACGATGGCGTTGGCCCCGAGCTTCTGGGCGTCCTCGATCATCCGGTCGATCGCCTGCTCGCGCGATTCGCCCAGCAGCTTGGTGTACTCGGCGATCTCCCCGCCGACGAGATTACGCAGGCCCGCCAGGATGTCCTTGCCGAGGTGGCGGGCGCGAATCGTGTTGCCGCGCACCAGACCGAGGTGTTTGGTGATCGTCTTTCCCTCTATCGTATCCGTCGTCGACAGAAGCATGGGTCTATCTCCTTACCTCTTTATAGCGGTCTCTGCTCCAGAAATAGATTCGCTCCCGGACCACGGAGACGAACAGAATCGCCAGTCCCGCCAGCAGCGCCAGCAGGCCCACTTTCAGCAGGGTGCTGACGGTCGGGTCCCTGATGACGGTCTCTATGGCCGTGAATCCGCCATAGATCAGCAGCAGGATGCCGGCCACAGAGAACACCATCCATCCGATCCCGCGCTCGATGCGATTGTACAGGCCGCCCCAGTACTGCTGCCAGAGACGGTCTTCCGGCTCCACCAACGTCACGTTGTCGGTGATCTGTTTGAGCTTCGTGAACTCCTCGATCTCTTTGCGGCAATCGGAACAGGAGGCCAGGTGTGCCTCGAACGCCCGTCTCTGCGCGTCGTCGAGTTCGTTGTCAAGATAGCCCATCATGAAGTCCTTGTAATCCCGGCAGGTCATGGTCTCTGACCTCCTTTCCAGGGCTCGGTCCGATCGTCATCGGGCCCGGCGTCCATGTCGGGTGAGCCCTCTAATATCTCTTTCAAGCGTTTGCGTGCGTAGTACAGACGACTGGTCACCGTCCCCCGGTTGCAGAAGAGCACCCTGGCCATCTCGTCGTATGAGAGGCAGCGAAAGTGTCTCAGGACGATCACTTCGCGGTGCTTTTCATCCAGCCGGCTGATGGCACGCCAGACGCGGTCCTTGGATTCGTTTCTCTCGGCCACCATTTCCGGATCGAAGACATCGGCCGGACCGCTCGGCATCGGCTCGCCACCCATTTCGTCGAGACTCTCGGCCCGCCGCAGTCGTCGCTTGCGAAGGTGACTGAAACACAGGTTCCTCAGAATCTGGTAGAACCATGGGAAAAACTTCTCCTGACTGTTGAGTTGGTCGAAGTGCTTGTACGCCCGATAAAACGCCTCCTGCGAAAGCTCCAGCGCGTCTTCGCGATTGCCCACCAGACCCAGCGCGATGAAGTAGGCGTCTTTCATGTGCGTCTTGACGACCACCTCGAACGCCTCGCGCGGGCTCCGGCATGAGCTCCATGCCACAGCGGTGTTCTGTTCGCATAGGCTTTCCACTGTACGGCCACTCCCGGCCCCCCGACGTTCACGTCCGACCCTGATCCTGGTCGCTGCTTATATTGACCTGACAAGGGGTCTTTTTCTTCAAAAAAAATGTTGGAAAATGCGCCCCCGGATTCGGGTCGCACGGCACGACCGGTTGGGCAGACTCTTCCCAGTGCGGTCGCCCCTGGGTACTATGGCTCCGAACGCGACTGTCCCAGGGGGCGCCGCTCGCGTGCTGCTGACGTGATTGGACAGGTGGACGATGCTTTCGATGGTTCATGGAAACACCTTTTACGAAACCGCGATTATTCTAAGTCTGGCGGCGGTGCTTGGCATCCTCGGCCAGCGTCTGCGCCAGCCCCTGGTCATCATGTTCCTGGCAACCGGGATCCTGGCGGGCCCGGCCTGTCTGGGCGTGATTCGCAACTACGAGCAGATCGAGCTGCTGGCGTCCATCGGGATCGCCCTGCTGCTGTTCATCGTCGGGTTGCGGCTGGACCTGAACCTGATCCGCACCACCGGCCCGGTGGCCCTGGCCACCGGTCTGGGCCAGATCGTCTTCACTTCCGTCATCGGGTTCGTCATCGCGCTGGCCCTGGGGCTGCCCGTGGTCGGCGCGGTCTACGTTGCGGTGGCGCTGACGTTCTCCAGCACGATCATCATCGTCAAGCTCCTGTCGGACAAGAGGGAGATCGACGCGTTGCACGGGCGCATCGCCGTGGGGTTCCTGATCGTGCAGGACATCGCGGCCGTCCTGGCCCTCGTAGCCCTGACGACCTTCGGCTCGGGCTTGTCTCGTGGCCAGTCGCCCGTGACGACGTCGCTGCTCATGGCCCTCAAGGGGGCGGGTCTTCTGGTCGGCATCGGCCTGCTCATGCGATACGTTCTGCCTCGGCTGCTGGCAAAGCTCGCCCAGTCGCAGGAGATGCTCGTGCTCTTCGCGATCGCCTGGGCGGTGCTGGTCGGAGCCGCCAGTGAAAGTCTGGGATTCAGCAAGGAGATCGGCGCGTTTCTGGCCGGCATCTCCCTGGCGACGACCGAGTTCCGCGATGCGATCAGCGCCAAGCTGGTGAGCCTGCGGGACTTCCTGCTGTTGTTCTTCTTCATCGACCTCGGTGCCCGCCTGGACTGGTCGACCGTGGGGGCCCAGCTCGGGGCCTCGCTGTGGCTGTCGCTGTTCGTGCTCCTCGGCAATCCCCTGATCGTCCTGATCATCATGGGCGCGATGGGCTATCGGCGCCGCACGAGCTTCCTGGCCGGTCTGACGGTGGCCCAGATCAGCGAGTTCTCGCTGATCGTCGGCGCTCTCGGCGTTTCACTGGGCCATATTTCGCGGGAGACGATGGGCCTGATCACGCTGGTGGGGGTGGTCACGATCTTCGCTTCGACGTACATGATTCTTTACTCGCAGCCGTTGTACCAGTTCCTTTCGCCGGTGCTGAGAATCTTCGAGCGCAAGAATCCGTATCGCGAAACCACCGGCGACACCGCCGGCCCGGCTGGCCCGATGGACGCGGCGGTGGACGTCATCCTCGTCGGACTGGGCAACTATGGCAGCGGCCTGGCCGAGCGACTGCTGGAGCGGCGCATGCATATCGTCGGCGTCGACTTCGATCCGCAGGCCCTCGAGCGGTGGCGCGCCCGAGGCGTCTCCGTGCTCTATGGGGACATGGCCGACCCGGAGGTGTTCGAGCAACTGCCGATGCGCAACGCACGCTGGGTCGTCAGCACCGTTCGCTCGAAGGACGTGAGCTTCGCCCTGCTGGCGGTGCTCAAGCAGCGCGGCTACCAGGGCAAGGTGGCGCTGACGGCGGCCGACCAGGCGGAAGCGACGCTGTACGAACGTGCGGGCGTCCACGCGATTCTGCGTCCGTTCAGCGACGCCGCCGAGCAGGCGGCCGATGCGCTGACCGACGCGATGCATCTGCTGCCGCAGGATGTGGACTGGCCCGTGGCCTTTCAGGAGGTGCGCCTGCGATCGGGCTCCGCCTTCGCCGGGCAGAGCCTGCGGGACATCCCGCTGCGCTCGCTGACGGGCGTCTCGGTCCTGGCGGTCAGCCGGGCCGGACACGCTCACTACGAACCGGCGCCGGATTTCCGAGTCTATCCGGGCGACCGCATCATCCTCATGGGCTCGCCCGGAGTGCTCAAGCAGGCGGAGGGACTCATCAACCAGATGGAGACCGTCGAGTCGGTGAACCGGCGCGAACGCTTCGAGGTCGCTGAAATCCCCCTGGACGGCAGGCCCGACTGGACGGGCAAGACGCTCGCGGAGCTGCAATTTCGCCAGCGCTACGGAGTCACGGTGGTCGGCATCCATCGGGGCGACGAGCGTCTCACCTCACCCGGTCCCAACGAGCAACTGCTGGAGCAGGACCGGCTCATCGTCATCGGCACCGCCGACAGGATTGCTCCGCTCAGACACCATGAGATGCTGCAACCGGCCTAATCGAACTTTCGACCGAAGCAGAAGAGGTGTTGGAAGCCGCGCAGGAAGACCTGGCCATCGCTGATCGCAGGCGAAGCATAGCACGATTCGCCCAGCTCGTATTGTGCGACGCGTTCGAACTGCGCAGCCGGTCTGATCACGTTCACTTGGCCGTCGTCGTTGATGAAGAAGACCAGTCCTTCTATCAGCACGGGGGATGCGTGATGCCGCCCGAGCTTCTCCTGCCAGAGCGCCTGGCCGGTGGCGGCCTCGTAACAGAACGCCACGCCGGAGTTGTTGATGGTCAGCAGGAAATCGCCCGCGACGATCATGGAGGGAACGTAAGGGGCCCCCTTCGTGTCGCTCCAGGCGACGTGGGTCTCTGTGACGTCTCCGTCGCCGTCGGGTCGGATCGCCAGAAGCACCTGTTTGGGCCAACTGCTGCTGACGAAGACCAGTCCGGCCGTCTCGCTGTAGACCGGCGTGGCCACGAATTCCTGCGAAGGACCATCCACTTTCCAGATCACCTGGCCGGTGTCGGGATCGAAACTGGTAACGCACCGGTCGCCGCACTGGATCAGTTGGTGGCGTCCGGCGATCTTGCGGATCAGTGGGGCGCTGTAGCTGATTCCTTTGTTCTCGCGGCGGATCCACCAGAGCGTCTTGCCGTCCTCGCGACGCAGAGCGATCAGGAAGGAGTCGCCTTTGCTGTCCCCGTCGACGATGACCTTGTCGTCGAACAACACCGGCTCGTTGCTGAAGCCCCATTCGCCCGCGTGCGTTCCCACCTGGACCCGCCAGAGCTGTCGGCCGCTGTCGACGTCGTGCGCCGCAACAACGATGTCATCGCCGACGCGGAAGGCGGCGTATACGCGCTGCCCATCGGTGGCCGGTGTGCCCGAGGCGTAGCTGTTCTCTCTGTGGATCTTCTCCAACGGTCCCTGCACGACGGTCTGTTGCCAGAGGATCGCGCCGGTGTGGCGATCCAGGCAGAGGAGCATGCGCTGCTGTGTCGCCGACAGGGCGGTCACGGTCAGGACGCGATCGGCCCAGACGATGGGGGAGGCGTGCCCCACGCCGGGAAGCGCGGTCTTCCAGATCGCCGTTGCCGGGTCCCATCGGGCCGGAACGTTCTGCTCGGCGCAGGTACCGTCGCCGCGCGGGCCGCGCCAGCCGGGCCAGAATTCCGCTCGCGCAACCGAGGCCGTGCAGAGCACCAGGCCCGCAAGCAGGCCAATAAAAGAGGGTGGGTTCTCCACCCACGCACGACGGGCCCTTCGAGAAAGACCTCGCGTGGGACAGGAACCCACCCTATACGTTGGCCGAACGCCCCACCGGCTGTCGAGAGCGTAATGACAAGTCATGTGGTGCCGCCCGTGCAATTCGTCATGACCCTTCCGGAGGTCAGACCATGTCCTTGAGGTTCTTCAGCGGGCGAATCTTCACAATGTTCCGCGCCGGCTTGGCCTTGAACATGGTCTCCTCGCCCGTGAAGGGGTTGATGCCCTTGCGCGCCTTGGTGGCAGGCTTCCGCACGACCATGAGCTTCATCAGACCGGGGACGGTGTACGCGCCGGGGCCGCGACGACCGAGACTCTTCTTGATCTGATCGGCCATGGCCTCGAAAACGCCGCTGACCTGCTTCTTCGTCAGACCGGTCGCGCTGGCGATCCCGGACACGATTTCCGTCTTGCTCATGGGTTTTTCCGATGCTGTTGTTGCCATAACACAGGGTCTCCTTACACGGACAAAGACAGAGTGAACACTCCATACGCCAATCCACGGCCTCTACCGTGGAAGCTTGGGCAGAGATATGTCGTTTTGACGCGATTGTCAAGCAAGAAAGCGCCGCAAACGCCGAAATATATAGTGATTTCCGTGGATATCGTCGATTCTGATGAGGTCGAACCGGCCCTACAGAGCAGTACAGAAGGTGACGATGCTCTGCGCGGTCATGTCGAAACGGAGCTCATCCCTCCAAGAGACCCTCGGCCATGGCGAGTACCTGGGCTGCGCGTTTGACACAGTGTTCGCAAGTTGAGACGTCGGGCGGCGAATCGGGCAGCACGGAGTCCAGCGGATACTTCGAACGGACGTAGATCGAATCGAACAGATCACAGTCGTCTTCGCCAAGGCCTGTCGTCACTCCGGATGCGACGAGATCGCGATTCAGGTCCCGTATGCTATGGGTTCGCTTTAGCGCCAGGCCTCGCCGCCCGCGAATTGCCTTGAGTGCTTTCTCGACGGCCTGTTGCGCATTCTGCAGGCAGGGATTCAGGAGCCCCGCCTGCAAGGTCATCTCGGCCACCTTCAGGTTCTCACGGGCATATTGCAGCCATGCTCCCGATTCACCGCTCATAGACGACCTCTCCCTTTTGTATCTCCGCCAGGAACGGACCGGCAGCGGAGCTGGATCGAACGGGAATCACATCAATCGGAACCTGATCAGCGATCCGGCGCAGCAGGCGGCGGTATTTCAGTGCCAAAGGGAGATAAGACTCGTCGCTGTCCTGAAAGATGGCTACGTCCAGGTCGTTCGGCATTGCGCTGGTCAGGAACGATCCGAAGACAACCACCTTGCAGACCTCTGCCTCTCGGGCCAGACAGGCGGCCAACTCGTGTAGTATCTTCTCCTTTTGTTGTTCAGTCGCGACCATATGAAGGGATTATACCTCCTGGCGACGTCGATGTCATCGATCAACATGTTCTACAGCAGCACCAGCAAAGTCGGCCTGGTGCATGCCGGTGCCGCGCGGCGAGATCACGCGTGCGCCCTACAGAGCGGCCCGGAAGGTGGCGATGCTCTGCGCGGTCATGTCGAAACGGGCCTCGTCGTCGTGGACGGGCACGTCGGGCAGCTCTTTGAATTCTTCGGCGGCGCTGGTGCGGCGGACCTTCAACGAACTGAGCGGCCCGAGATGGCGGAAACTCAAATTCAGGGCATGTGTCTGCTCGGTGGGGTTGAGCGCGACGACGGTCAGCTCGCCGGCCTTCTCGTGCAGGAACGCGCCGACCTGGACGGCGCCGAAGCCGGGCGTCGCGTCGATGCGGACGGCGCCGGGCCGGATGAACCGCGTGTAGTGCATTGCGGTGTGCGTCTTCGGCGTGTACGTGCTCATCACCATCAGCGCGTGAATGCTCTTGCGCCCCTCCGTGATCTGCCACGGAACGAAGGCCGAGCAGTGGCCCGCCACCAGCGCGTTGTGCAGCGCGTTGCCGATTCCTTTCTGAATGGGCGCGGGCCAGTCGTGATCGCCGGTGCCGCCCTCGGTGATCCAGAACGGTTTGCCCGTCTGCGCGATCAAGTCCCAGAACCGCCGCGACGAGGTCGCCGACATCTCGCCCTTGACGCCGTCCTCGTAGCCGTGCGTCGCGAACACGTCCAGCGCCGCCAACGCCTTCGGATCGTTCAGAATCGCCTTCACGTAGGAGCCGGTCCCGCCTTCGTACAGGTGGCTGGTCATCGTCTCGGGCCCGAAGATCTTCACGTGACCGTAGCCTTCGGCGTTCAGCATCTCGCGCAGCATGGCGACGATCGTGACGAAGTCCTGGCCGTCCCAGACGCAGCTCTCGAACGACTGCGTGAACTGCACCTCGTTGCCCGGACTGACGGCGTAGAAGGGTACTCCATGCGCCTCGTGCAGCTTGACGTACTCGACCATCCACTTGCAGAAGTGCTTGAAGTATTTCGGCTCGACGCGATTGTCGATGTCACCGTATCCGCCGGCGCGAATCGCGCCGGACTTCTTGTCGGTGATGGATCGATTGACCTTCATCCAGGCGGGCGGGCTCCAGACCGTGCCGATGATCTTGACGTCAGGATTGAGCTTGCGGATGGCCTGCCCGAAGTCGACGAAGATCTGCGGCCGGCCCCCGTCGGCGCCCATGTCGAAATCCTCGCCGCGAATCTGCGTCCAGTCCTCGGTCGGCTTCTCGAACGTCGGGCCCCACATGTTGACGCGCAGCATGTTGCAGCCGACGCCCTCGACGTAGATCCGCTGGAAGTCCTCGGTACGATAGAGATCGCGAAAGCGACCGACCCACGCGATCAAGCACGTCCCGAACCCCTCGATCGTCTGATACCGCACCGACCCATCGACGGTGACGTTGATCTCCGTCGCCGCAGCGCTGCCGGCGATCGCGAGCAGAACCGCCATTCCCATTGTCAATCTCATACGCATGACCATCTCCTTCTTTGCGAGGCGTTCATTCCACGTGCAGTCGTCTTCACCCATTCCCATTGTACCGCACAGCCGAATCGAAACACCACGTCCAATTCCGCGTCGGGACTATGTGGCCGCGGTCCGGCGCGGGCGGAGAGCGAAGCGGAGTTTGCCGATGGCTTCTGCCCTTTCGCGTCTTCCATCGGTCCCGACGTACATCGGGACGCTTGCCGCTGCCACACGGCGTTCCACGCTTGAAAGGGGCTTGGCGTGAAATCTGCCGGACACAGTCTGAGGGTGTGACTGATCGTCCTGGCGTCCCTGCCTTGTCTCACCGAGCGTAGCGCAGTCGCGGCATCTGGCATCGTATACGGCGCCTCCTCCAATCTCGGCCAGACCCCTCGACTGCGCTCGGGGTGACAGAACCTCCTGTTCCTGCCAGCAGAGGTCTTCCCACCACAGTCCGGATGGCCGGCTGTTTGTAGGTTGACATGGCGGGCGGGGCGGCTATGATCGGATCGATGGCGATGCGTTGCGGCGTGAGGCCGGACGAGCCAGTCCGGACCTTCTGTCGGAAACCGATGAGCGGAGTCGGTTGGATATGCGGACGCTGTGCGACAGGCAAGAGAGAGGCGAACTTCGACGCAGGGGGTTCACCCTGGTGGAGCTGCTGGTCGTCGTCTCGATCATCTGTCTGCTGGTGTCGCTGTCGCTGCCTGCCCTGACCCAGGCGCACCGCCAGGCCGAACAAGTGCACTGTCTGGCGAACCAGCGCCAACTGACGCTGGCCTGGCTGCTGTATGCACCGGACCACGACGACCGACTCTGCCCGCCGGAGTCCTGGACAGCGGACCTCAAACCCTATCTCCAGTCGCAGGACGTTCTGCTCTGCAAGACCGACGATGACGGCGAACATCGCAATTCGTACGGCCTGTCGAATACGATGGGGGGGCAGAAGCGCGACGGGGTGGTCCCCTTCGCACGGCTGCACCGGGTCTCCGGCGCCGGTGCGAAGATGGTCTTCATCGACAAGGAACGCCGGGGCTCGGATTGCTTCTGGCCGCTGGTGTTGGACGACGACCGGTGGTTGTGGCGCCCGTGGTCCTGGCCGCCCGGATTGCAGGGCCTGACGAACCGGCACCGCAACGGGTGCAACGTGTCGTTCGCCGACGCACACGGCGAGTGGATTCACTGGAAGGACGATCGCACGCGCAAGCTGATCCAGGGCCGGATCGCCGACCCCAAACAGGGTTCGGACAACAACCCTGACCTCGAATACATGATCGAGTCACTGACGGTGCATCGCGCCCCCGATCCCAATGCGTTGGAAGATCGTCGCGCCTCCAGACCCGAGAGTGGAGATTGAGACCGCATGGCGTTGAAAGTTCCCGACCTGCTGCAATATGAGCTCCGCCATCGCCTGGAGCGGTGGCGCGGGGCACTGGAGCGTTGGGGCCTGCGGGAGTGGATCGACCGGCATGCCGGTGCGGTGATCGTCGTGGCGTGCCTGAGCGCGGCGCTGCTCGGCTTCATGCTGATTCGGGTCCTGTGGCCGGCTCGCCCGGCGCCGGTCTTGCAGAGTCGTCAGGCCTGGTTCTACGACGCCAACACCGGCCGGCTGTTCGCGGACAGTTTCAGGAAGGCTGGCCCGATCCCGGCGCCGTCCGGGCCTCTGAGCGACGGGGGACACGCCGGCTTTCGGGCGCACGTGTACAGCTACGTGCTCGAACCGGGCGAATCGGAGCTCTTCATCGGTTTTCTCGAACGGCCCGACCCTTCCACCGGGGCAAAGGCAACCGCGCAGGATATGACGGATTTCCAGGCCTGGGCCCAGGGCCGACTGATCAAGCGAGAAAAAGACGACCAATGGGTCGCCGCCACCAGCCCCCAGGGGCAGGCGATCCTGCGCGACCTTCTGAAACCCGACGCCGACGGGCGAACGCCGCTCTATCAGTTGCCCCCGTGACATGAAGGGGCCCGCACGCGCAGGAGGAAGGTCTTCACACTCTTGGAGGTTCAGAGGCTCACTGGCCCAAGTCACGATGTCCGCGCGCCCCTGTTGCAAATTTGTTGTTTCGTCTTTCGCGCTTGTTTCGGGTCTCGACATTCGGAATTCGGATTTGGTGACACACGCTAAGCCGAATCTCGCTCATCCTGAATCACCGGTCATCTGTCGATTTCGTCGGGGAAGTTCAGGTAGGCGAACTCGCCCTGGAGCTCGAAGGCCTTGCGGTCGCGGGCCTTGGCGGCCTCGACGTCGTCGTCGAAGATGCCCAGATGGTGTGTCTTGCCGTTGTGTTTGATCGCGGCCTGCCACTTGTCCCGGTGCGGGTAGACGCCCTTGAAGCGGGAGCGTCCGCTGCGAGGACGCTTGTTGAACTCGTTCTGTTGCGGCGTGCAAACGCGCAGGTTTGCCTGGCGGTTGTCCAGCCGGTTGCAGTCGATGTGGTCGACCACCATGCCCTTGGGCGCGTTCATGATCTCGCGATGCATCAGGACCGTCCCGCCGTGCACGGATCGGCGCGCATAGAAGCCGCCGTCTGCACAGGGACAGGCGGTCCAGCGGTAGCGGTTGATCCGCTCGTAATCCGCCGCATCGACGATCGCGAATTTGCCGCGCGTCAAGGGGATGTAGCGAATCTCGTCGTTCGGCGGCTCCGGCGGCGGCTGACGCGGCGATACCTGCCGGCGCGGCCGCCAGTTCCGGCAGGTGCCCGTCCCGCGTACGTCGCGGCGCTCGCCGGGGCTGTCCGGGTGGTTGAAACAGCTCATCGGAGGCGGCCAGCGGGTCACCATCCACACCACCCACTGCTCCTTCGACGGCGGGATGGCGAACAGGCAATTCGAGCACCTCCGCTCCGATGGATCGCACGCGCCCGCTCCGCCCTTTGAACACCGTCTCGCCCGTTTGCGTTTCGCGGCCATTCCTCGTCCTCCATCTTTCAGGTTTCCTTGCCGGCCGCAAAACGATGCGGCCCTCTACCCTTGGACGGTGTTGCACGTTTGGGACGAAAAAAACGGCGTTTTTCACGTAGTTGATTCGTGTAAGTCCAGGCGAAGAAAGGACTAAAAACTTTTTGCATGTCACGCGCATTTTGTCGTTTGACCGTTGCGTGTTTGGGACGAAAATCCGTGTCCTTTTCGGCATGAAGACGATGCGCCAGATCCGGACAGTGCGACGTATTCGGCGCACAGACCAGCCATAACGCGAACCGCGTGAAGCGCCCAAGTGTGGCAGCGGCAAGCGCCAGCTTGCCGATGGTGATATCCCTGAAGCCCCTGAAAGCCATCGGCAAACGGAGTTTGCCGCTGCCACCCGGCACAGGAGGGGTGCACTTCAAGTTTGTGGGTAGATCTTCACGGGGCGACTGCAATCGACTTTGTCATTCCGACCGGAGCGCAGCGTAGTGGAGGAATCTGGCTGCGAAGGGGCCATTGCCTTATCCTCGGCCAGATTTCTCCGTGCGGGCTTCGCCCCATTCGACTTCGCTCAGGGCAAGCTCTTAGTCGAAATGACATCCGCCACGCTCTCCGAGATGACAGACCCCCTTGCTGGCCTCGGCAGGAACCCACCTACAAACACGCAGTGCACCCGCACAGGAGCGCCCACCGGCAAGGGGATGGCGGAGGATGCCGGGATTTGGTATCCTGCGGTGTTTGCAGATCGTATGAGACCCGGGAACGGATGCATGGACCCGATGGAGACAACGATGGAGCAGAACAGTCTGGGACGGAAACTCCGGCAGCGATCGGGCCTGCTGGTGCTGGCGGAACTGGTCGGCGGGCCGGGGTTCAGCTTCGCGCCCATCGAGCGGTTCGGCCGGGCGTATCAGGAGGCGGCCGAGGGTGGCAGGGCGATCCTGCCGGAAGGGTTTGACTTCGCCGCGATCACGCTACCGCAGAACCCCGGCGGCGTCGCCAACCTCGAGCCGGCCGCCATTGTCAGCGTCCTCGAAGCGAACCACCTGCTCGACAGCCTCGACGTCGTGCCGCACATCAGTTGCAAGGACGCCAACGCCGACGCCATCGTCAGTTCGCTCGTCGGCTTCCGCAAGGCGGGCGTCACCAGCGTGCTGGCGCTGACGGGTGACAAGCCGGTCGCGGCCAAGGGTGTCTTCGAGCTCGAATCGCTCGGCCTGCTGCGCCTGATTCGCAAGATGAACCACGACGCCTATCTCAGCGCCAAGCCGGACGCCCTGGCGAGCGTGCATCAGTTTGTGCCCGGTGCGGCGGTCTCGCCCTTCAAGTACACCGAAGCGACGCAGATGCAGCAGTACTACAAGATGGAAAAGAAGGTCCGCTGCGGCGCCGCGTTTCTGATCACCCAGGTCGGCTGGGACTGGCGCAAGAGCCTGGAGCTGTTCACGTACCTGCGCGTAGGGGCGAATAATCATTCGCCCATGTTGGATGTCCCGGTGATCGGCAACGTGTACCTGCTCAGTACGATCACGCCCGCGCCGCGTCTGATGCACGATATCAAGCTGCCCGGCTGCTTCGTCAGCGACGAGCTGCTCGCCAAAGTCTACAGCGAGAAGCTCGACGACCACATCGAGCGGGCCGCCCAGCAGGTGGCCATGTACAAGGCGATGGGCGCCGCCGGCGTGGACATCGGAGGCGTCCAGGATTTCGCGACGTTCACCCGCATCGTCGAGCGCGCCGCCGAGATCGGATCCGGCTGGGAGCGGTTCAAGGACAACCTCTGCTGGCCCGCCAGAGACGCGTTCTATCTCTACGACGACAACGGCAAGCCCCGCACGCTGTCGCAGCCGCGACCGACGGCGGGCAAGCGGTTCTTCGATTTCTCGCACCACGCGTTCCTCGATCCCGAGGGTGTGGGTTTTCACGCCTTCCGCAAGACGATGGGCTTCCTCGGCGCCGATAAGGGCGAAGGCCTCGTCTACAAACTGTTCAACGCCAACGAGAAGGCGTTCAAGTACACACTGTTCGATTGCGAGGAGTGCGGCGATTGTTTCCTGCCCGAGAACTTCGGCGTCTGCACCATGGGCAGTTGCGAGAAGGGCATCGACAACGCCCCGTGCGGCGACGCCACCGTGGACGGCTGCTGCGGTAACAACCTCAGGCAGGCATGCGTGGGCAATCGCGTCTACGAGGCCGCCGCCTCCGAGAAGGGCGGACGCCAGCGGCTGCGGACGACGATCAACCCGCGCCGCAATCCGGCGCTCCAGCACTCCTCCTCGATTCTTAACTATCTGTTCGGCAGGGACCACACGATGAAGAACGCACTGATCTCGATCGGCGAAGCCGTTCACGCCTCGATCCCCAAGACCGGCCAGATCATGCGCCGGTTGCAGGACCTCGGGCCTGACGCCTACACGAAGCCGAGCCCGGAGCTTGACTACATCCGCGCGCTGATCGAGTCGCAGGCGGCCGACGGCGCCGACTACATTGCGGTCAATCTCGATGCCTTCGGCGAGGACGATCCGAAACTGGCGGTGAAGATGATGGTCGAGTACACGAAGCTCGTGCGCCGTTGGGGCGACGGTGTGCCCATCTGCATCGACAGCAGCAACGACGACGTGCTCGAAGCGGGCCTGAAGGAATGGTATGACACGTCCGAATCGGTCAGGCCTCCGCTGATCAACTCGGTCAAGGTTTACACGATGGACCGCATCCTGCCTCTCAAGAGGCAGTACGACTTCTCCGTCATCGCGCTGCTGGTCAGCGAGGACAGACCCACCGGTCCCGGCGGGTCGCACTCGGTTGACGAACTCTGCGCCCTGGCGCATCGTATCTTCGATGAGGCGGTGGGCCGGTACAGATTCAAGCCGGAGCAGATCTTCTTCGACTCGACCGTCTTTCCGCTGGCGATCGACATGCCGATGGAGCCGGGCGTGCCGGGCTATACCTACCGCACGTTCGAGACCATCAGGAAGATCAAGAACGACCCGAAGTTCAAGGGCGCGCATTTCTCGCTGGGCGTGAGCAATTCGGTGCGCGATCTGCCCGGCCGCAAGATCGGCGTCTGCCGGGCCTACGTCGCCAAGGCGATGGAGTACGGCCTCGACGCCGGAATCGTCAACACCGCCCACAAGTACGGCACCGTCGAGCCCGACCCGGCCCTGCTCGAACTGGTCGATGCCTTCGCCCACCTCGACGGCTCTCTCGACAAGACCGGCAAGGCCATGGAGCTGATGGGCAAGTTCTGCCAGGAAAACCGAAAGCCGTCATAGAGCCCACACATCGGAGCACATGAAGGGACGAAAGAAGATAGTCATCATTGCCGGACCGAACGGCGCGGGAAAGACAACTTTCGCACGCGAGTTCTTGCCACGAGAGGCTGGTTGTCCGGACTTCATCAACGTGGACCTGATTGCGGCCGGCCTGTCGCCCTTCAATCCCGATCGTGTGGCACTGCGCGCGGGTCGGCTGATGCTCCAGGAGATCAGCCCCGGGTGCGTGTGGGGGAGAGTTTCGCTTTCGAAACAACGCTGGCGGGGCGCAACTACGCGAGGCTCATCCCGCGCTGGCGTGCGGCGGGATACTGTGTGAAACTGATCTTCCTCCGCTTGCCCACAGCCGATTTGGCTGTGCGCAGAGTTTCGGCACGCGTGGCTCAGGGTGGGCACGATGTGTCCGAAGATGTCATCCGGCGTCGCTTCGACGCCGGACTGAGGAATTTCCAGAACGTCTACCAGAGACTGGTGAATACGTGGATCATCTACGACAACTCAGGACCGGCGCCGATACCTACTGCGACAGGAGGCAACCGATGAGTAAGAGACTGCTGGATTCCGATGACCCGGACATCGTGGGGTCTTACGCGGCGCTGCGTCGGGCGGCCAGGCGGGCCTTGCAGATCGGGCTCCAAACCGGAACACCGGTGTACGTGCTCGACAAAGGCCGAATCGTTGACCTGACGAGAAGGCACCCTCGCAAGGCCAGGCAGCGATAGTCTCCACGCAGGGCGTGCACCGCACGCCGACTCCATCCTCCGTCGGCAAGGATAGGGCGAGGCATGCCTCGCCCCTACCAGAGCCCGTTCGTAGTGATCCCGATGACCATCGGGATAAGGCGTTGTCTTCTGTGGGAATTGTGCCCCTTCGACAGGCTCAGGGCCTGCCCTTAGCGCAATTGAAGGGGCAGTCTCTTACGGACACGCTACGAACGGGGGCTACGGCGACGCGGCGCTTTGCATCATCTTCTCGCAGAATTCGCGTCCGCGTCTGGCGGTCTCTTCAGGACTGACGTCTTCGACGTGGGTCGCGAGGGTCCAGAGATGGCCGGAAGGATCGGTCACCGTGCCGATCCGATCGCCCCAGAACATGTCTTCCACCGGCATCTTGACCTCGGCGCCGGCCTTGACCGCGCGTTCGAACGCGCGATCGACGTCTTCGAAGTACACATAGAAGCCGACGGGCGTGCCGCCGAACGCGTGCGGCGAGCGGCAGTCCTGCCCGGGCATCTCGTCGCCCACCATGAACACCGAATCGCCGATCTTGAGTTCCGCATGCATCACATGCTGACCGTCAGGCGTGGGCATGCGGAATCGCTCCTCGGCGCCGAAGGCCTTCTTGTAGAACTCGATGGCGCGCGCTGCGTCACTGACCGTCAGCACCGGTGTTATCGTTCGGTATTCCTTCGGAATGGGTTTCACTTTCCCTTTCATCGTTCGCTCCTTTCAATCGATATCCCGATGGATATCAGGCCAATACGCAAGACCTCATGTCTCGATGGTCCTTGGTACGCCGGGCCGGTGGAAAGGTGCAGCCCACAAGGAAATTCCTGCCCCTGCGTCCGGGCGATGCTCGTTCCTCGCGTGATTCTGTGTCTGTAGGCAGAAGGCTCCGGGGGAATGCAGCCTGAGGCGTGGTCCGTCGAGCCATTTACCGGTGCGATATAGTTCTTTGTCCGTCGGCATGCCGCCCGGGTCGGACGTATAGTAAGTAGAGCCATACAACCGGGACCGTACCTGGGGGGCGCTTGCGGTGGACCGAGGTCCTATCCTGCGGATGATCCGAGGCGTCCTTTTTTCATGCGCCCTCGTCCCTGCCAAGCCGGCAAGGGCGGCTTCGCTTCCGTGCGGGTCCGCATCAGCAGGCCAAGTCCGAAGCGCGAATATCGAAACCCGAAACAAGCACGACGGCCCGAAATCAGAAACTCCAACGAGGATCGGACCAGTGCCAGTTGTTTCGATCATTCGCAATTCGCGATTTGGATTTGTTTCGGATTTCGGATTTCGTGCTTCGGATTTCAATCCCCTGCATCTGGTGAGCAGCGAAACGACCACGCCGAATCAGCCTTCCTGCTGTTTGGCGCGGATCAGGATGCGGAAGGTCTCGCGCATCCGCATCAGCCGCGCTTCATCGGCATGGCCCGGCGGCAGCGCATCGAGCTGGTCTTCGACCCGACTGAGTGACTGGCGCAGACGCTCGGAGCTGACGTTGCCGAGGATCTCGCCGACGTTGGGCTCATTGAACACGATGCGTTCCAGCGCGATCGAGGCCTCGCCCAGATAGGCGGCGCCGTCAGCCACCTGGTTCAGGGCCTGCTGGGCCACCCACTTGGACGTATTGCTCAGCACCGCCTCGGCGAACACCTCGTCGCCGGTGGTGTACGCGTAGGTGTTGAACAGGATCTGGGTGGTCATCTCCGCCGCCGCGGTGACGGGAATGCCCGCGATGGCCAGGTCGATGACGAAGTTCACGCTGCTGCGTGCGATCGCCTCGGAGGGGGCCTCGCCCTGGTTCATGCGCTCGACCGCTTCGGCGGTGGCCGCCGCGACGCTCAGCAACAGCAGTCCCTTGTCGAGCTTGCTCATCTTGGCGAAGTGGCTGTCCAGACGCTGGGCGACCTTAGTGGCCGAGCCGGAGACGAACGCACGGTACGACCGGACCACGTCGTCGCCCAGTTCATGGCCGACGTTCCAGATCGCGCTGCTGCTGCGCCACATGTTCCAGGCGTCGTTCGACATATCCCGCAGACGGTTGAGGGCGCGAATCTGCTCGCGCGTCTGGCGCGTCCCGCTGCCGGACTTCTCCAGGGCCTCGATGTACTGCTGAATCCGGCTCGAACTGAGTATGCCCTTCTCGAGGGCTTCCGACATCTTCACCAGCATCTGGCGAATCTCGCGCCGCTTCTTATAGAAGTCGGCGCGCGTCATCTTATTGATGTCGATCTTTTGCATCGCCTCGATGAACTCATCGATGGTGTTCGTCGCCTCGCGCATCTGGTTGGCCTCGCGGAAGGCCGACAGCCAGTCGGTGAAATCCTTCGTGCCGAGAATGCTCTGGAGGCTGAGCAGCCACTCGCCGAATGTCTGCGGCTTCGGCCCGCTCAGGCCGGTGTCCCGCAGGGCGCTCCGCCAGGCGTCGCACGGATCGCCGTGCACGGTCCCGTCACGCTCGACGTGGATCTTGTCGTCGTACCAGTCACGCCGCCGCTGCCTCTCTTCGTCCGATTCACTGAGTCCGTCGAGCTTGTCGCGGTGGCGATTGATGATGTCGAGATCAGGATCGCCGGTCTCGCCCTCGCCGCCGCAGGGCGTCTGGTTCAGCGCATCCTGCAATCGACCATCGATGTTGGCCTTCTGGTTCTTCAGGTCTTCCTTGTGGACCTCCTCGTGCTTGGCCAGGACCGCTTCCCAATGCCGAATCTCCTCCTGCTTCCTGGCGATCCATTCGGCGCACGCCTTCTTCCACGCGGCAAGTATCTCATGCCCCTGGTTATAGCCCGCGGTGTCCCCTCTGCCCTGTGCGGCGGCGATCTGCTGGCGGATGTCGCGACCCATTCGGTACGCGCCGGCGGCATACGCCCGCGCATCGTCTCCGGCGGCCTGGAAATCCGCCAATTCCTGTCGCCGTTGTTCGATGGCCTTCTCGATGTCGCCGTTGGCGGGGCGCGAGCCCGCAAGGGGATTGTAGTTGCTGTACGTCTTTTCGGCCCAGGCGTTGACCGTCTTGCGGTATTTGTCGCGCGCCTCGGCCACGATCTTCTGCACGCCATTGCGGTCGAGGCGCGTGCCCAGCGCCGGGACGTACACCACGAACGTTCCGGCGGCGATCCGGGCCCGCGCGTCGGCCAGCTCTTCCTGACGCAGGGCCAGGTGATCGTCGATGCCCTGGCCGGTCAGCCGCGTGCCGATCGCGGGCAGATAGTAGGCGTATTCGCGTCGCTGCGCCTTGGCCAGATCCTCCTGCTTGCTCGCGATGCCGGCGAGAACATCCTTCCAGGTGCCCCGCCAGCCGAGCGTCTGGATGTAGTGCGCCACCTCGCCGGCGTCGTAGGCAGCCATGCGTTGGGCGCGGTCCTGCGCTTGCTTCGCGACATACTCTCTCCAGCCGTTGATGTCGCTGCGCAGTCCCAGTTCTTTCTTGTACCAACCGATCTTCCCGGCGGCGAGCTCGGCCGCGATCTGCGCCGCGGCATCCGCGTGCGCCTTGGCGTCGCGCTCGCGGCCTGCCGCCCGTGCCTCGGCGGCCAACCGGCGCTGCTCGGCGATCCGCTTCTGCGCATCGGCCTGCGCCTCCGCGATAGCCTCGTTGCCCCACCGGATGCGGTTGCCGAAGTCCTCATCCTCTTTCGCCCTGGCGTCGTCGAAGACCTTCTTCGACTCCTGCCGCAAACGAATCTGCTCCTGGATCGATGCGATATTGTCGGCGTTCTGCTTCTCGTACTGCCGGGCCGCCTCCTCGGCCGCCGCCAACTGGTCGAGGAACGGCTTGAGCACCCGCTCGGTCGTCTCCTGGCAGCTTTTCGGCAGGTCCTCCGCCACGGCGCGTGACGCTGTCACGCAGGCCAGCAACGCACAGATTCCCCAGGAGAACATCGACGTGAAAAGCGATCGTGACTTCATCGGCAGGCCCCTTCAGCTTCGCGCCTAAGTCTACGTCGCGACCCGACCGGAGCCGGGCCGTCCACACAGCCCGATCCTAACATAATAGGCCCATTCGATCAACAAATAAGGGATGCGGCTGGTTGTTGAAGGCGGGTGGCAGCGGCAACCTTGCGGTTGCCGATGGCGCCTGGGCCCTGCGAGGCAACCCAGGCGGCTACGGCTGGGACGAGGCCGTCGGTGGGACCTGGAGCCTTTCGTGGGCGTGGGTGAGTCTCAAAGCCAGCAGATGGGAGAAGATCGACAGTGCGGAGATAATGCAGACCAGGACGCAGACCAGCGTGTGCATAGGTTGGGAGGCGGTCTTGACGAACGCCAGCCGTGCGAGGACCAGCAGAGGGACCGCGCAGAGGAACGCCGCCATTGCGCCAAATGTCAACTGAGATATGAGGTCCGGCGGGCCGAGCAGGTTACCGATGATAAATGCGACGGCCGTTGCGATGATGATCTTCTTGCTCATGGTCTTCTCCACTCCTTCCTCATTTGTTCCGCAGCGGATGCCGGGTCGCCTTCCGGCTCCGCCTCTCTTGTCACACGGCCACTATGATAGCATGCCTACCATACGCGACGCAAGTCAGCGTACTGCCTCCGATTTGAAGGAACCATCGGCAAGCTCCGCTTCGCTGCGCTTGCCGCTGCCACCCGACGCTCCGTTTGGTGCGAGGCGCTCAGCGCGGCTCGGACTGGATTTGATTCTGTTTGTAGTGACGCCGCGAGGCGTTAGCCGTTTGTAGTGTACCCGTGAGGGCATACCTTCCATAGAATGCGTAACGCCTGACGGCGTCACTACAAACCTATGCCCCTTCGGCGGGCAGCCTGCCCTGAACGCCGTTGAAGGGGCCTGCCCTTACGGGTACACTACAAACGCCGGCCCCAGGCGTTGCGGATCTTCGTGCCCAGCGGGCCGGACGCGAGGTGAGCCGAGTAGTTCTCCACGAGGGTTTCCCAGTCCCCCTCCTGGCGCTCCCAGTGCCGGTACAACTGATCGAGGTCGTGGATCGCCAGTCGCGACAAGGGAAAACAGGGCCGCATCTTCTCCAGGTCGATCACCGCCGCATCGAACCTGCGTGTCCCGTTGCCGTTTGAGCCGCCGGCGTGCTCCGCCCGGACGAAGATGTGCTTGGCATACAGGCAGCTATGCTGTAGATAGTGACCGTGCATCCGGCTCAGCGTCTGAGCGACCGAGGCGAGCAGCGCTCGGCGGGCATCGAGGTTGTCCTGCTCGATCGCGCCCAGGCTGTCCTCCAGCGGCCGGTACCCCTCCAGCGACCGCGTCACCAGAATCGCCTGCCACTGGCCGCCGGCAGTCCGATGCCCATAGAAGACCAGATCGGGGCAGGGGACTCCGTGCTTCTTCATCCTGCTGATGTTCCGGTACTCTCTGTAGACCGTGGGAAGGCCTCGGACCGGATAGAGCAGAGTGCGGAAGTTGTGGTTCTGCTGGCGCTTGATGAAGACCGCCAGCGTGCCTCCCTCCGGCTGTTTGAGGATATGGCGCGAGACACCGCTCCAGCCATTCCGGCGGCGATTCGGTTCCTCGAACCAACTCAGATCGGCGTTCCAGAGCGACTCGAAACCGTCGAGGCCGTTGTATGCCAGAAGTCTGCGATCCGATTCGGAAACGATGCATTGGTTGCTCAAGACTCACTCCTTGTGAAGGACGTAGACTCGCCACATGGAATAGAACTTCAGGAAATCGAGGTGCCCGACGATCCGGAACCCCGCCTGGCGGAACTCCGCTTCGATGCGCTCGCGTTCCACCACGCCGCGATTCTGGAGTTCGGCCTTCGATCGGGTCGCCTCCAGCTTCCTTCGCCGGTAGGCCCTGTAGTTGCCGTCCACCCACAGGGAGATGCAGACCGTATCGCGGGTCACGCGGTGGAATTCCCTCAGCATCGCCAGCCGGTGGGCCGGTTCGAGAATGTGATGGAGCAGCCGCATGCAGAAGATGTTGTCCACCGAGCCGTCGTCGAGCCCGGTCTTGAAGGCGGAGCACTGAAAGCACTCCACGCGATCGACCAACTCTTTGGGCTGCATCCGGCGGGCCACCTGAAGCATCTCCTCACTGCTGTCGGCGGCCAGAATCCGGCGCCCCGGTTTCTCCGCCAGCAGTGGCCAGAATCGCCCGGCGCCGCAGGGCAGATCGAGCACGACGTCGGGATCGCCCGCCATCGCCAGCGCCCGTCGGGCCATCGCCAGCTCCCGCCACGTCGTCAATCGCCGGGCCAGACCCGCCCGGTGCTTGCGGAAGTAGTGTTCGGCGTGGTCGTGATCGTACTTGTCCGAGAACTCCAGGTGGATGGCCTTGGGTGAGCCCGAGCCCTTCATAGAGTGTTCCATCCTCTTGCTTTACGCCATCTGTGTGGCGTGTCGTCAACTACAAATCGCAGCCCGGGGTCCTTACGCGAACTCCCTTGCACGTCTGGGCATTGCCAGGGAGGCCTGGTGGATCGTCATCCGGCCGGCCGGCAGAGTATCTCCTCCGTCAAGCGCAGCCCAGCAAGAGAATACCGCCCAAACATGAACAGAACATGAAGAAAAAGCCACAAATCGCAGGAAACGGCGAAATCTTCGTGGGTCGCAGGCTCCGCCCCGTGGCCGGCTGGCGATCCGAGATGGTTGCACGGACCTGCCGGGCCGATACAATAAGACCGCGCGGGCATTTGGGCGGCGAGGTCAGAGTCATGAAATCCGGCGGGGGCCACAGGAAATCGGTGAGCTGAGAATGAGAGTATTGATCGTCGAGGATGAGGCTCGACTCGCCCGCAACATTGCCAAGGCGCTGCGAGAGACGACGCTGTACGCCGTCGATATCGCCACCGACGGCGAAGACGGTCTGCACCAGGGTCTTTCGAACTCGTACGACCTGATCGTGCTCGATCTGATGCTGCCGAAGATAGATGGGCTGGAAATCCTCCGAGGTCTGCGCGGCGAGGGCCGCCGCGTCCCCGTGCTCATCCTGACGGCCAGAGACACCACACAGGACATCATCCGGGGCCTCGACGCCGGCAGCGACGATTACCTGACCAAACCCTTCGACATGGGCGAGTTCCTGGCCCGGTGCAAGGCACTGGTGCGCCGGACCTACGATCGTCCCAGTCCGGTCGTCCACGTCGGCGAGCTGTCGATCGACACGGCCGGCCGCATCGTCACCCTCCGCGGACAGCGCATCGAGCTGCGCGCGATGGAGTATCGGCTCCTCGAGTACCTGGCGCTGCGCGCCGGCCAGGTGGTCAGCCGGACCGAAATCCTCGAACATCTCTACGACTTCAACGCCGAGACCTTCTCCAACGTCGTCGAGGTGCATATCTCCGCCCTGCGGAGGAAGCTGGAGGCTGGCTCTCCGTACGCCTTGATTCGCACCGTCCGAGGCCAGGGGTACGTGATCGGGGAGGGACCGGCGTGAAGCCCGTGTCGATCCGCCTGCAATTGTCCCTGATGATGTCCCTGCTGACCCTGATCATCATCGCCGTGTTGTCCACGGCGGCATACATCGAGTTCAAGGAGTCCCTGCTGAGGAACATCGATACCACGCTGAGAGCCATGGCGCAGGGGATTCGAGCGGAACTCGACGAGGAGGACACCGGAGAGCGCCGGGAAACCGAACTGCGAGCGATCACGGGAAGCGACACTCCAGACCGTCACGGCCGATATCGGGTCTGGGTGGAGGGCCGCGACGAGGACCTGTTCTTCAGCGATCCGCCCGACGAGCCACTCATGCAGCAGTTGCTCCGTCTTCCGCCCGAAGAACAGCCGGAGGTGGGGTCGTTGAGTCTGTTCAACGTCGCCAGCGGGACGAGGTTGGGCGCGTTCCGCGTGATCTGGATGCGCTACCGCATCGGGCTGGAAGTCATGAACATCCTGGTGGCTCGCTCCAGCGCGCACGTGTATCACGAGGTGGGGGAGTTTCTCCGCCTTCTGCTGGTGCTGGGCGGCTCGGCGACGCTGCTGGCCGTTCTGCTCGTGCGCACGATCGTCTCCTGGGGGTTGCGGCCGGTCGCCACGGCGGGCCGGCGGCTGGAGCAGATCACGCATCGCAGTCTCGGTGACGAGGCGAAGGTGATGGGCGAGGTTCCCGCCGAGTTGCGTCCGTTCAAGTCCGCTCTGGAGAGGATGCTGCTGCGTCTGAACAAGACCCTGCAACAGCAGGAGCAGCTCACCGCCGACGTGGCGCACGAATTGCGGACGCCTCTGGCGATCATGAAGAGCACGCTTCAGGCCCTGCGGATGCAGCCTCGCAAGGCGGCCGAATACGAAGAGGGGGTGGACGATGCGCTGCTGGACGTCGGTCGCATGGAGCAACTGGTCGGACAGCTCCTGACCTTGGCGCGTCTGGATGCGGCGGATGAACTGCCCGATCCGGCTGAAGTCCGTCTGGACGTTCTGTTGAAGTCCCTGGCGGAGGCCTTCGGCGATCCGGCCGCCCGGCAGGGCGCGACCGTCACGTGGACCGACGGCCCGGCCCGCTCCGTCCAAGGCAACGAGACGGAGCTGCGACAGCTTTTCAGCAATCTGATCGACAACGCGCTGCGGCACGGTCCGCGCACCGGCCGCGTGCGGGTCACGCTGGACGACGGCCCCGGTCCGCAGGTCACGGTCTGCGTGCACGACGAGGGCGGCGCCATCCCGCCGGAGAAGCTCCCCTACGTCTTCGACCGTCTCTACCGCGTGGATTCTTCACGATCACAGACCGCCGGCGGAACCGGTCTGGGTCTGGCCATCGCCCGCCGGATCGTGCTGCGACACCACGGGACGATCGCCATCACCTCCGATCCGCAGGCTGGCACTTCCGTCACCGTCCAATTGCCTCGCTATGAGCGCGCATGAATGCGGCCCTGTCGGGCCTGCTTCAGAGGAGCCCATCCTACGGGCCGGCGGCCCGGATCATTGCGGCGAAGTGCTCGACGCGTCCGGTCTTGAAGAGCTGGTACCAGGCGTCGAGGACCGCCGGACGGTACAGATCGAGGCGGCGGAAGATGTGCTGGGCAAACTCCAGAGGCGCCAGGCCCGAGGCGGTGATGACGTCACGATCCGTCACCGCGGGCGCTTCCTCGTACAGCGCTGCGCCGCTGTATTTCATCGCCGCCAGGTAGTCCCGCGCGTTGCTCGTGTGCCGGCGGTCGTCCAGCAGGCCCCCGCGCGCGAGTCCTGCTGTCGCGCCGCAGATGGCCGCGACCGGCACGCCCGCTTTCAGAAACGCACGGGCCATCTCCACCGCTTCGCCGTGCTTGCCCTGCTCCCAGGCGACGCCGCCCGGCAGGATGAGCATGGCGCTGTCGGCGGGCCGAAGTGCGTCGAGCGTCAGGTCGGGCGCGATCCGAATCCCGCCCATCGTTACCACGGGGCCTTCTCGCGGCGCGACGGTGCGAACGCGATACCGGCCCGGCTGCCGCTGAAACTGCGGATCGCTGATCCCCGCGACCGCATAAGCCGCCTCCCAGTCGGACAGACCGTCGAACACAAACACATGCACATCCTGCGGTTCCATGTCTCCTCTCCCAATCCGATGGGTCCAGGCATCAGCGACCTTCTGCGATCGGTGCGGCAAGCCAGTCCACCATCCCCAAGCTTCGCTTGAGGCTGCCACCCAGCGCAGGGCGCCCCCGTAGGGGCGAATTATCATTCACCCTGACCTGGCGCCTGGCGGACGTAGCGGACGATGTTCTGGACGGTGTCGATCCAGATCCCGTTGTTCGGGTCCCGGGAGTATTGGCAGATTGCTTCGAGCGTGTCGATCCGCGTGGTCTGGTGTCCGCCCTCGCCGATTTCGTGGCCGGCGAAGACCAACCACGAGCCGTTCTCGACGGCGGTGTCGATGAGCTTCTTCGCGGCGGCGAAGTCGCGTCCGTCCAGCTCGATGCCGAGCAGTTGGGCCGGGTCGCAGAGCGCCGGGTCGTTGGCCGCCTCGTCCATCCAGCCGCGTCCGGCCTCGAACATCCGCGCCACCAGCGGCACATAGCTGTGCAGGTGCGTCCCGCGCCCGACGAACTTCTGGCCGCACGGATAGGCGAAGGTGGCCGGCCGCACGCCCACCGCCGACTCGATGACGCGGTTCGCCTCCTCCAACTCCCGCTCCATCTGCGCCAGCGTGTAGTCCTCCAGCGCCTTGTCCCGCGCAAAGGAGAAGTTGCCCGTGCAGGGGTGACGCATTGAGTGATTGCCGATCTCGTGGCCGTTGGCCAGCGCCTGCTTCCACGCGGGCAGGTGGGCCTGGAACGGACCGGGTGACACGTAGAACGTCGCCTTGACGTCATAGCGGTCGAGCAGCGGCAGACCCACCTGCGCCTGGCTGACGCGTGCATCGTCGAACGTCAGGCTCAGCGCCGCTCGCTTGCCCTTGGGCCAGACGAACACGGCGCGCTCCTTGGCGGGTGTGGCATAGGGATCGCCCCCCATGCTGTCCGTCTTGGCGTTCCGACTTCCGCACCCCCCGACGACTGCCGCCACACCCGCAGTCACCGTCATCCGGATGGCATCCCGCCGTGTGATGCAGCGGGGCAGACTCGCATCTTGATCCATCGTTCACCTCATTGCGCTGGCGCCTCTCGCGGGCCGCTTTCGAAAGGGCGGCGCCGATCACGAGGCGGAGCGAAGCTCGAAGCAGTTGAGTAGCGGTTTGTATTTTTTGACGAAACAGCTCTGCCACGCCAGCTTTCCGGCTGCGGAGCAGTCCATTGGCAGTGCCTGTACGGAGATCGCATCGCAGACTTCCCGCCAGGCCTCGATCTGCGAGCGCTCCAGTGCTAACCGGCGGCGCAGGTCGAGCGTCTCGCCGACGTAGAGCTTGTTCGTGCGGGTCCGGCTGAGCACGTACAGGCCGGGCTCGGCCGGCAGGCCCGCCGTCTTCAGATCGTCGATCGGCCAGGCCTCGCCGAATCGCGGTCCCATCGGCCGTAGCGTCTCGAGCACGCTGGCCCGGCTTCGCGCGGTCTTCGCCTCCTTGCGCAACTTCAGCGCCGCCCAGCGGTACTCGCGCGGTTGGTATCCCGGCGCGAATTGCGCGGCGCGCCGGTCGAATTCGGTAGCCAGGGCCGGATCGCAGAGAATCTCGTCGAGGCTTCCGGCCGCCTTGTCGTTCAGCAGGCTCTGCCAGGCAATCTCGCTGGCGAAGATGTACCGGTCGCAGTCCTCCCACGACAGGTCCGTCGAGTGCGCCGTCTGGACGTGGGTCAGCTTGCCCGCCTTGCGCAGCCGAAACAGCAGCGTGTTCCACGTCCGCGCATCGCCGACCAGGCCCAGCTTCGCGCACGCCGCGACGAACGCCTCGTCCAGGTCGGGGTCCGCGACGACGCGGTCCGCGCTGAACCCCTCGTGCGTCCGCGCGAAGGCCTCCGCGACGCCTTGCAGCGTCAGTTCGAGCTGCGCCCGGTCATAGCGCTGTTCGCTTTCGCGCACGCGGTCGTGCCTGGTTTTCGTCGCCTGGGCTTTCTTCGTTTGGCCCTTGGGCCTGCCACGGTCCGTTCGCGGGGCGCTCTTGACCGGCTCGGGCGAGCCGTCGAGCCGGTCGCCCACGCGGATCGCGGCCAGCCGTTCCAGGCCGTACTGCACATAGTCTTTCGAGATGTCGAACCCGAGGAAACGCCGGCCCAGCTTCTTGGCCACCGCCAGCGTCGTGGCGCTGCCCGAGAAGGGGTCGAGCACCAATTCGCCCGGATTCGAGCAGGTGCGGATGATGCGGCCGAGCAGTTGCTCGGGCATCTGGCAGCCGTGGAAACCGGCGCGTTCGCGAAATGTGCCGGCCACGCGCGGAAAGTACCACGTGTCTTCCGTCGAGCCGAACGCGTGCTCCAGGTCCTGCGGCCGCAGCGTATAGGTCCGGTCGGCGTCGGCCGGCGCCGGCATCGACGCGGGCGCCCACGTACCGTCGTCGCCGACCAGCTCGCCGGCAACGCCGGCGGGACGGATGATCCACGTGTCGTCGGGCAGCCGGCCCTTCGGGTTGGCCCGCTGGTCGTTGTAGACCAGCTCGCGCGCCGAGGGCACGCGATTGTCGAGGTCGTCGTCGCGAAACGTGAAGTGGTCCCGGTCCTTGACGAAATGGAACAGGTGGGTGTGTGACCGCGTGAATTTGTGGAAGCAGTTGACGCCGAAGGTGTAGTACCAGATCACCCAACTGCGGCAGTGGAACCCGGCCTTCTGGCCTTCGAGTTTCAGCTCGGCGGCGTAGTCGTCGCCGATGGCCAGCCAGAACGTCCCGTCGGGCTTCAGCGCGCGATGGACCTCCGCGATCCACCGGCCGCACCAGTCGATGTACTGCTGATGCTCGACGGAGTCTTCGTACACGTCGTACCGGTAGCCGATGTTGAACGGCGGGTCCGCAAAGACCAGATCGACGCTGCCTGCCGGGAGCCGGTTCATCCCTTCGATGCAGTCGCCCAGCCGTATCGTGTTGTAGCTTTCATCCATGGCCGACTATCCCCTGTCGAGCCGGGCGTCCACACCGCCCGGATCGGTCCAATAAAACGCCGCGATTATAGCGCGGCCTGCCCCCGACGGCAAGACCGCAAAGCGTATCTCGTCGCTCGTATCTCGTAGGCCGTGCCTCGTCCGGCAGGGAATTCGATTTGACGAATCGCCCTGCGGAGTCTTACACTGAAGCCATGGTGAAGGAAGAGCTTACAGCACGATTGCGTAGCGCCGTCGAAGACAGCCCGTACCGGGCCAGCATCCGCTCCGTCGCCCTCTTCGGTTCATACCTTCACGGCACGGCCACGGACGACAGCGACATCGATGTGCTGATCGATTTCGACCCTCAGGCGACCGTCGGTCTGTTCGAGTTCGTCGAGATTCAGGAGCAGCTCTCCGAGGCGCTCGGTCGCCGGGTCGATCTGCTGACCCCGCAGTCCCTCAGCAAGTACTTTCGTGACGAGGTGTTGAAGCAAGCGGAACGCGTCTATGGATTCTGATCTCACCTATCTGTGCCATATCCGCGACGCGATCGAGAAGATCGAGCGCTACATCGCTCAGACCGACTACGAGGCATTCTGCACCAACGACATGATGATCGACGCCGTGGTGAGGGAGTTGGAAATCATCGGCGAGGCCGCAAAGCATCTTTCCGATGTTTTTGTCTCACAGCATGGGGATGTTCCGTGGCATCGAATCAAGGCCATGCGAAACGTCCTGATCCACGAGTATTTCGGCGTCGTTCTGAAGGTTGTATGGGACACTTGCCGCAGCAATCTGCCGATACTCAAGGGCTTCATACAGAGGGTCCTCGCCGACCAACCGTGACCGGGTTCCGACCGGTGCGCGTGAATGGCAGGTTGCGCATTTGGCTGCCTGTGCCTGTCATCTCCTCTCAGAGCGCACCCGACCTCCCGTTGATTCGGCTCGAGCCTGTGTGTACCATCTATCACACATCATAGAACAGTGCCAATCGGAGGGATGGAGAAAGGATGGACACATGACAGGTACGCCAAGGACCTTGTTGGTTGTATCGGGTATTCTGCTTTCTGCCGTCGCGTTGGCGGGGTGTCGAACGAGCGGGAGCGGGGCGATCTGCCTCGATGGGGCGATGGAGACCGGCACGTGGCGCATCCTGGCCGATGTTCCGGTGGGGCGTTTCGGGGGAGCGGCGGCGGTGGTGAACGGCCGCCTGCACCTGTTCGGCGGGGTCAACATGAATCCGCACACGCCGGAAGGCCAGGACAAGGCCGAGGCCGTCGACCTGCACCATGTCTACGATCCCGCGAGCGATCGCTGGTGGGAGGCCGCGCCGATGCCCGACAAAAAGGGCTGGCCCGCCATTGCCGTTTACCAGGACAGGATCTACATCTTCGGCGGCGACAACAAGGCCATCGATCGAAGCATGACGACCGAGTCGTGGGTTTACGACCCCAAAACCGACACGTACCAGACCATCACGCCGCTGCCGCACGCGCGGTCGTACTGTCACGCGGTGCCCGTCGGCCGGCACATTTACGTCTTCGGGGCAAGGACCCTCCGGTCCGACGGCCGGGCGGACCGCAGCACCTTCCGCTACGATCCGCGCCGGAACACCTACACCCGCATGGCCGACCTGCCCGAAGGGGCCCGGTTCATCGTGCACGGCAGCTACAAAGGCTGCATCTACGCCGTCCACGGAGAGACCGATCTGGAGACCTATGCCGACGGCGTGCTGAAGTATGACGTCGCCGCCAACACCTGGACGAAGCTGGCGATCCCGCGGATCGAGCAGCGCAAGTGGTACCTGACGCAGCATTCGACCCACGTGGCAATCGGCTCGAAGCTGTTCATTCTGGGCGGCTGGAGCAAGGTCACCGAATCGCGCAGCGACAAGGCGACGTATTTCGACATGGCCACGGAGACGTTCGGCCAGGTCGCGCCGATGCCCAACGGCCGCTGCTGCGGCGCCGCCGGGGTGATCGGGGACAAGCTCTACGTCGCCGGCGGATTCTGGCAGTGGGTCGACGACGTCTGCGAATGCCAGGAGACCTGGGGCTTCCCCTTTCCCCCGCCGTAGTTGGCGCCTCTGCATCCTCCAGGAGGATGGGCGTACACCTTCGGTATCCTTCACGCGGTGTCTGTGAAAACATCCTGGCAGCCGTGTGGCAGCGGCAAGCGCAGGCTTGCCGATGGTGATACGCGTGCCGTCGAAGCCATCGGCAGACTCCGCCTTGCTCTCCCGATGGCCATCGGGACCGCTGCCACACAGGGCGCTCCGTGGTGGAAAACGGGCCTTGCCGCGAAATTCGCACAGACACTTCGCGACGAAAAGGCCGTTTGTCACTTGCTATTCTTGTCTGCGATATCCATAATTTGTATAGCGGCGGGCAGAAGCGAAGGCTTTCGATGTATTGCTGATTCGTCAGACGAGACCACAGATCCCGAGGCCGTTCCACCATCACGAGGGAATCACTTGACGGTCCGCGCGGCTTCGGGTCGCATCCGCCATTCGTTTTCATCATCGGCAGTATTCTTCATTTTGGGGGGGCGTTAACCATGAAGGCAAAAGTGTTGCTGTTCTGTGCAGGCTGTGTGCTGGTCCTGGCTGTGACCGGCACGGCCACCGCGCAGACCGAAGCGCCGGCGATTCTGTCGGCCCTGGGAAACCAGTCGGGAGTCACCATCGTCGGTGAAGCCGACCTGGCCCAGATCGAGGGGACCGGGCCGCTGGCATTCTGGAGCTACCAGTGGCGGGCTCATATGAGGGCCTTCTTCCAGGCCAGTATGGCCATGCGGCGGAACATGATCCGTGCCCGCATCGCCTTCTGGCGCAACGGTGGCTGGGGGTACCCGGGCGGCGAGACCGGTGGGGACACCGGCGGGGGCGGCGAAATTCCGCCTGAATAGCCGCAACATGGATTTTTCCTGTGAAGGGGGAGGTCCAGTTTGTACAATGGGCCTCCCTTTGTCATAACGTATTGCTCAGTGTCTGCAAGGAGGCGACATGACACGTACGATCAAATCTTCCGCCGGGCCGTGGCTGTTGTTCCTGTTCATCCTTCTGGGTCTGGCCGGCGCGGCGCCGGGCGACGACGCTGCGTCCAACGGTCCGCTCGAATCGCTCGGGCCTAAGCCGGAAGACGAGGAGGACCTGCGCTCGGTCTTTCTGCGCGACGCCTCGGTCATCCTGCCGCGCGGGACGTGGGACCTCGAAGTCGGTCTGGAGTACCGGCGGGCCAAGACGGACGAACTGCCGTTCGACAGCGATCTGACGCGGCAGGTTCGCCTGCCGTTGACCGCGCGCTTCGGCATCCGCAAGGGGCTGGAGGGCATCGTCTCGGTGCCGCTGATTCACAGTTACCGCGAGGTCTCCGAGGGTGGAACCGTGGACTCCGACGACGAGTTCGGCCTGGGCGACGTGACCACCGGCGTCAGTTTCCAGATCATGAAGGAAAAGGCCTCGTGGCCCGAGCTGCTCGGCACCGTCCAGGTGCGCGCGCCCAGCGGCGAAGACCCGTACCGCGGCGATGGGACCGAACCGCTCTTCGGGTCGGGACACTGGGCCCTGGCCGCCAGTCTCCAGTGGGTTCGGACGGCCGATCCGCTGGTCCTTTTCGGCGGCATCGGCTACCTCCATCAGTTCTCGCGTCACGCGAACGGCCAGAAGTATGAGCCGGGGCCCGGCCTGCAATACAGCATGGGCCTGGGCTTCTCCGTGAACGACGACGTCTCTCTCAGCGGCCGGTTCGCCGGCCTGCTGCAAGGCAACTGGGACGTCGACGGCGAGACGGTCGAGGGTTCGTCGTACGAGCCCATGACGTTGCGTGTCGCGGCCACGATGCGCTGCCGGCGGAACACCTATATCGAGCCGGAAGTGACATTCGGCCTCAACGACGATGCGCCCGACGTGTTCGTCGGCGTGGCCCTGATCCGAAGAGTGCCTTAGCGGGAATCCACCATGCGCACGGCCTCCATCTTCGCCGTTTTGCTGCTGCTGATCGCGCTGGATTGCGGCTGCGCGACGAGTTCCGACGAGTCCGGACCGGTCGATACGAGCTTTAGCGCCGGCCCCGTCCGGGTCCGCCGGCGCCTCGAGAGCTGGAAGACCATCCGCGAAAAGGGCATCGTCATGCAGAGCTACGATTTCTCCTGTGGCTCGGCGGCCCTGGCCACCCTGATGCGCTACTACTTCCAGGACGACGTCACCGAGCGCGAGGTGCTCGAGAACATGCTCAACGCCCTCACCGACGAACAGGTCCGCCAGCGCCAGGAGAACGGCCTGACCATGCTGGACCTCAAGCAGTGCGCCGAGCGCATGGGTTATCAGGCCGTCGGGGTCAGGCTGGAGCCGAAGATCCTGCCTCAGCTCCAGGGCCCGGTTTTGATCCACCTCCAGCGCCAGGGCTATAAGCACTTCGCCGTCCTGCGGGGCGTCCGCGGCGACCGCGCGTACGTGGCCGACCCGAGCAGCGGCAACGTCCGCTTGACGATGTCGCGCTTCCTGCGTCAGTGGACCAACGTGGCCCTGGTCCTTGGCAAGCCGGGCGTCGGCCTTCCGACCGACTATCCCCTGGCCGTCTCGGAAGACTGGGCCGTCCACGACGCCATGCTGGCCCCCGTCGCCAGCCGCTACCTCCTGCCCGATTCCGGAGCCGTTGCCCCATAGTCACGCTCGCGTGTGTGTGGAAACATCCTGGCAGACGCATGGCAGCCTCAAACCGTAGCGCAGCGGAGGTTTGGGGATGGTGGACTGGACTGGCGAAGCGATGGCAGAAGGTCGCCTATGCGCTGAACCATCCCCAAGCTTCGCTTGAGGCTGCCACCCAGCCGCGCTGCTCGCCTGGGCACACCGCAGAAGTCCGTCCCGGCGCGCCGGGATCGAAACAAGCCCGAATGACCCAAGATCAAAGCTCGAAACATGGAAGCCATTGTGTGCAACGTGACCCTGCCCACGCAAACCGGGGCGAGTTTGTGGCATTTGGACTTCGTGCTTTGGATTTGTTTCGAGTTTCGTGTTTCGGATTTCGAGTTTGTCGTCGCCGGCCATGAATGGATGGCCGGCAGAAAGAGGCGCAGCGAGCCTGATCGCAAAAACGGTCCTGCACCCGTCCTTGCGGCGGTAGGGGGTTGCGGTTTCGCGCGGGATTTGGTAGGCATGGTCCCGGTGCGTTCCCGAGCGGCCGCTCGTAACGCCTCGCTCGTGGCCCGAGCCACGGGCCACCGGTCACGGATAAGCTCGAAAGGAGACCCTCGTGAGCATCGAACTCAAGAAGGACTGCCGCTATGCCCTGCTCGTGCCCACCAGCATGGGGGCCCGCCTGACGCCCGACAACGGCCAGCCGTTCCATTGCAGCCGCCGGTTCACTCTCCAGGCCACCAGCGCCGAGACCAACGTCGCCAGCGTCTCATCCTACCTGGGCCTGCCCGTCAAGGTCCTGACGACGTTCGTCAAGGGCAGTCCGATCGCCCGCTTCATCAAGGACGATCTGGCGAGCCGGCACATGGACGTCGAGGGTCCCGAACTCGAGCAGGGCGGCCCGTGGGGTTACCGCCACCAGTTCAATCTGGCCGACTGCGGGACCGGCTCGCGCGGCCCGCGCGTCTGCAACGACCGGGCCGGCGAGGTCGGCCGGACGCTCAACGTCAAGGATTTCGACCTCGAGCGCATCTTCGGCATCGAATGCGTCCAGATCGTGCACCTCTCCGGCCTGATCGCGGCCCTGTCGCCCGAGACCGGGACCTTCTGCCTGGAGATCGCCCGGGCCGCCAGGAAGCACGGCACGCGAATCGCGTTCGACCTGAACTACCGCGCCTCGTTCTGGAAGGGCCGCGAGAAGCAGTTGCACGCGATCTTCCAAGAGATCGCTTCCGTCGCCGACATCCTCGTCGGCAACGAAGAGGACTTCCAGCTCGCTCTGGGCATCGAAGGCCCCGAGGCCGGCGGCAAGGGCCTGGGCGGCAAGATCGACAGCTTCAAGGGCATGATCGAACGGGCCGGCAAGGCCTACCCGAACGCGAAGGTCTTCGCGACCACCCTGCGCGAGGTCGTCAACGCCAACACGCACCTCTGGGGCGCGCTGCTGAGCGAGAGCGGCCACTGGTACACGATCGAGCCGCGACAGATCGGCGTCGTCGACCGCATCGGCGGCGGGGACGCCTTCGTCGGCGGCATGCTCTACGCCATCCTTCGCGGCTGGAAGCCCGAAAAGTGGGCCCAATTCGGCTGGGCCACCGGCGCCCTGGTCGTCACCCTGCTGACCGACTACGCCCTGCCCGCCGACGAGGAACAGATCTGGAGCATCTGGGAAGGCAACGCCCGCGTCAAACGCTGACGCGCCCGGGGCGCGGGGCGCGAGGTGCGAAGGGTGAGAAGGTTCTGAAGGGCCGTTGGATGGGCTTGGAGCCCATGCGGCAACAATCCCCGTCATTCCCGGCGCGGCGAAGTGGTAGGGGCGACGCATGTGTCGCCCTTGCGGCACACGACCTGACCACCGCTTGTGCGTGCGTGTGGCAGCCTCAAGGCCTGTCCCGTTCGGTTCCACTCAGGGCAGGCTCTGAGCAAAGTCGAATGGAGCGTAGCCTTGGGGATGGCGGATACGATTTCCCCTTTGCCCTCCCGCCGCATCCCGCTACAATGGCATCGCAAGCGTGAGACCTTGAGACCAAGGTGCATCGTGCACTGTGCAGTGAACAGCAGTTGTTTACAGATGTTCATCAAGAGGGAGTCTCGTATGCATGCGCGCTGTTTCAAACGGAATCGTGTTCACGTAGCTCTGGCGGTCCTCGTGTCTATCTCGGTTGTCGGATGTGCGACTCGGCCGGTATCGCAGACGGATCCAGTCGCTCCCCGTTTCGACATCGAGGGCACGTGGTCCTGGGTGCAGGACCCGTGGGAGGGCGAGTTCGTGCTGAAAAAGGAGGGAAGCTCGTACTCCGGCACGCTGGATGACGTGTTCGAAGGGACCTTCGGCGACAAGATCGACGATGTCGAGGTGTCCGGCGACAAGATCAAGTTCACGCGATACGGCCGGTTCGGCGTCCAACAGTGGGAAGGCACCCTCAAGGAGCAGGACAGCCGCCTGACGATCACCGACGGCCGCTGGACCAAAGGGGGTGACTCCGGCACGTTCTACGCCGAAAAGAAGAAGTAGAACCGCGAGAAGTCCGGGGCTATCCGCCCGCATTGCTCCGAGGCATCGGCGTGGGGCCTTGGTGTGCGGTGCAAACCCTGCGACTGTGTTTCGGTCGTGAACCGAGCGTGTCGGCGTGCATTTGCGGGAAAGGATCGAAAATGGCATGGCTCATTCTCGCGGCGGCGTACCTGGTGGTCGGACTCGGTGTCTTCGCCTGGTGCATCCGCCGCAATGCGGCAATCGATCCGGACCAGAAGAAGCGTTCGGCACAGACCCTCGTGCTGTTCCCCGAACTGTGCGTCTTCTGGCCGCTGGCCCTGTTCCTCGAGATCAAACGAAACAGAAAGCCAAACCACCCCGCCAACCAGCCGACGGAATAGGCTGAAGACAAGGTCCGTCCCTCGGCGGCGCAATGGCTGGAGATCTGGAGGGAAGACCATGTGGATAGAATTACTATCTCTGATATTTCTGGTTGGCGCTGGTGGCGGGGGCAGCGACCAGGTCACGCTGGACGAGCTACAGGCTATTTTGGCTGGTATGGAATCAGCAATCCAGGACGTCCAGGTTGAGTACGATTGGTACCTTGATCCTCCCATGACATTGGACGACATAGCAGGAACGGGTCATCTGCGTGCAGTGTCGCGGTCGCATGAGTCTTTTGCGACGGCCAGACCCTTTTCCGAGCGGCAGTTGACCTCCACGACCGTTGATCTTGAAGACGAGTATGGGCAAGGGTTCACGGCGAAAGACAGGCTCTCATTCAATGGGACGGTGGTCAAGACGTTACGGAGCAACAAGGCGGGATTGGAGGGTACGATCAGCAAGAACACGGGCATGCTCCGGAGTTGGCCGCTCTCGCCCATGGGCTTCACCATACTGCGCGACTATCCAAGCCTCCTCTCAGAAGAGATGGCGAAGAATCCGAACGGTTTCAAAATCGAGAAAGGGATCCGGCAGGTCAATGGATTCAATGCGATTTCTCTCGCCTTGATGCTGCCGGATGGTGCCGTATACAAACGCATATATCTTTCGGTCGACCACGGCTACGCGCCTGTGCGATTCGCGTATATCCAACCCAAATCGGGCGAACTGAACTGGGCCGTGGAAGTTCAGTCACTCGAGGAGGTATCGAAAGGCATCTGGTTCCCGATGAAAGGGAACATTCCGGACAGCAACAACGTCTACGAAGCCCGGACAGTGCAGTTGAACCGTGGCTTGCCGGAGGAGTACTTCAACATAGAGTTCCCTCTCGGAACGAAAGTGGTGGACCACATCGCGGACCGCCAATATGTGGTTGACCCGGAGGAGGCTCACTTCGGCAGGTTGGTTCTTGCCATTGTCCTGCCCCTGGTCATAGCTGGCGCCCTGCTGGTGGCACTGGGAAAGAGGCTCAGGCGAAAGAGGCGTCTCAGCCAAACGTGACAGTACCGCGTTCCGTGTCAACGAGATTCCCGTGGACAGACCCCGCTTTCCTGTCGCGAGAGGGTTGGCGTACGGTGCATCCCTTTCGCCTTCTGTGGTCAGCGGCGGGCGGCGCGGGCGTGGAGACGGGCTGCCGGCGGACGGCGCGGAGGGGATTTGCCCTTTCCTGCGGCTCGGTTCGGCGGGTATACTGGAGGCATCGGGGCAGTCGGGCGGCGCCGGGTTGCAGGCAAAGCAGTATTCTATGGGGACAGACCCCGTGTTTGCCACGGAGAAACCGACATGAACACGTGGATGAAGCGAGCCCTCTTCTGGACGCCGAGGGTTCTGTGCATTCTTTTTGCGATGTTCTTGAGCCTGTTTGCCCTGGACGTGTTCGGTGAAGGGGGTGCCTTCTGGGAGACGGCTCGTGCCCTGGTACTTCACCTCGTCCCTGTGTATATCGTCGTTATCGTGCTGGTTGTTGCATGGCGGTGGGAGTGGGTGGGAGCGGTCCTCTTCAACGCTTTGGCCGTGCTCTACGTGGTCATGATGTGGGGACGTTTTCCTCTGGCAACCTACCTGTGCATCTCCGGCCCCCTGGTATTCGTAGGGGACCTCTTTCTATTCAACTGGATCTACAGAGCCCAGCTACGAACCCGGCCCTCGCCGCCTGACCTGAAAGGATAGAGCCAGGGAGTTGGTGTTCGGTGCACACACTACGACCGCTTCCCGGCCATTGCATGCGCAGGAGATCGCGGCCGATCTGAAGGAATCGCGCACAGGGCAACAGCGCTAGCGCGCCTGGACGACCTGCCTCAGCTTCCTGGCGACCCTGGGAAGGAATCCACGCAGCCCCGGATACCGGTTGATCGGGTGCCTGTTCAGTTCGGGCCATCGGGAGCGAACGAGATCGGGGACCAGCCGCCAACGCCTTCGATACTCGACGGGCAGATGCACCATCGCGTCGACGACATCGCGATGGTTGAAGGGCCAGATGATGAGGAGGTCGTGCACATGCCCGTACAATTGCGGACCGCCCCAGCAGCCAAGCTGCTGCTCCAGGTACAGCAAGTCCAGAATCGTGAAGGCATTGTCACAGGGGATGCCCGCGAGCCATTTCTCGCATTCGCGGACGACCAGATCGCACGCCGGAAGGTTGATGCGTTCGACCAGGTCTCGGGCGGACAGGCGGGCGTCCTCGCGATCGCTGGAGCGCCAGTAGTACGGGCGTCCGAGTTCGCCCATCACGCCGTTGATGGAGATCACCTGAGGAGATGGGTGTCGGCCACAGCGAACCCCGCGCATGGTCCGTCCGGCCACTGCGCACGATCCCGTCCGATACAGCCATTCCTGGATATCCTCTTCGCTTGCCTCAATCCAGTCGAAGATCTCGTGTTTCAGGCCGTGTCTGCGAGCGATCCTGTCTGCAATGTCACAATCGAGTTCGGCCTTGGGGTCGGGGATCCTCAGTGTGCCGAATTCGATCTTGTGACGGACGTCGCGGGCGCACGCCAGCAGGACGCGTGAATCGTGGCCTGCCGTCAGACTCATGGTGGTCGGACCGTGTCTGACCACGGCGGAGATCGTACGCTCGATCCTCGAAGCGATTCTCTCCACCTGAGCGCCAACCTGGTCCGGCGACACGAATGCCGGCTGGCCGGTCGGCCAGTGTCGGACGGTCTTCCACGTGGCCAGGTCGAGATAGTGATTGGGGAGAACCCGGTGGACATCGACTCGCGGCGTCAACCCGAACGTATACCACCCGTCCTTCGCGGGGATATCCAAGAGGCGCGCCAACTCCTCGTGGTCGCGCGTGGACGGGCGACGTGGAACCAGCGAGAGGGTGGAACAGACCACATGTTGTTCCGGGCAATACACGGCCGCCAGGCTGGCCGCCGGATCGACATGGAATCGCGATCCGCGCGCCGTAAGCACCACCGCCGCCCAGCGTCCCGCCAGGGTGTACAGATATTGCTCGACGTCCTCCATGATGGATGCGGCCGTCGCCCGCACCGGCACGGCGCACTTCTGATCGATGAATTCGCCGCTGCCGTCAATGGCGTAGCCGACGAGCCATCCAATCTGCACGGCATCCGCTGTGTACATGGGAACGACAGGGAGTCCCTGATCGCGGAGCGTGCCGATCCACCAGCGGTCCTGATGGAATGTCTCCCAGTCCGGCGGGAGAAGATCGGGGGTGTCAGATACGACGAACTGTTTGGCAAGAGTGAACATCTTCAGCGATCCTGTAGCAGGCACCGATTCGGCTATTTCGCCTTTAGGCAGAGGCATCATCTGTGTTCTTCCCCCATGCTGCGTCTTCATTCGGCCCGCAGTGTTTCCATTCTGTCCGTATATCGGCCAAAGAGGCGGGCGCGACAAGGAAAAACCTGCATCCGGTGCGCAGAGAATGGGGTTCGTGCGCCATCGGAAACGCCTCACCCCCCTCCGGGCAACATCACCCTTTCTTCGCCACGGCGTTGCTTATGGCAGCGCCACACGCCCTCACGGACGCCCTGAGAATGGACAAGGGCTTTGCGCGTGCGACTCGGCAGAGAGGCTGTTCACTGTCGTCATGACCTTTGGTTCCGATAACTCGGCACACCGGTCTCGCAGGGTGTGCACCGCACGCCGCATCCCGGAATAGAACGGGGCCCATGCCGACCGTGGCATGGGCCCCATAGCAATCCAAACACCTTTCGCCTGCCGTCAATGGCGGGCGGTGACGCTGTTACAGCAGACCGGCCAGTGCGGCAACTTCCTCAGCCGACAGCGCTCGGTCGTAGATACGAACCTCGTCCATCAGGCCGGGCATCTCGCGCTGGAGGTCGCCACCGTTGTTCCAGGCGCCCAGGGCCGCACCGCCAAGAACCACGCTCAGCGGCGCTGCAAGGGCTCGGCTGTCTTCCAGTTGGCCGTTCAGATAGATGGCCGCCTCGGTCTCCGAGATGGTCAGGACCATGTGGCTCCAGACCGCCGGCATGACCATCGTGACGCCCTGGAGATCGCCGCCGTCCAGGCCGTTGATCCCCGCGTTGGCCGCCGCGTAGCTGAGCTTGAAGTGCACGGCGCCGTCCGTCCAGTCGTTCGTGTTCATGCCGCCGGCGAACTGCACGCCGGTCAGGTCCGCGGCAGCGAAGACCCACATCGAGTAGCTGCCCTGGCTGAAGACCGCGCCTTCTCCACCCATCCGGGGGATATCGACCGCGTCGTCATCGCCATCCAGGACCAGAACGCCGTCCAGGATCGTGGCGTCGCCAAGGAGGGTCCCGTCGTAGCCGTTGCCCGTGGCATCGGCTGCATCCGCATCGAAGGGATAGTGGGCCAGGAGACCCACGGCCAGCGGATCAGCCGGCTCTTCCGGCTCTTCCGGCTCGATGAGCATGTACGCGACCGCGTTCAGGAACATCTGCGCGCCGTCTGCATACAGGTCGAACATGCCCGCCGTCTCCGAGTTGATGCCATCGGCTTCGCGACCGCCGGTCAAGAACAGCAGCCGGCGATTGCCCAGCACGTCGTTGCCGGCTCCGCCGTCATGCGTCAGCGTGGCGCCGGCGGGGTATTCCGCGATCAGCACGGCCCCGGCAGGAACACTGCCCGAGTCCGCCGAAAGCGTGGCCAGAACCGTGGCCTCGTCATCCACCGGCTCGGTGACGACGGAGATGCCCCGCGCCAGAGTCCCATCGGCATACGAGACCACGCCGGCAAATGGATTGGCCATGACGCCGTCCACCAGTGCGATGCCCGCGAAGATCGGGTGCTCTGGGGCGGCGACCGCCAGCGCGATGTCCCCGGTGATGTCCGGGATCGTGCTGCCGGTGTAGTAACCCATGCGGCTCTTCCTGGCGGTGTAACCGTTCAGGACGATCATCGGCGCCGTGACGCCGTTCCACCTGCCGGCGGCATCATTCTGGAAGCTGCCGCTGGCGACCGAACGGCTGATGATGACCAGGTCCGCCGCGTTGACCACGTTCACGTCGGGCGTGCCCGTCTGCACGTAGCGCACGACATCGTAGCCGGCGCCCTTGAGCAGATCGGTATACCCCTTGTCGGCTGCCACGGTGAAGCCGGCTCCGGCCGCTCCGGCCGACGGCGCATCATCCGCGCCATGGAAGGTAACCCAGACCACCGTTCCCTTGGAAGGCACCGGCACGCCGATCAGCTCGACCTCGGCGATCTGCATGCTGTTGGCCGAAGCCGCGTCGCGCACGGCCGGGAACAGGATTTGATAGTGCCGGTACACGGTCGCGTTCTCGAACGCAATCGGCGTCGCGTTCATGGTGAACCGCGGCCAGGCATCGACCTGGTTGAAATCGGCGACTTCGCCGGCGGCGATCAGTTCGTACGGTCCATCGATCGTCCCGTTGGAGCCGTAAAGCTCGAACTGAATCGGGTCGCGCTCCACGGCGTCGTTGGCCGTGGTCAGCGTCAGACCCGTGACCAGCGTCGCGCCGAGGGCCGGCGTGACCTGGAAGCCGGTCGGCTCGGTCTCGCCTTTGAAGTGCAGGTACTTCGTGTTGACGTCGTCGTCGATCGCCAGATCGGGCGTCTCAGCGCCGGGCCAATCGCCGTCGTTCGGCACGCCTTGAACCACGTCGCCGGCGCCGGTGATGTCCGATGCGCCCTTCTGGAAGTACGTGTCGGCGTTCAGACGAATCTCGCCCAAGGTCAGAGCGCGATCGTAGATCGCCACGCCGAAGATCTCGCCGTCGAAGTCATCGAAGAACGGATCCGCGCCCTCGCGATCCTGGGCGCCGTAGCCGATGCCGACCATGCCCGACAGGAGGATCGCCGCATCGACGCTCGCCTGATAGACGCCGTTGACATAGAGGGCCGTCGTTCCGGCGGCTTCGCTGGCGACGAAGACCAGATGAGTCGGCACGCCGGGATTGGTCGCCACGCCATAGTCATAGTCGGCCACGCCGAAGGCGGTCGCGCCGTAGGTCCCGGTGTTGTTCCACTGCTCGTACTTGAGTCCCATTTGGGTGTCGCCGAAATCTCTGCGACCGATCAGGCACATGCTGGCCTGCGTCTCGTCCGGATTGCTCTGGACGACGAACTCATAGGTCATCTCGCCGCCGAAGGCGCCGATGTCATAGACGCCGTCCGCGACGTTGGTCGCGAAGTAACCCGGCTCGGCTGCCGTGGCGGCATTTTCCCAGGCCGCCAGCGCCGCGGCGGCAGGGCCGCCCATGATCGCCACGATCTCATCGGCCGCCAGGGCCCGGCTGAAGAACGAGACGTCGTCCAACGAGCCGTTCATGCGCCGGCTCACCCACGAGTCGGTGCCGTCGCCGCCCAGGTAGACCGCGCCTTCCCACACGGCGGGCTCGTGCGCGATGACGTTCTCGGCTTTCGCCTCGCCGTTGACGTAGAACGTCGCCTTGTCGGGCGCCACCGTCAGGGCGCAGAACGTCCATTCCGTGGCCGAGTAGTTGGCCGCCGGACGGAAGCTCCACGTCGAAGACGAGTCGTTCCAGTGATAGGCCAGCCCGCCGGTGGCCAGCAGGTTGAAGCCGTGGGCAATCACCGGATCTTCGCCGAAGCGGTGCATCATGATCGACGCCCAGTCCGGCTGCGCGCCGTTGGGCAATACCCAGCCGGCCATCGTCGCTTCCGTGAGCGTCAGACCCATCGGCTGAATCTCCACCAGCGTCGGGCCGACCAGCGTCACGGCGCTGCCGTAGACGCCCGTCGTCCAGGCCGGATCGCCGGCGAAGAAAGCCCCGTCGTTACCGTTGCCGGACGAATCGGCGACCACCGCGCCTTCGCCCTCATCACAGGCCCACCAGCCGATCAGGGCCTCATCCGCCAGGAAATTCCACGCGCCGAGCGCGCTGCCCTGAACCAGGGCCAATACCACCAGACTGACAAAGCAAGCACATCGTCTCCACATAACACACCTCCATCGCACAGGAATGCTACCAAGGCGATCCGACCACACGTCGGAACACGCATCCCTCCCCATAGACTTTGTCGTTTCGATCATTGCCGCCCCTTCAATAGACAGACTTCGAGCTGGAACGCTGATAAGTCGGCCCTTACCTCCGGCGTATCACCTCCTTTCCCTGGGTGGGGTGCTTCAGACATGCAACGTGGGGTCTGCGACGGGTGTATCCATGGTGCAAAGCCGTCGGGACCGCATGTTCCACCCTGCCTTACCGTCGGACATTACCTCGCTGCGAGGGGGGCAGAAAAGAATTGAGACGTAGACGGGCCCATCCTGTGCCCATGCTGTTCGATCCGCACGGGCAGGAAACCTGCCCAGCCTACCTTTTTCCCACCTCACAGAGCGCACAAACCTGGAAACCTCACCCATTATAGGATCATGCCCTCCCCAAAGCAAGCCCTATATTCCCCGATCCTCCCAGATTCCAAAATTCCCGCGCCGGCCCCGCCGGGCGGGGGGAAGAAGGGCCTACGATGGGCTGTAGGATGGGCTTGCCGCCCATGCGGCGCTTTGCCCGTTCGGCGGGGCCGTCGGTGCGCACCCGGTCAAGAGGCTCTAAGAGACGGCGAAGGGGCCATTTACGGCCCCTTCACCGGATGGACCTTCTACCTGCCGGACTCGCAGACAGGCCCGGCGTGCCAAAGACTGGGCTGGGAGCGTTTGCACACAACCCGCAATGTTACCCTGACTGACCTTTTCGACTCTTCCGAAGCGCCTCAGTTGGTCACCGACAGATAGTCGACGTCAAACGCCGTGACCGCCCCGGTTCCCGAGGAGCCGAATGCGATGTAACCGTAATCCTTCTCCGTCCCGGTTCCCGCGGTGACCTCGAACGATTGCGCCGCCTCTCCGTTGACCGATACGGTGACGACGTGCGTGCCGGCGCCGCCCGCGACGATGTCGATCACGATACTGTTCCAGGCGGTTGCATCGGCGATGGCAAGTACGTTCGCTACTCCGGCATCTCCTGTGTCCACGTCACCCGACGGCTCCGTGCCTACGAGGTTGTTCATAACCAGGGCATCGGTCTCCAGACCTGCGATCTCGCCGGCTTTCGCCAGAGAGAAGGAGATGACCTGGCTGCCGTCCGAGACACCGATCATGCCTTTGCCGTTGTCGCGGATATGGTAGCCGATACCCGCCTCCGGCCAGGGCGATGTTTCCGCTCCGCCATCCGGATGCAGATCATCCAGTCCGGCGCCGGTCGCCACACGGACGGCGACCTCCAGGTGTGCTCCGTCGAGACTGGCACAGACCGGGTGGGTGAGATAAATCTTACGGTTGCTGGGGTCGGGCATGCCGTAGTCCCTCGGGTCGCCCGTGTCTTGAACGCGCAGGAACGTGACATCCTCCTCGACGATTGCCGCGATGCCGCCCGGGCCGCCTTCGCCGGGGCCGGTGCCGTCCCATGCGTCGGAGCCATTGTCGTGCTCCCACTGGTCGTCCAGGGCGCCGCCGTCGTATGTGTACCTCGGCAGGCACGGCACGCCGATCAGCTCGACCTCGGCGATCTGCATGCTGTTGGCCGAAGCCGGGTCGCGCACCGCCGGGAACAGGATCTGATAGTGTTGGTACGCGACCACGTTCTCAAACGCGATCGACGTCGCGTTCATGGTGAACCGCGGCCAGGCATCGACCTGATTGAAATCGGCCACTTCGCCGGAGGCGATCAGCGCATACGGTCCATCGATGCTCTCATTGGAGCCGTAAAGCTCGAACGCAATCGGGTCGCGCTCCACGGCGTCGTTGGCGGTAGTCAGCGTCAGACCCGTGACCACCGTCGCGCCGAGGGCCGGCGTGACCTGGAACCCGGTCGGCTCGGTCTCGCCCTTGAAGTGCAGGTACTTCGTGGCCACGTTGTCGTCGATCGCCAGATCGGGCGTCTCGGCGCCGGGCCAATCCCCATCGTTCGGCACGCCCTGGACGGCGTCGCCGGCGGCGGTGATGTCCGACGGACCTTTTTCGAGGTACGTGTCGGCGTTCACGCGGATCTCGCCCTTGGATAGAGCGCGATCGTAGATCGCCACGCCGAAGATCTCGCCGTCGAAGTCATCGAAGAAGGGATCCGCGCCCTCGCGATCCTGGGCGCCGTAGCCGATGCCCACCAGGCCCGAGAGGGTGATGGCGGCCGCCACGCTGCCCTTGTAGGCGCCGTTGACGTACAGGTCCGTCGTGCCCGCCTCAGCGCTGGCGACGAAGACCAGATGGGTGAAGAGGCCGGGATTGGTGGCCACGCCGAAGTCATAGTCGGCCACGCCGAAGGCGGTCGCGCCATAGGTGCCGGTGTTGTTCCACTGCTCGTACTTGAGTCCCATCTCGGTGTCGCCGAAGTCTCTGCGGCCGATCAGGCACATGCTGGCCTGCTCCTCGTCGGGATTGCTTCGGACGAGGAACTCATAGGTCATCTCGCCGCCGAAGACGCCGATGTCATAGAGCCCGTCCTCGACGTTGGTCGCGAAGAAGCCCGGCTTGCCTGCCATGGCGGCATCTTCCCAGGCCGCCAGAGTGGCCGGCGCCGGACCGCCCATGACGGCCTGAACCTGCTCCTGCGACAGCGCCCCGTCGTAGGTGCGCACGTCGCTTATGAACCCCGCCCAGTTCTCGCCCTCCGCACCCTCGTTATCTCCGCCGAAATAGAGCGGCTGCGGGAAGTCCAGCGCCTGGGTGATTGTCCCCGTGCCGGCCACCATGCCGTTGCGGTAGTAGGTCAACTGATCTGCGGTCTTTACGACGACGTGGTGGAGCCACACGTCATTGGGAATGTCCTCGTATTCCATGTTGTCATCGCCGTTGCCGTTCATGTGCCACTCGAACTTGGTCGGCGTGAACTTGATGAACTGGCGGGGCACGAAATCGACGGCATTCTCGTCCATGCGATTGCCGAGAATGATGTCGTTGCTGCCGTTGCCCGGCGCCTGTTTGGCCCAGAAGGCCCAGGTGAAGTCGTTTTCCAGCGTCATCTGCGGAATGCTGCCGGCACGAACATAGGCGCCGCTCGCCGTACCGTCAAAACTGATGACGGCGCCCAGGTCTGCGTCTTCGACCCAGACCGAGCCGTCCGTGCCGAGACCGTTGGCCGCGTTGTGGATCGTCCCGTCCACGCCGTTGCCGGACATATCGACCACGGTCTCCCCGATGCCTTCGTTCAAAGGCCACCACCCCGCCAGATTGGGGTCGGCCGCTTCTGCTCCGCTGGCGAGAACCAGACTGAGCACCGCCACAAACGAAGCCCGACAAACCAATGTTCTCCACATGACACACCTCCGTCGCACACGAATGCTGCTCAGGCGATCCGACCACACGTCGGAACCCGCGTCCCTCCCCATAGACTTTGCCATTTTTTTCATTGCCGCCCCTTCAATAGACAGACTTCGAGCTGGAACGCTGATGAGTCGGCCCTTACCTCCGGCGTATCACCTCCTTTCCCTGGGCGGGGTGCCTGCGACATGCGGCGTGGGTCTGCGACGGGTCTATCCATGGTGCAAAGCCGTCGAAACCGCGTGTTTCACCCTGCCTTGCCGTTGGACACTACCTCGCTGCGAGGGGGGACAGAGGAATGGAGGGCGACGGGTGTCGGAATGACCAGGAAACCACCGAGTACACCCTTTTTCCCACCTCACAGAGCGTACAAACCTGGAAACCTTATCCATTATAGGGTCATGCCCACCCCAGAGCAAGCCCATATTCCGCCGCCCCTCGCAGATTGCGAAATTCCCGCCTCCGCCCCGGGCGGGTGTGAAGGGTGGGAACGTACGAAGGGTGCGAACGTGCGAAGGGCCGTCGCATCAACGATCCCCGGTTTCACGGGATACGAGATGCGCCCTGGCCGCCAAGTCGCCCGCCATCTTCAGCGGAGACGGGCGCCTTGCGGTTCTCTATTCTGCGCGTACGGCGAATGCTCCTGCCCGCCAGCGCCACTGTCGGTCGTGGGCTCTGCCGGGGTCAGCCGTTCAGGTTCCAGCCCTGGCGGTACTGCTTGCGGATGTACTGGTCCGCTTCCGGGCAGCCGGTGGCCTTGAGATTCTCGGCATCCCAATCGAGCTTCTGCCCGAGGCGATAGGCGACCAGCGCCAGCAGGTTGTTCTCGAGCAACGCGCCGGAATAGTCGAAGTTGCACAGCGGCGGCTTGCCGGTCTTGCAGCCGATGATCCATTCCTGATGGTGTCCGGGCGAAGGCGGAATCAGATCGCCTGCCTTGGGGCAGTCGAAGTGCGTCAGGTCGCCCATCGGCATCAGGATGCGGAAATCGTAGTCGCAGAGCAACCAGCCTCTTTCGCCCTGGAAGAGCACGCCCTTGAAGAGCTTCTCCCGATTGAATGCTTCGGACGGCATGCCGGGCTTCTTGCCGCCGTCGTACCAGTAGACCTTGACGGCCGGCCGCCAATCATTGGCGGGGTGGTCCCACTCGGCGGTCAGCCACTGGGGGCACGTGTCGGGGTTCAGCGGCGATCCCTCCGCCTGGCAGGTGGTCGGCAGACGAAGATCCAGGGCCCAGTACGCCATGTCCATCATGTGGCTTCCCATGTCGCCGATCTGGCCGCTGCCGAAGTCCCAGAAGCGGTTCCAGGCGAGGCACCCGCCGAAGTAGCCCGGATTGTACGGATGCTCCGGCGCAGGCCCGATCCAGAGGTCCCAATGAAGGTGCTCCGGGACGGGTCCGGCGGCGGGCAGGTAGCTGCCCCCTTCGGGCGTCCGGCTGCACCAGACGTGGACTTTCTTGACGTCGCCGATCGCTCCCCGGCGGACCAGCTCCACCATGCGCCGGTAGTTGTCACTGGCGTGAATCTGCGTGCCCATCTGGGTTGCGAGCTTTCCCTTGTTCTTGAGATAAGTCTGGCGGACGACATGCGCCTCATGGACGGAATTGGCCAGCGGCTTCTCGCAGTATACGTGCTTTCCCCGATTCATCGCCCAGACATTGACGAAGGCGTGGGTGTGATCGGTGGTCGAGCACACGACCGCATCGATGTCCTTCTGATCGAGGCACTTGCGCCAGTCGACGTATGTCTTGGCCTGCGGGAATTCCTGCGCCGCTTCGGCGAGGTTCTTCTCATTGACATCACAGAGGGCCACGATGTTCTCTTCTTTGACGCCGTTCAGATTGGCGTGGCCCCGCCCCCGGACGCCGATGACCGCGATGTTGAGCTTCTCGTTCGGGGAGTTTCCAGCCTTGAGGATGCCTGATTTGAGGATGGTGACGCCCGCCCCCACGGCAGCGCTGGTTTTCAGAAAGGTTCGGCGGTCGATTCGCGTGCTCATCGATGGTCTCCTTGGTCTGGTATCACATAGACTGACGAAAAAAAGGACTCGATCTGGGGAACAGACCTGTTGCATGCCTTCCGGCCCCGCCCCCGGAGCCCGGCCTGCGCGCCATGCGGGGTTCCCGGACCGTGCGATGGGCGTTTGGTGCGTCCGAAAGCTGAACCGACACGATCCATTCGACCTCACAAACAGCGCTCTCGTATGCCACGGTCTGCACAGTGCCCGATAGAGCATCCAGTTTCATCCCTCCGCGCTGTGCCTGTCAAGCGCCAATATGACCGCCGTGGACAGGGTGTCTGTGCGAATTTCGCGGCAAGGCCCGTTTTCCACCACGCAGCGCCATGTGTGGCAGCGGCAGACGGAGCAAGGCGGAGTTTGCCGATGGCTTCGACGGCATGCGTATCACCATCGGCAAGCCTGCGCTTGCCGCTGCCACACGGCTGCCAGGATATTTTCACAGACACTCGCTCGGCGTGTCTGTCAG
>Ga0209313_1000010_pt1 | contig 252162 bp, 189 predicted proteins | sample BioC13SIPDNA_3_FD_185748 | JGI IMG/M metagenome (GOLD analysis project Ga0209313, IMG submission 185748) | Anaerobic biogas reactor microbial communites from Washington, USA - Biogas_R2_B C13 SIP DNA (SPAdes) (version 2) | ecosystem: Engineered > Bioreactor > Anaerobic > Unclassified | place... | reverse complement strand
CGGACGGCCTGTATCTCCTGGGCGTCCTCGGCGAGACCATCTACCCCTGGCATAACGAGGGCCTGAACATCGCCCTCACCGACGGCCATGCCAAGTGGTACAAGACGGACAACCTGTTCCAGGCCTCCGGCTCGACGCTGCCCTTCGCCTCGAGCATGAAGCCCATGTTCAGCTTCAGGTCGTGGTAGGGAAGCGCGTGATGTGATCGACCGCACGGGACGCGGGAGGGCCAAGGACTGGTTCGGCTTGGGCCTGGCAGCCCTCCCGGGTCGGAGGCGTAGGTTGTTTGGATACGAGAGGGGAGTACGTGTATGAGGAGTAGGCTGCTTGCTCTGCTTGCACTTATCGCTGTGGTCACCGTGCTGGCCTTGGCCGGCTGCGGTGGGAAGCCATCCGCCAAGGACAAGGCGACGGGGGAGGATCTGACCGCTCCCCTGACGCTGCCGCAGGGCGGACTCGACCCAGGTAAGGCCCCCGCGCCAACGGGCGCCCCGGCTGCGCCCCAGGCTCCCGATACGGGCGCCGGCGACGCGGGCGGTGAGTAGGGGGAAGCTCGATCACCATTGATTGGGGGAAATGAGTGCGACGAAGAGGCTTCACGCTGATCGAGTTGCTTGTGGTTATCGCGATCATTGCTATCCTGGCCGCGATCCTCTTTCCTGTGTTCGCCAAGGCGCGAGCCAAGGCTCGCCAAACCTCCTGTCTTTCGAACCAGCGTCAGATCGCCACCGCTATTCTGAGCTACACTCAGGACTATGACGGCTGCTTCATGCCCGTCTATAACGACAACTACGGCTACCCGGACTTCCGCATGAACTGGGCCGACGCGATCTGGCCCTACGTGAAGAGCCGCCAACTCTTCGCCTGCCCGTCGGGCACCGCCACGGATTGGGGCGCGAACTATGACCCGCCCGAGGGCCAGATCGGGAACATGCAGTGGACCCGGTACAGCATGAACATGTGCCATGGCTGGCATTTCCCTGAGGGTACGAACACCGGCAGTGGCGGCGGGGCGTATGTCTGCCCGCTCAACGACGCTATGCTGCCCTATCCCGCACAGCATGGCATGGTGTTCGAGAGTAGCAACGCTTGGTGGTGCCACTGGCTCGGGCATCCGTACGTCAGCGCTCCGAACCAGCCGCACTGGAACGGCTGGGGCTACAGCTCGGACGGCCTGTATCTCCTGGGCGTCCTCGGCGAGACCATCTACCCCTGGCATAACGAGGGCCTGAACATCGCCCTCACCGACGGCCATGCCAAGTGGTACAAGACGGACAACCTGTTCCAGGCCTCGGGCTCGACGCTGCCCTTCGCCTCGAGCATGAAGCCCATGTTCAGCTTCAGGTCGTGGTAACTGACGTCCCTGCGGTAGACAGCACGGCATAGTTCCGAGAGCCTGGCGCCCCTGGCGTCGGGCTCTCGCTTCTCGCGAACCTCCACGGGCTGCCATGGCCAGCGGGAATCACTTTGGAGGCCGCGAGGTGAGGCGCCTCTGGGCGCCGAATGAGTGAGCGGTAGTGGTGCCCGTAGTAGAGTGGGACCGCCGTCGAACGGGCCTCCGGATGAGTGTCTGTTTGATGCAGGGTCCCGGGAGTACCGTTGGGGGATGGGCTTCACGGTCCCTCGCGGTTCGTGGTTCTCATATCGAGCACTGCTTCGGTTTCTGTGAGCCCGACGCTGGATCGGGGCGTCTGATGCGTGTGTATGGGTACACTCGGTTGTGTGCATCCAACTCACCTTGGGTGAGCTAGTGTGAATCGGAAGGAGGGTACATGCGCCATGAGTAGGATTGCCGCGCAGTTTCTGCTAGTCGCTGTTATCACTGTTCTTGCTCTGGCTGGCTGTGGGGGCAAGCCGTCGGCCAAGGACAAGGCGACAGGTGAGGATCTGACCGCTCCCCTGACGCTGCCGCAGGGCGGACTCGACCCAGGTAAGGCCCCCGCGCCAACGGGTGCCCCGGCGGCACCGGCCGCAGGGGCTGAGGACGCAGGCACTGAGTAGGCACTTCGCCATGACCGATTGGAGGTTCGTTTTGCGACGTAAGGGCTTCACGCTGATCGAGTTGCTTGTGGTTATCGCGATCATTGCTATCCTGGCCGCGATCCTCTTTCCTGTGTTCGCCAAGGCGCGAGCCAAGGCTCGCCAAACCTCCTGTCTTTCGAACCAGCGTCAGATCGCCACCGCTATTCTGAGCTACACTCAGGACTATGACGGCTGCTTCATGCCCGTCTATAACGACAACTACGGCTACCCGAACTTCCGTATCATGTGGGCCGACGCGATCACCCCGTACGTAAAGAACCGCCAGCTCTTCGCGTGTCCGTCGGGCCCCGCCGAGGACCCGGGCGCGAACACGAACATGCAGTGGACGCGCTATAGCATGAACATGTGCCACGGCTGGCACTTCCCCGAGGGCACCACGGCAGGCATCGGCGGGGCGCCGCCCTACGAGAGCCCCCTCAGCGACGCTCGCCTGACCTACCCTGCGCAGCACGGCATGGTCTTCGAGAGCAGCAACGCTTGGTGGTGCCACTGGCTCGGGCATCCGTACGTCAGCGCTCCGAACCAGCCGCACTGGAACGGCTGGGGCTTCAGCTCGGACGGCATGTATCTCCTGGGCTGCCTCGGCGAGACCATCTACCCCTGGCATAACGAGGGCCTGAACGTCGCCATGACCGATGGCCATGCCAAGTGGTACAAGACGGACAACCTGTTCCAGGCCTCGGGCTCGACGCTGCCCTTCGCCTCGAGCATGAAGCCCATGTTCGCCTTCCGCGCGTGGTAGCGCCGCACGCCTAGATCGAGCCGGAGCAACCGGCACACAGCGAGCCCGGGGCCAGTGGCCCTGGGCTCGTGTCGTCTCTGGGAGGCCGCCGCTTGCCGCTGACACGACAGCCTCGAAGCGGGACGGGCGGAGGAAGCGCACGAGAGGGGCCGCGTGTTCCGCTGTTCCGGTGTTCCGCCGGGAAGTAATACCCCCTTATTGCTGTAATCGCGCTCTCTCGGCGACGCAGGGGGGTACCCTAACGTATGTATAGTACCTACGGAACAATGGAACATAGTACATATAGACCCCTTCCGTGCAGCCTCTAGGCCTTGGGCCCCAACGGTTTGAGAGATTCGATGGGCGTTCCGCCGGAGCCCTTTTCGGGCGGAACAGGACGGCAACTTCGGCGACGCGCCGCCGGAGGACTAGAGCCCGCCGTCAGGGAACCCCCGCCCTGCCGCGATGCCTCGCAAGCGGACGAAGGATGAAGGCCATGCCGCCCCGTTTCGCGTTCGCCGCACTCGCCCTGCTCGCGCCACTGGCCGTGGCGTGGGCCGCTGAGGAGGAGCCACCCACCATGCTACTGGAGCCCTTTCCCCTTGGGGATGTACGCCTCGCCGAAGGACGGCTGCTCGAGGAGCAGGAGCGGAACCACCAGTACCTCCTGTCCCTCGCCGACGACAGCCTGCTCTACGCCTTCCGGCTCAACGCCGGGCTTCCCACGCCGGGGGAGCCGCTCCGGCAGTGGGAGGACCCGGTCTCGGAGGTGCGGGGCCACTTCGTCGGCCACGCGCTCTCCGCATGCGCTCAGATGTACCGGAGCACGGGCGACGAGGCGCTGAGGGCGAAGGGCGCCTACCTGGTCGCCGAGCTTGCCGAGGTCCAGGCCGCCCTGGGCGGGGGGTATCTCTCGGCTTACCCCGAGTCGTTCCTCGATCGCGTGGAGACGGGCAAACCGGTGTGGGCGGCCTACTACACGATCCACAAGATCATGGCCGGGCTCCTGGACCAGTACACCCTCTGCGGAAACGCCCAAGCCCTCGAGGTGCTCGAGGGGATGGTCGCCTACCTCCACGAGCGCAACGCCAAGTTCGAGACCCCCGAGGCGCTCAGGATGTACATGGACCGCAACGAAGAGGGCGGCATGTGCGATGTCCTGTGGGGGCTCTACGGTGTGACCGGCAACCCCGCCGCCGCCGAGCTCGCGGACAAGATGGAGAAACGGTCCTTCCTGGACCCCCTTGCCCGCGGCGAGGATGTTCTCGCGCGGCTCCACGGCAACACTCACATCCCCCTGGCGATTGGCGCTCTGCGCCGGTACGAGCGGACGGGGGAGAAGCGGTATCTCTACACGGGCGAGTTCTTCTGGGACCGGGTCGCAACCGCGCGGTCCTTCGCGACGGGCGGCTCCACGAATGGCGAGGTGTGGGGCGAGCCCTTCGCCCTGGCCGCCCACGGGCTCTCGAACACGACCCACGAGACCTGCAAGACCCACAACATGCTGAAGCTCTCCCGCCAGCTTCTGTGCCTCACGGGTGAGGCGAAGTACGCGGAGTTCATGGAGCGCGCCTTCCTCAACGGCATCCTCGGAACCCAGGGGCCGGAGCCGGGGCAGCTCGAGTACTACGTCCCTCAAGCGACGGGGTACCGGCGGGTGTTCGGCCTGCCGCTCGATGCCTTCTGGTGCTGTTACGGGACGGGCGTGGAGACCTGGTCGCGCCTCACCGACAGCATCTACTTCCACGACGACGACAGCCTGACGGTGAGCCAGTTCATCGCCTCTACCCTCCGCTGGGCGGACAAGGGAGTGGAGATCGAGCAGATCACGCGCTTCCCCTATGAGGAGGGCACGACGCTCGTGGTCCGGGCGGCCGCTCCGGTACCGTTCACCCTCCGAGTCCGGGTCCCCGAGTGGGTCGCGGGCCCCGTGCGGGTCACGGTGAACGGCGAGGCCCAGGACCAGCTCGCCCCGGCCCCCGGCAGCTTCCTGGCCCTCGAGCGCGAGTGGCGGGATGGGGACCGGGTGACGCTGTCGCTCCCGATGGCGCTCCACGCGTGGTCAATGCCCGACGACCCGAACCTCGTCGCCATCATGTACGGCCCCGTGGTGCTCGCGGGACTGCTCGATGAGCTGGGCTCGGTCCCGCCGGCGACCTCGTCCAGTGCCACCGAGCCCATGCCCGTGACGGACCTCGTGCCCCGGTACGCCTTCCTGGCGGACACCGTCGAGGACCTATCGTGGCTGGAGCGCCAAGGAGAGGGGCTCGTGTTCCAGACCGTCGGCCAGCCGAGGGAGATGACCTTCGTGCCCTTCTGCGAGGTCGTGGGCGAGCGCTATGGGCTCTACTGGCCCGTGGTGCCCGAGGGGAGCGACCGACACGCGCTCCTGGAGCGCGAGAACCAGGCGATCGCCTTCCTGCGGGAGTCGCGAGCCTATGCCGCCGGCGCCTCGCTCGAGCCGCTGCAGGAGGCTTACATGGGCCTCGCGTCCGACCCCATCCTCGCCGCCTACGAGAGCCGCCTGGCCCTGGCTATGGCCTCGGTCCTCGGTCGAGCGGGGCGCGCCGCCGAGGCCTCGGAGCTTCTCGCGCCCCTCAACCGGCCCTTCATTCACCGGGACATGGCCGATGCCGTCTACGAGGTCATCGGTCGCCCGGCTGCCGATCAAGTGGAGGGGATCCGACCCCTCCTCGTCACGGCATCCTCGTGGGATGGCTCCCACTTGACGAGCGAGCGCGGGGGCCGCGCCTGCGTCGAGACCCAGGTGGGCCGAGGTCAGGGGCACCTCTACTTCTCCGTTCCCTCCCCCTCCCTGCTCCGTGGCGGCGACGCGACGGTGACCGCCTCCATCGACATCTACTCCGATGGCTCGCCGGGCCGGAGCTTCGTCGTGCAGTACGACTCCCTCGTCGCCGATGTCCAGGGCGGGGGCCCTTACACCTCGTCCGAGCCGATCGCGGCGCCGGAGGAGGTCGGCTGGCACACGGTGACGCTCGAGCTGCCTCGGGCGCACCTGGCGGGCCGGCAGAACCTGGGTTCGGACTTCCGCCTGACCTGCGTCGGCGCGGGCGACATCGCGGTGGGCGATGTCCGCCTTTCCCTGGAGCCGGAAGCGCTCGCGGCGGTCTTCGGGGCCTTCGACCTCGACGAGGAGCGGCTCGTGGATCGGGTCGTGGTGGGGGATGAGGGGTCTGAGCGGAACCACGCCCTGCGGCACGAGGGCGGCGCGGCGGGGCCCCACCTGGGGCGGTTCTGGCGTCATGCCGAGCAGTGGATGAGCTGGGATCTGGCTGTGCTGCCCGATGCGCCCATGGTGCTCCGCGTCGTCTACTGGGGCGCGGACCGGGGCCGATCCTTCGACGTGGTCGTCGATGACCGGGTCCTGGCGACCCAGGTTCTCGAGGGGAGCGGCCCGCGGTTCGTGGCCGTCGAATACGCCGTTCCGATGGACCTCACGTGGGGCAAGGACCGGGTGACGGTGAAGTTCGCTCGCAAGGAGATCCTCGCCGGCGGCGTGTTCGACTGCGCGATGCTGCGTGCCCAGCCCTGAGGCTCGGCGTTGCCGCGGGGGGGCTAGAAAGCGAAACGGGGCGGTCCTGGGGGAGGACCGTCCCGTCGCTGCTGTCTCACGGCTGGGTGAGAGCAAGATTAGGGTCCCCACTGCGGGGTGGTCGGGCCATTGGGGGGACGGCTATTGAGCAACAGCGAGAACCCTATGGCTCTAATATAGCGAAAGCCCCCGGCAACAGGGGGCTTCGCGTCGTCCTCAGCGGATTCGGTGTCCGGATGCCGGTATTGGCGTCGCCGTCAGTATCCCCGGAATCGCTCCTACGCCCGAGCGGCCTCGATGGCGGCCAGAACCGGCCCGTGGTCGGGCTCATCGGTGGTCTCCCGGACCACCTGCACGTAGGTCACGGCGCCCTCGGTGTCGTTGACGACGACAGCCCGTGCCAGCAAGTGGGAGGTTAGGAGTCGTCTTCCTCGAGGTCGGCGTCGGTGATGATGCGGCGGAAGGCTTCCAGATCGCCCTGGCTCTCGTCCTCATCAATGCCCGAGGCGTGATCCTCGACGGTATGGCTCTCCACGCCGGAGACCAGGGTGAACCCGTCCTCCTCCTGGATGACTCGGGCGTCGGCGGCCTGGAACACCTCTTCGGAGGCTAGGATCGGGGCCCCGCAGCGAACGGCGATGGCGGCGCAATCGCTGGGCCGGGCATCCACGCTGAAGGTCTCGCTGCCCCTCTGGAGCACGAGGTCGGCGTAGTAGGTGCCGTCCCGGTACTTCGCTAACTCCACCCGAAGCAGCTCGGTATCCAACTCGTCGAGGATGTTGACGAAGAGGTCGTGGGTCAGGGGACGCTCGATCACGATGCCATCCATGGCCATCTGAATCGCCCGAGCCTCGTGGACGCCGATGGCCATAGGTATGGCCCGGTCGCCCTCGGCCTCCTTGAAGATGACGACATAGCCCTGATCGGGCCGCGGGTTCAGCCAGACTCGGAAGACGGTTACTTCGGTCATGCTCCGACCCCCAGATCCGGACCAAGCAGTCGCCAGGGCGGCCCCGCCGCTTACTGGATCATAGCACTCGCCACGCTCACTATGCCATAGAGACGGCCTCGGCTAGGACCTCGATGCCGACGGCGAGAGCCTCCCGAGTGATGGTGAGGGGAGGGGCGATTCGCACGACGTTGCCGTAGAGGCCAATGGGCGCGATCAGGGCGAGGCCACGTCGGAAGGCCTCGGCGACCACGCGGGTGGCCGCCGCCGGACAGGGCGTCTTCGATGCCCTGTCCTCGACCATCTCCAGCCCCCAGACGAGGCCCATCCCGCGGACATCGCCCAGACGTGGACTGGTCGCGACCATCGCGTGGAGCCCCTCGGCCATCTCCGGGCCCCGGGCGGCGGCGTTCTGAACGAGGTTCTCGGACTCGATGATGTCGATGGAGGCGAGGGCCGCCGCGGAGGAGAGGGGGTTGCCGCCGGCCGTGCTGGAGAGCTCGCCCGGGCTGAGTCCCGACACGAGCTGCTCGGTGACGAGGACCGCCGCGCAGGGGACGCCGCTGGAGAGCCCCTTGCCGAGGGTCACGGCATCAGGCTCGATCCCCCAGTGCTCGTAAGCGAACATGGCGCCCGTGCGCCCGAAGCTCGACTGGACCTCATCGAAGATCAGGGCGAGGCCCCGGTCACGTCGCCACTCCTCCAGGCGCTCGTACCAGCCCGGCGGCGGGATGATCGACCCCGCTCCCCCCTGGTACGACTCGGTGATGACGGCGCCCAACTGGCCGGCGCCCTGGGTCTTGACCGCGTAGTCGAGGTGGTCGATGCAGGCCATGGAGCAACCCTCGGGCTCGTGGCCGAGGGGGCAGCGGTAGCAGTACGGATAGGGTGCGCGGATGACTCCCGGCATCACCGGGCCGAAGCCCTTGCGCACCGACTCGTTGCCCCCCACGCTCATGGCGCCGTAGGTGCGGCCGTGGAAGGCCCCGCCGAAGCCCAGTAGTTCGTACCGGCCCGTCGCCCGGCGCGTCATCTTGATGGCCGCCTCGACCGCCTCGGAGCCCGTGGTCACCACGAAGGCCTTGGCGAATTGTGGGGCGGACATCTCCACCAGCTTGCGCGCCAGCCTGGTCCGGGGAGCGGAGGGGAAGTCATAGCAGTTGTAGAGCTTCCCGGCCTGCTCGCGGATCGCCTCGACATAGCGGGGATGGCAGTGCCCGATGTTCGTGACCAGGACGCCTGAGGAGAAGTCGAGGAAGACGTTCCCGTCGACGTCGGTGATCCACACATCCTCGGCGCTGTCCCAGACCAGGGGCTGCTGGTCGGACATGCAGTGGGGTTCGAAGGCGCGAGATTCCTCCAGGACGGCCCTCGCCTTCGGGCCGGGTAGCTCGGTGACTAGCTTGGGGCCGGGGAGACCGGGCATGTTGGCGCCTCCGTGGAGTGGATGCTATCAGCAGCGCAGGCTGGAATCCTGCGGCACAATCGGGGCGTGACCTTGTAGCAGGCCACGCCATGCTGACGGATGAAGTCTATTACGACCACGGAGATGGGGGGTCCTTCCATGCGTGGACGCGCCGCGACCGTCACAGTAGCCCTGGTGGTCATCGCGTGTTCCTGGGCGCGGGCCGACGGGCCGGTTCGGCTTGACAACCCCGCGTTGGATGGGTGGCATGCCATCGGCTCGGGCGTGTGGGAGTGGCGCGATGAGGCCATCTGGTGCAACGGGGAGGGCGGTGGCTGGCTTCGGTCCGACCGCGCCTACAGCGACTTCACCCTGCGGTTCTCCTACAAGATCGCGCCAAGGGGCAACAGCGGGGTCTGGCTGCGAGCGCCGCTGCGAGGCCGGGCCTCCTCGGTCGGCTTCGAGTTCCAGATCATGGGCAACATCGCCGACGCGCCCAACACCGACAGCACGGGCGCCCTCTACGACCTGTTCCCGCCGGCGGTGGACGCCGGCCGCCCGCCCGGAGAGTGGAACGAGGCCGAGATCACGTGCGTGGGAAGCCGGGTGCGCGCGGTCCTCAACGGCGCCGAGCTGTACGACATCGACCTCGAGGAGATCGAGGAGAACGACTCCCTCCCTGCGGGCCGGAAGCCTCGGGAGCGCAATCGCCGCGGGTTCATCGGTCTCACCAACCACGGGGCGCAGGTGTGGTACCGGAACATCATGATCGAGGAGCACCCCCAGCCGGGCTTCCGAGCCCTCCCTCTGGAGGCGGACTTGGCCGCGTGGTCGGTGCGCGGGCCCGCCGCCAACTCGGCGGCTTACACGGCGGAGGGCGGGATGCTCACGGCGACGGCCGCGCGAGGGAGTATCCTAGCGAGCGATGAGGTCGCCGAGGACTACACCCTGCGGCTGCGCTATCGGGTGAGCGAGGGAGCTGTGGGGCGGCTCCATCTCCGCTACGACGAAGGGAACACCCGTTACGTCATCGCCGTGGCCCTCGCCGACGACCAGGCCTCGCTTCGCTACGCCCCGGCAAGCGAGGCGTCCGGCGCCCTGCTCGGCTACGGCGCGCCGCGATACGTGAACTCCCTCCCGGCAGGGCAATGGAACGATCTGGAGGTCGTCTACCGGGGCTGGGAGCTTTCGGTACGGCTCAACGGGAATCCCGTCTTGGACGGGAGCCTGCTCTGGTTCAGCAGCTTCAATGGGCAGCCTCGGCGAGGCGCCATCGGCATCGAAGTCAGCCAGGGCACCATCGACTTCGCCGACCTCGAGATGGGGCCGGCGCCAGAGGAGTAGATCGGCCTATGGACGCGAAGCGCACCCCCCTCTACGACTGCCACGTGGAGGAGGGCGCGAAGCTCGTGGATTTCGCCGGATGGCAGTTGCCCGTCCAGTTCTCCTCCATCCTCGTCGAGCACGAAGCGGTTCGGCAGCGTGGGGGACTCTTCGATGTCTCACATATGGGAAGGTTCCGGGTGAAGGGCCCCGGCGCTCTCGTTTCAGTGCTGCGGGCGGTGAGCAGCGACGCCGCGAGCCTGGAGGCGGGCAGGTGCCTCTACGGCCTGCTTCTGACCGAGGAGGCGGGGATCGCCGATGACCTGTTCATCTACAGCCCAGGCGGCGCTCCCGATGAGCTCCAGCTCGTGGTGAACGCCGGGAACGCGGCGAAGGACCTGGCCCTGCTCATGGAGCGCGCCACGGACGCGGAGTGGACTGACGAGACGGACGACACGGCCATGGTCGCCCTTCAGGGGCCAGCGGCACAGGCGCTCCTCGCGCCGCTCACCAACTTGGATCTCGGCGCGATGCGGCTCCACCGGTTCGCCTCGGGGCTCGTGGCGGGCGTGGAGGCGATGGTCTCGCGGACGGGCTACACGGGCGAGGATGGCTTCGAGATCATCACGGCCGCCGGGGACGGGGCAACCCTCTGGCGCGCTCTCCGATCCGCCGGCGCGGAGCCGTGCGGCCTGGGCTCGCGCGACGTGCTCCGCCTGGAGGCGGCCTACCCGCTTTGGGGCCATGAGATCGACGAGGATACCCGTCCGGCGGACGTGGGGCTCTCCTTCGCCTGCCGGGCCGATGTCGGCGGTTACATCGGCGGGACCGCTCATCAGGCCTACCTCGACGCGCGCCCTCGGAAGGCGCTCGTGGGCCTCGTGATGAACTCCAAGAGGATAGCCCGCCAGGGCGCGGAAATCCGCCTCGCCGGGGACCGTGTGGGGGCGGTTACGAGCGGGACCTACTCCCCGCACCGTGGAACCGGCATCGCCATGGCTCATGTCGCGAATCCGGAGCGCAAGTCGCTCAAGGATCGGCGAGCGGAGCTGATAGGTGCCGAGTGTGTGTGCGTGCAGGGGCCTACGGAGATCCCCGCGACCTTCGTGCCTCTGCCCTTCTATAGGCGGTCGTAGCCACCGGAGCCGCGGGAGCGCGTTGGCCCAGGGATTATCGCGAGAGGTGAGGAGACAGAAATGGCATACCCGAGCGAACTGAAGTATACCGAGGAGCATGAGTGGGTGAAGGTAGACGGCGACACGGTCACCGTCGGGATTACGAGCTACGCCGCCGAGGAACTCGGCGACATCGTCTTCGTGGACATGCCCGGCGCGGGCGCCACGGTGGCCAAGGGCGACACCTTCGGGACCATCGAGTCGGTGAAGACGGTCGCCGATCTCTTCGCGCCGGTCTCGGGCGAGATCGTCGCAGTGAACGAGGCGCTGGAGGACACGCCTGAGACGGTGGGCGAGGACCCTTACGGCGCTGGCTGGATCATCAAGATCAAGATGAGCGATCCCGCCGACCTCGACGCGCTGCTCTCCTCGGAGGACTACGCGGCCAAGCTCTAGCTCGTCGCGCCGGCCCGGCGCCGGCGTGTGTTGCGGAAGGTGATGATTGGATGTCCCTTGCGACCCCACGCGACGCCGATGGGCGCGCGATGTTGGGCGTCTTGGGGCTCGGTAGCGCGGCTGAGCTGTTCGACCAGGTGCCCGAGAGCATACGGCTCTCGGGCGCTTTGTCGTTGCCCGGCCCCCTCTCCGAGCCCGAGCTGCTGGCGCATCTCGAGGAGTTGGCCGAGCGCGACCTGCACTCAGGCAAGGCGCCGTGTTTCGCGGGCGGTGGCATCTACGACCACTACAGCCCCGCCGCCGTCGACCACCTGATCCAGCGCGGTGAGTTCCTCACCGCCTACACCAGCTACCAACCCGAGATGAGCCAGGGCTTCCTGACGGCGATGTATGAGTTCCAGACCCTCGTGTCGCGGCTCTACGGGCTCGATGTGTCCAACACGTCGCTCTATGACGCGGGCACGGGCCTAGCCGAGGCGGCCCTGCTGGCGTATGAGAAGACGCGTCGTAACCGCATCGTGGCGGCGAACGCGATCAACCCGAGGTACCTCGAGTGCCTTCGCACCGTCCTGGGCCCGGAGACCAGCAGCGACTTGGTGGAGATCCCGCCGAAGGGGGGGCTGACCGACCTTCAGGCCCTCGAGGCCGCGCTGGATGACTCGGTGGCGTGCGTCATCGTTCAGCAGCCCAGCGCCCTGGGCACGATCGAGAACCTCCCCGCCGTCGTCGAGGCGGCGCGCCGGGTGGGCGCCAAGGTAGTCGTGTGCGCCGACCCCATCGCGATGGGGATCCTGCAGCCGCCGGGCGAGGCGGGCGCGGATATCGCCGTGGGCGAGGGACAGCCTCTGGGACTTCCCATGAGCTACGGCGGTCCCCTGTTGGGGCTGCTCGCCACGACCAAGGACTTCGTTCGCATCCTGCCGGGCCGCGTGGTGGGCGCTACGGTAGACCGGAACGGCAAGCGCGGGTACGTGCTCACCCTCCAGACCCGGGAGCAGCACATCCGCCGGGAGAAGGCGACCTCGAACATCTGCACCAACCAGGGGCTCTGCGCCTTGGCCGCGACCATCTACCTCTGCCTCATGGGCCCGCGCGGCCTGAGGCGCGTGGCCTCCCTCTGCGTCACCCAGTCCCACCGGCTCCGTGCGGGCCTGGAGGGTACCGCGTTCCGGCCCCTCTACAAGGCGCCGTTCTTCCGCGAGTTCGCCGTGGAGAGCCCCCTGCCGGTGGAGGAACTCCAGCAGCGGATGGGCGAGGCGGGGTTCATCGTGGGCTCGGACATCTCCGCGCTGACTGGCGTGGAGAACTCGCTGCTGCTGGCGGCGACCGAGTCGCGGACCGACGCTCAGATCGATGCCTTCGTGAGCGCGTTGAAGGGGGTCGCGTGAGGTGAACGAGGAAGGACTCATCTTCGAACGCGAGGTGCCCGAGGGCGGATGCCTGCCACTGCCGGGCGACGAGGCCACGGACGCCCTCGCCGAATCGCTGCTCGCCGGGGTCACCCTCCGCGCACAGCCGGCGCCCCTGCCCGATGTGCCCGAATGGGAGGTCGTGCGGCACTTCACCCGGCTCTCCCAACGCAACTGGGGCGTGGACACGGGTTTCTACCCCTTGGGCTCATGCACCATGAAGCACAACCCGCGGGTGAACGAGGTTGCGGCACGGTTGCCGGGGTTGGCTCGGGTCCATCCAGACCAGCATCCGGCCCAGGTGCAGGGCATGCTCCGCCTGCTCAAGACCCTCGAGGAGGCGCTGGCGGAGATCAGCGGCATGGACGCCGTCACCCTGCAGCCTCCGGCAGGCGCCCAGGGCGAGCTGACGGCCCTCCTGTGTTTCCAGGCGTATCATCGCTCCCGAGGCGATTTGGGACGCACGCGGATCATCGTTCCCGACTCCTCCCACGGCACGAACCCCGCCTCAGCGGCACGGTGCGGGATGACCGTTCAGACCATCCAGTCCAACGCTCAGGGGCTCACGGATCTGTCGGCCCTCGATGCCGCTCTGGATGACACGGTAGCGGGCTTCATGCTCACGAACCCCAACACCCTGGGCGTGTTCGAGCCCCAGGTGGAGGAGGTGTGCCGGCGCGTCCATGGCGCCGGAGGGCTCGTCTACTGCGATGGCGCGAACATGAACGCGCTCGTCGGGGTGGCGAGGCCCGGCGACATGGGGTTCGATGCCCTGCACTTCAATGTCCACAAGACCTTCTCGACCCCCCACGGCGGCGGCGGCCCAGGCGCGGGCCCCGTCGCGGTGAAGCGCCATCTGGAGGCCTTCCTGCCCGTTCCTCGGATCGTGGAAGGCGCCGATGGCATGCTCCGCCTCGACTCGGAGTATCCACAGAGCATCGGGAAGGTGCACTCCTTCTCGGGGAACATCGGCCCGCTCGTGCGAGCGTACGCGTACATCGTCAACCACGGACCCCTCGGCCTGCGGGAGGTCACCGAGCGCGCGGTCCTCAACGCGAACTACCTGCTTAGCCGGGTGCGCGAGGCGTACGACTTGCCGTACGCGAGCCCGCCGATGCACGAGTTCGTCCTCTCCGCCGACAGACAGAAGGCCCTCGGGTGTCGAGGGCTGGACGTGGCGAAGAGGCTGCTGGACTATGGTTTCCACGCGCCCACGGTCTACTTCCCTCTCATCGTCAGCGAGGCGCTCATGATCGAGCCGACGGAGACGGAGACGAAGCGGTCCCTCGATGCCTTCGCCGATGCGCTGCTGGCGATCGCTCGGGAGTGCGAGGAGCAGCCGGACATCGTCAAGGAGGCGCCCCACCGCGCCTACGCGGCGAGGCTGGACGAGGTGCTCGCGGCGCGCCGTCTGGACCTGCGGTACGAGCCCGAGGAGGAAGGCTAGGGAATGGCCTCTCCTTCGTCGGGCCCGGTCCGCCCCTTCGAGCCCACCATCGCCTCCTGGCGACTCCTCCGCTCGGGGGCCATGACCGGACCCGAGAACATGGCGTGCGACCAGGCGATCCTGGAAGCCGCTATCGCGGCGGTAGCGGAGGGCCCGCCCCCCGAGGTCACCTTGCGGCTATACGCGTGGGAGCCGCCGGCCGTCTCCCTCGGCTACCATCAGAAGGCCGAGGATGTGGATCGAGACCGGCTGCGGCAGGCGGGGATCGAGGTGGTACGGCGGCCCACGGGCGGCCGGGCCATCTTCCATGCGCGGGAGCTGACCTACGCCGTAGTGGGGCCGCTCAGCCTGTTCGGCCGTCGGGTGGGAGTGCTGGAGTCCTACCGCCTGCTGAGCGCGGCGATCCTGGCCGGCCTAGAGAAGCGGCTGGGGGTGCGCGCCGAGCTGTCGCGGGGCAAGGCGCCAAAGGGGCCGATCGACCGGTCTCCCGTCGCGTGTTTCCAACGTCCGGCGCAGTGCGACGCTGTCGCCGGAGGCAAGAAGGTGGTCGGGAGCGCCCAGGTCCGTCGCGGAGAGTGCTTCCTGCAGCACGGATCCATCCCGCTGGAGCCACGGGAGATGGAGGAGCGCGAAGCTCTCCTGGGACGGGACGCCCCCGCCATCGACTCGTTGGGGAGCTTGGCCGAGGCGGCAGGGCGGCCGATTCACTGGCAGGAGGCCGCCGAGGCCCTCATCCTGGGCTTCACCCACACCCTGGGCGTGAACCTCGTGGAGGGCGAACTTTGCCCACGCGAGCGAGAGGTAATGGAATCGCTATTGACGAAAGTGACGGTGCGATAGGGTCCGAACAGCCGTCGGACGGGCAGTGGGATGGCCGGCGCGGTGTGGTTACGCTTCGCTTGCGTTACGCTGGGTCCGCTGTTGATTCGGCCTGTGGCTAGTGGTATTGTGAGCAGGCCCCCATGTGGGTCATTGGTGAACCATGAGCTAGGATAGCCGATGCTTCGGCCCCCTGAACGGCCAATCGTCGGCATGGGAGACGGAGCGCGAGAGGAGCCCCAGATCAATGGCGAAGAAGATTCTCGCCGTAGACGATGAGCGGCACATCGTTCGGCTCGTGCAGGTCAATCTTCAGCGCCACGGGTACGAGGTGCACACGGCGTACGACGGCAGAGAGGCCTTGGAGAAGGTCAAGGAGGTCAATCCGGATCTCATCGTTCTCGATGTGATGATGCCGCATCTGGATGGCTTCGGCGTCCTCAAGCGCCTGAAGGCGGACCCCGAGACCCGTGACATCCCCGTCATCATGCTGACGGCCAAGGCCCAGGACGCCGATGTTTTCCGTGGATGGCAGTCGGGCGTGGATTCCTACCTGACCAAGCCCTTCAACCCCCTGGAGCTCATCACATTCGTCGAGCGCATCCTCGATCGCCCCGATGATGATGGCTCAGTCATCGATCTCTAGCTGACGCTTCGGGGCGGCCGCTCCGTGGTAAGCATAGAGGCAACGAACATCGCGAGGAAGCTGGGGCCCCTCGGGGCCCTGGCTTTTCGTCTTTACGGAGGCCCCTGATGAAACTGAAGGTAACCGCGCCGAACCGCATCGACCTGGCGGGAGGCACCCTGGACATCTGGCCCCTGTACGCCTTCCTCGGAGGAGGCTACACCGTCAATGCCGCCATCAGCATGTGCAGCGAGGCGCAGATAGAGACGCGTACGGACGGCAAGTTCGACATCCGCGCCGATGACATCGACGAGGCGCAGTGCGCTGACTCCCTGGAGGCCCTGGATCCCACAGGGCAGGTAGACCTCATCGTTCGGGTCCTGAAGGTCTACAAGCCGAAGGTGGGCCTGACGATCCGCACCCGCTGCCACGCGCCCAAGGGCACGGGGCTGGGTTCGAGCAGCTCGCTGGTCATCGCCCTCTCCGCGGGCCTGCTCGCGATCGAGGGCCGCTCCCTGGATGACGGCGAGCTCATCGACATCGCCGCCAACATCGAAGCCGAGCTGCTCGTGGTGCCCACGGGCAAGCAGGACTACTGGGCCGCGGCGCGGGGCGGCGTGAACGCGATCTGGTTCGGCATGGAAGAGACGACCTGTGAGCCGCTTATCGTGGACGACGCGGTCCGGCAGGAGCTGAACGACCGTCTGGTCCTGTCGTTCACCGGGGAGACGCGGTTTTCGGGTACCTCCAACTGGAACATGGTCAAGGCCTACATCGACGATGTGGGTCAGACGCGCAAGAACCTTCAGATCATCAAGCGTTCGTCCAACGAGATGCGCGAGTGTCTCCTCCAGGGCGACTTCGACGCCTTCGCCCAAGCCCTAGGCAACGAGTGGGAGGCGCGCAAGCTCCTCGCGGAAGGCGTCACCACGCCTTGTATCGATTCGCTCATGGCGAAGGCCGCCGAGGCCGGAGCGCTGGCGAGCAAGATCTGCGGCGCGGGTGGCGGCGGGTGCATGATCTCCTTCTGCAAGCCGGGCGCGCGTGAGCAGGTCGAGGCCACCCTCGAGCGTGAGGGCGCGCGGGTGCTGCCCTACACCATCCGGCCCGAGGGCGTCCTCGTCGAGGAGATCTAGCCTCATCTATCGCGTTTCGCTAGCAGGTTAGTCCCCTCCGCCCGTGGCATTACCGGGCGGAGGTGGTGCTATGCCGCCAGAGGCCGCGCAAGCTCTGGCGCAGACGAGCTGCAGTTCCCTCGACAGGAGAGTCGCGGTGGGCTATGCGCTCGTCTCCCTGGTCATCGGCGCCGTCGTCCGCAGGTACGCCGCGAGCGGAGTGTGGGGGCTTTCATCGAGGGTGGTGGCCGCGGTGGCCTGTCTCGGCTTGGTCGCGCCTTGCTTGCCCGACGGGGGTGGGACCGTAGCAAGGGCGATCGTTCTCCAAGCGGGCGATTACGGCTTGGCCGCCGATGGCGTCACCGATGACGGGCCCGCCATCCGGCGGCTGCTCCGTGCGGCGGAGGCGGCGCCGGGCCCCGTGTCCCTCGTCTTCCCCGAGGCTCGCACCATCCGGGTGCTGACCGCTCCTGACCGCTATGTCTTCGATCTGGCTCGCCGCTCGGACTGGAGGATCGATGGGGGCGGATCGGTCTTCCTCCTGGAGCCGCACCTCCGGTTCGCCCGGGTCCGCCAGTGCCATCGAACCGAGATCCGAGGCGTGCGCGTGGACTATGACCCCCTGGCCTTCGCCGATGGCACGGTGGTCGCCATGGATCCCGCTGAGGCGTGGGTCGAGGTAGCTCTGGCGGACCCCGCGTCCCCGCTGCCTCTGGGTGGCGCGACCGGTGAGGACGGCGAGCAGGCCTTCTTCGGCATGCTCTGGCATGAGGGGCCGTACGGCCTGACGAGCACGCACTACTGGACGGATCGGATCGAGGCCACCGCCGAGCCCCGGATTGTCCGCGCCTACGCCACGCCGGAGTTCGGGGCATGGGGAGCGGTAGTGCCCGGGCGAACCCGGATCAGCCTGCCCGTGCCGGGCATCGCTCACCGGTACGGCCCCGGCCCGTGCTTCGAGCTGGAGGATAACCAGGACCTGGCTCTCGAGGATGTGGAGCTCTGGTCCGCCCCGTGGTTTGGGTTCAACGTGTCCAGGAACGCGGGGACGGTGACCTTCCGGCGTGTGCACATTCGGCCCAAGCCCGGCACGGGGCGGCTCACGTCGACCTGGCGCGATGGCTTCCACGTGAAGGGCAACCGCGGATCGCTCCTGTGGGAGGACTGTGTGCTCGAGGGCATGAACGATGACGCCTTCAACATCTCGACCCACTCGAGCCGGGTGACCGCGCTCCCCTCGGAGGGCTGCATCGAGGTGGCCCAGAGGTTCCCGCTGCTGCCCATCCCGTGGACCGACGGGGCTGTTCTCCGGGCGGCGGATGAGGCATCGGGGCGGCTCCTGGGGGTGGCGACGGTCGTCTCCGCAGTCCCCGGCCCGCACCCTCCGCCCATCGAGGGCCGGCCGGCGGCGCCGACCTACCTTCTGACCCTCGACCGCTCGATCCCCGAACTCGGGGTGGGCGCGATGGTCTGGGACCCGGCCTGGTGCAATCCCGATACGACCCTGCGGCGGTGCACCATCCGGATGAGCTGCCGCCTGCAGTCGCCGGTCACCCTCGAGGAGTGCGACGTGACCGCGCTCCTGTGGTTCTACGCGGAGAGCATCGAAGGAGGCTTCCCGCACCACGTGCGACTGCTGGACTGTCGCCTACGCCGAGGGCGGGGCAACCCGGAGCACGCCGTAGTGTTCTCCGGCGGCGCCGGCGACCCACCACGGGCGATCCACGATGTGGAGCTGCGGGGCAATACCATAGCGGGGGGCCTGCGGATCGACGGTGTCGGTGGCCTGGTTCTGGATGAGAACCGGTTCGTGGAGGAGGGCGCTCCGATGCTTGTCGAGGGGTGCCACGACGTGGTGACGAGAGGCAACCTGGACGTCGATGGACGCCCAGGCTTGTAGAGGGGTGGTGGTCGGATGTTGCGCGGGGCCGGGTCGGACATCACGTTGGAGTCCGTGGTGGAGGCGCGTCGCAGGATCGAGGGGGCGGTGTTGCGGACGCCGCTCCTCCTCAGCCCGGGGCTGAGCGCCGAGCTGGGGGCGCGGGTGCTGCTCAAGTGCGAGAACCTCCAGCACGTGGGCGCCTTCAAGGCGCGGGGAGCGTGCAATGCGGTCTTCCACCTGACACCTGAGGAGGCGTCCGCGGGCGTGGCGACTCACTCCTCCGGGAACCACGCCGCCGCGCTGGCGCGAGCCGCCGCCCTGAGGGGCATCGCCGCTCATGTAGTGATGCCGCGCAACTCGAGTGAGCTGAAGTTGGAGGCCGTGAGGCGCTTCGGCATCGAGCCGATCCTTTGCGAGCCTACGGCTGAGGCTCGGCAGGCGAAGGCCGATGAGGTGGTGGCCGAGACGGGAGCGACTCTCATCCACCCCTACGATGATCCCCGCGTCATCGCGGGCCAGGGCACCGTCGGGCTGGAGATCGACGAGCAGGCCCAGGAACTGGATGCCGTCATCGTGCCGGTGGGCGGCGGCGGCCTCCTCTCGGGGTGCTTGGCCGCCCTGAAGGCGTGTCGGCCACGGCTCGCCGTGTACGGCGCGGAGCCGGAGTGGGCCGATGACGCCTACCGAAGCCTTCGGACGGGGATGATCCAGATGCCGACGCGGTACGATTCCATCGCCGATGGGCTACGGACATGCCTCGGAAAGCTCACATTCCCCATTATCCAGAGGCTGGTCGATGACATCCTGCTCGCCGACGAGGACTCCATCCGCGCGGCGACGCGACTGATGGCGCAGCGGGCGCGGGTGGTCGCGGAGCCCTCGGGGGCCGTGCCCTTAGCTTGCCTCATGCGGCACCGAGACCGGTTCGAGGGCAAGACCGTGGCCCTCGTCGTCTCGGGCGGGAACTTCGATGTCGCGCGCATGGCCGAGTGGTGATCGGCCGCCCGAGTGATGGGGTGCGTGCCCCTACGGCAACGCGGTGCGGTCGAGTTCGCCCTCTGCCCGGCGGCCGTAGGGGCCAGCGGGGTCGAGTTCCAGCGTCGCTTCGAGGTGAGGCCGAGCCTCCTCCCAGAGGCCCAGGCGCACGAGGGCGAGCCCGAGCCCAAGCCTGCACACCGGATCGACCGGGTCCAGATCGACTGCCCGCTGGTAGGCCTCGGAGGCCGCCTCGTAGTCAGAAGCATCGAAGGCGGCTGCCCCGAGCATGACCCACGCGCTCTGACTCTCGGGCGCTAGGGCGGTCGCCTCCCCGGCCGCCGCACGGGCTTCCTCGAGGAGCCCCTCGCGGCGGATGCTGCCCCGGGCCGCGAGATCGAGCAGGTAGTTGGCCAGGGCCAGCCGCACCGTGGGATCCGACTCCGCCATCCTACGGCCCTGCCGGAGGATGCTCACGGCTCCCTGGAGGTCACCCAGGGCGGCCTGAGCGATGCCGATGTTGACGTATGCCGCCGAGACGGAGGGGTCGAGTTCGATGATCGCGCTCGAAGCCTCCATCAGCGCGTCATACGGCCAGAGCAGGTCCGGCTGGCTGTTCACGACGCTCGCCAGGTTGTTCGACGCGGCAATGAGCTCGCGGGACTGGGCGCGGACATCGCCCGTCGAAGCGGCTCCACCCGCCGCGTCCAAGGAGGCCAACCCCTGTCCGAAGGCTTCGAGGACGCCGGCGCGCAGGGGTAGGGGCCGCACGACTTGGCTCGCATACGCGAGCAACGGCGCGCCGTAGACCGCCTCGGAACATCGTGAGGCGATGTTCAAGGCCACCTCGGTCGGGTCGGCCGCAGGGCCGCGGAAGCTCTGGGCAAGGAGCCGCGTGCCCGCGTCGATCTCGATGAGTTCGAGGTCGAAGATAGCTTGGGATCCCTCAGTCCGGACCCATCCCCGCCCCACGAGGTCCAGGTCGAGGGCCGCCGCGGCCGCTGACGGATCACGCACGGCGGCGTCCAGGTAGCTGATGCGCATCTTGAGGCGGCCTCGGGCCCGTTGGTTCGCATCGGGGACGTCGGCCAGGGTGTTCGTCGCCATGGCGCGATCGGCCAGATCGGCGACGAGATGACCGAGCCACTGGTCGTTCGCCTGCTCCGCCTCGAAGGGCAGGAAGGCGATGCGCCGGAGGGACTGCGCCTGGACGGCGGAGGCAATCAATAGGAGCGCGCACGCGACCATCCACCCGGCTCGCCTCCTCACGACCGCGCCTCCTCGATCAAGGCCACGGCACTTGCGGCGAGGGCGGCCGCCCCCGGGGCAAGAGCGCTCTCATTGATGTCGAACCGGTCCGAGTGCAGGGGTGGCCAATCATCTGCCCCGGGGTCTCTGATCCCCAACCAGAAGTGGGCGGAGGGCACGCGCTCCGCGAAGAAGGCGAAGTCCTCACCGCCCATGAAGCGCTCGTCGCTCCGCACGACCACGCCCTCGCCCAGGGCGACGGCGCAGGCCTCCATCGTCAGGTCGGTAAGACGGTCATCGCAGACGAGTGGGGGCGTGCTCTGGTCGAAGGCGATCTCGGCGGAGCCGCCCATGGAGTCGGCGACGCCCTGGACGATGCGCTCGGCCCAGGCGACCATGGCGTCCCTCAGATCGCCGCGGAAGAACCGCATCGTCCCCTCCATGACCACCTCCTCGCCGATGATGTTGCACTTTGCGCCTCCGTGGATGGCGCCGATGGTCAGGACGGCGGGCTCGGTGGGCTGGACCTGTCGGGACACGATGGTCTGCAGAGCGAGGACGATCTGGGCCGCGATGGGGATGGGGTCGACGGTGAGGTGGGGGTAGCCCGCGTGGCCGGACCGTCCGCGCACCGTGATGGTGAAGGAGTTCGTTCCGGCCATCTTCGGCCCGTGGGAGAAGCAGAGAGTGGGCGCCGGGTAGAGGGCGCTCACGTGGAAGCCGACACATCGCTCGAGGGGTGGGTGCTCCAGCACGCCATCCTCGATCATGCGCATCGCTCCCGAGACGATCTCCTCGGAGGGTTGGAAGATGAACTTGATGCTGCCCCGAAGCTCCTGGGCGAGGGGCGCCAGGATCCGCGCCGCGCCCAGGCCACAGGTGATGTGGGCGTCGTGTCCGCAAGCGTGCATGACGCCGGGTTCGAGGGAGGCGTAGGCAGCGCCCGTGGCCTCCGTCACGGGAAGGGCGTCGATGTCGACGCGAACACCCACGCACGGTCCGGGACCGCCGCGGAGGAGCCCCACCACGCCCGTGCCTCCCACGCCCTCTTGGACCTCGAGGCCCATCTCGCGCAGGCGCCCCGCGATGGCGGCGGCGGTCTGGCGCTCCTGGCAGCTCAGTTCGGGGTGCTGGTGGAAGTGCCGGCGGATCCCGATGAGCCAGTCCTCCAGAGAGCGGGCGGCCGGCAGAAGGCTATCGAGAGCGATCATGGGGACCCCCCTTGGATGAGGCCTATAGGCCTTCGACGAGGCCCGGTCCGGTCCTGCTCGATGCGGCAATTTGGGATCGTCGGCAGGGCGGATCGGGTAGGTCACCGAAGGGTGATATTCAGTGGTACCATCTCCCGAGACGAGCAGGTGAAGGGCGTGCAGGATCGCACACGTCGCAGGCCGGACTCCTTCTACGCCAACCCGGACCTGTACGACCTCATCTTCGGCTTCCGACACATCGATCGGGAGATGGGGTTCATCAGCCGCGTCTACGAGCAGCACGCTGGGAAGCCCATGGGATCGCTGCTCGACGCGTGCTCCGGCACAGGCGCCCATGTGATCGAGGCGCTGCGGAGGGGCATCGCCGCTTGTGGCGTGGACATCTCGCCCGAGATGGTCCGGTACGCGAGCCAGAAGGCCGGCTCCCTGGGGTACACGGGTAGCTTCGTGGTCGGGGACGTGACGCGACTGCCCGTCCGAGGGCCCTTCGATTGCGCGATATGCATGTTTCACTCGCTGCCTCTCCTCACGGATAACGAGCGGCTGGCGGACCATTTCGAGTGTGTCGCGGGGTGTCTCCGGGACGGCGGCCTGTATGTGGTCGAGATGGGCAACCCCATGCAGGTTGTGGCCGATGCGCCCAACAGCCGGCGCGAGCTATGGGAGGAGCGCTGCTGGAGCGAGTTCCGGGATGGAGCGCGCATCCGAGGCACCTCCTACCGCGACCCCCTCGACCTCCGCACGGAGACCGTGCGGGTGGAGATGATCGTGGACATCGCCGCGCCAGGGGTCTCTATACGGATATCGGCCACGGAGACCCACCGGCTGCTTCTGCCCCAGTCCCTCGCGTACATCGCCTCGTCGGCGGGGCACATGCTTCTGAAGGAGGTGTACGCGGACTTCGACCTCGCGGCGCCCTACCTCGGGTCGCGCCGCTCGCCTCGCATGATCTGCGTGTTCGCCAAGGAACACTCGCCACCCCCGCGCCGGCAGCGTCGCCGGCGAGGGAGCGAGCAGCTCGGCCTTTCCCTCGATCCGTGAGGCTCCGGGGCGCCGCTACCCCTTGTGCTATACTGCCCGGCGAAGGTGCTCCTGAGCCGCCGTAGCGCGGTTGCACCCATCCCGGAGGGAGGCCAGATCCATGATCGATATCCGCCTGTTCAGGCAGGATCCCGACGTCGTTCGCAGGGGGCTCGCGAACCGGTCTCGGTCGACCGATGTCGTCGACCGGATCATCAAGCTCGATGTGGACCGACGCGAGATCGTCACCGAACTCGACCAGCTCAGGGCGACGGTGAACAGCGCCTCCCAGGAGGTGGGGAAGCGCCGTAGGGCGGGCGAGGATGCCACCGCCCTCATGGAGGAGGTCCGCGCCTCGAAGGAGCGCGTGAAGAGCCTCGAGGAGGGCCTCCAGGGCCTGGAGTCGGAGCTTCAGGATGCCCTGCTCACCATCCCCAACCTCCCTGCCGAGAGCGTTCCCGTGGGCGCCGATGAGTCGGCGAACGTCACGGTGCGTCAGTTCGGCGTGCCCCAGGGGAACACCCCCGAGATGCGCGCCCACTGGGATGTGGGCGACTCCCTCGGCGTTCTCGACTTCGACATCGCCGCCAAACTGGCCGGGGCGCGCTTCAACCTGATGTACCGCGAGGGCGCCCGGCTCGAACGCGCGCTGATGAACTTCATGCTGGACCTCCACGTGGACCAACAGGGTTACGCCGAGGTGTGGCCACCGTACGTCGCCCAGCGGTCCATCATGCAGGGCACGGGCCAGATCCCGGCCCTCGAGGAGGACATGTGGCGGTGCGAGGACTCGGACCTGTACCTGATTCCAACCGCGGAGGTGCCCCTGACCTCGCTCATGGCGGGTGAGGTCATCGAGGAGGAGCGGCTCCCGCTCGCCTTCACCGCGTACACGCCCTGCTTCCGGCGCGAGGCGGGCGCGGCGGGGAGGGATACCCGCGGGTTGGTTCGTCGCCATCAGTTCGACAAGGTGGAACTCGTGTGGGTGACCCACCCCGACCGGTCCTTCGAGACTCTGGAGCAGCTCACCCGGGACGCCGAGGATGTGCTCAAGGCACTCGGACTCCCCTTCCGCACCATCGAGCTGTGCACCGGGGACCTCGGCACAGCGTCGACGAAGACCTACGACCTGGAGGTGTGGATGCCGGGGATGGACCGGTGGCTGGAGATCAGCTCGTGCTCCAACTGCACCGATTTCCAGGCGCGGAGGGCGGACATCCGCTTCAGGCCCGCCGACGGGGGCAAGCCCGAGTTCGCCCACACCCTCAATGGTTCCGGGGTGGCGGTGGGACGATGCTTCGCCGCGATTCTGGAGAACTTTCAGCAGCCCGACGGAACGGTGGAGCTTCCCGAGGTTCTTCATGGGTATATGGGAGGTGTGACGGTACTCCGTCCCATTGAGAAGCGTCTGCTCTAGACGGAGGCCGTACATCGCATACTGCGCGCGGGCGAGGCACCGGATCGTCCTCGCGCCACCGGAAGGGAGTGTGGAGGGCTATGCAAGGCGACCGAATGGGTCCGCCACTCGCTCTGGGTTTCGTGCTCCTGCTATCCGCGACATGTCTCGCCCAGGGCGGCGGCCCACAGATGTTCGAGAACCCGGCGCTCGCCGAGGCGCGCACCCTGTACCGCCAGGCCGCCATCCTGGAGATCCTGCAGGCGCTGGAGATCACGCCTGAGCAGGGTCAGGTGATCCTGCAGGTCAACTCCCAGATCGTCGCCGCCCAACAGGCGATGAACAACTCACTGCAGGGGTTGGTGGGGGCTAACCTGCCCTTCATGCGGGCGTACGTGCAGGGCACTCTCACCGACGATCCCCAGAGCTTCCAGCCTATCAACACGGAGCAGGCGAACCGGATCCTCGGCGAGATCAGCATGATCCACTCTCAGTATGAGGGTCTGTGCCGCCAGGGCTACGACGTGGTCTTCTCCTCACTGACCGAGGCCCAGTTCGCGGCGATCGAGACCTATCAGGAGCAGGCCCTCAAGGTGCAGCAGGCCGACATGGCCACCACCCAGGGAGGCACCACGCTGGATGCTCTGCTCCCGCGACTCCTGTCGGTCAGGGACATGGCGCCTGAGGACTACCAGGCCCAGTCCGAGAACCTGGCGGCCGCCCTCGCGCGGCGCCTGGTGGGCGATGATCCCGACCTGGGGCCTCAGGCCACGGGCCTGATGTTCGGCCTCATGGAGATGGCTCGGGCATTGCCGGACGATGCCGATGAGGAAGCTCTGGCGGACTACCGGGAAGAGGTGCGGCAGCAGCTGGGCCTTGACGCGGACGGGAACGATCCCCGGATGCTCGCCCAGACCGACGTAGTAACGCAGGCGGGGTTCGAGAACATGCTGCGCGACCCCGTGACCAGCCAGGTGCTCGCGACCCTCCTGGGCATCCAGACGGGCGGAGGTGTGGTCCAATGAGGCGCATCGCTCTCCTCGCTCTAGCTCTCTCCGTGCAGGGCGCCGCCTGGGCTCAGATGGGTCCCATCGGGCTGAAGGCCCCCGAGACGGAGACCACGGAAGCGAGCGTGGCGGCGGATAGCTTCGCGATCATCCGCCTGTTCGCCGTTATGCAGCTCTCCGATCAGCAGGTTCTGCAGATCTCGGCTCGGCTGAGCGCACTCGGCGACGCGGTGACCCGTGCTGAGGAGACCGAGAACCAGGCGCTCCTGCAGATGCGCCAGGCTCTCAGCCAGAAGGCCCAAGCCCTGGCCACCGGCGCTGAGGTGCCCCAGGGGGCTCAGGCACAGATCGATCACGGTATGCTCGCCGTGGTTCGGGCCACTGCCGAGGCTCGGCGGGCCGAACTCGACGCCTACAGCGCCTTCATCGATACCCTTCGGCCGGATCAAGTCCTGATGATCGAGTGGGACCTTGCCGGCCCCCGTGGGGCCCAGGTGGAGGCGCTCCTGGCCGCCTACCAGGCGCAGGCGAACCAGACGCTTCAGACCATCACCCAACTCATGTGGGGGCCCATCGCGAACCTCATGACGATCGGCTCCAACATCTACCTGGACCAGCGGCTCCCGCTCATCAGCGACCTCATGAATGTGGGGAACGACCCGAGGCTGCGCCATCGCTACTCCCTGGAGGAGAAGCAGGTCGTCGAGAACCTGATCCACGTCTTCGACGGCTGGCGCACTCGGATGATCAACGACTTCGGCGGGGCGCCGCCGGAGCCGGCTCTGCGGGACGCGGCGCCGATGATCGCGGCCGATGTGCTCATGGCGATGGGCATCGAGGTGCCATCCGCTCAGTTGCCGCCCACCCTGCTCAGCGAGGCGGAACTGCGTCGGCTGCTCCTCCGGCCCGAGACGGCCCAACTGCTCGCCCAGCGCGTGGAGTACATCCGCGCCACGGGTGGGGCCGGCGGGGCGATGGGTGTGCCGCCCGGCGGCTGGGGCCCCCCCATGGAGCCAGGGCCGGGTATGTAAAAGTGTGTGTCGGGTGTAGGGAACTCAGCGGGGCCGGTCAGGTGGACCGGCCCCGCTCGCGTATCGCGCTACTCCGTGGCCCCCGTGCCTGACTCAGGCGGTGGCGGCTCCTCGCCCGGCGGCATGCCCTCGAAGCCGCCCCCCGCGCCACTCCCCTGTGGAGGCGGAATGGTCGGCGCCGGCCCCTCAGCGGCCCCGCCTCCCGCCGACGCCGGCTTCTCATCCTCTTCCGGCAGGATCATGCCGCGGACGTTCAGCAGGTGCACCTTGGACTTCTCCTCGGGCGGCACGGTGATGACGGCTTTCTCGCAGGTCATGTACTCGCCATCGGGGGTTTCGATGCGCGGGTTGTCCGGCAGGGTGATGACCTCGTTACCATCGGCATCGATCTCGTAGTACGCCACGTCGGCCAGTAGGGTGTACTCGCCGTCCTCCGATACGCTGCGGACGTTTCCTCGCGCCTCGCCGGTGTCGTTGCCGTAGTTGTACAAGAGCCGATCGGCGGTGGTCGTCCACACCCCGAACTCGTAGGGATCCGTGTCCTCGTTCGGCGCCTGGCCCTCGGGCCGCTTCTGCTGGGAGATGATCCGGACGTTCTGGGTCATGGTCATCGTCTCGGCGTCGAAGTCCACGTCGGCGCGGTCGCTAAAGATCTGGTTCGTGGGATCGACGATGCGGACGGAGCGCGTGAATACGGCGGTATTCGCGTTCCGGTCCCAGATGACGTAGTCGGCGTAGAGGGTGGTGTCCTCCTGGACCATCTCGACGTCGCCGATGATCTCCCACTTGCCGTCGCCGATCTCGTTAGCTCGGATCTCCTGAGCCGACACGAGGACAGGCTTCTGGGACTGCCTCTGGCGCGCGGGCCGAGGCGCGTCGGGCTCGCCCGCTGTCTCCTGTGCGAGGGCGGGCATGGCCAGAAGCAGAAGCCCCAGTGCTCCAAGGGCGAGCTTTGCGGCGCGCAAGCGGGTCTCCCTCCCATCATCGAGCGTGTCTCGCAGTAGATTCAGACGCCTAGCGCCCCCATGACCTTCATCAGGTTGCCGTCAGGCTGGTGGCATGAGCTGCCCCGTTACTCCGCCCTGGAGCCGCCAAGTGCCCGCCCTGAGCCGTGCCTGGGCTCGCGCCGACCGGAAGCTCGCCTCGCGGGTGGAGACACGCACATCGGAGGGACAGATGGCCAGGTCCTCTTTTGGGTCGTACTCGACAATGGGCGTCTCGACCGTCACAGGGCCGCCTCCCCCCTGGTCTCGCAGGGTGATGGTGGCGCCGCCTCCCAGGGTAGCGCGACGCTCGGAGAACTCCGCCGTCTGGCCCATGGCCGAGCCCTCCTCGCCCACGATGGTCACGTTCCCTGTCGCGTGGACCGATTCCTCGACCAGGTCCACATCCGCCCGTTGGCAACGCACCCGCACCCTCCGCCGAGGGCCCGGCGTAGCGGGCTCCGACTCGGTGGGCGCCTCCTCGCTGAGCCGCTCCAACTCCTCCAGCGTCGCGTCCATGACCACGTTGCCGATGAGGGAGAGCGTGTCCTCCGTGAGGTCGCCGCGAGCCGAGTCGGCTACGAGCTGCCCCTCGTCTCGTGTCGTCACTACCACCTGGTGGGGCGCCATGAATCGCTGGGTCGAGACGTTGAAGCGCCCCGAGGGCGTCTTCAGCACCGCCTCGCGCATCGTGGCCGTGATGGGCTCCGTGGCGGCGATGAGGCGATCGTCGATGGTGTAGAGGAAAGCCTCGGTCTCGATCTCCAGGTCCCCGTCCACCTGTTCGAGGCGGACGGTGTCGAACACCCGCAGCTCCTGGAGGGCCTCGTCGTAGCGGGCGCGGCGGGCGGTGCCCACCATGTAGAGCGAGTTCTCGCGGTAGACCCGGATCTCGCTGACATCGTGGATGTCGGTGATCTCCTGATCGCGGCTGACCTCGACGACCTCCGCCTCGATCTCGGCCACGAGCTGCGGGGGATCGTCGGGGGACCAGACCTGGACCAGGGTGCCCTCCAGGCGCATCAGAGCGCGGTCGTCATCGGGCAGGATGGAGCCAGCTCGCCGGCTCTGGTCGATGCGGTACGCGATGAGGCCCATGGCGCCCGTCAGGCCGATGGCCAGGATCAGGCTCAGACAGGATCCCCAACTCCGCAGGAACTCGCGCACAGGCATGCCCTCCGTGGGATCAGACGGCCTTCCTTAGAGGGGCCTTCACGCCCGTGGCTCCGGCGCATGTAGGTCGAACCGGCGCACGAGGGTGACAACCCGCGCCACCCGACCCTCCTCGACGACCGGGAGCTTGTAGGTCTCCGTCGGAATCGCGCGGCCTTGTCGCTGGATCTCTTCCGCCGTTCGGCAGGCTTCGCCGGTTCGAAACACCGCGTGGTACTCCTCGAGAATCTGGTCTGTCGCGAAGGGGAAGAGAGTCATGATGTGCTCGCCCTCAGGTTCACGGCAGGGCAGATCGAACTCCTCCCGCCAACGGTGGTAGGTATCGTTGACAAGGAGGACTCGGAAGTCCGCGTCCATCACGTGCACCATGTCATCGAGGGCGTCGATGGTCGCTCGGTACAACTGCCGGGACTGCTCGAGGGCTCTCTCGGCTCTCACGCGTTCCGTGATGTCCATATTCGAGCCGACGATGCGTACCCCGCCGTTCGGACCGTTCGGCCGCACGGCGCGCGCGCGAGCGTGAATGTAGCGCTCCTCACCCTCTGGGGTGTACCCACGGAAGGTGAACTCCAGATCGGTGCGCTTGCCTTCGAACGCCTCCCGACCGAGAGCCTCGGAGTGCTTCAGGTCATCGGGGTGGACCAACTCGGCCCAGTGCTCACGGGCCTCCAAGATGGAGCCGAACGAGTGCCCGAGCATCTCCCACACCTGGGGGGACCAGTAGACCCGCCAGGGCTCGGTCTGCATGTCCCAGATGCCGTCGTTGGTTGCCTCGATGGCGAGGCGGTAGCGTTCCTCTGCCGCGCGCAGGCTCTCTTCGGCCCCGAAGCGAGCTATGGTGGCCCCCACTTGCGAGGCGATCACCCCAAAGGCCCGCTGCCGGCTGGAGCCGAGGCGCTGGCAGGTGGCGGCCGCGCACACCATGCACGCGACCACTTGGCCGTGGTACCTGATGGGGATGATGGCGAGGGCCTCGCAGTTCGGGCCGGCGAGGTCGTGGAGCTCGCTCGACTCCGTAGAGCCGGCCGTGATATAGACGGGCTCCCCCGCCACGAACCGCGGAGCGCTCCACTGGCTGAGGGCGGCCCGCCACAGAGCATCGCGGCACTCATCTCTGAGGCTGCGGAACGCCCTGAGGACTGGCTTCGAGGATGCCTCGTCGGCCGAGTAGATGGCTCCGCAGTCGAACTGGGAGATCCGCAGGGCTGTCTCGAGGCAGAGGGAGAGGGCTTGGTCCAGGGTCTCCGCCTCGAGCACCGCCCGGGCAAGGTCTCCCTGGCTTTGGAGGCGCAGAGCGTCCCGGCGCCTCCGCGTGACATCTTGCAGGGAGCAGACCACGCCGCCGAAGCGGCCGTCGGTGATGAAGGGGACCATCGAGCCCGCAAGGTAACGCTCCTGGCCGTCGCCGCGCTCAGCGATCAGATCGCTGAAACTGACCGCCTCGGCCTCGTCGCGCGCCTGCTTGTAGTGGCCGGCCAAGGCGCCGAGGCCCGCTGGCTGAACCTGAGGCCCCATCATGGCTCCCAGGAGACGCTCCTTGCCGACCCTGAGGATCTGCGCCAATGAAGAGTTGACATAGGTCACGGTATCGTGCGCATCGGTTACGAAGACGCCGTCGCTAACCGACTCGAGTATGTTCTCGAGGAAGTCCCCGGCCGCAAGGGCCTCCGCCTCGTCGCGCCGGAGCCTGCGGATCTCGGCGCGGAGCCGGGCGTTCTCCTCGGCAAGGCGCTCCGCCTCGCCCTCATCTCGCACCTCCGGCCGCACCATGCCCGTGGACGGCCACTCGCCACTGTCGGCTCGGGGGGCGATCTCCCGCACCGCCACCACGAGGCGTCGCTCCTCCGCCGCACCGTCATCTAGCGCCACGACGCGAGCCCTGAACCAACGGCGCCCGCTGGGCAGATTGAGGGGGTACTCGAACTCCTGGGGTAGGCCGGTCGCGTTCAGGCCGGCTAGGGCGTCCTCGACGAGTTCGGCCACGTCCGGGGGAAGCACCTCGCTGAAGTGCTTGCCGATGAACTCCTCGGGGCTCGCATAGAGGTCGCTCTCGCGTGCGCCGTGGTAATGGGCCTTGAAGACTCCCGAGGGGCTCAGCTCGAAGATGAGGCTATCGAGGCCGGCGACGATGTTGACAAGGCGCACGCCGCGGCGCTCGTCGACCGATGCCAGACAGCCACGAATGATCTGGCGCGCATCCTCCGGGATGTCACTCCGATCCAGCAGACCCGCAAGCGGATCCACGGGATCACCTCCCTACCCGCGGCCAGCCACCATGTGTGGCTATCATTCGCCACGCGCGGACGCGCACCTGGCGGCATCTCAGCGGCATTGCAGGTCCCGGCTCTCCTATGGTAAAGGGGGTTGTAGGAGGTGGTCGCCATGACCCAGATGACGTTCGCGCTTGTTGGTTGCGCGCTCCTGACCCTGTCCGTGGGGGCCGGCGCTCAGCCCCTCGGGCCCAGCGTGAGGAACTACGGCGCCGTTGGCGATGGCGTGACCGACGATACCGCAGCCTTCCAGGCCGCGCTCGACGAGGCAGGCGCCCGGGGCGGCGGGATCGTCTACGCGCCGCGGGGGGATTACCTCATTGCGACGCACCTGGCTATTCCGGACCACGTGACCCTCGAGGGCGTTTTCACCGTGCCCACGGCCTGGTCCCAGAATCACGGGACGACTCTCCTGGCGGTGGCGGGCGAGGGCAGCGAGGAGGGCCCGGCCTTCATCACGTTGGGGCTCAACAGCACCCTCAAAGGCATCACGGTCTACTATCCCAACCAGAACGACCCGGCCAACATCAAGCCCTTCCCGTGGTGCATCCAGGGACGGGGAGGCGATAACGCGTCCATCGTGGACTGCCTGCTCGTGAACCCCTACAACGGCGTCGATTTCGCGACGAACCACAGCGGACGGCACTATATCCGGAACCTCTATGGACAGCCCCTGCGTCGGGGCATCGTCATCGACAAGTGCTACGACGTGGGCCGCATCGAGAACGTCCATTTCTGGCCCTTCTGGAACTGGAGCGTGCCGGAGCTTCAGGAGTGGATGGCCGCGAACAGCGAGGCCCTCGTTTTCGCCCGCACGGACTGGGAGTACGTGTTCAACGTCTTCGTCTTCGGCTATCACATCGGCTTCCGGTTCACCGAGTCGCCCAGCGGGGCGTGTAATGGTAACTTCGTGGGCATCGGATCCGACGCGTCCCAGTACGCCGTGTATGTCGATCAGTGCCAGGGCATGGGGCTCCTGATCGTGAATGGCGAGTTCGTGGCGATGCAGGGCGAGGAGCCCATCTCCATCTACATCGGGCCGGACAACTCCGGCCCCGTGAACCTCTCCAACTGCGCCTTCTGGGGTCCGAGCCGCCAGTTGCTCCGGCAGGAGGGGATCGGCACGACGACTTTCAGCGCCTGCAACTTCCTCGGATGGGATTGCCGGGGCGAGGGGCGGCCGGCGCTGGAGGTGCTCGATGGCCAACTCACCGTCAATGGCTGTAACTTCACCAAGTCAGGCGTCCATGTCCATCTCGGTGAGTTCGCCATGGGCGCCGCCATCGTGGGGAATCAGGTGAGCGGCGAGCTGTCCGTGGTCAACGAGTCCCACGGCTCCGTGCAGGTTGGGCTGAACTCGGAGGTCAGCATCAGCGAGGCCGCAGTCACCCTTGCCGCACGAAACCGAGGCCGGTTCGCCGCCCAGTGGGAGGGCTCAGACTGCCAGACCACGGTGACCACCCTGGGGGGCAGCGAGTGCCGGCTGATGTCGGACCTCTATATGCTGTTCGGCGTTCATGACTCCATCACGGGCGGTGGAGCCTATCCGCGCCTCCGGGTGGAGGTGGAGTACTTCGACCGCGGCCAGGGCCGGTTCTTCCTCGAGTACGACTCGTCCGACGATACGGTAGAGATCGTGCCCCAGTGGCCCGGGGCCTTCAAGGCGTCGGCGGAGTCCGTCGAGCTTGAGAATACCGAGGAGTGGAGGACGGCGACCTTCGTGTTGGAGGATGCCCTGTTCGCGGATCGCTGTAACGGCGGCGACTTCCGGATCACCAGCCCCGAGACGCCCATCGCTGTGCGAGCGGTGCGGGTGACGCGCGTCGAGTGATCGCCGGCGCCGCGGCGTTCACTCCTGGCTCTGGGGCTTGGCGTGGAGGTAGTCGGCCACGGGCCGGCCCAGGGCGCGCAGGTCCTCGTGGGAGATGGTCACGGCCTCGGCCATGGCCATGGCCATCTCCTCCGGGCTGAGCGTCAGGTCGCCGCTCACCGTGAAGAGCACGATGCGGTCCCGCACTCCTGGCCGAAGGGAGCGCACGCGATCGGGGGCGCCGAAGCCGAAGCTGACATGGCCGCTGCCCGCGATCACCACCGCGATCCGCCCCTTCCCTCGCTCCGATTCCATGAACCGCACGATCTCCGTCGCCATGGTGGCATCGCGCGCGATCTGGGCGTCGCAGACCCGGTCGAGCATCTCCTCGGACATGCCGGCATGGACGGGCAGCTGCAGCTTCAGGAGGCGGCGGTAGGCGGGGTCGCCGAGCCACAGCTCGTGGGGCAGCTCACGCCGCTGTGCGCGGGACAGCCCCTCCAGGCCGCCACGGCCGATAGCGCGGATCAGCTCAGCGCGGGCGTTGATGCCCACGATGGGCGCGCCGACGCGGTGGGCCGCCTCGATGAGCGGCTGGTAGTCACGGATGTTCGACCATCGCTGCTCCCAGTCGCTCGCCGCCAGGAGCTCCTCGAAGGTGAGGTCGCCATCGTTGTACCGATCGATCTGGTTCTGGTGGAACGACTCCGCCTGCTCCATAGCCAGGAAGAAGGGCACGCCCCGGGCCGCTAGTTGCTCGATCACCCAGGTCTGGAGGGCGTGGTGGCGGTCCACGCTGTGGGTCTCGCCGAGGTAGACCACCTCCGCCGCCGCGAGGTCGTCGATGAGCGCCTCGCCCTCGATAGGCTCCGCGCTGTAGAGATCGAGCCAGAAGCCTTCCACGTCCTGTGCGGGGACAATCGCCGGGAGTGTTGCGAGGAGCAAGCCGAGCAGCACTGGACGGGTCATGGGACCGGCACCTCCACCTGTCATTCTCAGCAAGTTGCGCGCGCGGGGCAAGAGAGCGGACGCAGGGCCCAAGCCGGCCTATCGGGAACAGGGGATTGCCAGGCCCGTACCGCATGCCGGAGGTGAGAGCGCTGATCGCCATGCTCATACCCATGCTCGCTTCAACCGTCGTCGCCCAGGTGAATCTGCCCGCTGACACCATCTACGTCGCCCCTGAGGGAAGCGACCAGGGAACGGGCGCGATCGACTCCCCCCTCGCGACCCTCGCCGCGGCGCTGGAGCGGTCGCGGGACCTCAAGGCGCCGGGTCGTCAGGAGCCTCGCGTCATCGCGGTGCGGGAGGGCACGTTCTTCCTGGCTGAGCCGCTGACGCTGACTTCGGCGGATTCCGGCGCCGCGGAGGCGCCCCTGGTCGTCTGCGCGTACCCGGGGGAGCGCGCCACCCTCAGTGGCGGAGTGCTGCTCTCGGGGTTCGAGGCCACCCCCCAGGGGTGGTGGCGGGCGCCCTACCCCGACTCTCTCCCCGATGCGATCAGCCTCTACGTGAACGGGGTCCGCCGCGGAAGACCGCGCCTGCCGAGGGAGGGCTACTACCAGATCGTCGCCGAGGTGGATCCGAGTCCCGACGCCGATGGCCGTGGCTACGATCGGTTCCAGTTCCGTCCCGGTGATATCGATCCTGACTGGCTCCAGAGGGACCGGGTGGAGATCCTGCCCTTCCATCAGTGGACCATGTCCCGGTTGCCCATACGGAGCGTGGATGTCCAGCAGAACATCGTGGCGGTGGCTCCCACTCAGTACCGGACCTACTGGCATGGGCTGCTCGCCGAGCACCGCTACCTGGTAGAGAACGTTCGCGAAGCGCTCGGCCAGCCGGGGCAGTTCTACATCGACCGCGAGGCTGGCGAGATCCTGTACGTTCCCGCTGAGGGCGAGTCAATCGGGGACGCGGAGGTCATCGTGCCGGTCCTGCCCACTCTGATCCAGTTGGCGGGAGACGCGAATCTCGGTCTACGAGTCGATCACGTTCGCTTCGAGGGCCTCTCGCTCGCTCACACGGGGTGGGAGACGTCCGTTGACGGGTACTCCTTCCCCCAGGCCGAGGCTGAGATGCCGGCCGCGGTCCACAGCACGGGCGCGCGCGGCCTGGTTCTCGAGCGATGCGAGATAGCGCACACGGCCGGCTATGGCGTCCACATGGGCGCCGGTTCGAGGGAGTGTGTGGTCCAGGACTGCTCCCTGTGGGACCTCGGCGCCGGGGGGATCAAGATCGGCGAGACGTACTCCGACGCGGAGAACCCGGAGCTGAACGCCGGCGCGAACACCGTCCGGAACTGCGCGATCATGCACGCGGGCCGCACCCATCCCGCGGGCATCGGCGTGTGGATAGGCCAATCGTCGGGCAACCTGGTCGAGCACTGCACGATCGCGGACCTCTACTACACGGCCGTATCGGTGGGTTGGTCATGGGGGTATGCGGACAGCACGGCGAACCACAACGAGGTCGCCTATAACCACATGCACACCATCGGCCAGGGCGTCTTGAGCGACATGGGGGGCATCTACACTCTGGGCGTCGCGCCGGGCTCGCGCCTCCATCACAACCACATGCACCACATCGAGGCCTTCAGCTACGGTGGCTGGGGGATCTACTTCGATGAGGGCACCACGAACATGATCGCGGACCACAACCTGGTGTACCGAACGAAGACCGGCGGGTTCCATCAGCACTATGGCCGGGACAACCTCGTCTCCAACAACATCCTCGCCTTCAGTCGCACGGACGGGCAGATCATCCGCACCCGGGCGGAGGAGCACCACTCCTTCACCTTGGAGCACAACATCGTCTACTGGACCGACGGCCCGCTGCTGGGCTCCAACTGGGAGGGCGACAACTACGCCCTCGACAGCAACCTATACTGGAATCCGAACATCGAGGCGCCGGACTTCGCGGGCATGAGTTTCGAGGAGTGGCAGGCCAAGGGCCAGGACCCGAACAGTCTCTATGGGGACCCCGGGTTCGCTGACCCCGAGGGAGGCGACTTCACCCTGCGACCGGACTCGCCGGCCTTCGCCATCGGCTTCCAGCCCTTCAGCGTCGCCGAGGCGGGCGCGACGCTGCCGCCGGGCGTGCCGATTCCGCCCGATGAGATGCCAGCCGCCTTTCCCCTGATACTGCCGTAGTCGACTGTTACAGCGTCAAGCGCGTGTGAATACCGGAAGCGACCGGAGGCAGGAGACATCCATGAGCACCGTCACACTCCCCCAACGCGAGGTGCGGGTTCTCGACAACGTCGACGTCTGCGTCATCGGAGGAGGCCCAGGGGGGTTGCCTGCCGCCCTCGCGGCGGCGCGCCTGGGGGCCAAGACACTCCTCGTGGAGATGCAGGGCTTCCTGGGCGGCATGGCGACGGCGGGGCTGATCGGGCCCATTCTGGGGCACCGGGCCAGCGGCGGCGGCGACGCGGTCATCGGAGGCATCCCCAAGGAGATCTGCGTCCGGATGGCGGAGATCGGCGAGGCGGCGCCATGGGAGCGGGCCATGGAGGAGTGGGGCATCGCCTTCAACGCCGAGGGGCTGAAGATCATCGCCGACCGTATGGTTCGCGAGGCGAAGGTCAGGGTTATCTACCATGCCTTCTTCGTTGACGCGGTCGTCGATGACAACCGGATGACCCATGCGATCATCGAGACGAAGTCGGGTCCCCTCGCCATCGCGGCCAGGGTGTTCATCGACGCGACGGGCGATGGGGACGTGGCCTACCGGGCCGGCGCCGAGTGCACCAAGGGCCGGCCCGCCGACGGACTGCCCATGGCGATGGGGAGCATCTTCCATGTGGGGGGCGTCGGCCCACTCGATCAGGCGACCCGGGAGGCTGCCGTGGCACGCATGCGGGAGCTTCAGGCGGACGGAGCCAACTACTACAATGTCTCCCTCGGCAACCACGGTAGCACCATCCGCGATGGCTTCCTCTCCCTCAACGCGACGCGCTACGGCGGGGATGCCTCGGAAGTGGCGGATCTTACGGAGGGGGAGTTTGTCACGAGGGAGCTAGCCTGGCGCGCCCTGGACGCGTGGCGATCAGCGCCGGGCGCCGAGGGGCTGTTCATAGCCGCCACTCCGGCCCATGTGGGCACCCGCGAGTCGCGCCAAGTGGTCGGCCGCTACGTGCTCACGGGCGAGGACATCGTCTCGGGCCGGAGTTTCGATGACAGCATCGCCCGAGCCAGCTACTGGATCGACATCCACTGCCCCCGAGGGCTCTCCGAGGGGGGCCAGGTGCATCTCTGCACGAAGAGCTGCGCCAAGCGCGACTGCCCCATGATCACGGACCACGCTGACCAACTCCCCGATCACGACCGGCTCCATCCGCCCGAGGGCAGGTGGTGCGACGTGCCGCTGCGAAGCCTCCTGCCCCAGAGCCTCGGCGGACTCCTGGTCTCCGGTCGCTGCATATCGGCGGACTACCAGGCGATGGCCGCCACCAGGGTCATGGCCACATGCATGGCCATCGGGGAGGCCGCCGGAACCGCAGCGGCGTTCGCTGCGCGCCATCGCGTGGAGCCGGGGGAGCTGGATCCGACCGATGTGAGGGGCGCTTTGTCGAGCGCGGGGGCCCTCATCTAGCTGCCTGGAGCCGCGGACAGGAAGGGACACGATATGCGCCACATACCCTACGCGACGGTATTGCTCGTCCTCACGGCGCCTCTGGCGGCCGTTCCGCAGGAGCGGGCATCCGTCAAGCTGGATGACGCGGAGCATGTGATCGTGTACCGGCAGGACGGCATCTACGCCGTCTTCCCGTTCATGCCCGAGCGGCAGCCGGAGGACGGCATCATCGTGAGTTTGTCGGCGCGAACGAACCCCTCCCACGACGATCCCTCCGGGGGCGTCGTGGTGATGCGGTCGACCGATGGGTGTCGCACCTGGGAACTGCACCAACACAGCGAGGGGGATGTCAGCCCCGAGGACGTGGGGACCATACAGGCGCTCCCTACCGCTGACGGCGCCCTGGTCAGCGTATACGCCGGTTGGGAGTACTACCCGGAAGAGAGCCGCGGTGAGCTCGAGGCGGCGGGCCACGAGGTCGCCTCGGCGCGCGAGGGGCTCATCGGCGCCCTCACCGCGCACCGGGCGCGCGTCTCGCGCGATGGGGGGCTGACATGGGAGGAGAAGGACCTCCCGATGCCCAACTCGGGCGGCGTCATGGCCTTCCACGGGGGTATCGTCACCGACCAGGACATCATCCTCTGGCCCGTCTACGGTGCGCCGAGTCCCGGCGACACCGGCCACAGCTACGTCTATCGCTCAGATGACTCGGGCGAGACCTGGACCTTCCACCACATCATCGGCGACAGCACGGGTCGGCTCCCCCTGAACGAGACCTCGCTCCTGGACCTCGGCGGAGGGCACATCCTCGCCTTCGTCCGCACTGGCGATGAGGTGGACCACATGTTCCGGGCGGAGTCCTTCAATGGGGGCATCACCTGGGGCCGGTACGCGGACTCAGGCGTCCGCGGCCATCCCCCGCACCTCCTGCGGCTGCGCAATGGCCACATCCTGCTGACCTATGGCTATCGGCACAGCCCCTTCGGGATCCGCGCTATCATCAGCAAGGACAACGGGCGGACCTGGGGCGATGAGTTCATCCTGCGCGATGACGGGATGGGCGGCGACCTTGGCTACCCGATGTCGATTCAGCTCGAGGATGACACCCTCTTCACCGTCTACTACTTCCGGAGCGCCAGCGGCGGTCCGACCCACGTCGCGGGGACGCTGTGGCGCGAGCCTGAGTGAGGCGTGACGCTAGGGAACGTAGGTGAGAGGCCCGGCGTTCGCCGTCGTTCCGGGCATGATCTCGACATGGGCGCTGGCGGCGCCTCCCTCGGGAGTAAGCCTCCAGAGTCCCCCGATGCGGTCCAGGGCTGGATCGGCCAGCACGAACCGGCCATCATCATCGGTCCTTGCGGTAAGTGGCTGGAGGGTATGCTCGCCTTCAGCCGGTTCGGCAAGGACGGGGCGATCCGCGACCGGAGCGCCCGCGGCGTCACGCAAGGTCCCCACGATACGAGCGCTCGAGGGCTCGATGGGCAGCTCCACCCGAGGCCATTCCACGGGATCCACGTAGAGGGGCCCCGTTCGGCCTCCTCGGATGCCCTCGCCGCGGTACTCGAGCCAGTAGCTGCCCGCCGGCACATGGTCGATGCGCGCTCGGCCCTGTTCATCGGTGACCGCCTTCCGGCCCAGGGGCTCAGTGAGAACGGTGACGCCCTGCACCGGCCCGCCGGTGGTGGCATCGATGGCTCGGGCGGCGATCTCGCCGGTTGACGGAGAGATGAGCGGGATGGCGATGAGTCCCGACAGCCCATCAGCGGGGGCCACACGCCGGCTCTCCTCGCGGTAACCGCGGGCGGCGCAGCGGATCGTGAGCGGCCCATCGGGGAGGCCCTCCAGCGTGAAGGCGCCGGCGGCGTCGGTGCGGGTCGAGCGGCTCCCGCAGGTCACCGTCGCCCCCTCGACCGGCTCTCCATCGTGAGCGTCGATGATCACGCCGCGGAGCGAGCGCGTTCCGCCGCCGTCCAGTGCGATGTCGAGGACCGTCCGCCCCTGCTGGATGGACCCGATGGCGACGACCCGGGTCACGGCCGCGTACCCGGGCGCCTCGAAGGTGACCACGACGTCCTCGGTGACGCGCGGCAGACGCAGCTCGTAGCCGCCCGCTCTGTCGGTCCGTGTCCGCGCTGCCGCCGCACTGACGCGCGCTCCGGCCAAGGGGCCGTCGGGCCCCGTGACGGTGCCACGGATGATGGCCGGCTTGCCGTCCCGGGGAGAGAGGCTGAGGTCGACCTCGGTGACAGTGCCGCCGACTACAGCCACTCGGTGGCCGCGGAGCGGCTCGTAGCCCGAGGCGGTGATCTTCAGGGGCACCTCGCCGGTAAGCAGATCCGTGATGATGAATCGTCCCGAGGCGTCGGTGATCGACTCGGCGGGCTCGCCGGAGGTGGTGTTCTCACACCGGATTCGCGCGCCAGCGAGGGCATCGCCGGTCGTGGCATCGGTGAGGGCGCCCGTGATGCCGCCCATGCCGACGACCGCTTCGCCACCACAGCCCACCACGAAGGCGAGGAGCAGCAGGAGTCCGATCGCGTAGGCTGAGCGGTACCGAAGGCTCATCATCGGCCTGGCCCTTCGAGCTCTGGCGTACTCGGAGCATATCGGCCGCCCTGGCCCCCGTCAATCGGAGAGGAGAGGGCCTGGACATGCCCGAATCCGTGGCATGCGCTGTTCAGAGGGTTGTTCCCCGCATGCCGGACCCATACCTATGACACCGGTGGTGGCCGAATGTACCTGCAGGCCCTAGGCCTTCTCGCCGTATTCATCGTCTTCGCGGCGCTCATGATCGCCCGCAAGCTGCCCGCCCTGCTGGCCCTTCCGGCAATGGCCGTCGCAGTGGCCGCCGTGGGCGGCGTGGGGGGCATGGACATCCTCAACAAGGTGATCGGCGAGGGCGCCATGCGTCTGGCAACGCCCATCGCCGCCGTGATACTCGGGGGCGCCCTCGCTCAGGTGGTTCGACGCACGGGGGTGGCGGAGGCCGTGGTACGACGAGCCTCGGAGCTCTCGGGTGACAACGCGGTCACCGTATCCCTCGTGATCGCCGGCGCCTGCGTCCTGCTGTTCATGACCCTCAGCGGCCTCGGCGCCGTGATCCTCGTGGCCTCCCTCGCCTTCCCCGTCCTGCTGGCCGTGGGTGTCAGACCCCTGGCCGCTGGCTGCTTGTTCCTGATGTCTATGAGTGTCGGCGGCGTCCTCAATGTGGTGAACTGGCAGTTCTACATCGACGCCCTAGGGGTGAGCCAGGCGGAGGTGCGCCAGTATGCGCTGATGCTCTTCGTGCCCAGCCTCCTGGCCGTGGTGGCCTATGTCATCGTGGATGTGCGCCTCGCCGGCCGACGTCGGCTATGGGCCGAGGAGCGGCGCGCCCCCGCGCCGCGTGTCGGCGCCACCCGCATGGCGACGCCCATCATCCCCGTGGCGCTGCTCCTCCTGCCGCCCGCGTCGAGGCCGCTCCTGCGGTCCCTCGGGCCGTCCCTCGGCTTCGATGCCGGCACCGCCGAGTTTGAGGCGTTGGTCGCGTGGGAGTTCCCTATCCTGGCGGCGATGATCATCGGGGTTCTCTGGGGCGCCCTCCTAGGACCCAAGCCGGAGGGGGGTCGCATCCAACTCATCACCGCTTCACTTATCGAGGGGATCAAGGATGTCGCCCCCGCCATCGGGCTCATGATGGGCATCGGGATGCTGTTCATCGCGGTGAGTTCGCCCGAGGTGACGCGATGTCTCGTTACCGAGGATCCCGCGACGGGCGCGGTCTCCGGGCCCCTGACCCTCCTGCGGGTCAGCAGTCCCGTGGCCTACGTCCTGCTCTGGGGCGCCCTGGCGCCTCTTGCCCTCTACCGCGGACCCCTCAACGTCTGGGGTATGGGAATCGGCATCGCGGGAGTCTTGGTGGCCGGAGGCGTGTTGCCGCCAGGCGCGGCGATGGCGGCGCTCATGTCGGTCGGGCATATCCAGGGCATCAGCGACCCCACGAACACCCACAATGTCTGGGTCGGCTCCACCCTGGGGGTCGAGGTACAGGATCTCCTGAAGCGCACCCTGCCCTACTCCTGGATCCTCGCCATAGTCGGCCTGATCATCGCCGTTCCGTGGTTCCTGAGCTGACCCACGCCGCGCTGCCCGGAGGTGCGCCCATGACCAGCCTGCTCATCGCCGCCACCCTCCTCGCCCAGTCGAATGGCGGCTGGGAGGAGGACTTCAGCGAGCCGACGCTGGGGGGCTCTTGGAACTGGGTCGTGCCCAAGGCGGGGCCCGAGCTCGACTTGGCCGCGCGTTCCGGTCACGCTCGCCTCAGCATCCCCCCGAGTCCAGTGGGCTACGGTCTCTGGCCATCAGCCGCCGACGCGCCCGCGTTGGTGCGCGAAGCACCCGCAGCCGACTGGCGCGTGGAGTGCGTGTTGGAGGTTATCGAGTACAGCGGGACCAGCAACTACCAGATCGCGCTCTCGGGCTTCCCGAACCCCAGTACCTTCGTGGGTTGGGGACCCTTCTTCTCGCCATCGCTTCAGGGCTCGGCGCACGGCCCCGACCTGTGGCTCGAGCAGATGGGCGCCGGCGGGCTGGCCAAGGCCTCCATGCCCGAGGGGCCTGTGGCGTTGGCCCTGGAGAAGCGCGGGGACACCTTCACCGCCTTCGTCCGTGAGGGGATGGAGTGGCGCGAGGTCGGCCAGGCTGTGTTCCCCTTCGCCTGCCCCCTCGTCGGGATCGTCTGCCGAACGTGGGGCGACGAGACCCGCGTCGTCGTAGACATCGACTCCCTCTCGTGCGCTCCCTTGGCGGAGGCCGTGTCCACTCTGGAGCCAACCCGTATCACCGTGCGGGTGGATGCACCCGGCGACCCCGTGAACCCGTGGATCCACGGGCATTTCATCGAGCCCCTGAACGGCTGCATCAACGGGGGCATCTGGGCCGAGATGCTTGGTAACCGGAAGTTCTACGGATCGGCCGATGATGCCGGGGTGATCGAGGGCTGGATCGCCGCCGGAACAGGCGCCCGGTACGCGCCTGACACACGGACCTACTACAGTCCAGCCCAATCTCAACGGATCGAGACGACCGGCGAGTCGGCCCAGGGGATCGCCCAAGCCGGATTGGCTCTGCAGTCCGGCCGGGAGTACTCGGGACGGGTCGTTCTCCGGGCCAACCCTCCTCGCGAGTGTGTCATCGCCCTCATGGCGGGCGAGCGAGCCGTCGCCACGGCCACCGCCTTCGCAGGCGACGACTGGGCCACCACGCCCTTCGTGCTGCGGTCCGACGTGGATACGGCCGAGGGAGCATTGGCTATCCTCACCGACGAGGCAGGCGAGTTATGGGTCGGGGCCGCATCCTTGATGCCTGCCGACAACGTGCATGGCCTGCGGCGGGACGCGCTGGAGGCCACCAAGGCCATAGCCCCTCCCATCATCCGGTGGCCCGGCGGCAACTTCGCCTCGGAGTACGACTGGCGAGATGGCATCGGCGACCCGGACCGCCGTCCAGCGCGCTGGAACCACTCCTGGAACGAGATCGAGCCGAACGACTTCGGAACCGAGGAGTTCCTCACGCTCTGCCGAGAGACGGGCGCCGAGCCCTACCTCTGCGCGAACCTCGGCAGCCACGGGGCCGATCTCGCGGTGGCCTGGGTGGAGTACTGCAACGGCCCCGCGGACACGGTGAATGGGTCGCTGAGGCCACTGTCGGAGCCTCACAACGTGCGCGTCTGGGGCCTGGGCAACGAGATGTGGGGCGACTGGCAGATGGGCCACCTGTCGCCGGAGCGCTATGCCATCAAGGCCGTCGAGGTGGCGCGGGCCATGCGCGCGGCCTCGCCCATTCCCCTCGAACTGGTCGGCGTCGGCGTTCGCGAGGATGAGCGGCTCATGTGGAGTGACTGGAACCAACGGGTCGTCCCATTGCTGCACCACGAGATGGAATGGTACTCCATCCACGCGTACCAGCGCGTTGAGCCTATCGACTCGGAGGAGACCCGATACCTATCGGCTCTGCAGCAACTCGGGGTGATGGAGGCCCTGCTGCGCGCGGCGGACCGTGTCGTCGTCGAGGGAACGCCCGAGGATGCCTCGCCGCCCATCCTCACCCTCGATGAATGGAACCTGAGCGCACCGCGGCCCACTATCCGGGACGCCCTCTGGGTGAGCGCGGTGTTCCACTCCATGCACCGCATGGGCGAGCGGCTGCAGATGGCCAACCTGACCCTTCTCTACAACGTGATGGCACCCGTCGTGGTCCGTCCCGACGGCATCGCCCTCAATCCCATCTACCACGCCTTCCGGCTCTACTCGCACCATGGCGGGAACTTCGCGGGCCGCGCGTTACCCGTCACGGTCGACGGGCCGCCCTTCGCCAGCCATGTGCCGGCGATCAGCGTGTCGGCGGTGAGGGATGGTGACGTCATCCGGGTGGCGGTGATCAACTTCCGGCACGACCGTGAGGCGCCGATCGACCTCAACCTTCTCGGGTTGCAGGGCAAGTGGGACGCCGAGGAGGCGAGGCTGATGAGCTCGAGCTGGACTGCGGGCGAGCCCTGGCAGGATCCGGATGGCATCTGGATCGAGGAGTGCTCGGGGTCGATCGCCGAGTTGGCGGCCAGGCCGTTGCCTGCCCATTCAGTGACACTCTGGACCCTGACGCGTCGTCCATGACGGAGGGGGCGGCCCGACCCTCCGCGAATGGACCCGCCCATGGCCGACGGGCATGAGGCGGACGTCCATCCGATCACCAATGACCTGAGGGAGCCCTCTCACCGTCGCGCTCCGTCTCGGCGCGCCACCTTGATCGGCCTGTTCTTCGTCGCCGTGCTCGCGTGGCTCACCCCGTACAATGACTCCGTCCTGCGGAACACGTACCTCGCCGGCACGAACTTCCCGCTCGCGCCCTTCGGCATCATGCTGTTCCTCGCAGTGCCCGTGAACTTCGTGCTGGCGCGGCTGCGGCCGGGCGTGCTTCGGCCCTTCACCGCAGCCGAGCTGATGACAATCTGGGCCGTTATGCTCATCGCCTCCGGCATTCCCAGTTCGGGGCTGCTTCGGATGCTGGTGCCCCAGATCGCCGGGTACCGATATGGCGCGACCCACGAGAACCTGTGGGAGGAGCGGCTCTCGCCCCACCTCCGCTCCTATATGGTCATCCTGGATGAGGACCCAGCCACGGAGTTCTACACCGGCATGCCCGATGGCCCGCCGATGCCGGGCATCCCTGGCAGCCTCTCCATCAGCCGATGGCACCACATCCCGTGGTATGCCTGGCGCGACCCGCTCATCGGCTACTCGGTCTTGACCTTCGGCGTCTTCCTCGGCTTCCTCTGTCTGGTGAGCATCCTCCGGCGGCAGTGGGTGGAGCGAGAGCGGTACCCGTACCCGCTGGTGCAGGTGCCGCTGGAGATCGCCGAGGCATCGGAAGCCCACCGTGGCCTCCCACCCCTCTTCCGCAACCCGCTCTTCCTCGGCACCGCGACCCTGGTGCTGGTGCTTCACACCCATGCCGGCCTGTGCCGGCTCTACCCCCACCTGGGGAGGTTTACCTTCGCCATTGATCTGGCCCCGATACTGACCGAGCCGCCGTGGCGGTACCTCGAGGGGAGCATGAAGTACCTGCGGATCTATCCCCTCGCCATCGGCCTCACCCACGGGGTGAACACCGAGGTGCTGCTATCGGTGTGGGCCATCAAGGTCCTCATCGGCATTCAGCAGATGTGGTTCGGGTCGCGAGGCGAATACGGGGGCGAAGTGGCCTTCGGCTGGGATCCCGCCTACCAGTGCTACCCGCAGCTCGCGGCGTACCTGGCCCTCTCCGGCTGGATCCTGTGGACGGCCAGGGACCACCTCAGGACCGTCTTCCGGTGCGCCTTCTCCCGGTGTCCCGTCGATGACTCTGACGAGCCCATGAGTTATCGCACGGCAGCATGGGGGTTCGTGCTGTCCGTGGCCGTGCTCATGGGCTGGTTCCTCTACTCGGGGGTGCGCTTCCCGGTCGCCCTGGTCGTCGTGCTCGTCTTCTTCGCCATCGCCACGGGCTGCACGTGGCTCGTGTGCCAGGGCGGGCAAATGCTCGTGGCGGCCCGCACCGTGCCGAGCGACACCCTGGTGGGGCTCTTCGGGAAGACCTTCCGCCTCTCGTGGGGCGGGTCAACCGTCCTCCAGTTCGACTCGGTGACCCCACGGGAGTTAGCGGTGCTCCCGATCTTCGAGAGCCCCTTCGGCAAGGATCTGCGGGAGATCCTCATGCCCAACGCCGCGAACCTCACACAGGCGGCCGATGCGGGCGTGAATCGTCGCCGGCTGCTGGCCCTCGGCGTCGTGGCCATCGTGCTGTCCATCGCAGTGGCATCGCCCCGGAAGGTTGCGCTCGGCTACGAGTACGGCGCCGCCACGCTGCCGGATACGTGGGGCTTCCGGACCGCCGCGACCCTCCCCTTCGACTGGCCAGCGCAGTTCATGGTCCGGGACTTCCCCACGAACACGACGAACATCCTCTACTTCCTGGAGGGCGCGGCCTTTGTCCTCGGCTGCCTAGTGCTGCGCTCCAAGTTCCTCTGGTTCCGCTTCCATCCCGGAGGGTTGCTCATCGCCGCGAGCTTCGCCGGCGATGTCTTCTGGTTCAGCATGTTCCTGGCCTGGGCGATCAAGTCGGTTATCCTCTACCTCGGTGGCGCGAGGTTGCTCCGCAACGCGAAGCCTTTCTACTACGGCCTGGTGATCGGGCACACGATCTCCTGGGTGATCTGGATGGTGGTGGGACTCGTTATCCAGGACGAGACCCGCACCTACCCTCTCATGCCCACATAGCGCCGGCTCAGCCGAGGGAGTCTGCGGCGGGGTCGTGAATCTGGCGGTACCGCTGGGCTCGATCCAACCCCCGGGTGGCGTAGCAGAACACGCAGCCCGAGGGGCAGGTGTCGTAGGCGCCGATGTCCACCGAGCGGTAGCAGCCGCAGCCCTGGCGTGTGGCCGCCCGTTTCAGGTCCGGTCCGGGCTTCATGCCCACGGCGGCGAGCACCTTCGGATCGATGCAGCGGGCCTGGGGGATCCGTCCGCCTGGCGGCGCGGGCACACAGCACGCGCGCAGCTCGATCTCTCGCTGCTGAGCGATCTCCGCCAGCTCCAGGACCAGCTCGTGTTGGGTGTCCAAGGGGATCTCCTCGAATGCCATGCCGAGGGCGGAGAGCCGCGCGTTCACCTTGCGGTACTCCTGAACGAAGCTGTAGGAGCAGATTCGAGTCGCCCCCGCGAGCGCATCGGCGAGGCGCGTGAAGCGTTCGACCACTCCATGCAGCGGCGTGGCATCGGTGATCACGATGGGGTCGAAGCGCCACAGGACGTGGTGTGGACTGTACCGCCGAGCTACCTCCCGCGCCTGGCGCACCGTCTCCTCAGGGGGTTGCGCCGTGGGCTCCAGGAGCGGAGGGTGGCCGGTGATGGTCAGGTGGCAGGTGAAAGGGTAGTCCCCCGCGATCCCATCCAGATGCGGGAGCAGGGGCCCCAGGTTCTTCGACCAGAAAACGATGGCGCGCACCGCCTCGGGCCGCAAGTCGACCTCATGCCATTGCCGGTCGAAGACGTGGAAGTACCGGCACCGTCCCTCCCTGAGCCTGCGCAGAAGCCAGGGGGTGTAGTGGGCCGGGATGTCCGTCCGGCGCGAGGCGGAGATCACCCGGGGCTCGGGTTGGTGAGTGTCCATGGCTTCGAGCCTACTCGCGTCCCTCAGCCGAGGCGAGCGCGCAACTCATCCAGGATGTCTCGGGTCCGGCTAGCCCCCACCCGCGTCACACCTAGGGCGCGCACCTCGAGCACCCCATCCAGGGTGCGGATGCCGCCAGCGGCCTTCACCTGGACGTGGGGCGGGGTGTGCTCCCGCATCAGCCTGAGGTCATCGAGATTCGCGCCCCCGGCGCCGTAGCCGGTCGAGGTCTTCACCCAGTCGACGCCCAGGTCCCCGCAGATGGCGCAGAGGCGGATCTTCTGATCGTCCTCAAGGTAGCAGTTCTCGAAGATCACCTTCAGCTTGCGCTTCGCCCCATGGGTGACGTCGAGCACGGCTTCGATATCATTGCGCACGTAGGTCCAGTCCCCGCTCAGGGCCTTGCTGATGTTGATGACCATGTCGAGTTCCTGGCCGCCATCCTCGACGGCCTGGACGGCCTCGGCGCGTTTGGTGTCCGTAGCATGGCCTCCGTGAGGGAAGCCAATGGTCGTACTCGGGGCCACGGTGGAGCCCGCCAATAGGTCGGCGCAGCGACGCAGGGCATAGGGCATGATGCAGACGCTCGCCACATCGTACTCCCGCGCCAGGGCAACGCCCGCCTCTAGCTCGGACCACAACAGCGACGGGTTGAGCAGTGAGTGATCGATCATCTTCGCGATGTCGGAGTAGGTGTAATCCATGCCAATACCGCCTCTCGGGAGCGGGCTGCGGTTACCTAGGATCCAGGGCCCGCGCTCAGGAAGGCTCGCTCAGCGCGCGCGATAGCTCCGAGCATCCCCGCCTCGCCGCCGAGCTTCGAGGGCTCGATCCGTATCCCCTCCGGCGGCATCATCTTCAGCCTCTCCCCCACCGTGCGCCGGATGGGCTCCAGGAGGAGATCGCCGGCTCGCGCGACGCCACCCCCGATGACGACCAGCTCCGGGTGGATCGTCACGACGACGTTGCACGCGGCGATGCCGATGAAATACGCCGCGCGCTCGTAGATCAGCCGCATCGACTCATCGCCGCCCCGCGCCGCCTCGGCGACGGCGCCGGCATCGACCTTCGCCGGATCGCCCCCGGTGAGCTGGTGGAGCCGCGGACATTCCCCGCCGATGAGCATACGCACCGCCTCAGCGATGATGGCCGTCCCACTAGCTAAGGCCTCCAGGCAGCCTCGATTGCCGCACCCACAGAGGGGGCCGTCGGGGATGATGATCTGATGGCCCAGCTCCCCCGCCTGCCCCAAGGGCCCCAGCCGAAGCTCGCCTCCGATGACAACGCCGCCGCCGATGCCCGTCCCGACGGCGAAGAAGGCCATGGTGTCGACCTCCTCCTTCCGCGCGAAGGTGAGCTCCGCCAGGGTGGCCGAGCGGACATCGTTGATCAGGAAGAGCGGGCAGCCGAAGCGGGAGGAGAGGGGGCCGCGGACATCCACGCCCGCCCACTTCTGGGGCAGGTTCGGGAGTAGCAGCGTCACGCCCCTATCGAGGTCCGAGAGCCCGGGCACGCCCATGGCGAGGGCCGCCGGACGCTGACCGACCTCATCTATAAGCCCCTCAACCGCGTCGCCAATGCGCTCCAGGACCCTCTGCGAGCCCTCCCATGAGTTGGTGGGGATGGTGACCTGGGCGGCGATGCCATCCCGGATGCTGCCTAGGGCACAGGCCACTTTGGTGCCGCCCAGGTCGATACCCGCGTACAGGTTGCTCACGATTCGGACTCTCCTTTGGCGATGAACTGGCGTAGGTAGGTGTGGCTCTGTCGGAGGGCGCGCCGTCGGTCAGCCAGGGATCCTTCGTAGGCGCGATCCTCGACCTCCACACAGACGGGTCCCTGGTAGCCGATCTCCGCCAGCACGGCCACGAAGTCACCCCAGTCGACGTCGCCGAGTCCGGGGAGCTTGGGGGTGTGGTATGCGGGTGGGTAGGCGAGGATGCCCACGTCGGCGAGGCGTCTCGGGCATACCCGCACGTCCTTGGCGTGAACGTGGAAGATGCGATCCGCGAACTCCCACAGCGGCTCCACAGGCTTCATCATCTGCCACACGAGGTGGGAAGGGTCGTAGTTGAGGCCGAAGGCGGGCGATGGGATATCCTCGAACATCCGGCGCCACACGGCGGGGCTGTGGGCGAGGTTCTTGCCGCCAGGCCATTCGTCGTCGGAGAAGAGCATGGGGCAGTTCTCGATCCCGATGCGGACCCCTAGCTCCTCAGCCTCCGCGATGAGTGGCCGCCAGACCTCGAGGAACCGCGGCCAGTTGGCCTCCACGGACTTTGTCCAGTCGCGCCCGATGAAGGTGTTCACGGTGTCCAGACCCAGCTTGGGCGCGGACGCCATCACCTTTCGGAGGTGCTGGAGGCACGTTGCCGCCTCGTCGGGGTCAGGGGAGAGCAGGTTCGGGTAGTAGCCCAGCGCGCTGATCCGGACGCCCGTTTCGGCAACGATGGCCTGGATGCTCGCGACATCGAGCTCCGAGACATCGATGTGGGTGACCCCGGCGTAGCGGCGCTCGGCCTTGCCGGGGGGCCAGCACATGACCTCGACGCAGTCGTAACCCTCCTGGGCCGCGAGTTGGAGGACCTCCCTCAGGCCAAGCTCAGGGAGAATGGCGCTGGTGAATCCTAGCTTCATAGCGGACCTCCGCTCCTATGCTGGAGTGGCACGCGTGTGCCAGGGGTCGTTTTCGCGGCCGCTTCGGTGAAGCCTTCGGGGGGGCGCAGGTAGGCTTCCGGCGGCGGGCGCCGAATCGGTCTCACCATCCTGGAATGGAAGGACTGGCCGCAATGAGAACGTCCGTAGCAGTGATCCGTCTGGTCGCCCTCGCCGCCCTTCTGGCAGGCTGTTCGCAGAAGACCGAGGAGCCACCCGCCCCGCGTCCCCCGGTGGCTACGACGGGCGCCCCCGTCGACGAGCCTGGCGAGGAGCCCACTGTCGAAGCCGAGGTGCTTGCCGAAGCTGATGGGTTCGCGATCCCCGAGTCCGTCTGCGTCGCAGGGGACGGCAAGGTGTTCATCAGCAACATCGATGCCGAGGACGAGGGGTACTGGGTCGATGACGGCACGGGGTACATCACCCTGGCCGACGCCGAGACTCTCGAGGTGATCGAGGAGCGCTGGGCAGATGGCTTCAACGGTCCGAAGGGCCTCTGCATCCTCGATGGGCGGCTCTGGGTCGCCGACAATGCCCGCATCGTGGCTGTCTCGCTCGATGATCCCGCCGAGAGGGAGGTCTTCGAGCCCGAAGGCGCCGGCCAGATCAACGACATGGCCACCGACGGCGAGATCGTCTACGCGACGGATAGCGAGAAGAGCATCATCCACCGCATCAAGGACGGAGAGCTGATGGACCCCATCCCCGCGCCCGAGTCGGTGAATGGCATCACCTTCGGAGCGAGCCAGATGTGGGGGGTGAGCTGGGATGGGCACGACGTCTACCGGGTGGATCCGACGGGAGTCGAGCCTCCCGAGGCTCTCGGCCTCGCGGAGCACTTCGAGAGCCTGGATGGCGTCGAGGAACTCCCCGATGGCATGCTCGTAGTGAGCGACTTCCCCGGCAACAAGGTGTGCCTCGTCGACCCCGAGGCGCTGACCGTTGAGACCATCGCTGAGCTGGAATCCCCCGCCGATCTGGGTCTGGACGGCGAGGCCGGCGTCCTCTACATCCCGCAGTTCATGGTGTCCAAGGTCGTTGCGATCCGTCTGCCGTAGGGCGCGTCCGTCCCCGCCTCTTCGCTTCCCGCGAGCGGGGAGGCGGGACGGTCACCCCCGCTCCCTCCAAGCGCGCTCGGCGAGGAGCACGCCGCAGATGGTCTTGGCGTCCTGGAGCTCGCCGCTGAGGATCATTCCGGCCGCCTCGGCCAGGGGCAGGCGAACGGGCTGGAGGGCCTCGTCCCAGTCAGGCTGAGACGGGACGGGCGTCAGACCGGTGGCGAGATAGGTGTGCAGGAGCTCGGACGAGTAGCCGGGGGCAAGGTAGGAGCCGCAGAGGCGCCTGATCTCCTGGGCTTCCAGCCCCACCTCCTCGGCGAGCTCGCGCCGGGCACAGTCCGCGGGATCCTCTCCCTCCTCCAGGGTGCCCGCCGGGATCTCCAGCAGAAGCTGGCCCGCTGCCTGGCGCCACTGCCGGACGAAGGTCAGGGTTCCATCCTCATGTAGAGGGACGATGGCCACGGCCCCGGGGTGGGCGACCACCTCGCGCACCGTCTCACGCCCGCCAGGCAACCGCACCCGATCGACCCGCACCCGCACGAGTCTACCCTCGAACCCCCAATGGGAGCTGAGGCAGGTCTCCCGAAGTCGGTCCAGCATCTCGTCGGACATCATCCCATCCCCTCGACCTGAGCGGCGGCATAGGCGCCGGCCGCGGCCTGGCTCGCGAAGTAGAGCGGGTCGTCCTCGGGGCCTCGTCCCATGCTTGTCAGGACGAGGTCCGCCTCCTTGGCGATGGCGCGGTAGTCGACCGGACCGACCCGCGGAACCCGCGACTCCGTGCGCGCCGCCGCGCGCCGGACCGCGTCGACGATGGCATCAGGGGTATGCTCGGGCAGGGGGACGGTCACCGCCGCTAGCAGCAGCCGCTCCAGGAGGGCCAGGGTGTGGTGGGAAACCCCGCGGTGACGCTCGCGGGCGTCCGCTTGGCTCAGCCGAGGGGCGAGGACCGGCTGGCCCCCCAGGGCGTGAGCGACGTGGAGCGCCTCGGCCTGACCGGCCGAGGAGAAGCCGAAGGGCTGCTGCCCGCCCAGGTGGCCCGGCCCGCCCACGACGACGGTGATGGGAGCGCCCGATTCGGCGGCGAGAGCCAGTCCAGCGGGTAGACTGGCCGCCTCAACATCGCCCCCGAATGCCTGTCCACAGGTGATGAGGGCTGCCATCCAGCCCAGGTCTCTCAGCCGCGCCACGCTGTCGCTGAGCACCGCGGGCAGGGCGTTCCAGTCCGGCATGACGTAGGCGACCGGCCTCGCGCAGCCCGCGGCACGGAGGCCCGCGATGAGTGGCACCAAGGCGCTGTGCAGCTCGGCAACGACGACCGGCGCCCCGTTCAGCGTCACATCTCGCCACGCGGTGGGGGAGGCGGCCAGCTCGACGGGCGTTTGGTTGCTCGTGTATCGCGCTTTCATCTCACGCCCGCTCAGGGCCGAGCGGACCTCGGGCCGGGAGAGGTTGACGACAACCACGTGACCCTCGGAGCTGCCTAGCCCGAGACGGTCGGCCGCCGTGTTCAGCAGCACATCGTCGCCCAGTTCGAGAGTTGCGGCGATGGGATCGAGGGCGTGAGCCGGTTCCTCGTGGGAGGCGGTCAGGGCGCGCACGAGCACCCGGGCGAGGCCGGGGCGTGGGCGTTCCACGTGCGTGACGATAGCGCGCTCAAGCGGATACATGTCGGCTGCGCTGACTCCCTGCGTCCCATCCTCGGGCATTATCCGCCGGCGAGCCGTACATGGAAAGCCGCCCGGAACGAGTTCCGAGCGGCTCTCGAGGTCCTAGGTGCGGCTCCACGATGAGCGATCTCGCCCATCGGAACGCGGGATCGCCTACGCTATTCGGCGTCCGCGAATGATCCGTCCTCCGAGGTCGGCCTCGCCTCTCACGACTTGGTCGACCGTGTCGGGCTGGATCCTTAGGTCAGTGAAGTGGTGCGTGTCGTAGCGATTCATCGCCTGAACTGCCTCGCGGGTCATGATGATCGGTCGAGGGGTGCTGTTCTTCTTGCGTCTGCGTCTCGAGGTCATGTCGTGCCCTCCCTCTCAAAAGGGTACGTTCGGCCTCCCAGCCAGCTGACTCGGCGCCGGGAGCGGTGACCCCCGCCTGTTGGAGGCTAGCCGCTTCGGGCGCCAACCCACACTTGTGGGCTACTCCTCTCACCTCGTATGGACCCTTGGCGCGCGAGTTTGTTGCAACTAAGTTGTGGATTTCGGTAAATCTTCTCGGGAATTGGGTGTGTTTACGAGCGACCGCTGTAGATGGGCGATCGGAGGGCGACCACGAGGCCCCCCGTCCAGAGGGTCAGCGCGCCGGCTAGCACCAGCCAACCCTCGCCTGCGGGCGCGGCTGTATAGAGAAGCGCCGTGGCGGCGAAGGCGGTGGTGGCCACGGCCAGGACGAGCACCATGAGGCGCGGCGGCAGGCCAGCGGCATCGAGTCGATGGCTGAGGTGGTCCCGGGCGCCTACCGTGACGGGTCGGCCCGCCATGTGACGGTGGAGCGTGACCACGGCGCCATCCAGGATGGGGACGCCGAGCAGGAGCAGAGGGAGCGGCCAGAGCGGTCCCCCATCGGGGTCGGGCGAGCCGCGAAGCTCCCATACGGTCTCAAGCGCCAGGTAGCCGATGAGGAGCCCCAGCATGAGGCTTCCCCCGTCGCCCAGGAATGTCCGGTGGCGACGGCTGAGATTCCATGGCAGGAAGCCGAGGCAAGCGCCTACGATGGCCCAGTGGACCGCGGTGTTCTGAACGCCCTCGGTGAGCACACCCATCACCGCGGCTAGCCCAGCGCAGGTGAGCACGCAGAGACCATCGTAGGTGTCGGCGAAGTTGATGAGGTTCATGGCGCCCACGAGAAAGGCCCCGCAGAGAAGGAGCTGCGCCCAGTGGGTGGCGGTCACAGCGGGCAGCGAGAGGGCGATGGAGGCGACGGCGACGGCGACGCAGGCCACCTGCCACCCCACCTTGGTGTGCGTCCTGAGGGAGCGAATGTCATCCCAAGCTCCGACGACCAGGGCGCCGGGTACCGAGAGGAAGAGGAGGATATGAGGTAGGTTCGTGGGGACGCCGTAGGCGCTATACCAGACGACGAGAAGGCCAGCGAAGACGGCCAGTCCCCCCAGCATCGGCACGGGCTCACCATGCTGCTTGCGTCCGCCCGGCTGGTCCACCATGCCGAGCTTGAGGGCCAAGCCACGGCAGAGGGGCGTGACCACGAAGGTCACGCCCCCGGCGAGTAGCGGGGCGGGCAAGGCAGTCTCCAAGAGGACCTCGTCCCCTGGCTAGCCCAGCAGCTTCGGCAGCGCGTCGGACCAAAGTCGGTAGGCGTCGGGAACGGCCTTCCGGAGGACCGGCCGCCCTCCGTCAAGCACGGTAAGCGTCCCTGAGTCATCGAGGGTCCCGAGCCGCACGAGAGCGATTCCCTCCATGATCCGCTCGAAGTCGGCTTCGGCGCCCGCCTGCACCTCGGCGACGAAGCGTCCGTTGGACTCCGAGAAGAGCTTGACGTCGATCCGCGACGCCGTGCCGGGCAGGCGGGTGACGTCCGCGGTGAGTCCCAGGTCCCTCGCCCCGAAGAGCATCTCCAGCAGGGCGACGCTCAGGCCGCCCTCCGCGAGATCATGACAGGCGCGAACGAGCTCCTTGTCCATCGCCTCCAGCAGGGCGTCCATCTTTCGGCGGAAGGACGACGGATCAACCAAGGGAACCCGGGTGGCCCCGACATCGCCCAGCAGCCGCGCGTACTCCGAGCCAGCCAGTTCGTCATGGGTCTGGCCTATGAGATACACGGGGTTGCCCGATGCCTTGAAATCCATGGTGACGGTCTTGCGCACATCCTCGACTATGCCGAGCATGAGGATCGCGGGCGTGGGCGGGATGGACCCGGTGGGGCCTTCGTTGTAGAGGCTAACGTTCCCGCTCACGGCGGGGACTCCGAGAGCGTTCGCCAGATGGTACATGCCGTCTGTGGCGGCCTTGAACTCACCCAGGCGATCGGGATCCTCGGGATTGCCGAAGTTGAGGTTGTCGGCCCACGCGTGGGGCCGTCCCCCGACGGCGATGACGTTACGCATCGACTCCTCGAGCGCCGACATCGCGCCCCAGTAGGCGTCGATCTCGCAGAAGTAGGGGTTCACATCGGAGGCCATCGCGAGCCCTCGATTTGACTCGCGGAGCGGCTTGAGCACGGCCGCGTCGCCGGGGCCCGGGTGGAGGTACTCGCCCTGGAGAGGCCCCGCCACCGTTGCACCCCGGACGATGGTGTCGTACTGCTGCACGATCCATGCCATGCTGGCTACGTTCGGTGAGGCGAGGATCTGATCCAGGGCCGCCTGTGGCTCGATAGCGGACTCGGGCAACGGCGTGCCCACGTGCTCCCGCACTCGATAGGGCCGGTTGTAGCGGACCGCTCCCGTGTAGAACTCGAGGTCCAGATCGGCGACGGCGACTCCCTTGTAGCGGAGCTTCATCCGCCGCGTGTCGGTGACCGTGCCGATGGCGTTGGCCTCCACGTCCCACGCGGCGAAGATGGAGAGGACGCGCTCCACCTTCTCGGGTGGCACGACGAGCATCATGCGCTCCTGGGACTCGGAGACCCAGATCTCCCAGGCGGCCATGTCCGCGACCTTCAGGGGCACACGGTCCAGGTCTAGGTCGGCGCCATTCCCGCCATCGAAGGCGAGCTCGCCGCTGCAGCTCGAGAGGCCGCCGCCGCCCAGATCCTTGAAGCCGGTGACGAGGTCCTCGTCGATACACTGGAGGCAGGCGTGGATGAGGGGCTCCTTGGTGACGGCATCCCCCATCTGCACGGCCGAGCGCCCGACCTCCTCGCTGTCCTCGGAGATCACCTGGCTGGCCAAGCCGCTCACGCCATGGATGCCGTCCCGCCCGGTGCGGCCGCCGGCGAGGACGAACACGTCGCCGACATTCTCCGCACGGCTGCGGATGATCCGATCCTTGCGGACCATCCCGATGCAGGACACGTTCACCAGGCAGTTGGAGACGTACCCGGGGTGGAAGCCGACCATCCCGCCCACCGTGGGAATCCCCACCTGGTTGCCGTAGTCGCGGACGCCGGCGACCACGTTGCGGAACAGGTAGAGGGGATGCTTGATGCCGGCAGGCACCTGGTCGTACGGATGGTCGAGCGGCCCGAAGAAGAGGGAGTCGAGGAGAGCGATGGGCTGGGCTCCCATGCACACGACATCGCGCAGGATGCCGCCCACCCCCGTCTCGGCGCCGCCCACAGGGTCCAGGGCCGAGGGGTGGTTGTGGGATTCCATGGCCACCACGTAGGCCCAGTCGTCATCGAAGGTCACCAGGCCCGCGTCCTCCTGGATGACCAGCAGGTTCTGCGGGGCCTCGACTCGGAAGATGCTCGACTGGAGGATGGGCCAACTGGACTTGTAGCTGCAGTGCTCCGACCACGCCTGAGCCGTGGCCTCCAGCTCGACATCCGTGGGGTTGCGCCCCTCGGAGGCGAAATGGTCCCGGAGCATCCCCATTTCCTCGGCGCTCAGCGCCAGGTTCCGCTCCTGGGAGAGCTCCAGCAGCTCGTCGGCCGTGGCGTCCAGGACCTTGATCCGGTAGAAGGAGAAGGGGGCGTCGATGCGCTCGTACAGGTGGTCGGTTCCCATGGCTGCCCCCTACCGAGCCTCTCCACTCGCGTCGACGGTGATGGTGTAGTCGTGAACGACTGGGTTGGCGAGGAGCCGTCGGCACGCTTCCTCGGCGACCGCCGTCGCAGCCTCCGTGGAGTCGGCATCAATGGAGAGGACGAAGGTCTTGACCGACTTCACCGACTGGGTGGCGATCCCCAGCAGCTCGAGGGACTTCTGGACGTTCTTCCCCTCCGCGTCGAGAACACCGGGCTTGAAGCTCACAGCGACATGCACGGGATAGACCACGGTCAGGCCTCCGGTCTGTGGGGTGGGATAGGCCGGCATTATAGCGCCCTTGGCCCGCAGGGGCTAGGGCTCGGGTCGGTGGGCGCCGCCGTGGTCCTGGACACGGTCTCACCGCCCCGGTAACCTCCCGCCTTCTGGAATGGAGCCGAATCGAGCCGTGCCGTCCGCCACACGAGGTCGCCATGCGTTCATCGCCCTTCTCCTGCTGGCCGTTACAGCGGTATGGGGATGGACCTTCGTCATCGTGAAGGACGCGGTAAGCAACTACGGGGTCATGGCCTTTCTGGCCCTGCGCTTCGGCCTGGCGGCCCTGGTCATGGCGCCCTTCGCCAGACGCTTGGACCGCGGCGCTTGGCGGACGGGTCTGGGCATTGGCCTGGTCCTCGGGATCAGCTACATCCTTCAGACCGTCGGCATCCGCCATACCACGGCCACGAACTCGGGCCTCATAACAGGTCTGTTCGTCGTGTTCGCGCCCCTTTGGAACCACGTGATCTATGGGGTTCGGAGTCGAGCGGTCACATGGTGCCAAGTGGGGGTGAGCCTCGTTGGCCTCATGCTTCTCACGGGAGGGGTGGCGGGCGAGTTCTCGGTGGGCGACCTGCTCACCCTGGGATGCGCCATCACCTTCGGACTTCACATCGCGCTACTGGACCGCCATTCGCGGGAGCATGACCCCGGCAGCTTGGCCTTCGTCCAGCTCCTCGCTTCCGCAGCGCTGTTTATCCTCGTCTGGCCCTTGAGTGAACCCCTGGTCCTGCCCGCCGCAGGGTCCGTCTGGGCGGCCATCATCCTCTGCGGCATCGTCGCGACGGCTGTCGGGTTCACGGCCCAGACACTCGCTCAGCGCACCCTGCCGGCGGTCCGAACGGCGCTGATTCTGTCGATGGAGCCGGTATGGGCGGCGTTCTTCGGGTGGGCGCTCGCGGGGGACCACCTGGGCCCCCCGCAGTATCTCGGCGCCGTGCTGATGGTGGCGGCGGCCGCCACGGCGAACGTGTGGCAGCCAACGGTCAGCCGGGAGGCGTAACCGCCGCGCTACTTGCTGTAGGCCCGCTTGAGGACCGCTGACACCTCGGGGCGGGTGAACTCCTCGGGCAGGTCCTCGCCGGCGGAGAGAAGCTCGCGCACCTTGGTGCCCGAAAGGAAGACCCGCTCCTCCATGGAGGATGGGCTCGTCTTCTGGGACGCCATGCCCTTAGTCCGCAGGCAGTAGAAAGCATGGTCGAAGAACAGCGGTGTGATCCCGATCTCCTGTGGGTCGTACTCCTCGAAGATCAGGTGGGCGTCGAAGGTGCCGTAGTAGTTGCCCACTCCGGCATGGTCGCGGCCCACGATGAAGTGGGTGCAGCCGTAGTTCTTCCGCATGATCGCGTGGAAGATGGCCTCCTTCGGGCCCGCGTAGCGCATGGCCGTAGGCAGGACCCGGAGGAGCACCCGATCGCGCGGGAAGTAGTTGTCGATCAGGGCCTCGTAGCAGTCCATCCGCACCTCGGCGGGGATGTCATCGGACTTGGTGTCGCCCACGATGGGGTGGATCATCAGCCCGTCGCACATCTCAAGGGCGCACTTCTGAAGATACTCATGGGCACGGTGGATGGGGTTCCGTGTCTGGAAGGCCACGATCCGCTTCCACCCGCGCTCACGGAAGGTGGCGCGCGTCTCCCTCGGGTCGGCCCAGTTGGCCTCGAAGGGCGAGCGGTCGCAGCGGCGGAGCACCGTGATGGAGCCGCCAACCAGGGTGTTGCTCTCGGCGTAGATCCGCGCCACGCCCGGATGGGCGGCATCGGTAGTGCGGTAGACCTGAGCCGCCTCACGTTGAGCATCACGCCGGAACACGTCGGTCACGTCGATGGTGGCGAGGATGTTGCCCGCGTCGTCGACGATGGCCGCCTTCCCGCCTGTCTCGACCTTGGCTTGGCCGAGGTCGCAAGTGATGGGCACCGTCCAGGGCAGGCCCTTGGCGAGCCGCCCGGTCTCCACGACGGCCTGGTAGTCCCCCTCGCCCATGAAGCCCGTCAGGGGGCTGAATGCGCCCACGCCGATCATCTCGATGTCGCGAGCGATGACCGGATTCGCCACGATGCGCGGCAGCCCCGCGGCCTCGGCGAGCAGGGCCTCGACCTGGTCCGCCGGCGCCAGCCGGTCCACCAGGAAGCCCCCGTGGGGGGCGATGGGGCCGAGTAGCCCCTCCTCCGAAGGCACACAGCCTCGGGCTTCCAGCTCGCGCAGGACCTTGCCCATGCTCTCGTCGACGGTCTCCGCCTGGGTATGGCAGACGACTTCGGGCCGGTCCGGTGGCTCGTATGGGTCATCGACCCCGGTGAACTCCTTGATCTCGCCGGCGCGGGCCTTGGCCCACATGCCCTTGACGTCGCGCTTCTCACAGACCTCGGCGGGCGTGGCGACGTAGACCTCAATGAACTCGGAACCATCGCCCTCGACGAGCGCGCGCGCTTCGGCCCGGATGGCCCGGTAGGGTGAGATGGCCGCCGTGACGGCGCCCCCGCCGTTGCGGGCGATGAGGTTCGCCACGAAGGCGATCCGGCGGATGTTGATGTCCCGGTCCTCTTTTGAGAAGCCCAACCCCTTGGAGAGGTTGGTGCGCACCACGTCACCATCCAGGATCTCGATGCGGATGCCTCGCCGCTCCAACTCGACTTCGAGCGCTTCGGCGATGGTGCTCTTCCCCGAGCAGGGCAGCCCCGTGAACCAGACTACGAATCCTCGCTTTGCCATGTCGCTTACTGCTCCTCAGCTGTGTCGGACGGGCAGATCGGGGCCCGTCTATAGGAGTGGCTCGCCAATCATGTCCTTCGGTACTGGCAGGCCGAAGTGCCTCAGAACGGTCGGCGCGACATCATACAGGGTGGCGCCGCGCACCTCACCCCTACCTTCCGAGCCCGGTCCTGCCAGCACGAACAGTCCCTCCTGGGCGTGGTTCGCGTCATCGGGGCCCGTGTCGTTCTCGAAGATGTGCAGGCGGCCGCCCGTGAGGGTGCCGGCGGAACGCCAATCCAGATCCCCGAAGTAGGTGATGAGATCCGGCGGGATGTTGTTCACCTGCCGGTAGATCTCCTCGGGCTTGAAGACCCGGGTGCCGATGGGCCGCCCCTGGTCGTCCCCCAGAGCTTCCAGCTCTCCCTTGATGCGGTCACGGAAGCTCTCGTACTCCTCTGGGGGTATCAGTCCCTCAGGCTCCCGACCCTCCACATTGAGCATGATCCGTCCGTAGTAGCCGCCATCGCCCCAAGCACGCGTCCGGGCGAAGTCGATGATCTCCGGCGAGACCTTGGTACCCGCCTCACGAGGGGCATCGGGCTTGAGGGCGAGGTAGCCGCGCTGGATGAGCCACTCGTTGACGGCTATCCCGCCGACCATCGTCTTCGCGCCGTGGTCGGAGCAGACCAGGATGGCGTCCTCGTCCGACGTCAGTTCCAGCAGGGAGCCTATCTCGCCGTCAAGGAACCGGTGGTAGTCAGCGATCACGGACGAGAAGACCCCATCGGGCTCGTACAGCCGGTGGTCGGGGCTGCAGTATCGCCAGAAGGCATGGTAGAGCCGGTCTGGGCCCATCTCCACGACCTGCATGAAGTCCCAGTCCTTGGTCTTCATCATGTGGCGGAAGGCGCGGAAGTGCTCGGCCGTCATGTCGTAGATCTGCTGCAGCAGTGACTGCTTGTCGTCGGTGCGGAAATCGCGCACATCGACCTGGTAGTTGGGCGCGGCGGCAAGGAGCTCGTCCCGGAAGCTCTTGGGGTAGCAGAAGTCCGCGTTCGTATCGGGGGCGAGGAAGCCCGAGCACAACCAGCCGTTCAGGCGCTTCGGGGGAAAGGTCATGGGCACGGCCATGACCAGGCTCTTCAGGCCGCGCAGGCCGAGGAGATCCCATACCGTGGGCTCCTTGACGGAGAGCGAGGTGCCTATGCCGAGCCCCGTGTAGCTATAGTTCTTGCGGTTGCGGAAGCCATAGAGCCCGAGGGTTCCCGGATCCTTGCTGGTCGCCATGCACATCCAGGCGGGGCATGTTATGGCGGGAATCGAGCTCGTCAGACGGCCGTAGCAGCCACGGCCCATGAGGGATCGGATGTGCTTCAGGTCGTCGCCAGCGGGGGAATCGAGTATCAGCTGGGGCGTGGCGCAATCCAGACCTAGGACCAGGAAGCGACCCCTGCGCCGCGCCATCGATGTCAACCCTCCGTAAGGTCCGGCTCCGCTGCCTGCCACCCGATGGACCACTTCGCGAGGATAGCACTCCTATAGGAGTGTGTCGAGGGCACCTTCTCGAGGGCGTCTGATTCGAGGAGATTCACCTTGACATCTGTGATGCTGCCTTCTATCTTCACCTTGTCTTGGTGTCATCGCCCCAGGCGGGGCGCGTCGTAGGGCCCGTTGCCGATGGCGCGGGCATTCCTGGGCTCGGTGAGACTTCAGCCGCACGGCGTCCAGTCTCACCCCGTGAGGTTACCTGCCTATTCTTTCAGCCGTAGGGGCCGGAGGCTTTGCCGCTACGGTGACCTATGTAGGCGGCGGTACCGGTTCGCGACGCATGGTACCCGATCATTCCGGTGGCCCGCATGGGCTGACCCGTTGGTCCATCGGTTCGGGAGAAGTGGGAGACCCATGGAGCGCGAGAGAGAGAAGGCGACTCACCGCAAGACATTCGTGACCCCGGAGCTGACGCGCTTCGGGCAGGAGTCACCGTTAGCAAGGAACGTATCCTCCGACCGCAGGAACCGCCCCAGCGTGCCCTTCGGCGGCTCGGTGGGCTCTACGGGCGGCAACGAGGCGCGTGTAGAGTAGCTCCGCTCACAGGCGGAGCCAGCCAAGGTGCTGTGCTCCGGGCGTCGAACCCTCCCCATGCCGTTTCCCGCTGTGGCATGGAGGTGGCGCTATGCGCGCATCCGCTCTCATCCTCGGTCTCTTGGTCTTCCTTCTAGCTTCCAGCGCACTAGCGGCCGAGACCCTTTCGCTGCTCCCCGATGCGCTCGAGGGCTGGGATTCGTCTCGCGATTCCGCGAGACTGGATCGGGAATTCACCCATTACGACGTCACCCGCGTCGATGACCACTTCGCATGGGAGTTCGCTCTCCGCGATGGCTCCTTCGCTGATGTCTTCGCACACCAGCCCGTCCCCCGGGAGTTCGGCGCCATTGAGCTGCGCGTCCGCAACCGGGGCGCGGCCTTGAACCTGGCCCTCAAGCTACGGGACGCGAACGGCTCCGAGTGGAGCGTGCCGCCCGTGCCCCTCGAAGCAGACTCGGACTGGCAGAGGGTGCGGTTCCCACGGGAGGATTGGGGCGTCGCGAGCTGGTCCACGGATCGTGACGGCCGCCTGGACTTCCCCGCGACGCCCCTCGCCGTTATCGCCTTCGGCGTCTCGGCCGGCCACGAGTATGCCCTCGACATCGCGGGGATCGAGGCGGTGCTTCCGGACCGGCCCATCCTGCGGCTGACTCGCCTCATGGCCCCTACCCGCGCGCGGCCCGAGCAGCGCGTCACCGTCTACTTCGAGGGGCAACTCTCCGGGCCCCCGCTGACCGACGTGGCGGAGGTCACGCTCGAGGATGACGCGGGCCACACTGTTGCGCTGCCCCTGGCGGCGCCACGCGGCGACGTGCCCGTGGGTGAGCCCTTCCGGGGGAGGGCGGTGGGCGTGATCCCCAGATACGCCTTCGCCGGCGACTATGCGGTCCACGTGAGGATCGGCGAGGCACGGGTCGTCCTGGACGGCCGGAGTGCTGAAGGGGGGTTGGCGCGGGTGAGGATCGAGCAGAGAGATACGGTCGGCACTGTAGCGACGGTGGAGGACTACCAGGGCACGCCTACCCTGCACATCGACGGCCAGCCCTTGGCCGGCATGACGTACATGGCCTATGGACCGAGCCTGGAGGTGTTCCGGGATTTCGCCGAGGAGGGCGTGCGGCTGTTCTCCTTCTCGGCTACGCCGACGGAGTCAGGCTATGGCCTGGCCCGCACTGCCTGGACGGCCCCCGACACCTACGACTTCTCACAGATGGACGAGCGGGCGCTGATGGTGCTGGAAGCCTGCCCAGACGCCTACTTCTTCCCGCGCATCTACGTCCACGCGCCGGCGTGGTGGAGTGAGGCACACCCGGATGATCTGGTCATCGAGGAGCTTGCGGACGGCACCCGCCAGGTGTTCATCCATAGCGGCGGGAAGCCGGCTCCCTCCTGGGCGTCCGAGCCGTGGCGCCGGGACACGATCCGGGGCATCGAGCGGCTCGTTCGCCACATCGAGGCCTCGCCGTACGCTGATCGAGTCCTCGGGTACCACATCGCTTCGGGCACTACCGAGGAGTGGATGATGTGGGGCGCCAACGAGGGCTCTTGGGTCGACTACTCCCCCGCAAACCTAGCCAAGTTCCGAGAGTGGCTCCGTGCCAAGTATGGCACCGACGAGGCGCTGCGGCGCGCGTGGCGCGATGGTTCGGCCTCGCTTGCGACGGCCGAGCTGCCAACGCGAGCGGAACGGGAGCGCTGCGACCTGGGCTACCTGAGGGATCCTGCGTCCGAAGGCCCGGTCATCGACTTCACCCTCTATAACTCCTGGATGGTGGCGGATAGCATCCGCACCCTGGCGGCAGCCACGAAGCGGATTGCGGGTGGCGACCGGCTCGTTGGCGTGTTCTACGGTTACCTGCTCCAGCTCATCGCCGAGCCGCGCATGCAGAACGCGGGCCACCTCGCTCTCGACGAGGTGCTCGCCTGCCCGGACGTGGACTTCCTGATCAGCCCAACGAGCTATATGTTCCGGGACCCGGGCTCTGGCACGAGCCACTTCATGTCTCTCACGGGCAGTGTGCGCCACGCCGGGAAGCTATGGTTCGACGAGAACGACATCCGCACATCGCTGGCGCCTGGCGAGGTGGGTTCCTGGGGCAAGCAAGCCTCCATCGAGGGGGACATCCTCCAGCAGAACCGCGAGCTGGGCAACGTGATCGCGAGCGGAGTGGCCCAGTGGTGGTTCGATGTGGGCCAGAACCGCTACGATGATCCCGTCCTCATGGCGCGCATAGGGGAGCTTCGGGAGGCGGCGGAGCGAGCTCTCGAGTACGACCGCGCGCCAGCTGACGAGGTCGCCTTCATCGTCGATGGGCCCTCCCTCGCCTATGCCTCGGTGGGGGCGCCGCTCACCGCTTGGCTCCTTCGGGAGCAGATTCCCCAGGCCGCGCGCATCGGGGCTCCCGTCGGTTGGTACACCCTCGATGACGTGGCGAAGCTGCCGCCCAAGCGGATGTACGTCTTCCTGAACGCCTGGGCGCCCAATGCCGCCCAGCGGGCCGCTATCGAGGCCCTGAGGAGCGATGGCCGGGTGCTCGTCTTCGTCGGCCCGGCGGGGGTGTACCGCGAGGGCGCCCTCGACCCCTCGGCCATGGGCGACCTGGTCGGAATGGACATCGGCTGGTCGACGGAGCCGGCGATGCTCCGCTGTGAGGCCGAGGGGCTCTCCTACGGCGCCGGTCAGGCCTTCGGGCCCGTCGCCTACCCGGACGATGGCGAGGCTGAGGTTCTGGCGCGGATGCCGGACGGGCGAGCCGGCCTGGCGGTGCGAGATCACGGCGACTGGCTGAGCGTTCACTCGGCGGCACCGGCCCTGCCGGCCGCCTTGCTTCGCCAACTGGCCGAGAGGGCGGGCGTGCATCTCTACACGGAGGAGGCCATCGTGTGGGCGTCGCGGGGGCTGCTGAGTGTCAATGTGGACCAGGGCGGCACACGGCTCATCCAGCTCCCGAGGCCGGCAACGGTGGTGGATCTTGTGACGGGCGAGACCCTCGGGGTCGATGTGGCCGAGTTGGCGCTCGACATCGCGGATCGGGATACCCGGATCCTGGGGCTTCGCTGATGCCTAGGATGGAGACTGCAACGCGTCGGCGGTCCGGTCGGGGATGCTGAAGGAGAAGGTCGAGCCCTTCCCAGGCTCGGACTCGACCCAGATCCTCCCGCCATGGGCCGCCACGATGCGGGCACAGATGGCGAGGCCGATGCCGGTGCCCTCGGGATCTCCACCGGTTCCCGCCCGCTGGAGCATCTGGAAGATGCGGGCGTGATCCTGGCGATCGATGCCGATGCCCTCGTCTCTCACATGAATGAGCCACTCGTCGGCGCCGCGCTCGCCCCTGATGTGGATCTGTGGCGGTTTCTCGCCGCGAAACCGCATCGCGTTGCCCAGGAGGTTCTGGAATACCAACCCGAGCTGGATAGGATCGTACCTGACGCGTTCGGGCAGACCCTCCCACGTCACCTGTGCCCCAGTCTCCTTCGCGAGTGAGTCTAGGGCGCCCAGCGCCGTGGCGAGCACTCTCTCCGCGTCCACCCAGTCCGGCGCCCTCTGGCGGCCCGCCCGGGAGTATTCCAGCAGGTCCTGGATGAGCCGATCCATTCGCCGCACGCCACGCAGCGCTTCGCTGAGATAGCGCCCGGCTCCCCCCTCCTGAGCTTCGGGGTAGCTGCTCCTCAGGAGGTGGAGGGAGTAGGAGACGGTTCGCAGAGGCTCCCGTAGGTCGTGGGAGGCTATGTAGGCGAACTGCTCCAGGTCGCGGTTCGTCTGCCGGAGCTCGCCGATGGCTGAAGCCAGTTCCTGCTGGGTGCGCGTCATGGCCGTGCGGTCCACGGCGACGGTCAGGATCCCTAGGTTCCCATTCCCAATGTCGAGGGGAACCCGCGTCACATCGTGGATGCGCTCGACGCCCTGGCTATTCGTTGCGCGAACGAAGGGCTCCGAGACGGGCACCCCCTGCCGCAGGACCTCAACACCGCTCTTGAGGACCTCTGCTTCCAGCGCCTCATCCATCCCCAACTCCCGCAGCGATCGCCCCTCGATCTCGTCCGGCGTCCTCCCGTGGAAGGTGGCCGAGGCTCGGTTCACCAGGTGGTAGCGACCGTCGGCATCGCGCACCGATATCTGCACGGGGACGGAGTCGATGATCTGGCGGAGCCGCTCCGTCGCAGCTTGAGCCGCCTGCTCGGCCATCACGAGGCTCGTGACATCCTGAACGAAGGCGAGGAGGGCCCGCTCTCCCTGCCAATGTGTCGTCGTGGCCATGCCGCGCACCCAGCGCGTGCGGCCCCTCAGGTTGATGACGCGCAGATCGAAGGCCCCGTCCTTGCCCCGCTGTGTCCAGGCTTCCAGGAGCTCCCTCACGTACGGGCGGTCTTCCGGGTGCACGATGTCGATCACCGGTAGACCGACAGCCTGACCCACCTCGAGACCGAGCGCGGACTCGCCCCACGGGTTCAGATACTGGATGATGCCATCCTCGACGATGACAATGGCTTGACCCGACTGCTCGACGACCTGCCGGTACTGCTCCTCGGACTGGCGCAGAACCTGTTCGGCGCGTTTGTGCTCGGTGATGTCGGTCCCAACCGTCAGGAGCAGCTCCCTCCCACTGATCTCGACCATGTGGGCTGAGAGGAGGAGGGAGGCCTCGGTGCCATCTGGTTTCAGTACGTTCGTCTCGAACTGCGGCGGCGGGCCGCTTGTCCTTGCGGACTCGAGAAGCTGATGGCGAAGCGTGGGGTTGAGGGACACGCCGAGTTCCCAGGCATACCGGCCGATCATCGCTCCCCTCGGCAGACACGCCATTTCCTCGAAAGCACGGTTGGCGTCGATGACCTCCGATGTCGCGGGGTCGCTCAGCACGAGAGCGGCGGGGCTGGCCTGGAAGACCCCCTCGAACCGCTCTTGGGAAGCCCGCAGCTCCGCTTCGGCGCGGAGGTGCTCGGTGACATCGCGGCAGATAGCGAACATCGCGAGCTCGCCGCCCCAGGCGCCGTGAGTCACTCGCACTTCAATGGGCAGATCAGACCCCGAGGCGCCCCGCGCGCAGAGCGTCGCCGTGGAGGTCAGGCCCGCCGCCATGTCGCGCACGAGTTCGGCGACGGTCCCCTCCTCCTGCGGGCGCACCCATTGCTCTGTTACGTTGTGGCCCCGTAGGTCGCTGGGTTCGCGCCCTAGCATGGCCGCCATCGCCGTGTTAGCGTCGAGCACGTACCCGTTGTAGTCGAGGATCAGCAGCCCATCGCTGAGCGAGTTCAGGAGCCGCGCCAGGTCCCGCTGGCTATCGAGGAGCATTGCCTCTGCCTTGCGGCGCTCCGTGACGTCCTGGATGAACGCGATGGTGTGGGTATGTCCTCCCGCGTCATCGCGCACCGCCGTAGCGGTGACCTCGCCCCACATCGCTGAGCCATCGGCTCGGAGGTACCGCTTCGTGAATCGCACCGTGTTCTCGCCCTCCGCGAGCTGCGCAAGGGGAGTCAGCGTCACATCGGCGTCCTCGGGGTGGGTGATATCCAGAGTGCGGCGGCCGATGAGCTCCTCCGGGGCACGGCCGAGCAAGGCCGCCAGAGTGTCGTTCACCCGGAGCAATGTCCCATCGGCGGCCAAGACCAGCATGGCGATGCCGTGACTGTGGAAGATCGCTGAGTAGGCACGCTCCGCCTCGCTGGCATCTGCCGCGCCAGCATCAGACCGCTCGGGCTTCACTTTCGAGGCTCCGTCCCAGCATATACCCTCACTCGGGCTTCAGGTACTCCATGAGCGCTCGCGACCTGCGGCGCGACGCCGTGAGCACAGTCGACTTGCTGTCCCCGAGCACCAGGTCGTATGAGCCGTCGCCGTTTGGGATCAGGTGGTTCACATAGTCGATATTCACCAGCGCGCCGGGGCTGATGCGCACGAAGCCGGCGGCCGAGAGACGCTGATCCATCTGGTCTACTGTGTAGTAGGTCGGGAACTCCTGATCGGCCGTGTGCACGACCACCCGGTCCCCCTTGCGCACGAGGTATACGACGGACTTGGGGTCGATGAGCCGGACTGTACCTTCGTCGTAGTCCTTGATAGGTAGGCGCCGGCCGACGGAATAGCCCGGATCGGCCTGTAGCTCGTTCAGTCGGTTGGCTAGCGCGTTCACCTGTGTCCGCAGTGCCTCGATGTCCTGGCTGGGCTGGTGGTCGAGCAGCTGCTCGACCCGCTCGACGGCCCGAACGACTCGGCGGCCCAACTCCGCGGGGTCGGTGGGCTTGATAATGTAGTCCACGGCCTCTAACTCGAAGGCGCGGGCTGCCCACTCGCTGTGCCCCGTCACGAAGACGAATCGCGGCGGGGACCCCTCCTCCACCAGCGCTTCCGCCACCTCGATCCCGGTTATGTCGGGAAGCTTGACGTCGAGGAAGACAACGTCCACGCGAAGGGCGCGTATCCGCTCCAGAGCTTCGGCGCCCGTGCTGGCCGTTCCCACGACCTTTACTCGCTCCGTTTGTCTCAGGGTGGTGCAGAGGAGTTCCGAGGTAGTGGCCTCATCCTCCGCCACGAAGGCATTCAGCACCGGTGCCATCTCCACTCCCACTGCGCCGGCATGTCCTACACACGCCGGGACCGCACACCAGACCTAGCGGTATTGTACCATTGCTACATCGTCTACTCGAACACCTGCTCGACCAGAAGGTACTTGGCTGGATCCACGATGACCTCCGCGCCACGCAGATCGCCCTCCAGAGCCGTGACTATGACCCTCTGGTCCATGCGCAGGTTCAGATCACGGATCCGCCCGTCGGGGGTTACCACGCGCACCGGCAGGTTCGGCAGCACGAAGACGTCCTGCGGCTGCACCTGCTCCAGGATGAGCTCACCGTCGCGCGCCTCGGCCCGGATCTGGGGTAGCCCAGCCCGGAGGAGCCATTGCTCCTCGAACCAAGTCAGGTTCTCCCCTGCTCCGTCGGACAAGGCCTGGAAGAACTCGTCGTAGGTGGGCCTTGCGCCTATGAGCGCAGAGAACGCTCCGGACCACGCCTCGAAGAAGGCGTCCTCGCCCAGGTACTGCATGAGCATATCGAGGACGACCGCCACCTTGGCGAAGGCGATGGTCCGGTACATGGGCGACTGGTACACCCGCGGAGAGGCTACGGGCACATCCTGGCCCAGGGCGCGAGACTGCACATAGGCCTGGGTCAACTCGGCCATGCCGCTGCGGTAGGTCTCCTCTCCGGCCTGATCGCGCAGCCAGAGGAGGTCCAGGAAGGTGGCGACCCCCTCGGCGAACTCGTTCGGCAGCGCGACCGCGTACGCGTTCCATTGGTGTGAGAGCTCATCCACGACGACAAGCGCGTTGAGGACCTCGGGATCGTTGACGCTCCGGCCCGTGAGGTCCAGATCACCGAAGTCGCCGAAGAAGCCGTCCGAGACCAGGATCAGCCCCGGCGTGCTCACCCCCATCTCTCGCTCCTCGGGGGTCACATGGGCGAAGGCGACCCGTCCCCAGGGGAGGGGGCCCATCATGGCCTCGAAGGTCTCGGCCGCCTGTAGGGCTACCTCGAGGCGCTGGTCTAGGAGCGCGTCCTCTCCCTCGTAGCCGTACCAACTGATCCGCATACCGCTCGAGGTCGTCGCCGAACGCACCACATACCGTGCCACTGCCCAAGCGAAGGGCAGCAGACGGGGGACCGAGAGGGTGTTCTCGAACCGGCAGGTGACCGTGCCGTCCTCGTCTTCCGTCACGCCGACTGGCTCGCCGCCGGCCGCGACCACGTAACCCTCGGGCACCGTCACGCCGAGGGTTGCGGTGGCGTCATTGCCGTCATCAACCGGGTAGTAGAGGACGTGGCTAGTATAGGAGCTGTGCTCGCGCACCTGACCCAGGACCGATACCTCCGCCACAGTCTGGTTGGGGACATTCTGGAAGTAGTCCTGGGCGTGGGCGGTGTAACGAAGGGTGACCGTGTCGCCCCGATCCAGGGCCTGCGGCAGGGTCACTTCGTGGCGCTGGGACGCGTGCTGCCCGTTGGTGGTTACCGTCGGCAGGTCCGTGCCCTCGTGGATGAAGCGGACGTCCGTCACCACCGAGGTCACGACCTCGATCGCGCCCACGCCGTCCTCGAGGGCCTCGATGGTGAGGTCATCCTCGACGGCCGCCGAGCCTGCTCCTGGGTCGAGCCGGACGCGGACCTCATGGTGGGCGATGCGCCAAGACGGGGCCGCGCGCGCGGGCCACTCAGCGCGCACCTCCTCGGGCGTGCTGAGGTCGGGGGCGATGGGCGCCGCTTCGGGAGCCGCCTCGCCCTCGAACCGCACTGTGTCCGGGATCGCGCGGTACTCCGCCGCCTGATCGGGGTCCTTCCACACTGGCTCCGGCGCGGCGACCTGGACGATCAGCAGGGCCGCGCCCCGCATCGCTCCCACCTCGAGAACCCGCAACCCCTGCGCGGAGTACTCCAGAGCGTGGGCAGGAAGGCCGGCTAGTGTCGCGGGCTCGTAGCGATGCTCGACATAGTCAGGCCCGCCCAGGCGGGCTATGGCCGTACGGCGGCTGTCCATCCCCTCGGGCGCCGCCGCGGAAGGCAGGCTCATGATGATGACCCGCTGAGCATGGTCGGGCGTGGCGTACATGCGCACCAAGGCCCGGCCCTGGCTCATGTCCTCGATCAGGTACTGGTCGAATGGGTGCTCGAAGGATACCCCCGTCGGCTTGTCGACGACCCGCTCCGCGGAGCATGGCAGTGCGACGAAGCCGAGCAGCAGCGGAATGATCCACCGGCTCATTCGATCGCCTCCTCGTGCCTCCCGACGGATCTACGAAGGGGTCGTCACGGCCTGAATGACGGCCTCGGCCAGGGCGGCGAAGGCATTTCTTGCCGCTTCCGGCGCGTCCTCGCCGACCACGGGCTTGCCCCGATCCGAAAGGGTGACCACCTCCGGCGCCAGCGGGATGGCGCCGAGGTAGCGGACCCCCATCTCCTCGGCCATGCGCCGCGCGCCACCTGTGCTGAAGATGGGAGTCGCCTCGCCGCAGTGGGGACACACGAAGCCGCTCATGTTCTCCACGACACCCACGACGGGGAGATCCAGGGCGTGCGCGAAGTTGATCGCCTTCCGGCAGTCCGCGAGGCTCGCCTCCTGGGGCGTGGATACGATGATCACACCATCGGCGCCGCGCATGGCCTGGGCGACGGTCAGAGCCTCATCGCCCGTGCCCGGGGGAAGGTCCGTGATGAGGTAGTCCAGGTCACCCCACTCGACATCGGCGACGAGCTGCCTCAGGGCGCTGGAGCGGAGGGGACCGCGCCAGATGAGCGGCTCATCGGCGCTCCGGGTCAGGAAGCCCATGGACATCACCCACAGGTTCTCGTCCGCGGGCACCGGGCCGATGCCGTTCGGCATGGCCACGGGCCGGGCGCCTACGACGCCCGTCATCAGCGGGATGCTGGGCCCGTGCAGGTCGGCATCGAGCAGCCCGACCTGGTGGCCCTTCCGCGCGAGCGACCACGCCAGGCTCGCCGACACAGTGCTCTTGCCAACACCGCCCTTGCCGCTCATGACGAGGATCTGGCGCTTGATGTGGCTCAGCCGATCATCGAGGCGCGCCTGCTGCATTTGGGCCTGCATCTGCGCCTCGGCCGCCGAGGACGCGCCGGCCGACCCGCAACCGGAGCAGCCGCTACCCTCATCGGGACCGCGGGGCGTCGGGTCCATGTCTCTCATGGTCCAGCCTTCTCTCTGTGTTAGGTACGTCCACATCCTATCCCTCAGGGCTCTCGGGCGCCAGGTAACAGGCCGCGCCAGGCCGAACCCTCGGGTAACCGGTGATCAACTAGGAGGGCGAGATCCACCATGCCGATCGCGAAGGCACTCTCTCTGAGCTTGGCCGTTGCCGCTGGCGTATTCGCCGCGCCAAACGCCGAGGTGCTGCAGGCCCCGAGCCGCTGTGTGGAGCGCGAGACCGTCATCATCGAGGTGGCGTACTCCGGAATCGAGGCGCCCGCCCGACTGCACTGCGAGATGAAGGGCGATTCGCCGGAGGTCATCGGATCGCGGATCGTGGAGGTCGTCGGTGAGGGCGCCGAGACCTTCCAGTTCGAGGCGCCAGGCCTCGAACAGAGCAGCACGGTCCACTGGGCCGTCTGGCTCGGCGAGGACTGGCAGTCTCCCGCGGCGCCCATCGCCTACACCGAGACCATACGGATTCTCAGCGCGAAGGAGGCGAGGAGGCTGGAAGAGATGGCGGCCGCGGTCGAGGACCAGCTTGCGGCGGCAGGATACTCTTGGTCTGAGCGAGGCAATGTGGCGGTTCTCGTCGACGATCTCCCCGGCTTCGACAGGGCTCTGGCTGACACGTACGCGGCCGTCCTGGCCGAGCGTTTCTCCGTGACCCTGCTCGATGGCGAGGCGGTCAGCAACCCCTCCCTGCTCACCCCGGAGCGCTTCGATCTCCTCGTCCTCGCGACCGTGAACAGCTTCCCAGCGTACGGCGCGGGCGCCATCGGGTCGTACGTCGAGGCGGGAGGGCATCTGCTGGTCCTCGGTGGGCCGGCCTTCGAGATGCCCCTCTGGTCGGTCGGCGAGCGTTGGATGACCCGCGACGACGTCCGCTCGGTCGTCGCTGAGTCGGCCGAGCACCGGGTGTTCATGGACTTCTCGACCGACGACATTGAATGGCAGCGGTCAAGCAATGACATGAGCACCGCGTCATCGTCGCAAGTGGTCGATGCGGGGCCCGAGGGGGACGGAGGGGCCCTGCTGCTCGATATCAAGGGTCTGAGCGGGTGGGACACCTTCGGAGCGCCCGAGTTCGAGGAGAGTCCCTTCGACGCCGAGCACCCGGTCCTGTCCTTCATGGCGAAGGGCGACGAGACGACGCGCGAGGTCGTGGTGGAGATCCGCGAGCGAGATGGCAGCCGGTGGATGGCCTCGGTTGGCCTCACGCCCGAGTGGCGGCGCGTGGCCATCCTGCCAGGGGAATTCAGCCTCTGGCGCGATGGAAGCCCGCCACAGTCCGCCGCGCGGTTCCGGCCCGAGCAGGCGAGGCAGATCATCATTGGCCTGGCCTTCACTCACTCGCCGGGCGTGGGGCCCGGCGATCACCAGATCTGGATCGACGACCTGGCCGCCGCACGCCTAGACCCCTCAATGGCCGAGCTCATCACCGATGCCCGGGTCACCGATGTGCCGCGGATCGAGGGCGTCTCTCCCGCCTACAAGACCTACCCCGTCCGTGGCGCAGCCCGCGTTGAGCCTGATCCGCGGCAGGCGCTCTGGCCCCAGGGGGCGCTCGAGCTTCCTGACGCCTGTTTCGCCATCCATCCGCGACCCCAAGGCACCGGCTTCGGCAAGGATCGCCGGTGGCGCTTCGTGCCGCTTCTCCGCGCCCTTCGGGATGATGGTCGCCTGGCGGGCTTCCCCGCCGCCCTGGTCATCGACGGTCGCGCTAACAGCTGCGTGATCTCGGTACCCATTCCTGACTCAGCGTACCTGGCCCGGCCGGAGGTCGTCGCCGCCCTCACGGGCGTCGTCGATCGGGTGATGGATGGATTGCTCCTGTGGGAGGGGGGCACGGAGTACTACGCCTACGAGCCCGGCGAGGAGATGACGGCGGGGGCGGTGGTCCTCAACCTCGGTGGCGAACCCGTGACCGTGCGGACCGAGCTGAGCTACTCAGCCCAGGACCGGCAGACGAAGCTGGCCCGCAGCTCGGAGGCGCCGCCTGGCCTGAGCCGCCCCTTCGGCGACGGGGTGGCGATTCCCCTGGATGCCGAGGGGGCGCCGGGCGTAGTGACGGTCGACCTGATAGTGGGCCAGGACGTCGTCGACCACCTCGAGCACCCCGTGTCCATCTGGACCACTCCGGCCGAACCCCAGTTCATCACAGCCTCTGAGGGGGACTTCATCCTCAACGGCGAGCCCTGGTACGCCCACGGCGTCAACTACATGCCCTCGTCGGGCGTGGGCATCGAGGACAATGAGTACTTCGAGTTCTTCCTCGACCCCCAGCCCTACGATCCCGACGTCATCGAATGGGATCTGGCCGACATCGAGGCCATGGGGATGAACATGGTCAGCGTGTTCATCTACCACCGGTCGCTGGAGAGTCGGAACCTGTGGGATCTGCTCCTCAGGTGTAGAGCCCATAACCTCAAGGTCAACCTGTCGCTCCGCCCGGGAACTCCCATGCACTTCCTGTGGGATCAGATGCGCGAGCTCATCGAGGTCAACCAGCTCGCCCGTGAGGACAACGTCTTCGCCTACGATTTGGCTTGGGAGCCCTTCTTCGGCGCCTACGACGAGCGCAGCCAGTGGGATGGCGAGTGGCTGGCCTGGGTCGAGGACCGGCATGGGTCTATCGCCGATGCGGAGGAGGCGTGGGGTTACGCAGCGCCCGTTACCGACGCCGGCGCGCTCACCAACCCCGCCGACGAGCACCTGGCTACCGACGGCCCTTGGCGCGAACTGGCGATCGACTACCGCCGGTTCGTGGATGACCTGGTCCATAGGAAGTACGCCGAGGCGAGAGAGCTGGTCCACTCGGTGGATCCCAACCACCTGGTGAGCTTCCGGATGACGGTGGCCGGCGATCCCACCTTCCCCCAGGGGCTGCTGCCCTACGACCTCAAGGGCTTGGCGGGGGCGGTCGACATCATGGAGCCGGAGGGCTACGGCCGCCTCGGCGACTGGGAGCGAGTCAAGCCGGGCTGGTTCACCGCGGCCTACTCCCGGCTTGTCGCCCCCGACACGCCCGTGATGTGGGCCGAGTTCGGCTCCCATGTGTGGGACATGTCCATCATGAGCCAGAGCCCGGAGCGTCTGGAGTTCGCCACCCGGTTCTACCGCGACTTCTACGAGATGGCGCTGCGCTCCGGGGCGAACGGCACGGTCTGCTGGTGGTACCCCGGTGGGTTCCGGGTCAACGAGCGCAGTGACTACGGGATCATCGACCCCGACCGCGGGTGGCGGGGCATCAGCCACGTCATCAAGGAGTACGCTCCTCATATGACGCGGGTCCGTGACATCCCGGAGCCGACGGCGTGGATCGATGTGGAGCCCTACGCCCACGCCAACGGCATCACGGGGCTCTACGAAGCCGTGCAGGAGGAGTTCTGGGCCATCATCGAGGCGGGCGGAATACCCGGTCTGCGGTGGGCTGACGGGGCCGAGGAGTAGGGTCCCGTCAGCTCCAGCCTCAGTCCCGCCGGGCGAGAGTACCGGGCAGGAGTAGCGGCAACCACGAGGCGCCAGAATGTACGTTTCGCTGGTTCTCCGCGCTCACTCCGTAGAGGGCGCGTTGCCACCCTTGCCGAAAGGGACACCCGCCCTGAGTCACTGACCGCTGGGGAGAGGAACCGTCGGTGAAGCACGTGTTCGCGGCCCTGTTCGCTCTGGCGGCCGCGCTGTACATCGTGGCCGTCCGCACCCTCGACCCTCCTCCCCCGGAGGGGATCGAGCGTATTCGCTGGGCGACCGACGCCAATCCCACCCGGGACCGCCAGACCGGGCTCTTCGCGGAGCTGTACCGGGGGCTGGAGGCAGTGGTCGACCCCGGCCTGGGCGGCGACCAGACGAAGCTCATCGTGCAGTGCGCGACGGGCACGGGGCCCGACGTGATCGATGTGTATGACCAGGATGCCATGGCCAGTCAGGTGAGCGCCGGCATCCTCATGGACCTGACCCCCTACGCGGAGCAGTACGGCTTCTCGGTCGAGAACACCTACCCCGCCCTCAGGGATGCCCTCATGGTGGACGGAAGGCAGTACCGCTTCCCATGCAATGTGTGGGCGAACTGCGTGGTGTACAACAAGGCGGTCTTCGACGATCACGGAGTGCCCTACCCCAGGGACGACTGGACCTGGACCGAGTGGATCGAGGTCTGCCGGCAGCTCCTGCAGAGCCCCTCACGCGCTGGCGAGAAGCACTTCGCCTTCGCGAACTGGAACAACATCTGGTGGTTCGGGGAGCTGTACATCAACAAGGGGGGCCGGTACTTCTCCGAGGATGGTCTCACCTGCCTGCTCGACTCCGAGGAGGCGCTCTGGGCCATCCAGTTCTACTATGACGCCATCTACAAGCACGAGGTCGTGCCATCGGCTGCCCAACTGGCCTCCCTCTCCGCTCAGGGCGGATGGGGCAGTGGCTGGCTCAGCATCTTCTCTAACGGCAAAGTGGGCATGATCATCATCGGCCGCTGGTACCTATGCCAGGTTGAGTACTTCCCGCAGATGAAGGGCAAGCTCGGAGCCGTGCGGCTGCCTCATGTGGAGGGGCGGGAGCCTACCGGCCTGTGCGACACACGGGCGGCGGGGATCAATGCCATGTCCCCGCACAAGGACGCGGCGCTCAAGTTCCTCCAGTACCTGGCTAGCCCCGAGTACAGCAAGCTCATCGTTGAGGATGGCGACTCGATGCCGCCCAACCCCTCGGTTGCCGCCAGCGGGGAGATGCTCGTCAACCGCGCCGAGCCGGACCCGGCCTTCCACCAGCCCTTCGTGGATGCCATGGAGGATGCCCAGCCGGCCGATCTGAGCCCCTTCATCGATTCCCTGGTGGTGCGACGGTGGCTAGGGGAGGCTCTGGATCGCGTGGAGAACCAGGTTGAGGCGCCGGACACGGCCTTCAGGAATCTCACCACCGAGATCAACCGGACCATCCGAGTGAACTTGGAGCGGCAGCCCCACCTGCAGCGGCTCTATGAGGAGCGGACCGGACGGCCCTATACCGAGGACTGGTGGCGCGAGTACCAGAAGCCCTGAGGAGGGAGTGACGCAGTGGGCAAGCCTGTGACGAAGAAGTCGCGCAGCCGAGAGGCTCTGGCCGTCCTCGGCTTCCTGGCCCCCAATCTCCTCGGGTTCCTCGGCTTCACCCTGCTGCCCGTCGTCCTCTCCTTCCTGATGGCCTTCACCAACTGGAACCTGAAGCCGGCCGTGGACTTGGAGTTCGTGGGTCTGCGCAACTTCGCCGACCTCATCGGCGTCCAGGCCATCGATCGGCCCGCACCACTGCTTTCGGCCCTCTATTTCGGCTCTGCCGGGGTGCTCGTGGCCGGTCTTATCAGTGTCCTCTGGGCCAACATGGCGGACTGGCGCGGTACCAGAGTGGGCGGAGCGCTGATCGTCGCCCTGGGTGCGGCTGTCCTTGCCCTGGCGGTGCTTCGCCCCCGCGTGGGTGAAGACAGCGCCCGGGCGATCTCCCATGGGCTGGTCATCTCGGGCGGCATCGGCATCCTCGCCGGCCTGGGGCTCGCCACCCGCGAGGGCGAGGGTTGGCGGCCCGGTCTCGGGACCCTGCCCGCCCTGTTGCTTGTGGCGGGGGCGTTCGGCCTCTGGATGCTCAACGGAGCCATGTGGGGCAGCTACGAGCCCCGGGACGCCCGATTCTGGCAGTACTTCTACAACACGGCCTACCTCATGATCGGCATTCCCTTCGGCATCGCCGGCTCGCTGGCCCTAGCCCTGCTCGTAAACAATGACCTGCCCCTCAGCGGACGGGCTCCCGGTCCGCTTCTGGCGGCCCTCCTGCGCACGGCTGCCGTCGCCATCTGCGTGGTCTTCGGGGTGGTCGGCGGGACGACGGTTATCGGCAAGGTGGGTCTGGCCTCAGGAGCCGGCGTCGCGGCCCTGTGCTTCCTGGCGGCACTCCTGATCACCGTTCGAGCGCCCGCCGAGCGCCTGGGACAGATCGCCGGGACGCTGCTCTGCCTGCTCTGCGGAATCGTCACCATGGCGCTGGTGCTGGGGATGGGGCAGCCGAACGTCGCGGTGCTCGGTGGCCTCTTCTGGCTGATGGCCGCTATGGGCGTGGCCTTCAACATCGTGGCCTACCGAACGGTCTACTACCTGCCCACCTTCACTGCCGGCGTGGCCTTGATGATCCTCTGGAAGGCCCTCTACAACCCCGAGACGGGGCCGATCAATGTCGCCATCGAGACGATCGGCAATGCCTTGGGCCGCGACTGGCAGGGGCCGGAGTGGCTTGCGAGCGTGCCCTGGGCCAAACCCGCCCTCATCATCATGGGGGTGTGGACGGGCATCGGCGGCACGAACATGCTCCTCTACCTCGCCGGCCTCTCGAATGTGCCCACCGATCTCATGGACGCCGCCGACGTGGATGGCGCGAGCGCGTGGGGCAAGTTCAGGCACGTGACGTGGCCGCAACTCGGGCCGACCACCTTTTTCATCACCATCATGTCCATCATCGGCGGCTTGCAGGGCGGTTTCGAGCAGGCCCGGGTGATGACGGGAGGCGGGCCCGCGGGCTCCACGACCACGCTCAGCTACTACATATACAACAAGGCGTTCCAGGATCTGGACTTGGGCTATGCCGCCGCCATCTCCTGGGTGCTGTTCGCCATCATCTTCGTAGCCACGGCCCTGAACTGGAAGTTCGGGCGAGAGCTCGAGGTGAGCCCATGACGCGGGTCTCCAAGAAGCTGGGCCCACGCATGCTCCGAACCCTCGGCGCCGTGGTGCGGGTGGTCGTGTTGTCGATCATCGGCTTTGCCATCTCTATCCCCTTCGTGTGGATGGTCGGCGCGTCGTTCAAGCCGAGAGCAGAGGTCGAGGAAGCGCACATCGTCCCCAGGGAGCCGACCCTGGACAACTACCCCGTCGTGCTGGATAGGATGCCGGATCCCGTCACAGGCCAGTATCTGGGCTTGCGGTTCGGGCGTTGGTACTTCAACAGCATCTTCGTGGCCCTTTCGGTCACTCTGCTCCAGGTGCTCACGAGCAGCATGGCCGCCTACGCCTTCGCCCGCATGCAGTGGCGAGGGAGGGACACGGTATTCCTGCTGTACCTGGCGACGATGATGATCCCTGGCGTCGTGACGATGATCCCCAACTTCCAGATCATGGTGAGCCTGCAGTTTCTGAACACCTACCGGGGCCTGATCATCCCCGCCGCCTTCACCGCCTTCGGGACCTTCCTGCTCCGGCAGTTCATGCTCTCCATCCCCCAGGCCATGGATGAGGCGGCGAAGATCGATGGCGCGGGCCACTGGCGGATCTTCTGGGATATCGTAATGCCTCAGGCGCGGCCGGGCGTCATCGCTCTGGCCATCATCACCATGCTGGGGGCGTACCAGTCCTTCTTCTGGCCCCTCATCATGCTGAACCAAGAGCAGTACTACCCTCTGCCTGTGGGGATGCTCGCCCTGGACTCCACCTATGGACGGCAGACGGAGCTCATCATGGCCGCGACCGTGATGAACGTGGTGCCGCTGATCCTGATCTTCATCATCTTCCAGAAGTACCTGGTCAAGGGCCTACAGCTGGGCGGGGTCAAGGGCTAGCGTTATCTCGCCTCGTCGAGGTACCACTCCACGAACTTGGGCACGCCCTCGGACACGGTCGTCTTCGGGTCGTACCCGAGGTGCTGGCGGGCGCGGGTGATGTCCGCTAGAGTGCGGGGCACATCGCCATCGGCGGGGGGAGCCAGCTCGATGGAGGCCGACCGGCCGGTGGCCTTCTCGATCTCCGCCACCAAGTCCCTGAGATTGGTGGGGCGACCGCCTCCCAGGTTGAACACGCCCCACGGCGCGGCATCGTAGCTCAACCCCCGGCAGAACCCATCCACAATGTCGTCTACGTAGGTGTAGTCGCGGTAGGTCTCTCCCTGCGCGTAGAGCTGGATGGGCTGTCCGTTGAGGATCCTCTGTGTGAACTTGTGAATGGCCATGTCGGGCCTCTGCCGGGGCCCATACACGGTGAACAGCCGGAACACGCACATCCGCAGGTCGTAGACCTCGGAGTACGTGTGGCACAGCGCCTCCATGCCCAGCTTGGTCGCGGCGTAGGGGCTTACGATCGACGTCAGAGGGGCGTCCTCCCGGAAGGGCACCTCCGTCTCGGCCCCGTAGACCGACGAGGTAGACGCGATGAGGAGACGGGGCCGCGAGGTATACCGAGCGGCGTCGAGCAGGTTCAGCGTGCCGTGGATGTTCACGTCCACGTAGACGCGGGGATCCTCCAGCGATGGCCGCACCCCGGCCCGGGCCGCGATGTGCACCACGGCCTCGGGGCGCACCTCCCGGAGCAGCTCCAGGACGTCGTCCTGGTCGCGCAGATCCCCCTCGAAAAGCCGATAGGCGGGGTGTTGGAGTGCTCTCGCGATGTTCCGGCGCTTCACTTCCGGTGAGTAGTAGTTGTCGAAGTTGTCGAGGCAGGCGACCTCGTGGCCTTCGCCGAGGAGCCTATCGACCAGGGTCGATCCGATGAAGCCCGCGCCGCCGGTGACGATGATCCGCACGTTCGCAACCATCCCCTCGTCGTGTGAGTGCACCGCGTTAGTTCGGGCCCGCCGGTCCGCCAGCCTGCCGAGCGCTGTGGAGGAGTTCGCGGGGCCTCCGCGCATAGGACCTCATTCCACTCACGGCGGAGGCCGTCGGGGGGAGAAGGTGTGAGTTCCGATCCCGCTGCCTATACCGCGCTGGACATAGAGACCACCGGTCTCCTGCTCCGCAAGGATGATGTCCTCGAGATCGGCGCCGTGCGTTTCGAGGCGGGGCGTCCCACAGGCGACCGCTTCGTGCAGCTGGTCCGGCCGCGGATCCCCATCCCCGCGGAGGCTTCGGCCGTCCACGGTCTGACCGATGACCAACTGCGAGACGCCCCTGAGATCGGCGAGGTCATGGCCGGTCTGCTGGACTTCCTCCAGGGGGAACTCGTGGTGTGCCATAACGCCCCCTTCGATGTGCCCTTCCTGGCGCGCGAACTCCGCGCTCACGGTCTCTCGGCGCGGCACGATGTGGCGGACACCCTGGTGCTTTCGAGGCGCCTGCTGCCCCTGCAGAGCCACAGCCTGGGTCCCGTCTGCGAGCGCTTGGGAGTACGGATCACGGGCCGCCACCGCTCCGAGGGCGATGCGCTGGCCACGGGCAAGGTCTTCTGGCGGCTGATGGAGGCGCAGGGAGACCCCGTCGCCGGGCTGCAGGCGCTGCGAGGTCGCTCCTGGCTTGAGCCCATGAGCTTCGACCTCTGGGCGCATCTGCGAGCCGTCGCGATGGTCGAGGATTGCCCTCCCGGAACGGAGATCAGCCTGCGGTACGCGACAAACAACGGCACGCCCAAGGCGCGCCGGGTAACCGTTGAGTTCTATAGCTGCACTCGGAGTGCGGCGCACCTGACCGGCCGGGCACACGACCACGGCGGGGAGCGACGCTCGTACCGGCTAGACCGGGTGCAGGATTGGCATTGAGGTCGGGCGCCCGCGGAGGCCTGTGGGCGCGTGTCTGATTCGATTGTTGCCCTGGCGGCGAGGGGAGTGCATCGCGTGAACCGTTGGTCCCTATGGGTGCTCGTTTGCACAGTCGGCTCCTCTTGGGCGGTGGCTCAGGATCCCGAGTACTACGTTAGGCGGGACACCTGGCCCGAGACGCTTCTGGCGAGCCGCGAGGCCTTCGGCGCCTATGCCGCCACGCTCTCCAGCGGGCCCGAGGGCGTGACCTTGAGCGAGTGGCACATGGCCGGTCCCTTCGTCGCGCCGGAGGGGGGCACGTCCTACTCCACATCCTTCCCGCCCGATCAGGGGGTGCGGCTGACGGACACCTACGAGGGCGGCCTCTCCTGGTTAGCCCATCCCGAGTGGCAGGATGGCGTGCCAACGGAGCTGAGCGCCCCCGACCAGGCGGCAACGTACCTGTACCGCACGCTGACCAGCGACGCGGACCGCACCCTGACGGTCTACCTCGGCAGCGACGACGGCCTGATCGTGTACCTCAACGGCGTGGAGGTCCTCGGCCAGGACGTGCCGCGCGGCTACGGACCGAATCAGGCCACGTGCGACCTGGCGCTGCGTGAGGGCGAGAACGAGCTGCTCCTCAAGATCTGCAACCAGATCGGTGGCCACGGCTTCTACTTCCACACCGACCCTCGCCCCAACGAGCAGCCGGACACCGTGGAACAGTCCCTCTGGGAGCGCCTTTTGCGAGACTTCCCCGAGGATGGCCGAGAGATCCAGGCTGAGCGCGCCGCCGGGCTGTGGGATGGCATCTGGTCGAGCGATGCCGTGGGCGATCTCGCCAAGCGGTACGTCGAGCGCTGCGCCATTCCGCACATGGCGGCGGAGGCGGCGGCGCTCATCCAGGGGGAGCAGGCGATCGCCGATCTGGCACCCGTCCAGGCGCTGTACCATCGCGCCGCGGGCATTCGGGCGAGCCTCGACGCCCTGCAGTCCTTTGACATGCACGCCCTGCGCCTCGCCATTGAGGATCTGACTAGCCGCTACCCGGATGATTACCGCGGCAGCGAGTACCTGGCGCGGCTCACCGAACTGGGGGCCGCAAGGGAGGCGGCCCTCGCAAGCCTGAACTCTGCGGAAGCCCTGGACCAAGCTGCCGGTACGGCCGAGGCCCTGGTCGCGCTGCGGAGGGAGGCCCTCGTTGACGCGAACCCGGCCCTGGACTTCGAGGAGATCCTGTTCGTCCGTCGGCGAGGGAACCTCGGGCTGCCTCAGAACTGGCAGGGGAACACCTCCATCGCGAAGAGCGGCTACGACAATGAGTTGGCCATACTTGGGCTCGATGGGTCCCTGAGGAGCCTCTATGTCCCACCCGCGGGCGAGTTCGTGGGAGACCTGGACCTCCACTGGAGCGCGGACCGGCTTCTCTTCTCGATGCCCCTGGATGGCCGCTGGCAGGTGCTGGAGCTGCCCGTGATGGGCGGGTCGCCGCGCCTGGTGACCTCCGGCCTGCCGTCGGACTTGGAGAACTTCGACGCCTGCTACCTCCCCGATGGCCGGATCGTCTTCTGCAGCACGGCCTGCTACCAGGGAGTCCCGTGCGTGGCGGGCGGCGACTGGGTCTCGCTCCTCTACCTGCTGGATCCAGCTACGGGCTCGGTGCGTCAACTGACATTCGACCAGGATCACTCGTGGGACCCGACGGTCATGCCCGATGGCAGGGTGCTCTTCACCCGCTGGGAGTACACCGACACGCCGCACTACTACACTCGGCTGCTGTTCGCGATGAACCCCGACGGCACGGCCCAGATGAGCCTCTACGGCACGAACTCCTACTGGCCTAACTCGCCCTTCTACGCCAGGCCGCTGCCCGGAACGGAGTCAGCCCTCGCGGTGATCGTCTCCGGCCACCATGGGGTCGCGCGTGAGGGGGAGCTGGTGCTCATCGACCCGGCTCTGGGCGAGCGTGAGGCCGACGGGGTCATCCAGCGGATACCTGGCCGCGAGGAGGTCGTGGCGCCCATCCTCGAGGACCAGCTCGTCGAGCACTCCTGGCCTCGGTTCCTCCACCCCTGCCCCATCGATGACAAGCGCATCCTGGTGTCCTGCCGGCCGACCCCCGAGTCGCCCTGGGGCATCTACCTGGTGGACGCCTTCGACAATATGGTGCTGCTGTACGAGGATCCTACCCACGCCTGCCTCGAACCCATCGCCCTGCGGCCGAGGCCCTTCCCCTGCATCGTGCCTGATCGGGTCCGCCTCAGTGACCCGGAGGCGACGATCTACCTCTCGAACATCTATGAGGGCCGCGGCCTCGCGGGCGTGCCTCGCGGCGTTGTGAAAGGCCTGCGCATCTTCGAGTACCACTACGCCTATCCGCACATGGGCGGTCACATTCACATCGGCGTGGATGGCCCGTGGGATGTTCATCGGATCCTTGGCACGGTACCTGTGCGCGATGACGGGTCTGCCCTGTTCCGCGTGCCAGCCAACAAGCCCCTCGCCGTGCAGCCTATCGACGAGAACGGCCGCGCCGTGCAGATCATGCGCAGCTGGCTCACCGCCATGCCAGGCGAGAACCTGTCATGCGTGGGTTGCCATGAGAACCATGGCACGGTGCCCGCGGGAGGGCACGGGCTGGCATCGCTCTCGGAGCCGGTGGAGATCGAGCCGTGGTACGGCCCTGAGCGTGGTTTCAGCTTCCGCCGCGAGGTCCAGCCGGTTCTCGATAGCTACTGCACGAGCTGCCACGACGCGGGTTCGTCCCTCGACCTGACGGACCGCCCCGATAGCGAAGGCTGGTCCGGTTTCACCCCCGCTTATCTCGCGCTGCACCCCTACGTTCGCCGGCCGGGGCCCGAGAGCGACTACCACATCCAGCGGCCCGGCGAGTTCCACGCCGACACGAGCGAGCTCATTCAGATGCTCGAGAAGGGCCACTACGGCGTGGCGCTGGATCCCCAGGCGTGGGATAGGCTGGTGACGTGGATTGACCTCAACGTGCCTTGCCACGGCACATGGAGCGAGCACCGACCCATTCCGAACGACTTCCGGCAGCTCCGGTTGGCGCATCGGGCGGCCTACGTCGGTGACATGGTCGACCTCGAGGATGTGCCGCCCACGCCGGCGCCCATGTTCGAGCCGATGCCCTCCCCGGCCGCCGATCCAAGCCCGCCGCCGGAGATCGAGGGCTGGCCCTTCGGCGCCGACCGCGCCGCGGCGCTGGCCGCCGAACTTGGGGAGCGGGAGCTATCCCTGGACCTCGGGGATGGAGTGACCCTGGAACTGGTGCGGGTGCCCGCCGGCTCCTTCGTCATGGGCGATGCCAGCTCTACGCCGGACGAGCCCAGGCGAGTCGCGCACATCGATCGGCCGTTCTGGATGGGCCGTTTCGAGGTCACCAACGCCCAGTATGCCCGGTTCGACCCGGAACATGACAGCGCGTACATCTCGGAGACCAACAAGGATCAGATCCGCCGCGGCGTGCCCTCGAATGGCCCGCAGCAGCCGGTCATCCGAGTCTCCTGGGAGCGCGCCATGGCCTTCTGCGAGTGGCTATCCCAGCGCACGGGGCGCCGGGTGACGCTCCCGACGGAGGCCCAGTGGGAGTGGGCGTGCCGGGCTGGCTCGGCCGAGGTGTTCCCCTGGGGCGCCGCCGACGCGGATTTCGCTCCCTACGCGAACCTCGCCGACCAGAGAGTCGCCGCGCTGGCGCGGGCGGACTCCCCTCTGTGGATGCCTCGCGTCGACTCCGTGGATGACGGGGCCACGGTAAGCGCTGATGTAGGCCAGTACGCGGCCAACCCCTGGGGGCTCTACGACATCATTGGGAACGTCCGCGAGTGGACCCGGTCTCTCTACGCTCCTAGTGATGCGGAAGACGGATCGGAGATCGAGGCCGGCGGCGGTAGGGCCGTTGTGCGCGGAGGGTCTTGGTACGATCGGCCCAACCGCGCCCGAGCGGGCTTCCGATGGGGGTACCCCACCTGGCGGCCTGTGTTCGATGTCGGGTTCCGGGTCGTCATTTCGGAGGAGTAGGGAAGCGCCACGCGGGTAACATGAAATCGGCGCCCGTTGCCAGGTCACCAAGGCCTTGGGCGCCACTTGCACTGAGGAAGGCGGCGTTTCATGAACCCGACCCGGCTGGCTCTAGGCGTTCTGGGGCTCCTGCTCGCCCTGGTCGCCTGCTTCGCCCTGGGGTGCTCCGTCGATGGCCCCTTTGACCGTCCGCCAACGATCGACCCTATCGACGACGACCCAGACGATGACCCGGACGATGGCCCTTCGGGCGGCAGCATCCCGTGTATCACCATCCCGGGGGCGACCTCCTACCTCAGCCGCGTTCTCCTCGATGGCAAGGATGTCCTGAGGTTCACCAAGAGCGTCATCACGGTCTCCATGAACACAGATAAGGCCCCAAGGGGATGGAAGTCGGAGTATGCCGGCTACGTCCGTGAAGCCATGTCCAAATGGCAGGGCGCGGGCCGAGGCGCGTACACCTTCCGGGAGGTCACGTCCTCGACCGCCGACATCAGCATCTCCTGGGTGGACAGCCTCGGTGGCTATACGACGGGCGTGACAGACCACGTGATCGTGGGTAAGCAGTTCTTCCCGCCCAACATGCGTATCGCCATGTATGCCGATGGCTCGCGTCTCTCCGATCGCGAGGTTCGGATCACTACCATCCATGAGTTCGGACACGCCCTGGGCTTCATGGGCCACAGCGTGAATACCAAGGATCTCATGTTCGTGAGCGCTTCGGTCGTCGATCTCTCCCTGAACGACCAGCAGACGCTCGTGAATCTCTACTGCCGGGCGGCGGACATCACCCAGGTTCAGGCTCGCAGCGCAGAGGCCCCGGCTGGAGCGCGGCTCATCCGGCAGGAGAGCCAGCGTGATCCTTCCTGGGGGTTGCCGCGGGTCGAGTAGGGGTCTACTCCGCGTCGGGCTCAGGGCGCGGCACTGGGCAGGCGGGGAGTACCAGCGCGGAACCCTCGGTGTAGATGGTCACCGTAGCCGGCCTCGCCTCAGTCGGCAGGGGGAAGTAGACCTCGAACAGGTTCAGCGCCGGCCCCGGGAGCAGGCGGCCCGGAGTCGAGACCGCGCTCGGCGCGTAGGTGCCGCCAGATGCGTCGGCCAGTTCGAACCGGTAGTTTGCCGGATCCACACCGCTCTCCGCGTCGATGGCGGCGCCGACGCGTAACCCGTACAGGTTCTCGCCCTCACCCGGTGCTGGGGCGCCCGGCGCCAGGGCCCCGCGAGTCTGCTCCAGCACGGCGAAGGCGACGCCCGACTGGCCGAGCTGTCCGCCGAGCAGCTCCTGCTCGCCCCACCGAACGGGGAAGTCATCGGGCCCGGGCAGGGCGCCACCATCCTCCAGTGAGGCCAGGGGTGATGGAGCCGCCTCGCTAGCGAAGTCGCGTGAGGCGAACCATGCGGACCCCAGCGCCAACAGGCCTGTGAGACCCACGGCGGCGAGCAGGCACGCCCACAGCACCGACTGCCGCAAGGGGCACGTGGCAGCCTGCTCGCTCAACGGTGGTACCTCAGTTCCGACCGGCTCTGTGGAGGCGACTCGGCGTGGAACATGCCGGCGCGGAGAGCCGTGCTGAGGCTCTCGCCTGGGTCGAGGCTGCGCTGCGTGCCGTTCTCGATGGCGTGGGTGAGGATGGCGGGCCAGGAAGTGAAGGGCTCCAGGGCCACGGTGTAGGACCGCCCGTGGAAGGGCGCGCCCCTCGGCGCGTTGCAGGCGATCCAGTACCAGATGCAGCCGAACACGGCAGGGTCGAACTCCATCGCGAACCCGAGCCCTAGGGACATGTTCGTGAGGGCGTAGAAGCCCTCGTCTAGGTCGGTGAGGTAGAACATGTCGCTGACGACGTCGGATGGGCCGGGCGTGCGAAGGATGTCGATGGGCTCGCCGGACCGCCCGGGCACGGCGGTCGGCGGGGCGATCGTCTCGCCCGAGAAACGGCTGTCGGGATCCTCCCCAGGATCGAGCCTCGCTGTGCGGGCCCCCGTGGTCACGTAGGTGTCCTCTGAGAGCAGAGGGGCGCCGAAAGCGGGATGGTGGCCCCACATGAACTCCATGGGGTAACGCCCCTCGTTCGTCACCGTCTCGGCGATCTCCAAGCTGCCCAGGCCGTCGCTGATGGTTAGGGTCTTCCGGATGAGAAAGGGCGTCCGCCGCGTTCGGACGGTCAGTTCCGCGCTGACACGCTCGCGGCTGTCCTCCACGATGCGGCACTCCCAGGGGAGGCCGTACACCTCACCGTGGAGGCCCATTTCGGCCCCTCGGTATTCGCAGACCCGGCCTCCGTTCGGGAAGCACTCCTGCCAGCCGCCCTCGTGGAAGTCCGAGAAGTTCCCCTCGGCCCGCGGCCGGGTCGTGATGTGCTTGCCGGGAGAGATGATGTCGCCCCAAGGCGCCTTCCAGAGGGCGTCGATGCCCGTTGGCTTGTGCTCGAAGGTGACTATGTCCGAGCCCTTGTCGAGGAGAACGACGATACGGAGCAGGTCGTTCTCCATGACCAGGACCCGCTGCTCTCGGTAGGTCCACTCATCGCTGATGCGGCAGCCGCTGTTCCGCGGGATAGCCTGTCGCATGCCGCGCCTCCTTACAGGGCGATAGGCCCGAAGCTCGGGACGGGCATGTCCCATCCATCCAGGATGACGCCCTGGGGATTGTGCCCGTAGTTGTAGAACAGCTCGGCGCCCTCGGGCAGCGCCGCCGGGAAGGTGAGTTCCACGGACAGCCCGTCGCCTCCGAGGCGGCAGTCTCCCAGGAGCAGAGGGCCCTCGGCGCTCCTCACCATGAACCCATAGAGTCGCTTCGTGCCGATGAGCCTGCCATTCACCGACTCGAAGCGTATGGTCACCCCTTGCCGGTCCTCGGCCACATCGACCGTGGTTGGCCGGGGCCCGAGCCATCCCTCCTCCGCCGCGCCGTACGCCACCACGTGGGCCAGGCGGGCCATCCGTATACCGAGTCGCCTCATTCCGGGGGCGTCAACATGGATGATGTCATCGAGCGACAGGTCCGATGCCGCGACCATCGCCGCTGGCTGGATGTCCGGTTCCACGCGGCGCTGTGCCTCGCGGATCTCGTGCCACCAACGCTCGGACTCCGGCGTGGGGTCGGCGTAGAAGCGCCCGAGCTGAACGTACAACACGGGCATCTCCGGCTGGTCCAGTTCTGCGCGGAGCGCGTTCACGAAGCTGGTGAACGCCTCGCCGTAGACCGGACCCGCGTCCGGGTTGGCATCGGACTCCCCTTGGTACCAGGTCATTCCGGCCACTCTGCCGCCCGCGGCGCGGACCCTTCGGATCATGGAGCCGTAGAGGCTCTCGCCGCCGCGGTCGAGCAGCGCGGGATCCCACTGGGCCATGCTCGTGCCGCCGTGAGAGCATGCGAGGAGGCCGATGGGCACGCCGAGCCGTCGCACAAGCTCCTTGCCGAAGGCGATTCCCAGGCCCGCTCCGATGGTTCGCATCGACCGGTCCCACTCGATGGCGGCCTGCCGGTTCTCGAGAACGCCCCAGTGGACGGGATCGGTCGCCTCGTTGTACCAGCAGAGGGGGTCTTCGGCGATGTCCCAGCGGTCGTCGTAATAGAAGGCCGAGACCAATTCCGAGGGCGGCTCTGCGCCGCTGAGCTTCCCGCAGCCGTCCATGTTCGACTGGCCCGCCAGGATCCACAGATCGCCAACGAGGAGCCCCTCGACACGGGCGACCTCGTCATCGCCCGATAGGAGTTGAAGGGCGTACGGTCCGCCCGTCGGGACACCGTCCACCGACCCCGTCAGTCGCGCCCCCTCCTCGGTGAGCTTCGGCTGGCACGGCACTGAAGCGCCGGCCGCATCGACGAGTACGACTGTCGCGCCCGCGGGCGCGCCCCGCACCTCGATGGGGATGCTTCCCTGGTTCGCTCCATCGCGCTGCACGACTTGGTGGGGCTGGGGGCTGATGACTTCGGGCATGGTGTGTTGTCCTCTCGTGTGTGGGACGTTCCCGGCGGTGACGCTTCCCTGTCCGTGTCGCGGTCCCCTGCGGCTTCATCGCAGGTTCGGTTCGGGCCGAGGAGGAAGGGCTGTGCGGTGGCCGCCTTGATAGGTTCGCTACCTCGAAAGGAGCGCGATACCCATGAGGTTCTCCCTATGCGTCTTTGGAGCCGCGCTGCTCGGAATCCATCCGACGCTGGCTCAGGAGGCGGTCGTGCGGGTCAGCATGAGCGGTTCGGGCTCCGTCCGAATCGACGGCACGGAGATGATGACCTTCGCCCCCGGGATGTTTCTCGAGGGCTGGCAGCACCGCTCCTTCTCGATGCCGGCGAACGCGACGCCCATGGAGAGCGAGGCGCGCCTCGATGGGGGCCGGGTCGCTTGTGCCGCCGCCATCGAGGGACGCGATCAGGGGTTCCGCCTCACCTACGGCATGACACCCGACGTCTCCCTGCGGGTCAGCAGCATCAACGTGAGCTTCAGCCTGCCTGCGCGACTCTGGATCGGCTCGGCCTGGGAGGCGCCAGGGGCCGCGGGCGAGGTGCCTATCGTCCACGAGGGCACGCACCTGAACGCGGCGCCGGGAAGTCTCTCCCTGACGCGCCCCGGCCAGCCGCCCGTCGTCTTCCGTTGCCCCACAGGGCAGTCGATCCTGCTCCAGGACAGCCGCGAGTGGGGGGACAACCTCGAGGTGCGCGTGGGTCCTCAGACGGGCGAAGGCGCCGAGTGGGTGGCAGGGGACACAGTGATCATCACAGTGGAGGTGGACCTGGGCATGGCAACGGAGATCGAGCAGGACCAGCCCGTGACGTTGGAGCCCTCCGATGAGTGGGTGCCCTTCGAGAACCGGCTGGACATCGTTCCCGGCTCGGCCCTCGACTGGACGGGCATGGGACTCGCTGATGGGCCCGCAGGGAAGCACGGTCCCGTCGTTGTGGGGGAAACGGGTCACTTCGAGTTCGAGGGCCGGCCCGGGGAGCCCGTGCGCTTCTATGGCATCAACCTGTGCTTCAACGCCAACTACCCCAGCCACGAGGAATCAGATCGCCTGGCGGCGCGGTTGCGCGCCCTGGGCTACAACTCCGTCCGCATCCACCACTACGAGACGGACCTGGTCGGTTGGGACGCGCCGGACAGCCTGACCTTCCGGGAGGAGCAGCTCGACCGCTTCGACTACCTCATGGCCGCCTGCAAGCGCGAAGGACTCTATGTCACAACCGACCTCTATGTCTCCCGGCCGGTGAGGCGCGCCGAGATCTTCGGCGAGGGCGAGGGCACAATCCCGCAGGATGACTTCAAGATGCTCGTGCTCGTGCATGAGGGGGCCTACGCGAACTTCGCCGAGTTCTCACGGCGGCTCCTCACCCATGTGAACCCCTACACCGGCCTCTCCCTCGGGGCCGATCCCGTCCTCGCGACCCTCGTTGTCGTCAATGAGGGCAATGGCGGGAACTTCGTCGGGAGTATCGACGGCGAGGTCCAAGCGGCGTGGCAGCGGGTCTGGAACGAGTGGCTACTCGATGAGTATGGGGGTCGCGAGGGCCTCGCCGCAGCGTGGGCCGACTCCCTGGGCGCAGACGAGGACCCTACGGCAGGGACCGTCGGCGTCACCGGAGGCGGTCACCGGCGGGAGGCCGATCGGCAGCGCTTCACTTGCCAGCGCCACCTCGCACTGTACCGGCGCGTTCGTGACCTGCTCCGTGACGAACTCGGCGTTCGAGCGCTTCTCACAGACCAGAACGGCTGGACCGAGCCCCTAGGTAACCAGGTGCTACGAGGCGAGTACGACTTCGTGGACTCCCACATGTACTGGGACCACCCGAACTTCCTGGCCAACCCGTGGCAGCTTCCCTCGAGGGGCTGGAGCGCGGGCCGTAGCGCCGTGTACGACGGCGGCGCGGGCGCCCGGGACCGCGCGCTGCTCCGGGTGACGGGGAAGCCCTTCACCATCAGCGAGTTCAACTATGTCGTGCCCAACGCGCACCGGCACGAGGGAGGGCTCCTGATGGGCTCCGTAGCAGCGATCCAGGACTGGGATGGCCTCTACCGGTTTAGCTACAGCCACCAGCGTGACCGCAGCTTCGAGCCCATGGGTATGACCTTCTTCGACCTGGCGAGCGATCCCATCTGCCAGGCTTCGGACCGCTTGGCCGTGGCCCTGTTCCTCCGCGGTGACCTCGCACCCGCGGAACCTCTCGTGACCCTCCGGGTGCCCGAGGACCTTCTGGACCCCGGCCTCGCTTCCATGCCCCGAGCCGAGGGGGGGCTCGAGAGCCTCGCCTACACGACGAGACTTGCCTCCACAGTAGGGGCTGAAGACGATGCCGACATCGCCTTTGGCGCCCTGGATTCCTCCATGAACGAGGGCGTGCCGCCTACCGTGGAGCGACAGTCCACCGAGGCCGTGTCAGCGGTCCTCGATGCCCTGCGGTCCAGCCAACTGCTGCCAGGCGCGGACCGTCTGGACCCGGCCGCGGGCGTCTGGCAGTCACCGGGCGGCGAGGTGCTCATCGACGGGGGGCAGGGAGTCGCCACGGTGGGCGCCGCCCGAACCTCGGCGGTGTTCCGCGCGACGGAGGGACCCGCTGCCGCAGGCGCCCTGGACACCCAGTTCAACGATGCGGGAGGCATGGTCTGGGCCACCTCCGTGGATGGGGAGCCCCTATCGGTCAGCGCGAGGATCGTCGTCTCCCACCTTACCGAGATCCTCAACGCGGGTATGCGCTTCGGCGACCTCGACAGGACCACCCTCCTGGAGTGGGGCGGCCTGCCGCTTCTCGTGAAGCGCTCCACCGCGACCGTGTCTCTGGCCTTGTATGAGCCGGGGGCCTATACCGTCTATGCTCTGGCGACCGACGGCGCGCGGCTCGGTCAGGTACCGGCCTCGATCGATGCGGAGCGGCTCACCTTCACGGCTGACCCAGCCGCCTTCGAGGGCGGTTGTATCTACTACGAGGTCGCACGGTAGACCATCGCGAGAGAGTGTGAGGGTATGCGGCGCGTAGCGTTGGCGATCGCGGGCGTTAGCGGCCTCGACTACCTCATGCTCACGCCCGTGGATTAGGCGCGCTCCGGCTGGGGAGTGCCCATGGGCGCGTGGCGGACCACGCGCCCATGGCTTCCTCTACGGGAGCGCGTCCATGCGGTGGTCGTCCACGTCGGGCGGGGTGGGCCAGCCCTCTCCCCGGTCCAGAGCCTCCAGCATCGCCGCCACAGCCGCCTCAAGCTGGGGGTCTCGACCCTCGCGGTAGGCCTCGTACGGGTACTCCACATGGATGTCCGGCGGCACACCGTAGTTCTCCAGGTTGATGCCTTCCGCCGTGTACCAGCCCTCCACCGGCACCCGGAAGCCCGCGCCGTTGACGAGGGTTGTGTCCCAAGTGCCGATGACGCCACCGGCTGTGGGCACCCCCACCAGGGGACCAAGGCCCGTCGTCCGGAAGGCGTTCGGGAAGATCTCGGCATTCGAGAAGCTGTGCTGGTTGATCAGGCAGCACATGGGCCCCCCGAACATGGGCGCCGGCGTCGACGTGAGCGGGTTGTTTCGCGGCGCATGCCAGCCGTGGATCTTCTTGTACAGCAGCCCGATGACGCTGTCGTGGGTGTAGCCGCCGCTGTTCCAGCGCACATCGATGATCACGGCGTCGTACCGCTGCGCCGGGCCCTGGATCTCATCGGTGAACTGGGCCAGCGTCGTGGCGTTCATCGCGTTCATGTGGATGTAGTAGACCCGGTTGTCCGAGAGCTCCAGCACCCGGTTCCGGTTGTTCTCTACCCACAGGTCATACCAGAGGCCGCTCAGCGCGCCCGAGGAAAAGGGCTTGATGGAGATCTCCCTCGCCCCCTCGAGCGTCGGCTCGGCGTTCACCGTGAGCTTGACGCGTTCGCCGGCGCGGCCCGCGAGGAGCTCATGAACGCGCTCCGTGTTGGAGACCTCTTCGCCATCGATGGCGACGATGTACTCGCCCGGCTCAACGCGTGTGTCCGGCTGATCGCAAGGGCCCGTGTCGAGGGTCTCTTTCACCAGGATCCCCGGGCCGGCATAGGCCGGATCGGGCACGATCCCCAGTCGCGCCGTGTCCTTGCCCGACCGGCCACCCCCGTAGCAGCCCAGGTGGGACGCGTTGAGTTCGCCGATCAGCCGGCTCATGAGGTGGACGAAGTCCTCGATGACGAGCGTTCCGGTCACATGGGGCAGGTACCGCTCTAGCTCGCCCGCCCAGTCGATATCGTGGCGAGTGGGGGAGTAGAAGTTCTCATCCAGCAACGCCCAGCCCTGCCGGAAGGCCCATTGCTGCAGCATCCGTGCGTCGCGGTCCAGTTCGGCCTTGAAGTTCAGCTTCGTCGCACTGCCGCCGCGCTCGGCATCGGCCTTGTACACGTCGCCTCCGCTGGTGAAGAAGATCAGTTTCCCGTCTTCCGTGAGGCGGACGCTGCCAAGGTCGAAATCGCCGTTCACGAACTGCCGCTGGTTGGAGCCATCCAAGTCCATCGTCCAGATCTGCTGCCCGCGGGTGAAGACCAGCCGTTTCCCGTCACCCGAGAAGCCCACGATCCCCTCGTTCGTGTTCGATGTGGTGACCCGCTTCGCCCGGCGGTCGATGCGGAGGAAGTCGATGGTCATGCGGTCGATGGGCGCCGGTTGCCACTCGGGCCGCTCCGGCTCCGGCTCGGGCTCGGGCTCAGCCTCGTCCCCGGTCTCCTCGCCCTCGGCCTCTCCCTCCGCCTCAGCGGCAGGCTCCTCTTCCGGCTTCTCCTCTGGCTGCTCCGCCGGCTCGTCCTTCTTCTCGAGGGCCTCGAACTGAGCCTCGTAGTCATCGAACTCGACGGGCTGCCGCACCAAGTCGATGGAGTGGATCTGCCACGAGCCGGTGCGGTAGGAGACGAAGAAGAGCTTCTTGCCATCGGGCGACCACATGGGTGTCGAGTTGCCATCCGGGTTGTTGGTGATGTTCACCCAATGCTCGTCGCTCCGCCCCACCGCACGCAGGTAGATGTCGGTACCCGAGCGCACGTGGTTGATAGTCGCCGCGATCCAACGCCCATCGGGCGAGATCCGAACCTCCGAGACGCCGGGCAGGTCGATGAACTTCTTGACCTGGCCGGTCTCGGCGTCCGCGGCATAGATACCGTCCGCGCCCCTATCCCGTCGGAACAGGAGTTTCGTGCCATCCCAGGTGTAGCCGAGCATGTCGAGGTAGTACTTCCCGTCCTCGACGAAGGGCCGCTTCTCCTTGGTGTCGGTGTCGTACATCCAGATGTCAGACGGGCCATTCTCCTGGGTCAGGTAGACGAGCCGTTTCCCGTCAGGGTGCCAGTAGTAGTCGCCATCCATGCCGGGCCAGTCCGTGAGACGGATCGAGCCGTTCTTGAACTCGGGCTTGATGAGGAAGATGTCGTCCCGCAGGCGGATGGCTACCCAGGACCCGTCCCGGTTGGGCTCCATCTCCTCCACGTCGCTCGTCTTCGTCTCCTCGGCCTCGAAGCTCTCCTTGTGGTCGATGGGAGCCCTGATCTCCAGCTTCCGCGGCTCCCCACCGCTCACGGGCACGGTCCAGAGGTCGAAGTTCCACTCGTAGATGAGGGTCTTGCCGTCCCCCGACACGGAGAGGTAGATGGTGGCGTCCGTATCGTTCTGGGTGATCCGGCGGATCTCGCGGCTCTCTAGATCCATAGCGTAGACGTTGGGCCGGCCGTCCCGGTCCGAGACCCAGCAAAGGGTTTTGCCATCCTCGGCGAACACGGGCCAGTTGTCCGTGCCGTTGTAGTCCTCGGTCAGCATCTCCATCGTGTCCGTATCGCGATCATAGATGAACACGTCGGAGTCGCCGCTGCCCTTGTAGTCCTTGCGCCACCAGGACTGGCCCCCACGGACGCCCGCCACGTACCGACCGCATGGGGAGTAGCTTGTGGCGCTGCAGTGCTCCGAGTCGTGGAGGAGCGGGCGCACGTACCCGGACTCCAGGTCGATCTCGTACGGAGCGCCCTCGCGGAAGTCGCGGCCACCGGCGTTGAACAGCAGCTTGGTTCCATCGGGCGACCACTCCGCCATGACGTCGCCGGCGCTGTGATGGGTGACCCGCTCGATCTCCCCGCCCGCCGCGGGCACAAGGAAGATGTCGTCACCACCGTAGCGGTTCGAGCTGAAAGCGATGCGCTCGCCATCGGGCGAGAACCGTATGCGGCAGTCGTATGCCATGTGGACGGTGAGACGTCGCGCCACCCCCTGACCCTGCTCGTTCAGGTCAGCCACCCATAGATCGCCCTGGTACGAGAACGCGACCTGGGAGCCGTCCGGGCTGAGGTCGGCGTAATGCATGTCGTGGATAACGGGGAGCTCCTGGGCGAAGGCCCCGGAGATGCCGAGGACGCTGAGGACGCCCAGCGCGATGGGGATGACTCTGTACAAGGTCTGGCACCTTACCTATTCCGCGGATTGGCCTAGCTGCACGAACTTTCCGGCCTTCGCTCCGTGATCGTCAAAGCCCTCCCTCACGTGGCGGACCACCCACGCAGGAAGGCCGACCCTGCCGCTTGTATTGGAGGCACCAGGGGAGAGGAGCCAACGTGCCGCCGCAGCCTTCCTTCGAGCGAACCGAGCGGTCCGAGCTGGCCGCGTTGGCCGTTGCGGGCTTGGCTCCGGGGATCGTCGCGGGCCTCCTCTACCTCAGCTCCGCGGCCCGCGCGGTGCAGTGGGGGCGCTGCGGCTTCCTGTGTGTGGCTGCGGCCGAGGGTTCCCTGCCCCCGCCCGGGACCTCGCCCCTGTGGGCTCTCATCGGCCGTGGTGTCCTCCTGCTAGCGCCGGACCAGGAGCCGGCCTACCCCCTGGCGGTTCTGTCGGCGGTTCTTGGCGCCCTGGCGGTCGCTGCATCGGGACTAGCCTGCCTCGAAGCGATACGCGCCGCTCGGGGCCCGAATCCGGAAGTTGGCCACGAGCCGGGCCTGAGGGACCTGCTCCTGGCCGGTCTCTCGGCCCTCGCCCTGGCCCTCTCCGTGCCCCTCTGGGAAGCCTCCAGCGCCGCCGACTCCCGGCCCCTGTCCGTGCTGCTAGCCGCTCTCTTCCTCTTCATTTGCCTGCGATGGCGACGGCGCCGCCACCTGAGCCGCCTCGGGGGCGTTGCTCTCGGGCTGCTTGCCGGGATCGGCCTCACTCAGCACCTGCTCTTCCTCTTCGTCTGCCTGTCCGGGCTGGTTCCACTGCTCCTCGCCAACGCCGGCGGCACGACCCCACATGACCGCGGCAGGCACCTCGCGGCGGCAGGTGGCGCGCTCCCCCTTCTCCTCGGCCTCCTTGTCGGGCTGTTGCCGCTCTCGATGGTGGTTCTGACGGTGCCAGCCTACCCCGAGAGCCTGTGGCCGGCGCCGAGTCGCGACGGGTTGTTGCCGTACCTGGAGGCCGGGCTCCTCGGCCAGGCCCCCTTCGATGCCACCACCGCGGGTGGGCCCTTGCTCGTACGCGTGCGGCTCGCGGAACTGGTCGCGGATGTGGGCTGGATGCCCCTTACAGGCATCGCCTTGGCCCTGGTGTGGATCGTGCGGTACCAAGCCCCTGCCGCAGGCCTCTACAGGGGCAAGGCCCTATCCGGGGCCCTCTGGTTCGGCGTTCTACTCTTCCTGACGGGATGGATTCCCGGCTGGTCCCAGGGTGGCGAGATGCGCTCTGAGATCCTCGCCTACTGCCCCTTGGGCCTCGTTTTGGCCGCCGCGACGGGGTTCGCGGTCACGCTGGGGCAGGCCGAGAACCGGCGCGCCCTGCCCCTGGGGTGGACCACGGTCGCCGGCGTCGCGGCGCTAGCGCTCCTGCCCATGCAGACCGCCACCGATCGTGTCCACGAGGCCCGTGGCGAGGATGCGTCGGAGTACGCTCAGACCGTCATGGCCCAGGGCCACGGGCGCCCTGCCTTGCTCTTGGGCCGGAACGACCCCGCTGGACTGCTCATGGCACCGGAGGTCGACCTCGCGGGGCCTGTCTGGTACGCCCTGCACCTCCGGCGGGCGCTCGTGGCGGAGCCCAAGGTGGCCCGTCCGCCGACGGTCGTGACCGACTGGGTGTCAGGGGGAGCGCCGGTCGCTCCTCGCATGGGGGATCTCCCTTCTCCACGCCAGACGGACCCGGTAACCCGCGAGGTTTACACCGCTCCCCATCGCGCGCGCTGTATCGCCTCTCTTCTACGGGGCCAGCATGAGGCGGCCGTTGAGGCCATCGGGGCCGCTCTGGACCTGACGCTCACGGTCCCCGCGAACCGCGAGCTGGCTGCGATCGCGCTTTTGCGCAGCGGCGAGGCCGAAGGCGCTCTGCGCCTGGCTGACGCGGCCCGGTATCACCACCCCGAGCGCTGGCAGGCGTGGGAGGTGCGTGGGTGGGTGCTGCGCGCGCAGGGCCGCCTCGAGGAGGCTGAGCGGAGTCTGGAGGTAGCGCGCGGGCTATCAAGGTGGCGGCTCGAGGAGAACGGGATCTCGGCTCTCTGCGCCCCCGCCGTGTCTGCCACGGCGGCAGAGGTCCCGGGACGGTCCGGCACGCATACTTCATCGACTGGGCCAGACCAAGGCGTTCAGACGCCCTGAAGGAGGCATCCATGCCCCATCCGATCTACACTCGTCGAGGCGACGCGGGCGAGACCCGGACCCTTGCCGGGAGGACCATGAAGAAGGGCTCGGCTCAGGCTCGCGCCCTGGGCGCCCTGGATGAGCTCAACGCCGCTATGGGCTTGGCCCGCGCGCGCTGCGTCGAGCCGGCGATCGGTGAGGGTCTGTTGGCGCAGCAGCGTAAGCTGTACCGGCTGGGCGCGGTAGTAGCCAGTTTCCCTGAGTACCACAACCACGATGTGACATCACTCGATGTCGCGGCTCTGGAGAGGACCATCGACGGCTGGACGGAAGCCATGCCGCCTCTGGGGAGCTTCGTGATCCCCGGCGCCTCCGAGCCCGAGGCTACGCTCCACGTGGCGCGGACCGTCTGCAGGAGGGCGGAGCGGGAATTCAACGACTGGGTGTCCGAGGAGGCGCAGGGGACGGACGTCGCTGACGAGGTGACCGCCGCTCTGGCTGATGCGCTGGCGTACATGAACCGCCTCTCGGACTTCCTCTTCACTGCGGCGCGGTACGCCAACCACTGCGCCGGCGTAGAGGACGAGCGCGTCGGTCCGGTGTCGGATGCGGGCTCCTGAGCCGGACCGGCATGGCTTCAGAGCCCCAGGCTGAGCTGATCGTCAACCTTGGGCAAGGCGCGGCCGAAGCGGCCCCCTCCGCCGGCGTCCATCGCGAGCCGACCCTCGCGCGCATGGAGGATGAGCCGCGCCACCTTCGACCCCACTACCTGAGCGATTCCGTCCTCTTCGGCTTCGTGCAGCACGCGCATCTCCGTGCCGAAGCGGTTGAGGAGGGCGTTCAGCTTCACCGAGCCCAAGCCCGGCACGAACTCGAGGGGGACTTGGTGGCGGTAGGGCGGGCGGTGGTCGGGCGAGAGGGACTCATCTTGGTCGGCAATGGCGACGATGCGGTCCAGAACGCCCGCCGTGACCCGATCACCATCGCAGCGCGAGCACCGGAAGGTCGGAGGCGGCTCCAGGACGACCTCGTCGCATGTCTCGCAGAAGCTCCGGTGGTACTTGCCGAGGCGTGGGTCGAGCCCGAAGTTGCCGGCGATCCCTGCGCCACCCCGCCGTTCGAGAGCCCCTCGAAGGCCCGCGAAGGACGGCTCCGGCATCGCGACGATGTTGTACTCACGGGCGATCTTGGGCAATGAGTGGGCGTCGGAGTTGGAGAGGAAGGTCATGTCCCTGAGCTCCGACAGGCGATCAGCGATGGACGTGTCGGCGGACAACCCCAGCTCGATGGCAGGGATACGTTCCAGCACGGACTCCTCGAACACCGACCTGAGTGTCGCGGCACAGGCGCTATATAGGCTCTTGTGAGGCGTGAAGGCATGGGCGGGGATGAACAGACCCTCCCGCGCCAGCACCTCTTTGGCGAGGAGGTTGGCGGGCATATGGCACTGCTGCGACGATAGCTGCATATTGGTGACCTTGCGCGCCATCGCGCGCGAGAACTCCTCGAGGGTGGCGAGATCTGGCAGGAAGCAGATGTGATGGGAGAGCCCGCCCTGCTCCTCGTGGGTCTCCAGTTCGGCGCCCAGAATGACCACAAGCTCGCCGCGATAGCGCAGTCCGCCCCCTGCCAGCGGCTCCATCTCCCCCGCTTCCACCAGCCGCTTGATGTCATCGATGACGGCGGGCGACGCGCAGTCGATGATGCCCGCGACCTGGATCCCCTTCCGCTCGACGGATTCCACGCAGATGTTCTCGAAGGTGAGATCGCGGGATGCGGTGATCTTCACAGGACGGCCGTCGCTGCTGCGGCCGATGTGGATGTGCAGGTCGGCGAAGAAGTGGTTCATGTGTCTCCTCTTCCGCCCGGGCGCCGGTCCCCTTCGGAGGGACGGCGCGGCGTCCCACGGAAAGCCCCAAGGCCATCCCATAGTGTATGCGACGGGGCGAGGGTAGTGCACGGCTGGCCACGCTCCTACGTTCAGTGAGTCCTGAGAGGACCCGTCTACCGTGTCACATGAGATCCGCAAGCCGCTCGTTGTCTTCATCGTGGGACCAACAAGCACGGGCAAAACGGAGACCGGCATCGAGGTCGCGCTCGCTGTGGGCGGGGAGATCGTCTCCTCCGACTCCATGCAGTTCTACCGTGGCATGGATGTGGGGACTGCCAAGCCCACGCCCGAGCAGCAGGCCCAGGTTCCCCATCACCTCATCGACCATGTGGAGCCCGAACAGTCCTATAACGTGGCCCACTTCCATCGCGATGCGACGGCGGCCATCGACGGCATACTCGGGCGTGCCCGGGTCCCTATCGTCGTGGGCGGTTCGGGGCTGTATGTGCGGGCCCTCGCCAACAAGCTGGACCTCCCCGTAGCTGAACCCGATGACGAACTGCGCGCCCAGCTCAAGGCCTTCGCGAAGCACTCTGGCCCCACGGCGCTCCATGAGCGCCTCTCTAAGGTCGATCCTGCGTCCGCGGAGCGGATACACCCAAACGATACGAAGAAGCTCATACGCGCCATCGAGATCTACGAGCGTACAGGCCGGCCCATGTCGCACGTGTACTCCGAACGGCCCGAGCCCACCGATCGGTACGACTGCCTCATGTTCGGTCTCACCTGTGACCGGGATGAGCTCTACCGAAGGGTGGAGGAGCGATGCGACCGCATGGTCAACGCCGGCCTCCTCAAGGAGGTCCAGGAGCTCCTCGCCCGTGGCTACTCCCCTGACCTCCAGGCTATGCAGGCCATCGGGTACAAGGAGTTTGTGGCTTTCCTCAGGGGAGAGGTGGGCTTCCCCGAAGCCGTGGAGACATTCAAGCGCAACACACGGCGCTATGTGAAGCGGCAGATCACGTGGTTCAAGACCGATGAGCGTATCCGCTGGATCGACGTCCCGACGGAGTCCCCTAGCCCGATCATAGTAGACGCGATCCGTCAGCGCGGCGCCTGAGCGCTCCTGTGCAGCCCGCGACCTGCTGATTCGCCGTTTTGGGGGCGATTCACGGGCCGGTGCAGTTGTCAGTTCACCCTTTTTGGGGCGCCTGTTATAGTTCGGCCCCACCAACAGCCGACTCAAGGCGACAGCGAATGACATCAGGTGGGAGTGAGAGGCAAGGGCCTTGTCAGGTACCCCGCGCGCCTGCCACAAAAAGTTTCGGGGAATCTTATCCACATGCGTGGACAACTCTGTGGATAACTGCCTCAAACCCGCTGTTCCCAAGGCTTTGACGATGGTCCGCTCTATCGCCTGGATGCCGGCAACCAGCCTCGTTCCGCGCTCGTTTCGTGCCTCTGGGCCGGCTGATGGCCCTGGGGTTATCCACAGAGCATGGCGGGCTTTTCACTGGCAAGGCGGGCTTTCGTCAGTTGCTTCCATCGTGGCAGATACGGCGGAAACGTGATGGCAAAGGGCCGGAAAGTCCGTCTGAAAGCGGTCTCAGAGGGTGGGAAGCGACAGGGGACACGTCCCTTGGCTTTCCGTATTTCGCGTGCTAATGAGGAAACTTTTCATTCGGACGTTGATTCGGTGTGCGCAGATGCAAACTGCAGTTTGAAGGATTGGCGCCGTTCCGTTCGAATCGCCATCTACCACTCGGACGAGGAGCCACCAGCTACTGCCGATGTCGTAGCCGCCACCCCGCGCGAGCTGATTGAACGGGTCGCGGAGCAGGCCCTCACCGTGCTTCAGAGCGAGGGCAGTTCGATTCCGGAGGCTGCGGTGCGCGCGGTGGTCGAGAATCTGGTCCACGCTGACTTTCAGGGGGCTGTGGTGAGTATCTTGGACCGCGGGGCGCGTGTGGTGGTTTCGGACTCGGGGGGTGGCATAGCGGACCCCGGTAGGGCCTTGGAAGCTGGTTACACGACTGCGGACGGGGACTTACGGAAGGTGATTCGGGGCGTGGGATGCGGGCTTTCCGTAGCTCGGGAGGCTGTGGAGCGTGGGGGCGGCTCCCTCACCGTCGGGCCCAATCTGGGGCGTGGGGCGGTGGTCACCCTGCTCGCGGGTAGGGCTGGTGGTCGGGGTGTGGCGACACCCCGCGTTCAGCCTCCTGGGGAGCAGAGCGTAGAGACTACTGCGGCGGCGCTGCCGCCGAGACGAGTGCAGGTGTTGTTACTCATGGCGGACGGTCGGGAGGTAGGCCCATCCGAGGTCGCGGACCACGTAGGGCTGTCCCTGACCACCGCGTATCGAGATCTGAGCAAGCTGGAACACGACGGTCTGGTGTCCTACACAGCCCGTGGCAAGAGACGCATCAGCGAGCATGGACAAGCGGTGGTGGCTCACGTCCTTGAGTCACCCGGGGGCTAAAGGGGACGGGATACCGCCTGTCGTCACGTCGGGGTACCGGAGGGTTAACGCATTATTAAGCACAGCCTCACCTTCGCAGAGGTGAGACGGGAGGGGTCTTGGAGCGATGGAGTACCTTCACAAAAGCGGGCCTGAGATCGATTTGAAGGACCTATGGGGCCGGGCCGTGTCCGACCTTCAGTCCCGCATCATGAGTAACAGTGCCGCTGGTATCTGGTTGCCGAATCTAGAGCCTGTCGAACTGGCCGAGGACACGCTGATCATAGCGGCGCCGAACACATACCAAGCGCGGTACCTGGATTCCCAGGTAGCCGGGGCTCTGAGCAACTCCCTCACACACATCGCTGGCCGTGACCTGCGGGTCCACTTCGTTGTCGTCCCGAGGGGTGGGGACCAAGCGCGGACCGACCATGTGCCCCTACCGATACGCGTTGCTCCGCCCTCCCGCACGTCGGAATTCCCGTCGAGCCCCCTCGACCCGAAGTACACCTTCGATAACTTCGTCGTCGGTCCGTCCAACCGTGTCGCGCACGCCGCTGCGCGCAGCGTCTCCAAGACCCCAGGAGGAGCCTACAACCCCCTGTTCATCTACGGTGGCGTAGGCCTGGGGAAGACGCATCTGATGCAGGCCATCGGCCATGCTGTCAAGACGAACCATCCGAACAAGGAGGTCCTGTATATCAGTGGCGAGGCCTTCCTGCAGAACGTGCTCTACGCTATCCGCGAGAACAAGATGGATGCCTTCCGAGCGCGGTTCCGCCATGTAGACCTCTGCCTCGTTGATGACATCCAATTCATCGCTTCGCGCGAAGGAACGCGCACGGAGTCGGAGTTTTTCTTCACCTTCAATGCCTTGTACCAGGATGGCCGCCAGATCGTGATCTCCTCCGACCGGCCGCCGAAGGAGCTGCACCTCATCGATGATCGGCTCCGGTCCAGGTTCGAGATGGGCCTAATGGCGGACATCGCCGTCCCGGATCCTGAGACGCGCCTCGCGATCCTCCAGCAGCGTGCCTCCGCGACCGAGGCGGAAGTACCACTGGATGTGCTTGAGTACATCGCCGATCGGGTGGAATCGAACATCCGAGCCTTAGAAGGCGTCCTCGTCCGGGTCATCTACGCCGCGTCAATCGACGGCGAGGCCATCACACAAGCCCTTGTTCGACGGTGCCTAGAGGACTATGCCGTAGAGAATGGCTCGCGGGGGGTCTCCGTCGGTGACATCAAGTCGCTTGTTGCGGAACGCTTCTCTGTCGCCGAGGCGGATCTCAGCAGCGCGAAGCGAAGCAGGGGACTGGTGGTGCCGCGACAGATCGCCATGTACCTCACGCGGCAGCACACGGATCTCTCGCTGCAGCACATCGCATCGGAGTTCAAGCGCAGGGATCACACGACCGTCATGCATGCATGCTCCCGCACTGAGGAGATGATGCGTGACGATCCATCCATCGCCTCGCTAGTAACAGAGATCGCTGACCACCTTCGCCGTGGTGGCGTAGGTCGTTAGGGCCATCCTCGTGACCACTGATGAGGCGACCCGAATGACGTGTGGAGTAGCAGTGGATAGATCGGTCAGTCCGTGTGGATTGCATGTGCAGAACAACACACTGTGTGTAACCTCGGAGATCTGCACATGCCCTCCACGTCGTCATCCACAGGAGGAATCCGCGCCGCCGCAGGCTACAGAGCGCTTGTCCACCGAATACACGGCATTAGTAGTACTGTAGTACTTTTTGAAGGATTCAAAGAATAAGGACTATGTGCAGTGGATAGCGTGATCGACCCTGTATCGCCACATGGGGTCCAGGAGGAGCTTTTGGGATGAAGCTATCGTGTGACAGGGCAGCGCTACTCGAGGGTATCCATGCGGTGCAGAAGGCGGTGACCTCTCGCAGCACCCTGCAGATCCTCGGCAACTTGCTTCTCGAAACTCGCGAGGGCGGGCGCCTTGGTCTGGTGGCATACGACTTGGAGATCGGGATCGAGACGAGTGTGCCCGCCAACGTTGAGCGCACAGGCGCGCTGACGATCCCCGCCCGGGTGCTGAGTGATGTCGTGGCGATTCTGCCCGAGGCTCCTGTCACGATATCGGTCGACGACCGCCATGTAACCGAGATAACCTGCGCGCGATCACGCTACGAGCTCCATGGATTGCCGGCGGAGGAGTTTCCGAGGCTTCCGCAGATAGAGGGCGGCGTCTCCGTACGAGTGAGCGGTGATGTGATGAGCCGCCTCATCAGGGAGACGCGCTTCGCCAGCTCAGCGGATGATCCACGCAAAGTCCTTACGGGGATCCTCACGATCATCCAGGATAGCGAGCTGCAGTTCGTGGCCACCGATGGCTATCGCCTCGCATGGTCGAGGGAAGGGATCGGGCACGAGGTTCAGGAGCGCTACGAGGCGATCGTCCCCGCGCGCGCGTACGGCGAGGTTGCTCGGCTTATTCCTTCAGGCGAGGTCGATGTTGAGATCGTTCTCTCAGACGCGCAAGTAAGGTTCACCATCGGAAATACCTCGGTGCAATCGCGGCTTATCGAGGGCGAGTATCCGAACTGGGAGCGCGTGATCCCCGCCAGCCACAACAAGTCGCTCATTATATCGGTCGAAGATCTCCGGGCTGCGGCAAAGCGCGTGTCGGTTGTGGCGCGCGAGGACGGTAACAAGGTTGTGCTTGATGGCTCGCCGGAGCGGCTGGTTCTCAGTGCGCGCAGCCAGGTGGTTGGTCAGGCGCAGGAGGATCTCGGTGTCCGTTTCGATGGAGAGCCGATCGTGATCGGTTTCAACTCCCGCTACCTGCTCCAGGCTATGGAGGTTATTGACTCGGAGGAAGTCCAGCTTGAGCTGAAGGAGTCCGACAACCCTGGCGTCCTCAAACCCGTAGGCCGGGACAACTACGTCTGCCTGCTGATGCCGATGGGCGTCGGTCAGTCGTAGCACTCGTGCAACGCCGGCTGGGCCGTCAGCGTTGACGGCCCAGCCGCTATTCCGCCTCAGTGCCCCTACTCTTCCACTATGAGCCGCTGTGGGTTGTGCATCCCGGGCAACACGGATCCCAGCGTCGTCTCCCACCTCAGCCACTTAGAGTGCCCGTCAGCAAAGGCATAGTTCGAGCCCTCGTTGTGGGCCGCAGGTTCTATGTGTCCCAGGAACCAGTTGTGGCCGTCGCCGGCGACGTAGGCATCGATACTATCCCAAGTGACGCCATCCGCCGGCCAAGGATGGTAGCCAAAGGCGGGGATCCCAGCCCTGCGCTCAGAGACCATGATGGTTCCTGCCGGGTCCCTGAGCCCCGAGTACGGGTATCCATGGGCGAGCACCCCGCTGATGATGTAGTCGGTGTACATCGTCAGATCGTCACGAAGTGACGGGCATCGGAAGACCTGATCACTCATCACGTAGGACTGCAGAGGACCGTACCATGTCTCCGCCCCCTCCCCTGGCTCGTGACCGACGGTTACGAACTGTCCGTCCCAGTCCTCCAGGTACATCATCATCGCAGTGCTGATCTGCCGGTTGTTGCTGAGGCACGCCGTCTGCCGCGCCTTCTCCCGCGCCTTGGCGAAGACGGGGAAGAGGATCGCCGCGAGGATGGCGATGATAGCGATGACCACGAGTAGCTCGATGAGCGTGAAACCAAGAGTTGTCACGTGCTTCCGAACACGCATCTGTACCCCTCCTGAGCCTCGGGGCAGTTAGCCCCGCTGGACGTGTGCATGACCGCAAAGTGTTGAGGCACACGGCTAGGCAGGAGGAGCGCGAGTCCGGTCTGTTCTGGTGCGCGAAGCAAGGTCCGGACAAGAGACGGTCACATCCGGCGTCTCTAGCTCACCGATGTGCGCCAGGGGTGGGGGTGCTTCCGGGGGCGTGTAGCCCTTCAAGAGGGCTTCACACAGAGCGCAATCCGACACACCGCTTGTGCACGGTCTGGTGTCGCCACACCCTGCGTCATCGTGGCACGGGCCCGGCGACAGCGCATGGCCCGCAGGATGAACCAGCGCCGCGATCAGTGTGATCGCGGCGACCCAGATGTCACAACGTGTTGCCCGCCCTATGCTCTTCATGCTCAATCATCTTGTCCCGCCGCTGCGTAGTTCACGTTACACAACGGTAGGCCTCGAAGACCAGGTGAACTGCCGCTGAGCGTGGAAGACACCAACCACTACCCGAGTAGCACCAAGGAGGCGCGAGATGAAGGCCGTGGTCCTGTGCGCGGGGTTCGGAACGCGGATGCGACCCCTGACGTACACCGGCGCCAAGCATCTCCTGCCGGTGGCGAACAAGCCCATCATCGAGTACGCGCTGGAAACCCTCGCCGCCGCAGGCATCAAGGATATTGGCTTGGTAGTGGGAGGGCCGACGCGAGATCAGATCATGGAGGCCGTCGAGGACGGCAGCCGCTTCGGCGTCCAGACCACCTACATCGCTCAGGAGTCGCCCCGCGGTCTGGCACATGCGGTGTCCATGTGCAGGGAGTTCGTCGGCGATAGCCGGTTCGTCGTCTACCTCGGCGACAACATCATCCACGGTGGTATCACCGAATTCGTGCGTGCCTTCGACGAGACGCGGAGCGCGCAGATCCTCGTAGCGCAAGTGGAGGATCCGCGGCCCTTCGGCGTCGCGGACACCCGGGATGGGCGGGTCGTACGGCTCATCGAGAAGCCCAAGACCAAGGAGATCAACCGCGCCATCGTGGGGGTCTATGCCTTCACTCCCGAGATCTTCGACGCGGCGGACCGGATCCAGCCATCGGCCAGGGGTGAATTGGAGATCACCGACGCGCTCCAGCGACTCGTGGAGGACGGCAAGCTCGTAACCGCCATCGAGGTGAGTAGCTGGTGGGCCGACACAGGGCGGCCGGAGGATGTGCTTGAGGTGAACCGGCGGCTCCTCCACGACCTGAAGCCACACATCGAGTGCGTGATGGGGGAGGACTGGGATGCCGTCGGCCCGATCTCCGTCGGCGCAGGCACGAAGATCCACGGAAGCAAGATTCGGGGCCCCGTCATCATCGGCCGGGACTGCGAGATCGAGGGCTGCTACATCGGTCCGTACACATCCATCAGCGATGGGTGCGTGCTGCGCGACACGGAGATCGAGTTCTCGATCCTCCTGCCCGGCGTCCAGATCAGCGACATGCCCCTGCGCATCGACAGTAGCCTCATCGGAGCGCGCTCCCGCCTGGACCGCAGCGAGACACCAGCCCGTACCCTACGCTTCCTCATGGGCAGCGACAGCGAGATAAGGCTCTAGCCAGGCCCGGCCTCACCGGCGTGCCACGGAGACACACCCCACCGACCTCGGCCCAACGCGAGCATGGAGGACCAAACGCCCCTGAAGTTCCGAGACCTCCGCGGGAACTCCATTCCAGAGGTCCGTCGCCGCGCCCTCGAAGCCGTCTGGCAGGAGCAGCACCGGGCCGTCATAGGTAACGTACCCCTCATTGTAGAGAGTGAAGACCACTTCGTCAGGACCCTCGAAACGGTTGGCGTGGATTCCCGAGGCCAGGGTCGGGGCGAGCGGTGTCACCGCATCGGAGCCGAAGGTGGCGCCATGGCTCGACAGGAGGCCATAGCACTTCCGGATCATCTGGAGGGTCTGAGGAGCGAACCACTCGTCAGGTGGCCCCTCGAGCCACAGGGCCTCGCCGTTGAAGAAGGTCCAGGCGACGCCGGTAGCCCACGAGCCCGTCGGCTTGTCGCAGTAGAGGATCTCGATGGTCTTGAAGTCCGGATGCACGAACCGATAGAGGTTCACGGGGACATCGACGCCGGCAGCTAGGCACTGGTTCATCGCGTAGGTGAAGCTCGCGTCCTGAAGCGGGGCATTGGAGTCGGGTGGCGACTCCTCGGTGTAGAGGATCACTCCCGGGTCGACGCCATCGAGGGAATGGCGAACCTCCCGAACGAAGCCGTGCTCGGCCTCGATCTGGTTCATCGGGACCGAGTGGCCGTGGTCTGGCGAGTAGCAGTCGCGGTAGGTTGAGCAGAAGCCGAACTCGTCGATGTAGATCCCACTGGGCCCCAGGTTGGTGGCGGCTCGGGCGTAGGTCTCGGCCTGAAGCTGTCTCCACTCCTCGATCCACGGGCAGGCGAACACCTCGGTGGCATCGGGCCAGAAGCGCGGCGCGCCCTCCTCATCGATGATGGCCACCCTCTCGCCGATGCGCTGCCCCAAGGGGCCGCGGGTCTCCAGGAGATAGCCCTCGATGTAGAGTCCAACGGGGATGCCCGATGACTGGAGCTCCTCCATCGCCGCCCTCATCGCGGGATAGCCACCGGCCCAGTGCTCACTGGGGTCAGGATCGCCGGGCCGGTGGTAGATGCGGCCGAGATCCGGCACCGTGCCCCAATCGAAGATGTGGAGGTACTCGATGCCGCCGAAGGCCTCCTCGGCCTCGTGCACGGCCGGCCAGAGATCGACGGGCTGGCTTCGATCCCCCCACAGGGGATCCAGCCAGTGCAGGAACCGCTGGCGGAAGTTCCAGATGCCGCGCACCCATTGCGGCCGGGGCGCCTCCGGCTCGGGTAGCCCCGCCCGGTAGACCTCCAGGGCCGTGTGCCAGTCCCCCGCAAGGCACTGGATCCGGTAGCCCGGCACACGTGTGGGGTCTACTGACGCATCCACGAAGCGAGGGGTGACGCCCAGAGCGACCTCCTCCCCGCGCTTGAAGAGCCCAAGAGAGCCGATACCGGGGTCACGGGCTTCGATCATGACGGAGGCCAAGCCATCGGGAGTCTGGACGGTGAGGAAGGGGTGGCGGATACCCCACCCGGCGTAAGGGGCCGAGAGGTCACGGTCCTCGCTGCCGATGGTGGGCGTCATCGAAGGGAAGCAGTAGATAGGCTCCCCTCGCCCTCCCATGCGTGTGGGGATGGGCGGATAGAGGACCTCCACGCGCGAGCCGCCTTCCACAGAGGAAACCTCGATGTCGAACCCGATCGCGTCCCCGTCGCGGCTCCAGCGCATCGTCCACTCAACGACGTCACCGACGTGGGAGAACTCGTAGACGCCATCACGCAGGGCCGCGCGCTGTGTCCGGAAGTATTCGTCGGGCGTCTCCTCGCCACCGAGGCGCAACCGGAGCAGTGGCACCGGTCGTGCGAGGATGTCGCGGCCCAGCGGCTTGTGGTAGATCGCCCGGAGGGTAGGCGTGCCGGTGCGGCTGAGGGTGACGCGGGTCGTGGCGGTCTCCAGATGAACGGCGTCCCCATCCTCGGTAACCCACTCCGCTGGCTCGGTGGGATGAGCAAGCGGCACAGCCGCGGTGGGGAGCGACACTCGGTGGAGCACTGAGTCCGGCGGCGTGAACAGGGCCGCTCCCTCTCGAACCGTGGCGCCAAGCACGGCGAGGGCGACCTGATCGGTGAGCAGACGGAGCGTTAGAGAGTCCGCGGTGCGGGTCGGGTCCAGCGGGCAACGCAGGACAGCGACACCCTCCGGCAGACCCCAACGCCACTCCCCACGCGCGGTGGCGGGTACCACGGCGGGGATGCACTCCACCACCCCATCGGGGTAGCGAACCTCAGCGACGAACCGGTCCGGTCCCGGCAGGTGCTGAAGCGCCGCGGCTCCGCGAACGGGGTCATCGTTGCCCACCATACCCGATGCGACGAGGAGGAAGAGCTCAGAGCCGGCAACGCCGAGGGGGATCTCCAGCGACCCGCGCGCCCCCCAGCGGAGCCATGCCGCGCCGCCTCCCCGGGAATCGAAAGGCACGCCGCAGGCCGCCAGCCGCCCGCGCGGTAGGTCGCCGGATAGTCCCGCCACTCGGGGAAGCGCCTCTATCCCAAGGTCCACCGGATCCGTCTGCTCAGCGTGCGCCATGCGCCGCAGGATGCGCCACGGCCCTGGCTGGGCCTCCCCGGCAAAGAGCGTTAGGGAGTCGATGGGCTGGAGTCGTGGCTCATCGTCAAGGACAATGGACTCGACTTCCAGCCAGGCCCCAGGCTTGAGAGCCTGGACCTGCAGGGCCAGCCCGCTCACGACGCTCACGCGCGAAGGGCGGTCGGGTATCTCAGCGGAGGCGACGTGGGTCTCACCGTCGTAGCGGAGGGCCTGTCCGGGGAAGACGGCGGCGTATTGCTCGCCTCGCTCCTGGTCGCCCAGAAGGGCGAGGGCGTAGTCGCTCGCGCCGCCCCCGCCGCCGCGGTAGGTGAGAGTGACGTGCCGCCGCCGCCCCAGCTCCACGGGTTCGGCTAGGCTGCGGGACCACTTCATGCCGCGACCGTTCGCGGCCACACTGAGGCGAAGGCCATGCTCAGCGAACTCCACCTCCGCCTCGCCCGGGTTGCCAAGCCACGCGGGCTGCTCGGTCCAGTCCTCGGGGACACCGAGATCCAGGACGATGGGCTCGGTGGGTGGTCCCGCGCTGGGCAACAGGCGCGCGTCAGGGGGCGGGGTCGCGCTGAAGGCAAGGCGCCGTAACTCGAGGGTGGCGGCCTCAGCGCCAGCGATGACTTGGAGCGCCAAAGCAGCGGGCTCGCCGGTGAGGCCGGGCCTCCGGAGATCGAGGGTGAGGGTGTGCCACACGCCATCGAGGGGAGCATCGGACGCGGCCAGCAGATCGCGACCGTCTCTCGAACCGTCGTCCATCCAGAGAAGGTACTGACCCGGTGGGGCCTGAAGGCCCGCAGCCCGCATCTCGACCACCAGGTAAGGGGTGAGCTCAAGGGGGCTGCCGCGGAGCGTGCGTCGCCACTTCATGGCGCAGTGAGGGCTCGACACGGTGAGAGTCAAGCCCTCGCCAACCTCCAGGGCGTAGTCGGCCGCCGGGGCGAGGCCCACCCAGTCGGGCTTGGGCTCCCACGCCTCCGGCAGGTCGAGGAGGTCGGCCGTCCATGGAGCACAGATGAGTAGGGGCACAAGGATCGACAGCATGGGGCTGGCTCCTTCCGGTCGGTGCAGATTGCTCCCCCCAATGGCATACCTCCTTCGCGACCCGAGGCAAGTCCCGGCGGCGGGATGGGCGAACGCTTCCTATAATGAGAGGTGATCGAGATGATCGCATGCCCGCCCATGCTGTTGGGCCTGTGCCTGCCGCTGCTGGCTCCCGCGCTGGATGGACCGGTTATCATCCTGCCTGAGGCGGCGACAGGCGCCGCCGCATTGCCCCAGACCGTGACCTTCGACCCCGTCGATGTCGCCCGCGCCGCAGGCATGGAAGGCGTGGAGTTCTCCCATCCCGGTGTCGTGGCGGCTGACGGCGGGGCCGTGCTCAGCCAGGTCACGGCGCACCCCGAGGGCACTGTCACAGTGGCCTTTGTGCCTCTGCCAGGGGTCTACCGCTACCTGCTCACGCCCACGGCGCCTGCGGCGGAGCCGGTGTACCTCGCCGACGCGGTGACGGTCGAGGAAACGGACGAATCGATCGTCGTCTCAAACGCCTACTACCGGGTGACCCACCCGAAGCGGGAGAACGGCGGGCTGCCCTCGGTCATAGAGTTTATCGACTCAGGCAAGCGGCTCGACGCCTTCCTCATCAACGACCGCGTGTACTCAGCAACGAGCGGCGGTCACCTGCTGCGCGAGGACCCCGCGCCGGAAGTTCGGGTCCTGGGAGAAGGGCCTCTGGCGGCCGTTGTCGAGGTTCAGAGCCGCTACGGCGGCGGGCGCGCGCCGGGCGCGCCGCGGGCCACCTATCGGTTCCACTACTTTCGCGGCACCCCGGGGATCGCCGTCGAGGCGGATGTAACCCAGGCGGGATCCACGAGTTGGGCGGAGCTTCACCTCCTCGAGGTGAACGACCAGAGCGGCGCCTTCACGGGCTGGGTGGGCGGCGGGACGGACCAGGAGGGCGAACTCACGGCCTCCGGCCAGAGCTACGCCGGGAACCCGTGGGGCGCGATCATCGACGGGCCGAACGTGCTGGGCATCGTCTGCCCTGGCGGGGTCCGCATCCACGACGGGCACGGCGAGTACGGCACCTACGTGCATGGGCCCTGGGTGTCGTGGTCCGGGGCCAAGGAGCGTCTGAACGCCACCTTGTGGGTGAGCGCGGCGGAGGGGGCCTTGGGCGACCTGGCTGCCGCGACCGCCTCGACGGCAACTGTGGCGCGGACGTCGCTCGTGACCACCCTCATCGAGGGGCTGGAGGCCCGCCTGGCCGCTTCGGGCGACCAGGGCAGGATGGCGGCGGCGATGGCGGGACGCATGGCGGGCCCCTCGCTCAGCAACCGGCGCGAGCTGCTCGAAACCTCCGTGGCGGCGCTGGCGCAGGGCGGCGATCCACGCCAGCCGCTGCTGACCGGTGGATCGCGGGTCCTCGAGGCAGGCGACCTGGCACTAGTCGTCGCGGACACGGGGGACGGCCTGGCTCTCGCGAGCCTCTTCGACCAGGCGGTGGGACGGGAGATGGCCTCGACGAGCCAGCCCCTCTGGAGCGCCAGTGTGCGGCTCGCGTCCGAGGAACTGGTGGAGGTCCGCAGCGATGCGGGTTTCGAGGCTACCAAGGTCTCCGTCGCTGGGGGGACGGCGCAGCTCGAGTGGTCGGGCCATGAGATGGGGATCGAGGCCCGCATGGAGGTCCGGCTGGCGGACTCGCGGGTGAGCACGCGCCTCAGTATCGACATGCCGGGCAGCGCCGCGCTGATGTCCGTGGTGCCGCTGAACCTGCGACTCGGGCCTCTGGGGGAGACGGGGGCCGATGACGCGCTTCTGTACCCCATGGTCTCCGGCGGCCTCGTGACGGACCCCATCACGCAGGGGGTCAGTCATGTCGGGCAGTACCCCTCAGGGTGGACGTGCATTCCCATGGGCGCGTACTACGATCCCGAGGGCGGCCTCTACGCGGCGTGGCATGACCCCCTGGCGGGCACGAAGGACGTCCTGGTGCAGGCCGGAAGCGGGGAGGCGCGCATCCAGTTCACCTACCCGGCAGAGGATGCGGGCGTGCTCGGCAATGGGTTCCGCCAGCCCGGTGAGATGGTCGTTCATCTGATGCGAGGCGACTGGTATGACGCCGCGCGTATCTACCGCGCGTGGGCCTCGACGGAGTCCGCGTGGTGGCCCGATGAGGCGCAGCGCCGGACACCTGAGTGGATGAAGGAGGTCGCTGTCTGGGCCAATGCGAGCGGCGGCCCCGAAGATGTGGTGGACGCCGTGTCGGAGTTCGCCGAGTACATGGGCGTACCCACCGCCGTCCACTGGTACAACTGGCATCAGATCCCCTTCGATGTCGAGTACCCCCACTACTTCCCGACCAAGCCGGGGGTGGCGGAGGGCGTCGCCGAGCTGCAGGCCGCCGGCGTCAGGGTCATGCCCTACATCAATGGGCGGCTCTGGGACACCGCTCTCGAGGACTTCAAGAGCAGCGGGATCGCGGCCGCCACCAAGGATGAGGAGGGCGCGTACTACACAGAGGAGTACGGCTCCGGCGCCGTCCTCGCGCCCATGTGCCCTACCCAGGAGCTCTGGCGCGGGATCGTCACGGACACGGTGCTCCGGCTCTGCGATGAGGTCGGCGTCGATGGCGTCTACATCGACCAGGTTGCCGCGGCGAGCCCTCGCCTCTGCTTCGATGCGACCCACGGCCACCCGCTATGCGGCGGCTCATGGTGGACCGACGGCGGCTACTGGCCCATGCTCACGAGGCTGCGGGAGCGACTCCGGGCGCTACCGGGCGAGAAGATGATCACGACGGAGTGCAACGCCGAGCCCTACACCCATCTCTTCGACGGCTACCTTACGTGGCACTTCCAGTATCACCACCAGATCCCGCTGTTCGCGGCTGTATACGGCGGCCAAGTGCAGCTCTTCGGACGGTCCTTCGGCGGGGACTCCATGGCGCAGCGCCTAAAGGCGGCGGAGGCTCTGGTGTGGGGCGAGCAGCTCGGCTGGGCTCCCTGTGGGATCATCCACGATGCTCTGGCAGGCCCCATGCTTCGACGTTGCGCCCGGCTGCGGCACGCCCTTCAGCCCTTCTTGGCGGTCGGGGAGATGGCGCATCCGCCGACGATCGTTGGGGAGATCCCGGAGGTCACGTCGGACTGGCAGTGGAGCGGCACATGGATCCGCACGGACAAGGTCCTCCAATGTGGCGCGTGGCGGGATGGGAACGGACGGCTCGCCGTGATCTTCGCCAACGTCAGCGAAGAGCCGTTGCGCTTCACGTGGGCGTGGGACGGCGCCTATCTCCGCCCCAACGGGGAGAGCGAGATCGTGACCGAGGATGGCGTCGCACCCGGGCCGAGCTTCACAACCTCAGGGCGGCTGCCCATCAGCCTGGCGCCGCTGGAAGTGCGCGCCTACGTGGTGGACGAGGGGTAGCGGGCGCCGGGGAGTTCGTCCAGGGGCGTCGGCGCGTAAGCATGCGGGGAGGAGCGAATGTACACGCCGGGCTACGCGAGCGGGTCGGCCTATGCTCCGAGTTTCTGGGAGCGGCTCGGAACGGGTTGGGAGTTCGTCAAGGAGTCCATGGTCATGTGGACCAAGGACAAGGACCTGATCCTGCCCAGCGTGCTGAGCCTGCTGACCATGGGGCTCGGCTTTGCCGGCTTGGCGGGCTTCCTGCACCTCACGGGCGACCTCCCGAAGCTCATCGGCGGGGAGGGCGACACGGAGCTCTCCGCAGGCGCCTACGTAGGCTTCCTGGCCTACGGCATCCTGGCGTACATCATCTCCTACTTCTACGGCGGGATGACGGTCCACCTGGTGGATGTGCATCTGCGCGGCCGGGACGCACGACTGGGCGAGGCGTTCACTGACGCCATCCTGAACCTGCCCGCGATCCTCATCCTCGCACTCATCTCCATGGCCGTGGATCTGGCGGAGGCCGTCGTCCGGTCGGCGGCTCGGTCAGCCCGTCAGCACGGCGGCTTCGGCGGCGTGCTGGTGGGAGACACGTTGAGGATGGCCGCGAGGGGCGCCAACTGGGTCTGGAGGGTCGTCATCTGCCTGCTGCTGCCCATCGTGATCCTCGAGGATGCCTCGATCTCAGCGGCGATCCGCCGTGGGCAGGAGATCCACCGGCGCGACCTGCTGGGCATCGGCGTTGGCGAGGTGGGGGTTGATCTCATCAGCCGAGTGGTGTTCTCCCTGGTGGTCATCCTCGGCGTCCTAGCCATCGTGTTCAGCCTGCAGTACGCGAGGGGGCTGCTGTGGGTCGCCATCGTTCTCACGGCTCTGCTGGTCGGCGCGGTGTGGTCCTTGGCGACCTTCTTGCGCTGGGCGTACTACACCATGCTCTACGCCTACGCCGTGGAACGTGAGCAGAGCGCGGCCCAAGCCACCATGCCGCTGCCCCTCGCCAACGTCACCGGGTACGCGCCGGCCTTCGCGCCCATCGTTCGGGGGGGATCCTAAGGATCCGCCACGCCCGCTCGACCTGTGGTCTCAACGGCCCTCGCGGTTGTCTCGAATACGGTCCCTGGGCGACTCCGCCGCTGTAGGTCCTGGCTCGACCGGCGGCTCCGTGACCGGGACCTCGGGCGCCTCAGCGCCTGGGGCGGGGCTGGCTGCCTGCATGGCGCGATCCCACAGCTCCGGGTCGTCGGTAACCACCAAGAGGGGACGATTGACGGGCTTGCTATAGAAGTACCCCGCGTACAGCCCGGGGTGTCCATGGATGAATAGCCGCTGCCCGCCAGGCGCGCCCTCGAGAGGTTCCATGGAGACGCCCTCCTGTTGGCTCGCCCACTGAGCTAGGTCAGCCGTCTCGCCCTCGATGCGGTACACGTAGAACAGCCGCCCATTGACGTAGTCGACGACGCTCCAGAGGGCCTCGTCCTCCTGCTCCTCGGTGCGGGGGTCAGGGAGCTGACGAAGCGCCCTCTCATAGAGCCGTTTGCGGTTGAGGGCGTAGCTCTTGCCATTGGGCGGAGGGGTGAGCCCTGCCGCGTCTCGCAACCACCCGGCCTCCACGGGGTAGGACCACACGGTGAGTTCCTCGGGTTGGCTGGGCAGCTTCATCTCCCACGGACCGTTGGGCGGCAGGGCGACGGTGATCTCCGACGGATCACGCTCCTCGAAGTGGAGCACCGCGTGCTTGATGATGATCTCCACCAGGTTGCCGCTGAAGTCGATGCCAACGTAGATGTCCAGGTCGCCCCGGAAGGTATGCAGCTCTCCGGTGTCCAGCCAATAGGTCGCGGGCCCACGGATGGTCACGTCGTACTGAGTGCCCTCTACGGCGACGATCACCATCTCCGTATCGATGATCGCCAGCTCGCGACCATCGCGCTCCACGACATCCACGAGGGTGTTCGTTGTGTACAGCCGCCTGGGGAAGATGGTGTCGGGGCCGATGGGTTGGCCCACATCAGGCGGAGCCGGATCGAACCGACGGGTCCACGTCTGCCCGATCCGCGCCTCGCCAGACCGAGGGAAGGCTACGGACCAGGGCAGGGAGGCGATGACGCCGATGATGTCGCCCGACTCCACACTCGCCGTGGGCGGCCGATGGATGAGCTCCGAGGCGAGGGCATCCTCGCCTCGGCGAACGGTCAGGTGCTCGCCCTGGAGGTTGAAGGTGAGGCTCCATGCGCCGAACCGGAACTTGGCATCCATAAAGGTCAGCCGCTGGACGGCGCCCTCGGCTCCATCCTCCGAGGGGAGGATCTCCTCCAGGAGGTGCATCCGACCGTTGAATTCCTTGTCGCTCGTGGGCAGCTTGTTGATGTACCCATTGCCATGGACGATGAGCTGGTAGTGAGCCGCCCGGCCCGGCTCGGGTCGATACTTGAGTTCATAGGCTCGATCATCCTGGGCCCACGCGGCGGTGGCCAGCAGGGCGAGGGTCAGTAGCCCGCGGTACAACGTCATGCTGTCTCTCTCTCCATAGGTCGCCTACGGCAGCCGCTTCCGTATGGGCTGGCCTACCGCACGCCAGCCCGGCCTCCACCTACGCCCGCTCTTCCGCCGCGTCCGCCAGCAGGGTTGCGCGGTTGCTGGTCGCCGACGAGGGGGGCGATCTCCGCAGGGTCACCGTACCGGGCGAAGACGCGGGGAATAGCGATACTGACCTGGCCGAAGGGCGAGGGGATCTGAAACTCCGCAGCCAGCTCCACGTTCGCCACGATCATCTCGCCCGTATCCACATAGATGGCCTGCTCCATGTTCGCGATGATGCGGCCATCCACCACAACTCCCGTGAAGAAGGTCTCGCGCACCATATCAACGGCCATCTCCGACCGGATGATCGCCGCCATTCGGCCGTTGTGGTCCTGGAGGTTGTCGAGCCGGTTGCGCTGACTCAGGAAGGTGCTGGAGGGCGGAAGCGGATCGTCGGCAGCGTCAGGCTGCTCCTGCTGCTGCGGCTCCGCCGCCGCGTCGTTCTCTGCGCCCTCCGCATCCTCCACTACGCCCTCTGCCTCTGCCGGCGGCACGGCCTCAGCATCGGCCTCATCGCCCTCAGCGGGCGGGGCGTCCTCGGCGCCTTCCGCAGCCTCAACGGCTTCCTCAGCACCGACCTCGGGATCGAGGCCCTCCTCCTCGGCCTCCAAAGGCGACTGCGGCGCGGGCTGAGCCCCGGACATGTCGGGGAGGTCGCCCACCTGGAAGAGCCGGGGTAGCGTCTCGCGCTCCACGCCCCACTCGTCGCCCACGCCCACAGGATGATCGGGCAGGCGGAGCATCCGCGGGACCTGCCCGAAGAGGGTGAACAGATCGGCGGAGAGGAGCTCCGGCGGCGGGTAAGCCTCGCTCTCGGGCAGCCACTGGCCACCCACCCCACGGCGCATGGTTACGGGCCGGTTGACGTATCCGGAGCTCACCGTCTGACCCATGACCATGGCCTGGACTCGGGTGTAGGTGAGCTTCTCCTCGATGACACCATCACTCAGGGGGCCGTAGGCGATGTCGAAGTTGAGATCGGCATAGACGGGGACGGCGCCGATGTTCAACATCGCGACCTCCGCCGACCCCTCGATGGAAGCCGCGTAGCTGCGCACCCCCTCCGCGGGCGGCGTGTAACGAAGTTGGACCATGGGCCGCTCCTGCGCCGCCGCGCCCACGACCAGCACAGCGGCGAGAGTGATAACCAGTGCGCATGTACGGTTCATCCTGACCTCTCCTCACACCGACGCACGAAAGGCCCCGCCGCGGTGGCGGCGGGCAAGCAATCCAATCATATCCCAGACGCCAGCGGGGCGCGAAGCGGTTCCCCAGGCGCTGTCTACAGCGCGAGTGTCACGTTGTGGGCGGAGGCGATGGAGGTTGGCTCGGCGTGCCCGCTGAATGCCGCCGACTCCCCGACGGCATCGGCCGCCGGTGGCAGACTGGACGCCACGCGAATCGTCTCTCGCGGTGGGGCCACGTAAGTGTCAACAGGCCCCTCGAGGTTGGCCGCTACCGCCGGAGCATCATCCGCCGGACGAGACGTCCAGAGAGGCTCCCGCGGCGTCGGGCCGGGGGCTCGCCTGGACGGCTCAGGGGGCGAGGCGGGCCGCGCCGCGACGCGCATCTCCACCTGAGGGGGAGTGGCAGGCGCGGGCTCCGCGGGCGCTACGGCAACAGGTTGGGACTCTGCCACTGGCGCCGGCACATCGGCGACCACAGAGTGTGGGATGAGTTCGGGGGGCTGCACCCACTGGCCTGACCCGTACAGGCCCGCGACCACAGCCAGGCACGCGGCCACGGCGGCTCCCACCCACGCCACCTGCCTGCGGGTGCGCCGCCTACCTGCGGCGATGCGCTCGATGGCATCGCGGATTCGTTGGCGAGACGCTACGGCGGGCGCCAACCGCGGCGCTCCGGCGAGAGCAGCGCGGCCGGTCTTGGCCGTCGCGAGCGTGTGGGCGCACACCGAACAACCCAGGGCGTGGCGCTCCAGGGCGAGGGTCAGCCCCGCCGGCAGGTCGCCATCCAGTAGAGCTTCGACGCGATCCCCGAAGGTGCGGCACATCCCCGCGCGGGCCGACGCCTGGGCGGCGACGGAGGCGCGTATGGCCTCTCGGTGACCCGGCGACGGCTTCGCCCGGGGCAACCGCGCGAGGGAGCGCTGAACGGTCCGGGTATCGTTCTCGGCGACTCGGACGACGGCTGCGTTGATGCGCGCGGGCAGTTGGTCATCGGTGAGCCGGGGCAGATTCCCCAGGGCTTCGCGCGCGCGCTGGGCGGCGGCAAGGGTTGCGGCGCAGCTCGCGCAGTCACGCGCGTGGACGACGAAGGCGTCAAGAGCCGACGGCTCGATGGTCCCGTCGAGGAAGCCATCGAGCTGCCGCAGCGCCCAGGCGCATCGTCGTGGGCCGCGCTCCCCGGCCATAGCTTAGACCTCATCCGCCTTCACATAGGGGTCCAGTCGCTCGCGGAAGAGCTTGCGGGCGCGGTGGAGCCGGTTCTTCACGCTCGACACGGTGCAGGAGAGGGCCTGGGCCATCTCCTCGTAGGAGAGCCCCTCGATATCCCGCAGCACCAGGACGATGCGGTGCCGCTCGGGCAGCCCCATCAGAAGGCGCTGGACCACCCGGGACGCGTCATCGCGCTCAGTCTCCCTGGCATGATCGTCATCGGAGGGGACGGGACCGATCTCATCCAGGTCCAGGTCGTCCTTGCGCCGGCGCCGGCGGCGGAGGGCATCGCGAGCGCAGTTGGCCGTGATCCGAAGCAGCCACGAACCGAACTGGGAGCGGTCCCGAAGCCGAGGCAGGGCCGTGAAGGCCTTCACGAAGACCTCCTGGCAAATGTCCTCGGCATCCTCGCGACGGCTGACCATACGGTAAGCGACGTTCAGCACACGCTCGTGGTACTCGGCCACGAGACGATCAAAAGCCACCGTATCGCCGTGCGCGGCGGCATCAGCGAGGACGTGAGTCTCGGATCGGGTTGACACTGATCTCGGCCCCATCGTGACCAAGCATTCCAGGGCCATAGGCGCTCCCCCTCGCGGGCGTCGGCGACGTGGCTCGGACCACTCCATGCCATCGACAGTGATTCAGACGCTCACCAACGTTCCAGGGGTTCGGTGATCACCGCTGCCCCAGGGTATGATGGTTATGTGGCGGGACCGCCGGAACCGTCAACCGCCGGCGGCGTCAAAGGGGTGCGTGTGCCCTCTATGCACGCTAGCAACGGGAGGACCGACCATGTGTGCCGCTGGGATCGCGCTGATGCTGATTCTCAACTTCGCGCAAGCGGACGGAGACGCCGCGACGGAGGCGACGGATGCCGTCGACGTCGCCCGAGAGGACCTCGCCCAGCGCCTCGGGATCGAGGAGGAGTCCATCGATGCCCATCTCATGTGGCCCGTGGTCTGGCCGGATACCTCGCTAGGCGTCCGCGACCCCGACATGATGTACGCCCAGGTGCTCGTTCCCGGTAGCGTGGTTTTGCTGAAGGTTGGCGAGGAACTATTCGAGTACCATACCTCGGATCAGGGCCGCGCCGTGTACGCTGGTCCGTACATCGAGCCGCCGCAGATCCCTGCTTCGCCGCTCATCGAGGATCCCACCCAGGTGGAGCCGGGCCGGGTCGCCGTGGAGGGCATGCTCGTCCGCACCCGGGATGGCGCGGTGCTCTACGACGAACTGGTTGACCCCGAGAACCTCCCCACAGACGTGCTGCCCGTTCTCGTGCTCGGCAACGCCCTGCAGCCCTTCATCGAGCGGCGGTGGGCGGACCTGGAGAACCCCGCGAGCTGGGTGCGAATAGAGGGTTGGCTCGAGGTGCGCGGACCCAACGAGCCGGGCGCCGGCTGGGGGCGGCAAGGAGACCTGCGAGCGCGGCTCCGCGCCGATCGCATACACCTCCTGGCTGTACGCGGCCGAGTCCCAGGCGTCCTGACCTATGAGCAGCTCGTGGCGAACCCCGGCGCCTACGATCAGATGCTTGTCACCGTGCGCGGGGAGCTGACGAGCGGGTTCGAGGTCTCTGCCCTGGGACCAGAGGCCGGCCACCAGCCCGATCTCCCCGCCACTTGGGTCGGCGGCAAACTGGATGGGCTCCCGCGCGCCATCGGCGGCCCCGTGGACGTCGCCCGAGTGGAGATCTCGGGGCTCTTCGAAGCCCGGCCTCGGGGAGCCTACGGCCACATGGGGGCCTACGCCTGCCGGCTCACCGCACACGCCGCCTACGCCCTCTCCTCGATCCTGGACTACCCCACCCTCATGGAGCGAGCCGATGCCCTCAGCGGCCGACTCGTCACAGTGCGCGGGCTGCTCCTCCTGGGTGGCGGCATGTCCGACCTCACAACCCTCACCTGGAGCGCCGAGGGCGAGGAGCCGCCGGCCTGCCTCGTCATGGGGGATCTCTCCGGCCTCGCTGAGCAGGCGGATCAGGACGCGGGGTCGGGGCTGCCCGTGCAGATCCACGGCCGCTTCGAGCAGGCCGAGGAGGGAGCGGGCTTCGGCCGCGACCACACCCGGCGCTACAGGCTGGAGAGCGTCTTCGCCCGAGCGCTCGAACCCGCCGAGCTGTCCGATTCGGCGACCACCGTGGCACTCGCCGCCCTGACCGAGCGGATCGACGGCTGGGGCGACCTCGTGACGGCGAGTGGCGTGGGCTCCGTCGAGACCCTCGCCGAGGGTCTCGTTGACTTCGCCCTCGCTCCCCCCGGAACCGACTGGGCATGGGCCGCCGTGCGCCCCCAGCCTGATGGCATGGCTCTCTTCGTCGAGGGCTCGGAGCGCGAACCGAAGAGGCTCGCGGAGGCGGCCGACCTACGGATGCCCGCTTGGTCGCCCGACGGCGCCGCCCTCGCGGCGATCGCCGATGATGAGGTCATCGTGCTCGATGTCGCGACGGGCGAACGCATCGCCACGGGCCAGACCGGCGCAGGCGCCCCGGGGCGCATCGTCGAGATCTTCTGGGACGACGCGGGCCAGTCCCTGGCGTTCAACATCCTCGACAGTGAGAGCGGCAACGCCGCGACCCTGAGCCTCAGCCTCGCCACCCTCGACACCACGGTCCTCCATCCGGCGGCGACGATCTTCGGCTTGCTGCCCGAGGCGGCGAACCAGGCCTGCTACATGGGACCCGCTGAGGGCCCAGGCGGAGGGACGCTCCTGGCCGGCGACTGCCCCACCTGCGGGACGCAGAACGAGCCGCTTTTCGATGTGCCCACCGATGAGCGCCTCATCGCCTACGCCCAGCATCCGACGCGCCCCTTGGGGCTTGCGGCCCTCGCCTCCGCCACCGAGCCATCAGCTCCGGTGCGCGTGTACCTCGTTGCAACGGGCGGCTCGGGCGCGCGGCGTCTGGTCTACTCGGGCGCCCAAGAGATCCGGTATCCGCGCTGGTCCGAGGGGGGCGAGACCTTCGCCTTCATGGCCATGCGAGACGGTGAATGGCGCGCGGTGCTCATGGGCGCCGACGCGCGGCCCCTGCTCCATGTGAGCAAGGTCCTCCCCACCGTACCCGGTCTGATCGACCTCCCGCCGGCAAACTAGGCGACCATGGTGCGGCGCAGCTTATCGACGATGACGGCGACGATGATCATGCCGCCGATCACGACCTCCTCGATGAACTGGCTCACCATCATGTGATCGAGGCCCGTGGCGATCACGGCCATGATGAGCGCCCCCACGAAGCTCCCCAGGATCGAGCCCTCACCGCCCATGAGGCTCGTGCCGCCGATGACCGCCGCCGCCACCGCGTTCAGCTCATACCCCTGCCCGGCCGTCGGCTGACCGGAGCCCATGCGCGAGAGCGCCACGAGGCCGGCCAGGCCCGCCAATCCACCCGAGATCACGAAGGTCATCACGCTGACGCGTTTGACTGGGATCCCCGATAGCCGCGCCGCCTCCCGATTGCCACCGAGGGCGTAGACGGCTCGGCCAAACCGGCTGCGTGAGATGACAACGTGGGCCAGCCCAATGAGCGCGAGCGTCACCACCACCGCCATCGGGATGCCGAAGCCCTCGGCGATGGGGATACGGTGCGCCGCGAGCCAGTCTATGCCACGCGGGAGCCCGCTCACCCCCTGGCCGCCGCTCACGATCTTCGCCACGCCCGTACACACCCCGAGCATCCCGAGAGTCACGACGAAGCTCGGGATGCGGGCGACCTCAATGATTGTGCCGCTCAGCAACCCAACGAAGAGGCCCGTTCCCAGCCCCACAGCGATGCCGGCGGGCAGGGCGAGGTGCGGCGGCATCGCATCGGACCTCATCGTCAGAGCCGCCAGGACTCCCGATAGAGCGACGATGGCGCCCACGGAGAGATCGATCCCGCCGGCAATGATGACGAAGGTCTCGCCCACGGCGAGGATCGCCACCACGGCCATCTGACGGCCGATGTTCTCGAAGTTGCTCGCCTTCCGGAAGGTGGGCTCCACGAGCATGAAGCCCGCCACCACTACGGCGAGCACGACGAGCGGGCCACCGCGCTCGAGGACGAGGGAGACGATCCGCCGGAGCTTGGGTGAATTGGCCGCTGTCTCAGCGTTCGCAGGAGGACTGGTCATGGCGGAGTCTGGTTCGGTTCCCCGCCGGCAGGTTCCTCTCGGTCGGTTGCGAGTCGCTCGCCCAACCGCTTCCGTGCCCGCCGCCGACCCTCGCCCCACCAGACGAGCGCCCCGAGGCCAGCGTAGACCGCTGCCGCGACCCACGTTGGCCACGGTTCGCTCTGCACAACGGGCCAGGCGATCCCGGTCGTCACGGCGATCAGCGCGTCGGCCAGAAGGGCGCCCACCTCGTTCAGCACCCTCGCCACTGGTGGCACAATCCAGGCCAGGACGGTGGATGCGAGCGCCAACGGCGTGAGCACCACTGCGATGGGCACACTGACGAGGTTCGCCACCGGCGAGGCGAGAGCCACGGTACCAGTGAAGGTGGAGATGAGTGGCAAGGTCGCGAGGGTTGCCCCGATACTGCCCGCCATCACGCCCCATGTATAACGCCCGAACCGCGCCCAGCGGCCTGGGCGAGGCCGACGGCCTCGGTCCCAGCTCAGAAGCCGCACTCCGTAGATCACACCGAGCACCGCAAGGACCGATAGCTGCAGGGAGACGTCCCACAGCCTCCCTGGGTAGACCAGCAGGAGCTGGAAGGCGGCCAAACCCACAGAGGTGGCTGTGTCGGGGTCCCGCAGGAATAGCTTGCCCACATAGAGTGTCCCGAACAGGATCACGGCGCGCAGGATGCTTCCATCGGTGGGGAGCAGCACGGCGTAGCCAATCGCCACAGCGATGGAGAGACAGAGCGTCCACCGCCGCGACAACCGCACCCAGCCCGAGAACCACGCCACCAACGTCGCAAGCAAAACCACCTGGCTGCCGGAGACCACCAGGACGTGGATCGTTCCGGCTCGCCGGAAGGCTTCGAGCGTCTCGTCAGGAAGCCGCGTGGAGGCTGAGCCGAACACCATGCTCTGCATCACGGCTGCGGGAATCCCGTCGTTCCGATCGGGGCTCAAATCGAGGTTGCGGGCGATGAGGGTGTGGCGGAGGTCGCCGATGGAGGGCGGGCCTACCCGAGGCAGCTCGATCACCGCCGCGTGGCGCACCCTGACGAAAGCTCCGTGCCGGCGGGCGGCAGAGCGACCGGCGTCGAAGCGCCTACCAGGCTGCGGACCCGCGAAGGGCGTGATGCGCCCCACGACGACGACCTCATCCCCCGCCCGAGGAACCAGCCGCTGAAGCGGCTTGGGGACCGACGCGGCCGAGGCGTCATCGTCGGGGGGACGCACAGCCTCCACGACTACCGTCCCACGGAGGGGGAGGATCTCGTCACCTACCTTGCCCGCCCAGACGCGGAGCACGGTCTTGGCCGGGCCGCGGCCGCCAGCGGGGTCCCGGGCGAGCGACCCGTGAAGCGCGACCTCGGTGCCGGCGGGGAGGTGGCTCGGATCCCACTCCCCGGGCGCCAAGGCGACGGCGTGACCCACGGCGCCAGCCACCAGTGCCGTGATCGCCGCCAGCCACGTCGCCACTCGCAGGTGATCGTGCCATGCGACGAGGCCCAGGAGGAGAGCCAGAACTACGGGGACGCAGACGATGGAGAGAGGGGGTGTGGGCAGCGACTCACCCACGCATATGCCCCCTACGTAGAGGGTCGCGTAGATCAGCACGGGCGGCGCCACTGCGCCCCGGCCTACCCGTTGTAGCGATTCATCGCCGCCTCGATGCCCTCGCGCACGAAAAGCAGGCACGCGTCCGCAGCCTCCTCGAGTGCCTCGCGCACCGCCGGCCACTCGCTACGGCCGAAGGGCTTCAGAACGTAGTTCGCGCGGCCCTGCTTGTCAGCCCCACCGACTCCCACTCGGAGCCTCGGGAAGTCCTGGGTGTCCAACTCGCGGATGATCGATGCCGCGCCGTTGTGGCCACCAGCGGAGCCCTTGGGCCGAAGCCGGATCTGCCCAGGGTCCAGCTGGACCTCGTCGTACACCACGAGCACATCCCGCGGCGCCACGCTCAGGTCCTCCACGGCCTGATCGACCGAGAGCCCGCTGAGGTTCATCATCGTCATCGGCTTGAGGAGCGCCACCGGCACACCGCCCTCGACGCCCCGCCCCACGAGACCCCGATAGGCCCGCTGGGTGACCTTGGCGCCGAGACGCTCAGCGAGCCGGTCGATGACCATGAACCCGGCGTTGTGTCGCGTGTGTCGGTATCCGAAGCCGGGGTTCCCCAGCCCCACGATGAGCTTCATAGCGCCCGGATTCTACCCTATCGAGGCCTACGCGTCGCTCGACGTCTTCATGTGGTACAGGGTGTAGAAGACACCGGAGAGGAGCAACGCTATCCCCAGGCCTCCGAATGGGCCGAGCACGCCCAGGAGCATGAGAAGCACCGTCAAGGTCGCCAGAGCGCCGTATGCCCACGGGCTGAGGCGGTGCACAGGGGAACCGGCTGGCGGGCTGCTGCGCGGGGTCGCGCAGTGGAAGCACTTGGTGTCCCGAGGGTCGTTCGCGACCTGGCAGATGTGGCACAACCACGTCTCGCCCCGCGCCACGCTCTGCATCTTCAGGCACTCCTCGAGCCCGCGGTGAGCCGCCTTGTTCTTAGGCTCACGCTCGAGCGCCGCCTCGTAGTAGGAGACCGCCTTGTCGTAGAGCCCCAGTTCGCGATAGGTGTCACCCAGAGAGACTCGCGCGGGGTTGAGGTTCGGATCGAAGGCGAGGGCCTTCTCGAAACGCCGGATGTCCTCGTGGGCGATGGCCCACTCCACCCGGTCCCGGAGGACATAGCGCACGTAGGGCAGGCAGCCTAGGGAGAGGATGAAGAGGAGCAGCAGGGCGGCGGAAGTCCGTGGCGAGGACTGCCAAAACGCTCCGGAAAAGGCGATGAGCAGTACCATGCCGCAGGCGATGAGGATGCCCTCGGCCCCGGACAGCACCCCATCAAGCACCATCCGCGGCACCGTATAGACACAGACCACGATCCCCGCAAGACCGAGGAGGAAGACGAAGCACCCCGCGTCGCCCATGGGCTCCTCCTGAATGCTGGCCCAAAGCCCCTACTCGGCCGCCACCCGCAGCGTACCCTCGAGATCGGGCATCTCGATGCTGAGCAGGGTCGCGCCCTGAGGGCTCACGACCTCGATCTTCTGGTAGAGCTTGCCCTTGATGCCGAGGAGAGCGCCGTCCTCCACGCGGTTGGACTGGAGGATCTCCGCCCGCAAGGAGGCTCTCATGTTCAGCCCCTCCTGGGGCGTGTCCTTATAGAGCATCTCGGCATCCACGTGCTGCTGGATGAGAGCGACCTGCATCCCGTCACTCTCGTAGATCGCCACGATCTGCCCCTCGGAGACGTCCTTGATGATCTCGGCATCGCTCTTCGAGTCGGGGTCCTCCGGGGCCGAGGCGTCCCACTTGTCGCCGATCTCCACAGGACCCGTGCCGAAGGGCACCGTCTCCAGGAGGTTCAGGATATCGCCGAAGCCCTCGGGCGCGCCCGCGGCCCATTCCTTATCGACGGCGATGATGTTGCCTCGGGAGTCAGCGGTGAAGGCGACCGCCTTGTCGCGGATGCTGCTCGGGATCTCCTGCCGCTGCCCATCCTCGGTGAGACGGATGTCCTTCAGGGTGCGGGTCATCGCCATCTTGGCGCCGCCCGGCCCCTCGAACGCGTCCACCCGCTGGGCCTTGAACCCGATCTTCGCGGTGACCGGCGCCTGGCCCGGCACGCGCATCACTCGTGTCCCCTTCGCCTCGAGGTCATAGGTGATCTCCAGGCCCGCCTCGGGCTCGAACACCAGGGCGAGGGGCTCGGCCAGTAGAGCCGTAGCCAAGAGGGCAATCAGGGGCACCGCGAGGACGGGGAACCGCGCGATTCGCATGGGGGGTGCGCCTCCTTGTGTCGTTCGAGAACTGCAAGGGCAGATTACCAGCCGAGGGTGCGCCGGGCAAGCGCGCCAGACCGGTACAAGAGAAGGGAGCCGCCTCTCGACGGCTCCCTGTTGCGCGTGTTGGCCTAGTCCTTCTTCGGGCCGGGCCTCTTGGCGGTTGCTCGCTTCGACGGACGTTCCGTCGACCGCCGCTTGTCCCATGGCTCCCAGGGGTTGCCCCAGGAGCTGGCCTTGCTCTTACGCGCCTGGCTCGGCATAAGGGACCCCCTATCCGCAGACGCACGCACTGCCACGTCACCACACCCGAATCTACCACTGCCGAGCCGCCGCGCCAAGGCGATCCGGCGTCAAGAAGCGGTGACCGACCAAGGGGGCCCCCTGGTCCCCGGCGAATGGCACACATGCCCATCGCTCGTCTGATCTACACGGAAAGAGAGTGATTAGCATGGCTGAAGCTTTCCCCGATGTGACCCAGATACGGTTCGAGGGGCCGGGGACCAAGAACCCCCTCGCCTTCCGGCACTACAACCCCGATGAGGTCGTCGCCGGCATGACCATGGCGGATCACCTCCGCTTCTCCGTCGCCTTCTGGCACACGTTCCGGGGCACGGGCGCCGATCAGTTCGGCGTCGGCACCATGGTGCGGCCTTGGGATGACGGCACCCAGTCCATCGAGAACGCCCAGCGGCGGGTACGGGCCGCCTTCGAGTTCTTCGAGAAGCTCGGCGTCAAGTTCTGGACCTTCCACGACCGCGACCTCGCGCCCGAGGGCGAGACCCTGGCCGAGACGAACCGCAACCTCGACGCCGTGGTGGCCGTCGCCAAGGAGGAGCAGGCTCGCACGGGGATCCAGCTCCTGTGGGGCACCGCCTGCCTCTTCTCCAACCCCCGCTACATGCACGGCGCCTCCACGAGCTGCAACGCCGACGCCTTCGCCTACGCTGCCGCCCAGGTGAAGAAGGCCATCGAGGTCACCCATGAGCTCGGCGGACTGGGCTACACCTTCTGGGGCGGTCGGGAGGGCTACACGACCCTCCTCAACACCGACATGGGCCGGGAGCTCGATCACCTCGCCAAGTTCCTCCACATGGCCGTGGACTTCAAGAAGGAGATCGGCTTCACCGGGCAGTTCTACATCGAGCCCAAGCCCATGGAGCCCACGAAGCACCAGTACGACTCCGACGCCGCGGCCTGCGTCGCCTTCCTACAGAAGTACGGCCTCATGGGCGAGTTGAAGCTGAATCTGGAGACCAACCACGCCACCCTCGCCGGGCACACAATGGAGCATGAGCTGGAGACGGCCATCCACTTCGGGGTGTTCGGCTCCGTCGACGCGAACGCTGGCGACGTGATGCTCGGCTGGGACACCGATCAGTTCCCGACCGACATCTACCTCACAACCAACGTCATGCTCCGCATCATGAAGGCGGGTGGCCTGGCGCCGGGGGGCCTGAACTTCGACGCCCACGTACGGCGGGAGAGCTTCGAGCCCATCGACCTCTTCCACGCCCATGTCGGCGGCATGGACGCCTTCGCCCGGGGGCTCAAGATCGCCGCCAAGCTGCGTGAGGACCGGGCCCTGGACGACTTCATCGCCCAGCGTTATGGCTCGTGGAACACGGGCATCGGCGCGAAGATCGAGGCGGGCGAGGTGGGCTTCAAGGAGCTGGAGGCGTACATGCTGGAGAAGGGCGAGATCGCGCCCAACGCCAGCGGTCGCCAGGAGATGCTCGAGAACATCCTCAACGACTACATCGCCTAGACCGGGGTTCTGGGCGAGGACGCGCTCGGCGGGGGCGGCGCTTCGGCGCCGCCCCCCCTAGGAAGCGACTCAGCGGCAGCGCCTAAAACCGCCAGCCCGCCGAGAAGGAGGCCTGCCGACGGGGTGAGGTCCCCGTGGCGAGCTCCAGGAAGCCGTTGTGGCCCCGGTACCCCAGCCCGAGGCTCGGCCGGCCGTCGCGCAGCCCCAGCCGCGTGAGCCAGCGGCCGCGGGAGTCCAGGGCATGCTCCCACCCGATGCGCAGGATCGGTTTTCCGCCATTGACCCCGAAGACGTTCCTCACGTCGACAGCCACGATGTCCCGGCCGCTTGTGGAGGTCCAGGCGGCGCCCAGATCCAGCGAGGGATGGAGCCGCCAGTTCGCCTCGCCCGTGATCGTTCGGAAGGTCGGCGCATCGATGTGGCGGATCGCCACGCCGTAGTCCCAAGGGCCGGGCGCGTCCCAGAAGGCCCCGAGGTCCGCCGTCCACTCCAGCCCGCGCACGATCTCCGAGTCGTCGCTGATCAGTCCGATGGCCCCCGAGCCGTCGCGCACGACCGTGTAGTCCATCTGGGCACGGTAGAACCGCACCTCATGGACTTTGAGGCCCAGGCGCAGGCGGTCCGAAACGTCGTGGCCGAAGGCGAAACCCATGTCCTCATACTCGATGCCCGGCCCCACCACCCGGAGCTCCTGCCCCGCCGCTGTCTCCTGAGCCCTCAGAGTGGGCCGCGAGATGGCCGCCTTCGTCCCGAAGATCACGAGGTCGCCCGAGCCGAAGGCCCCCAATAGGGTCATATCGGCGTAGCCGTTACGCCCTCCCTCGCCCCGAGCCCAACGGTACATCTCATTGAAGGTCGTCGCCTGGGTCACCCGGTCTGGCGTGCCTGCCCGGAAGTACTCCCCTGAGGCGAGGCCTCCCGCGGGCGATTCCCCGCCATAGCTGATGGATAGGTCGTCCCGATCCCCGAGCCCCACCGTCGCGGGGTTGTTGACGGGAGCGGACGGGAGCCCCCGAAGCGCCAAGGAGGCGCCCCCCATGCCCGCGCTCCGGCTATCGAAGGCGAGACGGTCCAGTTCGCCCATAAGGTCGTAGGCGACGACACCATCATCGGCGGCCGCCCTGAGGCATGCGACGACGAGGGCCAATGCGAGCAGCGCCATCCGGTGTCCTATGTCCCGCACCTCCAGAGTCGCGTTCGGCCCGGGATGTTCATATGACATCGCGGGAATCCTGCGTAGGGCTTGGGCGTGCCGCCGCTGAAGCATTCACCTGTCCTGAGCGGCGTATATGAGGAGGCTCATCCGGATGGACAAGGTCAAAGTTGGCATCATCGGTTGCGGGAACATCAGCGCTGTCTACATCACCGCCGACAAGCGCTTCGAGATTCTGGAGATCGTCGCCGTCTCGGACATCATCCCCGAGCGGTCGGCGAAGCGGGCAGCGGAGCATGGGCGGGCGCGGGCCGTCACCAACGAGGAGATCCTGGCGGACCCCGAAATCGAGATCGTCCTGGACCTGACGCCCCCCTACGTGCACCACGAGATCAACATGGCCGCCCTCGAGGCCGGCAAGAACGCCTACACCGAGAAACCCCTGGGGGTGGACCGGGAGGAGGGGCTGGCCCAGGTCCGGCTTGCCGCCGAGAAGGGCCTGCGGCTGGGCGCCGCCCCCGACACCGTGCTGGGTGCGGGCATCCAAACCTGCCGTAGGCTCATCGACGAAGGCGCTATCGGGACGCCCATCGGCGCCAACGCCTGGATGATGAACCACGGGAGCGAGAACTGGCATCCCGACCCCGAGTTCTTCTATAAGCGCGGCGGCGGGCCGCTCCTGGATATGGGGCCCTACTACCTGACGACCCTCGTCACGCTCTTCGGCCCCGTGAAGCGGGTCACAGGATCGAGCACCATCAGCTTTCCCGAGCGAGTCATCACCAGCGAGCCGAAGCGAGGCCAGCGGGTCGCCGTCGAGTGTCCCACCCATGTGAACAGCGTACTGGAGTTCGCCAGCGGCGCCATCGGCAATGTCGTGATGAGCTTCGATACCTGGGCGACGGAGGTGCCCTGGATCGAGATCTACGGCACCGAGGGCACGCTGAGCGTTCCCGATCCCAACGGCTTCGGCGGCACGGTTCGGCTCTTCACCGCTGACAGCGGGGAGTGGCGGGAGGCGCCCGTGTCCGGCTACTATACTGGTAACGACCGTGGCCTGGGCTTGGCCGACATGGCATCGGCGATTCGGAGCGGTCGGCCGCATCGAGCGAATGGGCAACTGGCGTTCCACGTGCTGGACATCATGATGGGGATATACGACGCCTGGGAGGCTCGGTCGTTCGTCACCCTGGAGTCTACATGCGAGCGGCCCCAGCCCATGCCCGCGGACCTCAAGCCCGGCCAGATCGACTGACGGCAACCGTTACTGAGAGAGGACCGAGCACCGTGAAGCGCAGGGAGTTCCTCACCAGCACTCTCGCCGCCGGCTTGGCGGCCGCGGCCCTCGCCCAGGAGGCCCCCATGGCAGACCTGCCCCGCAGACCCTACGGCAAGGATGGCGTCACCCTCCCGATCATCGGCTTCGGGGGGATCGTCGTCATGAACGAGACGCGCGAGGACGCGGCCCGCTACGTGAGCGCCGCCTACGACCAGGGAGTGGATTACTTCGACGTGGCCCCGACCTACGGCAACGCCGAGGAACGACTCGGGCCCGCCCTAGAGCCCTATCGAGATCGCTCCTTCCTGGCGTGCAAGACGGAGAAGAGGGACGCGGCTGAGGGCCGGGCGGCCCTGGAGAACTCCCTGCGGCTACTCCGCACCGACCATTTCGATCTCTACCAACTCCACAGCCTCACCACCGATGAGGACATCGAGCGTGCCTTCGGGCCGGGCGGGGTCATGGAGGTGGCCGTCGCGGCCAAGGAGCAGGGCCTGACCCGCTACCTGGGATTCTCCGCCCACTCCGACGAGGCTGCCGTTCGGGCCCTGGAGTTGTACGACTTCGACTCCATCCTGTTCCCCCTGAACTGCGTCACGATGATGAAGGGGGACTTCGGCCATCGCGCGCTGGCCAAGGCCCAGGAGAAGGGCGCTTCGATCCTCGCCCTCAAGGGCCTGGCTTGGGGGCGATGGGAGGCGACGGCTCAGGCGCGGTCGGATAAGCCGAAGGCGTGGTACCAGCCCATTACCGACCCCGATCTCGGCCGGCTTTCGCTCAGCTACACGCTGGGTCTCCCCATCACCGCAGCCGTGCCGCCGGGCGATTGGGAGTCCTTCGAACTGGCCCTATCCATCGCCCGAGGCTACCAGCCGCTCAACGATGAGGAGTTGGCGCGGCTGCGAGAGCGGGTGCAGTTCGCGGCGCCGATATTCGAGAGTGCGGAGGCGTAGCCGGGGGCGTCTGGCATGGCCGACCGACCGCAGCAGGGGGAACCCATCGATGCTTCAAGCCCTCCGTGACGATGTCTGTGCCGCCAATCTGGCCGTCCGGCGGGCCGGGCTCGTAACCCTGACCTGGGGCAACGTCTCCGGCCTCGATCCCGCCAGCCGCATCATGGCGATCAAGCCCAGCGGCGTGAGCTATGACGAGCTGACCCCGGACCGGATCGTCCTCCTGTCCCTCGACTCCGGCGAGGTGCTCTGGGGTGACCTCCGGCCATCGTCGGACACGCCGACCCACCTCGCCCTCTACCGCGCCTTCGATGGCGTGGGCGGCATTGTTCACACCCACTCGACCTACGCCACGGCGTGGGCCCAGGCCGGGCGGGGCATACCCGCCTACGGGACGACCCACGCCGACCACTTCCGGGGCGAGATCCCCTGCACCCGGATGCTCACCTCGGACGAGATTGCCGGCGCCTACGAGGAGCAGACGGGACGCGTGATCGTCGACACCTACCGCCACTTGGACCCAAGGGAGCGCCCCGCCGTCCTCGTCGCCGGCCACGGGCCCTTCGCCTGGGGCCCCACGCCCAGCGCCGCCGTTGAGAACGCCATCGTGCTCGAGGAGGTTGCGCGCATGGCCGCCTTGACCGAGTCCGTGGCGCAGGAGGCGCGGCCGATACCGCGAACCCTCCTCGATAGACACTTCCTGCGCAAGCACGGCAAAGACGCCTACTACGGGCAGCGATAGCGGAGGCGAGTAGCAATGGCAAACGGCAAGACAACCCTAGGGCTTGTGGTCGGCAACCGGGGCTTCTTCCCCGATCATCTTGTGGAATCGGGCCGCAAGCAGGTGCTGGAGGTCCTCGAGAAGGCCGGCATCAAGGTAGTGTGCCTGAGCACGAGCGACACCAAGCTCGGCGCCGTGGAGACCCGGGAGGAGGCTGAGAAGTGCGGCCGGCTCTTCCGGGAGCACACTGATGAGATCCAGGGCGTCCTGGTCACCCTTCCCAACTTCGGCGACGAGCGCGCCGTGGCGCAGACCATGCGCGTCAGCAAGCTCGACGTTCCCGTGCTGGTCCACGCCTTCCCTGATGAGAAGGGCAAGATGGGCCTGGTGGACCGGCGCGACAGCTTCTGCGGAAAGATGTCCGCGTGCAACTGTCTCACCCAGTACGGCATCCGCTACTCCCTCACCGACAGCCACACGGTTGACCCTGGGAGCGACGAGTTCCTCGCCGAGTTGGAGCAGTTCGCCGCCGTCTCCCGCGTCGTCAGCGGCCTTCGGGGTGCGACGATCGGCGCCATCGGCACCCGGCCGCCGGCCTTCGACACCGTCCGCTGCTCGGAGAAGATCCTCGAGGCGAGCGGTATCAGCCTGGAGCCCGTGGACCTCTCCGAGATCCTCTTCGCCGTCCATGCTCTCAAGGATGACGATGACCGCGTGAAGGCCCGCGTGGACGCGGTGAAGGCGTACTTCGCCGTCTGTGATGCGCCCATCGAGGCTGTGACGAAGATCGCCAAGCTCTCCGTGGTCGTGGATGAATGGTGCGATCAGGTCAACGCGGACGCCATCGCCTTCCAGTGCTGGACTTCCATCCAACAGAACCTGGGGGTCTGCTCCTGCGCGTCGATGAGCATGATGAGCGACAAGCTCCGCTCCGCCGCCTGCGAGGTCGATGTCATGGGCGCCATCGCCATGCACTCCCTTGCCCTGGCCTCGAACACCCCCAGCGCAGTCCTCGATTGGAACAACAACTTCGGCGACGAGCCCGACAAGTGCGTCATGTTCCACTGCAGCAACCTCCCGAAGTCGGTCCTGCCCAACCCAACCCTCAGCACCCAGGACATCCTGGCCGCCACCGTGGGGCGCGAGAACTCGTGGGGCACCTGCGTCGGCCGAGTGCAGACGGGCCCGATGACCTACGCGAGGCTCTCCACCGATGACCTCGAAGGCGAGATCGTTGGCTATGTGGGCGAGGGCGAGTTCACGGACGACTCCCTCGAGACGTTCGGCGGCTACGGCGTCGCCAAGGTGCCCAACCTGCAGGACCTGCTCCGCTTCATATGCCGCATGGGATTTGAGCACCACGTCGCCATCAGCATGTCCCGAGTCGCCGCCGCGGTGCACGAGGCGTGGTCCAACTACCTGGGGTGGGGCATCTACCACCACGACTAGGCCCTGAGCGCCGATCGGACGAGGGAGCGAGCGATGTGAGCGAGCGCAAGTGGGCGTACTTGGCCTCGGTGGGCTTGGGCGACATGCCGGTGCGCCGAGTCGCGGCAGAGTTGGCGGCGATCGGCTACCGCGGTATCGAGTTGACGCTAGCGCACTTCAACCCGGCCGCCATGGACCCGGCGGCCCTCGAGCGTGCCGCCCAGGATGTGGCGGCCGAGGGGCTGGCGATCAGCGAGTTGGTCGTCCAGCAGGACTGGGTCACCCGCGACGAGACCCAGCGCAGGGCCCGCATCGACCTCACCAAGGACTGCCTCCGAGCCTGCGCTGACTGCGGCATCCCAGCCATCAACGTCTTCGCGGGGCCCGCGCCGTGGGACCCTGCCGCGCCCAAGCTGGGCGTGGACATCACCGAGGACGAGGCCTATACCATGGCCGGCGCCGCGATGGAGGAGGTCTTGGCTGTCGCCGAGGACGTGGGCGTGGACGTTGCCCTCGAGGCGGTCTTCGGGATGGTCGCCCGAGACTACTACACGACCGCCGAGCTACTGCGGCGCGTGCCCTCGGAGCGGTTCAGAATCAACATGGACCCCTCCCACTTCCAGCTCTACCGGAACGATGTGCCCATGGCCGTGCGGAACCTCGCGGACCGCATCGTCCATGTCCACCTGAAAGACGTCATCGGCGTGCCGCCGACCTGCGGCGACACGTTCCTGTTCCCGCTGCTGGGGGAGGGCCTCGTTGACTGGCCCGCCTTCTTCGCGGCCCTGGACGAGATCGGCTACGACGGCTTCTGCTCCGTGGAGTTCGAGTCGTTCAAGTACTTCTCGACGGTACTGGCTGGCGACGGCTTGGCCGCCGCGCGGCTATCCATGGAGCAGCTGCGCCGGCTCGAAGGTTGACGGTGTGGGGGTGCAAGAAGGAGCGGCGCCTTCCCTCGGGAGGGCGCCGCTCAGCCGCCAGGGTGGGAATGGGCGTGTCACCAAGAGCAGCGATCATCTCCACATGAACGTCCCGGGGGATAGTGTGTCCAGGGACCCCTAGAGTTCACTCACACAAGCACGGATGAGTAGCTCACCGGCTTCGTCGCCAAGGCGGAGACCCAGCTCATCCACCCTCTCTCCGACATGCGCCAGGTCCTCGTACTCGGTCCCGTGGACCTTCCCGCGCTTCGGGACTGTGAACAAAAAGCCCGCGTGGATCCATTGGTACTCACCGACGCCAGCACCCGGATTCCCGGCCACATTGTGGAGCCGTCGGACCACGCATGTTAGGAAGGTTCGCACATGAAGACTCATCGTACGCACGAGACCCGCAAGGAGTTCGTCAAGCCCAAGCTCATCTGCTTCGGCCAGATGCACGAGATCGTCATGCAGTCGCCGTCGCCTACGCGCTTCGAGGGTCGCGGCGGGATCTCGGGAGGGACGGCCAAGGACTTCTTCGGGAACTAGGGTGTAGGGCGATCACGCCCCGGAAGTATGGAGCATGATGCGCTCGACCATGGGGTGACGCTTCCAGCCGGGGCTCGCGTCTAGTCGCGTGACTGGAGGTTTGTTGTGAACAGGCGTTTGTGGGTTGTCGCTGCGCTGTTCGGTGTGTCGACGGTTCTGAGTGTGTGTCTGTCCGCGTGCGCGGGGGCGGGGGCGCCGAGCGTGCCGCCCATCGATGATGGGGCCGGGCCCACTCGGATCACCGTCCGGTTCGACATGTCCATGGGCGCCGACGCGGCGGCGCGCGGAACCACGCCGGTGGTGAACGGGGTGCAGCTCGAGAGCGACCCGCTCTCCATGAACTGGGACGGCTCGGTGCTCAGCGGCGATGTGCGCGTGAACAACGTGAGCACCGGCTCGACGATGACGGACATCGAGGCACGGATCTTCAGCGTCAATCCGCCCGATGTGGGCATAGGCTGGAACGACCACGAATGGAACTACAAGTCCGCGGCTGAGGGGCTCAGCAGCCGCTTCGTCAACTGGGCATTCAGCGGCTCGGGCGGCGCGGACTTCGAGTTCGTCGTGGAGGTCAGTTGGACGCCCGTCCCCGCCAAGATCGCCTGGGTAACCGAGCGCCACGGGAACCGGGAGGTCTACGTCGCGAACAGGGATGGCACGTATCCCGTGAACGTCTCGAACCACGACGCCGACGACGACTCCCCCTCGCTCAGCGCCGATGGGAGCAAGGTCGCCTGGCACAGCTTCCGCCACGGGGACTACAGAGTGTACGTGGCGAACACGGACGGCACGGGGGCCGTGGTGGAAGTCGCGTACGGTAACGCCGCCTCGCTCAGCGCCGATGGGAGCAAGATCGCCTGGCACCACCACGGCAGCGGCAAGGTGTGCGTCGCGAATACGGACGGCTCGGGGAGCGTGGTGGAAGTCGGGGACGGTGTCGCGCCCTCGCTCAGCGCCGATGGGAGCAAGGTCGCCTGGGTGTGCGACCGGGAAGTATACGTCGCGAACGCGGACGGCACGGGGGAACCCACGAACGTCTCGAACTGCCCCGGCATCGATGACTGGGACCCCTCGCTCAGCGCCGATGGGAGCAAAGTCGCCTGGTACCGCTGCGACTGGGACTTAGAAGTGTACGTCGCGAACGCGGACGGCACGGACGCCGTGAACGTCTCGAGGGAGGGCGGCGCCGATGACTGGGCCCCCTCGCTCAGCGCCGATGGGAGCAAGGTCGCTTGGCAGCGCATCGGCGACAGCGGGTACCATGAGGTGTACGTCGCGAAAGCCGACGGCACGGGGACGGCCGTGAAAGTCTCGAGAGACCCCGACGCCGACAACACCGGCCCCTCGCTCAGCGCCGATGGGAGCAAGGTCGCCTGGCAGCGCGACCGCAACGGGGACTATGAGGTGTTGTACGTCGCGAAAGCCGACGGCACGGGGGCGCCCGTGAACGTCTCGAACCAGAGCGCATTCGACGGGTACCCGTCCCTGCAAGGCAACTAGGCGGAGCGCGTGTGGACGACGAGAAGGATCGGAGGGCTGCTATGTGCGGGCGTATGCGAGGCATTGCTGTGCTTTGCGGTTTGTCAGCGGTTCTCAGTGTGTGTCTGTCCGCGTGTACGGGGGCTGGGTCGCCGAGCGTGCCGCCCATCGATGATGGGGCCGGGCCCACGAGGATCACCGTCCGGTTCGACATGTCCATGGGCGCCGACGCGGCGGCGCGCGGGGTCACCCAGGTGGTGAACGGGGTGCAGCTCGAGAGCGACCCGCTCTCCATGAACTGGGACGGCTCGGTGCTCAGCGGCGATGTGCGCGTGAACAACGTGAGCACCGGCTCGACGATGAAGGACATCGAGGCACGGATCTTCAGCATCAGCAATGCGAACATCGAGCCGAACGACGAGGAATGGGACTACAAGTCCGCAGCTGAGGGGCTCAGCAGCCGCTTCGTCAACTGGGCGTTCAGCGGCTCGGGCGGCGCGGACTTCGAGTTCGTCGTGGAGGTCAGTTGGGCGCCCGTCCCCGCGAAGGTCGCCTGGGAGAGCTACCGCGGCGGGAACTCGGAAGTCTACGTCGCGAACAGGGACGGCACGAATCCCATGAATGTCTCGAACCACGCCGCCGACGACTACGCACCCTCGCTCAGCGCCGATGGGAGCAAGGTCGCCTGGTACAGCGACCGCGACGGGAACGGGAACTCGGAAGTGTACGTCGCGAACACGGACGGCACGGGCGTCGTGAACATCTCGAACGACCCCGCCTACGACTATGCCCCCTCCCTCAGCGCCGATGGGAGCAAGGTCGCCTGGGTGAGCTACCGCCTCGGGGACGCGGAAGTGTACGTCGCGAACACGAACGACCCGGGGGGACTCGTGAACGTCTCGCAGCACGGTGACGGCGACTACTTCCCCTCCCTCAGCGCCGATGGGAGCAAGGTCGCCTGGGACAGCCACCGCCACGGGAACGCGGAAGTGTACGTCGCGAACACGGACGGCACGGATCCCAAGAACGTCTCGCAGGACAGCGCCGTGGATGAGCTCGCCTCCCTCAGTGCCGATGGGAGCAAGGTCGCCTGGGAGAGCTTCCGCAACGGGAACTGGGAAGTGTACGTCGCGAACACGGACGGCTCGGGTCTCGTGAACGTCTCGGCAGATGCTGGCGTCGATACCGGACCTTCCCTGAGCGCTGATGGGAGCAAGGTCGCCTGGTGCAGCCCCCGCACCGGGAAGGATGAGGTGTACGTCGCACGCACGGACGGCACGGGCGAGATCGTGAACGTCTCGCAAGACCCCGGCGGCGGTAACGAGTCCCCCTCGCTCAGCGCCGATGGGGGGACGGTTGCCTGGCAGAGCATCCCCATGTGGGACTATGAAGTGTACGTCGCGAAAACGGACGGCACGGGGCTCGTGAACGTTTCCAGCGATGGCGCATTCGACGGGTACCCGTCCTTGCAAGGCAACTAGCCGGGGCCGGTGTGCGCCGGCCCTACTCCACGTCGTAGACGCCCTCGGCCGCCGGTGGGTCCGGGGGCGTCTGCGGCGGGTTGGGAGTGGGAGATGGCGTCGGCAGGGGGGCAGCCTCGCTCGACGCGGCTTCGCCCTTGGGCCGCCTTGACTCACGCCGCCGCCCCGAGGATACTACGCATATTGATAGTTTACATATGAACTAATCGGAGCCACCACGTGCCAGAATCGGGGCGAGACGAGGACTCGGGCCACCTGCCCGAGGATCTGGGCGCGAGCATTGACGCCATGTTGGTGTTCAATATCGTGCGCACTCACTCGTACGTCAGCCCCTACATCGACCAGACCCTGAAGACGAGCCGGCTGACCGGCGCTCAGTTCAACACCCTGATCGCCTTGGACGCGGCGGGCGAGCAGGGCCTGCTTATGGGCGAGATCGGTGACCGTTTAGTCGTCACGAGGTCCAACGTGACGGGGCTCATCGATCGGCTCGAGAACCAGGGGCTGGTCGAGCGCTGCGAGGCGGATGACCGCCGAGCGACCCGCGTGCGGCTGACGGCGGAGGGCCACCGCGCCCTCGATGAGGTCTTGCCGGCGTACCGCGGGGCGGTCGAGGAACTCACGGGCTGCCTCACGGCGGCGGAGAAGGCCGTCCTGGTGCGGCTGCTCACGAAGCTCCGGCGCGAGCTCCGGCGCAGGTGGAAGGAGACGAAGGGCTAGTGCGCGGAGGCTGGATGGGAGCATCGCGCACCGTCGGCGGGCTCCCCCGGACGTACGGCCTACAGCGGCACTTCAGCCGCGACCGCGGCAATGGGCCCACCCCTCAAATCACCAGGGCACGGGTGAGGCGCGTCCTGCGCTACTTCCGGCCGTACCGTTGGCAGTGGGCCACCATCATCGCCACCATCGCTGTCACCGCCGGTCTGTCCCAGGTCAACCCCCTGTTGACCCGTCACCTCATCGATGACGCCATGCTGGGCGAGGACAAGCGGCTCCTGGTGCAGCTCGCCTCGGCGATGGTCGGGGTGGCCGTCGTCCTCGGCCTCCTGGGGGTCGTGCAGCACACCCTCGCGGCCAAGGCGGGCCAGAGCATGATCCACGACGTGCGCAGCGAGCTGTATCAGCATCTGCAGCGTATGTCGCTGCGGTTCTACACCTCCAGCCGCTCCGGCGAGATCGTCAGCCGCATCAACAATGACGTGAACGCCGTCCAGGGCGTCGCCACCGGCACGGTGACCCAGATCGCGAACAACCTCTGCATGGTCGTCGCGACCTCGGCGGCACTGCTTTACCTCAGCCCCGCGCTCACCCTCGTGGCGGTAGCTATCGTGCCCTTCTTCTACATCCCCTCCAAGATCGTGGGCCGGATAAGCCAGCGGCTGGCTACCCTCACGATGGAGGCACAGGCCTCCATGCAGTCCTTCATGCACGAACGATTACACGTGGGCGGTGTGCTCCTGACGAAGATCTGCGGCCGCGGCCCGGACGATGCCGGCATCTTCGGGGAACGCAGCCGGCGGCTCGTCGATCTCCACGTCAGGAGTACCATCGTCGGCAGGTGGCTGTTCATGGTGCTCAGCATCTTCGCCGTCCTCGGACCGGCCTTGGTCTACTGGTACGGGGGCCTACAGGTGATCGAGGGCCTGCTGACAGCGGGAACGGTGATCGCCGTGGCGGCTCTCATGACGAACCTCTACCGGCCGCTGTTGCAGCTCGCCACAGTCTACGTCGACATTCAGGCCTCCCTGGGCGTCTTCGAGCGCATCTTCGAGTACCTCGACATGCTGCCCGAGGTCCGCGATCGTGAGGACGCGACGCCGCTGCCCACCACGGGCGGCGAGATCCGGTTCAGCGGCGTGAGCTTCGCCTACCCTTCGCCCATGCTGATGGCCTCCGACCGCGACGGGCGCGAGGAGACCGAGGAGGCCGCCGACGGGTTCGGGCCGGAGCGCGAGGCCTTCTCCCTCCAAGACGTGAGCTTCCGCATCGCTCCCGGCGAGCAGGTCGCGCTGGTCGGTCCCAGCGGCGCGGGCAAGACGACGATCACCTACCTCGTGCCGCGCTTCTACGATCCCGACGAGGGCACGATCACCCTCGATGGGCATGACCTGAGGGACCTCCGCCAGGACGATCTCCGCCAGCACATCGGCATGGTGACCCAGGAGACCTTCCTCTTCCACGCCTCGGTGATCGAGAACCTGCGGTATGCCAAGCCGGACGCCACCGAGGAGGAGATCGTGGCGGCCACGCGTGCGGCGAACATCCACGACTTCATCGCCGAGCTGCCCGAGGGCTACGATACGGTGGTGGGCGAGCGGGGCTTCCGGCTCTCCGGCGGGGAGAAGCAGCGGCTGTCCATCGCGCGAGCCCTCCTGAAGGACCCCGCGATCCTGGTGCTCGACGAGGCCACCAGCAGCCTGGACTCCACATCCGAGCACCTCATCCAGGAGGCGCTCGAGACGCTGCTCCGGGGCCGGACGGCGATCATCATCGCCCACCGCCTGTCCACCGTGCTGGGCGCCGACAAGATCCTCGTCATGGAGAAGGGCCGCCTCGTGCAGGTCGGCTCCCACGAGGGCTTGGTGGAGGAGGATGGGCTCTACTCCCAGTTGTTCACCCGCCAGTTCGGCCGGGTGCTCGATCTCACCTAGCGTTCCGACCCTTTCGGCTCCTCGAACGCCTCACGTATACTGACCGAGCGTTCAACCTGACCTCGACGGGCGCTAGGCCATGGATGTCACCGACTGGATACGCCTGAGCATCCTCTCTCAGCGGCTGAGTCGACCGCTTGTGCCCGCCATCGAGCGCTTGGGTGGCCCCGACGGTTTCCTGGGCGCAACGGCCTCTGAGCGGGCCGAGGCGCTCGGCGGGCTCTCGCGACCGGCCCACACAGTGGTCGAGGGGGTGCTGAAGTGCTCCACCGACGCCCAGGCTGCCAGCCTCGAACCCCTGAGCGCCGAGGTCGTCACCTACTGGGACCGCGAGTATCCCGCCGGCCTGAGGGATCTCGAAGCTGCGCCTGTCTGCCTGTTCGTACGGGGGCCGTCCGAGGTGTTCGCGCGCCGCGCGGTGGCCATCGTGGGTTCGCGCCAAGCTCACGCCTACGGCCTCGACATCGCGCGCTCGATGGCGCGGGACCTCGCCGACGCCGGGGTCGTGGTGGTGAGCGGGCTCGCCCTGGGAGTGGACACGGCGGCGCACCAGGGATGCCTCGAGGGCCGTGGGGCGACGGTGGCGGTCACGGCCTGTGGCATCGACGTGAACTACCCGAGCCGGAACCGCTCGCTGCGCGACGCGATCATCGCCGGAGGAGGGGTCGTGCTGAGCGAGTTCCCTCCCGGCGGCGAACCCAGCCGTGACCTCTTCGTGAAGCGCAACCGCCTCATCGCGGCCCTCTCTCTGCTCACCGCGGTAGTGGGCGCTCGGGAGAGGTCGGGGGCGCTTATCACCGCGCGTTGGGCCGGCGAGCTGGGGCGCGAGGTGGCGGCGGTGCCGGGGTCGATTCGGGACCCCTTCAACCGAGGCAGCCACCTGCTGATACAGGATGGCGCCCATGTAGTGGACGGCGCGGCATCCGTGCTCGCGATTCTCGGCATCGACCCGGCCGAGGAGCGGATCGCGAATCTGGACCTGGACGCCCTCTCGCCCGATGAGCGGATCGTGTTCGATGCCCTATCCCACCGCCCGTGCCACCGTGACGAGCTTGCCGACCGATGTGGCCTATCCCCCGCCGCCCTGGCTACGGCGCTCACCCTGCTCGGCGCGCGGAGCCTCATCCGCGCTCTGCCCGGCGGCTCCTACACCCGTGGTGTCTAGCGCGCGGGGCGAACCAGCGGGAGGATTCGCACGGTTGACAACGTGAATATGTGTAGCTAGGATAGGCGTCTTGAGCGTGGCCCCATCGTCTAGTGGTCCAGGACGCCGGGTTCTCATCCCGGTAACAGGGGTTCGACTCCCCTTGGGGCTACCATCCGATCTCGTCGCGGCGCCTTGCGAGGCGCCGCGTGTGTTTCGCCCGAACGCGCTTTCGACGGCGCGGGCAGGAGTGACTTGATGAGCCACTCGCGAGTCAGGCTGTTCAGCCTCCCTCTCGTGCTTCTGATCCTCTCCGCGGTGCTGATCCCCAGCGCCCTTGCCCAGGATGTCGCCGTCCAGTTGCGTGATTGGGTGCAGCAACTCGAACGCGATAACCTGGTGAATCCCCTCATCACCTTCGCCTCGGTCGCCGCGGCGCCAGACCGGTTCCACTCGACAAAGGCCGTGCGAGTGAGCGGCTGGGTCCGCGATGTTGTGCCGGCCGAGGACGGCCAACAGGCGTACGCGTCCCTGGCGAGCGACTGTGGAGCCCAGATCTCGCTCCACACGTGGCAGCACCGCATGCTCGTCAAGGGGATGCGCATCCGCGCCGTCGTCCCTGCGCCGCTTCAGGGATACCCCACGGGGCCGGTCATCGCGCTCGCTTGGGCGCCGGAGTCGGTCTTCGGCGGCAACGCCGGCGGGGGTCTGGTACCGGGGAGCGGGCCGTCCCTCTATGCCCCGCAACCGGGCATGGATCCCAACGTGGCCTCAGGCCGTCGGACGATCCGCGCCATGCCCAGCGGCGGCGGAAGCACCTACTACGGCGTCGATCAGCTCACGGGGCTCGCGTACTACGGCGCCCCGCAGCCGCAGCAGCCGGCATATACCGGCATGGGCTGGTCTCATAGCGGCGCGACCGCGGCAACGCCCAGCACCTATCAGACGAGCGACGTCACCCAGTTTGCGGCCTACGCGAATCTGGCCCGCTACTTCAACCCCGCATTGACGGTTGGCGAGTCCCAGGCCATCGTCTCCGCTCTCTTCGAGGGCTGTGCCCGCTATGGCGTGCCGAGGCCCCTGATGGCGGCACTCATCTATGCGGAGAGCTGCTACAAGCCGCTCTGCAAGTCCCATGCCGGCGCCATGGGGTTGTGCCAGCTCATGCCGGGCACGGCAAGAGGGCTCGGGGTCACCAGCCCCTATGAGGTCAGGCAGAACGTCCTAGGCGGAACGAAGTACCTTGCGGACATGCTCCGCCGCTTCCAGGGACGCGATGCCACGACCCAGATCCAGTTGGCCCTCGCCTCCTACAATGCGGGGCCCGGGGCCGTCGATCGGGCGGGCGGGATCCCCAAGAACCGCGAGACCCCGCCGTACGTCGCCAAGGTCGTGCGCACCTACCAGCTCCTCCTCCAGAAGGGCTACCGGTAGCCCGCGCTACTAGGCAACGTGTGCAGGTAACCCACCTTCCACCCACGAAGACCTTCGCGCCAGCGGGGGCCGAAGGCATCGTGCGCTGGATCAGCCACGGCTCCGCCGCGGGGCGCCGGAGCGGGTATCCTGAGGGGCGCTGACGCGTCGTGTCGGACGCGCCGGGCTTCGGGGGTTGCCTAGGAGGGAACGGCAAGTGAACCGGGTCGCCACGGGCATACCGGGGCTAGACCAGGTGCTCATGGGAGGCTTCAACCGCGGGAATGCGATCCTCGTTGAGGGGACGCCGGGCGCGGGGAAGACGAACCTTGGGCTCCAGGTCGTCTATGCTGGCGCGACCCTGCACGACGAACCGGGCCTGATCGTCACCTTCGAACAGTTCTCCCACCAGATGATTCGCGACGCCGAGTCTCTCGGCTGGGACCTTCAAGCCCTGGTGGATTCCGGCAAAGTTCGGATCATCCCCACGTCCCCCGCGGTCTTCCAGCAGGAGATGGCGGGATCTGACGGCTTGATCGCGGACATCGTGCGGGAGATGGGCGCTCAGAGGATCGTCATCGACTCGGTCTCTCACTTCGCTCGGCTCTACGGTGACGATGCCGAGCGGCGCGAGGTATTCAACGCTCTGGTGAACATGCTGCGGCGCAGCGGCTTGACGGCCCTGCTCACCCGAGAGGTTCGGCTGCGGGCGGGCTCGGGTGCGTCGGAGGAGGTGTCCTTCGAGCAGTACGTCTCCGATGCCGCGCTTCGCCTCACCTACGAGAATGTCGACGCGACCCGGCGCGCCCGGTACCTGGAGGTCATCAAGGCCCGTGGCCAGGGCTTCCTGCCCGGCAAGCACCTCTTCGAGATCGGGCAGGGGGGCCTGACGGTGTACCCCAGCTACGATCCGGGCGAACTCAAGGGGGAGCCGTCCAACGGGCCCCTCGAACGGCTATCGACCGGCGTCCCGGGGCTCGACGAGATGCTCTCCGGCGGCCTGCACCGCAGCTTCACGACCCTCGTCACCGGACCATCGGGCGTCGGCAAGACGGTGATCGGGCTCCAGTTCCTCGCCGACGGGATGAAGGCCGGCGAGCCGGCGCTCTACACGTCTTTCCGCAGCGGGCCGGGGAAGCTGGTGCGGCTGGCGCGGGCGCTGGAGATCCCGCTCGCGACCGAGGAGGGCGGGCATATCCGCTTCGACTGCCCCCACCCGGCCATGATGAACCCCTACCGAGTGCTTGAGGATATCATCCAGGCTGCGGAGGATGAGGGCATCTCGCGAGTAGTCATCGACTCGACCCGAGAGATCGAGGACGCCTTCCGCGACGAGGCCAGGTACGACCAGTTCGTCTACACCCTCGTGCATCGCCTCTACACCTGTGGGGTCACGACCATGCTCCTGGGCGGACCGGGCAAGACCGAGGAGCCGAGCGCTCCGGCCAGCACCTCCATCGGCGCGATCGTCGACAGCATCATCGGCCTATGTCATGTGTCCACCCGGGGCGATATACGGCAGGGCATCTACGTGCTCAAGTCCCCGGGCAGCGCCCATGTCAACGATATCCGGCCCTACTCCATCGCTACCGGTGGCTTGAAGGTCGCCACGCGCCGGGTCACCGTCTGGGATGACTAGAGCTACCGCGAACGGAGTGGACGCGCGCCTATGATCCTGGGCCTGGGAGTGGACATCATCGAGATCAAGCGCGTCGAGCAGGCCCTGACTCGGCGGCCAAGCCTGTTGCGGCGGCTGTTCACGCCCGAAGAGGTCCGCTACTGTGAGGCCCGGCCGGGATCGCGCTACGCCCACTTCGCGGGCCGGTTTGCCGCCAAGGAGGCCGTGGCGAAAGCCCTGGGCCGCTCGCTGGGTTGGCGGGATGTGGCCGTGCAGAACAACGAGCTGGGCAAGCCGACGGCGGTTCTCTCGGGCCGAGCCCGGGAGGCGGCCGAGGGCGGAGCGATCTATCTGAGCATCTCCCATTCCCGTGACTATGCCGTGGCTCAGGCCGTGTTCTGGGTGCCCGAACCCGGCCAGGAGGGACTGCCATACGCCGATGGATGATCGACTGGATGAGTCCGCCGAGCGCCTGCGCGCGGAGCTTGACCTCGAGGACGCCGCTCGGGAGCGGGCCCTGAGCTTCAGCCGCGAGCTGGTGCGGAAGAGCGCCTCCGCGATCCGCCTGATCCACCAGAAGCGCTATGGCGAAGCCGAGGAGGCCATCCGTGCCCATGGCGCTGAGCTGAGCAGCTTCCGAGACACCATCGCAGACCAAGCCAAGATCGTGAAGGCCCCCTTCGTCTCCGATGGCGAGAAGGAGCATGTGGAGGCCTGGGTGACCTTGTGCCTCGCGACGGGTCGAGCCATCCCCACGCCCGAGGAGCTCGGCACGCCTCCGGCGCCCTACCTGAACGGGTTGGCGGAGGGCGTGATGGAGATCAGGCGGTTCGTGGTGGACCGGCTGCGCCACGATGACCTGAAGGACGCCGAGGCCATCCTCAACCGCATGGACGCCATCTACGCCATCCTCGTCACCTTCGACTACCCCGACGCCATCCTGGAGGGGCTGAAGCGCCGCCTGGACACGGTGCGTGGGGTCATTGAGAAGACTCGCCACGATCTCACGACCGCGGTGCGGCAGAACCGTCTGATATCGGCGTTGCGCGATTACGAGGCACGCGTGATCCCCGAGCAGGAGCCCTAGGCCGTGAGCAGCGATCCCCTGCATCCCACCGTGGAACTGGAGACGCCGGACCATGTGACGGTATCCTTCGCCCTGGCCGGTCTGGGGCGGAGGGCGCTCGCCACGGCTCTCGACATCCTGGTGCAGGTGGGGCTGACCGTCATCGTGGCGCTCGTTGCCGCGGGTGCGATCCTCCTTTGGCAGGGCGGTCTCGGGGACGTGGGCGGCGGCGTCCTCGCCGTGACCATCGTGGCGCTGTTCCTCGTGTGGTCCCTCTACTTCATCTACTGCGAACTGGCCATGAACGGCCAGACGGTGGGTAAGCGCAAGCTGGGCATCCGCGTCATCAAGGCCAACGGGAGCAGCGTGGACTTCCTGTCCTCGGCGATCCGGAATCTGTTGCGCTGGATCGATTGGTTCCCGATGCTGTATGGTGTCGGCACTCTCGTGACGCTGCTTTCGCCGCGCTACCAGCGGCTGGGCGACCTCGCGGCAGGTACCTACGTCGTGGTCCAGGACAGGGACGAAATGCCAGCCCACGTCCTCGTCGACTTAGCCACCCTGCCCCTTCCCGAGTCGCTCAAGGATGCTGTCAGGGCCTCGGTGACGGCGGTCCGGCAAGATGAGTACGAGTACGTCCTGCGGCTTCTTCGGCGCCTGCCGGAGCTCAGCCCCGCCCGCCCGGACATCGCCCAACGCCTCTGCTGGCAGACCGCCAACGCCCTTGCGGCGCGGATGCGCGTAACTCTGGATCGACCGAGCGACTACGACTTCTGCTACTACTTCCTACATGCCGTGGCCACCGTCTATGCCCAGCGGAGCGTGGGCGCGTGAGCCTGCGGGAGGAGATACTGCCATGACCCTCGACGGACCCACTCCACGAGAGGGCGCTGCCCTGCTCGGGCCTGCGGGCCGCGACATCCTGCGGGCCATCGAAGCGGCGCGTGACTTCCTGGCGGCCCATTCCGAGGAGGAGCTGCTCGAACGCGTCGGCGACACCATTGAGGAGGTGCCTGCGGTCGAGCATCTTTCCAAGGAGGTCTTCCAGGCCTCCTACGGCGGCCGCAAGGCCGGGCCGCCCGATGACATTCTGACGGGGTTGGGGCACTTCTTCATCACCGAGCAGCGCCGCCTCTATCTCGACTGCACCGGCGGCCACTACCAGATGACCTGGGGCTACCGCCACCCGGTGCTGTGCGCCGCCCTGGCGGAAGCCGAGCGCCTCGGCATCGTCTGGGATGCTCACTCGAACATCCCTGGCGCGACCGTCAAGAGCCTCTCCTATCGGCTCGTAGAGCTCTGCAATCCGGGAGTGGAGGGCCTGGACCGCTGCGACGCAACGGGCGTGGATGGCCCCGACCGGCTCAACACCGTCCTCCTAGGCATCTGCACGGGCTCCGTCGCCTGCTCGACGGCGCTCAAGATCATGCTGGCGCGGCACCGCGAGCGCACCACGGAGTCGCCGGTCGTCATCACCCTCGAGGGCAACTACCACGGGACTGACATCTTCGCCCAGAGCATGCGAGGCATGTGGCCGGGGCTCATTGATGGCGCCGAGTTCGTCAATCTCGAACCGAACGACATCCCCGCTGCTGAGGCGGCCTTCCGGCGCTATGGAAGCCGCGTGATGGGGTTCATGTGCGAGCCGGTGATGATGAACCGGGAGGCGATCCTCGTCGAGGGCGACTACATGCGGCGTATCCGCGAGCTTTGCGATGAGGCGGACGCCCTCCTAGCCGTCGATGAGATCCAGACGGGCTTCTGGGAGCCAGGGTGCTTCCACTTCAAGCGATGGGGCATCACGCCGGACCTGGTGATCTGCGGCAAGGGGATGGCCGCTGGCATACACCCGCTCTCGGCCGTCATCTACCGCCGCCCCCTGGATGTCTTGGCCCAGTACGACAGCATCAGCACCAATGGGAACGCTCCCCTGGCGGCCTACGTAGCCCTCCACTCCATCGACATGATCGAGGGCGACGCTGAGCGGATCGCGGCGGCGGCCCGGGCCACGGAGGCTATGGCGGCGGCGGTCGCCGAGGAGTTCCCGGACCGGGTGACGGCCGTGCATGGCTCCGGTCACCTCACGGGCCTGAAGTTCCACCGGGTGGAGGACGCCCTACGGCTGCATCAACGGTGCGTTGAACGCGGTGTCTGGGTCCGCGCCCACGCTTATCACGAGGGCCACAGCACCGTTCTGTGCAAGTTCGCCCTCACGGCGGGCCCGCGAGCGATCGAGTTCCTGGGCGAGCGCTACCGGGATCTACTCGCCCAGGGCTGAGGCTCGCTAGGCGACCGCGGAATCGAACAAGGTCGGCTCAAGCTCGCGCTTCTTGCGGGAGCGGCGCCGCGGCGTCGATCCGCGGGCCGGCTTCTCTACCCCCACGAAGCGCACCTGGCCTATCTGGTTGCAGCGGGCGCGGACCTGAATGTACCAGCGCCCGAGCTCCTCTGGCGCTGGCTGCTTCCGCTCCACGATGGAGATGACCTCAGGCTCTGAGACGTGGACATCCAGCTTGGTGAGCCGGCGGGCCAGGGCCTCGCCGAGCACACGCCAGATCCCGCGCATAGCGGCCTCTCGGGGATCCGCGCTGGGAACGGACTCGACGAAGAACCAGAGTTGCTCGGCGCCTCGTCGGATGGAGGAGAACACGGTGCGCGTCGGCTTGGAGGGGTCTGAAGGCGCCGACACGATCACCAGGGCGTGGATAGCTGCGTTTCGTCGTTCCCTATGTTCCCTATGGACATGCTGCATGGACTCTACCGCCTCTCTAGCGGCTTGCCCGCGATGCGTGGACTACGTCAGTCGCACTCCTCCTGGTCTCGGGCGTATCTGCAAACAGGCTCTCCATAACAGGTTGTTCCCCGACCTGCTCGATGCGTAACACTCCCGTGGTCGGTTGCGCCTCCCCTTGATCCATGCTCAGGATCCATCCGGTGAGCATGCCTATCACCGTGCACAGACCGGCCAGTTGGACCAGGAACTTCCGCTCCTCCCGGCGCTTGCTCCGCTCGCACGTCTTCTGGTTCATTCCCTGCCTCCTGTGAACGATTGTTTGCTTTCCTGGGATAGCAAACACACATTTGAGGTCAGAGGTTCGATCTTTCTCGCCGGCTGTTGGATCCATGTATCTAGACGTTCGAGTGTCGGGTTTGGTGCCGTTCGCGCGGTGGGAGTTTCGCTCGAGTTATGGCGGTTCGGATTGATGAAGCTGCATATAGCTGATCAGGTTCGACCCTCTGATGGCATGTCAGGCGTGCCTTGCGGCCAAGCCAAAGTGGCGCGACGCAGCAGAGAAGCGCCGGATGTGCCACATGAGGAGGTGCCCGGGCTGCCGAGCGTGGGGCTGTAGGTTCATGTTGGAAACACTATAAGAGCCTACGCGCCCTCGGAGGCTGGCGGCTCCTCAGCCGGAGGGGCTTCCGGAACCGGGGCCTCAGCGGGTGGTGGCTCCTCGGGTGGCGGCTCAGGGGCAAGCGCGGCAAGCCGGAGGCTCAGCGACGCGAACGCGGCATTGGGTCCGCAGCGGACCTCACCTTCGCGCAGGCAGCTCTGGGCGAGAACGGGGTTGCCGAGGTCGAGGAAGGCGTGCCCCAGATCGGCCCAGGCCCGTGCCGGGGCATAGTCGATCGGCTCCGCCGGTGCGCCCACCATAGGCGTGAGGGGGACACCCATAGCCAGGGCATAGGCCTCTTCCAGCCGCGCCTGGGCTTCCTCGGCCTGGCCCTCGGCGAGCCCGATCCGTCCCAGTGAGCAGAGGGCGCGGGCGTGGATCCGAGCAGGCAACGTGCCGGCTCCGGTCTCGAGCGCCAAGGTCAGGGCCGCGCGGGCCTCTCCTAGGTTGCCCATGACGCGCCAGGCCTCACCGAGCCGGGCGACCACCTCGGGGCTCTGCTGGCTGAGCTGCGCGGCGCTCTGCAGCGTCTCCAGAGCCGACTGCGCGAGGGCCTGCCTCCTCTCGGCGGCCTCGGGCGCCTCCGCCAGCGACTCGCTCAGGCCCAGTCGGAGGTCGCCCAGGGCGTAGGCGACGGCAGCGGAGGCGGGATCGGCGGTCAGGGCATCCTGGAGCACCGCCTCGGCGGCCGTCCCGTCGTCGGAAAGCCGCAACGCTGACGCGATGGCGAGAGGGATGCGGGGATGCTGGTAGCCATCGCGCAGCAGCCCGTCTATCACCACCAGGGCCGATCGCGACTGCCCCATGGACAGCAGCGCCTCCGCCCGGGCCAGAGCCGCCTCTTGGGCCTGGGGTGTCTGCCCCAGAGCCGCATACGAGGCTTCGAGGGTCTCCAGCAGGGTGGCGCGCGTCTCGTCTAGGTTGGTTCCCTGGATCTCCCCGAGCGCCTGAGCGGCGAGGGCGATGGCCTCCTCGTGGCCGCCCCCGGCTCGCAGCTCGGCGGCGAGGCCCGCGGTCGCGCCCGCCAAGCGCCAACGGGCGGCAGCCAGATTGGGGTCGCGGGAGAGCGCCTCGTTCAGGTGAGCGGCAGCCTCGGCGTAGTTCCCCGCCTGAAGCTCAGCGCGGCCCAGGAAGTAGGCTGCGTAGGCCTCGTTCGAGTCGCTCACGCCCACGCGCGTATCGGCCCGCAGTCGTCCGGGGTCGAACCCGCCGATCGCCTCCGCGATACGACGAGTGAGGCTCGTCACGAAGCCGTCGAGATCGATCATGTGCCCCGGCAGTTGGCCAGCGCCGAGCGTCCCCTGCCCGCTCGAGGTGTCGAAAAGCTGCCAGCGGGCCGAGAGGATCTGATCCATCGTCTGGCCCTCGATGAGGATGATGATGTCGCAGGTCAGCTGCTCCGCGGCAGACCGGGAACTCGCCCAGTCACGGACATCCACGGCCGGCGCGAGGGCCTGGGCGGCCCGTTTCAGGGCCTCGAGGGGCATCACGCGAACGGTCTCGGGAGCGGCCTGAGCGAGCTTCCGTGGCAGGTCGTCCCTGATGGCCAGCCCCGCCGCCTGACCGTCAGGCGTGACCGAGGTCCACTCGATGGCCCCGAGGGCGACGACACGCACGGGAGGAGGAGGGGGCGGCGCTTCCGGCGCCGGCTCTGGCGCTGGCTCCTCTTGGAGCGCCAGCACGGGCCCGCCGAGCGCCGCCAACGACACGATCACGGATAGGAGGGCCATTGCGGCCAGGGATCCTGCGTTCCGTCTCATCTGGCTGCCCTCCTGGCTTCCAGCGCTGCCTCGGCGGCAGCGCGCATGGCCTGAACGGGCGCCCTCTCACCGGTCCATATCTCAAGGGATATGGCGCCCTGGTGCACGAGCATCCCGAGGCCGTCGACGATCTTCGCGCCCCTCTCCGCGGCGCGCCGCAGAAGCATGGTCTCGGTGGGGTTGGGCACAATGTCTACCACGACATGGTCAGCCGTCATATCCTCGCTCCTGACCGGGATGCACGCCTCTGTGCGCGGCCACATGCCTAGGGGCGTGCAGTTGATGAGCATCCGGCACGTCTGAAGCCCGGCGCATAGGCTCGACTCGGTGAGATCCATGGCCTCGGCGACCCCGCCCAGCTCGCGCACGGCTCGGACGAGCTCGGATCGAGCGTCGGGGTTCCTGGCCGCGACGAGGATTCCCTTCGCCTCGGTGGCGAGGGTTGCCGCGATGGCCCGGGCGGCGCCGCCGGAGCCCACGAGCAGCACCTCCGAGCCACGAGCTTCCACACCCGCCTCCACGAGCGATCGCATGAAGCCCGGTCCGTCGGTCGAGGATCCGAGCAGCCGCCCGCCGTCATTCGTGACCGTGTTCACGCCTTGGGCGCGCCGCGCCGCGTCGTCGACGTCGTCCACCAGGGACATGACGGCGGCCTTGTGCGGGATGGTGACGTTGAGACCTCTCAGACCCATGGCGCGCATGCCTTCGAGAGCTCCCGCCACTCGCTCGGGCGGGACCTCGAAGGCGAGGTAGACGGCGTCTAGGCCCAGGGCCTCGATGGCGGCGGAGTGCATCGCCGGCGAGAGGCTGTGGCCTACCGGATGCCCGATGACGCCGAACAGCCGGGTAGATGCGCTGGTTGCCATGTGCCTGACCGTTTCACGTGAAACAACTAGACTCCCGGACCCGCCTCCTGTGTCGCCGAAGGCTTCCCGAGCAGCAGCTCCAGTATCCGCTCCAGGTCGTCGTTATCGTAGTAGCGGACCGTGACCATCCCCGCCCCGTCCTTGCCGGGGCGGATGCGCACCTCGGTTCCTAGGCTCGTCCGGAGCTGGTCCTCGAGATCGGTGATGAAGGGATCGGCGACCGCCGCTTCACGGCGCCCGTCCGCCCCAGCCCCCGGAGTCCCTCCCCCACCCTCCGTCAGCTTCCGGACCCGATCCTCCGTCTCACGGACGCTCAGCCCCTCGTCCACGATCCTCCGCCACAGCCGCTGGCGCTCCGGGTCGCTGGTGACGGCAAGCAGCGCCCGGCCGTGGCCCTCGCTGATCGCTCCCGAGGCCACCTGTTCCTGGATCTCCGACGGCAGCCTGAGCAGGCGCAGCGTGTTCGTGATGGACGTTCGGCTTCGCCCGAGGGCGTCCGCCAAGGCCTCCTGCGTGGTCCCGAAGTCCTCTATCAGGCTCCGGTAGGCGCGCGCGCGGTCGATGGGATTCAGGTCCTCCCGCTGGACGTTCTCCACGAGGGCGAGCTTCAGAACCTCCGCGTCGTCCGCTTCCCGCACCACGATGGGCACTCGCGTCAGGCCGGCCATACGGGCCGCGCGCCACCGTCGCTCGCCCGCGATCAGCTCGAAGTGGTCGCCCACGGGCCGCACCACGAGGGGCTGGATGATGCCCTGGGTCCGGATGGACTGGGCCAACTCGTGGAGCAGGTCGTCGCGGAAGGCCCTCCGTGGCTGCTTCGGGTTGGGCACGACCTTCTCGATCGGCGCCTCGGGCAGTGACGTGCTCTGCCCGTAGGCCACGCCTCCCGGAATCAGCGACGACAGGCCTTTACCCAGTCCACGACTCCGCACGAGCCATCACCTCCGTAGCGAGCTGCCGATAAGCCTCCGCGCCTCGGTTGTCGGGCGCGTACTCGCCGATGGGCTTGCCGTAAGAGGGCGCCTCGCTCAACCGCACGCTTCGAGGAACCACCGCCTCGAACACCGCGTCCCCGAAGTGCTGCCTGACCTCGCTCGCCACATCCTCGGACAGCCGAACCCGCTTATCGTACATGGTGAGCAGCACACCCGCGATCCGTAGACGCGGGTTGAGGCTGGTTCGAACCATCTCGATGATGCGTAGAAGTTGCGAGAGACCCTCTAATGCATAGTATTCGCACTGAATAGGTATCAATACTTGCTCACACGCCGTGAGGCTGTTGATGGTCAGCAGCCCGAGGGATGGCGCCGAGTCGATCAGGACGAAATCATACGCCTGTGCGAGGGGTTCGAGCGCCGTCCGAAGCCGGACCTCCCGTGCCATGGCGCTGGCGAGCTCGACCTCGGCCGCTGCCAACTCCATTCGCGCGGGGAGCAGGTGCAGGTTCGGAGTGTTCGTCCGGATGAGCACCTGCTCGATCGGAGCGCCTCCGGTGAGCACCGTGTAGATGCACTGCTCGAGCTCCCTGCGGTTGACTCCTAGCCCAGTGGTAGCGTTGCCCTGGGCATCCATGTCAACTAAAAGGACCTTCTTGCCCTGTTCCGCAAGCGCCGCGCCCAGGTTCACGGCGGTCGTTGTCTTCCCCACGCCGCCCTTTTGGTTCACTACCGCGTAGACCACGAAATGCCCCTCTGACGTCAAGTTCCCTACGGCTTCACCGCTCCAGGAGGATTCTCCTGCGCCAATCGGCGCCCGGGATCGCGACGGTCTGGAGCTCCTGGCCGTCGTCCAGCGGCCGCTCGTCGAGATCCGGGCCGCCGAGGACCGCGATGCACCCGCCGGGCGCACGGAAGGGCCGGCATAGGTCGAGCGCCCGGTCGATGCGAGCGAGGCCGCGGCAGGTCACGAGGCTCATCTGGCCGGCGAGCGCCTTCTGGGCCTCCTCGGTGTCGGCCCGTATGCAAGCATGTTGTAGGTTATCCAACCCTAACTGTGTAGCTAGGCGGCTCACCAACCAGTGGGACTTGCGCTTGCTATCCATCGCCACCACTTGGCATTGCGGCCATACGATGGCGAGGGGAACGGCCGGGAGGCCGGCTCCTGTGCCGATGTCCAGCAAGGTCGACGGTGGCTCAACGAGGGGTGTGAGGAGCAGAGAGTCCAGAACGTGTCTAATGAGTACTACGTTTTCGTCCCGTAATGTGGATAGCCCGAGCTGTGGCGCCCAGAAGGTGAGTTCCCGAGTCAGTTCGAGCAGCGCGTCCACTTGGGGCGGCGTGGCCTCCAGGCTGAGGCGCCCGAGCGTGCGCATCAAGAGCTCGCGGTCACTCACCGCTGCTCCCCTCCCCTTCGAGCGATGTTTCACGTGAAACATCGGCAGCGCGACCCGACGCGCGACGCGCGAAGACCTCCAGAGCGTCCAGGTCCGCCGAAGTGATGCCCCGCATGCTCCTTGCCTCCGAAAGGGTCGACGGCCGCATCTTCGTTAGCCGCGTCACCGCCTCCGCCTTCAGTCCCGGGATCTGGGTGAAGTCCAGGGCCACAAGGGACGCCTCTTCACGCCCCATCACCCGGATCCGCTCGCGCTCCAGGTAGCCCCTGTGCTTCAGTCGCGCGGTCGCTTCCTCCTCGACCTCCTCGCGGCGCAGGTCCTCCAGCACCGCCTCCGGGGCGCCGGCGAGCCGCGCCAGGACGGCGATCTCCACGTGCGGGCGCTCCGCGACCTCCGTCAGGGGCCGCCCCCCCTGGGGCGCCTGCCCCCATGACTCGCCGGGCCAGGCCTCGCTCCCGGGCTCCCACTTCGCCTGCGCGAACCACTGCGTCACACGGTCCAGAGCGGCCGCGGCCCGCTCATAGTGGGCCCACTGCTCCGCACCCACGAGCCCCCACGCACGGCTGAGCGGCGTGAGCCGCTGCGCCGCGCTGGAGCTCCGGAGATGAAGCCGATTCGCGGCGCGGGCTGTCATTATCCGGTACGGCTCGTCCACGCCCTTCTCCACCAGGTCGGCCAGCATCACGCCAATGTAACTCGACAGCCGAGGCAGGCTCACGCCATCGCCTCCCCCAGCCACCCTCGCCGCGCTCACGCCAGCGATCAGCCCCTGGGCCGCCGCCTCCTCGTAGCCCGACGTGCCGTTCACCTGCCCAGCCAGGAAGAAGCGCCGGATGAGCGTTGACTCCAGGGATGGCGTGAGGGCGCGCGGATCGTACGCGTCGTACTCGACCGCGTAGCCGTAGCGCAGCACCCGAACCTGGCCCAGTCCCGGCAGGGTGTGAAGCATCTCGAGCTGGATCTCCGGCGGGAGGCTGTTCGAGAGGCCCTGGACGTAGACTTCCGTGCTGCGCTCCCCCTCGAGCTCCAGGAACACTTTGTGCTCATGCCGATCGGGGAAGCGCACGACCTTGGCCTCGATGGAGGGGCAGTATCGCGGCCCGGGCCCGCTCACGAGGCCCCCGAAGAGGGCGGAATCGTCCAGGTGGGCACGGACGAGGGCCGTGGTCTCCGCAGTCGCCAGGGTCACCCAGCACGGATGGTGGACGCAACGCGGGGGACCGCCGGTGCGCCACGAGAAACCGCTCACCGCTGGATCGGATGTCTGGACCTCCAGTTCATCGGTGGCGATACTGTCGAGGGCGAGGCGCGGGCTGGTGCCGGTCTTCAGGCGCACGGGCGGGAGGCCTAGGCCCCGTAGGCATCGTCCGAGAGCCTCGCTGGCCTGTTCGCCAGCGCGCCCCATCGGGTGGCTCGTGTGGCCATAGAAGGTCGCTCCCCCGAGGAAGGTCCCTGCGGCGAGCACCACCGCTCCACCGCGGATCTCCTCATCGAAGGAGGTGCGGACACCCACGGCGGCGCCAGACTCCACGAGGAGGTCGGTAACCTCCGATTGAAGCAGGTGTAGCCCCGGGGTGGCCTCCATGGCCCGCTTGGCTCGGTCCTCATAGGCCCGCTTGTCCGACTGCACCCGGAGCGCCTGAACGGCCGGCCCCTTGCTGGTGTTGAGCATGCGGATGTGAGTGCAAGTCTCGTCGGCCGCGATCCCGATCTCTCCACCGAGGGCATCCACCTCGCGCACCATATGCCCCTTGGCGGGGCCGCCAATGCTGCAGTTGCAGGCCATGTGGGCGACGCGGTCCAGATTCGGGGTGACGAGGAGCACCCTGGCCCCGAGGCGCGCCGCAGCCAGGGCCGCCTCCTGGCCCGCATGTCCCGCGCCGATCACGATGACGTCATAGGCTGTCATGGCTGCTCGGTAGCTCCGCTCTGGTCACCGGGGTCACTGCAACCCATCCTATAGTAGGGATGTGTAGGTTTACGAACCCATAACTGTAATGCCTTCCGCCACTGTCGGCGCCGCAGCCGCATACTTCACGGCTCTCGGTCCGCGCTGCCCATCAGCCACGGTTGGGCTGCCGGAGGGCGTCTCGAGCTGACTGGCGCCCGGACCAAGGATTCGTGTTCGTCCGCAAGGAAGGGAAAGAGCATAATACGATACTCACTCATTCAAGGGAGGTGTGCACTATGGCCGGCCATTCAAAGTGGGCCAATATCAAGATCCGTAAGGGCAGCCAGGACGCCAAGCGTGGCAAGGCGTTCACTAAAGTGTCCCGGGAGATCATCGTGGCCGCGCGTGGGGGTGGGGGAGACCCAGAGATGAACGCCCGCCTGCGGCTCGCGATCGCCAAGGCGCGCGAGGTGAACATGCCCAAGGACACCATCGAGCGCGCAATCAAAAAGGGCACCGGCGAGCTCGAGGGTGAGGATTACCAGGAGGTCATGTACGAAGGGTACGGTCCTCATGGCGTCGCCCTCATGATCGAGGCCCTCACCGACAACCGAAACCGTACGGCTCCGGAGGTCCGGGCTCTGCTCGACAAGCGCGGAGGCAAGCTCGGTGACCCGGGATGCGTCGCGTGGATGTTCGAAGCCAAGGGGCTCGTCACCATCAAGGCCGATGGGGTCGATGAGGATGAGCTTCTCATGGTGGCCCTCGACGCGGGCGCAGAGGACCTGAAGAACGAGGGCGAGACCATCGCGATCACGTCGAGCACCGAGTCCTTCATGGAGGTGCGGCAGGCGATCGAGGACGCGGGCTACACCCTTGTCGACTCGGAACTCGCCCGCATCCCGACCACGACTGTCGCCCTCGACGCCGAGACGGCGCCTAGCGTACTCCGCCTCATGGACGACCTCGACGACCTGGACGACGTGCAGAAGGTCCACGCCAACTTCGACGTCGATGACGCCGTCCTCGAGGCCATCGCCGACTCCACCTAGCGCGCCAACGCAGGCCCGGAGGGACGGGAGACTCGCATGTCAGCCACGGACGCGCTCTCGCACACCTGGGATGTCCTCGTCGTCGGGGCCGGGGCGGCGGGACTGCGCGCCGCTATCGCCGCGCGCGCGGCGGGGGCGCGGACCCTCGTGGTGGACCGCGGGACGCCCGGGAGGGCCGGGACGACGGTGGCTGCGGCGAGCGACTGGATGGCCTTCGGAGCCGCCTTCGGGCACCGAGACCCCGAGGATAGCCCCGAGCAGCACGGCATAGACATCCGCATCAAGGGCGGCCTGTGCCTGTTGCCGAGGCTCGCTTGCCGCATCGCCGAGGATGCTCCCGCCCGGCTGATGGATATCGAGGCATACGGTGAGCGCTTCGACCGCGCGGCAGACGGGACGTACCTCCAGGTCCACTCCGATGGGGCGACGTACGCGAGGGCCTGCGGCCGCGGCGCCGATACCGGGCCCATGGTGATCCGGGCGCTGATGGCCGAGTGTGACCGGCGAGGCATCGAGAGGGTGGGGGGGCTGCAGCTCATCGACCTGGCCGTCTCCGCGGAGGGCGCCGTTGTGGGGGCCTCCCTCGCGGATGCCGAGGGGCATCGGTTGGCCGTCCGCGCCGCCGCGACGGTCCTAGCCACGGGCGGAGCGGGCCGGATCTTCGAGCACAACGCCCTGCCGGCCGGCATGTACGGCTCGGGCTACGCCGCCGCCCTGCGGGCGGGCGCTCGGCTCGCCAATATGGAGTTCATCCAGATCGGCCCGTGCATCGGCTACCCCGTGAAGTTCGCTCTGTCAGGCATCTTCTGGCGGATGAACCCCAGGTTGAAAAACGGTATGGGCCATGAGTTCCTGCTCTCTTCGATTCCCTCATCCGTTGATGTTGCCCATGCGTTGCATATCAAAGGGCATAGTTTTCCCTTTACGGTACGCAATGATTCGGTCTACATCGATGTGGCGATCTACCGCGAGATCGCGGCGGGGCGCGGGGGGCCCCACGGGGGAGTGTTCATCGATGTCAGCCACAACCCCCGCGAGGAGCTGGAGCGGCGGGCCGCGGTTCCCCTCGAGCATCTCCTAGCGCGCGGCATCGACTTCCGGGAGCGGCCGATGGAGTTCGCGCCCTCCATACAGCACTGCAATGGCGGGATCCTCATCGACGAGAGGGCGGCGGCGGATCTCCCCGGGCTCTTCGCGGCGGGAGAGGCGGCGGGGGGGCAGCATGGCGCCGATCGGCCCGGCGGCAACGCCCTCGCTGACAGCCAGGTGTTCGGGCACATCGCGGGCCACTCGGCGGCGGAGCACGCTCGGCAGGCTGGCGCGGCAGAGGCGACCGAGGCGGCATCGATGCCAGGGGAAGACCTCAACGGGAGGCCCGTCGCCGAAGTGCTGGACCGTGTGAGGCGCGCCATGTGGGTCGGCTGCTCCGTGGTGCGCACGGATAGCGGGCTCGCCGAGGCGCAGGCGGCGGTCGACGAGGCGCTAGCGACGCCCGTCGCGGGTTCGCTGGCGGAGCGCCTGGATCTCCGCGATGCCCTCACGGTCGCTCGGACCCATCTCGCTAGCGCGCGACGCCGCACGGAGAGCCGCGGCACCCACCTCCGCGCCGATCATCCGGTCACTCGCGACCCTGAGTGGATCCGCGTCCAGACCGTTGCCGAGCGAGACGGCGCCTTGGTCGTAGAAGACATCGTGCCCGAGGTCGATGAGGCCATGATGAGCCTGTGGCAGTCCTCTCCGGAGAACCGCCGGGAGCCGCTGCTGGGGTTCGAGTGACCCTGCCGCGACCGTGGGAGGCTGCATGGTGGGATGGCTGACGGACCGGTGGCTTGGGCGCCAGGGCGTCGATGTACTGAGCCCAAGCCATAGCGGGCTGGAGCAGTTCGCGGCCCGGCTCGCCTACTGGGCCATGCGCCTCAGCCACCCCCACTGGCGGATGCGCTACCGAGTGGAGATGCCTGCCGAGCCGCAGTCCGGAGTCATCGGGCTCATCGGCATCGGACACGGCTCCGAGGGGGAGGCGCGGTTCGGGGACCGTTCTCCGGGTGGCGCGCGGGATGTCACCCCCGGCGGCCTGCCGGCGGCCTACCCCGACCTCCGCTGGATGAAGCTCTGGGCCTGCTACCAGGGACGGCACCTTCAGGCATGGGCGGCCGTCCACGCGCGCCCTGTCGTCGTGAGGAGCCGCCGGGGGCGCTGCTTCGGACCGTTCCCCTGGCCTCCCGAGCGCCGCTCCGCAAGGCCTCCCGGCCACGGCGAGCCGTAGGTCACATCGCGCGTCGCTCTTGCCATCGGGCCACGAAGGGGCCAAACTCTGCTGACGGCGCGCACGCGCCGAACCACCACTCACGGGCGAGGTGAACTGCTATGGCTAAGAGCTACCAGGCTCCGCGCGGCACCCAAGACATCCTTCCCCCAGTGAGTGACCGGTGGCATCACCTCGAGAGCACCTTCCGCAAGGTCTGCGAGCGCTATGGTTACCAAGAGGTCCGCACCCCCGTCTTCGAGGAGTCGGGGCTCTTCGCTCGGGGCATCGGCGACGCGACGGACATCGTCTCGAAGGAGATGTACGTGTTCGAGGACCGGGGCGGCCGGAGCATGGCGCTGCGGCCCGAGGGCACGGCGGGCATCGTCCGTGCCTTCGTGGAGCACAAGCTGGCGGGCGAGAAGTCGGCCTGGAAGGTGTTCTACTTCATGAGCATCTTCCGATATGAGCGCCCCCAGGCGGGCCGCTACCGTCAGGCCCACCAGGTTGGCGTCGAGTGCTTCGGCCCCACGGGGCCCGACGCCGACGCCGAGGTCATCGCGCTAAACATGGCCTGGTACCGGGAGCTAGGCATCCGCGGCCACGAGCTGCGGCTGAACTCCCTCGGCTGCCCTGTGTGCAGGCCAAGCCACCGTCAGGCCCTCAGCGAGGCCCTGAGCGAGGTGCGGGGAGACCTCTGCCCCACATGCCAGGGTCGGATGGAGACGAACCCTCTGCGCGTCTTCGACTGCAAGAGCGCCGAGTGCCAGGCGCTCGTCGCTTCGGCCCCCTCCACTGTGGACTACCTCTGCGCCGAGTGCCAGAGCCACTTCGCCCGCCTGCGGGATCTCCTGGAGGCAATGGAGCTTCCCTACGAGCTCGCCCCAAGGCTGGTGCGCGGGCTGGACTACTACACCCGCACCGCGTGGGAGGTGAAGTACTCGGGACTCGGCGCCCAGGATGCCCTCTGCGGCGGCGGCCGGTACGACGGCCTGGTGGAGGAGCTGGGAGGGCCCGCGACTCCGGGGATCGGCTTCGCCGCCGGGATCGAGCGAGCGCTGTACGCCCTCGAGCAGGGCGGTATCGAGATCCCCGGCCGCTCGGCTCGGGGGACGTTGGTCATAGGTCTCGACGAGGAGAGCCGCCGCCGAGCCCTGTTGCTCGCGGAGAGCATCCGGGGCCATGGGCTGCGGGCTGAGACGGACTACTTCGACCGCGGGCTCAAGGCCCAGATGAAGCAGGCCGACCGCCTCGGAGCGCGCTGGGCCGTTATCCTCGGGGAGGACGAGCTCAAGACGGGGCGAGCCGTCGTGCGCGACCTGGAGTCTGGGGACCAGTCCGAGGTGCCCATCGATGATGTCCCTGGGTGGCTCGACCGGGCCTGAGCCGCTACTCGTTCGTCACGCCCTTCCGCAGATCGTCCATGGTGACGCCCTCGAGCCGCGATGGGCAGGCCTTCGGGCCGGCCCGCTGGGCGATCTCCAGGTAGTACGCGCCCTCGCGGAACTCGTCCTGTAGAGCCGCCCGATGACGGTCCACCATCGCCTCGAGCGAAGCCCGCAACTCGCGAGAGCCCGGGTGGTCGATCAGGTTGTGGCGCTGGTAGGGGTCGCGCTCGTTATCGTAGAGCAGCCAGCCGCCGTCATGCGTCGCGGCGTAGGTGTGCGTCTTAGTGCGCACGCCCCGCCATTCAGGCACTCCAGTGTGCAGCGCCTCCCCTGCCGCGCACACATCCATGATGTAGGTTGATTCGGGATCCGGCCCCTCCTCCCCCCGCAGCCGCATGGATAGATCGATGCCGTCCATGTCATCGGGCCCCGAGACCCCGGTCAGCCCCAGCACGGTGGGGAGGACGTCCACGGTTGAGAGGAGCGTGTCGGTGCGCGATCCGGCCGGCAGATCGGGGCCGCGAGCGATGAAGGGGACCAGGATCGACTCCTCCCATGGCCGCTGCTTGCGCTCCTGGCCCTGGGAGCCGAGCATGTCGCCATGGTCGGAGGTGAACACAACGAGAGTGTCCTCCCGCAAGCCGATGGCATCTATTTGTTGCAGAAGTCGGCCGACATTCCAGTCTAAGTTCGAGATCATCGCGTAGTAAGCCGCTATGTCCGCGCGATGGTTACCTTCGACATTGGGCCGCTGAGGGACCTGCGCCGGGTCGTACCGCCCGATCCATTCCTCAGGCGCGACCAGCGGGTTGTGCGGAGTGCCGTAGGAGACGAAGAGGCAGAAGGGATCCTGTCGGCGGGCTCGGATAAACTCCATCGCCAGGTCGGTGTGATGGTCGGGCTCGTAGCCGTCGATCTCGATGGGCTCGGGCGAGTCGGTGTAGTAGAAGGCGTTGAAGTAGTTGTGGTCGCAGTTGCAGACGGCCCAGGCGTCATCGAAGCCCCGACGACGCCAGCCAGGAGGCGTGAAACCCCACCGGTTCGGGCCGTCGAGGTGCCACTTTCCCACATACCCCGTGGCATATCCGGCATCTGAGAACATGCTGCCGACGCAGCGGTTGTGCTCGGGCAGCAGGATGTCATTGAAGTACATGCCGTTGCGGAAGACGTGGTTCCCCGTCAGCAGGGAGGCCCGGTAGGGGCCGCAGACGGGGTAGGAGGAGATGGCGTTCGTCGCCCGGACGCCCTGGGCGGCAAGGCGGTCGAGGTTCGGGGTGCTGACGGCGGGGTTCCCCGCGCATCCCATCGCCTGGCCGCGCATCTGGTCCGCGAAGATGAAGAGCAGGTTGATAGGTCGAGCCACGGGTCATCCTCCCCGGTGTCGGGACTGCAAGGCCTGAAGGGCCTCGGCCAGCGAGGGCGCGGTCACGAGCTGGCCCGCGCGCGGCGGCCGCGGGTCATCTGCCGGCCAGATCAGGATCGCCTGGCATCCCGCGCGTCGAGCGGCCCTGACGTGAGCGCAGGGGTCATCTCCAACGGAGACGAGCTCCCGTGGGTGCACCTTGGCAAGTTCCGAGGCCCGGCGGTAGGCGGCTGGCGTCCCCAGGGGCGTGCGCTCTCCGATGGCATCGACCGCCACGTGGCACCTCCTCAGGAGCCGCTGATGGGCATCGGTGCGGAGGAAGCGCGGCACCGCGTGGGTGGCAACAACGGTCAGGCCGGCCCCATGGGCGGCCTGCAGGGCCTCCTCGAAGGAGGCTCGGACCGGCGGAGCGGGGATGGACGCCAGGGCCCGCCGGATGAGCGCGATAGCGCGCCGATCGGGGCCCATGGCGAGGCGAAAGGCCACCTGAGCGGCGACCTCGGACGCAGTCTGCAGGCCGTATCGTGGGGCGTCCACGGTCAGGACGTACCGCAGCGCCGCCTCCAGGTCGCGGCCGGAGGCGCCCTCCAGCCCCTCAGAGGCCCGCGATAGTGCCGCCGAGTCCGCCTGGAAGCCGTCGGTCAGCTCCATGGCGACCGCTCGAAGATCGATCCTGCGCGCCAGACCCGCTCGCCTCCCGCCGTCCGCGCCGCCCTGAGGTCGGCGCAGAGTTCTTCAGCGCCCAACGCCGAGGTCCCTCCGCGGGAGCATACAGGGTCAGCGGTGGAACGCAACGAAGAGAGGGGCGAGGTGATCGCTCATGGAGTTCCACAACCCCTGGGAGGCCCCGGGGTTCTTCGCGAAGGCCCACCTGCACACGCATACGACGGAGTCAGACGGCAAGGTCTCGCCGGCACGCGCGGCGGAGATCCACTGGCGGTGCGGATACTCCTTCCTGGCCATCACGGACCACGACCGGGTGACCGACACCGCTGCCCTGGCGCGCGAGGGCATGGCAACGATCCCCGGCGGTGAGCTCAGTTGCCCGTCGGAGCGTGGGGGCTTCTACCACGTCGTGGCCCTGGGCGTCACCCCCGACAACCTGCCGCCCTCGGGCAAGCCGATCAAGGAGACCCTGCGCGCGGTCCACGAGGCCGACGGCGTCGCCTTCATCGCCCACCCTTACTGGTCCTGCAACACGGTCGAGGACCTGCTCGGGCTGCCGCACTGCCTGGGCGTCGAGGTCTACAACCACGGCTGCGAGGCGGAGATCGGGAAGGGCATCAGCTCGGTTCACTGGGATGACGCTCTGTTGCGGGGCGAGCGCTACGTGGGCCTGGCGGTGGATGATGCCCACATGTATGGGGTCGATGCCTTGGGTGGCTGGACGTGGCTGCGGGTCACGGAACTCACCGCCGAGGCCGCCCTCAACGCCCTCCGGCAGGGCCTGCTCTACGCCTCCACGGGGCCGGAGATCCTCGACCTGCGAATCCACGACGGCATCATCGAGGTGGAGACCTCACCCGTCGAGGCGATCCGGTTCATGGCGGGAGGCCAGCAGGGCTGGTGCGAGCAGTCCTGGGGGCGTCCACCATTGACTGCGGCGCGCTGGCGGCTACCGGAGAAGGGCGTCTATGTGCGGGTGGAGGTCATCGACGAGCGAGGGCGCCGAGCGTGGGCGCCGCCTATCTACCTCTGACGCGCCGCGGCTCAGTCGTGGTGCTGCGTCCTACGATAGAGCGCGGCGCGGGCCTTGGGGAAGGGCCGCGCCAGCAGGAGGGCGGTACCCATGAGGCCCGGCGTGGTGAGGACCCACCGCTTCGGCGGCTTCCGCCAGAGGTTCGGGCCGAAGGCGCCGCGCCACGCCTCCTCATAGGCCCCGGGGCGGCCGCTGAGCACGGCCTCGGCGAGGAGCGACGCGCCCCACAAGGCGTACACGAGGCCCTCGCCCCGGACGGGATCGACGTGCCCCGCCGCGTCGCCGATCAGCGCCCAGCCCTCGCCCGTCCGCGTCTGAGCCCACGCCTCGCGGCTGACCAGGGTGGGGAAGGGATGGGAGTAGTGGCCGAGCACCTCGGCGCCCGCGGCCCACTCCGCCTGAGCCCGGGCGAGGAGCCGCGCGTTCCGCCGCCGCCCGCCGGGCGCGCTCGCTCGCCAGCCGATCCCGAGAGAGGCGACATCCTTGCGCGGGAACAGGTACGAGTAGCCTTCGGGCCGCTCGAAGCGCACACGCACCTCGGTCATCGAGCAGCCTCGGACATAGTGGCCCATCGCCACGCCTAGATCGTTCCGCTCGAAGGGCCCCAGCAGGCGGCGACGCACAAGGCTGCTCGTGCCGTCGGCGCCGATGAGGAAACCACCTCGGATAATGCCCCCTGTGTGCCTCACCACCCAGCCCGAGTCCTCGCGCTCGAAGCTCACGACTCGCTCGGTGATATGGCTCGCCCCCGCCGCAAGGGCGGATCTGAGCAGAGCCTGGGCGAGTTCCAGCCGGGAGAGCACGTAGTAAGGGTCGCCGCCGCTCAGGAGAGTCTCGACGCCGTGAGCGCTCGTGAGGAGGACCCTGCCCACCTCGCGCGCCGTCTCACGGAGCTGTCCGATCTCGGGGAACAGCGTCAGGGCGATGGGCGAGAACCCACCGCCACAGGGCTTCTCCCACGGCGCCTTGGGATCCAGTAGCGCCGTGGTGGCGCCACCCTCGGCCAGCCGCCGAGCCGCCATGAGCCCCGCGGGCCCGCCACCTACCACAATCGCATCATACTCGGCCATGCACGCCTCCGGAAACGCCGCGGACCTCTGGGTATTCGCCCGCCGCGCCTCGTTGCCTCGCAGGAGCGGGAGACGCAGTGTGCCGGCGCTCCGCGAGCGCGGCGCCGGCGGTAATGGTGGATGTGACCGTCAGCCCCGCGCCGGAGGGTGATCCGGAGGGTTATGACTTCTCCCGGGAGGCGGACGCGTTGGTCATCCGTGGTGTCACCGTGAGCCGCGATGGGCCCACGGTGATCCGCCTCCGGCGTTAGAAGAGGGCGCCGATGAGGTTCGTGATGCTCAGCGCGTTACGGATGTTGGTGAGCCAGTCGCCCCAGTCGGTGTGATCGGACCTCGGCACCATGACGATGTCGTTCGGCAGGACCTCGACATTGAAGGCGACGTCGTCCATATCGTGGGCGCCCGAGAGGTCGACCCTGGTGAACTGTGGCCCCTCGGGGCCTCGGCGTATGAGCACGGCCGAGAAGCGGTCGCCGTCGTCCGTGTTCACGCCCCCCGCGGCGGCGATCATGTCGAGGACGGTATCCCCCTCATGCCAGAGGACGAACCCTGGGCGCACAACGTAGCCGAGGACGGTGACGCGCTGCCTGGCGTAGGGTACGCGGATCTCGTCGCCGGGTCTGACGGGTAGGTCCTCGACGGTCGTGTCGATGGTCTCCTGGGCGCCGTCCTGATGGATGATGAGCACATTGCGCGGATCGCCGTCGTTCATGTAGGAGTCGGCGGGCGAGATGGTGGGGCCGCCAGCCATGGCGATCACCTCACGCACCGTGTCGCCCTCGCGGAACTGGAAGTAGCCGGGACTCTGGACATAGCCGGCGACGATGACCCGGCGGTCCGCCTCGGGCACCCAGAGGCTGTCGCCGTGGACGAGTTCCACGTTGGCCTCCAGCGCGGGGTTCTGTGCGATGGCTTGGAGGTCGACGACGAGCTGAGTCCCGTCCGCGCGTGCCAGCACGCAGTTGGCGAGATCCGCGTCCGTCGTTCGCATGGGCAGGGCATCGACTGTCGTCGTCCCGCCCGCGGCAGTGTAGAGGTCGAGCACCCGTGAGCCGGGCGGGAGCACGTGCCGCCCCTGGACACGCACGCGCCCGAGGGCGTAATAGGTCTGCTCCCTACGAGGCACCACGATGGAGTCCCCCGGTAGCAGCTCGGGGTCGCCGGCGCCGGCCACGCGGGAATCGAGGTTCACGAGCAGCTCGGTCCCGTCGGCGCGGTAGAGTCGTATCGCGCTTAGGTCGCCGATCTCCAGGATGTTGTCCGGTATGCCGGACGAGATGATCACGCCGCCTGCCTTGGCGATGACATCGGAGACGCGGTCGCCCGATCTGAAGACGAGCACGCCTGGGCTCTTGATGTAGCCGAGGACGGTGACCTCGCTCCGCGAGGCGGGCACGTAGATGACATCACCCGGGAAGACGGCGGGGTCGTCCCGGGTCGTGCCTTCGTCGGCGCCCATCAGTGACACGGTCTCGGTAGTGCCATCGGCGCGGTTGATAGTGATGCGTGTGGAGTCGCCGGGGGTGCGGCCTGCCTCGAAGGTCTCCTCGCCGGGCTCCACGATCCCCCCGGCTAGAGCCAGGACCTCGGAGAGTCGCGCGCCCTCACGAACGCGGACATCCCCCGGGTCGTGCACGTAGCCGAGCACACTGACAGGGGCGGACTCCTCGACGATGATCGCGTCCCCGGGCTGAAGCAGGAGGTCGGCCATGGCGCCCTCGGCCCTCAAAGCCTCGTTGAGCTGGAAGGTGACCGATTCCCCGTCGCGGTGGACGAGGCGTGCCAGTGGGTTGGCGGCTATCTCGAGCTGGACGCCCTTGGCCATGGCTATCGCGTCGCGCACAGCGAGCCCCTCGCGGAAGGGGAAGTACCCGGGCTCCTTCACCGCGCCGAGGACGCTGACCCGGTCGGCGCCGTACTCCCGCACCCGCACGAGCACATGGGGGCTGACGAACTGCCCCGCCTCGATGAGGCCCACGCGGATCTCCTCGCTCAGCTCGGCGGTCGTCTTTCCCACGGCGATGACGTCGCCCAGGTAGGCGACGGCGACGGTTCCATCGGGCCCTACCGTGAGGGCGTCGGTCGTCACGATGGGCGCGTCGGTCCGCTCCTCGGGGACGACGATCTGTAGGACGTCGTACGGCCCGATGCGGTAGGCGTCGGTCGGAGCCGCCTGAGCCATGGCGAGGGTAAGGGCGGCGAGAAGGACCGCGAACATGCGAGTAAGCACCTCCCAGGACACCCCCGCGCGTGGGTCACGGAGGAGGAGACACACACATATGCGGCGGGCTCAAGCCGCGGTCCTCCCGACGACTCAGGCTAACGAGGACCGCCCGAGGCCAGGATCCCCACCTGGCCGCAGAGCAGGCGGCGGACGAGGGGAACCCTCTCGACGATAGGTTCGAGAGCGGAACCGACAGACACGAGCCAGTCTGGGGAGAACATGGGGACCAGGCCGAAGAAGAACGACCTCTCCACTCGCCCTCCCGCCGCGGCGATCCAGCGTCGGTACCGCTCTAGGACGTATGAGCGCTCCCCATGGTCCCGGTGGTAGGGTGAGAGGCGCTCGATAGCCTTCAGGACGGGGTTCCACCCGTTGGGTTCGAGGAAGAAAGCCTGCTTCGCGGCGGCCAGAATGGCTGCGATCTCCTCCTCCGGCCGCGCGACATGGTGTATCACGCCTCGAACCACCGCGAGATCGAGTCGCTCGCCCGACGTGGCCAGATCCGCGGCGACGCCCTGGCGAAAGGAGAGTCCCTCCAGGGCGCCGTACATCGCCAGGGCCCGCTCTATGCCGGCGACGGCGGGGTCGATGCCCAGCACTGATGCGGCCCGGCCGCGCGTCAGCAGAGCCTCAGTGTAGGTACCATCGCCGCAGCCGATATCGACGACGCGCTTGCCTTCGACTCCTGCCGCCTCGAGGATGACCCGCGTGAAGCGCTCGTTCGCATAGGCGCAACTGCGGCGCCTCGGGTCGGTGTAGCGGTAGGCGCCGTGACCATCCACATCGCGATTGAAGGGGTCGACGACATCGGGCACGTCAGGCGCCCTCCCGATCCCCGGTATTCCCAGTCGCTGGCGGCGGCCGGTTGTCGATAACGTCCCGCACGATGTAGCGGGGCCGGCCCTTCACCTCCTCGTACATGTGTCTCAGGTACTCGGCGATGATGGAGAAGCAGACCAATTGCACACTCCCCATACAGAGCACGGCCAGGAGCAGCGTCATGTACCCTGGCGGTGGCCTGTCAAGAATGCCCGCCAGCGAGAGCACATACGCGCCCAGGTACACCGAGATGGCAAAGCCCGTTAGGAGGACGGCGAGAAGAGCGAGGCGGCCGATGTACTCCAGGGGCTTGTCGCTGAAGGAGAAGATGCCCAGGAGTGCCCAACGGATGTTACTGGCGAGGTTGTTCGTCGAAACCCCGTCGAAACGCGGCTGCCGCACGTACTCGACGCCCGTCTGGCGAAACCCCGTGTAGGCCCTCAGTCCGCGCAGGAAGGTGAGTCGCTCGGGGAAGCTCTCCAGGAGCATCTTCACGACCGCCCGATCCATGAGTCCGAAGTCCCCGGCATCCACGGGCACATCGAACCGAGCCATGGCGCGGAAGAGGCGGTAGAAGAGGCGGTAGGCCGCATTGCGGAAGGCGCTCTCCATCCGCCTAGTACGGATCCCGTAGACGATGGGGTAGCCCTCGAGCCACTTGGCGACGAGGCCGGGGATGATCTCGGGGGGGTCTTGCAGGTCCCCATCCATCAGGACTACGCCGTCGCCCCGGCTCACTGCCATTCCGGAAAGGAAGGCATTCTGGCTCCCGAAGTTACGGGTGTGGTTGACGACGACCACCCGCGCATCGGAGTCGGCGAGCTCACGAAGGATCGCCTCCGCGTCATCGGGGGATGCGTCGTTGACGTAGATGATCTCGTAATCGTCGGTTACCTCGGAGAGCACCTCGGTCAAGCGTCGATAGCACTCCCGGACGCTCCCCGCGTCGCGGTAGCAGGCGATGACGACGGAGAGGCTGCGAGAGGTCAGCATCGCGCCTCCCCCAGAGCCGCGGCCAAGGATGCGGCGTCGATTCCCGACCGCCGCCTGAGTGCTCCCTGGGACGCCGGATCGTGCACGAAGCGGTCCGGGGCCGAGGCCCGGAGGATGCGCGCACGCCACCGCTCAGTCATGGCGTCGGCGCAGAGGGCCTCGTGGAGCCCGCCGTAGGGACCGTGCTCCTCCACGGTGAGGACGGTGTGCACCTCGCGGTCCGCGAGAACCTCCACGAGAGACCCGAGCGGCTTGACGGTATGGGCAGAGAGCACCAAGGGATCGGCGCCGTCACGAGCGAGCATCTCGGCCCCCGCCAGGGCCTCGGAAGCGACTCCGCCCGTGGCAACGAGAGCGATCTCGCGCCCCTCGCGCAGAACGGTGGGCCGACCGATGGTCACGGGCCCGTCGGTACCTGGCAGTACGGGATCTCGCCCGCGCCCGAGCCTCAGGTACGCGGGACCATCCAACGCCAGTGTGGCTAGAACGAGAGCCGCCGTCTCGCGAGGATCGCACGGGGACAGGACCGTCATGCCCGGCAGGGCGCGCATCAGGCCGAGGTCATCGACTCCGTGATGAGTGGCGCCGTTCACCCCGTAGGCGTAGCCGGCGCCCACACCGCATACCACCACAGGCAGACCCATGCCGCAGAGGCTATTGCGGATCTGCTCCAGGCAGCGAGCCGTCGCGAAGGGGGCGATGCTGTAGGCGAAGGGCCGGAAGCCCTCCAGGGCCAACCCCGCGGCTACGCCGATCATGTTCGCCTCAGCGACGCCCAGGTTCAGGCAGCGTCCTGGGTTGGCCGCCGCGAAGGGGTCGAAGAGCTTATAGCCCAGGTCGGCGGTGAGGAAGATGACGCGATCATCCGCCCTCGCCGCTCCCTCGATGGCACGGAAGAAGGCGTCCCTCATGGCATGTCCTCCGCCAGCTCCGCCAGAGCGCGCAGCAGGTCCTCTTGGCTCGGCGGCCGGTAGTGCCACTCGATGTCATCCTCCATGAACGAGACGCCCTTGCCCTTCGTGGTGCGCGCCACGATAGCGGTGGGCCGCTCCTCGTCGGGGCTGGAGAGGGCCAGCACCAGCGCATCCAGATCGTGGCCGTCCACCTCGAGGGCGTTCCAGCCAAACTCCCGCCACTTGCCCACCAGGGGCTCGATCCGAGTGATCTGCGCCGTCCGGCCCGTCGCTTGCAGGCCGTTCGCGTCCACGATGCAGCAGAGGTTCGTCAGCTTCTGAGCGGGGGCCCACAGCGCCGCCTCCCACGTTGAGCCCTCGTTGCACTCGCCGTCGGATACCACCACGAAAACGCGCCCAGGCCGGCCCGCAAGCCGCATGCCGGTCGCCATCCCCGCGCCGATGCCGAGGCCGTGGCCCAGAGACCCCGTCGTGCACTCGATCCCCGGGAGCGTCGGGTAAGACGGATGCTCGGCCAGCGCGCTGCCCTCGGCCGCGAACTCCGCCAGCCGCTCGACTGGCAGGAAGCCTCGCTCCGCCAAGCAGGCGTACAGGGCTGCCGCGGCGTGGCCCTTGCTCAGGATGACGCGATCCCGTCCAGGATCCCGTGGCCGAGCTGGGTCGAGCTGGGCCACCCGGAAGTAGAGGGCAACGAGGATGTCGACGCAGGAGAGCGCCGAACCGACGTGGGGCGCCCGGCCGCTATGCGAAAGCCGCACCACATGCCGCCGGATCCGCGTCGCCATCCTCGCGAGATCTCCCACGGGGAGCACTAGGCACCTTCCCTCACTCTGGTCGCCGGGCGATGATCCCGATGTTCCCTAGGTTCGCGGTGATCCGCAATCCGCTGAGTCTGCACCTTCGGGCGGCATGGCGCAGCACCCTTCGTGCTCGCTCGGGCAGTGGCGATAGGGTGAGCCAGTAGTCGAGGGGATAGCGGTTCGCCACCCCGAACACCTCGAGCACCTCGAAGCCGGCCCGCTCGAACAGGGCTCGGAGGGTGCGACGGTCGTAGAGCACGAGGTGCTGGACGTCGATCATCGGGCAGCGGCGGCCCAGCAATCGAGCCAGGGGGTGCCCGATGTCGTGACAGATCCAGAACATGATGCCTCTAGGGATCAAGGCCTGACGGCAGACCTCCAACGCCTCCAGCGGACGAGCCAGATGGTCGAGCACCTGGAAACCGGTGATGAGCGAGAAGGTGTCCGGCTCTACCATGCCCGTCCCTAGCGGCTGGGGGATGAGGGTGTACGGCGCCCCGGTGGGGAGGCGCCGGCTGGCCTCAAGAGCCGGCTCCACCCCCGTCAACCGCTCGAAGCTCCAGGCTGCCGCAGCCGCCAGGAAGTGACCCTCCCCGCTGCCTACATCCAGTAACCCGCGTCGGTCCGGCAGCAGCGGCAGCAGGCGAGGGCCGTAGCGCGCGTAGGTCGCGGCCGCATCCCGCGCGAGATCCGGGTCGGCCCGGGTGCTGCTCGCGTAGAGCGTCGCTGTCGCATCCTCGTCTAGAATGGGGTCGGCTCGCACGGTGCCCGTCTCGCGGTTGCGGACCATGCGGTAGTGGATCCGGTCCGCCTCCCTCCGCGCGCGGAAGGTCTCAGGCGTTAGCGCCTCGGGGTCACAGCTCGCGGGATAGAGCTCCTCGTCGGCCCCGGCGGATCCCCCGAGCGGGCAGAGGGTGCGCACTAGCAACGGACTCGCGCCCGATCGGCGTAGAGGTCCACATGGTCGCGGAACCACTCGATGCAGTGGCCGATGCCGCTGCTCAGATCCAGTCGGGGACGCCAACCCAGTAGGCGATTCGCCTTGCTCACATCGGCGACCCAGGTCGACGTGTCCCAGGGCCGCGCGGCCATCTCGCCCCAGCGGGCCTCGACGGGACGCCCCATGGCGTCCGCCAGCGCGTCGACCACATCCTGCAGGCTGTTCTGAACGCCTGTGCCGATGTTGATCACCTCACCGGCGTGAGCCATCAGTGACTCCACACGGAGGTAGGCATCCACCACGTCATCAACGTGCACGAAGTCTCTCGCCGTGTTGGGGGCCGCCATCTCCAGAGCCTCGGCCCTCAGCGCCCTCAGGACAATGGTCGGCACCAGTCTGCTGGGCTCCTCGTAGGGACCGTAGACGCTGAAGAGCCTCAGGGTCACGACCGGGAGCCCCGTCTGCCGCGCCAGGGTCTGGCAGAGCATGGTTTGAGCGCACTTGGAGACGGCGTAGTAGCTGTCGGGTTCGAGGGTGTCTTCCTCGCGCATGGGGCGGGACTTACGACCGTACTCGGACGAGCTTCCCGTGTTCACCAAGAGCTCGACGCCCGTGCTGGCGCAGGCGGTTGCGACGTTCACCATCCCGCTTACGTTCGAGAGCACTATCTGGGCCATGTCCCGCTGGAACGGGTACGCGCCGTGAGTAGCTAGGTGGTAGACAACCTGGGGCCCTATCGCGGCGAAGGCTTCCGCTACTGCTCCCGGAGAGGTGATATCGACGCGGTGCAGAGGGACTGCGCCCTGGAGGCCGTCAAGGCGCCACAGGTCGGAGTCGGGCCTCACGATGCCGTGAACCGCCTCGCCGTCGGCCAGCAGACGGCGGCACAGGTTGGCCCCAATGAACCCAGCCGCTCCGGTTACCAGAAAGGTGCGCCCCATAGCTCGTCACTTCTCAGGGGGGGAGAAGGTTCCTGCCCCTCGCCCGCCTCGCGGCCGGTGCCAGAGCTCAACCTCATCGGTCTGGATGACCGGTTGCCAGCCGCTGCGTCCTTCGAGGTACTGGTGGACCATAGGGAAGTCGCGCCTCATCCGGTCCCCTGCGCCCTGGTTGCGTTGGGCCTGGTGGTTCTCCTTGACCCACTGCCATGTGCCGTAAGCGAGCCGCCATCGCCGGATCATCACCCACTCGCAGGCGGATGCCTCGAGGCGGGCGAGGTCACGGCAGGCCGCGTCAGGCGTGAGCCACCCAGGGATCCAGCAATCCTCGCGACTCGCGTTCCGCAGCCCGGGGCGAGCTACCGGCGCCATCGGGAAGGGCAGGCAGTAGACCTCAGCCTCCGGGTCGCCGCGTTGGATGGTGTCGAGTGCATCGGACACTTCCGTGGGGAGGCCGCCATCGACGCCGGAGGGCCGGAACTGCCGCCGCATACTCTCCGCCTCCGCCTCCGGCCGTCCCGATGCGAGTAGACGATAGGCGCTCCGGAAGGCGGCAGGATTGGTCGCGAGGAGCCAGCCCGCCGTCCGCCGGGCAGCCGCCGTCTCCATCGTGGCGGCGACGTAGGCTACCACGATGGCGAGAAACACCGAGGCCACCATGCACGCGGCCCGCACGCCGAGGCGGCTCCGGACGTCGCCTGGGCGCCAGCGGTTCAGGAGGAAGGCCGCCAGTAGGGCGGGCACCATGAACGCGTTGCTCTCGAAACTCGCGTAGGAGGGTCCCGCCGCTGATACGAGCAGGACCGTTCCCAGGGGTAGCAACCCCTCAAGCTCACATGAGCCGAGCGTGTCGCGTTCATGCCTGCGGGCGCCACGCAGCAGGGCGAAGACGACGACCATCGCCGTGGGTAGCCACAGAGCGAGGGCTCTCATAGCGTTGAACCCGCGCATCAGCATGGCGAAGCAGACCACGTTGAGCGCCAGCCCCGCCACCACAGAGGCGGCGAGTGGGGTGATGCCGCGAATCCGTCGGCAGAGGAATGCAACCGCCGCCGTGCCCACGAGGAGGGCCGCGAGCTTGGCGTAGAGCGGACCGGGCCAGAGCAGCTCGGAGGGGACAGCGCATCCCGAGTGTCGAGCGAGCCGTCCAAGCCACTCCTGCAGGCCTTCCCGACCCTCGGGACTCAGGAACATGTGGTACCCAGCGGCCGCCACGAGCACGGCGGACGCTAGGTAGGCGAGTCCCGCGTGCAGCGCGCCTATCACCTCCTGCCGCGTCGGCCGGCCATTCTGCTCGGTGGCGAGGGCCAGCGCCAGGAGCCCTGCGGGCGCGGCCACGTAGGGAATGGTCGAGGCCAGGGGTAGAGCGTTGGTGAGGGGCACTAGAGCGGGGAGCCCGCAACAGAGGGCGGCGATGGTCCGGCCCACTCGGCCGGTCACGCCCCACGCGAGCCCGGCGAGGACGCCCACCAGGAGAGCTCCTCCGATGTTCGGTTTCGCGGCCAAGGCGATGCCGGTGCCGAGCCCCGCGAGCAGCGGGGCCGCCTCGAGGAAGGGCGATGGGTGGTTCCACCGTAGCGCGTGCTTTAGGACCAGGTACACGGCCATGAGCGTCACGGGACCCAGCATATAGGTCGCCTGGGGCGTGAGTTCGGCTCCGAGCAGGCAGACGGCGGCGGTCGCGAAGCCAAGCGAGGCGGGGATCGCGAACCCCATCCTTCGCGTCAGGGCAAATGCCATCGTCGCCGCCAAGAGCACGAAACACAGGGTACAGAGCCTTGCGGCGAAGGGCGTGCTACCCAGGGCTCCCAAGAAGAGGGCGGTGATGTACTGCTGGGCCGGCCCGTAGATGGGTATGAAGTCCGCGTAGGGCGTCTGCCCCACCAGAACGCGGCCTGCCTGCACCATGGTGATGCCCATGTCGGACTCGTCGAACAGTGGCCCAAGGAGGAGACCGCCCACCAGGCCTAGGGCGATAGCGAGGACAACGAGGGCGGCTACCAGTGAGAATCCGACTCGCCCATCGCGGGCCTCGCGCCTCTGGCTCACCTGACTGTCCACCTTGCCCGCCACTCGACCGTCCCCACCAGGGCCACTAAGGTCCCATCACCTTCTCGGCGTCCTGCCGCGAGGCGCCACTAACGCGAGGCCGAGGGCCCATCCGTCGCTGTGGTTCAGATGATGCCAGAGGTTATGCACCATGCCCCGGCAGGAGTGCCCCTCCCTGACCACGACAAGTCCGTGATCGCACGAGCCACTGAGCAGCGCCGCGACCGAGTCCTGTTCCATGGGCGAGGTATCCACGATCACCAGGTCGTGCGTGGCGCGCAGGGAGTCGATGATGCCCCTTGCCACCTCGCTTGAGGCCAGGGCATCGGGATCGACCGGCTCGGAGCCTGCGGGCAGAAGGTCCAGGTTCGGCTTCCCTGTCGCCTGGACGAGGCTCGCCGCATTCCCGCGGCCCGCCGCCGCATCCCACCAGCCGGCTTGAGCCTCGACGCCGAGGTAACTGTGGAGGGTGGGGGACTCGGCGGCCGCATCCACAAGGACCACCCGACGGCCGGCGGCCGCGATGGACTCGCCGAGAGCCGCAGCCAGCACCGAGCGCCCCTCGCAGTTGGTGGCGCCGGCGATCAGGACAGCCTTCCCACCGGCGCCGCCGAGATTCAACATCAGAGCGGCTCGAAGTCGTCGGACCGCTTCCTGATACGCGGGGTCGGTGAGCACCGCCTCCGCGCGCCTCGCCTTACGCAGCCAGGGGATGCGCCCCAGGACGGGGAGCCCGAGAGCCTCGGTGGCGTCCGTGTCGCAGCGCACGCGGCGGTCCAGCGCCTCGGCCAAGCCCGCTAACAGGGCGCCCAGGAGCAGCCCCATGACGGTGGATACGATCAGCTTCACGCCGAGCCCGCGCGGAGTGGGCCGAGTCGGCGGCTCGGCAGGATACTGAATCCGCAGGTCCACGCGCGCCATGATCTCCATGAGCTTCGTCTCGTGGTAGTGCTTGAAGAGGGCGATGTACACCTCGGTGAGCAGCCGCGTCTCGCGCTCCATAGCGCCAAGGGCCTTCTCGTGGATGGGTAGCGCCGACAGCTCCGACCGGAGCTGTCCGGCGACGCTCTGCAGCGCCTGCTCGCGCGCGCCCTCGGCCAGGGCCGTGGCCTCCGCGCGCGCCAAGTCCTCGTAGAGCTGCTGATGGACGGGGTTCGGAGCCTCGACGGTCTGGGAGACCAGGTTCTCGACGGCGGCAGCCAGCTCGTCCCGGGTCTGGTTCATGCTGCCTTCGATCCGCTTGACCTCGGCATGCTCCGGACCATAGGTCGCCTTGGCCCCCTGGTACTCGACGACCAGATCGGCCAGCTTCTGCTCGAGGTCCGTCACGAGCGGGTTTCGGGCGATGACCGAGGACGCCACGTAGGTCTCGTCTATGGCCTCGAGCTGCTCTCGGTAGCGCCCCCGGGACTGCTCGGCCGCCGCCTTCCCGGCCCGGGCGCGCACCGCCTCCGACTCGAGGTCGGCGAGGCGACTCACCGCCGCCTCCACCTGGGCCTGGACGTCGGCGATACCGGCCTGCAGCTTGTAGTCCTCTCGGACCTCCTCGGTTTCCAGGATCTGCGCGCCGATGGTGTCGAGCTGCTCTTGGACGTATGCCGCAGCCTCACTCGCGCTGCTCCGCGACTTATTGCGGAGCTGTTCCAGGTACTCGTCCGCGATGGCGTTGGCATAGTCGGCGGCGCGGCCAGGGTTCTCATCCTTGACCTGCACCTTGAGGACGGAGGCGCCCACAGGCAGGTTGATTGAGAAGTCGCGGCTCATGAATGTCGCGAAGTCCTTCTCGGACATCTCCACACCCAGACGCGCAAGAGCCTGGCGCACGAGGCGTGGGTCCGAGATCAGTTCCTCGTGGGTCTGGAGGCTCGATCCACCCATTCCGGCGAGCAGCCCACTGCCGCTCAAGGCCTGGAGGGAGGCGGGCAGGGCCGCGTCCTCGCGCGAGACCAAGGCCGCGTCCGCCCGATAGGTTCGGGGCTGCGTGAGTACCCAGCCCACGTTCGCGACAACGTAGGCGAGACACGCCACCGCGATGATCCAGCGCCGCCTGATCGCGATGAGGACGAGCGACCGCAACTCCAGGGCGTCGGAGCTCGTCGTCTGCTCGTCAGGATGTGCCATAGGAGCGACGCTCCACCTCTCACAGGCGCCTCAGGCCCGATGATCTCATACGCACGGGCTCCGGACCTACCTTCACTGCCCGCCCAGGACACGCTCATAAACGGCTAGCAGTTTCCGTGATTCGGCCTCCCAGTTGAAGCGTTCCTTCACGGCGGCCACTCCACGCGCTCCCATCTCCTCGGCCTCCGACGGCTCACGGAGCACGCGAGCGACCGCCTTCGCGACGGATCGTGGGTCTCTCGGATCCACGAATAGGACGCAGCGGGCTCCCTCCAGGAGCGCGCGCCAATGGGGCAGGTCCGACGCGATCACGGGCAGCCCGACGCTCAGATACTCGAAGATCTTGTTCGGGAAGCTCGTCATATGGTGGGCCGTCGGGAGGAAGCACACGAGGCCCGCGCGGGCGCTTCCGTAAACCTCCCGCAGCCTCTGCCGCTCGACGTTCCCCAGGTAGTCTACCCGCGACCAGCCCGGCCGCGCCTTCAGTTCCTCGAGATAACTCTCCGGCATCGCCGGGCCCGCGAGCACCAGCCGTGCCGCCAGATCGGCGGGCAGAAGAGCCATCGCGTCCACCATCTCGGTGATGCCCCGCAGCGCCGAGATGCCGCCTGCGTAGACGACGCAGCAGGGACGATCGGCCAGCGGGGTCGGGTCTGCGAGGGTCAGCTCGTTGGTGTAGGGGTAGTTCATCAGCAGTGTGCACTTCTCGGGCCACAACCGCTCCGCAACGACGGGATGTGCCGCGACCAGGGCGTCCAGAGGCTTCGTGTAGTGCTTCTCCATCCAGCCGGCGCCCCACGCGGCGAGCGGACGCGCTGGCACGGGGATCGTGGCCCTGCCCAGCATCTGTCGCCCCAGGTCCTCGTGAGCGTCGTAGATGACCCGCCTGCCGAGCCGCTTGAGCTTGGCGGCGGTAGGAAGCAGCTCCGGGTCATGGAGGTGGTAGACCGCGGCATTGTGCTCCAGGGCCATGGGAAGCACCTGAGGCAGGACAAGGCGCCGGCGCTGCCGCCGACCGCTCGCGCGTGGCAGCGGCACGATCCTCACCCCGTTGCGGACCTCCTCGCGATCATGCTGCACCAAGTACGCCACGTCATACCCAGCCGTAGCCAGCGCCCGGCACTCGCGCTCGAAGATGCGCGTGTCGAAGGGCGTGTGGACGGACGAGATGTGCAGGACGCGTGGATGATCGGCCAATCGGCTCCTCCTGCGGACGGCGTTGGCGCTAACTCCGCCGGAACAGGCCCAGCGGCGCCAAGTAGAGCAGCAGCATAGTAAGCCCCAGGCCCCAGGTTAGCAGGGCCACGAACAGCGAGGTGTTGCTCAGAGTGAACATCGGCATCACCAGCACCCCGACCACTCCCGCTCGCGGGTGCCCTCGCGCCAGGCTGTCGATGGTCCACAGGATAGGCATCAGCATCAGGGTGATGAGCAGCATCCCAGGCCAGCCCATGTCTGCGTAGCCCATCGCCCAGATGTTCGCGTTCGCGTTCATCTCCGGGTTGTTGAAGTACTGGTAGCCGATCATGTTCGGGATGCCGAGCTCGTAGGGGTACTCGCCCGTCCAGCTCAGCACCCGCCCCTCGGTGAAGTACGTCTTGGGGTGGGTGCTGTAGTAGTCAACGTACAGCCCGGTCAGAAGTCCTGGCACGTACACCATGCGGCGCACCGTGTAGGAGCTGATCAGACCCCGACCCATCGTGCGCTCCAGGTAGAGGCCGTCCACCGCCGTGATGGCTAGGAGTGCCACGGCCAGAAGCGCGAGGTAGCGCTTCATCGCCCCGCTCGAGTTCCAACGCACGACGGCCCAGGCGCCGGCAGCGCCAACGGGCGCGAAGAGGATCGACTTCAACCCGGAGCTTGCGAACAGGGCGAGGTTGTTCAGGAGGGCGAGAGCTATGAGCCACGGGTTACGTTTGGCCAGCCCGATCACCAGGAGGAAGGGCCCCATCACATTCGCCTGCCAGATGTAGAAGTACCGCGCGGCCCCCGAGATGTTCCCCTTCCACTCATCCCGAGTCTCGTAGACCAAGTTGAGCGCGAAGGTGCTCAGAGACACGCTCCGCAGGTTCATCGCCGTGGCTACCAGGGCCAGGAGGGCCAGGCTCGCGACCATGGCCCACATGGGTACGGCCAGTCGCGGGATTCGCACCGGCTTCACCGAGTAGCAGAGCCTCATCAGGGCCATCAGGGGGATCATCCCTATCGGCACCAGGATGGCCTGCTCGGGCGGAAGGGCCTCGGTGTAGAGGGGCATCAGCGCCCCCGGCACATGCACGGTGAGGTACAGCGCCCAGTAGATGTACATCGAAGGCCGGGTGAGGCGGACGGGCATGAACAGTGCCGGGCACAAGGCGAGGATCCACGCGGCGACCACCCAGTGCGCGCCTGGGGGCCTATAGGGGAGATAGGCGGTTCCCCAGTCGGGCACGACTACCGCCACATAGAGGATGTGAAGGCCCGCGATGTACGCCAAGGCCCCGATGATGACGAGCGCTCGCTCGCTGATCGCCTGTCGATCCTGGCGCTCCCACGCTCTCGTTCTCGCGAAGGCCTCCGCAGTGGTCATGCTGCCGTAGGCTCCCTCAAGCCCCGACGCCGGCGCGCGCTACCGGGCCAGCCCGAATGATAGCAGATCACCCAGGAAGCCACTACGCGCCCACCGGACCAGCGCGGCGAGCGCCCCGAGCGACGCAACGGCCCACACGGCTGCCGGGAGAGCCCCTCCCACGTTGGCAGCCCACCAGCCGAGGATCCCGGTGACGAGCGACACGGTGAGCAGCGGCCCGGCCCGCCAGTAGGCCAGCGGCCGGAGGTCATCCCTCAGCCAGTAGATCGAGCAGAGGCCGAGGATCCAGAAGAGGGCCAGCATGGAGATGCCGGCAGCCAAGAGCGGGGTCATCCATAGGGTGAGCAGGGAGTAGAGGCCCACCTGTACGCCGAGGCCGAGAGCCAGGGGGTAGACATTGAGCGGCCGCATCCACCGCACATTGACGATCCCCTTGGTGGCCTCATAGATAGTGAGCGGGACCATGAGCCAGGCGACCACTAGGAAAGCATCCGCCGCGCCTGCCGCGAGCTCCGCGTTGCCCAACCAGAGGAGCAGGATCTCGTGCCTCCACGGCACCAGGGCCGCGGTGGCGAGCGCGGAGGCGTAGAGCGCGGCGCCGAAGCTCAGCCGAGTGCCGAGGGTGATGGCCTCGGAGTCCTGCCGGCCCATGAGGTTCGCGGTGATCACGGAACTCATGCGCGTCAGGGGCCCGATGGCGAGTTGCAGGACTCGCACCCAGGTCAGAGCGAGGAGGAGGTAGCCGACATCCTCGGGCTGCCTCCGAAGGAGCCAGGGCCCTACGAGGAGCGCGAGACCGTTCAGGAACGAGACGGCGCCTCGAGGGAGGCCAAACGCGACGAACTCCCTCAGATCCGCCTTCCACGGCGTCGAGAGGGTCTCGCCGCCGATGGCCCGGCACTTCCCGATGATGGTGACCATCGACACCGTGGAGACGAGCGCGAGCCCGAGGGACTCCCACCGCACGAGGCTCGCCGCAGTTGCCGCGTCGCCCTGGTAGAGGACGGCGGCAGCCAAGGCGCCTGCGGCCACCAGACGCATGAGGTTGGCCAGAAGGACCATGCGGAAGGAGAGGAACACCGAGGTCGCGATGGTATTCGCCGCCGTGGCCCAGAGCAGGCAGGCCGTGCCGAAGGCGAGGGCGCCCGCGTCCGCCCCTGCGGCCGGGTAGAGCCAGCCGCCGAGCGGCTCACGAAGCAAGGCGGCGGTTGGCAAGACGACTGCCGCCAGCAGAACGATCCCCGCCAGAGAGAAGAGCACATACCGGCGCTGCTGCGCCACGCGGCCCTGGTTCATCGCCACGTACCGCTCGAGGGCCGTCGGCATCCCCAGGCCCGCTGCTAGCGACCCCGTGCTCGCCGTCCGCCGGGCGATGAGCAGGAGGCCGAGAGCCGCGGCGGGGATAGCTCCCCCAGCCAGGCGCACGGCCCAGAGGGAGAGGAGGGACACCAGCACGGTGCCTGCAACGTAGAGGAGCGCATCGCGGCGCGCGGCACGGCCACGCGCTGGCGTCTTGACTGGCTGCTCGATGGTGTCGTCGGCGATGGCCGATCAGCTCTCCCGCTCCGGTTCGATCCGGTAGTGGAGTCTAGCCCCTCCCGAGATGAGCGTCGAGATGGTCAGGACGGCCGCGGGGATCTCCTCCCCGAAAGAGGGGCTCACCGTGCCCATATGCACCGCGCAGTCCGACCGCTCGTCGTGGCGGAGGCTCCAGACGCGCTCCCCGTCGGTGAGCCGCGCGCCATGTGGGATGATCTCGACCTCGATCTCTGGCGCGAGGTGGAGATGCCGCTCCACGCGATGGCTGCCGCGCTCGTCGTCGCACTCAAGGATGTCGACGACCTGCAAGGACCCCACTCCGAGGCGAAGTTCGCGCGTGTGAAGCACAGGGTCGGCCAGCCGTAGGTAGCCTGTGTGGGCGGCCCGGGCCACGTGTTCGCTTGCCTCTGCGGTCAGCGAGACACCCTCGGGACGGGCCGTGTCCGCGATGCGCCACAGCCCCGTGAAGGGCGCGATCTCCTCCCCGTCCACCTGGAGGCCATTGTGGTAGGCCGTGCTGCGGTAGAGGTCGAGGCGGGCGATGTCACCGGTGTAGACCGGAGACCCGGGGTCCACGATCAGCGGCCGACCCTCGAGACAGAGCTCGTAGCTCAGCAGGTCATTATGCCCGTGGCCCCCGCGTCCTCGGAGTCCCACTTCACCCACATCCGCGGCCAAGCTCGCGGACCCCTGCCTCAGAGCCACCATGCCCCCCTCTGGGTACAGCTCCGATACCTCGGCGGAGGCGCCCGGCAGCGCCTCCCACTTCGCCAACCCCTCGGTCCCAAGCAGCCACGCCGTAGTCAGGAGTGGGCGGGCTCCGTTCCCGGACGCGATCGCCTTCACTCCCGCGTCGGCGAAGAGGCTCGCCGCAGCCGCGAGATACGGCCGGTGGTCCCGCTGCTCCAGGCTATCGAAGGCGAAGACTCTGGCGCCATCGTTGTCCCCGAAGTTCACGCTGATCCCATCCGCCCGAGTGGTGTGCGCCGAGAAGCGCGCGGCTCGATGGACCCGCTCCCGCGCCGTCGCTGTCAGCGGAGCTCCGGCGCGCTCCAAGGCGATGATGGCGAGCAGCTGTAGCTCCGTCACCATGCGGTGGTAGGAGGTCGACTTCTCGAAGCCCACGCCGTCGGGTAGCACCTGGGCAGGGATCTCGCGCTCCAGGTGGGCGGCTCCGTAGGCCAGCCAGCGACGGGCGGGGGGGTAGCTGCCTTGAAGTGTCGCGCCGGCCACCGCGAGGGCGGCCGCGTTTGCCATGAAGTGGTTGTGCCGGATGTTCCCGTATTCCACCGTGCGGTATAGGAACGCGGCGTGCAGGGTCAGCATCCGCAGAAGGGCCGCGATCAGGGGCTCGGAGCGCTGCGGCAACGAGCGCGCCATCCCCAGGAGCAGGGCCAGGCTCACGGACCGCATGGCGACCTCCATGGGGTGCCAGTTGATCGTGTGGCCCACTGGGTTCGAGCTCTCGAAGTCCTCCAGAATCTCCAGCGTCGCCCTATCCCAAGGCCCCGCGGAGTCGATGGCCGCTGCCTGGAGCAGTGGCTGCAGAAACCACAGCCGCGTTAGCTCCCAGACAGCGCGCACGTCGTAGGGCTCCTCGCGCGGTCCGTAGTGGTCGTATTCCCGGAAGTGCAGGCGCTCCCAGGTGTGCCCGTGCCGCCAGTCCGTGCTCCACGGCCATGGCCCCGCTGGCGGCAGAGGGTGTCCCGACACGCTGAAGTCGCGTTCCCGTATGCGCCGAGCCCGGTCGAAAAGCTCCTCAGCGGGGATGTTCCCGCGTGCCACGAGTGCGGCAACCGCCGAGGCGCCATCAGCCGCGACAGGGCCTCGCGCGGGTCCGTCGATGAACTCACTTACGCGGCTCGGGGTCCACCACCGCGCCGTACTCCGCGCCAGACGCTCCCAGCCGTTGGTCGATCGGAGCCAGGCGATCCGAGCCTCCTGAAGCGCCCGGACCCAGGTGACGCCCAAGTCCGACCCCGTCACGCGCCGCAGTCCCGCGAGCAGAGTGCTGGTATAGGAGCGGCCCGATGGACGACGGCCGGATCCCTCGGACACAGGCTACCCCCTTCCAGGAGGCTGGATCACCGGCATGGGAAGTGGAATGCCCTGGCGCCTCACGGCCCAGAAGGCGTATCTTTCGGGGCACAATGGGCACGCGGCACCCGTTGCAGCAGCGCGTACGCGAGGACTGGCACTCATGTCCATGATCGTAGTTACCGTCGTTGGCGCCCGCCCCCAGTTCGTGAAGGCCGCCGTGGTCTCACGAGCCTTGCGGGCGACCGCGACGGTCAGTGAGATCCTTGTCCACACGGGCCAGCACTACGACCCGGGGATGTCTGACGTCTTCTTCAGCCAGCTCGGCATCGCTCCTCCGGCCTACAACCTCGAGATCGGTTCACTCCCTCACGGCGCTCAGACGGGGCGAATGCTCGAGCGCATCGAGGGCATCCTGCAGGAGACCACGCCGGACTGGGTGGTCGTCTACGGCGACACCAACTCCACCCTTGCGGGAGCCCTCGCCGCCGCGAAGCTCCACGTGCCCGTCGCCCATGTCGAGGCCGGTCTCCGCTCCTTCAACCGAGCCATGCCCGAGGAAGTGAACCGGGTCCTCACCGATCACCTTTCGACGGTCCTGTTCACCCCGACCGAGGCCGCCGTGAATAACCTCGGCGCCGAGGGCATCCCACGCGAGCGGGTCACCGAGGTGGGCGACGTCATGTATGACGCCGCCCTCTACTACAGCGCCCAGGCGCTGGATATGCCCTCTCCCGTGGCTCCCTTCGGCGTGGCCGCCGGTGAGTACGTGCTCGCCACCGTCCATCGTACCGAGAACACCGATGTGCCCGCGAGACTCACGACGATTGCCGGCGCTCTCCGCCGACTCGCCGCGCAGCGCCCGGTGGTCGTGCCGCTGCACCCCAGGACCGTCAGTGCTCTGGAGCGGGGGGGGCTGCTCGAGGGGCTCAAGACCGACTGCGTGATTATGGAGCCCGTCAGCTACCTCGCCATGGTTCGACTCGAGAAGGAAGCCGCCGTCATCGTCACCGACTCGGGTGGCGTGCAGAAGGAAGCCTTCTTCCACGGGGTTCCCTGTGTCACGCTAAGGGACGAGACGGAGTGGGTCGAGCTCCTGGAGTGCGGGGCGAACCGACTCGCCCCTCCCCGAGACGAGGCGACGATCCTCGACGGGGTTCGCCAGGCTCTGGAAGATGGCTCGCCTAAGGTGCGCGAGGAGCTCTACGGCGGCGGCAAGGCCGCGGTACGGATCGCCAACCGGCTGGCGGCAGGCCTCTAGGGCCGCGCCCGCCGCTGGCTCCGTAAGCGCTTAGGGTGTATCCTCGCCCGCGGTGCTTCGGGCAGAATCCCCACTTCAGCGGCTAGCGAGGTATGCGGATGGCGCGTGAACGTCTACGAATATGGCTCGTGAAGGCCCACGAGCCTGTCCCAACTGACGGATCGGGCGTGCGTCTGCTCCGGATGGCCATGTTCGCCGAGGCTCTCGCTGAGGCGGGGCACGAGGTCGTCTGGTGGACCTCCACCTTCTTCCACGGCGGAAAGGTCCAGCGCTACGAGCACGATGAGACGGTCGATGTGCGCGACAACTACCGCATCCGCTTTGTCTGGGCCCCCGGTTATAGGAAGAACCTATCCCTGGCAAGGGTGCGTAACCACCGCGCTGTTGCGCGACGGCTGCGCGAGCAGCTAGACCGGGAATCCAAGCCCGACATCGTGGTCTCCGCCTTCCCGACCCCCGAGCTCTGCGCCGTCTCCGCGGAGTATGGCAGAGCTGAGGGCGTGCCCACCCTCATCGACATCCGAGACCTCTGGCCCGACTTCCTCTACACCCTCGGGCCCGACTGGGCACGGCCGCTCATCAAGGCGGGCCTGATACCCATGGCCCGCGGCGTGCGACGCACCATGGCGAGAGCGACGGGAGTCATCGGCATCAGCCAGAGCTTCATGGAGTGGGGAGCGACCATGGGCGGACGCAAGGTCGGCCCGAATGACGCCCACTTCCCCTTGGGCTACATGCCCAAACCGCCTACGGCGGAGGAGCTCGCCGCGGCTGATGCCTACTGGGACGAGCGCGGCGTCGGTCGTCGTGACGACGAGTTCATTGCCTGCTACTTCGGCATAATCGGCGAGTGTGACGACATGGCGACCTGCATCGAAGCGGCTCGCCTGCTGCGCGACGGGAACCGGCCATTCCGCTTCGTCCTGGCGGGCATGGGTCCACGTGTGCCCGAGTACCAGCGCGCCGCGGCCGACCTCCCCAACGTGCTCCTCCCCGGCTGGGTGGAGAAGCCGCACATCTGGAGTCTCGTGCGGCGCTCGAAGGTTGGGCTGATCCCCGTCTTCCCCGGCTCGGTCGACCACAGCCTGGACGCGATCCCGAACAAGGCCCACGAGTACCTCTACGCTGGCTTGCCCGTCCTCTCAGCCTACCCGGGTGACATGGAGCGGTTCATCGAGCGCCATGGCTGCGGCCAGGCCATCCAGCCCGGCGACGCGCGCGGCCTGGCGGACATCCTCGTCTCCCTGCATGATGACCCCGAGCGCTACGCCCGGCTCGCCTCGAACGCGAAGACCGCCTTCGATGAGCATCTTCACGGCGCCAAGGTCTACCAAGGGCTCATGGAGCATGTGGAGGCGGTGGCGGCCCGGGCACGCCGGCAATAGCATGCCGCATATCCATCGGGGCGATGCAGGTAAGGCGCCGCGACGACCCGAAGGTCCTTGTTGATCCCCGTACCGAGTGAATCCTGTAAGTGAGGCCTACTACCTATGGCAGCCGATAGCCCCGCGCGCTCCGTCCCGTTTTTCAACTACCAGCAAGCGTTTACGATGCATGAGGAGGAGTACGTCCGGATCTTCCGGGGCGTCATGCGCCGCGGCGCGTTCATCATGCAGCAGGATCTTCAGGAGTTCGAAGCCAGCGTCGCGGCCTACCTGGGTGTGGGTCACGGCATCGGCGTCGGGAACGCGACGGACGCCCTCGAGATTCTCATGGCCGCCAAGGGCATCGGCCCCGGCGATGAGGTCATCTTCCCCTCTCACACCATGGTGGCGAGCCCCGGCTCCGTCGTCGCCATAGGCGCTACGCCCGTGCCCGTGGACTGCGGACCCGACCACCTCATGGATCCCGCTGCCATCGAGCCGGCCATCACCGCGAGGACCAAGGCTATCCTGCCTGTCCATCTCAACGGGCGCACCTGCGATATGGACCGCATCCAGGCGATCTCGAACAAGCACGGCCTGATGATCGTCGAGGACTCCGCCCAGGGGCTAGGCTCCCGGTATAAGGGACGCTTCGCCGGGACCTTCGGCGTGGGCGGGGTGTTCAGCTTCTACCCCGCGAAGATCCTGGGCTGCATGGGCGATGGTGGCATGATCGTCACCGATGACGCCGACCTCGCCAAGCTCTGCTTCTCCCTGCGCGACCATGGCCGAGGAGAGACGACGGATGCCGAGCGCTGGGGTCGGAACTCCCGTCTCGATAACCTCCAGGCGGCATTCCTCGCGTGGCAGTTCGGGCACTATCAGGGCATCATCGACCGACGCCGCACGCTCGCGTCCCTCTACCAGGAGCGACTCGGGGATCTTGCTGAGGTGACGCTTCCGCCCGCGCCGGACTCCGATCCCGACCACTACGACACCTTCCAGAACTACGAGATCGAGGCGGAGCAGCGGGATGACCTGCGCGAGTTCCTGCGCGCCGAAGGGGTAGGGACGCTCATCCAGTGGGGCGGCAAGGCGGTGCATCAGTTCACCTCCTTGGGCTTCCAGGTCAGCCTACCCAACACCGAGCGACTCTTCGAGCGGTGCCTCATGCTCCCCATGAACATCACTCTCAGCGACGACGACGTGGACTATGTTGCCGATCGCGTTAGGCGGTTCTACGGGAGGTGACCTTGGGCAGAGAGCAGATCAGCACCCAGGAGTTGGCTCGTCGCATCCGACGTCACGCGGTCGAGATGACGAGCCGTGGGGGCAGCTCCCATGTCGGCGCCGTGCTCTCCCTGGCCGACATCGTCGCCGTACTCTACGGCCGCGTCCTGCGGGTCCGACCTGACGAGCCGCGTTGGCCCGGCCGCGACCGCTTCATCCTGAGCAAGGGCCACGCGGGCGCAGGCGTCTACGCGGCATTGGCCGAGACGGGGTTTTTCCCTGTCGAGAAGCTGCGGACCCACTACCAGGACGGCTCCGATCTCTCCGGCCACGTCTCGCACAAGGGTATTCCGGGCGTTGAGTTGTCGACGGGCTCCCTAGGCCACGGTCTCTCCGTCGGCTGCGGGATGGCCTACGCGGCCAAACTCGACGGGAAGCCCCACCGTGTCTTCGTCCTCCTGAGCGATGGTGAGTGCGATGAAGGCTCGAACTGGGAGGCGATCCTGTTCGCCGGGCATCACAAGCTCGACAACCTCGTCGCAATCGTCGACTACAACAAGATTCAGAGCCTCGATCGAGTGTCGCGCACCCTGGCGCTAGAGCCCTTCGCCGAGAAGTGGCAAGCCTTCGGGTGGGCTGTGAGGGAGATTGACGGCCACGATCACGCGGCGCTGGAGGCGGCGCTGACGGAGATCCCCGTCGAGGCTGACAAGCCCACCTGCGTCATCGCCCATACCGTCAAGGGCAAGGGCGTCTCCTTCATGGAGAACACCGTCCTGTGGCACTACCGCACGGCTAAGGGCGACGAGCTCGAGGCGGCGCTGCGGGAGTTGGAGGGCCAGCCATGAGGGACGCCTTCGTTGAGCGGCTCATGGAACTCGCCGCCGCCGATCCGCGCATCATGCTCCTCACCGGTGACCTGGGCTTTGGCGTTCTCGTAGACCCCACTCCCGACGGGACCAAGCCGCGGTACGCCGAGCGCTTCCCGCGGCAGTATCTCAACGTGGGCGTCGCCGAGCAGAACATGACCGGCATCGCCACGGGCCTGGCGATGGAGGGGCGCATCGTCTTCACCTACTCCATCGCGAACTTCCCCACCCTCAGGTGCCTGGAACAGGTGCGGAATGACGCGGCCTATCACGGGGCCAACGTGAAGGTTGTCGCCATCGGAGGCGGGTTCAGCTATGGGGCCCTAGGCATCAGCCACCACGCGACCGAGGACCTCTCCATCATGCGGTCCCTGCCCGACGTGACGGTGGTCTCACCGGGCGACGTCTGGGAGACCCAGGAGGCGACGTCCGCCTTGGTGGAGACCCCGGGGACCTGTTACCTGCGGCTCGACAAGTCCGTCGCCCCACCTACCCACGCCGACGGCGAACGCTTCGAGCTCGGGCGCGCTCGTTTGATCAGGGATGGGCACGACCTGACCCTCATCGCGACCGGGGGCATCCTGGGGGAGGCCTTGGTCGCGGCCGAGGATCTCACGATGCGAGGCATCGAGTGCCGCGTGCTGAGTATGCACACCATCAAGCCCTTCGACGCGGAAGCTGTGGTGTCGGCCGCCCGGGAAACGGGCGGGATCATCACCATCGAGGAGCACACCATCCACGGGGGGCTGGGGAGCGCCGTGGCCGAGGCGTGCCTTGACGCGGCGGCCTTGCCGGGCGCATTCTCACGCATCGGCCTTCGGGCGGGTTTCTCCTCGGTCGTAGGGAGCCAGCAGTATCTGCGGTCCGTCTACAGGATGGACGCCCCGGCGATCGTCCGGCAAGCTGAGACCCTCTTGGGGCGCGCTACATAGCCCGCCTTCGCCTCTCCGGCGGAGGGAGGGAGGAGGGGAGCGGAGAGCGGCTGGATGGCTAAGCGCGTATTCGACTTCACCATGGCCCTGCTCGGTCTGGTGGTCCTATCCCCACTCCTCCTCCTCATTGCCATCGCCGTGAAGCTCGATAGCCGCGGCCCCGTCTTCTACGCCGGCGACCGTCTGGGCCTCGGAGGCAAGCCCTTCGGTATGATCAAGTTCCGGAGCATGAGGCCGGACGCGGATCGCATCGGTCCGCCCGCCGCGGGCGAGGACGATGCGCGCATCACCAGGGTCGGCCGGATCCTGCGCATGACGAAGCTGGACGAGGTTCCCCAACTCATCAACGTCCTGAAGGGCGAGATGAGCCTCGTAGGGCCCCGTCCCGAGGTTGCCTACTTCTTCGACTTCTACACCGAGGAGGAGAAGGCGGCCATCTGGTCCGTGAGGCCGGGCATGACGGATTACGCCTCGATCCACTTCCACGATGAGGACAAACTACTGGCGGGGGCTGAGGATCCCGTCCAGGCCTATCTCGACCTGTGCAGAGATAAGAAGGTGGCCCTTCAGATGAAGTACATCGAGGAGAGGTCACTGTGGGTCGACCTCAAGGTGATCCTCGCGACCCTCGCCACCGTCATCGGGAGCAGGTTCTCCCCTTCGAAAGGATAGCGCAATGGCTCGCTACCGAGTGCCCTTCACCTACATCCCCGCCCAGTTCTCGCGGAACCGAGAGCAGATCCTCGCCGCGGTCGAGAAGGTGCTCTCAGAGGGACAGGTCATCCTGCGGCAGGAGGTTCAGGAGTTCGAGCAGGGCTTCGCCGAGTTCGTCGGCGCCCGGCACGCCGTAGGTGTCGGCAGCGGCTACGATTCCCTGTATCTGTCCCTCCGTGCCATCGAGCTCGATCCGGGCGATGAGGTCATCACCGTCTCCCACACCTGCATGGCCACGGTAGGCGCCATCGTCAACGCGGGCGGGAAGCCGATCCTGGTCGATGTCCGCGATGACTGCAACATGGACCCTGACCTGTTCGAGGCCGCCATCTCGCCGAGGACCCGAGCGGTGATCCCCGTGCACCTGGACGGCGCGCCCTGCGAGATGGACCGGATCCTGGCCATCGCCGAGGCCCACGGTCTGACCGTGATCGAGGACGTGGCCCAGGCCGCGGGGGCCACCTTCGACGGCCGCAGATTGGGCACGATGGGGATCGCCGGAGGCTTCAGCCTCTACCCCTTCAAGATGATCGGCGCCTATGGCGACGCCGGCATGATCACTACTAACGACGACGGCTTCGCCGCTAAGCTCCGAGCCCTCCGCAACTACGGCGTCGACCGTGAGACGGGCGACTACGTCGCCTATGGGGCGAACAGCCGCCTGGATAACCTGCACGCGGCGATCCTGCTTCAGCTCCTGCCTCAGCTACCGCAGTGGGTTGAGCGCCGCCGTGAGATCGCCTCCGTCTACTTCGAGCGCCTGGGCGGGCTCGACGGGCTCATCCTGCCCACCCCGCCCGACGACCGTTACAAGCCCGTGTTCCTGAACTACATCCTCCGAACCACGAACAATGATCGGGATGCCTTCAGGAGCCACCTCGCGGAGCAAGGCGTGGAGACCCTGATCTCTCTGTCCCGACCCATCCACACCCATCCCGCTTTGGGCTTGCAGCACTTCTCGCTCCCCAAGACCGAGGAGATCGCGCGCAGTTACCTCTGCTTGCCCATCAACCCGGAGATGACCGACGAGCAGGTCGAGATCGCTGTCTCCGCCGTCCGGAGCTACTTCGACTAGGAGCCCATGTTCATATGGCATCGATGAGTGCCCAGGGAGAAGCCGCCATCCGGCCGGCGGTACCGGCTGATGTTTCAGCCATGGTCCGGGTCCACTTGGCGGAGTTCAAGGGACTCTTCCTGGCCGAAATGGGCCCCAAGTTCCTCGGGCACTACTATGAGGCGTTCCTGGCCCATCCGGAGGGAATCAACTACGTTGCCGATCGCGAGGGTCGGGTCCTCGGCTTCGTCGTGGGCACCCTCAACGAGGACGCGTACCGTTCGGCTGTCCGCGATCGACGGATCGGTATGGCCCTGGCGTCACTGGCCCGTGTCATCACCCGCCCGGGTCTGCTGCCCCGGGTGGTCGGACGCTTCGCGTCCGTGGAATCGGACATCCGTGACCCCATCGAGGCTCGGTACTTGCGGGACGGAGCCGCCCATCTGATCTCCCTCGCTGTCTCCTCTGCCATGACAGGGACCGGCCTGGGCACACGGCTGGTAAGGGCCTTCGAGGACGGCGCCCGAGCCCGAGGCAAGACCACCGTGTACCTCACCACCGCTGCCGAGTCGAATGAGTCGGCCAACCGCTTCTACCAGAAGCTGGGCTATGCCCTGATCGGCGCCCGATCGGATCCCGACGGTACGCGGATCAATCAGTACGCCCGCGATCTGACCTCCGACGCCATCCTGGAGTAGTCCCCGACACACCGAAACGGCCCCGCCACCGACGGGGTGACGGGGCCGTGTAGACGGGACGAAAAGGACGGCGGCCTACTCCCCGCCCAGGAGCTTCTCGAGCGCGTCCTCGAGCTGCTTGCCTCGAACCAAGCCGTAGATGATGCCCTCCTGATCGATCAGGTAGGGCGCCGGAACGGACTGGACCCGCCAGAGATCGGCGATCTCGGCGTCCCAGAAGCCCTCGTCACACACCTGGCGCCAGACCATTCCTTCGGTCTGGGCGATGTAAGCATCCATGTCGGACCGCCTCTGGTCGAGGCTGATTCCGATGATCTCGAAGCCCTTCTCATGCCACTTCTGGTAGGCGGCGATGACCGTGGGCATCTCCGCCTTGCACGGCCCGCACCAGGAGGCCCAGAAGTCCAGCAGGACGACCTTGCCTCGATAGTCCGAGAGCTTGAATGTCTCGCCCGCGGTATCGGTCGTCTCGAAGTCGATGGCCGGGAACCCCGCCTCGACGTAGGCCTTCGCCTCGAAGGGCTCATCCGTCACCTCGAACCGGACCTCATCGCCCATAGGCGAGACCCACGCGACGCGGTACCCCTGCCCCTGGAACTCGAAGGGCTCGCCCGCCGGGTAGAACTCGGCCGATGAAGGGGACGCCTGCAGCTGGCCATCGCCATTCCGATCGACCACGATGACCGTGGGCGCTAGGTCCTCGTCCTCGGCCATAACGAGACTATCGTAGAGTCCGTCGCTGTCGTCATCGACCAGGAGCACGGACACCTCGGCGTCGCCGATCTCCACCGTGCCCTGGCGCGCCGCTCCACGGAAGTAGAGGAGGCTGGTCGCCCGCGGATCCTCCGCGATCGCCTTGTCCCACGCCGCCTGGACCTCGTCCCGGCTGAGGTCCTCCGCCAGACCGTACGTGGCCACGAAGTGGTAGACGTTCATGGGATACTCGACCGTGCCCGGCACCCCGTCGTAGGAGACCTGCAGCGTGACACTCGTCATGAGGACGCGGTCTGAAGGCTGGTCCCAGGCGCCATCGCCATTGTTCGTGAGGTCCTCATCATTGTCGGCGTCCACGTAGATGAGGGCCTGGAGCGCGTTGTTCTCATCGAGCCATGAGTCGATGGCGAAGACGAAGGTGGAGTCCTCCCCATTGCCGACCGTGAGCGCCCCATACATGGGGGTGCCCACGTAGGCAGGCTCGGCCACGAGCGTCTCAACTGGGGTGTCCGTCATGGCCGCGCGCATGGGCACATAATAGCCCACCCCCGCCTCGTCCACAGGCACGAGCTCCAGGGGCGCTGCCGAGGCAGCCGACGCCAACAGAAGAGCCAGAATCGCGATCGTGCAGAAGCGCATCATCGAGGGTACCGCTCCTGTCAGTGTGGGATCCGGAAGGACCCGGTCACTAGCTCAGATTCCCGTAGCAGGCGAGTATCTCGCCGAAGTAACAGCGGTGGAAGTCGCCCTCGGGGTAGTAGCGCTCCACAACGGCCGGGTCTACCTCCGCCGGTACCAGGTCATTCCGGTGGAGTGTGCGGCATTCGAACACGATCGCGGCTTGCTCGATGGCCGGTGTCTTGACTTCCTTTCCCGCCACGAGGGTCAGTCCGCGTTCCGCGAACTTGTCCACATCCCGGCCCGAGCGCTCTCCGCAGAAAGCGAGGTCCGAGCTCATGGTATCCGGCAGCACGTTTATGGTGAAGTCCGGCGTTTGCGCCATCAGCCCGTACGTGTGACGGGAGGGCCGTACGAAGACGATCGCCATGGGTCGGCCCCAGATGACGCCGAAGGTGGCCCAGCCGATCGTCATTGTGTTCGGCGTGCCATCGGAGCCGAGGCTGTTCAGGAGCACGCCGTTTCCGGAGAGCATCCGCACGGTCTCGGGGAACGCGTCCTGCCAGTTCAGGGGAGTCTTAGCCATTGGTGCACCTCCGCGCGGAGGGTTCCCTAACCATCCTGGGTACCCTCCACATCGAAGGGAACTGCGGCGTCGGACGTAGGCCTACTCCGGCGGCCCAGCGGAGCGGCCATGGGCCGCGGACGATGCGGGGCCAGCCGGGCGCGAGATACCCGGCAGATCCGGCAGTGATGGCAGGGCTGTCACATGACCATCCAGGAATGCCACCGAGCCAACGCCATGATGGCGAGGCGCGAAATCCCCCGGCCTGGGGCCTTGGTCGAACAGCGTCAGAGTCGCCGAGGGGTAGACCATCGCCTGCAAGCTCTCGCCACTGAGTTCCGCGGGGAACCCGTAGAGCATCCCGTTCGGCGCTGGGCAGTAGAACACAAGCTCGCTGTGAACGTACGGCCTCAGCGACCGGTCCCAACGGTCTCCCGAGGGCATGTGGTCCCAGTGGTCATTCGCGTAAACCCGAGTCGCGTACGCTACGAGTCTCGCGTTGTTCAGACATAGGGTCTTCGCGGCGTTAGCCCGAACCCCCATGAACAGGGGTGCGACGATGGCGATGAGCAGGACCGCCACCGCAGCCAGAGCCGCCATCTCGGCCCAACGGAACCGTCTCGGAAGCCAAGCCGCAGGCCCCGGCAGCGGCTCCGCCGCCGCGATACGCCGGACCTCGGCCATCACATCATCTACGAACTTGGGCTGTCCATCCACCGAGAGGGTCTCCCGGACAAGCCGCTCGTCCCATTCGACGTCCGCTACCCATCGGCGGCAGGACTCGCACTCGCGTAGGTGCTCCACGACACACGCGGTCGGGCCCTCGCCGTCCAAGTAGGCTGACAGCGCGACCTTCCACTCTTCGCAGGGTCCCTTAGGTGTCACCTAGTAGCCTTTCCCTTCCGATCCCTTCGCGATCGAGGATCGAACGCAGCCGCTCGCGCGCCCGGCAGCACCGCACCCTCACGTTGTTGACGCTGATGCCCAGGGCCTCGGCGATCTCATCGTAGTCCATGTCCGCGAGATACCTGGCTGCGAGAACCTCTCGGTAGCTGTCCGGCAGCCCCCCGAGCAGTTCCAACAATCGCTCCCGATCAGGCCCCTCGGGAGCTCTCCGTGGCTCCGCGGGGATATCAGTCTCATCCTCGAGGGGCATTGTGCTCAAGCGTCTCCGGCTCAGAGCCTTCCGGCAACGGTTGCGCAGGATTCCGAACAACCACGACCGCAGGCTGGAGGGGTCGCGGAGGTTGCTCAGCGACCGGAAACCCTCGATGAAGGCCTCCTGGGCGCAGTCTTCCGCAAGCTCCGCGTCACCCATCATCTGCATGGAAGTGGCCAGGATAGCGCCGTGGTACCGCTCGACGATGGCGGCGAAGGTCTCCACATCCCCGTCGAGCACCCGGCGCACAAGAGACTCATCCGATGCCGCTCTACCGTCGTGAGACACGCCACCGGCCTTCCCGCAGACGCGCGCCCCGAAGGTCGCGCGCACGCTGCTCGGGCTCACCGCGCTGGCTTCTACGAAGACCGTCGATGCCATGGGCCACGCTCCCGTGGCCGGGTGTCCTCGCCGTTACCCGGGAGAACACCCTGCCATCAGGAGAGGAGTCCCTGGTATCGTGAATCACATTACACCCGCCCCGGCGCGGGCCGCCGGCATGCCATCCCGCGATGGCGGCAGTGGCTAGAGCGCGCTATCGGCTCTGTGGCGCCAACGCTTGTTTCCGTCCGGTCCGCCGCTACCCTCTGCGCGAACCCTTCGGGAACCGCCTTGACCGCCCCGTCGCGTCGTCGATATAATCACATATATATATCAACGTACGACTGACCCGGGCGCCGTGCGTGCCAAGGAGAGCGAAACTATGCCCATCTACGAGTTCACCTGCGAGCAGTGTGGTCACGAGTTCAGCGTTTTGGTCCGCCGAATGGGCGATTCGGCAGCCTGCCCCGAGTGCCACAGCGAGCACGTCAAACGTCGGATGTCCGGCTTTGCGGCCCATGGAGGGAAGACCGGTTCGGGCGGCTATGCCCCCACGTGAGCTGGCTCCTCCTGCGACTCCTAGTTAGGAGTCCTAACAGAACGCATGAGAGGGGGCGATGGCGCGGCCGTCGCCTCCTCTCGCGTACAACTCTCTCGCTTCTCGCCTCCCGCGCCCCGTGCTACAGTCTGGGGCGGCGAGACAGCCTGGCAACCGCGCCGGGCAACCCCTAGGAAAGGAGCTATGAGGATGCCGGATCTCATTGACGAGCTTAGCTGGCGAGGACTACTGAACCAATGCACCGACGAAGAGGGGCTGCGGACCTACCTCCGCGAGAAGGGCGCTCCGGTCTACTGCGGCTTCGACCCGACAGCCTCCAGCCTCCACCTGGGGAACTTGGTGCCCATCGTGGCTCTCGCTCACGCCCAGCGCCACGGCCTGACGCCCATCGTCCTGATGGGCGGTGGCACGGGGATGATCGGCGACCCTTCAGGCCGCGACTCTGAGCGCACGCTCATGGAGACGGATCAGATCGAGGCGAACGTCGCGGCCCAGCAGGTGCAGCTCCGTCGGTTTTTCGCGGACCACGGCGACAACGCTGTCATATTCCGCAACAACGTCCAGTGGATCGAGGCCCTGACCTGCGTTGAGTTGCTTCGCGATGTCGGCAAACACTTCTCGGTCAACGCGATGATCGCCAAGGATTCGGTGAAACGGCGCCTGGACAGTCGCGAGCAGGGCATCTCCTACACCGAGTTTTCGTACATGGTGCTGCAGGCCTTTGACTTCCTCACCCTGTACGAGACCCACAAGTGCCGGTTCCAGCTCGGTGGCAGCGACCAGTGGGGCAACATCACAGCCGGCATCGATCTGCTGCGTCGGACGCACGCCGTCGAGGCCTATGGCCTTACGCTGTCCCTTCTCACCACGGCGACGGGGGAGAAGTTCGGCAAGTCAGCGGGCAACGCCATCTGGTTGGATGCCGACATGACCTCGCCCTTCGCCATGTACCAGCACCTGATTCGCACCGATGATCGCGACGCGGTGCGGTTCCTGCGGTACTTCACCTTCCTCAGCCAGGCGGAGGTGGAGGCGCTGGCCGGGGCCCACGAGGCGAAGCCCGAGGCGCGTGAGGCTCAGCGGGTCCTTGCCCGGGAGCTGACCGCCTGGATCCACGGCCCGGACGAGATGGGCAAGGCCGAGCGCGCCACCGAGGCGCTCTACGGGGGCAGCCTGACCGAGTTGAGCGACGCGGATCTGCGGGAGGTCTTCGCGGATGTGCCCTCGGTCGAGATGCCCCTCGGGCATCTGACCGGGGAAGGGCTAGCCCTCGTCGACCTTCTTGTGGAGGCGGGCGTGGCGGCCTCTAAGAGCGCCGCGAGGCGGCTCATCGGCAGTGGCGGCGCCTATGTGAACAACGAGCGGGTGGGGGACGTGGCCGCCGTGCTAGGGGAGCAGGCCCTCGCCGGCCGCCGCACCCTCGTCCTCCGCTCTGGCAAGAGAGACTACGCGCTAGTGCGTTTCGTGTAGCGGCTCTAGGTGGAATCTGAGCGCGGTGCTGGCAGAGCGGCCATCCGGGTGTGACCAACCTCGCGAAAAGCACGGCCCCTGCGCGAGTGGCGCGGGGGCCGTGCCGAGCGCCCGCCAGCGGAACGTGTGGGCATGAACCTCCGTGGCCAGATGCGGGAATGGGCTCGCTCCGCCGCTCAGGAGCTCGACCGGCCCAAGACGCCCCTGCGGCGTGCGGCATTCCTCACCGCTCGCCTGATCGTCATCGTCCTAGTCATCTACGGCATCGGCCGCCACCTGTGGAGCATGTCGGGCGATGTGAACTGGTTCGCGCTGAGGATCCACTGGGGATGGCTTGTCATCTGCGGCGTCCTCTACCTCGCCGCCCAGCTTCTCCTGGGAGTCTTCTACCGGCTCGTCGTCGTCGACATGGGGGGCCAGCCCCAGCCCGGCCGAGCCGTCTGCGCCTACCTCGTCAGCCAGTTGGGGAAGTACGTCCCTGGCAAGGCGATGGTCATCATCATCCGAGCAGGCATGCTCCGTGGGCGTGGCGTTCGCGCCTCCGTCGCCGCCCTGGCGACCTTCTTCGAGACCCCGACCTCTCTGGGGGCTGGTGCGGCCATCGCCTTCGGCATCCTCGCCTCGGAGTTCGGCGCCGAGGTGGAGGGCCGGGCAGCCCTTCTGGCCATCGCGGGCGGCCTAGCGCTCCTGTTGGGCGTCCTCATGTCTCCGTGGGTCTTCCGCTGGATCCTCAAGCTCGTGTCACTGCCCTTCCGCGCGGACGACGAAGAGGCCCCTGCCGTCGGGATGCGAACACGCCTCGTGCTGATCCCCCTGATGCTCGCCGTTTGGGCACTCCTCGGCGCCAGCGCCGTTGCTTGCGCCGACGCCGTCTCCGCGGAGCCCCTCTCAGCGACCCAGTGGCCGCTGCTCCTGGCCGCAACCGCTCTCGCCATGGCGGCCGGCTTCGCGGTTGTTGTCATGCCAAGTGGACTTGGCGTGCGCGAATGGGTCATCATGGAGGTCCTCGCCCCCTCCCTCGGTTCCGAGGTCGCGGTCTTCGCCGCGGTGGGGCTGAGGGTGGTCTGGCTTGTGGTCGAGGTCCTCGCCTCGGCCATCACCTATGGATGGGTGGAAGCATGGAACCGTCGGGATCGGCCCCCCGAGTCGGCCCCTTGATCAGCCTTGTGATCCCAGCCAAGGACGAAGAGGCCAGCCTCCCGCAGCTCCGCCGGGAGATCGCGACCGTCGCCGACGCCCAGGAACTGGATGTCGAGGTCATCTTCATCGACGACGGGAGCTCGGACGGCACTTGGGAGGCGATCCGCGCTGAGGCTGAGGCCGACCGGCGGGTTCGCGGGATCCGCTTCCGCCGGAACTTCGGCAAGGCCGCGGCCCTCGATGCGGGCTTCGGGGCTGCCCGCGGGGAAGTCATCATCACGATGGACGCCGATCTCCAGGATGACCCGGCGGAGATCCCCCGCTTCCTGGAGGCCCTGGATGGCGGCTGCGACTTGGTGAGCGGATGGAAGCGCCGGCGCCACGACCCGTGGCACAAAGTGCTGCCGAGCCGCGTCTGGAACGCCGCCGTGAGCCGAGCGACAGGGGTGCGCCTTCACGATCACAACTGTGGTTTCAAGGCCTACCGCCGCGAGGTCGTGGAGGAGCTCGACGTCTACGGCGAGTTCCACCGGTACATCCCCCCGTTAGCCCACGCCAGGGGCTTTCGGGTCGGCGAGGTAGAGGTCCATCACCGCGCAAGGCAGCATGGCGCGAGCAAGTATGGATCCCGCCGCTTCGTCCGCGGCCTGATCGACCTGCTCACGGTGGTGCTCCTTACCAAGGCCCGGCACCGGCCGGCGCACCTCTTCACTGGCTGGGGGATGACCGCCGCCGCGACTGGGGCGTTGCTGGTGCTCGCCGCGCTTGCGTGCGCCATCGGCGGCTGGCTGCCACAGGCTCGCGGGGCCCTGGGCTGGATCGGCGCCCTGGGAATCAGCCTCGGCATTCACCTAGCGGCTATCGGGCTCCTCGCTCAGCTCGTCATCGCGCCCCGAGGAGGCAGGGACCAGTTCGCCATCGTCGAACGCATTGGAGAACCCAGCCCGAAGGAATGACCCCATGCGCATAGGCGCCACCCCCAACCGACCCCGGCGTATCGCCAACCCTGTCCTCTCCGCCATGATCCCCGCCGTCGCCATCGTCACGGGCGTCATCGCCTTCAGCCAGCTTCTGAAGGCGCCGCCCGTCGCCTGTGTCAACGACGCGTCGCGCTGGAACACGGTCTGGAGCCTCGTGCACGAGGGCACCTACGTCATCGCCGACGAGCTGGACGGCGAGTTCTGGTGGACTATCGACGATGTCAAGATCAACGGGCGGTGGTACTCCAGCAAGCCGCCGCTCTACCCCACGGTCATCGCGGGAGCCTATTGGGTTATCCACCACGTATCGGGCCTCGATATGCACGAGAAGCCCGAGATCGTCATTCGGATTCTGCTCGTGCTGTTCAACATACTCCCGCTCATCGCGTTCATCTGGGTGTATGGCCTCTACCTCGAACGCAACGTGCCGGATCCCTGGGCGCGAGGTTTCTGGCTCATCGCGGGCGCCTTCGGAACCTATATCACCGGCTACTCGGTCACCCTGAACAACCACCTGCCCGCCGCCTTCGGCGTCATGTTCGCTGTGTACCTCACGACGCGGATCGTCTATGACGGTGTCCGTTGTCCCATCTACTACCTCCTGGCCGGGCTCTCCGCCGGCTGGGCCGCCGCCAACGAGATCCCCGCCATCCTCTTCCTCATAGGCGTGCTCGCCATCCTCGGGTTGCGCGCCGGCTGGAGGACGTGGGCGTACGCCCTGCCTGCCGCCGCCATGGTGGTGGTGGCCTATATGGTAACGACCTGGTACGCCACCGATGGAAGCCTCATCCCGAACTACCTCGTGAAGGACAGTCCCCGGTACAACTACGAGGGCAGCTACTGGCTCACTCCGACGGGCATCGACGCCGCCGCTGAGCCGAAGCTGGTCTACATCTACCACATGCTCCTGGGACATCACGGGATCCTCAGCCTCACGCCCCTGTGGCTGTTCGCCGCGATCTCCATGCTGCTGTTCGTATCGGGGTTCTCTCGGGACCGTGCGGAGATCCAGTGGCTGACCGTCGCGCTCTCGGTGACCGTCTTCGCCGCCTACGTGGTCATGACAAACAACTACGGTGGCGGCGCCAAGGGCCTCCGCTGGACCTTCTGGCTCATCCCCCTGTGGCTCGCGGTGGCGCCCTTGGGGGCCGAGCACTACTCACGCAGTCGATGGGCGCGCGCCATCGCGCTCGTGGCCCTCGTCATCTCGCTCTGGACCGTGCTCGACGCGCTCCAGTCGCCGTGGGGGATGTCATGGCTCCATGGCATCTACCACAAGCAGGGCTTCGTCCCGTACTAGCCCGCATCATTCATGAGTGCTGATTTGTGCCGTGCCGGCTGTGTAGCGGTCGCTTGTCCGTTGCGTTGGTGTTGGTCTGTTCAGCAGCAGGCGGCGGGCATGGAGGGGCGGCTCGCTGTTGGCCGCCTGGCCGCTCTCTGGGTTCTGCCGCTCGCTCGCTGAGGGTCCGTGTTCCGCTGTTCCGGTGTTCCGCCGGGAAACGATACCCCCTTATTGTGGTACTCACGCCCTCTCGGCGAGGCAGGGGGGTACCATAACGTATGTATAGTACCTCACGGAACAATGGAACATAGTACATACAGACCCCTCCTGTGCAGCCTCGAAGCCTTGGGCCCCAACGGTTTGCGGGATTCGAGGGGATGTTGCCAGCGAGCCCTTTTCGGGCGGAACCCAGCGGCAACTTCGGCACAGCGGCGGGGGCTTGGCAGGCCTCACAACCGCCGATGGTTGTGGGCCTGCCTGGGCGCATAGCCCTCCATACGAGGCGAACTACCCACTCCCATGCAACAACCTCTAAACACTCTCATGAATAAGGCGGGCTAGGAGCCGGGCATGGCGAGGAGGTCGATCGCGGCCCCCACATCCGCCGCGGGCGCTGGATCGCCCAGCTCCCAGCCACCCGGAGGCATGCCGGTCCCCAGCCGCTCGGGTCCTAACCCCTCGGCGTAGCTATCCCCGCGCCGCGCCCAGCGCTCGATCTCTCGGTCGAGTTTGGGCTGCATGCGGGCTTTGACCTCGGAGAGAGCCGCCTTGGCCGTCACTTCGCCGAGCCACACCCGGTCGAAGGCGTTCGTGAGCTCCGACTGGTACTCCGTCCAAAGGCCCATGCGCGGCCGGATGTAGGCGTTGGGACTGCTCCCCAGGTCTGTGAACAGCTCGATGTACGGGTTCGGATGGTCACGGGTGAACTGCTCGGTGACCTCGCGGAGCGGACTGTGCTTGCGTTGGCCCATGCAGAGGATCTCCATACCCTCCACTGAGTTCACGTACCGGATGAACTCGAAGGCCTCGTCCGGGTGCTGACTGCTCGCCGGGATGCAGAGCACGTCCATGTCCGCGATCGTCGTGTACTTCAGCTCCGGGTGGCCGTCGGGGTAGGGGAAGGGCGCCGCTCCCCACTCCAAGCCTGGGGCGTGGGTGTCGATGAAGTTGTGCATCCACACCCCCTGGAGCACCATGGCAACCTTGCCGCTGAGGAAGGGATTGGCCGGGGATGAGAAGCTCCCGAACCCGCTGCGGAAGGTCTGCAGCTGCTGCACACCATAGCGCTGAGCATAGCCCGCAACCCACTCGAAGGCGGCGATGTTGCCGGGATCGTCGCAGGTGATCTGCGACTCCTCGTCCCAGAGTTCCGCCCCGAAGAAGTAGCCCCACGCCCAGTTCCACCAGCCCGGCTCCGCGGGAATGTAGCCCAGCCGGACGACCTCGCCATCCTCGACGATGGTCAGCCGTTCCGCATACTCCGCCAGCTCCGAGAGCGTCTCTGGAGGCCGTTCGGGATCCAGCCCCGCCTCCCGGAAGAGCTGCTTGTTCCAGTGCAGCGCTACGGTGGCCGGCGTGGTGGGCAGCGACCAGGTGCGGCCCCGGTGCTGGCACATCTCCCAGTAGACGGGGACGTAGTCCGACGCGTCGATCCCGGCGTCCGCGCAGTACTCATCGAGGGGCAGGAGAGCGCCCTTATCCGCGTAGGCGTCCACGTTGTAGCTCCAGAGCCCCACCACATCGGGAGGCTCGTTGCCCGCCGTCGCCAGGAGCATCTTGCGATCGACTTGGCTAACCGTCAGGAGCTTCACGAAGACCCGATCCTGGGAAGCGTTGAAGGCGTCCACCGTCGCCTGCATGGCCTCGCCCTCGAAGCCCGTCCACTTCTCCCAGTAGCTGATGACCGTCCGGCCGGGCACCCGCGTCTCGGGGATCGGGCCCCAGATGATGAGCGGCGCGATGACGGCTACGACTCCCAGACACCACAGCGCGTTCCTCAAGGTCACGGCCGGCCTCCTTGCGGGAGTATCCGCCACGGAGCGATGGGCACCTCCGTGGCCGAGGTCACCTCAGGGCCCCCGGTCCTCCATCGACGACCCGCTCGTACACGCCTCGAACCAGGGCCATCGCGCCGTCGATCCGCTCCCGCAGTTCCCCTGCCGTGAGCGGGGCGAGGCTAACGCAGGCGTGGAGCTTCCGTCCCATCATCGCGAGCGACTCGTCCGAGAGGTCGAGCAGTCCACTCGGCTCCTCGTAGACGACCTGCAGTCGCATCTCCAGGCCGCGCAGCAGGCGCCACGCCGCCGAGAGCCGCTCCGACAGCGCGGCGGGGATCGCTCCGGCCCTCGCCAGGAGTCGGATGGTCTCCCGGAGACCGGGGGCCCGCACGCTCCTGATGGTCGTGCCCGCATCGATCTGGATGATCCGCAGCGCGAACTCCAGGTCCACGAGCCCTCCCTGGGTGAGCTTCAGATCGAGGAGCCCGGCTCTCCCGCGCTCTCGCTCCCCCTCGATGCGTCCCCGCACCCGGTCGAGCTCCAGTCGCTCCTCCGGGGTAAGGGGCGCGCGGTACACGAACTGCTTGTAGCTCTCGGCCAGCCGCTGGCACACCGCCGGATCGCCCGCCACTGGCCGGGCGCGAACGGCGGCCACGCGCTCCCACACCCGCGCGCGTTCCTCGAAGTAGCGGCCGAAGGTCGCCAGTGCCGGCACGAGGGGGCTGGACTGTCCCTCGGGCCGCAGGCGCGTGTCTATCTCGAACAGACTGCCCTCCGGGTCCGCCTCGGCGAAGGACCGTACGAGGTCCCGCATGGCGTTTGACGCCGCCTCGGGCGACCCCGGTAGCCGCTCCGGATCGAGCCCGAAGACGACATCGAGGTCGGAGCTGAAGTGCAACTCCCTGCCGCCGAAACTCCCGACGGCGAGGGCGGCGAGTCCCGAGGTCCCGGCGAGGCGCTGCTCGCAAGCCGCCTTGACGCCCGCCGAGAGGATCGCCTCGGCGAGGGCCGTGAGCTCGCCCGCGGTCTCGTGGAGGTCCGACAGCCCCGCGACGTCCCGCAGCCCGACCCGGAGCATCTCCCGACGGCGTAGGCGGCGGAGCTGCTTGCAGGCCGCGGGAAGGCCGGCGCCCCAGTCGATGCCCCGCACCTCCTCCGCGAAGTCATCCACCGACCGCGGCTCCATCAGCCGGGTAGGGTCCAGGAGACTGTCGATGAGTTCGGGCCGTCGTTCGAGCCAGCGCGTGAGGAACTGGCTTCGGCCGGCGAGCATGGAAAGCAGCTCCCCGATCTGAGGCTCCTCCCTCAGCAGCGAGAAGAACCGCCGGCGGCCGCCGCTGAGCCCCGTGAGCGAATCCAGCCCAACCAGCGCGGCATCCGGATCCCCCGATGCGGCGACCCAGCGGCACAAGTCATCCACGATCTCCGCCAGGGTCTCGGCCGGCGCGTCATCGAGGCTCGACGCCGGCTGGGACATGCTCTCCAGCACCCCCAGGGCACGCTCGGGATCCCGGAACCCCGCCCGCGCCAGCTCCGCGCGCGCCCTATCGGGCCCGGCCTCCACACCCAGCACGTACCGCTGGAGCGGGGATCGGCGCACCTCGCCCGTCCAGCCCGCGCCGTGGACGACCTCCTCGTAGATCCCCCGTACCCGCTCCCGATGCCGCGCCAGCAGGGCGGCGAACTCCTCAGCGCCCCGGTAGCCCAGCCGCCTCGCCAGGATCTCCCGTTCCGCCGGCTCCTGTGGAAGGGTGTGTCGCTGCTGCTCCTCGCGGATCTGCACCGCGTGCTCGGCTTGGCGCAGGAAGACGTAGGCGTCGCGCAGGTCACGCGCCTCAGCTCGCGTGAGCGCCCCGCACTCGGAGAGCCGCGCGATGGCCGCGAGAGTCTGGGGAGTCCGAATCACGGGCAGCCGCTCGCCAGCCCCGAGCTGCAGCACCTGGACGAGGTACTCGATATCCCTGATCCCGCCGCCGCCCTGCTTGAGGTCCAGCTCCCACTGGCCGCGGCCATGGCAGAGGTTTTCCTGTTGGAGCTTCAGCCGGCGGAGCTCGGCCAGATCCGCCTCATCGAGCCGCCGCGCGTATACGAAGGGGTGTGTCGTGGCGATGAAAGCCGCGCCAAGCTCCGTGTCGCCGGCCACCGGCCTCGCCTTGATGAGCGCTTGCCGCTCCCACGCGCGACCGTGGGACTCGTAGTAGATCCGACAGCCCTCCAGCGTCCGCACCAGGGGACCGGCCTTGCCCTCGGGCCGCAGCCGCGGGTCCGCGCGGAAGAGCATCCCCTCCTCCATGGGCTCCGACATGAAGGACAGCACGTGCCGCGCCAGCCGATCGAAGTAGTCCAATGCCGGCGCCGAGCGAGGGCCATCGGTGAGCCCCGCTCCGCCGCAGACGAACATCACGTCCACATCGCTCGAGTAGTTGAGTTCCTGGCCGCCGAGCTTGCCGAGCCCCAGGATGGTCAGGGGGATCTCCTCGCCGTCCTCATCGCGAGGCGTGCCCAGGGAGGGCGTCAGTTCCTCCCGCGCCAGCTCCAAGCAGCACTCCAGGCACACGTCCGCCAAGTCACTGATCGCCCTCACGACTCCGTCGAAGCTCAGCCGGCCCAGCAGATCCGCCGTGCCGATCCGAAGCAGCGCCCGCTTCCTCAGACGCCGAAGCGCGTTCAGCTTCGAGCGCCGCGTTGGCATGAGCCGACACGCCTCCCGGGCCGATGCAAGGAGTTCCTCTCTGGTCGGGGGCTCGCCGTCGGTCATCCGCAGCACGTCTATCAGCTCCGGGCTCGCCACGAGCACGTTGGCGAACACCTGGGAGTGGCTGAGCACGCGCAGGAGGTCGTGACGGAGGTCAGGGCTGCTGATGAGGTCGGCGGCCAGGCTGAGCAGGTCCTGCCGCGCGTGGGCGAAGTCAGAGAGGTTGGTGAGGGCGCGATCGGGATCGGGGCACTCGGCGAGCGCCGGTATGAGCACCTCCAGGAGGGCGAGGAGGTTGGGCGGCGGATCATCCCCGGGCAGGCGCTGTAGCACACCCCGCATGGCCGCGGGGTTCGCGAAGCCAACGCCGGCCAACTCTCGCTCAAGCTCTGGGGACAGCGTCCAGGCGGCGCTCACGCCTTGCCTCCACCCATCGCCGTTCCGTGCATCCGGGCACTTCGCGACCTGCCCCAGCAGGCCTTCTCGCCGGCACTACCGAACGCTTCGGTCGGAGGCGGTGTATGCCGAGCGAGCACCTCTCGGGTCGTTACCGACGGACCATGGCGGCGTTGGCTTGGGGCGTGGGCCTTTGTGCCCTCGTCGGGCTTGCCGCGTGGGTGTGGTCCGCCGCTTTGCCCACTGACGGCGTTCAGACGTCGGAGCCGACGACCCAGTTCGCCAGCTTCGGCCCCCTGCTGGAGGGTAAACGTCTGCTCCACTGGACGGTCGGCAAACACGCGGTCTCCCTCGAGAAGCGGCGCGAGTTCGATGTGCCCACCGGGCCCGAGGCCCTCGTCACCCTGCCCGATGGCTGCATCCTCATCACCTGCCGAGCCGCCCAGGTCGTCGCTATCCTGGATCCCGAGCGCGGCCGGCTGGTCCAGCAGATCCCCGTCGAAGGCCAGCCGCTCGCCTGCTGCCTCACTCGCGACGGCACCCGGGCGTGGGTCACTCTAGAGGACCGCCGCCGGGTTGCTGTCTTGGACCTTGAGACTATGAAGCGGGTGGCCGAGTCCGAGACGGGTGACGGACCGGAGGCGATCGCGACCGATATCGAGGGGCGCGTCGTCGCTATCGCCAACTGGGTGAGCCAGGACCTGACCCTGATCGATGGCCCCAGAGCGGAGCCACTTGGCCTCGTCCCCCTGCCCGCCAATCCCCGCGGCGCGGTTGTCCACCCTTCGAAGCCCTTCGCGACCGTTGCCCTCACAGGCTCGGACCGACTGCTGAAGGTGAACTGGGAGAAGCGGCGAGTGGAGGACGAGTTGGTCGTCGGCCGGGGCCCGCGGCACCTCGTGCAGACCAGCGATGGCGACACCCTCTTCGTCGCCCTCAACGACCCACCCACCGTCGCGAAAGTCGACCGGCTGGGCGGGCGCGTCCGCTCGACCTGCTTCCTCACCAAGGGTCGCGCTGGAACGATCCTGCTGGGGCCTAACGAGCGTGATCTCTTCGTGGCGAACAGCGCAGGCAGCGCCGTGACGGTCGTCGACACGGCAACGATGTCCGAGACCGCCACCGTCGACACCGACCTATCACCGGACGGTCTGACCCTCTCCGCTGATGGGCGGCGGCTCTACGTTGCCCACCGCACCACGTCAGCTGTCTACGAGTTCGCCGTCGCCTACGATTGGCCGCCGACCCCTTAGCCCCACGCCTACCGCCCGAAGGGTCGCTCGTTCCGGCCGAACCATTCCCGCATCAGCAGCTCGCGATCCGTCGGCGTCTCGGCCCGAGCCTGGTTGTCCGGGTCCGTCGTGTGCTCCACCGACCAGCCCGACCACTCCCGGAAGGCGTGGTAGGTCCAGTCCCAGCCGTGCTCCTCGAAGAGCTCGATCACGTCCCGCAGGTAGCGGTACGCGCTGTTCTCCGGCGCCCATCGGATGGCAGAGAACTCCCCCACATGGATGTGCACATTGAACCGCTCCTGGAACTCCGCGGCCGCGCCCATGGCCTCCCGCAGTGCTTCCTTGTCCCACTGCCGCCCGTCTATCTCGCCCGGATAGCTGAAACCCACGGGGTTATCCCCCACCCCTTGATGCGTGAAGCGGTGAGGGAGGTACATGTGGAACCCGTAGATGACCCCCTCCCGATCCAGAGGCACTAGCGTCTCGAACCCGTCAGGTCCACCCCAGGGCGATGGCTCCACGAGCACCGGCTTACCCGGGTCGACCGCCCGGATCACGTCCGTCGCCGCCGTCGCTAGGGCCCGCCAGTCCATGCACCCGTCAGCGACGATCCCTTCGACCGGCTCGTTGATGAGGTCGTAGGCCCACACGGCGGTCCGACCCGCGTAACGCCGCGCGATGATGTCCCACGCCTCCAGGAGCTTCTCCTGGTAGGGCCTCTCCTGGAACATCCGGCATACGCCCCCGTCGGCGCGGCCACCGGGCGGCGTGTGGAGATCCACCAGCAGCAGCACCCCGAGCTCCTCCGCCAGGGCTACCGCCTTATCGCAATCCTCCAGAGCCTCGGCGAGCCACGCGTCGTACGCCTCCAGGTCCTGGGCCCAGTCTTCCGCTTCCTTCATCGGCACCCAGTTGAGCTGCCAGCGGATGTGGTTCGCGCCGAAGTCCTCGACCAGGGCGCGGAAGTCCTCCTCCACGAAGTTCGGACCGTGCATCGCCCCGCGCAGGCGCTCGACATCATGGCCCTTGAACCGCTCGGCCTGCCGCTGGCCTTGGTCCCAGATCCCGCTGCCCTCGGTGATCATGATCTCATCGAACCAGGCCTCTCCCGACACGAGTTCCAGCCCCAACACGAGGGTCGCGGCCGTCAGCTCCTCCGGCGCCCGGATCACGCGGAAGGACTCGCCCCACGGGAACGACCCGCTCAACAGGTCGAGTTGGGGGTACTCCCGGCCTTCGCCGACCTCGAGCACCAGCATCACCTTGACGCCGTTCCAGTCGTTCGGCTTGGCGCTCAGGCCCTCGGCCCTCACCCGCCCCCGCAGGGTGATTCGCTTGCCCCGAAGTTCCTCAGCAGGGAGGCTCAGGGTCGCGATGGCGCTCTCCGGAGGCTCATCCCCCGCGGGCTGGATGATGTGGAGCACGTGCCCGCCGTCGACCTCGATGATCTCGCCGGCGTTCCCGCCCCATCCGTCGAGAGGCTTGGCGCCCTCGAAGTCCTCATGGAAGAGCGTCTGCGCGCCCGCCGTAGGGCTGATCGCCGCCAGGGCCAGTGCCGTAACCAGGAGGCGTCTCATAGGAGGCTCCCTTCCTACCGTATCCGCCACACCTCGCCCGGCTGCGTGGCGAACTCGGTCAAACCTGTAGCAGGGTCGGCGGCGATGCACTCTCCATTCGGCCCATACGCCCTGAGCCCCTCGGCCCCCCGCACCCTCGCCACGCCGCCCGCGTGCGAGACGATCCGGACCGAGGCCAACTCGCCCTCGCGCCACGTGATGTCTACCTCGTAGCCGCCCCGCGCCCGCAGACCCTCGACCCGGCCCGTTGGCCACGCCTCGGGCAGCGCGGGCAGGAGATGGATCGACCCGTCGTGGCTCTGCAGCAACATCTCCGCGATGCCCGCCGCGCCGCCGAAGTTCCCATCGATCTGGAAGGGCGGGTGGGCACAGAACAGATTCGCGTAGACGCCACCGCCGCCCGACATGTCATACCCTTGGAACGCCGTGAGCCGCAGCAGCTCGCGGCAGAGCTGATAGGCCCGGTCCCCATCCCGCAGCCGAGCCCAGAAGCACACCTTCCACGCCTTCGACCAACCCGTGCCGCTGTCTCCCCGCCTCTCGAGTGACTGGCGGCTCGCCTCGAAGTGCTCCGGGGTGGCCTCGGCCGTGAACTGCCGGCCCGGATAGAGTCCGAAAAGGTGCGAGACGTGCCGGTGCTCGGGCTCAGGCTCCTCGAACTCCTCGGCCCACTCCATCAGCCGGCCATCCGAGCCGATGCCGGGTGTCAGCAGCCGGGCCCGCGCCTCACGCACCCGGGCGACGCGCGTATCCTCGATTCCGAGCACCTCCGACGCCTCCAGGAGGTTGGTGAACAGGTCCCAGATGAGCTCTTGATCCATGCTGGGGCCCATGCTCAGGTAGGCCACCGTCCCATCCGGGGTCCGGAAGGCATTCTCCGGCGATGTTGCCGGACCGCTCACGAGCTGGCGGGTCCGCGGTTCCTCGACGAGCCAGTCCAGGAAGAAGTCCGCCGCTCCCGCCAGGATCGGGTAACCCGCCTTCAGGTACTCCCGGTCCATGGTGAACGCGTAGTGCTCCCACACGTGCTGAGCGATCCACGCGCCACCGGTCAGGTGCAGACCCCAGCCGGGGTGCTCGCCGGGCGAGGTGTAGCCCCACACGTTCGTGATCGGATGGAGCACCCAGCCATCGGCGTCGTAATGGATCCGCGCGGTTCGTTCCCCGGGCTCGACGAGGCTGGCGATGAGCCGGTGCAGCGGCTCGTAGCACTCGCTTAGGTTCGCGACCTCCACGGGCCAGTAGTTCATCTGCACGTTGATGTCGGTGTGGTAATCGCAGTTCCACGGCGCCTGCATGTGCTCACACCAGAGGCCCTGGAGGTTCGCGGGCATGGTTCCAGGCCGGGAACTGCCCATGAGCAGGTACCGGCCGTACTGGAAGTACAGGGCGACTAGACCGGGGTCGTCGTCCCCCTCGGAGAGCCGTATGAGTCGCTGGTCCGTGGGAAGCGCCTCATTTGCGCTGCGCGGGACCTCGAGGCTGACCCGGCCGAAGAGCGCGCTGTGGTCGGCGATGTGCCGGGCTCGAAGATCGGCGTAGGTGGCGCCGGCCGCCGCCTCGATCTGCGCCCGGGTGATCTCGCCGTGGGGGTTGCCCGTGTAGTCGGGTGGCTTCAGGCGATAGCTCGTCGCCGCACACAGGATGAGCGTCACCGCCCGCGCGCCCTCGATCTCCAGCCCCTCGCCCTCGGCCCGCAGGACGCCTCCCTCCGCCACGGCCCGCAGCCGAGCGGTGTAGGCCATCCCATCGCCACCCACGCCATCGGTCATGACGCCTTCCATGATGAGGCCGTTGGCGCCATCGGGCCGGGTGCGGTACCGCTCAGGGCGCGTCAGCCGTACCTGGAAGGAGAGCCCCGTCGGCGCGTCCGTCGTGAGGCGCGCGATGATGGCCTCGTCGGGATGGCTCGCGAACACCTCCCGACTGTGCTCATGGCCTCCGCGGCGGTACGTGGTTCGGGCGATGCCCGTCGCCAGATCGAGCTCCCGGCGGTAGTCCACCGGATCGCCCTGCTGGGGGAAGCTCAGGTGAAGGTCGCCGAGGGTCTGGAAGCTCCCGTAGGGCCCCTCGGCTCCGTTGCCGCTGCCTGAGCCGGGGCCCTTGCAGACCAACTTGCGGACGGCTATCTCCTGAGCCTCGGCGTACCGGCCCTGCCAGAGCAGCTCACGGACCTCTGCAAGCGCTTGCAGGGCCTCGGGATTGTCCGCATCCTGCGGCGAACCCGACCACAGGCTGTCCTCATTGAGCTGGATGCGCTCTTCGTCGACGCCGCCGAACACCATGCAACCCAGGCGCCCATTCCCCACCGGCAGCGCCTCGGTCCACGCGGCTGCCGGTTGCTCGTACCAGAGTCTCAGATTCGCATCATGGGTCATCATGCCGACCACCAGGGGTGCTACAGCCAGCATAGGCGAGTCCTCCTCCGCCCCTCCGTCTGGATCGGCTCGCGGGCAGGTCAGTGGGGTCGCTACTCCCCGGTCTCCTGGTACTCGTTCCACAGCTCCTCGATCGTCTTCCCCGTGCGCTCCTCGAAAAGGTCGGCGCGGTAGCGGCCGCGCTTCAGGGCCTCATTCACCGGCGGGACGACTTCCACGTCGTACTCGTCCTCGATCCAGATCAGGAACGCCGCGGCGTCGCCGTAGCCTCGAGTGTAGTCCATCCCGTCCCGGTACCGGGTCGGGATCGACCATCGCTCATCGGCGCCGATCTTGTGGCGCACGTAGTCCGCGATGCCCTCGACGAGCCAGCCCGCGTCCCGAGGCGTGTTGCGGTAGGCCTGCACGATATGGGTCATCTCGTGGATGAAGCAGCCCAGATCGTCAGGATTGGCGGTGAACCAGCCCTCATCGAGGACGATCCGTCGGCCCGACGCATAGGCCGGGGCGCCGATCTCGGGCCTGACCACGAAACCGATGGCCTCGGGCAGGGGCATGTCCTCTACGGCCAGGATGTCCAGCATGGCGGGATAGTGCTCCTGGAGCACCGCGGGGATGACCTCATGGAACTGGGCCAGCCCTTGGCCATCCCGGGTGTCGACGGTGACCGCGAGGGTGACGTCCAACTCAGGCCACTCCAGGACGGTGGTGGAGACGGCGTCACGAGGGAAGCTGACGACCTTCTCGTGCTGGGTGAAACGGTCGGATGGGATGGGGCCCTTCTCGATCCCCGGGCCCTCCCACGCAACCTCGAGGACCTGGTCGACGACGCCCTCGAAGTAGGCGACGTATAGGGGGTAGCGTCCCGCCTGCAGGGCGATGGCGCCGGACTTCTCGGTAGCGCCGTGGGGGTAGTCGTTCTGGACGACGAGGGACTTGCCGATGTAGAGGCGGCTGCCATCATCGGAGGTGGTGTAGAACGTGTATTCACCGGCCTCGGCGATGTCGATAGCGCCGAAGAACTCCAGGCCGAAGTAGTCGTCCCGAGCATCCTCGGGGAGGGCGATGGCGTCCACGACGGTCTCGGTGTAGTCGTCGAGACTGTCGAGATCCAGCACCGTGTCGACGTCGCACTCGAAGTAACGGAGGGTGAGCCCCGGCTCACCGGCGGGGCCGGTCAGGGGCGCCGGGGAGGGCTCCTGGGCCAGCGCCGCGGCAGCGTAGAGCGCGAGGGCGGTGGCCAGCAGGAACCATTGGGCCGATCGCGGAGCGTGAGTTAGAGGCATCCAAGTCGTCCTTTCAGCATTGCGCTGCGCACTATAACGGCGAGAGCGGCCGGTTGAGGCCGGCCGCTCTCCGAAGCTCAGATCACCCGCACGTCACGGGTTCAGTTGATGGTGAAGCTGATGACGCCGGCGTCCGCGTTGTAGGTTGCGGTACCCGCGAGCTTCTGCGCCAGTACCTTGTAGGCGGCGGTGGGCTCGCCGTTCTTCAGGTAGGCGTCCTTCGGCCCCTCGCCGATCTTGAAGGCGGTGCACTTGTCGCCATAGCAGAGCGTCACCTGCCCGGCGGCCTTGTCGTACTTGTAATCGACCTTGGCGGCCTTGCAGACGGGCTCTATCTGCACGAACTGCGTGTTGTGGCGGGTGAAGGGGGCGACCTTGTTGCGAACCGTCGTCCCGTTGACCTTCACCGTGATAGCGGCGGCCACGGCTGCCCCGACAAGGGACAGAACCAGTAGGGCCGTGAGGGAAAGCTTGACCGCGCTCTTCATCTAGCATCACTCCCCTTGTGCGTCACTCTATTCGGACGCCCGGTCAGATTCGAGGTTCCCGGAATCACCAGGAATCCCCTCTGGGAGGGCACTCCGGCGACCGCCACGAAATCAGGGCCAGCCCGGTTGCCGGCGTGTCGCCGCAAAGCCGAGAGTCAGCGCGGTACCCCTCCGCGCTACCCCCGGAGGTTTCTATGCAACATTGTAGCACACTGCGGGTACTCACCGCCGCGCTGCTCCTCGCGTCGGTCGCGTCGGCGCAGGAGCTCGCCTCCAGCGGGATCTCCCTGCCCACGCAGCCCGCCCTCTCACCCTTGGGCGACCGAATCGTGTTCACATATCAGGGCGATCTGTGGTTGGCGTCCACCGCCGATGGCGAGGCGATGCGGCTCACAGTGCATGATGCCTACGATCACGGGGCCCTCTTCTCTCCCGACGGCGAGACGCTCTACTTCATGTCCAACCGCTTCGGCAATGATGACATCTGGGCTATGTCGGCCCGAGGCGGCGATCTGCGCCGGCTGACCTACTCGACGAACGCCGAGCTGCTCCTTGGGATGGACCCATCGGGCTCCGAGCTCCTGTTCACCTCGACGCGCCTCGTGGAGCCGCGTCCCGACCGGTACTTGTGGGCGCTGCCGCTGGCCGGCGGGCCACCCCGGCGGCTCATGGACGTCCACGCACGGGATGCGGCGGTCTCTCCCGATGGAACACGCATCGTCTACACCCGCTCCTATGCTGGACTCGATCGGAAGCGATACCGCGGGTCAGCGAACGCGGACCTATGGCTCTGGGATGGACCCTCGGGCGTCCACACCCGGCTAACGGAGCATAGCGGCCACGACACAGCGCCTCGCTGGGACCCCAAGGGTGATGCTGTCTACTACGTCTCAGACATAGATGGCACGTTCAACCTCTGGCGGCTTGACTTCAGCACGGGCGAGCCCAGCCAGGTCACCCGCTTCGAGGGAGACGGGATCCGCAACCCCTGCATCGCAGCAAGCGGGGAGCTCCTCGCCTTCGAGCGTGGGGCGGCCCTCTACGTGATGGCCCCCGGCGAGGAGCCGCGACTGTTGAACCTCCGTGCCCCGGACGACTCCCGCCCAGACACGGAGCAGCTCCTCACCGTGACGACGCAGGCCTCGGAGTTCGCCGTCTCGCCCGATGAGAAGCAGGTGGCCCTCGTGGCGCGGGGCGATGTCGGGGTGATGAAGATCGAGGGGGGCGTCCTGAACAACCTCACCGATGACGCCGCCTCGCAGTTCGCGGTGGCTTGGCCGGCGGGCTCAGACTGGGTGTACTTCGTCGCTAACGACCGGGGCCGCATGGACATCTACCGGGCGAAGGAGGCGGAGGCCCAGCCGAACCTGAGTCGGGCGCTGGAGGTGGTCATCGAGCAGGTGACCGACACCCCTGAGCCCGAGTTCTCCCTCAACCCCTCGCCGGACGGCAAGAAGCTCGCCTACACACGCGGTCTCGGGGACCTCATCATCCGGGACCTGGAGTCGGGGGAGGAGTTCACCCTGTTGGAGGGCTGGGCTGAGCCGGAGGTGTCGTGGTCGCCCGATGGCCGCTGGATCGCCTACTCCAGACCCGATGAGGAGTACAACCACGACGTGTGGATTGTGCCCGCCGACGGCTCTGCGGCGCCCGTGAACATCTCCATGGACCCGGCTGACGACGGAGGGGCTGACTGGTCCCCCGACGGCACGATGCTCGCCTTCCACTCCTATCGGGGAAGCGACTGGGACATCTACATGGTGTACCTCACCAAGGCCGCGGCCCTGGAGGCGGACCGCGAGGCGGCGGACGACGTGGACGACCTCGCCGACCAGGATGATCCGCCCGTGGAGCCCGCCCCTTCCGAACCTGCTTCCGAGCAGGCCGAGGCAGAGGAGGCCGGCGACGATGACACCTTGGTCGTCGAGATCGACTTCGAGGGTATCCACCGACGCCTCAGGCGGATCGCCAGCTCCTCGGCCAATGAGACCTATCCCCGCTTCTCGCCCGACAGCGAGACCATCGCCTACTCCTACTCCTGGGAGGCGGAGCGGGGGCTGTGGCGGATGAGCGCGCGGGGTGAGGACAAGTCGCAGATCCAGTCGGGCTCGGTGGGTAGTTACCGCTGGGATCAGAAGGGCAAGGGCCTTTACGCCCTCGTGGGTGGCCGCTTGAACTACGTGAAGCAGGGCGGTGGGTCAGAGGCCAAGGACCACCGCATGACGGTTCACCGCGACGCCCGGGCCGAGCGTCTGCAGGTCTTCGAGGAGGCGTGGGAGTCCATGGCCCGGGGCTACTACGACCCCACCATGCACGGTGTGGACTGGGCGGCGATGCGGGAGAAGTACCGGGACGCGGCGGTGGCCGCCTCGGACAGCCGCGAGTTCGCGGCGATCATGAACCTGATGCTCGGCGAGCTGAACTCGAGCCACATGGGCTTCTCGTCGCCGGGACCCTCCCTGCAGGGCTACGCGACGGGCTGGCTCGGCTTGGGGTATGACGCGGCCTACGAGGGACCTGGGCTCCGGGTGAACTGGGTACTGCCCGACGGGCCTTGCGACGCCGCCGAGGTGGATATCGAGGAGGGCGACGTGGTGCTCGCCATCAACGGCGAGCCAGTGACCGATGAGGCCTCCCGCTGGCTCCCCCTGCAGAACCGCGTCGGTGAGCGGGTTACGGTGACGCGGCAGCGGGGCGAGGGCGAGGATGCCCAGATGGCGGAGGTCATCGTGCGGCCGGTGTCGTGGGGGACTGTCAGCAGCCTCTGCTACCAGGCCCTCCTGGCCGAGAGGCGGGCGAAGGTGGACGAGCTCTCCGGCGGCCGGCTGGCCTACATCCATGTGCCCGGCATGAGCATGGCTACCGTGGCGGAGTTCGAGCGGGATCTCTACGCCGAGGGCTACGGCAAGGATGGCCTCATCATCGACGTGCGGGACAATGGAGGCGGCAGCACCGCGGATCATCTGCTCGCGATGCTCTCCATGGAGCCCCATGCTCAGACCCGGGCGCGTGGTGGGGACATGGGCTATCCCCAGTCCCGGCGGCCCTCGTACATCTGGAGCAAGCCCATCGTGCTACTCATCAACCAGAACAGCTTCTCGAATGCTGAGATCTTCGCCCACGCGGTGCGGACCCTCGGCTTGGGCAAGCTCGTGGGTGTGCCAACGGCCGGGGGCGTCGTCTCGACCGGATCGGTGAGCTTCGTCGACGGCTCGTCGATGCGGATGCCCGGGCGCGGCTGGTTCATCGGCGACACCGGAGTGGACATGGAGGGGCATGGCGCTGAGCCCGACATCCACGTCGAGATTACCCCCGAGGACGAGGCCGCCGGCCGGGATCCGCAGCTCAGCGCCGCGGTGGAGGCGTTGCTAGAGGAGCTGAGTCCGCGTCCATAGCGGAGCGCGCGGCCGTATCGCGGGGGCGGTGGCGCATATGCTATTGTGGTAGCCACGGTCCGGGACGCCACGGGCCGCCGCTAGGGAGGCACAACGCGCCCCTAGGGGTGCTTCACAACACGTCTCTCGGGCCATGCCGCCGGATGGTGGGAGCCCGGGCGGAAAGGGATCCGCATTGCGACTAGCCACGCGAGCGACCCAGGTCACCCCATCAGCCACTATCGGCCTGACCAAGAAGGCCGCGGCACTCAGGGCGGAGGGCGTGGATCTGATCGCCTTCACCGCCGGGGAGCCCAACTTCGACACGCCCGAGGCCATCAAAGCGGCCGCGATCCAGGCCATCCAGGCTGGCGACACGAAGTACGTGCCCAAGGGCGGAGCGGCGCTCAAGGAGGCCATCGCCGCGTGGACCAACCGTACCCGGGGGACGAGTTACGCGCCTGCTCAGGTGCTCGTCTCCTGTGGCGCCAAGCACTCCATCTCCAACGCGGCCCTCGCCCTTCTCGAGGAAGGGGACGAGGCCATACTCCCCGCGCCCTACTGGCTCACCTACCCGGAGACGGTCAAGCTCGCCGGCGCGACGCCCGTGGCCGTGGACGCCAGCCCTGCACAGGGCTTCGTGCCCGATCCCGACGACATCCGTGCCGCGCTCACAGATCGCACGCGGATGATAATCCTCAACTCGCCCTCGAACCCCACGGGCGCCGTGTACCCGGCGGAGGTCATCCACGCCATCGCGGACATCGCTCGGGAGGCGGACCTGTGGGTGCTCACGGATGAGATCTACGACGAGCTCGTCTACGAGGGTTCGGAGTTCGTGTCGATCCTCTCGGCGGGCGAAGACATGGTGGAGCGCTGCATCGTCATCAATGGCGCATCGAAGACCTATGCCATGACGGGTTGGCGCATCGGCTGGACGCTGGGCCCCGCGCCGGTCATCAAGGCCATGGGGGCGCTACAGAGCCACCTCACCTCCGACCCCACGTCGTTCTGCCAGACGGCCACCGTCGCCGCCTTCGAGGGTGCTCAGGAGGAGGTCAAGGCCATGAGGGCGGCCTTCCAGCGCCGGCGCGGCGTGATGATGGAGGCCATGAGGTCCTTGGATAAGGCGGTCACGCCGCTGCCCGGCGGCGCCTTCTACGTGTTCCCCGACGTTTCAGCCTACATTCACGACAAGGGCTTCTCCGGCTCCCTGGAGATGGCGGAGTGGCTCCTGGAGCATGCCAAGGTAGTGGTCGTCCCGGGCGAACCCTTCGGGAACGACTCGTGCATCCGGCTCTCCTTCGCCGTATCTGACGAGAACATCGAGCGTGGCGTCGAGCGCATTGCCCAAGCACTCGCTTAGCGCAACCAACGGCGCGAGCAGACACGATCCCACGATCGCGGAAGGCCAGTGCCCATGTCGCAGGTGCCGAAAGCCAGGTTGCGCGAGAAGCTCATAGCCAGGAGAAACGACCGGTGCGCTTGATGCGTGGTTCCACCCTCAGGCACTCGCTCCGCCACGCCACCTTGGTGGCCGCGCTGCTGCTCTCGGGTCTCGGTACCGGGTCAGCGGCGGAGCAGCGCGTGGAGTACCGGGTCTGTGTGGACCTGGCCCGGGCGCCCTTGGTCGATGTCGAGATGAGCCTCTCGGGGTTCGAGGATGAGCCGATCTACCTGACCATTCCCCTGGGGTACGCCTACAGCAACGTCGAGAGCGACCACCTGGAGCACCTGGTAGCCGTGGATGAGAACGATCAGGTCATCCCGCCTATCTATGCCGAGGACCGTATCTATGGTTGGGATCGCGCGCCGGACCGGGTGTACTACGCGATACGGATGGAGCACCGGCTCGAGGTCAGCAACCACGCGGGCAGCCCTCGGTCCCTGTCGTTGACCTTCGAGCACCCGTACGTGGACGAGCGGCGGGCGTTTCTCATCGGGTCCGCGCTCTTCCTGATCCCCGACGTGTGGGAAGCCGATGTGCGGGTGCGCTTCCAGGTCCCGAAGGGCTGGAGCGAGGTGGTCCCATGGCCGAAGGAGGGCGACGCGTACGTGCCGCAGTCGCTCAACTCGCTTCTGTCCAACTACGTGGGGCTCGGCCTGTGGGACATCAAGACGCTGGAAGTGGAGGGTTTTCGGGCGCTCATCGCCTTCGGCGACCGTCCCGCGATCGATACCGGCCTAATGCTCCAGGCCTTCGAGCGGATCCTCGAGCAGGCGATCGAGGTCCTCGGCGCGCCGCCGCACGAGGAGTACCTGTTCTTCTTCCCTGACGCAGCGGATGTGAAGGGGGTCAGTGGCTCGGCGAAGGCCGATTCCATGGCCCTGGCGGTGGAGTACGGCGCGCCTGGGGCCGATCTGCCCGGCGTGTCGCGGCTCTTCGCCCACGAGTTGGTGCACCTTTGTGGCCATGGCCGTCAACCCATGGCGCGCGACCTGCTGTTCTTCGCCGAGGGGTTCACAGAGTACTATGCCTATGTGCTGTGCAGCCGCGCCGGCGTGCTCAGCGAGGGGGCGGTGCGCCGGATTCTCTCGGAGCTCTGGAGCCGGCTGCAGAGTCTGCCCTCGGGCCTGACCCTGGCGGACGCTCAGGAGGAGTTCTTCGATGAGCCCCGGGCAGCGTCTCTGTGCTACATCGGCGGGATGTTCCGGGGCATGGCCATCGACGCGCGGATGCGGGCGGCGAGCGGCGGAGAGCGCTGCCTGGATGACTTGGTTAGGCATGTGTACACCGAGGCGCTGCCACCACTGACCTCGCCGCCCCAGGAGTTCACCTATGCCGACTGGCGCGCCGCCCTCGCTGAGTGGTGGCCGGAGGCGGAGCCAACGGTGTTCGACCCGGGGCTGAAGGAGCCGGTGCCGTGGGATCTCTCGGCGCTGCTCTCGGCGGAGGCGGAGGACTCGGAGCGGCCGCCGCTCTACCAGTACCTGCGGGATCCCGTGGGCCGGGCAGCGGCTCCGCGGACGAGGGAGCGGCGCCCGGAGGGAGCGGAGCGGGAGGAACCCCCCGTCCGTGACCTCCAGGGCCTCTGAGCCTCTGCGCCGTGCCGTGCTCATGCTTCGCCACCGGGGCGAGGAGGCGGCAGCCGATCGCATCGAGAAGGCCCGGGCGATCATCGACGCCACGGAGTGAAGGCGCCACGGGGCGCAACGAATGGGGATGACCGCGATGAAGATCACGGTGATCGGTGCGGGAAACGTGGGGGCCACGTGCGCCCAGAGGATCGCGGAGGGCGACCTGGGCGACGTCGTCCTGGTGGACATCATCGAGGGACTGCCCCAGGGGAAGGCCCTAGACCTCCTGGAGGCGGCGCCCGTCATGGGCCACTCGCGCTCCGTCGTGGGGGCCAACGGCTACGACGAGACGACGGGCTCGGACGTCGTTGTGATGACCGCCGGGCTCGCCCGCAAGCCGGGGATGTCGCGGGATGATCTACAGAAGATGAACGCCGAGATCGTCGAGGGCGCCATCACCGAGGCCCACCGGCGGTCGCCCGGCGCGATCTTCGTGATGGTGACCAACCCCCTCGACATCATGTGCGAGGTCGCATACCGGGTGGTGGGCGGCGACCCGTCGAGGGTCTTCGGCATGGCGGGGGTGTTGGATTCGGCGCGGTTCCGGGCCTTCATCGCCCTTGAGCTGGGCGTTGCCATGGAGGACGTGCAGGCCATGGTTCTCGGCGGGCACGGGGACACCATGGTCCCCCTGCCTCGGTTCTCCACGGTGAGCGGCATCTCCATCGTGCACCTCCTGCCGGCCGAGCGGATCGAAGCCCTGGCCCAGCGGACGCGGGACGGGGGCGCCGAGATCGTCGGGCTGCTGAAGACGGGCTCCGCCTACTACGCGCCTGCCGCGGCGACCTTCCAGATGGTCGAGGCGGTGGTGCGGGATAAGAAGCGCATCCTGCCCGTAGCGGCGCGCCTGTCGGGGCAGTACGGCATCGACGGCCAGTATCTGGGAGTCCCCGCGAAGCTCGGAGCAGGCGGCATCGAGGAGATCATCGAGCTGCCGCTGACCGATGGCGAGTTGGCGGAGCTGCGGCGAAGCGCGGAGCACGTACGTGCCGGGGTGGAGGCCTTGGGATAGGCGCGTTGGCAGGGCACACAGCCGAAGCGGCGTCGAGCGAGGCTGCCCCCTGCCGACGCCATCTCCCACTCCGAACCCGCCGCAGACGCCCCCGGACCCACCGGCGGCCGAGGGCGTCTACGACGTGGAGTAGGACCGGCGCACACGCGCCCCGCCTAGTTGCCTTGCAGGGACGGGTACCCGTCGAATGCGCCATTGCCGGAGACGTTCACGAGCCCCTCCGGGTCGTCCGTTTTCGCGACGTACACTTCATAGTCCCCGTCGCGGTCGCTCCTCCAGGCGACTTTCGCGGGCACGTCTGCCGGACCGAGTATGAGGACCTGACAGACGCCGGACCACTTCGGGCCGCCACCCAAGGCTCCCGGTTCACGGTTGCCGAATAGGGCGGCATCCTACAGCGCCCATGGGCGCCCCTTCGAGGTGAGCAGGCATGCACGACGACATCCGTATAGGAACCCTGGTCAATGGCGGGGCGAGCACGGCGAGTTACCTCCGTCAGATCCTGCCCCACGGCTTCGAGAGCTTCTCCATCACCTTCTGGCAAACCCTCGGCGGGGTCGACCTCGCCAAGCTGGCGGACGAGGTGCGGGAGGTTCTCGCCGGCAGCGACGCCGTGGTGAGCTGCCTGAGTTGCTTCGGCAATCCACTCATGGAGGATGACAAGGCGCAGGAGACCCGCCAGGCCTGGGAGCGGCTCATCGACGCCGCCCGCCTCTTCGACTGCGACCTGGTGACCGGCTTTACCGGCCGAGTCGTTGACCTGCCTATCGACCAGTCGATGGACCGCTATGCCGAGGTATGGGGCCCGCTGCAGGCCCGAGCGGCGGACCAGGGAGTGCGCATCGCCTTCGAGAACTGCGACATGGGCGGGGACTGGTGGCGGGGCGACTGGAATATCGCCCACAACCCCACCGCGTGGCAGATGATGTTCGACCGGATCCCCTCCGAGAACATCGGACTCCAGTGGGAGCCGTGCCACCAGATGGTCAGCCTCATCGATCCGATGCCGCAGCTCCGCGAATGGGTCGGGAAGATGTTCAACATCCACGGCAAGGACTGCACGGTGCTATGGGATGTGGTGCGCGAGCACGGCTGCGACGGGCCGCACCCCTTCGCATTCCACCGCACCCCCGGTTTCGGGGACTGCAACTGGACCGACATCATCTCGGAGCTGCGCCGTGGCGGCTTCCGCGGCTCGATCGACATCGAGGGGTGGCATGACCCCGTCTACCGCGACGATCTCGAGATGACCGGCCAAGTGCACGGCCTGAACTACCTGAAGCAGTGCCGGGGCGGGGCCTTCGTCCCGAACCCCACTTAGCCGCTCGTCAGCTCGTCCGCCTCCGCCGCCCCAGAGCGGCGGAGGCGGGCCGGGCTACTGCACTACCAGCACCCAATCCTCGTCGTCGGGCGCGACGTACGAGTCATTCTCGGGCTCGGCGGGGCTCCAATCACCCGTCCGGGGGTTGTACCACCGCGCGAGATCCTCTCCCGCCACAGCGTCAGGATCGAGCCACACCGCCCCACCGCGAGCCAGGTAGACCACTGCAAGCTCGCCCTCAGGGTGTCGGAGGCCCATGACGCTGAGCCCCCCAGTGCTGCTGCCCGGACTCCAGAGGGACGGCTCGCCGTTGGCCGAGGTGTTCTGCGTGCGGAACCGCACTTCGTAGGCCGCCTCTCCCTGTCCGAGGGTGAAGTTCCGCTGCCCCGTATCGCGCGAGAGGGTGACGATGCGCGCCGGACCCGCCTGCGTGGTGTTGGCGGGGGAGACCCAGGCCTGCAGGGACATCTCGCCGCTCGCGGTGACCGCGTCGATCAGCTTCGTCGCGGGGCCCTCGGAGGCGATGAGCGCATCCTCGTTGATCCTGAGGCCGCCTCCCGGGAGCCACTCAACGGCCTCCGGGTCCTCGACGCGGAGATCGAGCGAGGCGCCCTCGCCGGACGTGTCGCGGATGACGTCGCCGGCACCCTCGGAGAAGTCGTAGGCGACCACGGCCCCCGGGGTCGGCTCCCCGGAGCGGGCGGCCTCCGCCACGTCGTCGGCCGACAGGGCGCGGTCGTAGATCGCGACGCCGTGCAGCTCACCGAGCCAGGCGCGGTCGCGGGTCATCTCATTGCCGAGGCCGAGGCGCATGGACGGGTCCCAGTTCGCCAGGGCGCCCGGGGCGGCGCCTTCCGCGACGAGCTCACCATCGACGTAGAGTCGCGTCGCGCCGTCGGAGTCACGGGTGTAGGCGACGTGGCTCAGGTCGGTGACCACGGCCCCCCGCTTCTCGGTGGTGTAGAAGCTGCTATCCGGCTCCAGGGTCCACCACGGCAGCGAGGTGAAGAAGTCGACCATGTGCCCGTAGCCGCGGAAGAGGACCATCGAGTCATCGCCCCGGCCGTTGATCCAGCCGCCGCCGGTGTCGGGTCCCCAGCCCGTGCCGGTGTCGGCGCGCTCGCCGCCGGTCTGGTAGCCACCCGCCATCGCGATCTCCCACGCTAGTCGCCGACGGTTGTCCGCAGCCCGAGTCGGAGCTTGCCGCCCGCCGCCCCAGGCGGGGTAGTGGTCCTCGTAACCGTATTCCTCGTTCACCTGAGGCATGGGCCGGCCTGTCGCCGCCTGCCTCTCCCGGTGGGAGAGCATGAACCGGTACCCGCCGCTCTCGTCCCACGCCTGGTACATGGCGAAGTCCGCCCAGGGCGAAGTTCGGAAGGGGAAGTCGCCGTGGCCGTGTATCGAGGTCAGGTGTCCGTACGGGTCCGTCTCCTCGATAAGGGCGCCCATCCGCTCGGCCCACCCCTCGTCGCGAAAGAGCTGGTACTCGTTCGTGACGTCCCACATCACGTTCGAGTACGGCGCGAGCCGAGCGATCGCGTAGCGGTAGTAGCGCTGCTCATCCGCGCCCGCCGGGTCGTCACCGAAGGGGTACACGCCTGGCCGCGCCCCGTCCACATAGAAGATGACGGAGATGACCACATCGAGGTCCCGTGCGTGGCGGAGCAGCTCATCCCACTTGCGCCAGTACTCGACATTGAAGCGGGTCACGTCGAAGCCCGGATCCTCGACATCCTCGGGCCGCGCAGCCACCCAAGGATTGAGGCAGAAGCTGAAACGGTCCGTGGGGTAGACGTTCTCGAACCAGGCTTGGCCGTCGTGGACCCGGCCCGCCAGAGCCGACCGCACCCGGCTGACCTTCAGCCGAGCCAGACGGTCCAGGTTGCTCCTGATGGTCTCCTCGTCCCAGCCCGCGAGGAAGTAGGCAGTGGTGCCGTTGTAGAAGTAGTGCTCCCCGGTCCCCTCCCACATGAAGTGCCAGGGGTGTTCCGGATCCACGCGCACCAGGCCTCCGCGGCGAGCGTCCACAGCCTCGAACCGTCCCTCGAAGGCCCACTCCTCCCCGCCGGCCCGGATGTTGATGTGGTAGGTATGCTCACCGCGAACGGTGGGCATGAAGCGGATGCGGTACTCGCTGCCATCCGCGGAGTCGCAGAACCCCTCGACCACGCGCGCGGGACCGCCTGCCTGCCCGAACTCGCCCCGCACCTCGACCTCGGTGAAGGGATTCCCAGGCGGAGGCGGGTCCATCCGAAAGACGACCTCGGCGAAGTCATAGACCTCGACCCGGTCCGCCTCTAGGCTGGCCGTGACCTCGCCCGGTTGGGCGAGCGCGTTGCCCGAGGCGATGATCCCCAACACCACCATCACCGACCACAGAGACCACCCGTGCCCGTGCGATCCGATCGCTTGACGCAACACCGCGCTCATCTCCTTCGTCATCGTGACTGCGCACGATGGAAACGCCATATGGGACACGCGGAGCGAGGGGTCGGTTGCGCGGGGTCGCGCTACTTCGCGGAGACCTCCAGGCCCTCGCCGTCGAGGATCACGTTCACGCTGGCGCGCATGTTGGCGGGATCGCGAACCCATTCCAGGTAGTGGACCAGCGCAGTTGCCGAGTTCACGCTGTTGTGGGCGAGCACGACCGCGCCGCGCGGCATCTTGTGATACGCCTCCCGGAGGATGTCGTAGTAGATGCCCTTGCCCCGGTGGTCGGTCCCGTCCGCGTCGAGGTAGAGGAGGTGGATGTCGGCGGGGAACTCCCTGACCACATCCCTGGCATCGGCGGCCACGACCCGCGCCACGCCCGTCGGGTCGATGCGGCGAACGTTGCGCTCGGCGCGCTCGGCCTCTTCGGGCTTGATCTCCACGCCGATGAGGTTCGCAGCCTCATAACACGCCCCCGGCCCGACGCCGGCGCCGGCGTTCGAGATGAAGGTGTTCCCACAGAAGACGCCCGCGGCGATCATATTCCTGGGCTGGATGATGGCGTTGATGGCGTAGATCAGCCGCTGCTGGCGATGGGTGATGGCGGTCCAGGGGATCTCGAAGGTCTCGGCGATCCCCTGGCGGTGGGCAAGCATCTTGTCCGCTGGGTAGTTGGCATGGGGCAGCACGCCGGCGTCGACGAGCTCCATCAGAGCGGCGTCAACGACGGCGATCTCCTGTTGGACCGGCTCCACTCGTTCGTGGGGGTTGCCGTAGTCCATGCGGTAGGCTTGCCAATCGTCGGCGCGGAACTCTCGCGGCATCGAGGTCTCCATACCTGGGGATGGGTGGCGCGGCGCGGTTTTCGGGAGACCGTCCCATGGTCCCTCCCGCTCGCGAATCGGCTTGCGCGGGGCGAGACGGCGTGGTACACTCCCGAATCTGGATTGACAAGGTAATCGGTGGAGTGATGGCCGAGTGGCTGAAGGCGTCTGCCTGCTAAGCAGATAGGGTGGGCTAATCCTGCCCTCGTGGGTTCAAATCCCACTCACTCCGCCACCATAACCCAAGCCCCGAGATGGGGCGCGACGCGCGGCCGTGGCCAAATGGATTAAGGCTCCTGACTACGGATCAGGCGATTGGGGGTTCGAGTCCCTCCGGCCGCGCCACCACACAGACAAGCCCCAAGCGCGGCCGTAGCCAAAAGGATCAAGGCGTCTGGCTTCGGACCAGAAGATTGGGGGTTCGAGTCCTCCCGGCCGCGCCAGCTTCCACTCCTCCACGGGCGCCACACACCACTACCCATCACCCGCCGGGGGGCCGCTCGCCTTCGATAGCCCGATCGGCTTCTCCCAACGCCCCGAAAGGTAGTATACGAGGCTGAGCACAGCGCCCGTCGCGAACCCGACGCAGATGCCCCACCACACGCCCTCCACCGCCTGGACGCGGCCCGCGATGTAGTAGGCGGCGGGGACACGCACAACCCAGAGGCTGAGCACGCTGATGACCGTCGTCACCATGGTGTGCCCCGCGCCGTTGATGATTCCGTTGCTCGTGAACATGATCGCGAAGCAGATGTAGCCCGGCGCGAGCCGGAGGAGGTAGCCCGCGCCTGTCTCGATCACCTGCGGATCGTTGATGAACACGCGCATCAGCGTATGGGGGATCAGCACCATGGGGATGCCCGCAAGCACCGTGATCGAGCCGCTGAGCGCCAGCGACCAGCGGAAGGACTCGCGCACCCGATCGAAGAGGCCGGCGCCGATGTTCTGGCCGGCCACGCTCGATGCGGCCATGGCGATCGTCATCGCCGGCAGGAGCGCGAAGCCCTCGATCCGCCACGCCGTGCCGTATGCCGCCGCCGCCGTGTCGCCGAACCTGTTCACGAGGGCGACCACGGCGAGGATCGCGCCGGATACCATCGACTGCTGCACCGCCACGGGCGCGCCGATCCGGAGGAGCAGCCAGGCCGAGCGCGCGTCCGAGCGGAGCCGCAGCCACGGCGGGCTGACCAGGTGCTTCCTCCACGCGAGATACGCGGCCGTCGCCACGAAGGCCAGGGTCTGCGAGACGATCAGAGCGTAGGCGGTCCCCATCAAGCCGTAGGCGGGCATACCGAGCCAGCCGAACATGAGGATCGGATCGAGCCCGGCGGCGATGACCAGGCCACCGGCTTGGAAGTAGATCGGCGTCGTCGCGTCCCCGGCGCCGCGGAGGAGCGCCGCGAGGAGGAAGAGGCCGAAGGAGGGGAGGGTGCTGATGAGGTAGACCTTGAGATAGTCCACGCCGATCCGCAGAACGTCCTCGGGCGTGTTCAGCCGCGTGAGCGCCGGCTCCACGATGAGGGTGCCGATGATCCAGAGCGCCACGCCGGCGATCCCCACGAACACCGCCGACGTGCGAACGACGCGTCCGACCGCGGGCCAGTCCTTCGCGCCGTATGCCTGCGCGACGAGGATGTTTGACGCCGTGGTGAGCCCGGTAGCGATGGAGGTGAGGAAGAAGAAGACGGGCCAGCCTACGGTGATCGCCGCCATGGCCTCGGTTCCGAGTCCCTTGCCGACCCAGATCCCGTTCACGACGTCGTAGGCGTTACGGAGCCCGCTCATCGCGAGCATGGGGAGGCAGAAGCCGATGAGGTGGCGGGGGATGCTGCCGGTGGTGAGGTCGTGGCCGCTGTTGCCGGCTTGCTGCATGAGTGTGAGCCTCGCGCTCGGGTGGGATCGAGGAGCGGTGAAGCCCCCGAGTGTAGCCGTGCCAATAGGGTGTGGGCAAGGCGGCCGTTGGCGCGGCTCCTCGCGCGTCGCGGAGGAAAGGGCTACACTATCACTTTCGGTTCGGAGTAGTCCGCGCGGAGTGATCCGAGCTTGCCCACCTTGAAGCGCCTGCTAGCCGAGTCCCTGCGCCACTGGCGGCTCCAGCTCGCCGTGCTGCTGTTGTCGATCGGCTCCCAGGCGGCGATGATCGCGGTGCCGGCGGTCATCGGCGCGATGGTCGACCCCGTGTTCATCGACGGGCACACCGATACGCTCCCCATGCTCTCCATCGTCGTCATCGCGCTCGCCGTCCTCAAGAGCGGCCTGCAGTATGGGGAGATGGTCGTGGGCGGGCGGTTCGGGCAATACGTCATGCGCGATATGCGGCGCGACCTCTACCAACACCTCTGCCGCCTCTCCTTCTCCTACTTCGACCGCACCCGAACGGGCGAGATCATGTCCCGGGTCATCAACGATATGGAGCCGATCGGCGGATTCATGGTGTTCCAGAGCCGACAGATCATCCGGTGCACCGTGCTGTTCCTCGGTAGCTTGATCTACTGCGCGACATTGAACTGGAAGCTCGCCCTGGCGTCCCTCGGCACCCTGCCGCTGCTGACGTTGAGCGCCGCCGTGTGCGGCCTGTACATCCGGCCCGCCTTCGAGCGGTCGCGGGCGGTGCTCGCCGAGATCACCACGCGGCTCCAAGAGTCCATCGGCGCCATCATGATCGTGAAGACTTACTGCCGGGAGGAGCGGGAGATCGAGCGTTTCGACCAGGATTCCGCGCGCCTTCGCGACGCGACGTATATCGCCGAGCGGATCGACGCCCTTTACTTCCCGCTCACGGGCCTCTGGGCGGCGATCTCCTCCATCATCGTCGTATGGTATGGCGGGGCGCTCACCCTGGGCGGCGAGCTGAGCCCGGGCGAGTTCATCACCTTCAGCATGTTCATCGCCTTCCTCATCATGCCGATGCGGATGATGGGATGGGGCGTGAGCAGCGGCATGCGCGCCTTGGCCGCCGCCGGCCGCATCTACGCGATCGCGGATGAGGAGCCCGACCTGGTATCGCCCGAGGAGCCGACGCCCCTGGGCCGGATTGAGGGGGAGCTCCGGTTCGAGGGCGTGACCTTCGCCTATCCCGGTGGCGAGCCGGTGTTGCGCGGCCTGGATCTCCACATTCGGCCGGGCGAGACGCTGGGGATCCTCGGGCCCGTGGCCTCGGGGAAGAGTACGCTGGTGTCGCTGATCCCTCGATACTACGATCCGGACGAAGGCCGGGTGCTCGTGGATGGCGTCGATGTGCGCGAGCTCGACCTTGAGAAGCTTCGGTCGCAGATCGGTTTTGTCTTCCAGGAGTCCTTCCTCTTTTCCGGCAGCATACGAGAGAACATCGCCTTCGGACGCGTGGACGCGACGGAGGAGGAGGTGCGGCAAGCGGCCCAGGATGCCGCCATCCTCGAGTTCATCGATGGCCTGGAAGACGGGATGGACACCGAGGTGGGGGAGCGGGGCATGAGGCTCTCGGGCGGCCAGCAGCAGCGACTGGCAATCGCCCGCGCAATCATCACCGACCCACGAGTACTCATCCTCGACAGCTGCACATCGAGCGTCGACACCTATACCGAGCATCTCATACAGAAAGCGCTTGCGCGGCTGATGAAGAGCCGGACCACCATCATCATCGCCCATCGCGCATCATCCGTGGCGATGGCCGATCGAGTCATCGTGCTGGACGAGGGACGGATCGTGCAGGACGGGGCGCCCGAGGAGTTGGCCGAGGACGAGGCGGGGCCTTATGGGCGGCTGGCGAGGATGCAGCGGGAGTTCGAGGAGGAGCGGGGCCGGTCGCCCGTCGAGTGCGCGGCCACGGATAGCCGCGGAGAGGGAGGCGGGTAGCCCTTGGGTAAGCGCGACAGAGGCGGTAAGGGGCACAGCCCCGCCGATAGCCGAGAGCTGTCCCGCCGAGCCGAGGAGGCCATCCGCAAATCCGCCCGGCACGCGCGCGCGTCGGACACCGATCCGTCGCGCCGGTTGGCGTGGTCGACCCTCCGGCGAGCGATGGCCTTGGCCGAGATCCCCGTGGGCCACGCCGCGCTCCTCCTCCTCCTCGCCCTCGCCCTCGCCGCCCTTCCTGTGATCTCCCCGCGGCTCGAGCAGTGGGCGATCGACGACGGGATCCGCGGTGGCGAGTATCGGATCATCGTCGCCGCTTGCCTCTGGCTCATCGCCCTCGCCTTATTCCAGCTTGGCGCGGGCGCGGCCCAGGGGATCGTCGCGAACCGCCTGGGGCAGGACGCCATGGACCGGCTGAGGCGGAGGGTCTTCGCCCACATGCAGCGGCTGTCCATCGGGTTCTACGAGCGGCGGGAGCCGGGGAAGATCATCGCGCGCGTGACCTCGGACATCGACGCGATCAACGAGCTGCTGCGGATGGTCCTGACCGGTCTCTTCAGCGACTTCCTGAAGGGCCTCGGCATCTCCGTCATCATGTTCGCGGCGAACTGGCGGCTCGCCCTACTCGTCCACACCGTCCTGCCACCCATAATCCTACTCATGAGCGCCTTCCGCCGAAGAAGCGAGCGCGTGTTCCGCCGGGTGAGAGAGTCGCTCGCGGGGGTCTCCTCCTACCTGCATGAGACGATCACCGGCATCCGGGTCATCAAGTCCTTCAGCCGGGAGCGGGTATCGGCGGCGATCTTCGCCGACCTCACCGAGCACTATGCGCGCGCGTCCGTGAGCCAGGTTCGGGTCTTCGCGAGCCTCTTCCCCACGATCCAGTTCATGCACTCCATCGCCCTGGTGATGATCTTCTGGTATGGCGGGTCGCTGGCGTCCGCGGGCGCGATCACCCTGGGGGGGATCTGGGCCTTCGTCCGGTACTCCCTGATGCTGTTCGACCCGTGGCGCGCGCTGGCTGAGTTCGCGGCGTCCGCGCAACGAGCGGCGGTCGCCCTCGACCGGATCATCGAGGTTCTGGACGAGGGGCCGCTGGTGTCGGACGCGCCGGACGCGGTCGCCATTCTGCCGCTCACCGACCGCATCCGGATGGAGGGTGTGGACTTCTCCTACGACGGGCGGACGCCGATCCTGCGGGATGTGAGCTTCGAGGCGCGGGTTGGAGAGGTCATCGCGCTGGTGGGTGCGACGGGCGCGGGCAAGAGCACCATCGTCAAACTCCTCGCTCGGCTGTATGACGTGACAGGCGGTCGAGTGACCTTCGACGGGGTGGACATCCGGAGGGCGACCCTGGGCTCCGTTCGGGGTCAGATCGGGATGGTTCCGCAGGACGCGTTTCTGTTCGCGGGGAGTCTGAGGGAGAACATCGCGTATGGCGCCCCGGACGCCCCGTCGTCAGTGATCGAGTCCGCGGCAGATGCGGCGGGTGTGAGCGAGTTCGCGTCTCGGCTGCCCGATGGGCTGGACTCCCCTGTTCACGAGCGTGGCGTGCGGCTCTCCGACGGCCAGCGGCAGCTCCTCTCCCTCGCGCGTGCCCTCGCCTCCGGAGCGCGCGTGCTGATCCTCGACGAAGCCACCTCCTCGGTCGACCTGTTCACCGAGTCTGCCGTGCAGCGCGCCCTCGAGGAGGCACGCCCCGGCCGTGTGACCTTCGTGATCGCGCACCGACTCGCAACGGTTCGGAGCGCGGATGAGATCCTCGTCATCGAGGAGGGGCGGATCGTGGACCGAGGCGACCACGCCGCCCTCATGCGGAGCAGCGCGCGCTACCGAGCCATGGCCCTGCGCCGCTTCACCGACCTGGAAGAGGAGCCGTGGAGTGCGTAGCCTGATCCCCTTGATTGCCTTCGCCCTCGCCGTAGGAGCTTGCCCGTCGGTTGCCGCTCCGCTGACCGATCCACCCGGCATCGAGTTCCGCGCCGCCGAGAAGGTGCTCGCTGTGAACGGCCGCCCGGGCCAGGCGCCCGCTCCCGTGGCCGTGCGCGAGGGCGTGACCTGCCTCGACATCCCCACGTTGAGCCGCTACCTCGGCGTCACCTTCACTGGCGATGAGGCGACCAAGGCGGTGAGTTACACCTTCTTTGGCCTGTCCTTCGTCGGCCAGGTGGGGAGCATCGAGGCGCGCGGCCCGGGCGGGACCGCCATCCCCCTGCCGTGTAGCCCCTTCGTGGCGGGCTCGAGCGTCTACATCCCGGCCCGGCCCCTCGTCGAGGCGCTCGGGATGTCCTACCAGGAGTCGGAGGGTCGGATCGACGTGGCAATGAAGCCGGCCACGGTCCTCGGCGTTCGGTACAACGAAGACGGCGAGCGGTTCCGCACGGTCATCGAGCTCGCCGAGCCGACGCCCTTCTTCGCCGTCGAGGCGCCCTCGGTGATGTCGGTCGGCCTGCAGACCCTCACGGGCTTTGTGCCGCCGGGCGTCGCCACCCGCCATCTCGATTCCCGGGGCCAGCCGACCGATGACGGGCCGCCGCCCAAGATCACCCTGCCGAGCGGCGGGGTTCTCGGCTCCGGCGTGACGGTCGAGAATCTGGACCAGGGCTTCGTTCGGATCAGCGCCCACGGGCGGTATGAGGTGGATAGGCCGCGGCTCTTCACCCTCGCCGGTCCGCCGCGCATCGTCCTCGACTTCCCGAAACGGTGGGAGCGCGCTCGGGTCGAGGATCCCTGGCGGGGCATCCAGCGGACCTGGTACAGCATCGGCACCGAGGCTGGCCCCGTCATCGCCCATGTGATCCTCGCGGATGTGGGCCCCGGTTCGCCGGTCCGCGCGAAGGTGGCGGTTGCGGGTCGGGAGTCCCGTGCCCGCCAGCCGCTGAGCACGATTGCGCGTTCCCACAGCGCGCTCGCGGGGGTGAACGGTGGCTACTTCGCGCCGACGACGGGGGACCCCATCGGGCTGCTGATCCAGGGTGGCGAGTGGGTGCGGTTCCCGTATCAGAGCCGGACCTCCCTGCTGATCTCGCGTTCGGGTCAGCTCGCGATGAGCCGTTACGGTTGCCGGGCGGTGGTCACCGTCGGCCCCCATAGCCTCCCGGTAGGGGGCCTGAACGAGTGGTTGCGCGGTGATGGCGTGAAGCTGCTGACTCGGCGATGGGGGCCGAGTTGGACGCCCGGCCCGGGGCAGATGTGCCTGCAGGTCCGGGGCGGCGCGGTGACCCAGATCACCCCCCCCTCGACGGGTCCCGGGCCCGAGGTGCCCATCCCCGACGACGGGTTCCTCATCGCGGCCCAAGGGGCCGGCGCCCACGCCTTGCTCGCCAGCGTCGGTGTAGGGGCTCGGGTGGGCTTCCAGGCGGGGCTCGAACCCGCCCTGGAGGGTGTGTGGGATGGCCTGGGCGGCGGTCCTGCCATACTGCGAGGGGGGCAGTGGGTGGATTCGGGCGCGGCCGAGGGTTTCGGATCGGACATCACGTCAGGCCGAAACCCGCGCACCGCCATCGGGATCACGGCGAGGGGGGAGCTGCTCCTGCTGGTCGTTGACGGTCGCCGCCCCGGTTACAGCGTCGGGATGACCCTAGCCGAGGTGGCGGCACTGCTGGCTCGGCTAGGCGCCGTGGACGCCATGGTCCTGGATTCCGGCGGCTCTTCGACGATGTTCTTCGACGGCCGGCTGGTCAATTCCCCGTCCGATGGCGCCGAGCGTCCGATCCCGAACGCCTTGCTCCTAGTGCCCTCGGACGGCTGAGCGATCGAACCGGCAATGCCTTGCCAGTGCGTTGGGTTTCCCTGCCCTAGCCCTCGCCGTTCGGTCGCTGGATCGGGTAGGAGCCGTAGCGTTCTCGGCCCGCCTTCATGGTTTCCAGGTTCTCGGGCTTGGTGCCCATGGCGAGGGAGTGCGTTGCGCCGTAGATGAACCCCCCACCTGGCGCGCCGTGCTGGATGGCATACCGGGCGTCGGCGTCGATGTCGTCTGGGGTGCCGAGGATGAGGTGCTCGTTCCAGACTCCGCCCCAGAGGGTCAACCTGTCGCCGTACCGCTGCTTGAGGACCTTCATGTCCATGGTGCCCGAGGCTTGGATGCCCTCGTAACCGTCGAAGCCGGCATCACAGAGCATGGGGAGCGCCTCCCAGATGTTGCCGCAGCAGTGCTTGATTACGGTGAGGCCGAGCTCGTGGGCGCGGCGGTTGTGCTCCTCCCACCAGTGCTTCACATGCTGTTCGAGGAGGATGGGGCGGCCGAAGAGGCCCGTGGAGGAGCCCAGATCGGCGCAGGGCATGACGGAGTCGACGCCCTCTTCGGCGTACCAGGGGAGGGCGGCCATGAGGTGCTTGGCCTGGAGTTCGGTCCACTTGGAGAGCACCTGGGGTTCGAGCAACGCCAGGTTGATGTATCCGATCTCGTCCGTCGGGCCGATGAGAGGGAAGCCGAGGCCGCCCGTGCAGACATTGATCCAGTGGGTGGCCTTCATCTCGGCCACCACGTGGCGCATGACCTCCCAGCAGGAGTCGTCAGGCTTGGTGGGGGGCTCCGCCTCGAGGCGATCGATCTGCTCTTGGAGCTCGGCGACGGTAGGCGGTTCGTAGCCATCGGTCTGGACCTTGTATGGCATGAGTTGCTCTGTGGCTGATGAGACGCGTAAGAGGTTTCCCCAGGGGTCGCGATAGGTTACGTCATCGAGCTTCTCGAACGCCTCAGGGTGATACCCCGCGGGAGGATTCGTGCCCACCGTGACGATGTCCATCCCGAGCGCTCGCACCAGGTCGGGGATGTCTCGCTTGTAGGATGCGACGATCTCATCCCGCCGGCCATCCCAGTACCCCTTAGTTTCCTTGATCTTGCTGTGGACCCAGGACTCGCGCCCGAGTGTCATCTCATAGATGTTGTAATCGATCGAGTGTTCACCCCAGGGAACAAGATCCGGTTCCTCGTGTCTCAGGGTGGTCTCGACGCGGCATCTCGGAAGCATGCGGGTGGGTCCTCTCAGGAGTGGATCTGACAAACAGTAAGAGAGCTTCGTGCTGCCGCGCGAAGGCCCTCCTGTGGCCGGGAACGATCTTCGCCCAAGCGGGCGCACTTGACAGTCATGGAGTCACTTGATATAATGCCGCAGGTGGATTGTGTATACGGAGCCAGTCTGGCCTCCCGCCCCCTGGGGTGGAGCCACTCCCTCATCAGTATGCCAGTTCATCCACAGCATGGGACCCCCGTTGGCGCGCCTCCTACTCGGGCGCGTCCGCGCCCGTCATCCCATGGCGCGCACAGGGGGAACGGGCCGCTACCGACCGGATGAGGTGAGACGGGCTTGCCGAAGCACTCTGAGCGCGCGTTGGAGCAAATCGAACGCCTGAAAAGCAAGAACGAGGCGGTGCAGATCGAAGCGATCGCGGAACTCGTGGAGATCGGCAAACCCGCGGTAGAGCCCCTCCTAGACGCCATGGAGGCCCGAGCCTTCCATGTGCGCAAATGCACGGCCGAGGCCCTGGGCCGTATCGGGGACGCGAGGGCGGTCGAGTCGCTCATTATCGCCCTGAGCGATACGTCGGTGAATGTGCAGCGTTCGGCGTCCGAGGCTCTCGCGAGCATCGGGAACCCGGCGACGAGGCCGCTCATGGAATGCCTCGGTTCGACGGATTCGCTCGCGCGGAAGTGGGCTGCCGAGGCCCTGGGCAAGATCGGCGATGATTCGGTTGTCGACTCTCTGATCGCCCGGCTCGAGGAGCGTAACCCGGAGGTCCAGAAGTCCATCGTCACCGCCCTGGGGGAGCTCAAGGCGAAGAAGGCCATCAAGCCCCTCATCGCCCTACTCGAAGACGAGAACGTCGATCTCGCCCGCTGCGCCGCCGTCTCTCTGGGGGAGATCGGCTCCGGTAAGGCCGTGGAGCCACTACTGGGCGCGCTGAGTTCGCAGAGCACCGAGGTACGGGCGGCGGCCTCAGAGGCCCTGGTCAAGATCGGCAAGCCCGCGGTGGAGCCGCTCATCGGCGCCTTGACGCATGAGGACTACATGGTGCGTCGCTGGGCGGCGGAATCCCTCGGTGAACTCGGCGATGACCGCGCCACCGACGGGCTGCTCAAGGCCCTGAGCGATGAGAACGACCGCGTCCGCCGCTACGCCGCCATCGCCCTCGGGCGCGTGCGCGCCAAGCGCGCTGTCGGCCCCCTCGTGGCGCTCCTGAAGGAGGAGAGCAAGGACCTCCGGGCAGCGGCCGTGGAGGCTATCAAGTCCATCAGCAGCGAGGACGCGCTAAGGCCCCTCATCAAGTGCCTCAAGGACCCCGACTGGGCGGTCCGAATGAAGGCGGCCCAGGCGCTGGGCGCGCTCGGGAGCTCCGCGGCGATCAAGCCTCTCATGGACGTTCTCGAGGATGATGAGTGGGCCGTCAGGCTTCATGCCGGCGTGGCCCTCGGTGAACTGCGAGCCGAGGAAGCCATCGACGAGCTGAAGAAGCTGCTCAGCAGCCCGCGGCAGGGCATGAGGCGCATGATCGTGGGTGCGCTCGAGCAGATCGGGACCGGGCCAGCCTATCTGGCTATCTGCGTCGTCCGCAATGACGACGACACCCGCGTGCGCGAGGCCGCTCAAGCGGCGCTTGAGAGCCTGGAGCCGGTTCACGCGAAGTGGAAGGCGGCGCAGTCTAAGGCCAAAGCCAAGGCTCCCGCCAAGGCGAAGGCCCCAGCCGAGACGCCGGCGGCCGCTGCTCCCGCCCCCGAGGCCAAGCCGGCGGCTAAGGCTCCCGCGAAGAAGGCAGTGAAGAAGGCTCCGGCCAAAAAGGAACCGGAAGCGGCGAAACCCGCCGCCACAAAGGCTGCCCCGAAGAAGGCCGCCCCGGCGAAGACGGCGAGCAAGAAGACCGCTGCCAAGACAACCGCAAAGGAGAAGCCAGCGCCCCAGGCTAAGGCCAAGGCGACCGCAGCGCCGAAGGCGAAGGTCGCGACCAAGCCGAAGGCGGCGACGCCCAAGGCAACCGCCAAGCCCAAGGCTGCTGCTAAGCCCAAGGTCACCGCCAAGCCCAAGGCCGCCACCAAGACCTCGGCTAAGAAGCCCGCAGCCAAGCCCAAACCCACCAAGAAGAAGTAGGCGGCCGCAGGCCTCCGCCAACTAGCGGTGGGGCAGGGACATCGAGAAGGGGATCTCCCCCCGAAGCATCCGGCCTGCTTGGCCCACCAGCCACAGGTAGTGGTCGGTGGGACGGCCCCCGTAGGTGAGGAAGGGGCTCTCTCCCACGGGCGGGTCATTTGTGCACTTGAAGATCGCCGTACCCTCATCCACCTCATCGAACATGGCCTGGTAGATCATCGTCGCGCCGGCCTCGATAAGCCCGGCGTACTGGGCCCAGAGGAACCTGCCGCCCCGCCGAGGGATGGCCCCCAGATCGGCGCCGGGGCCCTGTAGGTTCCGCCAACTGAACCCTGGGAACACAACAGGCAGATAGTCCTTGCCACGCTCGGCACACCACGCCATGTCAGGCTCGAAGACCTCCTGCCGGAACCGCGCTACGTCGTTCGGATGGCCGAACCGGCCAACCATCCAGGGGCTGATGATGTCGGCCTTCAGTGCGACCTCATGGAGGACAGGGTCGTTCAAGGCATCGTTCCTCAGCTCGCGCCAGAAGGTGGGAACCCCGATCATCACCGTGCAGCCGCCGTATTCCGGGTCGCTCTTGAGGAAGTCGATCAGTCGGCCGCACTCCTCGAGGGTGTACTGCCGACGATCGTTGAACCCGATGCCCCAGACGGCCACAACAGGCTTCCCTCCGTGGTGGAGGTAGGCCTTATCGCCCGTATCCCTTGTCAGGCCCATGCGGTCCACAAGTGTCTTGAAGTCCTCGATGACCCGCTCGGTGCCCCCTCTGGGGAGCCCGGAGAGGTCGTACATGAGGGCATACGCGCGCCCATGATTGTTGGCGGCGGCGCGGCAGTTGGCGAGGACCTTGGTGAACTGCTCGAAGCCCTTCGAGTGGGCCACCTCTCCGGCGAAGCGCTGGACGAAGGCGCCGTCGATGCCGTACTCCGCCATCCACTCGAAGTGCCGGTCCACAGACCGGGGGATCTGGGCGCTGTAGACTTGGGCCACGCTGCCATCGGCGTGGCGGAACTCGGTGTCGAAGCGCTCATCCTCGCCCAGTTCCGACATGTCCGGCCACAGGTCGATGGAGCACGAACCGGGCCTGAAGCCGTTTCTGCCGTTGTAGTGGTACCAACCTCGGTCTAGGCCGTCCCCCTCGCACGCGAACCACCCTTGATAGCCGCACATGATCTTGCCCTCGAGAGTGCTCACGTCGACCCCCTGACTCGTGGGGCCGGTGTACGGCTGCAACACGTCATCCATCCCCTCAGCTATCTCGGGTTGGGACTGAGCGCGATGGCAGCCCAGACAGAGCACGGCGACGACGAGCACAACCTGCAGGCGAGTGGTGAGCATCTTTGTCGACCTCCTCGGCGCGCCAGGGCCGTCGGCCCGAGGCGACCATACACTACAGGTTGCCGCAGTGGGCAGGAGGGGACAAGGGCCGCCTCCGCGACGCAGGCGCGTCCACGCAACGTACAGCAAACTCCCCCTCCACGACCCCTAGGATCGAGAAGGGGGAGCCTCGGGCTCAGTGCGGGACCTAGCTCGCGCGAACCGCCGAACGCCGCATCAGGAACAACCCAGCGGCCGTCAGCATGCCGCCGATGAGGATGTAGAGCACAATGGGAGCGCCCGTTTCCGCGGGCTCCGGGGTGGGACCGTCAGTGGGGGCCAGGGTCTCGGCCGGGACGATCGCCCCTACCGGCTCCTCAGACTCCTCCGCTGTCTCCTCCACGGCCGACTCGGGCTCCTCGGCCTCGGTCACGTCAACCGCGTCACCCTCCTCAGCAACCACGACCGCGCCCTCCATCGGCTCGGCGCCGTCATCCTGTGCGACGGCAACGCCGACTATCAGGGCCAATGTCAACACAAGCAGCCAGATGCCAAAGCGGGGCATAGCAAGATCCCTTCCTCTCTCGATCTCCACGGCGCCCCCAAGGGGCTTCGAATCGCGTCTAGGATATGCCACTTCGCCGCGATCGGGTAGGGAATCCTCTTGCCGACGGCCTCGTGGACTCCACGGAGGACCTTCGCGGCAGGGCGGCCTCGCCCTCCACGGAGGGATTCGGCTGGCCTCCAGGCTCCCAACGGGGTAACCTGAGTCGGGGCCCGAGCCCCAGGCTATCTGAGGAGGACGCACCCCATGCGAGGACTTTCCGCACCGTCGGCGGCCATGCTGTCGGCCGCACTGATGCTCGGAGGAGGAGCCGCCGTGTCCCAGACGGACGCCCCTGGAGCCGCGTACCAGCACGTCGTCTGCATCGCCCACCGAGGCAACTCGCACCAAGCGCCGGAGAACACACTGGTCGCCTACCGGGAGGCCGCTGAGATCGGCGCTGACCTCGCCGAGTGCGATGTGGACATCACGGCCGACGGACACGTCGTGTTGATGCACGACCGCTCGGTGGATCGCACGACGGACGGCTCCGGACTGGTGCAGGAGTTGACGCTGGAGCAACTCAAGGCCTTGGACGCTGGGTCCTGGAAGGCCGAGGCCTATGCCGGTGAGACGGTGCCCACCCTCCACGAGCTGATGTCCCAGCACACCGATGACGGCCTGCAGATCGTCGTCGAGATCAAGGCCGCCGGCATCGCCGAGCAGGTGGTCTCCATCTTGCGCGATCAGGATGCCGCGCATCGTGCCGTCGCCTTCTCCTTTGACCGCCCCACGATCAATGCCGCCGCTGCCTTGGAGCCGGCTCTGCCATGCTTCTGGCTCACGGGCCAGATCCCCGAGGAGACCGGGGAGATGCGGGCGCTGGTGAACCAGGCGGTCGCCGACGGGCTGGCGGGCCTATCGGTGCACCTGGGAGCGGTCCGACCCGACTGGATCCGCTACGCCCACTCCCGGGGGCTATCCGTGTGGGTCTGGACCGTCAACGATGCCACCGGTTGGGCCGCCGTCTGCGCGGCCGGTGTAGATGGCATCATCACGGACGTTCCTGAAGCCTTCATCGAGTGGCAGGGCCGCGGCTAGCACGTCGCGAAACTCCGGGCCAGAGTGGAGACGATCAAGCCCGGAGAGAAGACCATCACCGAGGCCGATGAGAGCTCGCGCGCGAGCCGCTCCGGCGTTACCCCGCGCGTCGCCATCCTCATCGCGATCCTTCTGCCCCTGAACGCGTACTGGATCATTCACATGACCACAGTGCGCTACGTGGGCTTCGTGACCATCGCGTCCCTCTTCTATAACACGATCATGCTGCTGACGCTCCTGGCAGCGGTGAACGGGCTGCTCAAGCGGTGGCTGCCCCGGTTCCGGCTACGGCCGGCTGAGCTCGCGGCGATCTACTCACTCCTCGCCGTGGCGACGAGCCCGTGCGGCCTGGACACCTCGTCCATCCTCCTGCCTGCCATCGCCGGACCCTTCCGACTGGCGACGCCCGAGAACCAGTGGCACGAGATCTTCATCCAGTACCTCCCCGAGCTTGGGACGATGCGTGACGAGGCGTCGCTTCAGGCCATGTGGGCCGGCAGCACCAACTTCTTCTCTCCGCCCCACCTCCAACTATGGGCGAAGCCCCTGCTCTTCTGGTTCCTCTACATGTCGGCCCTGTGGACAGCGCCACTCGGTCTGGCCGCCCTCTTCCGGCGCCGGTGGATGGAGGTCGAGCGGCTCACATATCCCATCATCCAACTCCCCACGGAGATGTGCCGTGCCGATGGACGCATGTGGCGGCAGAAACCCATGTGGGTCGCCCTCGGCGTGGTGGCGGGGATCAACATCCTCAACGGGCTCCACGCCCTCTACCCCATGGTGCCGCAGATTCCCGTCCGTTGGGACGCGGCGCCAGGGTTCGACATCAGTCGGATGCTCGTCGACCGGCCCTGGTCGGCGGCCCACTCGGTGCGAATGTCCTTCTACCCGTTCATCATCGGCCTGGGCCTCCTGCTGCCAACCGACTTGGCCTTCAGTTGCTGGTTCTTCTTCGTGCTCTTCAGGGTTCAGATGGTCATCGTGGACTGGCTGGGCCTCAACGTCACCCCGCAGTTCCCCTACCTGTACGAGCAGGCCTACGGAGCGTACATCGGGCTGGCGCTCTTCTACGTGTGGATGAGCCGGCGCGAGTTGGGGCGCATCTGGCAGGGCATCCGCGGCCGCAAGGTGGCCACGGAGGAGTCGCTGCCGTACCGTCTTGCGGCGGGGCTCTTCGTGGGCTGTATCGGCTTCGTTCTGGCTGCGCTGATCCATCATGGGATGTCCCCGTGGGTCGCCCTGCTCTTCGTGACGGCCTACTACATGGCGACCTATCTCATCGGGCGCATCCGCGCCGAGGTGGGGATCCCCGTCCACGAGTTCGACTTCATGAGCCCCCTCCTGATGATGGGCAACGTGCTTGGGCCGAAGGTGGTGGGGAAGCGCTCCCTCGCCGTCATGGCCATGCACACGGGCTACTCTCGCGGGCTGCGGAACATCCCCTTCCCCCACCAGTGCGAGGCTTTCAAGATGGCCGAGGGCACGGGCGGCAGCCTGCGGCGGCTCGCCATCGCCATGGGAATCGTTGTCATCGCCGGCTTTGCCTTCTCTCTGCCGGCCACGCTACAGATCTTCTACGCCAACGGAGTCGGGGCCAAGATGCAGGGCTACCCGCGCCACGGCTGCGCCGAGCCCTACAACTACATCGTCTCGTGGTTCGAGAACCCGAAGGGTTTCAACACGGGCCGGGCCGAGGCCATCGTCATCGGCGTGATCAGTTGCCTTGCCCTCCTTGCCATACGCGTACGAACTGTGGGCTTCCCCCTGCATCCCGTGGGCATGGCCGTGGGGATCTCCTGGTACATGAGCTTCATGTGGTTTCCCTTCCTGATCGCGTGGGTCGCGAAGGTGATCGTGGCTCGCTACGGAGGGAGCCAAGGGCTCCGCACGCTGGCTTTCGTGGCGTTCGGACTGATCCTAGGCGACGTGCTGACAGGCGGCTTCTGGCTCATCTACGGGTTCGCTCGCGACGTGCCAACGTACGCCTTCTGGCACTGAGCCCACGAGTGGAGGCGCCATGATCCCCGCCCTGATCGCCCTATCATCGCTCCTGCCCGCGCAGGCTGACCTGGAGCCGCCGATCCCCTGCTTGACCATCGCCGCCGGCTACCACAGCCTGCCCGACGAGGCCATCGAGGCTCACCTGGACACCTACGAGGCGATGGGCATAGAGATGCTCCGCGTCGAGACGTCGGGGGAGTGGGAGCGGTTCGTGACCCACCTTACCGACCGCCCCTTCAGGCTCAAGCTGATCCTCTACGTGCTGGGACTCCCGCCCGACTATGCCGAGGCTCATGCCCACGAGGCCATGACGGATCCCTCGGGGGTTCGGGACTGGCACTTCGGGCCGTGGCACTCGGACTTGGACAGTGTGCTCACCGCGTCGGCCCGGCGGCAGATGGCCCGGCTGCGCGATCTGGGGGTCCTCGACAAGGTCGATGAGGTGGTGGCCGACCTGGGGCCGGCAGGGGAGGGCATCTACCCCGCCAACTGGACCCTCGATCGGGAGGGCGAGGAGGCCTACTGGTGCTATGGCGAGTCGGCCCAGGCGAGCTTCCGGGGGGCGATGGCCGCACGGTACGGGACCGTGGCCCGCGCAAACGAGGAGTGGGGGGCCGCCTTCGGCTCTTGGGACGAGGTCCTCATACCGGCCCCCGGCACGGAATGGGCGCGAGGCCCCTTTTGGCGCGATATGCTGGAGTGGTACCGGGACTCCAAGCGGGCCTTCATGAGCCTGCGGATCGATCAGACACTCGCCATCGCGCGCGAGTATCTCGGTCCCAACGCCAAGGTGATCGTCTACCTGCCCGGATACGCCTACAGCCAGGCCGAGTGGGATGAGGCCGTCCGCACGGCCTCAGGGTCCGCGTCGATCCGGCTCATGATGGACAACGACTGGCTCATGGCCTACGCCCTCGCCAACGGCTGCATCCTGCAGTACACGGGATCCGAGAACGCCGGCGAGGTGGCCCGCATCGCGCGGAAGCTGCGCCTCATGGGCGAGGATGATCCCACCATCCTCTGGGCCGAGAACGCCGGCAACCAGTGGGCGGGCGAGCGCCCGATCTGGCTCGCGGACGTGGTCACCCACTACGGCCTGCGGGGGCTTGACTACACCTGGGATAGCTGGCTGTGGGAGGCCGATGGGGTGACGCCCTCGCGGGTTGTGCCTCAGTTCGTCTCGGCGATGGAGCGCCTTCGCGCCGCCGCGCCGGGCCCCCAAGGCACGCCCCTCGACCTGATGAGTCCAGCCGAGACCCGCGAGATCCAGCCAGGCGTGTACGAGCTGACCGCCTCCGCCGACACCCGGCTGCTGAGCCTCTTCCCGGACACCGTGAAGGGGTTCGACACCGAGTTGGCTGCCGTCGCCGGCGGTCAGACCCAACACGCCCTGTTCCGCTTCCCCATCGAGGGGCTCCCGGCCGGAACAGGCGTCCGGTCAGCGGTCCTGACGCTGAGGGGAATCGGGTCCTACCGGGACGAGGCGCCCGTCGCCGTGGAGGTTTTCCCCGTCACCAGCCCCTGGGAGGAGCCTCAAGCCACCTGGCTCGCGCGGTCCACGATGGAGGACTGGACCACGCCGGGCGGCGATAGCGGTCCCGCGGCGGCCAGCGCGGTGGTCACCGCCACGGAGCCCGGCTCGGTGTGGGAGTGGGATGTGACACAGCTTGTTCAGCGGTGGCACGCGGCGGAATCGCCCAACCACGGGCTCGTGCTCCGGCTGCCGGCAGGGGCGGAGGGTATCAAGTCCTTCGCATCCCGCGAGCATCCGGAGGCCTCGATGCGCCCGGTGCTGCGGGTGGAGATGGCCGCGCCCCCGCCGCCTTAGTCCAGCCATAACACCCTCGCCTCGCCCAGCTCCATGGACAGGCTGAAGCTCGACGCTTCTGCGGCCACCACCTCTCCGGTCACGGCATCGGTGACAGTGGCGGGCCGGCGCAGGTGGATCGCTTTCACCCCTGCCGAGGTAGCGGAGACGCAGAGGAACCGGTCATCCGTCAACACCACATCATCACTCTCGCAGTAGACATGCGCTCCGGCCCGGAGGAACAGCGTTCGGAAGTCGGCGGACGTGCAGCCAAGGGGCGCGACGTAGGCCCGCAGCCCCGCGTCGGTCTCCGCGAGCGCGATCCCTGGCGTGCCGTCAGCCAGGCGCGTCAGCACTTCGACGCCCTGATCCTCACGGACGGTCCAGAATGGCTCCAGGAGCGGGTCCCCGTCGAACCACGTCACCGGCGAGAGCGGGTCGCCTGCCTTGCGTGGCTCGCCCGCGATGATGGGCAGGCCCGTCGCGTCGGCCATGGTGGCCTGCACCTCGCCCGGCGCCGCGGGCTGCGCGGGGCCGTCATCGAGGAACCCGCCTCCGTAGAACCAGATCGCCGCGGAGCCTGCCGTCTCCCGAGCGATGGCGGCACGCTCTTCACCGTCGAGGTGGAAGCAGTTGAGCATCACATAGGCCTGACACTTGGGGACCCGACCGGCGACAAGGTCGCTAAGCAAGTGCCATCGCTGGGGGGCGCCAGCGCGCGCGAGGGCGATTCGCGTCTCGTACACGAGCGACCGGTGCAGAGCCCAGTCGGCCCGTCCGTACAGAGCTCCCTCCTCATCCACAATGACCGCGACGTCGGGCGACCAGGTAGGCGGCTCCCCCAAGGCCCGCTCGTACTGCTCACGAAGCCTCGCCAGGTTGCTCCAGATGCCGGGGTCATTCAGCCAGCCCGTCGCGCCCAAGTCCATGTACCAGGTTGCGAGCCGGCGGGGGAGGAGGTGACCAAACTGGCGGGTGTGGATCCACTGCGTCTCCTGGAGCGTCGAGCCCCCCTCGAAGCCTTCGCCCTCGGCAGTCAAGTGGGTCCGGGTGTCATCCTCGACCAGCCACAGTTTGCCGGCGGCGTGGATGCTGTCGATCGCGGTCATGAAGTCTCCTGCGCCACCCAGCTGGCGATCCTGGTAGGAGATGGGCGAGCAGAGGATGTCCACATCGGGGCAACGGAGCAGCCGCTCCAGGGCGTAGTGGCCGCCCTTGGCGGGACCCCAGGGCAGCCCGCACAGTTCGAAGGTATACCCGTAGAAGAACGTAACAAGCCGCTCGCCATTGGTCTCCTCCTTGATGGCGCGGGCGAAGCGCTCCAAGGGCTCGACCATCGCGATCTGCTCGTAGCGCAGGTAGTCGAGTAGGCGAGCCTCCGCGACCGGGTCGTGGAACCAGCCCGCAGCCGCGGATAGCAGTTGCTCTTCTGTCGGGATCGTCACCGTCTCCGGGTCGACGGCGTCTCCGTAGCGTTCGGCGAGATACCGCCGGAACCCATCGAGCATCGCGGGCGAGTAGTCTCCGAAGACGCGATCCCACGATCGGCGGTAGAACCACTCGCCCGTGTTCTGGCCGCAGGGGTGGTAACCCAGCATGTGGTCACCGTACTTCTCCTCGCAATAGCGGACCAGGGCACGCAGATGGGTCTCGGCCTCCGAGCGCCACTCCTCCGAGGCCATGGAGCACCCCTCGCTGCTCCCATCGGAGAAGACCTGCTCGGATCCGGGGTGTTGCTCGTACCACCACTCCGGGGGCTCCATCCCGAAACGAGGGAGGAGCAGGGCCTCGGGGTCGCTCGCGATCGTCCGATCGACGGCAGTGTCGACGCCAGTCCACTCGTAATCCTCCCCTGGCCGCGGCCAGGGCATCGGCATGGTGAAGGAGTGAATGTGCACTCCCGCGCCGGCCGCCAGGGCTACTTGGCTACTGTAGGGCGCCACGCCGCGCTCCTCGTAGATCCGAAACGACCCGCCCTGCCGCAGAGCGAAGAACTCGACGGTGCGGACCTCGCTGGAGCGCAGCCATACCGAGTACGTGTAAGGAGAGCCCTTCTGGTAGGTCATGCCCGCATGAATGAGGTGCACGTGCATAGGGTGCGACCCCGCGACCCGCAGGTCAACTTTCAGGCAACGCTCCCCCTCGGCAGGGTCCGTCGTGTCGACCGCTAGCGAGGCGTCAGCGCCCTCCACGGGGCTGGTCCAGAGGCTCCAGTAGCGCGCAACCTCCTCATCCGTGGCTTCGAAGCCGCCGAGGGTGACCATGTTCGCATGCGGCTCGTCATGGTACTCGCCGGGGTAGACGCGGCAATCATCTACCCACACCGTACCCGGCGGGCCACCGCCGAACCGCACCTGGATGCCCCCCATCCCCATGTTGTCCTCGTCTGGCACGAAGGTCAGGTGAAACTCGCGCCACTCGGGCCCCACCTCCACCGTCTTCACGGGCGTTCCCTGGGGAATGCCGAAGAACATCAGGGGCGCGACCGGCTGGCCGTCGACATGGATAGCTGGCCTCCCCAGGTGGTCCTCAACGGTCACCGGCAGCAGGATGGTGGAGCACACTATGAGCATGGCGGCAGACACTCGGATCAGCCCTTCCGTAGGTCGAGGTCATCAGTGCTCCGGCCGGATCGCGGGACGCCCGGGCTGCACTTCGTCTGTGCGCCCATTCGCAGCGACGGGCCCTCGGACCTAGGCTTCATGCCACGCCGCGCCTAGAATGGCCACGAACCGAGCCCGAGATTGGAGCGAGCCACATGCGCGCAACGTCATCCGGCGGGTACCGAGGCCCGATCCGCCTTGCGGTCTTCGATATGGCGGGCACCATCGTCGACTACGGCAGCCGAGCGCCGGCGGGTGTGTTCGAGGCGGTCTTCGCCTCCCACGGGGTAGCCATCACCAATCGGCAAGCGCGAGGCCCCATGGGCATGGCCAAGCGGGCCCACATCGCCGCCCTAGCTCACGATCCGGCGATCGCCGCAGTGTGGCGACAGGTCCACGGGCGCGAGGCCACCGACGGGGACATCGACGGAATGTACGCGGACTTCGTGCCCCTGCAGCTCGACTGCCTGGCCCAGCACTCCGATATCATCCCCGGCGCCGTGGAGGCCTTCGCGGCGCTGAGAGACCGAGGCGTCAAGATTGCCACGACCACTGGCTACTCCCGGCGGATGACCGACGTCGTGCTCGACGCGATGCGAGCCCAGGAACTCACCCCCGACCTCGCGATCTGCGCGGACGATGTGCCCGAGGGCAGGCCCAGGCCTTGGATGCTCTTCCGCTGCATGGAACGGCTCGATGTTTCCCCCCCTGCGGCGGTGGTCAAGGTGGGGGACACGATCGCGGACATTGAGGCGGGCTTGAACGCGGGGGTCTGGACCATCGGCATCGCGCGAACGGGCAACCTGGTCGGACTCAGCCAGGATGAGCTGAAGGCCCTGCCCCAGCAAGCGAGTGAGCGCTGCCTGGAGGAGGCCCACGCCGCGATGCGAGCTGCTGGCGCCCACGATGTAGTGGACTCGGTAGCCGACTGTCTCCCCGCCATCGAGCGCTTCGAGATGGCCCTCGCCGAGGGCGGCCGCCCCTAAGCGGCGGGCTCGCCGCCGCGAAGGGATGAAGCAGCATGGGGGCGCACTCTCACCTTCCACTCCGCTGAAGGCGGTGACGAACATGACTTCCCGAGAGCGAGTCGCGGCGGCCCTTGAGCACCGCGAGCCCGACCGAGTGCCGCTAGACATCGGCGCGACGACCGTTACCGGCATTTCCGCCTGGGCGCTCTATCGACTCCGCGTCGCCTTGGGTCTCAGCGCCGAAGGCGAGCCGGTGAGGGTCACCGAACCCTACCAGTTGCTGGGCGAGGTGACGGACGACCTCCGTGAAGCCTTGGGCATCGACACCCAAGGCATGGGCGGCAGCAAGACCCTCTTTGGCTGGGAGAACCGCGACTGGCGGCCATGGACCCTCCCCGACGGCACGCCTGTGCTCGTGCCCGCCGCCTTCAACACCCAGCCCGAACCCGACGGGTCGGTGCTTCAGTACCCGGAAGGCGACCGCGCCTGTGAGCCCTGCGCCCGGATGCCCGCCGGCGGGTACTACTTCGATACCCTCTGCCGCCAGCCGCCGCTGGATGAGGAGACGCTGGACCCCGCTGACAATCTCCAGGAGTTCGAGCCCCTCTCCGATGCGGAGCTAGCCCACTACGCCAGCACCGCGGAGCGGCTCCACCGCGAGACCGATCACGCCATCGTGTGTGGCATGCCTGGCCTCGGCTTCGGGGACATTGCCCTTGTGCCCGCCATGTGGATCAAGCACACCCGAGGCATCCGGGATGTCGAGGAGTGGTACGCCTCCCTCGCGCTGCGGAAGGACTACGTCAAGAGCGTGTTCGAGGGGCAGCTCGAGATCGGTCTGGCGAACCTGACGCGGATCGCCGAGGCGACGGGCGACCGCATCCAGGTTGCCATGATCACGGGCGCCGACTTCGGCGCCCAGCGCGGCCTCTTCGCCTCCGTGGCCTCCTACCGTGAGCTATTCAAGCCCTACCATGTGGCGGTCAACGAGTGGATACACGCACACACTCCCTGGAAGACCTTCATTCACTCGTGTGGCGCCGTCGAGGAGCTCATCGAGGACTTCATCGAGGCAGGCTTCGACATCCTGAACCCCGTCCAGTGCTCAGCGGCGGGGATGGACCCCGGACACCTGAAGGACACATACGGCGACCACATCACCTTCTGGGGTGGCGGCGTGGACACCCAGAGGACCCTGCCCTTCGGCACGCCCGAGGAGGTGCGTCGCGAGGTGCTCAGCCGGCTCGAAGTCTTCGCGCCGGGCGGCGGGTTCGTCTTCAATGCCATCCACAACATTCAGCAGGGGACGCCACCCGAGAACCTCGTGGCGATGTTCAGGGCGATAGAGGAGTTCTCCCGGTAGACGGGCGTCGCGAGGCGCCGGTGGCAAGCGATCGGCCACCAGCGCCTCGTTGCCGCCACAAGCGCCTACTCGCCCTGCTTCGCGGGGGTGCGTAGCAGGTCCGAGAGGCTGACGATGGTGTCGCCAGAGGTCACGTAGGCGGGCAGGTCCACAGGCAGGTTCTCCACGTACTCGTACTTCACGACCTCGGGGTACTGGGCGAGGGCGTAGCCGCGGACGTCGATGGCATCGGCCTGCCCTTTGGCCTCGATGATCCGCCGCTCCTTCTCCCGCTGTTCCTTCCAGAGTTCATACCGCTTCTTCTGGGCGCGCTGCAGCGCGATCTGCTTCTGCTCGATGGCCCGGTGGTACTCGTCGGTGAAGGCCACGTTCCGGATCAGGACCTCGTCGAGGATGATGTACTGCGGCTCGAAGGTCTCCCGAAGTCGCCGGGCTATCTCGTCCTCGATCGCTTGCCGCTTGGTGGCATAGATCTCCTCGGCCTCGTACGCGGCGACCACGGCGCGCGTGTCGCCACTGGCGTCCGGCTTCACGATCTTCTCGACATACTGGCGCTCGACTTGCTGGTGCAGCAGATGCACCTTCGTCGGATCGATGTGGTAGCGCACGGTGAGGTCGAGGCTGACGGTCTGTTGCTTGCTCGTCTTGGCGCTGATGGACGGCGCCCGCTCATCGCCCTCGTTCGACTGAAGGTCGCTGAAGACCAGGGTGCGCGTCCTCACCTCGTAGTTGATGGGCTGATCGATGAAGGGAGTGACGAAGTTCAGCCCCTCGCCCAGGGTCACGTTCTTGGTCCCACTGAAGGTGCTGAACACGATGCCCCGATGGCCCGCCGGCACAACGTGAATGGCCTTCATGAGCACGATCAGGGCGATGAACGCCACTACCGCGATGAACCCGGCGCCGAGCCTCTTGGCTCCTTCGGTGCCCTGTGCCACGGCTACTCCACCTCCTCAGCGCTGGTCGGCGCTTCCTCGGGTGTGCTCTCCACGTCGCCGGGAGCCAACGGGTCAACAAGCTCGGCGCCATCGGCTTCCAGCCCGGCTCGGAGGTCCGCCTCGAGTTGTGCCGCAAGGTCACTGGCGCTCGCGGCGCTGAAGTCGACGACCTCATCGAGCTCGGTGCGGAGGGTCGGTGCCGGAGGCGCCGCGACGTCCGCGGCCCTCGAGATGCTCTCGACCTCGCTGGGGGTCAGGATCAGGCCCTTCACGTTCGGGGCGATCTTCCCGACGTACTCATACTGAATGAGCAGCGGGTTCTTCTGAAGCGCTCCACCTCGCGCCCGGATCGCCTCGGCGTCGCCCTGAGCCTCCGTGATCAGGCGCTGGGCCTCGCCCTCAGCCTCCTGGATGGCGTAGATCATCTGCTCCGCCTCCTGGAGCGCACGCTGCTTCTCTTCAACGGCGACCTGGAACTCCTCGGAGAACTGGACCTCGGCGATGATGACCTCTTCCAGCGTGATGTAGGACGCGGCGAAGAGCTCCGTCAGACGGTCCGTGATGTCGCTCCGGATCTCCTCACGCTCCTCGCTCGTGAAGTCCTGGACCGGGTGCTGCGCGCAGATCGTCCTCACCACAGCCCTCGCCTGAGGTCGAATGATCCGGCTCACGAAGCTCTCACCGATCTCCTGATGCAGCTTGGGCAGGGTACCGAGCGGCAGCGCGTACCGAACCGTCACATCGAGGGTGACCTTCTGACCATCCGACGTGAGGGCGATGAGGGAGTCATCTCCGGTGACCTGCCCCTCAGCCCTCCGGCTGCTCATGGTGTAGGTCCGGACCTTCGTGTCATAGGAGGTGACCGACTGGATCACGGGCACGATGATGTGGAAGCCGGGCTTCAACGGCTCAGGGGCCACGCCGGTGATCTTCGAGAAGACGACCCCGCCCTCGCCGTTGTCGATGATGACGTAGGGCCTGAACATGACCAGGCCCAAGAGAATCACGATCACGAGGGGGATCTGCCAACTCAGTCGGGGGTTCGTTCGGCCGAGTTGGCCCAGGATCTCATCGAGCCGCATGCCCACATCGCCCCCCTGGCCGCCGCTTGGCTGCCGTCCCGCCAAGCGGAATGGCCACGGTGGAAGCCTGAGGCGCTCGCCTCGCGGTCGAGCGGGATTGGATGCAGTCATTGCGCGACCTCCTGACAGCGGTCTTGGGTGGGATGGCGCCCTCTGTGGAGTATACCGGACGTTCGTAGGTCGCACGGGTTACGCCTCGGGCCGAGCCGGCTCAGAGCACACGGAGGGTCATTGGCGCTACCGCGCTCCCGCTCCCCTGACGGAGCAGGCGGAGGAGTACCCGTAGCGACGCGAGGGCATGGTCGGCATCGGGGATCGGCCCTGCCTCCTGCCCCTCGATCCTGGACAGGAACGCCCGAACGGTCAACTGGGTCAGGTCTCCGCACGGAGCTTCGTGCTCGTCCACGCTAAGATACCCGGGGCGAGTCCCGTCGGGCGCCCATCGCTCCTCATAGCGCATACGCAGGCCATTGACCTCCACCTCGGTCTGAGCCGTCGTCGCCTGTCCGAGAACGATCGAGACCGCGCACTGGTGGGGGGTACCATCCGAGGCAGCGTCCGAGCTGTAGCAGTCGAAGGCGATGCGGCACTCCTGCGGCTCCAGAGACGCCTGGATGCCATGCTCGATCACCCGAGCGCCAGGCACCAGCGCGAGGAGCAGGGCCAAGGGCCCGGACCCATTCACCAGCAGCCGCGATGCCGGACTCGGAGTACCGGCGCAAGGCGGCCGCAGGTCGCGCATCACGAAGCTCCAGACGCCGCGCGCGGGACCGAGGCCCAGGTCCGCCAGCTCGCGCAGAGCCGGCGCCAGAGCCACCATGGGGCTCATCGCGCAGAGGTGAAGCTGGCGCTGCTGTGACAGATCGCGGAGTCGGGTCGCGGTGTCGAGGCACTCGAAAACACTCACGCCGGGATCGTATACGATGGGCTCCGCACAGAGCACATGGCAACCGGCCTCGAGTGCCGCCTCGATGTACTTCGCCCGGCTAGGGGGATCGGTCAGTACGACGGCGCCATCGGGGCGGAGTCGATCTAGCATGAGTTCGGGGGAGCGGAACACGGACATCGCGGGGCAGCTCGTGGGCCCCTCAGGGCTCACCCCAACGGGATCGGCGCCCTCCAGCCGCACGTACATCGCGTACCGCGCGACCGCCGAACCTGGCCCTATAATGACAATGCGCGGGCTCACTCTGGTCTCCCCCCGGGAGCCGCCGTGATCGGGAGTTCCCTGCAGCCCAGACGGCCACCTCCCGCAGGCCGACCGGTTCCGCGACCGAATACGCTCTATGCGCGAGTGAAGGAGTGACGACCATGCGCGCATCTGCCGTGCTATCTGTTGCCGTCATGCTGGCGGTAGCCGGCTGCTCGATGAGCAAGAAGCCCGAAGCCACCCAGCCGGTGCAAAAGGCGGCCTCTGCCCACCTCGTCTCCGCCGAGGAGGTGCTCGCGCACCTAGAGGCGGCGCGCGCGGCCTTCACGGCCGAGGAGTGGGCCAAAGCCGCGGAGGAGGCGGCCGCCGGCCTCGCGGGCGACCCCGAGGGGCCTGAGCTGCTGAAGATCCACGGGATCGCGTCCCTGCGGCTCGCGAAGGCCGACGAGGCCGTCGTGAGCTTGGATACCGCGGCGAAGGTCGACCCGCGTGACGCCGAGGTCCGCCAAGCGCTCGCGGAGGCCTACGACGCGCTCGGTGATCCGGAGTCCGCCGCGCCCCACGCCGGGGCGGCAGCCGAGCTGCAGGCCGATGACGCCTGGGCGTACCTGGCTCACGGGCTTCTCCTGAAGGAGATCGGCCAGTACGCGGAGGCCGCTAAGGCCCTCGGCCAAGCCGACGCGCTCATGCCCGATGACCCCGACATCCTGCTCGCGATGGCCGAGACGTACTCCCTCGCGGGGGAGCCCGAGGCGTGCGCCGTCAACGCCCGCGCCGCCCTCGACGCCATGACCGTGACGGGTAGCGAGTCGGAGCCCCCGCACTTCCCCGACGAATGGCTCGAAGGCGCGGCCAGGGCGAACGAGTTGCTCGCTATGAGCCACCTATCCCGAGGCACGCCCGATGAGGAGTTCGTCGACCGTGAGGTTGCCCGCCAGTACCTCGCCGAGATCCCCCTGCTCATCCGGGATCCCGACCTCGCCAAAGCTCATCAGGCCAGGGCCTACTACGAGGCCGGGTTCATCCAGTCCGCTGCCTTCCTCATCAAGGAGATGAAGACAGTCCCCGAGCGCGCTTGGGCCCAGATGCTGGTCGCGAAGATCAACCTCGACGCGGGGCAGAGCTTCGACGTAGCCCTCGAAGCGGCCAAGAAGGCCGTCGCGCTGGAGGGCGAGTCGGCTGAGTCGCTAGGATTGCGCGGCTGGGCCAACTACAAGGCCGGGAACCTCGAGAAGGCGCAAACCGACCTGGAAGCCGCCCTCGCTCTGGCGCGCACCAGAGCCGAGAAGGGGAAGCTGCACCACCATCTGTACCGGACCTTCGAGTCCCTCGGCGGCACGGCCCAAGCCGAGGAGCATCGCAAGGTGGCGGAGGAGCTCGGCTACAAGCCCTAGGCCGTATCATTCATGGCGGCGGTCTTGCAGTGCGCTGGATGGGCGGCGGCCGTCGAAAGCCGCACGAATCTCTACCTCGGGAAGAAGGTCAAAGCGGGCGGTGCATGGGAGTCGGCGCCTTCCCGTTCAAGGGTCTTCCGCAAACCCTTGGTACGAGCCGGCCAACCTACTCCCATGCAACAACCTCTAAACACCCTCATGAATAATGCGGGCTAGTTGCCCTGCAACGAGGCGTAGTAGTCGTCGCCCTCGTCGTGGTTGGAGACGTTCACGGCCGTCCCCGTGCCGTCGGCTTTCGCGATGTACACCTCATAGTCCCAGTCGCCGTAGCTCTGCCAGGCGACCTTGCTCCCATCGGCGCTGATGGAGGGGGACAGGTCGCGGGCGTAGGGCTCGCGCGAGACGTTCACGATCTGCCCCAGGCCGTCCGTGCTCGCGACGTACACTTCATAGTCCCCGTCGTGGGAGCTCATCCAGGCGACCTTGCGCCCATCGGCGCTGAG